>Ga0316204_10000084_pt1 | contig 402200 bp, 371 predicted proteins | sample 6monrhotite_MG_2_FD_205661 | JGI IMG/M metagenome (GOLD analysis project Ga0316204, IMG submission 205661) | Microbial mat bacterial communities from mineral coupon in-situ incubated in ocean water Damariscotta River, Maine, United States -... | ecosystem: Environmental > Aquatic > Marine >... | reverse complement strand
TGCAGATTTTGACCGGAAAACCGCCCGATCAAGCCGATCGGCGACCGAAAACACACCCTCAACGCCCCGAAAATCCGTTCTCAGCAAAATATGGTCGGAAATTTGGGGTTAATGCGGGTGCCCAGCTTCTCCTCACGATACAGGTGTCTCAGCTTCTTTTGATTCATATGAAATGAATGCCCTGTCGCTGCAACATCACATGGACATGCCCAAATTCGAGATTTTGTCCGGTCGCATGCACCTGTTTTGGAGTCGGGAGAAATCAGATATCACTGGCCATACAGAAAACCGGCTGTGATACGGTGGCAAAAATCTGCGTGGGCGTTCGGGCAGGAACAAACTGCGGTTCAAGTGTGCCGGAATGGCAGGATATCAGCGCTGTCGAGTTGGTAAACAGCTTGTTCTTGAAGTTCCTCAACAGGTATGTTAGGCGTCTGATATGGGCGCGACTCTTATTCAACGCATCGGCACAGGAGTGCTGATAATCTCACTCTTCATCGGCTTGCCGATGCCGGTCATATCGAAGGCTGTGTCAACGGTATCAGTTCCAGCCGCATTGAGTATCTCACGCATCTCACTTCACAATGAATGCACGACGTGCAACAGCCCGGCGGCCCGGAAAGTATCCTGCGCAGCAACATTCTGTGTTGGAGTGACTGGTGTCATGCCTCTTGTGGCGGTGGTGGAACACAGGCAGTCGATAGTGAACCCAATCGCGAAAGCGGTTGATGGTGCCGGGCTGGCCGTCATGCCAGACCCCTACCCCCCCCGACTATCTTTCTAGGCAGGTATTATTGCGGCCGTCGGTTTGGACAGCTGCTTTTTCGAGGAAGTATGTGTGCCCTTGAACCGGGTTCTCCGATTGACGGGGAAAGGGGACGGGTGCACGTGCGTCTATTGCAATCCAGAAACCTGGAGCGGCATCATATGATGAAACAGAAAATTTCCCGTCGTTCGTTCGTGGCGTCCGGCCTTGGCATGACAATCGCCGGCGCGTTCCCGTCCGGTCCACTATGGGCGGGGAGTGGAACGGCGGAGTATAAACTCAATGCGGGGCCAGGGCGGGTCGCCCTGACCGGCAATGCCTACAATGAAACAACTGTCTGGTCCTACAATGGAAAAGTGCCGGGACCTGAACTCAGGATGCGGCAGGGCGAACGGCTCAAATTTACGATCGAAAACAGGCTCGCGGAAGAAACCACGGTTCACTCTCACGGTTTGCGATTGCCAAATGCCATGGATGGCGTGCCGGGCGTGACGCAGAGGCCGATTGCGCCTGGCGAGACATATACCTACGAATTCGATGTCCCTGACGCGGGAACCTACTGGTACCACCCCCATAGCAACAGCGCCGAACAGATGGGCCGAGGTCTGGCCGGTCCGATCATCGTCGAAGAGCGACAGCCAATCACCGTGGACCGGGATGTGACATGGGTGCTTGATGACTGGCGGCTCCAATCCGATGGCGCGATTGTCAACGATTTCGGGAATCGCATGGACGCCGGCATGGGGGGGCGTCTCGGAAATACAGTTACCATCAACGGTTCCGTACCCGATCGCTTTGTCGTCCATGCCGGAGAGCGAATAAGATTGCGTCTGATTAATACCGCCAACGCCCGTATCTTCGGGCTTGATTTTGGAAACCTTCAACCGCGTATCATCGCCTATGACGGGCAACCGGTCGAGCCGCATGCGCCGCAAAACACCCTGGTGGTGCTGGGGCCGGCGATGCGGGTTGACCTGATACTTGATGTGATGGATCGGGCCAGAAACCCTGTCGAGGTCATCGACCGATTTTATCAGTCATACGCCTATAAACTGGTCGATATGGTCTATTCAGACGAGCCGCCGATCAGGACAGAACCCCTCGGGACGACAATTTCCCTGCCTGCAAATACGATGCCTGAACCCGACCTTGCGCGGGCGCAGCGTCACGAGATCGCTTTTGGGGGTGGCATGATGGGTGGCGGCATGACGCGGAATATGATGCGGGCTGGCAAAATGTGGACAGTCAACGGTATCGCCTTTGAAGGCCCGGTCATGGAACCATTGCTGACTTTGTCGCAGGGCGAGACGCACCTCCTGCGCCTTCGCAACGCAACCGCCTGGTTTCATCCCATCCATTTGCATGGTCATTCGTTCAGGGTGATTGCCAGAAACGGTGTAAACACGCGCTTTCGAGAATGGCAGGACACTGTTCTCATGGGTCCGAGAGAAACCGTAGATATCGCATTTGTGGCGGACAATCCCGGCGACTGGATGTTTCATTGTCATATCGCAGAACATTTGGCAGCCGGCATGATGGGTATCCTTCGCGTCGCATGAACAGAGGAAACCCGACCTACGCAGGTGGCACGTCACGCTGGTGCCGCCTATGCCACTTTTTAACCGGAGAACTAAAATGCAGGATCAAGATTTGACTCCAGATACAGACGATCATTCACCAAAAAGCAGGCATTCACCAAAAAGTATGTTGCTGATCGCGGGTGCCGCTATCGTTGCCATTGCCGCAAGTGCGACGATGTATTTTTATTTTAAAACGTCTGACAAGATGCAGGCCAATGCAGGCGATCCGCAACAGGTTGCCGCCGGAAAAATTGTATATCAGGGCAGTTGCGCGTCCTGTCACGGAAAGGCACTGGAGGGACAACCCGCCTGGCGGACGCGCAAAGCAGACGGTAAACTTCCTGCACCACCGCAGGATAAAACGGGACATAGCTGGCATCACCCGGATGAGCAGTTGTTTCTCATAACCAGAAACGGTGTCAAACCACCCCTCGCGCCGGAAGGTTATTTGAGCGATATGCCAGCATTTGATGACAAGTTGTCAGACCGGCAAATCTGGGACGTAATCGCCTTTATCAAAGCGTCCTGGCCAGCCGATATCAGGGCTCGTCAGAAACGTGTCAATGACGCGAATAGACAGTGAGATAACTGGGATGTTTACACACACTCGGGGCAAAGGCGTAAAAATCCGGTTGTAAGCCCCGGGATTTTCCAAGGAATCATAAAATGAAATTTTGCAGGCGAATAATATGTTTTGTTCAACTTACCCTATTTTTACCCTCCCTCGGGTATGCTCATTCCCTGAAAAATGTTGAAGATCAGCTGTATGAAAAAGAACAATATGTCCAGGTATTTGACAAAAAGGCCCCTGACTTTGATCTTGAAAACAGCGATGGGTACCCGATCAAACTGACAGGTTTTCGCGGAAAAGTTGTAATATTGAATTTTATCTACGCCCGGTGTCCGGATGTATGCCCGCTGCATTCAGAAAAAATTGCTGAAATTCAACAGATGGTGAACATCACTCCGATGCGAGATCAGGTGGAATTCGTGACGGTTACGACAGATCCGAAAAATGACACGGCGGATGTCCTTCGCACGTACGGGAAGGCACACGGGCTGGATTCATTGAACTGGAAGTTTCTCACAAGTGGACCTGATAGCCCCTTAACAACCCGTGATCTTGTGAAGAAATTCGGGCACAAGTTCATGGCGACAGAGGATGGTTATCAGGTCCATAGTGTCGTCACACATATCATTGACCGGGAGGGCAACTGGCGGGCGAATTTTTTCGGGCTGAAGTTTCAGTCCACCAGCCTCGTAATGTATGTCAATGCTTTGGTCAACGATGTGCACGGCGCAGACCGCGCCAGAATGCCCTGATTATGGGATAAAGTCAAAAATCTGTTCTAGAGGGTTTTATATTTTTCCCGGTAGGGTGAAACGATCAGACAGGCTTGGTTCCTCGTCCATTGTAGCGGGACCACAGTCAGGCAACAAAACATATCGGTTCCAGTGTCCGGGTCAGTGTAGTTGGGTATAGGCCTCCGCATCAAAACTACTGACCTGTATGACAGCGTCGCGCAAATTTTCGGCAGCGGTGATTTCATCGGCCTCTGCTTCCGTCACAATTCCCTGATCGACCGCCGCCCGTACCATTGCACTTTCGGTGCCTTTTTTCAGCAATCCACTCCGACGGGCTGCATTGACCTTGGCTCGCGATGGGGCGGCCGCCAATACCCGGTGCAAAGCATGCTCCAGAGACCCGAGACCCGGATCACCGGGTGCGGGGATATAGATGTCTTTCGTCAGTGCGTCACGGACAGCCATGTCGGTGGTAACGGCCTCGGCCACGGCATCGATTTGCCGGTCGTTTAACCCAGCCTGTGTCCGGCCGGTCGGGAAGGTCAGGAATTTGGCAAATCGGGCGGCGAAACGATTCGGCAAATTGTCAAGAACCCCCAGCAACGCATCCTCGGTCTGTTTGAGGGCAAAAACGCACGTCCAGTCCAATAATACCTGTTCATTTTGAGGGCATTCGTGGTCGTGAAAATGTTTCAGCGCGGCGGTCGCCATGAACATCCAGGCAAACGCGTCGGCCATTCGGCCACTCAGATATTCCTTGCGTTTCAGCGCGCCGCCGAGCGTACCGAGTGCGACATCGGCAATCAACGCAAATGCGGCCGAATATCTGTTCAGGCTCTTATAATATTGCGCTTCACGACCGGACACCGGTGAAATTGCGATCATACGTCCGGCCACTGCCAGGGCGAAGCTACGAACGGCATTGCGAGAGATATGCCGCAGGTGACCAAAAAATGCACTATCGAACTCCTGGACATTGCCTGACTGGATTGCCTGCATTTCATGCAGGACAAAAGGATGGCAGCGAATAGCGCCCTGTCCGAAAATGATCAGCGAACGGGTCAGAATATTGGCGCCTTCGACGGTGATTCCGATGGGAATGGCATTGTAGGGGCGGGAAAAAATATTGGTCGGTCCCTGACAGATGGCGGCGCCCGCATGGATATCCATGGCGTCGTTGATGCAGGTGCGGGACCCTTCCGTCAGGTAGGCTTTAACGACGGCCGACAGAACAGACGGACGTTCTCCGGCATCGACCGCTCCGAATGCCAGTCGGCGGGCGGCATTCATAAAATATGCATGACCGGCGATACGCGCAATCCGCTCGCGGATGCCTTCGAATTTGCCGATCGGCATACCGAATTGTTCGCGTACAGTGGCATAAGCGCTGGTTGATCTGGTTGCCAGTTGGGCGGCGCTAACCGATTGCGACGGAAGCGATATGCTGCGTCCGGCCGCCAGCGATTCCATCAACATGCGCCAGCCCTTCCCGGCACCGTCGGGTCCTCCTATGATGTAGTCCATCGGAACAAAAACGTTCTCGCCGGAAACCGGGCCGTTTTGAAACGGCACTCCCATCGGGTCGTGACGATTACCGATATTCAACCCCGGCGTTTCTCTTGGCAGCAACGCGCAGGTAATACCAATATCAGAATCTGTTCCCAGCAGGCCATCCGGGTCATGCAGACGAAAGGCCAGACCGACAACTGTCGCTACCGGTGCCAGGGTGATATAGCGTTTATTGAAGGTCAGCCGTATACCGGTGATTTCTGCTCCTTGCCAGATATCCCTGCAAACGATGCCGCGACTTTGGCCATTCGCAGCGTCACTGCCAGCAGTCGGTTCGGTCAGTGCGAAACAGGGAATGTCCCGGCCACTGGCAAGGCGGGGGAGATAGTGATCTTTCTGAGAATTTGTGCCGTAATGAACCAGTAGTTCTCCCGGCCCCAATGAGTTTGGTACCATTACCGTTACGGCTGCCGTCACACTACGACTTGCTATTTTGGTGACGACCGCAGAATGGGCGTGTGCGGAAAATCCCAATCCGCCATATAATTTCGGAATTATCAGACCCAAAAAACCATTATTCTTCAGGTACGCCCAGACTTCCGGCGAAAGATCGCGCGACTGGCTGATCTGCCAGTCGTCCAGCATTTGACACAGCGTCGTCGTCGGACCGTCGAGAAACGCCTGCTCGTCTTCCGTCAGCGGTTTGATCTTGAATGCCAACAGTTTTTGCCAGTCAGGGCGTCCCGAAAACAATTCTCCATCCCAGCCAACAGTGCCCGCCTCCAGTGCGATTTTCTCTGTTTCACCCATGGTCGGCATGCCACGCCGAACCCGATTCATGATGGGAGCGGAAACCAGATTCCGGCGCAGGACCGGAACGCCCAGCAGAGCAATCAATCCGGTCACCAGTCCAAGGATTACCAATGTTGATGTCGTCACAATCTGTCTCCTGCTCAGTTGCGGAGGGGTTTGCCGGTTTTTAACATCTGTTCGACGCGGGCCCGGGTCTTGCCCGTTCGAGCCAGGGAAAGTATGGCGGATCGTTCAAGTGCCAGAACCCGGTCTTCGGAAATCTGATCGAGCGCGTCGGTTTTGTCACCGCTCAGGACCGTCGCCAGCTCACGTCCGATCAGCGCATCGTGTGACGTCGCAATTCCTTTCAGCACAAAATCCCGAATCCCCAATTCGAGTGCCGCGCGCCCGGTCGCTCCCGGAAGATTCAAGGTATACGGGACAGGCGGTGAGTAGGTTTCCGCCAGCGCCAAGGCGCGCTCTTTCGCGACATACAATAACCGGTCCAAATTCATGACGATGTCATCGTGCGGGCGGAGAAACAGAAAGTCGCGGGCCTCGACGGCTGATTTTGAAACTCTGGCCATGGCAATGGTTTCGAAGGTTTTCATCACCGGTGGCATTGGTCCGCCGGGCCGGTCTTTGCAAGAGGTCCAGCGTCCCAACAGTTCCTTGCATCCGCCCCATCCGGGGACGATACCGACACCCGCTTCGACCAGTCCGATGTAACTTTCAGCATGGGCGACGACGGCATCACAATGTAACAGCATTTCACACCCGCCACCAAGCGCCATTCCGGATGGCGCTCCGACAACAGGAAACGGAGCAAACCGCATTCGCTGGAAGGTATCCTGACCCCGTTTCAGCATCCAGTTGACGAGCGGCCACAATCGGAATTTTGCGCCGTAGAGCAGCAAGGCAATATTGGCACCGACTGAAAAATTAGCACTTTCGTTGTGAATGACCATTGCCTTGAACCCGCGAGACGGGAGGCCGCTGACCGCCTTGTCAATCATCGCCAGTATGAACGGATTCAGGGAATTCATCTTGGATGTAAATTCGAGGCAAGCAACCCCGTCGCCGATATCCCAAAGACAGGCTGACATGTTCTGAAAGACCGGTTGACTGCGGCGTTTGATATCTTGCAATAATAACACGCCGGGGGCTCTTGGCACCGGGGCATAACCGGAATGTCTGAATTGCAATAGGTGTTCGCGGTCATCCTGATAGAAAGACCTGTCCCCGACCATGCGTAAATATTCAGGGACGCTTTCGCCATCTTCCGTCAGCGCCGTCACCATCCACGCCGGACCGATCTGATCAATCAGTTGAAATGGTCCAGACTTCCAGTTGTATCCAAGCCGCATGGCCCGATCGACCGAATCCGGATCGTCGGCGATTTCCGGCACCAGCGAGGCTGCATATGACAGCGTTTTGAGGAGAACCGTCCGGGCATATCGCGATTCCCGACTGCTGTGCGACAACAATCCCCTCAGCCCGTTTTTTCTGGCGGCACTCAATGCATCCGGTTTTGGCCGGCGGGCGATGCTGTAGCGTCCGGTCGTCAGGTCAATAACTTCCTTGACCTTACGACCATCCGACGTGTTCAGCCGGTAAAATCCGCCCTTTCCCTTACGGCCGGTGTATCCATCCGAAATCATTTTTTCCAACAGTTGGGGAACTGTTCCAAGTTTGTGGAAGGGGTCATCAGGCGGCAGGGCGGTTTCAAAGCTGGCAAGAATATGCGGCATCAGGTCGAGTCCGACCAGATCCAGCAGGCCAAAAATTCCCGTCCCTGGCACACCGGCCGGCCGGCCGAGAACAGCATCTGCCTCTTCCACGCCAATCCCCTGACGAACCGCCTCCGTAACTGCGGCGTGCAGCCAGAACGTACCGATCCGGTTGGCGATAAATCCGGGCGTGTCCTTGGCCATGACAATATTTTTCCCCATCGCGACGTCACCAAATGCGACAATTTGTTCGACCCGTTTTTCGTCTGTTTCCGGCGTGCAGATGATCTCCAGTAGCCGCATGTAGCGCGGCGGATTGAAAAAATGGGTAATCATGAAGCGACGCTTCAGATCGTCGGCCATGCCTTCCACGAGAACGGTTAATGGCAGCGTAGACGTATTGGAGCTTAACACTGCGTTGGAGTGAAGGTGGGGGGCGATCGCCCGGTACAGTTCCTGTTTGATGTCCGGTCGTTCAACGATCGCCTCAATGACCCAGTCGCAGTCGGCAAGCATGGGCAGATCTTCCACCGTCGTTCCGGGGGAAATCTTTCGGGCGATTGTCGGACGCATGAAAGGCGCCGGTTCGGTTTTGAGCATCTTGTCGATGGCCTGGCGCGCCGCGTCGGAAACCACATCCAGCAACACAACTTCCGCGCCAGCGTTGGCCGCATGCGCGGCGATTCCGGCGCCCATCACCCCGGCACCAATAACACCGACTTTTCTGATTTCGTTCATGACAGGGCCTCCAGCACGGTGGCAATACCCTGACCGCCACCAATACACTGGGTGGCGAGAGCGTATCGCCCGCCGGTGCGTTTCAGAATTTGCGCCGCCTTGCCGGTGATTCGGGCACCGGTCGCGCCCAAAGGGTGCCCCAGCGCAATGGCACCACCGTCAACGTTGATTTTCGCCAAATCCAGATCAAGATCTTTGATTGAGGCCAGCGACTGGCTGGCAAACGCCTCATTGAGTTCTATGACATCAAGATCAGCGACGGTGATGCCGGCCCGCTGCAATGCTTTCTGAGATGACTTGACGGGACCAATCCCCATGATTTCGGGCGCGCACCCTGAAACCGCAATAGCCTTGATTCGCGCCAGTTTATCCAGGTTGTGCCGGTTCGCGAATTCTTCGGTTGTCACAAGCACGGCGGATGCACCGTCAGTCAGTGGGGATGCGGTTCCGGCAGTTACGGTTCCCGTCTCGCTGAAGGCGGGTTTCAGGCTCCCGAGCGAGTCGATCGTTGTGTCCGCGCGAATGCATCCGTCATTCGTAACTGCTCCTGCAGGCGTTTCTATCGTGATGATTTCGTCCGTGAAATGACCGGCATTACGAGCGGTCGTTGCCTTGCGCTGGCTTTCAACGGCGAAGGCATCCTGTTGTTGACGGTCAAGGTTATATTTTTTTGCGATATTTTCTGCGGTTTCACCCATGCCCATATATGCCTGCGGGTATCGTGAATAGAGGCCCGGGTGTGGCATTGGATTAAAGCCGGTCATCGGAATCCGCGACATCGATTCAACGCCAGCACAAATATAGGCCTCGCCCGCATCCATCTGCATTGCGCCGGCGGCCATGTGGATAGCTTGCATCGATGACCCGCAGAACCGGTTGACTGTGACTCCTCCAACACCCAGCGGAAGCTCGGCGAGAAACCCGATCAGGCGGGCAATATTAAAACCCTGCTCCCCTTCAGGGAACGCGCATCCGACAATCAGATCTTCGATTGTTGAAGGATCGATACCGCTCCCTGCAACCAGTTGCCGAACCACCTGAGCGGCGATTTCATCAGGTCGAACGCGGGCCAAAGCACCCTTGTAGGCCGGTGTAAAAGGAGAGCGGGCAAAGCCGGCGATGACAACGGACTTCATGGGATTATTTCCTTTTCAACGGTTGATTCAGACAATGACGGATCTCGGAAGCTTCAATCTCGGCATCTGAAATCAGAAGTTCAATACGATTGAGGGCGGCGACCATGGCGGTTGTGTCCGGGCGCGCCTGATAGGCCCTGATTTCTTCAAGACTGAATCCCAACCGTTTGGCCCGCAGTATTTTCTTCAGCGATTGTCGGGCCTGTTCCGGGAAACACAGGATATGTCCGATGCGCATGGGTTCGAGCAAACCCTTGTCAATATACAGCCGAATAGCCCTCGCCGTAGTCTCCTCCGCCTTTGCAAGTTCATTGACGGAAAGAAATCTATCCATCACTGAGCTCCTTCTGTCTTGACTGGTTTTCGCTGACGAGTTCCTTTTTTGACAATTTGCCGATCATTGTCTTCGGCAAGTCAGCGCGAAATTCGATGGCTGTCGGTCGCTCAATCGGGTTCAGGGTGCGGGCAGCGAAGGCAAGAAGATCGGCTTCCGTCACCGTGCTGCCCGGTTTCAGTTTGACGTATGCCTTGGGTGTTTCGCCCCGGTAATCGTCACTGATACCGATGACAGTTACCTCGTCAATGTCCGGGTGTTGGTACAATGCATCCTCAATGATACGTGGATAGACCTTGAATCCGGAGCAGAAGATTACATCCTTGAGACGGTCCGTCAGGTAGAGGTAGCCATCTGCGTCCATATTGCCGACATCTCCCGTCAGCAACCAGCCCCCCTGTAGTGTCAGTTTGGTATCTTCCGGCCGATTCCAGTAGCCGGCCATCACCTGCGGGCCCTTGACGGCAAGTTGGCCGCGTTCCCCCTGACGAACAGTGCGTCCGGGCTTTTCAAGATTGCGAATTTCGACCCTTGTCCACGGCAGTGGAAGTCCGATTGAACCGGCCCGATTGTCTTCATCTGGCGGATTGCAGGAAATGACCGGAGATGCTTCCGTCATGCCATATCCCTCCACGACAACACATCCGGTCAATTCCTCGAACCGCGCCTTGACGCTTGTCGGCAGCGACGCACCACCGGAAATGCAGAACCGAATAGATGTAAGGTTATATTGGTCGATGCTGTCAAACGCGTTGATTGCGTTGAAGATGGTCGGAACCGCAGGGAATATCGTCGGCTTCTGATCGTTTATGGTTTTCAGTACAGCTGTCAACTCGAACCGCGGCAGGAGGATCAATTCAGACCCCGTGACAATTCCCAAATTCATTGCTGCCGTCATCGCAAATACGTGGAAAAAGGGAATGACACAAAGAAATTTTTCACCTTCCGGTCGGGGTTCACCCATCCACAAATGCACCTGTTGCACATTGGCTGAAATATTGGCATGAGTCAGCATTGCGCCTTTTGGGGTGCCGGTCGTGCCGCCGGTGTACTGTAAAACAGCGATGTCCGTGAGAGGGTCGGTCTTAACTGATTGCGGAGGTTGATCATGACTTATCAATTGTGTAAACGGGATTACACGATTGTCCGGTGTGTGTTCAACAATCTGGCTCCGCTTCAAAATCTTGAACAGCAACTCTTTGATCGGTGGCAGTGCGTCACTCAGGGAGCAGATTACAATGTTCTGCAGTGGGCTGTCCGTCAGAGCGGTTTCTACCTTCGGATAAATTGTTTTCAAATCCAGCGTCACCATCAAACGGGTTCCGCTATCAACGATTTGCCGGCGTATTTCTGCGGCAGTATAGAGCGGATTGAAATTGACGACGGTTGCTCCGATTTTCAGTGCAGCAAAATAGCTGATCACATAATAGGGGCAATTGGGCAGACACAGGCCGACCCGGTCGTTTTTTTCGATACCCAGTTTCTGCAATCCGCAAGCCATCGAGTCGATTTTCTTTGCGACGTCGCGATAACTACTGGAATGTCCCAAGAAATCGATGCATCGCCGTTCCGGCCAGCGTGCGGCAGATCTTTCAAATAACAGATGGACGGGCTCAATCAGCGGAGTAACGGGCGGATCGTGCCTGGACAGGGCTTTGGCATTCGGGTCAACCCGGTCGACAAAGTCGGTCAGAAGGTGCCAAGTGTTTCCAATGTTTTCGTTCAGGATGCCGTGTCGATCCGAATGAATCCAGTGCAGGGTTTTGTCCGTCGCAGCAAGTTTTTCAAATATCTGGCGGGCACTATCCGGCTCAACAACAGGGTCATCTGTTCCTTGCAGCAGCAATGTCGGGATTCTGATGGCAGGTAATCGACTTGGAAGTTCGGATGTCATCATCCGGAGTTGGTATAACCCCTGAACGGGAATGTTGTAGTAGTTGATATCGGGATGTTCCGACGTGTTTTCCCGAAATGGCATGAGGCCGTCAAATGAAGGTAACCACTCAGCCAGTTTATTGAGGCCGTGGACTAGCGGCACAAATATCAATGTTCGATTGCGATAGTCCTGTGGTGTTGATATAGCGGCAACGCCGGCCAGGTTTTCCGGATTTTCTGCCGCAAGGTGTAAAGAAAGGGCTCCGCCAGCCGAAAACCCGACAATGACAATCTGTTCGGCAAATGCCGACAGGATCCGATATCCCCGCCGAACAGAATCCAGCCAATCCGACCACTTGCGTGATTTTAGATCCCATGGAGATGTCCCGTGCCCTGCCAGACGGACCCCCAGTACCGCATATCCTCTGGCCAGCAGCGTTTCGCCGTAGTCGAACATTTCCGCCGGTGAGGCAAGAAATCCGTGTACCAGTAAAACACCTTTTTTAACGCGCTTTTTTGGTAACAATAAAAAGGGTGCGCCGCTTTTTTTTGCGGTCTCTTTGTCATTAATTTGTCGAAATTTGTCGGCGGCGTAGTGTGACCTGTTCCAGTCATGGGCGCGAAGTTCGTCATCAAACAACAGTGATGCCAATTCCATTTCGCTGGCCGAGCGGGATGACTTTAGCGCCGTTTCAACGGTTTCACAGACATCGTGAATGGGCAGGATTTCATTGGCGTATACCAGCAGCGGGTTTTCGAGCCGGATCGCATCAAATTTCTGTTGTTCAACCAGTTTGTCGGTAAAACGATAGGAACGGGATGTTCGCCCGACAAGGCCAGCATTCCTGCAGGTAGTCAGAAAGCGATCAAGTTCGATGCAGGAACCATCGAGCAAGCCTCGATATCGATCCGGCCAGAACAGGCTGCGATGCAAGTGGATTCCGGAGACGACCTGAAGTTTCTTGAGTGCCAGATAGAGCGTCTTGTGGAACGTTTCTGTGGGAATTTCCATAATGCCACGGGCAACCAGCTGAATGACCAGATAGGATGCAATGTGGCTGAGGTTGACTGTTGTTGCCGCATACATGCTTGCCATCGTCGCTTCGCGGATGCGTGCAGATTCTTTCGCGAGGCAACGGGCCAGCATTTTCTCGGACCAACTGCCGACATTTTCCTCCCGCAAACCAAACAGATCATCAAGGGATTTGACGGTCAGGAAGTATCGATCCAGCAGGCGTTGTTCCCACCATGTCCAGTTTTTTTGAGGAGAGACCGGAGAACTGAACCGAATGTCCATATCAGTATCGCGTAACAACAGATTTCCTTCGATAACCAGTTCCTCGACAAACTGGTTCGGCAATCCCCGTGCCAACAGTTCGGCGCCACGACTGAGAACATTTTCTTCGACGCGGATAGGATAAAATGTAATATTGGCAGGAATTATGAGGGTCGGTTCATATGCCTTTTGTCGTAACGTTTCAACATTCTCCAGTCCCAGTGATTTTACCCAACGTTCAATCCGAGACACATCCCCCCGATCAAAAAGTGTTCGAATGCGGCGTTTGAAAATATCGAGGGTCAGGGCCAGCACAGAGCCGCCAAGATGATGTTTTCGGCGTTCCTTTGCGGTTCGGGAAAAAACGCCAAACCCGCCGTCGTCGGTGGTGACCCGGCGGTCCTTGACCATGCCACCTTCCGGAAAAATAACGACTTTTCGACCGCGCAGGATTTCTGCTGCCAGAAAGGCCAGCAGGCCCGGCTGGTTGTTGGGCATCGCACCGACACTTCGCAGAAACCGGTCAAGCCCGGCGCTGGTATTGAATAGGGCCTGATCGGCGATCGAGCGACAGTAGGCACCGGTCGCTTCGTGCAGCAGGAAGTGGGGAATGACGGTTTCAAAACGGGCAAAATGGTTGAACAGAAATATCTGGCCGTTTTGCATCTGGCCTTCATCATGATGAACCATGATATTCAGGCCAAGTCGTTTGCGAACAATCCGGAATGAGCGGACGGCCAGGTCGTAGCTACCTTCGTCGATAGTGAACCTGTTTTCGTCGTTCATGGTACCGCACCTCGTGCAACACCCCCCACCCGTTACATATAGGACATAAACGCAACATTAGGGTAATAGATAATACCTTCGTGCCAAAAATAATTCCATCACAGGGCTGGCCAGCCGGGTTTCATACTCGGTATTTCCCAGCCTGTTACAGCCATATCCGACATGTCCACCAGGTGTTTCCCACCTTATTTTTGCCCGTCATCCGGTATATCCTTTAACCGCCCTGATTTGAAATAGGCGCTGGCGGTCTGGTACCAGGTGATGGCCTCCTTGGTCAGAGCACTATCATCCAGCGTCGTTTGGGAAACGGGCACGGATGGCAGGCCCTTGACGACTTCCGGGTTGGCGTTGACGTCCAGAACAACCAGCCGGTTTCCTTTCATGTATCCCAGTTTCTGGTAAGTGCTGATGAATGCCCGTTCCCGACCGGGCTCAAGGGCGAAGATATCATAGCCGAAAAACCGGCTTGAATATTCAAGACCCAGCCATCCCATAAGTGATGGCGGGACGTCAATCTGGCTCATCAGCCGTGGCATCTCGCCGGGCTGGATCAGTTTCGGGGCATACCAGATCATGGGGATATGATAGCGCCAGGGCGGCAAATCGGTCTTGCCCGCAGCCTTCGAGGTGTGATCGGAGATGAAAATGAAAAGTGTATTGTCGAACCAGGGTTTATCCGAGGCACGTCGAATAAAGTCTCCAATCGCCCAATCGGTATATTTAACAGCACTTTCCCGCTTTTTTTGAGGCATGTCGACCCGATTTTCTGGAAATGTGTAGGGCCGGTGATTGGAAGTCGTCATGATCTGGGTGAAAAATCGTTTTCCCTGAGCAAACTCCCGGTCCATCTGCAACATGGCCAGCGTGTAAAGGTCTTCATCAGCGATCCCCCAGATGTTTTCCGCGTGAACGGTCAATCCTTCCGAATCGATGTCTGAACGGTCCACCACCTTATACTGGTTGGATTTGTAATAGGCATTCATATTGTCGAAATAGCCGTATCCGCCGTAAATCCAGTAGGGATTCCAGCCCAGCCCTTTCAACTCCTCGCCCAGATTTTCGAGTCCTTCGTTATTCGGGCGGCGCACGATACTTTGGCCTGGTGTGGGTGGAGTTCCGACTGTCAGAGCTTCAAGTCCGCGCACGGTTCTGGTGCCGGTCGCATAGAGGTTTGAAAACAACAGTCCCTTGACCGCCAGCTTGTCCAACTCTGGCGTGAGTCCCTGATTGTTTCCGAATGTACCCATGAAATCGGCCGACAGACTTTCCATTGTCACCAGGACGACATTGACGTCTTTGCGTGTTAACCGGGCTGAAATATGCCGGTCAATGCCTTGATCCGATGTGAATTCAGAGTTGGACTGGCGAACAAGTTTGCGGATTTCAGCATTGCGTTCGTCGGCATTCAGAGTTGGATAATAGGCGTCATAATTCAGCTCATTGTGTCGATAAGCGTAAAACAGCGCGTAGATGCCGTTGCTCGACAATTGTTTGACCCTGGCGTTATTCCGGGTATCGGCCAGGCTTTGGTCGATCAACACGAAACCCAATCCGGCGATCGCGCATACACCGATTGCCCGACTCCAGCGAGTCGTCCAGCGTGAAGGTGCAAGATTGGAGTGGCGGGGCCAGGTAAACCAGGTCAGTCCGATCGACACGGCGAAAAGTGTCGTCAGCCACAGGTTGATCGGATAACTTTCACGAATGTTCCCGATGACTTCATGGGTGTAAATTAGATAGTCGACCGCGATAAAATCGAATCTGTTGCCGAATTCTTCCCAGAACGTGAATTCTGATGCCGCCGTCACGGCAAACAACGACAGGTATGCGGATGCCCAGATCACGCCCCAGCGAAATTCCCATTTGAATAGGCGGTGTCCGGTTTTGAATTCAGGTATGACAGCGTCATAGACCGCCCATGGCAACAGGAACCATGGTAAAACCGTCAGATCGAAGACAAGTCCGACCGTCATAAATCGGCCCCATTGCAGTAACGTATAATTTTCGTTGCTGACAATGGCCAGCCCGACGCGGGTCAGAGTGGATATCAGCATAAAGGCAATTGTTATCCATACAAGTCGCGTTACGCCGCGGGAATTTAGATATTTCATGACAAGCAGTCTTCCTGATTTTGGACGGATGTTGAACCGGCTGAATGCGTATGATTACGCCACCGGATTGTTGGTCGATGATTCCCCCGGGCCTGTCGCCTCATGCTGTCTCGAGAACCGCATGACGGTCGATGCCGGTCCTGTTACATTTCAGTCGGGTTTGACGGTGATTCAGCGCGATTCACCTTTTCTTTTCCAACCGGCGTGGCGGGCCTCCTCATCGCCGCAAAAATAACGTTCTCCTTTCTCGGGAGAAATGGCGATTGACGGATATTCAGGGTCAAGCGGGCTGTAATAGTATCGCTGACCAGTGCTAGTTATTTCCCCTTTCACCATACAGGCGGCATGTTCCGCCTTTTTAAGATGCAGGAAAGTCTGTTCCAGCCCTTTCCAGGGAAGGGGCTCTGTTGGATGAAGAGACCCCGTGAATTCGTGTTCGTTTGGCAGACGCTTCCCCTTCCGCCATTCCCAGGGAGGAACAAATGTACTTCCCCAGATGCCCAATGACGCCTGTTTCGCCAGATGTTCCGACGCCGCGTAATGAGGTGGCCCGTCCGGTTCTGCCAGGACACTGCCACTTTTGAGCAAATTGACGGAAAGTTCCTGATCACCAATCAGGCAGGCAGTCAAGGGCAGTACGGCGGTTGATTTCTGAACAAAACATCGAATAGGTGCCGCTTCCAGTTCGAGCTGCTTGCGTAACCGGTATCCTGCGGCAAGGCCGCATAACCAGAGATCACCGTCGTGGTTGCATGCTTGCCCGAGTTCGGGAGCATCAATCCCTGCAAGCTGGTATACTTTGGTACCAATCTGGATTGTGTCGCCATCAATCACGCTGATGTTTTTGCCATCCGCGACGACGGGCTCCGACGCTCGCGCGATTGCTGCCGCATGTATCGTCGAAGACGTGCCCGTGGCGATACTGACCACCGCCAGCGCGGTAATTTTGCAAATGCGGGAGAGATTCATGCAAAGATCCTATCTGAGGTCGACGTCTTCGGGCAAGCAAGCACAACACACAGTTGGCGAAGCGGGAAGCGACGCCGTCTACGTGTACAGCCGCGGAATCACCCAACCCGGTCAACAGCCGACAAAGGGGCCAGCCGTCTGTGCATCCTACATATCGGCCTTTCGGACGATACTCAACCGAATAGATAATCTGCCGAAGGTGCGGTTGCCATAGCCGTTCAGCGTTTTTTTGCTGACCCGACGACAGTAAAGAATATTACGGCGTAAACACCCAACATGATCATTCGTATGAACTGTGTATCCGTTCCGTGGAAACCCAGGAGTTCGGCAATTTTTTCTGCGCCAATCAACAAGGGCCCGATGGCGATGAGAGGCAGCAGAAATTGCAGCGTGAACTTTCGAAGGGCGAGACCCACGCGCATTAATGGAGATTCATCCTGTTTTTCGGATGAAATTTCCAAATCAGCTGTTGTTGCGTCATTTTCCATTATTTGGTCTTTCTGAATTTTCAAGAAGATTGCCCGGATGCAATCCGGGTCGGGTCGTGGTTCTGTTGCATGTCGGACAAGTTAACCTTGGCTGTGCGGACCAATACCCGGATTTCAAAACATCCGGACTACCGAATTTCAACTCGCCCGGCGGGTTGAAATTCGTTCCCCGTGGTGCTGGCCTGGCTGTGAGCAGGCCAGTTGCTCAACGTCGGATGACCGACAGTTCTATTGGATGGCGGGTGGGCCTGTTGCCCGCAGACTCCGAATGCCGTCTTGCCGGCCCGGAAGGGCGAGGGGCCCGAACAAGGCATCGCGAACCCAGAGACGTGATCCGGCCTGCCCGTCAAGCTGCGAGGCAAGTCCGGTGTCCGGAATGTCCGGAATATCGTCCGCAACGATGTTATTTTCGACTGCCGAGTACGTCGGTTGTATCGTGCCAGCATGGGCGCTACCCACAAATACCTGAACGCACAGAAAGGTGAACAAAAACAGCCTGACGACGAAATTTTGATGCATAAAAATCATCTGCCTGTTAACGCCACCTGAAAATACCTGATCCCGACGCCCGAATTATAACTGCGGTAACATAATCCCGAATGCCTTAACATTCAATGATGGCAAGCTGGTGGTCGATGGTCGATCTGAAATCTGTCAGTTGCGGTGACTTAACAAGCCGCGTGTAACAACATGGGCCTGAATTTCGGCAGCACCTTCAAAGATGTTGAGAATGCGGGCATCACACAGAACGCGTGAGATCGGATATTCAAGCGCATATCCGTTACCGCCATGAATTTGCAGTGCATTGTCGGCATTTGCCCAGGCGACGCGTGCCGCCAGTAATTTGGCCATTCCGGCCTCGATATCGCAACGGCGGTCGGAATCCTTTTCCCGGGCAGCGAAAAAACTGATCTGCCGGGCGATCATGGTCTCGACGGCCATCCAGGCGATTTTCCCGGCGACGCGTGGAAATGAATAGATTGGTTTGCCGAACTGGACCCGTTCCATGGCGTATTTCAGGCCCAGTTCCATCGCATTCTGGGCGACCCCGACCGCACGGGCGGCTGTCTGGATTCGGGCCGATTCAAAGGTTGCCATCAGCTGTTTGAAACCCTGACCTTCGTGACCACCAAGCAGGGCGTCGGCAGGAACGAGCATGTCATCAAATGCCAGTTCATATTCCTTCATGCCGCGATATCCGAGAACTCTGATCTCGCCGCCACTCATACCGTCTTTCGGGAACGGGTTGGTATCTGATCCTCGCGGTTTGTCGACAAGCAACATGGACAAACCCTTGTAACCGGGTTGTTGCGGGTCGGTCCGACACAGCAAAGTCATCATATCGGTGCGGGCCGCATGGGTGATCCAGGTTTTGTTGCCTGTCACCCGGTAGACGTTGCCATCCAGGACAGCCCGTGTTTTTAGTGACGCCAGGTCGGAGCCGGTGTTGGGTTCTGTGAATACGGCCGTCGGCAAAATCTCTCCGGCCGCGATTTTTGGCAGGTATTTCTCTTGCTGTGCTGCCGTCCCGCCGAGCCGAATCAATTCCGCCGCAATTTCCGAACGGGTCCCCAACGAACCGATACCTATGTATCCGCGCGACAGTTCTTCTGTCACAACACACATGGCAGTTTTACCCATACCAAGCCCGCCGTTTTCTTCCGGAATTGTCAGGCCGAAAACGCCCAGATCGGACATTTGCTGAATAATTTCGATGGGAATCAACTGGTCGGACAGGTGCCATTCATGGGCGTGCGGGGCTATCTGATCGTCAACAAACTTGCGAAACTGGTCGCGCACCAGAACCAGCGTGTCATCATCAAGGCCGATGTCACCAAAATGACCATCCCTGATCAACTCTCCAATACGCATACGCACCGCGTTGGTGTTGCCGCAGGTCGTCAATTTCATGACACTGTTGTTGCGAAAGGTCTCAAGAGCTTCTTCACTGACGCCGATGTCTGCGGGTCGTACAATCTCTACCTGGGAAATTGCAATCCCTCCGGCCAGTTGCGACAGATATTCGCCAAAGGCGCATTGCAGCATCAGGTTTTCAAGTTCTCCCAGCATTGCATTGCGTGCAAGCCGGTCGGCCCAACCCAGCATCTGGCGCAGGCCTTCGACATAGGTCGACATCCATGCGAATCCATGCGCGGCGAATTGCTCTTCATCCAGCAATTCCGGGCTGACCTGGCCGTTGGTCGAGACTCTTGTCAACAGCGCCTGCCGGGCACTGACCAGCAGGTTTTCGGCAGATGTCAGCGCTAGGCCGCAGGTGCCACGCACGTCTTGAATTGCAAAAGGGTTGACGGTGGAATTGGCGTCCATACCGGCGTTTCCGGATTTCAGGTCATTGGCCATCGATACAGTCTTCGATGGTACGTCGACCGGGTTTTTTGGCCTGCACGAGAACCGCCATATTGCCCGGTTTATGCTGGTTGTGCAGCATCTTCATGTGTGCCTGTGGAATATCGTCCCATGAAAATACTTCCGACATGCAGGGATCAATGCGTCGTTCGATGACCAGTTGATTGGCTTGCGAGGCCTGTTTCAGATTGGCAAAATGGCTGCCCTGGATCCTTTTCTGACGCATCCACACAAAACGGGCGTCCATCGTCAGGTTGAACCCGGTCGTACCGGCACAAAAAACCACCATACCACCGCGTTTGACGACATTACACGATACCGGAAAGGTTGCTTCACCGGGATGTTCGAAGACGAAGTCAACATCTTTCCCCTTGCCGGTGATGTCCCAGATGGCCTTGCCAAACTTTCGGGTTTCTTTCATATAGTCTGAAAACCCTTCACCGTTGACTTCCGGCAGTTGACCCCAACAATTGAAATCTTTCCGGTTTATGACACCCTTGGCACCGAGGTTCATGACGAAATCGCGCTTACTTTCGTCAGAAATCACGCCGATCGCATTTGCACCGGCGGTGGCGCAGAGCTGTATCGCCATCGATCCCAGTCCGCCGGATGCGCCCCAGATCAGGACGTTGTGTCCGGGCCGCAGGATATGCGGTCGATGACCAAACAGCATTCGATAAGCCGTTGCCATGGTCAGGATGTAACAGGCACTTTCTTCCCATGTCAGGTGTTTCGGTCGCGGCATGACCTGCTGGACCTGCACTCGCGTAAACTGGGCAAACGATCCGTCCGGCGTTTCATAACCCCAAATTCTTTGTGAAGGTGAAAACATCGGATCGCCGCCGTTGCATTCTTCATCGTCGCCGTCGTCCTGATTGCAATGCACGACCACTTCGTCGCCAACCTTGAACCGCGTCACCCTGGAGCCGACCGCCCAGACAATTCCGGCCGCATCGGAGCCGGCGATATGGTAATCTGATTTATGGACGTCGAATACCGAAATCGGTTTGCCGAGAGCAGCCCAGACCCCATTATAATTTACGCCTGCCGCCATCACCATGATCAGAACCTCGTGACTGTCCAGTGATGGCACATCGACGATCTCACAAACCATGGCACTGTCAGGGTCTCCATGACGTTCCCGGCGGATCGTCCACGCATACATTTGCGTCGGAACATGGCCGAGCGGGGGAATTTCACCCAACTCATACAGGTCCTTTTTGACTTTCCCCGGGTGGAGTTCAATCACTTCGGCGGTGTCATTCACAGCGATCTCCTCATGTCGGTCACGAACTGTTTCTGGCATGTGGAGTTTCGCGCATGCAATAAACAGCATTATAAATTCTTAGACGGTTGGCTCTTTCTTCGCAATGCACAATTTGTTAAATTGCGTAAAGTCAAATCAAAACGAAATAATATTTCCAGATGATTCGTTTGTTTTCAGGATACTAGTGGAAATTATAATGCATGGGGTCGTGCGATATGGATAACAAACTCGCAAATGCACAATCAGAATTTGGCCGTCATCGTGACCGACCATGGCTATTCCGTACTTATTCCGGGCATAGTTCAGCTGCCGAATCCAACGCACTTTTCAGGAATAATCTGAGCAAAGGCCAGACGGGATTGTCCGTTGCCTTTGATCTGCCAACCCAGACAGGATATGATTGCGATCACATTCTGGCCCGCGGTGAAGTCGGAAAAGTGGGTGTGCCGATCAGCCATCTCGGTGATATGCAGGCACTGTTCGCCGATATTCCGCTGGAAAAAATGAACACCTCGATGACGATCAATGCGCCAGCCGCATGGCTGCTCGCACTCTATATTGCGACTGCTGAGAAACAGGGGTGTGACCGTAAACGACTGTCGGGCACGACACAAAATGACGTGTTGAAGGAATATCTGTCACGCGGGACATATATCTTTCCGCCGGCGCCCAGCCTGAAATTAACGGCGGATATAATCAGTTTTACCTGCCGCGAGGTTCCGAAATGGAACCCGACCAATATCTGTTCATATCATCTGCAGGAAGCGGGCGCCACGCCGGCGCAGGAACTGGCCTACGCACTGGCGATTGCGCAATCGGTACTTGATCAGGTTCGCACGTCCGGGCAGGTGCCTGACGATGAGTTTCCGCAGGTTGTCGGGCGGGTCAGTTTTTTTGTCAATGCGGGGATCCGGTTTGTGACGGAACTTTCAAAAATGCGGGCATTCACGGAATTGTGGGATGAAATATGCCTTTCGCGATATGGTGTTGAAGATCCCAAACTCCGGCGATTCCGGTATGGCGTTCAGGTCAATTCTCTTGGGCTCACCGAGCAACAACCGGAAAACAATGTCTACCGTATTCTGCTGGAAATGCTGGCCGTGACGCTATCGAAGGGCGCTCGTGCCCGCGCCGTGCAATTGCCCGCCTGGAATGAAGCACTCGGCCTTCCCCGCCCATGGGATCAGCAATGGTCCCTGCGCCTGCAGCAGATTGTTGCCTATGAGACCGATTTGCTGGAATTTGGCGATATATTCGACGGCTCGCACGAGATTGCGGCGAAAGTGACAATGCTGAAAGGTCTGGCGCGGACGGAATTGCAAAAAATTGAAGAGCTGGGCGGCGCCGTGCCTGCCGTGGAGTATATGAAACGCAAACTGGTGGAAAGTAATGCCCGTCGCCTGCAGGCAATTGAATCGGGCGAACAGGTCGTGGTTGGAGTCAATAGATTCACCGAAGCAGAAGAGTCTCCATTGACGACCGGGTCAGACACCATTTTGACAGTAGATGCCGGCGTGGAAGCCGAGCAGGTCGCAAATCTTGGTCGGTGGCGGGCCGCGCGGGATGAACGGGCGGTAAATAATTCGCTGGACGTGCTGCGCCGAACAGCGATCGAAGATCGCAATATTATGGCGGCTTCGATCCAGTGCGCACATGCGGGCGTGACGACGGGTGAGTGGTCGGGGGCCTTGCGGGAGGTATTCGGCGAATACAGGGCACCGACAGGAATTGGCGGAGCCCGAATTCTGACATCGGACGCGATTGCGCCGATCCGACAGCAGGCCGAAGGTGTCGCCCGAAAACTGGGGCGTCCGATCAAGATGCTGGTCGGGAAGCCCGGTCTTGACGGGCATTCCAATGGCGCCGAACAGATTGCTGTACGAGCCCGGGATGTCGGCATGGAAGTGGTTTATGAGGGAATTCGTCTCACACCGGAAGAAATTGTCATCGCTGCGCTGGAAGAAGGTGTCCACGTTATTGGACTGAGTATTTTATCGGGGTCTCATGTTCCTCTGGTCAGCGAAGTCATGGCGTTGATGACGGAAAAAGGAATTATCGATGTGCCGGTCGTCGTGGGCGGAATCATTCCTTCCGTTGATGCGAGGTTGTTGATTGCGCACGGTGTCGCCCGCGTTTACACACCAAAGGATTTTGACCTGAATTCAATCCTGCACGATATCATAGAGCTGGTTTCACAAACTCATTAACACCCGTTAATATCACAGGGTGCCGAATCTGTTGCAAAGCGTGGGGCGCATCTAAAGAATGGCGGCCCTCGGAATGAGTTGAGAATGATCAGTTATGTCGCAACGGTCCTCCCCCGGAAAATTTGGCGTCATCTCAAGCCGGGAAGCATCCCGGCAAGAACTTGAAGGCGTGGGCCTGATCGGGGTTATCGACTATTGGGAAAGCCTTCGGCGGGGCGACATGGTTCCTCGCTGGCAGTACTTTGACTGGAAAGACGTTCACCCGAAGCTTGTCCCGGGAATCGCGGTCTATGACATCCTGGAAGGCGGCAAGGACTTCAGAGTCCGTTTTTGGGGGACCGCCGCGACGGATTTGTTCGGGTTTGATCCAAGCGGGCAGTTGGTGTCTGACGTCAACCACTATGGCGTACTGACAAACCTGTATCGGGATGCACCGAAAGTCATGGCTGCGGCAAAACCTATTGGCACCGTTCACACCTTCGTCCTGAAATCAGGGATTGAGTTGGAAATCCCCTTGATCCGCCTGCCTTTTTCGGAAGATGGCCAATCTGTTTCGAAAATCCTGACGTTGGAAAACCTTCGCCAGCATCTGACACCGCGCGGCTGATCCCTGAAACAATATTATGTTGGGTGGGACGGTGCATTGCCAAACAGTTTTTCAGCCATTTCCAGCGTCATGCCGGGCGGTAATACGGGTATCAGATCGACCTCGTCTTCTGTCGGGCAGTCAGGATTCACGACCGTTGGTTTTAGTGCTCGTGTGAGATAACAAACCGCACCCTGCTGAAATTCTGGCAGAATAAAGCACCACGAGCAGAACAATCCGCCACGTTCACGGTATTGCAGGATATCCTTGTCGTCTCCCAGTTGGTAGAAACGCGCCGCCAGGTCGGAGCTGGATCCGACGTATACCCATTCCGGTTGTACGCCTGTGTGCCAGATCGCGAAGACGCCGGAAACGGCCTGCAACCCTGCGGCGACCGGATCAAGGTCGAGAAAGCGTGGAAATCTGCCAGCTTCACCGTGCTTCCATTTGGGATCAAGTGGCTCGCGCAACGGGAGACGTTTTTTATTTTTTTTGCCAAACAGCGCCATTAAAGAATTCTTTCGCTATTTTCCACAAACGTAAAAATATTAGCTATATTTGAAACCATGACAATAGTCCTGATATATCACCGGTGACCCTTCAGTTGGCGGCGTTGGCGTTTTCGCTGGTGGTGTTGGCAATGATCGTTTGTGCGACGGTCGCATTCGGGTCGCCGCCGCTGCCGTCGTCGCCCCGACTCCAGCGTGTCATGATGCATATGCTCAAGGGTCACCTGACGGGCATAGCACGCGGAACGATTGTCGATCTGGGATCCGGTTGGGGAGGGCTGGCCCGGCAGCTGGCAAAACGGTTCCCGCGACATCAGATCGTCGGATACGAGCGTTCGACGCTTCCCTGGCTGGTGTCTCGCATATGGTTGTTGATGGTCCCGCAGGCAAACCTGCAATTTCGACATGCAGATTTTATGAAAAGCGACGTGTCTGACGTTACATTGGCTGTCTGTTACCTGATGCCCGGTATCATGGTGAAGCTGGCAGACAAATTGCTTCGGGAATTGCCGCCGGGTGCGCTCGTTCTGAGCAACACATTTGCCCTTCCCGGATGGCAACCAATTGATCAGAGGGTCGGGCCGGATCTGTTTGCCAGCCGGGTTTATCTGTACGCGGTACCGGCACAGCTGGCCGAACGGTCTATCGCAGAGGTTCGGTCGCATGGTCCAACCAGGCAGACGTTTCAGCATCCAGAAAGGGATCTATTTGTGTGTGAACCCGTTGATGATAGTCGTTGACCCAGGCGATTTCTGCATCGCTCAACATCACCGTATTGATGGCGGCTCTGTCAATCGGGGCCAGAGTCAGGGTTTCAAACCCGAGCATGTCCTTTCCCGTATCGGTTTTCCGGCCGATATTCCTGACTGCAATCAGATTTTCGATGCGGATGCCGTAAGCCCCTGACTTGTAATAGCCCGGCTCATTGGAAATTATCATTCCGGGCAAGAGAGCAACGGAATTCGGCATTTTGGATATCCGTTGCGGCCCCTCGTGGACCGACAGGTGCGCGCCGACGCCATGACCTGTACCATGATCGTAATCAAGCCCGGCCTGCCACAGCGGCATGCGGGCCAGAACATCCAGTTGCGATCCGGTCGTCCCGGCAGGGAATATTGCAGTGGCAAGAGCAATGTGACCTTGCAGGACACGCGTGAAGTTTTCCCGCATTTCGGCGTCAGGTATTCCAAGTGCAATCGTTCTGGTAATATCGGTCGTGCCATCCAGATACTGGGCCCCCGAATCAACCAGCAGAAGTGAATTCTGGTCCAACAAACGATTGCTATGTTGAGATACCCGATAGTGCACGATTGCGCCGTTCGGGCCGGACCCGGATATGGTCGGGAAACTCAGCCCTTTGAACAGCTCATTTTCTGCACGCATCTGCTCCAGATAGTCACAGATGCTTATTTCACTTTCAGTCCCATTTGCGGCATTCGTGCTCAACCAGGCGAGAAAACGGCATACGGCCTTGCCATCTCGAATATGCGCATTCCGCATACCGGCCAATTCGACAGGGTTTTTTTGGGCTTTCAAAAGCTGGCACGGGTCACTGTCACTGACGACAATGGCACCTCCGGACTGCAAGCGCTGAAACACCCACATAGGAATGGTTGCGGAATCCAGTTGGACCGATTTTCCGGCACCTGCCAACTGATCCAGGAGGGGGCCCAGCTTGTCGGTCGGGTGAAGGTGAATTTGCGGTCCGAGAGCCCCGATCAGATCAGGTGTCAACTTCTCCGGCGCGATGAACCAGTCGGCCCGGCCATCGCTGTGCAACAGTGCAAATGACAGCGTAAACGGCGTGTAGGGAACGTCATTTCCCCTTATGTTGAAGAGCCAGGCAATTGAATCCGGGGCTGAAATGACCAGGGAATCAACTTTTTGTTCGCGGAGAACACGACCGATTTCCCCTCGTTTGTCGGCAGATGACTTGCCTGCAAATGTTTCCGGATGGGTCGTTGCCGGAGAGATTGGCGGCGATGGCTGATCAATCCAGATGGTATCTATCGGATTGGCTTCCAGAGCGACCAGCTCCAGTCCGGCCTTTTCGCATGCTGTTTTCAGAGCCGCGACTTGTGATGGCGTATGCAGCCATAAATCATAGGCGATCCGCTGTCCGGGGCGGACGTGTTTCGCCATCCACTCTGTCAGTGGATAATCGGTAATGTGGCATAATTCGAACAGGTCTGTATCTACCTGATCAGCGGCCTGCAGGGTATAGCGGCCATCGACGAAAAGAGCGGCGCGACCCGACATTACTATGGCCTTGCCCGCAGATCCGGAAAATCCTGTCAGCCATTCCAGTCTTTCCGATCGCAGCGCGACGTATTCGCCCTGGTGTTCATCAGCTTTGGGCACGATAAAACCATCCAGCTGTAACCGCTGCAGTTCCGCCCGAAGGGCGTCGAGCCGATCGCCCCATCGGGCGGCGTCATTTGTTGTCCTGGGCATGTTTGTCATGGAGCCACCCTAAATAGGCGTCCCTGACCTGACAAGTAAATCCCCAGCGATTGGAACGAACGGTACGATGCCAGGATCTACAATGCCCGGTGTGACGGCATGCCATGCATGAATGGCAATGCTGCAGTGCAACATTGGCGCTACCACTAAAATGAAATCGGCGTAGATATGGCGCGAGCCAGCAATCTGGCCGCCGGGAATTGCCGGAACATTGAAGAGTTGAAGACGCAAAGAGGACGATAGATATGTCAATTTCGAAAGCCGATGGGCTTCAAACATCCCTGTCATTGCAACAATCCGTTGGGTTATCAGACGGAATTTTCAAGGCGGAAGTGCAGGCGCAGCAACTGCGGAGCGAGGCGTTGGCGACGATCATGAAATCCATCGTCAAATCTGTGAAAAACCGGGCCGCGTCGAGCCGTGGTCACCGTGAGTTACTTGATCTTGATGATCGCTTGTTGCGTGACATTGGCCTGACGCGCAGCGAAATCCGGACGGCAATGAACACGGGTGCGATTGATCTGACCGGCTTGATGGCGCCCGTCGTCGGTCTGGCCAAGGGCGTGGTGAATGCCTACCGGGGCTGGCGTCATCGTCATCATGTCTATCAACAACTGTCGGCGCTGGACGACCGGATGTTGCAGGATATCGGCATGCGGCGGGATGACGTGGAAGCCATCGCTTTCCGTGGTAAAATCCGCAAACCGATCCTGCACGCTCCCGTCAATGTGAAGTCCTTGACGACGCACGCGGTGGCAGGGATCGACCCTCACAAAGACACAAAACACCTGGCTGCATGATGTTTCGGTGAGAGATGATGGTAGCTACTGGGAAGGCCGAACCGGCCTTCCCGGGTTATTTTTGCGGTTTTGCTGGCGTATATCCAAGCTTTTTAAGGCAGCTTTCATAGGTTTCCTGCCGCTTGCGCTGGGAATCGTATGCCATCATGTTGTTGGCGTATCCAGACGTGAATTCGTCGTCACCAACGGAACGGGTATAATTTTCCACAACCCGCTCTTTTTCACTGAGACGTCTCGCCCGGCTGCGACAATTGGCTTTGTCTACTGCCCATTTGTCCTCTGATGCATAGGGATGGTTCCATTGCGTCACCGGCGCAGCGCAGCCATTGATCATCGTCAGGGTTGCAGCAACCATAACCAGCATGGCAATTTTCAGGCTCATTCCTCATTCTAGCGCGTTCCGGTGGTCGAGAAAACGACAACTTGCATGTTTTCACGTATCTCTTTTGTTGGAAAGACTCCGGCAGTTGGATATGACAGGTAAGCGTGCCATATGACATTGTCAGGTCGGTATTTGTGTGATTGGTTTGAGGAAGACAGGTTGATGGCGTTGCGACAGAAAATCGGCGGGATTGTTGAAGCTCCCGCCGTACAAAATGCAATAATGGGATTGATCGTGTTCAATGCGATTACACTTGGTCTCGAAACGTCGCCGACAATATACGAAAATTATGGTTGGCTGCTGCAGATAATGGACCGGCTTGTTCTGGCGATATTTGTCATTGAACTTCTGGCCAAGCTGATTTTTCGAGGCGGCAGGTTTTTTTGTAACGGGTGGAATCTGTTCGATTTTATCATCGTTGGTGTCGCGCTGATTCCGGCAAGCGGGCCGCTGGCAATTCTGCGTGCCCTTCGTATTCTCCGGGCATTCCGGTTGATGTCCCGGATTCCGCAAATGCGTACCGTTGTACAGGCATTTATAACGGCAATTCCCGGAATGCTGTCAATCGTCGCCCTGATCTCGCTCATATTTTACGTATGTGCGGTTCTGGCGACCAACCTGTTTGGCACCGAATTCACAGAATGGTTCGGTTCGATCGGTCGTTCGATGTATTCCCTGTTCCAGATCATGACGCTGGAAAGCTGGTCGATGGGAATTGTACGACCGGTAATGAAATTGTATCCCTTTGCCTGGGTATTTTTCATTCCGTTCATTCTGGTTACCAGTTTTGCAGTCATAAATCTGTTTATCGGAGTCATTGTCGATTCCATGCAGGCGCAGCACCGCGATGTCATGACGGATGTCAGATCGGACCAAATCAGTATCGAACATAAAATAGATGCCGTTGAACGTGAGTTGCACGAGTTGCGCCAACTACTTCGCCGGGGGAACTAGGCGAGGTCGCGATTTCGGTCGTACTGGTGGGTGTAGGCAGATTGGCAGATGGCCCGTTGAATCAGTCAGTCATGTAAATCAGACCGTACAGGGCTCCGCCCGCGACCATCATCAAGCCGGATATCAGATAAATCGTCATAGCAATATTCTCCGTGACATTCTGTCGGAAGAGGATGACAGCACGAATTATGTTAAGATTTGGTAAATCCGGTAAAACCAGCGAAGGATGAGATTAAAATTCTCCTGCACGTACAAAATTGACTCAAATCAATGAGAGCCAGTCGGGCAACAATGTATCACTTTCGGTCTTTAATTGGCATAACAGGTGGTTGAATGCCCTATATCGAATGGTCGCCCAGATATGCAACCGGCATTGCCCGCATCGACGCTGACCACGAAAATTTGTTTATGATCGTGAACGTTTTATACGATTGTAGGGTGAAACACGGCGCAGAAGCCAATCTGACACCGATTCTGACGGCACTTGGTGAATACGTCAAAAAACATTTTATAACAGAAGAAATTGCCATGCAGGAAGCGGGATACCCGGGCATTGATTCACATATTGAAAAACACCGGGCATTCACCCGGCGAATACAAAGATATATCGAACAGAGCAATGCGCAACCGGGTAAGGTTGATGCGGAGGATTTACTGAGATTGCTCAAGCACTGGTTGACGGATCATGTGCTTCGCAGTGACATGGACTATGTTCCCTATCTGAAACAGAAGGCAACGCAATCGGGTTAATCGGCCCGGCTCGCATATGCCAAAATTTATGGCTTCAGGCAGGATCGAACCCAATCTACTGTTTCAGCGGCATCCCATTCGGCAGCACCGATAACCCGCCCGACTTCCTGTCCCACTGGATTGACGAGTATGGTCGTGGGTAAACCATTGACTCCGAATGCCCGCAACAGTTTGGATTTCTGATCAAGCAAAATCGGAAGATCGTTGAGATTGTTTTTCTTGTAGAAGGACCGGACAAGATCCAGGCCGTTCCGGTCGACGGAAATTGTCAGGACATCCACACCGTTTTTTCTGACCAGCGCGGCAAGCCGGTCCAGTTGCGGCATTTCCCGGACGCAAGGTGGGCACCAGGTCGCCCAGAAATTCAGAACGATTCCCTTCCCCCGGTAGTCCGAGAGTTTCCGCTCAACGCCTTCGCCGGTTACAAACGGCACGTCCGGCACCGTGCTTTTGACGCTGGAGGGCTGAAAGTTCCGAAATACCTGCTCGGCAGACGGACAGGAGCGTGTCTCGGCAATGCTGTCGCCGACCATGCCGATGCTGGCCACAAAAAATAATACCAGGACCCCCGGGAGCCTGGCATAGACACGTTTTTTGCTTGCGAAATTGAACGATTTCAGTGTTGATGCAGCGGGGCTCATGCTCATTCTCCCTTCTTGTCATTATTTTGCAGGTCGGCAACGAGGCCGAAACGAATATGAACGATAAAATAACAAAACCCGGGTCGGGTGCCAGCACTATCTGGGGCGGTCGTTTCTCCGCTGGTCCAAGCGCCATTATGGAAGAAATAAACGCGTCCATCGGGTTTGATCAACGATTTTATGCGCAGGATATAACTGCCTCACAGGCCCATGCGCGCATGCTGGCAGACCAGGGCATTATTTCGGCGGCAGATGCGTCGGCCATCATAGATGGACTTGCAACCGTACGGCTGGAAATCGAAAGTGGCAAATTTAACTTTCGCCGGGATCTGGAGGACATTCATATGAATGTCGAATCGCGGCTGCGGGAGTTGATCGGTGATGTCGCCGGACGCCTTCATACGGCGCGCTCGCGCAATGATCAGGTCGCCAATGATTTCCGGATCTGGGTTCGGGATGCCCTTGATATGCTGGATGGCGCGGTTCGCGAGATGCAGGCCGTGCTGATTGCCGTTGCCGAGCAGCACGCGGACAGTGTAATGCCGGGGTTTACCCACCTGCAGACAGCGCAACCGGTGACGCTCGGGCATCATATGCTGGCCTATGTCGAAATGCTGGGTCGTGACCGGAGCCGGATCGCCGATTGCCGGCGACGTATGAATGAATGTGTGTTGGGCGCGGCTGCGCTGGCGGGAACGTCATTCCCGATCAACCGTGACCAGACCGCAACAGCGCTGGGTTTTGACCGTCCCGCCGCCAATTCACTTGATGCCGTCGCGGACCGTGACTACGCGCTTGAATACCTGTCCGGCGGGGCGATTTTGTCAGTTCATCTTTCACGTCTGGCCGAGGAATACGTCCTGTGGTGTTCACAGCAATTTGGTTATGCCCGTCTCGGGGATTCCTTTTCGACCGGTAGTTCGATCATGCCGCAAAAACGAAACCCGGATGCGGCCGAACTGGTCCGCGCCAAGGCGGGGCGTGTAATTGGCGGCCTCAATAGTCTGTTGATTGTGATGAAGGGTTTGCCGATGACCTACGGCAAAGACATGCAGGAAGACAAGGAACCGGTCTTCGACGCCCATGATACCCTGATGCTCTCCCTTGCCGCCATGACGGGCATGTTGAAAGACACTGTATTCAATACCGACCGCATGTCAGCAGATGCCGGTGACGGGTTTTCTACAGCGACGGACCTTGCCGACTGGCTGGTCAGAAATCTGGGGGTTCCTTTCCGGGACGCCCATCACATGACCGGGGCGATCGTCAAGTTGGCGGAAGACCGAGGTGTTGGTCTCGAACAGCTAACGCTGGAAGATCTCAAGTCTGTGGAGCCCCGGATCACGAAAGGTGTGTTTGACGTTCTGGGCGTGGAAAATTCCGTTCGCAGTCGCACCAGTTTTGGCGGAACGGCACCTGAAAATGTACGGAAATCGTGTGCTGCCGCACGCAAAAGGTTTATTGATTGATTCTGGCGCGATATGCTCTTGAGCACGGGCAAGGAACGGGACATGTTTGAATGAGGTCAATATTGGCGATTGCGGCGCTTTTGTTGGTGGGGGCCTGCGGCGTAAAATCCCAGCCGACGCCTCCGGATGACGGCGTATCTCGCCGAACTTACCCGGCACCGCTTCCACCGTTGATTTTGAAACCGGGGAAAGACCCGGATAAACCGTTACCAGTGATCAATCCGGATGAGTTTTACCAATACCCGAATCAGGCACCGGTAAAATAAGTCCGGATTCGTCGTCGTATTGACAACAATAAAATCAAAACAAGGTAGAGAGCATGGATCATTTCGAATACCGGAACGGCGAACTCCACGCTGAAGACGTCCCACTCAGCCAGATCGCAACAGAAGTCGGAACCCCGTTCTATTGTTATTCGACGGCCACTCTCGAGCGGCACTATAAGGTATTCGCTGACGCCATCGCGCCATTGGGGGGTGAAATCTGTTATGCGGTGAAAGCCAATTCCAATATTGCTGTTATTGCCACACTGGCCCGCCTCGGTGCTGGCGCGGATGTCGTGTCGGGCGGTGAATTGCGTCGCGCCCTGGCGGCGGGTGTTGCCGCGCAAAAAATCGTGTTTTCAGGGGTTGGAAAAACCATCAATGAACTGACCCTGGCGCTTGGTGCAGGCATTAAGCAGATCAATGTCGAGTCTGAATCCGAATTGCAAACCCTGTCGGATGTTGCCGTCTCGCTGGGTATTGAAGCCCGCGTCGCGGTGCGTGTGAATCCGGATGTCGACGCAGGCACGCATGAAAAAATCACGACTGGAAAATCAGAAAACAAGTTCGGCATCGACCTTGCCCTGGCGCGGCAGGTCTATGCCCGTGCGGCCCGCTTGCCGGGAATCAAACTGATCGGCGTTGCCGTGCACATCGGGTCTCAATTGACAGACCTGACACCCTATCGGGTTGCCTATGGCCGTGCCGTCGAATTTGTCCGTGAACTTCGATCAGACGGACACGACATCGAGCACCTTGATCTGGGTGGCGGCCTCGGTATCACGTACAATCAGGAAAAAGCGCCGTCTCCTTCCGCCTATGGTCAGATGGTCAGTGACGTAATTGGCGACCTGGATGTTGCCGTGACGTTTGAACCGGGGCGCATGATATCAGGTAATGCCGGTATTCTGGTCGCGCGGGTTATCCTGATCAAGGAGGGGCTGAACCGACGGTTTTGTATTGTTGACGGTGCAATGAACGATCTGATTCGACCGACGCTGTATGATGCCTATCATTCCATTATTCCGGTGCGAGAACCGGATCAGAATGCGTCGTTGCTGGCGATGGATGTGGTCGGACCAATTTGCGAATCGGGTGACTATTTTGCCAAAGGGCGGATCATGCCGCCGGTTGCGGCCGGTGAATTAATCGCAATTCGGGCAGTTGGGGCCTATGCCGCCGTCATGGGTTCGATGTATAATAGCCGATCGCTGGCGCCGGAGGTTATGGTTAGCGGCGATCGTTATGCCGTCGTTCGCAAACGTGTGGACGTTGATGATATGATGGCGTTTGAAGATTTTCCGGCGTGGTTTGATACGGTTGAAAATAATGAGGTCGATGCTGGATGAATAAACCCGACCACCCGCCTGAAGACCATATCAGTACCGGCGAGGTGTCGGGCAGGATGTTCAGGCTGGCAGTCGCCGCCGTGATCTGGGAGCGGTTGTGGCCGAAAATCTGGTGGGTGCTGGTGATCGGCCTGACGTTTCTGTCAGTTGCTTTGTTTGACGTGCTTCCCGACTTGCCAGCGGTTGTCCATGGACTGATCCTGATCGCATTCGGGGCGGCCTTGCTGACCGCTGTGATCCACCTTCTGCGAACGAACGTGCGAGTTTCGAAACAACAGTTGTTCACCCGGGTCGAGCACGACAGCAACCTTCATCACCGGCCACTCAGTGGTCTGGACGACCAGCCTGCGAAACCCCTCGTTACAATTTTTGAGCAGCGGTTATGGCAGGCCCATCGACGGCGGTTGAGTGATCGCCTGAAGCAGTTGCATGTTAGACTACCCTCACCGGCTATGGCGCAAAAGGATCCGGTTGCATTTCGGATGGCCTTGATCCTGGTTACCGCCGTTTCGGTTGGCACCGGATGGGCTGACATGACTCCCCGCATCTCCCGCGCCCTGCATCCTTATCAGGCGGCCGGAATGTTGGCGCATCTGGAATTGGAAGTCTGGGTGACACCGCCCGCCTATAGCGGACGTGCGCCGGTGTTTCTCAATTTTTCCGGAGCATCACCGCAGCATCACGCCACGCCCGCCACTCCGATTGATATTCCGGTTGGCAGCACTATTCTGGCACAGGTGACGGGCGGTAGCGAAGTTCCCGAATTGGTGCTGGCGGAGCGGAGAATCAGATTGCCCGCAATCGGGAATGATGCAAGCGAAGGCGGGTTTCGGGGCACAACGAATATAGTCAGTGCCGATTTGGGCGGGAATTCGCTGCAAATTTTCAGTGGCGGAACGCTACTTGCCGACTGGCCGGTTCGAATTGCCGACGACCATCCGCCTGAAATTGAATTTGTCGACCCGCCCAGACGTGTCGGACAGGCCAGCCTGTTGCTTCATTTTGCCGCACAAGACGATTTTGCGTTGAAAAATGTGTGGGCGAATATCCGCCGATCCGGCATGCGCGGTCAACCTTCAACGAATCAGATTCGAGTGGAGTTGCCCGCGACGGGATTGGGGACAACCCGGGTCAAGGGACAGAGTCGCCACGACTATTCTGCGCACCCGTGGGCCGGGACCAGAGTACAGATCGAACTGGTTGCGGAAGATGCCAAGGGACAACTTGGTAAAAGTAAGCCGTTCACCATGATACTCCCCGCCCGTACATTCAATCACCCGGTCGCCCGGTCGCTTGTCGAACAACGGCGGAAACTGAATGACGGACAGGACGATGTGATCGGGAAAGTCATTCGGACGCTCGATCAAATCAGGACCCGACCGGCCTTGTTCTTTGATGACACGACGGTATTTCTGGGAATTTCTGTTGCCAGGTCCCGGTTGCAACAACAACGGGAAAACGCAGCGGTCCCGTCTGTGCAAAAACTTCTGTGGAATTTGGCGTTACGCATCGAAGACGGCGAATTTGCGATCGCCGATCGGGAATTGAAAGATGTTCAGGAACGACTGGAGGCCGCCCTTCGATCCGGTCAGTCACCTGAAAAGCTGGATCAGATACTGGCGGACTTGCAGGCAGCGCTGGATAAATATATGGCGGCACTGGCAGATCACCTTCAACGTGAAGGGACCAGCGCCATGCCGTTAAACCCCGCCGCTCGCCTGGTGGACAGAGGTGATTTGCAGAGGATAATCGAACAAACCCGTGATTTGACAAAGACAGGCTCGCTGGAGGCTGCACGTGAAATGCTGGCTCAACTGGGCAAAATGCTGGACAGCATTCGGGACGGTGCACGCCAGAGCCCGGCGAATGGCCAAATGAAAAGTGCCCGAAAGGCGATGGACGATCTTCGCAACCTTGCCCGGCAACAGCAAAATCTACTGGATAAGACGTTCCGGGAAATGCAGAATCGAGGAGGTTCGGAAGAGCCGCTGCCATTGCCCGGGCAACCAAAACCACAAAACGGCGATGGCCGCCCGCCAGGTGAAACGACAGGCGGAGACACGTCAGATGGATCCGGGGATGATGGTCCCCCACAGCGGTCGTTTTCGGAATTGTCAGGCCGCCAACAGGACTTGCGACGCGAACTCGGGCGGGTGACATTGCAAATGGACAAAACCTTCGGTGCCGTTCCGGACGGTCTGGGTAAGGCAGATCAGGCTATGAAGGGAGCGGGGACTTCTCTCGGAAGCGGGAATGAGAAAGATGCGATTGACTTTCAGACGGAAGCGCTTGATCACCTGCGACAGGCGACCAGTCAGGCTGCCGAACAAATAGCCAGGCAGATGCAGGGACAAACTGGCCTGACTCCAGGGTTGCCGGGCCAGGGGCGCGGTCGAGGGCTTGATCCGTTTGGCCGGCCGGGCGGAGGACGCGGGAGCCTCGCTGATGATGGCGGCGTGAAAGTTCCGAGCGAACGAGACATTCTGCGGGCACGCGAGATATTTGATGAATTGCGCCGACGGGCCGGCGAGCAGGTCCGTCCCCGGGAAGAACGGGACTATATAGATCGATTGTTGAGACGGTTTTGATGGTCGCAAAAAGCGGCTGATCGATCAGGTGCGCCGGATCGGGTGCCAGGGTGTGTTCATTCTGTTGTCGCCGATATGCCGGTTGATCAATGCGCGGCCTTTTTTGGAGCCTCTCCGTGATTTTCGTCTGCCTTCGCAAAAATCACTTCCAGGCGTCGGGCAAGAGGTGACGGTTCAACCAGTCGAGCCTTGAAGCTGACGGTTGTTTTGGGGGCGAGCTTGTTCTTGATAGGTGCCGCGACTGTGTCCTGAACCATAATCCCGTCGCCATCATATAACCGAACCCGTATCAAGGGAACGTCTCGCTCGACCTCTGAAATATTGCCGACGATACCGCGCACGATCATGACATCCTGGCCCTGTTCGGTTTCCCGGGCCGATGTCACTTTTTTGATTTCCAGTCCGGCCCCGAGTTTTTCTCCGCCAAGGCCGACCATCGCGTATATTCCGGCGGTCGCCGGTAACAGATTGACGATGGTGCGATGCAGCGCGACAGCCCCGATAAGGATAGCAACAACTGATACGCCAGCTGCAATGCCTGCTATTTTTCCTATGGAGCGTTTGGCGGGTTGATCGTTTTCGTCATCGTCCCCGTCGCGGACCGTAAATACCTGAGGAATGGGTTCGGGGTCCGGTAGTTCGTCCAGTTCATTCGGATCAATCAGATCAGGTTCGTCTTCGTTCTGATCAGAATCGACCATTGAGGAAATGACTTCCGGCTCATCGTCGTCGCCAAACATTTCATCCAGTTCGGCTGCCGACAGTCCGACTTCTTCCTCTGGTTCCGGCTCCGGTTCCGATACGGGCTCTGGCTCCGGTGCCGGTTCGGGTATGGGCTCCGGTTCCGGCTCCGGTTCCGGCTCACGCACCGGAATTGGTTCCGGTTCTGGCTGGGCAGGCGGTGCAGGTGTCGGTGGAGGTGCCGACATCGGATCTACGGTGGCCGCCGGATGGCTTTCAGGCATCGGGGCAGGCGGATAGGGGGGCGGCCCTCCCTGGTGCATCGGCGCGTAAGCTGGCTGCGCCTGTGGCTGCGGCGGATATCCGGGTGGTTGTGGATACATCGGTTGCGGTGGATATCCGGGCTGCGGCATCTGCGGCGGCTGGTATCCCCGCGAGGGTAGTTGAATGGGGCGCGACGGGCCCGTTGCCTGAGTACTGACCGGCTGCTGAAACCAACTGTGGCCGCAGTTCGAGCAACGCGTCATTTTCCCGTCACCCAGGGCGGCGGCATTGACGTTGTAGCGCATCAGGCAGTTTGGGCAGGTAATTATCATATAGGACTGAACATCATGATGTTTTTTAATTTATAGGGTTTCCATTGAACGAACGCAAGTTGCAGCCTTTGCACCGTCGCAATCCTCAGTCCGGTATTTCCCCCGGATACACTCACCGAATTCATCCGATTAAAATTAATGCGCTGAATTCATTAACATAGTCTTCACCACACGTCATCGACGTTTACGCCTTTATGATGGTTATTTTTTTGCGGAGGGGGCGAACTTGGCGGGAGCGGGCCGCAGGGCTGGACGACAGCCTGGTCACATGGCATTGTCGTGCCCATCGGGAAGGATATTCAGGAGCTCATCAGACGTGACCCTCCAAGGCGATGACGCGATTGTCCGGTTTGAAAATGTCGGGCTGCGCTATGGATTGGGCCCGGAGGTTCTGCAGGACGTCAGTTTTACGCTGCAGCCGGGATCATTTCATTTTCTGATTGGCGAAAGTGGCGCCGGGAAATCGTCATTGCTGAAGCTGATTTACCTTGCGTTCAAACCATCCCGCGGCAAGATTTCCTTATTCGGACGTGAAATTGCCGTAACGTCACGTCACAAATTGCCCGCCCTCCGACGTAAAGTCGGTGTTGTCTTTCAGGAATTTCGTCTGCTGACACATTTATCCACTTTTGATAATGTGGCATTGCCCTTGCGGGTTGCGGGCACCCGCGAGAGCGACGTTCGAAGGCACGTCGAAGAATTGTTATCCTGGGTCGGTTTAAAAGACCACATGCAGGCCCGGCCACCCACCCTGTCCGGAGGGCAACAGCAACGGGTTTCGATTGCCCGGGCAATCATTGGACGGCCGCGCCTGTTGCTGGCCGATGAACCGACCGGCAACGTTGACGATGCCATGGGATTTCGTCTGATGCACTTGTTCGAGGAATTGAACCGCCTGGGGACGACGGTCATCATTGCGACCCACAACATGCATCTGGTTGAACGTCTCGGGCATCGGCAATTGTGTTTGAACGATGGACGGTTGAGTGTGAAAGAGGCAACAACCGGATCTTCAACCGCGACGTCCGGACCGAATTCCGCATTTGATTCATTTTACCATGCGTCGACACCCCTGAGCCAGAGACAGGCGCCGCCATCGGTCTCGCCGGGTCGGGAGACGGGTCCGGATGAGGATGGTAAGGGGCGCCGGGACATCTTTGGCGACCCGGCCAGCCTGGAAAATTTTCTTTAAGTCATGAAATCGTTTTTTTCCCGTCGTTCCGACCTGCCACTTGACCGTGACGCACACAGCCGATTTTTGCCATGGTTGATCGCGTTTATGGTTTTTCTGGCGGTGCTGGCGCTGGCTGGCGTGTTGGTTTTAAAACAGGTTGCCGCGCGGTGGGATCAGGGAGTCAGTGGCACACTCAGCATCCAGGTCCCGCCGGCAGACGTGCCGAGTGCCGATGAGACCCGATTGGGCGAAGTCCTCAAAGTGTTGGCAACGACCGGTGGGATCGACCGTTATGAAGTGATCACTGACCAGCGAATGGCGGCGCTACTGAAACCCTGGCTTGGCGATATCCGGGATATGGCGGAACTGCCTTTACCGCAATTGATTGATGTCAAACTGAAACCGGGAAACGAACTTGACCTGGCGGTTCTGGAAGACCAGTTGAAGGTGGTAGTTCCCGGTGTCAGCATCGACGACCATCAGATTTGGCTGGCAAAACTGGTCAGCCTGATTCGAACGGTGCAGGGGGTTGCCACTCTGATTCTGATTTTCATTGCGTGCGCGACGATTGGCACTGTTATCTTCACCACTCGCACCGGCCTGGCGATCCACCGTGAAGCGATCGAGGTGTTGCACCTGATCGGAGCACACGATACCTACATTGCCGGACAGTTTTCCAATCGAGCGCTGATGCTCGGATTGAAAGGGGGAATTTTAGGGCTATTACTGGGTGTACCGACCATACTTGGTGTTGGCTATCTGGCGGGGCAAACAGATGGTTTTCTGTTACCCGGCATGCACCTCACCACGATCCACTGGATCGGCGTTGCTTGTTTGCCAGTGTTTGTTGCCAGCATCGCGATGATGACGGCCCGTACCACCGTCATGCGGACCCTGGCAGGGATGCTGTAGCGGATGATCAGGCGCCGACCAAGAGGACGTGGTCCGAAGTTCGGAAATTTACTGCTGTTTGTCATCGCCGTGGTCGTATTGTGGTGGATTGGTCTGGTGCGTTTCGTCGAGGAAATTCCGGCCCATATTGTCGATGTCGACAGCAAATCTGGCGCGATTGTAGTGCTGACGGGGGGCAGCGGACGGCTGGATGCCGGGCTTGACCTGCTGGATTCCAACAATTCATCTCGACTGTTTGTTTCAGGTGTCTACAAGGGAATGGAGGTCAGGCAGTTGCTTGAACTGTCCAGCAAAGGACGGGCAAATCTGGAGTCGCGCATTGCAATCGGGAACGCCGAAAATACCCGGGAGAATGCGGCAGAAACGGCGGCCTGGATTGTCGGCAAGCACATATCTTCCTTGCGGCTGGTGACAGCGGCCTATCATATGCCCCGAAGTTTGCTTGAATTCGAGAATGCCATGCCGGATGTCTATATCATCCCCAATCCTGTTTTCCCGACCCAGGTAAAACAGGAACGCTGGTGGCTGTACCCTGGCACGGCCATGTTGATTTCAAACGAATTTAACAAGTTTCTGATCGCCTGGATCAGAATTGAGATCGATCGCCTGTTTGTCGGCCAGAAGATGGGTGAAAAACTGGATGGATTATTTAAGAAAATCGGAAAGTCGGTGGGCTGATGCTGATTGTTCGGTCCCTGATGTTTAACGTGTTTTTTTTCTGCTGGACGGCCCTTTCAGTGATCATCATGGCAATTTTACTGCCGTTACGTCGTGCCGCCATGGCGCAGGTTGTCACCTTCTGGGCGTATGTCCTCAGTAAGGTGCTGAAATGGGTTGTGGGGCTTACCTTTGAAGTCAGGGGGCGTCAAAATATTGTTGATGGCCCGGCCATCTATGCTGCAAAACATCAGTCTGCCTGGGACACATTTATATATTTTCTTATTCTGAAAGACCCCAGCTATGTGTTGAAGAAAGAACTTTTATCGATCCCGGTTTGGGGGTGGTGCGCACAAAAATACGGCGCCGTCGCTGTCGACCGGTCTGGCGGGGGGGCGGCGCTGAAAAGAATGGTGGCTGACGTGAAAGACCGGCTGCAGCGGGGAATGGCGTTGGTCATATTTCCGGAAGGAACGCGAACCCAGCCGGGCGCCCGTCAGCCCTATCATCCCGGAATCGCTGCCGTCTACGGTAAAACGGATGTTCCGATCATCCCCGTTGCCCTCAATTCCGGCTTGTTTTGGGGACGCAGGAGTTTTGCCAAACGACCCGGTGTGATTACCCTGGAGTTTTTGCCGGCGATGGAACAGGGATTGCGCCGACGTGAATTCATGGCGGAACTGGAAAACCGGATCGAATTGGCCACTGATCGTTTGATTGATGAAGCGGTTTCTCGTGATCCGCGACTCGTCACAACACTGGCCGGACATTCGACGGCCTCACGGCAGGCGTAACGACTGCTGTTTTCGCTGTGGGTACTTTGTCCACAGGCTGTTAGAAGCGGGTACTCATTGTTTTGGGATTTGAATTGAAACGATAAATTTCAGTTGCCATGTGGGGGCTTAATGTGGAAACATATAGAGAACATTAGGCTTTGACGATGGCAATCCGGCTCCCTAGATTATCGGACTGTATGGAAGCCAAAAGGCTGCTGTGATGAAATTTGGGAGAAGAATGTGGCGCAGGTAGCACCGGTTTCGCAACAGATATGGGATATGAAGTACCGCCTGAAAACGCAGGATGGTATCCCTGTTGATAAGTCGATCGCCGATAGCTGGCGACGGGTTGCCCGCGCACTGGCCGAACCGGAACAGGACGCTGACCGCTGGGAACAGCTGTTTTTCGAAGCGTTGGACGATTTCAGGTTCCTGCCAGCCGGGCGTATTCTGTCTGGAGCCGGGTCAAGCCGCAAGGTGACATTGTTCAACTGTTTTGTCATGGGAGACATCCCCGATGACATGGCTGGAATTTTTGACAGCCTGAAGGAGGCCGCCCTGACCATGCAGCAGGGTGGCGGTATCGGGTATGATTTTTCAACCCTGCGGCCAAAGGGTGCACCGGTCTATCGGGTGGGGGCGGACGCATCCGGTCCCTTGTCCTTCATGGACGTCTGGGACGCCATGTGCCGAACGATCATGAGTGCCGGATCGCGTCGTGGGGCGATGATGGCAGTGATGCGTTGTGACCATCCCGATATACTGGATTTTATTGCCGCCAAGCAGGAACCCGGTCGACTGCGCATGTTTAACCTGTCGGTTCTGGTGACGGATGCGTTTATGCAGGCGGTCAAGGAAGATGCCGCCTGGGAACTGCAGTTCGATGGAACGTCCTACCGTAGCCTGCCAGCCCGGGACATCTGGGATCGTATCATGCGGGCGACCTATGCGTATGCTGAACCAGGCGTCATTTTTATCGATCGCATCAATGCCAGAAACAATCTGCATTATTGCGAAACCATTCACGCGACCAATCCGTGCGGCGAGCAGCCATTGCCGCCGTACGGGGCATGTTTGCTGGCGTCGGTGAACCTGGCCCGAATGGTGACAGAGCCCTTCACGACCGAAGCCAATCTGGATATTGACGCATTAAGCCAACTTGTGACCACCGCCGTCCGCATGATGGATAATGTGATCGAGATATCAAATTTTCCACTTGAGGAACAGCGTCAGGAAGCGCAGGCGAAACGCCGGATCGGGCTTGGTATTACCGGCCTCGCCGATGCCCTGATTATGTGTGGTGCACGATATGGAGCTGCGCGGGCGGTCGAACTGACAGAAAGCTGGCTGTCAGCGCTGCAACGTGCAGCTTATCTGGCATCCATAGAACTGGCGCGGGAAAAAGGCCCTTTTCCGTTGTTTGACCGGGACTGGTTTCTGGACGGGGAAACCGTCAAGGGGCTGGACGAAGACATTCGGCAGGGCATTGCCAGGCATGGAATTCGGAATGCTCTGCTGACATCCGTTGCTCCAACCGGAACAATTTCCCTGTTTGCCGACAACGTGTCGTCCGGACTGGAACCTGTATTCAGTTTCAAATATTCCCGCCATGTGTTGATGCCGGATGGATCGCGGCGGGAAGAAGAGGTTTCCGACTACGCCTATCGCCTCTATCACCGCCTGCATGGAGATATGGTGCCGCTGACCGACGCCTTTGTCGATTCCCAGAATCTGTCCCCACATGATCATCTGGTGATGCAGGCGGCGGTACAGAAATATATCGACAGCTCGATTTCCAAGACCATCAATGTGCCGGAAGGAATTTCGTTTGAGGAATTTAAAAACATCTACATGCAGGCCTATGACCTGGGCTGCAAGGGGTGTACCACGTACCGACCGAATGATGTCACCGGGGCTGTTCTGGAAGTAAAGAGTGCCGTGAAAAAGGTGGAAACAGAGCCGGAACTGCCGCTTGATGTATCGGTGTCCCGGGCATTGCCGTCGGATGTCGGCGATTCCGGTGCGATCGCGCATTTGTTCAGGCCACTTGACCGACCGGGAGATCTGGAAGGAAAAACCTACAAGTTGCAGTGGCCGGACAGTGATCATGCGATGTATATCACACTGAATGACATTCTGGATGATTCGGGGCGGATCCGTCCGTTCGAAATCTTCATAAATTCCAAGAATATGGAACATTTCGCATGGACCGTGGCGCTGACCCGAATGATTTCTGCGGTCTTTCGTCGGGGCGGCGACGTCTCGTTTGTTGTCGAGGAATTGAAGGCCGTGTTCGATCCTCGTGGTGGGCAGTGGCTTAAGGGACGATACGTTCCCTCCCTGCTGGCGGCGATCGGAGAGGTTATCGAACAACACATGGTCAATGTGGGATTCCTCAAGGCGCCGGGGCAATTGTCGGACGAGCCGAATTCCCGGCACGCTGTCGTCAATTTGCGTAATCATCCCTCAGACGACGAACAGAATTCCGGATCCGGTCGTTCCTCGTTCGCATCCCCCGGTTTTCGCCAATGTCCCAAATGTGCACAACTTTCCCTGCTTCGACAGGAGGGTTGTGACAGCTGCACCAGTTGCGGTTATTCGAAATGTGGATAAAGCGGGGGCATGTATAATGGAACAAAGACTTAGCCTGATATCACTGGGTGTTAATAGCGTTGATGCCAGCACTGCATTTTACAGTCGTCTCGGGTGGCGTTATTCCGAGAAGTTCAGTAACGATTCAATCACTTTTTTCCAGTTGGGGGCGATTGTTCTGGGATTATACGGGCGGGAGAATCTGGCTAACGATATTGGGGTTACAAATACGGATCGCCCTGGATTTTCAGGAATTGCGCTTGCCCACAACGCGCGAACGAAAGCGGAAGTGGACGAAATTCTTGCATTGGCAGTCAAGGCTGGAGCAACGCAGTTAAAAGAAGCTCAGGATGTCTTCTGGGGCGGTTATTCCGGGTACTTTTCCGATCCCGATGGCCATATCTGGGAAGTGGCATGGAATCCGTTTTTCGACATTTCAGCCGATGGCGCTATTGTATTGTCTGGTTGAGCTGAAACGGAGTGGCACGACCTGCCTGCAGGTTTGATTTTTCGTCGCGTTCCTTTTATGTCCTGTCGCATTATTCATCTGAGCGGGGATTGAACCATTGGGCTGATCGGAATACGTTTGTTGGTCAGCCGGTTTTCGGAATCCGGCGGTTGGCACGGAAAAGGTGCGTTATATCCGTAAGGCGTGAACGGGTCGGATCAAGGTGAGCTGGCATGGGAAGCGAAGAAAAACAGGCGATTGGAGGATTTGTTTCGACAAACGCACCTCTGGAGATTTCATCGGAAGAAGAATGGGAGGCCGTTCCGGTTGCCGTCCTCCCACAAGAGGAGATATCTCCCCTGTCCGCCATCGATAGCAGGATCGTTCAGTCTCCCGAACCGAAAAAAGAGAATGATGAGGCCGGGCAGGACCGAAAAAATTCGAACAAAATCAATTCTCCGTCACTGGCGCGACTGAATGTTCTTGTCCTTCGGGCATTGAACGCGCCGGAAAATGATTTTCCGCGATAAAAAATGCGTATGCACGGATCGTCTTCTTGAAATCCGGATGATATGCCGGATCGCTGAAGCAACAGCGTTCGGCACCCGGGAAACGGCAATAAACAATGGAAATCTATCCAGTTTCGGGTACAACGACATATAATACCCCGTGGGGCGTTACCTAATTGAAGATGAGTCGAACGCCGGGCGGAAGAAAATCACTATTTTTGACATGAAACGTAAAAACGGGATCGGAATAGCGAAATGGGTGTGATTTACAAGATGTTGGCGCGGAACGAGAGTTTGAAAAAACCCAAGCATCGAAACCTGTTCGTCGACATGGAAGAAAATATACACATCCACTATCGTGACCTCAGGATTGAACTCAGTCGGAAAGAATTTGAAGATTTCACCAGGACCTTCAAAACGCAATCGGCGGAGCTTCTCGAAATAATAAACGAGCGAGACTATCGAGACGGAGTTTTACCGAACACCAATCAGAAAAGCGTAACCATCTGGACCGACAGCCGCCTGCCCAATCCGGTCAAATATCACCCGCAAAGAATATCCATCGAAGAATGTTCGGACGGTTATCATCTGCATTTGCGCAACTACAAACTGCTTCTTGATCACGATGATTTTGTAACTCTGAAAGATGCATTTGAAGCATCCCGCCTTGATTCACCCTATGCGGGAACGCCTCATGAAATTGCCGAATTGCTGGAGGCAAACCACGTCCATTACGCCTGGAAAGACCCGAACGGATCAACCCAACTGGACGGACAGCAATATGGCCAGTTCATTGTCGCCAAGTATCACGAGGTCAAGATCAGAGGGATTTTTGTTGGTATCGGCATGACCCGTGAGTTGCAGGGAGCAATTCACCGTTATGTGAAAGAAGGCCTGATCCTCGATATCAGCCTGTCGGAAAATACGGCTTTATTCGCCGACAAGGCACGACCTGGTGGCAACGCCGTTGTCGCCTTGACGGAATACCTGGCGCGCGAGAGACCGCTGGATCCCGATCACCTCAACGCGATCAAGGCACGTGTTCTCGATACATTTTCATTCGTTCGAAAATCCGACACGCCGCCGACAATCAATCTGGATTATCGCACCTGGGTATATGATACGATCAACGCCGATGTCATTTTTCCATTCAAGGCGACTCCTGAAACGGAAACGCCCAGGCTCCGATATCGGCAGTGGACGAAATTCCTGACGGACCTTGACATGTATTTTGTCAAACCGGGTAAAGTGCCGGTAGATAAAAACCGGCAAGGCATTCTGAAGCAAGCTATCTTCGACCGGATCAAGGCCGAGGTCGCGGACGTCAAGGCGGTTTCGAAAGTATACATTATGGGTTCAGTCATTCGATCCGAAATGGGGATGTATACACAACCGTTCATTCATTCTGAGTGGGCCAAGCTGGGGTCGGATGCGGATATCCTGATCGAAATTGACGAAAGCATGAGTGGAAAATTGCCGGATAACTGGACGTACGTCAACGTATCTCCCACCAAAAAATGTGACATCTATCATATCGGTGAAATCGATTCGATTGATACCTTTGGGCATCGAAAACGTTATCCGAATATTGATTTTTTCCAGCACCTGCTGGACGCTTACGTATATGTACCGTCACGCGGCGATGAAAAACTGAAAGAGGAATTTCTTGCAAAGTTCAAGGCCGAACTGATCTACGACCGTGACAACGGCGGGGGGTATCCGGACATCCATCAGGTTCTGACACACGAGTTCAAGGCCACTGTCGAGGGCCTGAAACGGATGGACGTCGCAACAGAAAATCAGCTTTATGAGGTCCGGGTCGGGGATGAAACCTGTGTATTGAAGATCTACAAGGTTTCCGGAAACTACAGTTCGTCCAGACTGGCTGAACACGCCGTGTATGAAACCACCGTAGTTGAGGCCATGGAGCAACGTGGAATAGCAACGGCATCGGTTTTGAAAACTGTCAACCGGAAGGGCGTATTTGAGGTTCAGGAGTCACCGGCAATCCTGTTTAGCAAAATTACCGGGACCGAATTTCGCGAACCCGACTACCCGCTGACTGAAACGCTTGACGCGCTGGTGCAGTTCCATATGGAGCAAAAGAAAAAGCCATTCGGGATTGAGACGGATTTTTCATTCCGCCAAGTCTTTGACATGTGGCGTGCTGAATACCACAGGTTTGCCAGGGAATATGCGCACGATACGGAAATCACCACCTATTTTTCCAAGCTTGAAAAAATTCATGCGGGACTGGAGAAAACCTACGAAGACCTGACGACCCGCAAAGGTATTCTCAATTTGCATAATCACGGCGATATGACGCCGCGAAACGTTATTGTGGTGAAGGGGCGGGCCGTATTGTTTGATCTGCAGAACGCATTTTTTGGGCCGCGCGTATTTGACGTCGTGGACGGTGGGATCGAATTTTCCTGGGCCAGCAAAAAACCGGACTTTACCGATTTTGATCGTTATGACCGGTTCGTCGGCGGGTATACAAAACAAGTCAAGCTGTCGGCGTCCGAGAAGGCGGCCTTGAATGATGCATTGGCGATTCTTGGCATTATCAAATTTGTCAAGGAAGTGCGCATGATCAAGGGATCAAAAAACAAGAACAATCTGCGCCGCCGCCGGGCGTTGGATCTGGCAGCATTCCTTGAAAGCCGCTTATTGTAGGGAAATATCACTGGCTGGATCAACGGGGGCAATGGCTTGGAAAATCATACGACCACATCGCGAGATTTCTCGATAATTCTGGATAAAGAGCGATCGTGGATTCCCAGTTCCCTGAGATGCTCGTAAGTATTGTACAGATAGTCAATGCATGAACCGGCCTTGCCATGGCCCTGCCGGATGATCTTGACCGCATCCTTGTCGGATAATTTTCCAGTATACTGTTCGTGCGTGCGATCTGCGATAAACACATAGGACTGTACGACCTTGCTGGCAGAGACCGGACCGAGTTCAACATTCAACCAGCGTGGGCGATAGACACCAGTCACCATTTCGCGATCATACAAATAGTTCATCACTTCCGCGGCGTTTTTCGCCAGCACGCGAAATGCCATCCCCCTGCACGACCCTCCCCTATCCAGCCCAAAGACCAGTCCCGGCGTCTGATAGGTTCCCCGGTACGCCACCGAATAGATACACAGGGCGCGATGGTATCCACGCAAGAGTGCCGGCCGAACTTCCGCATAGGCAAAATTGGGTCGCCACATCAAAGAGCCGTACCCGAATACCCAGATGTCTTCGGATATTGCCATCACGTTTTCTCCGGCACGTGCGTTGCCGCCTGCGTCACCAGAAAAACACCAAATGCCGCAAGGGCCATGCCAAAAAGCTGGCGCCCGGTCAACAATTCACCAAACAGAAACCAGGCGTCGATCGCAACCACGGGCGGAACCAGATAAAACAGACTGGCAACCCGTGACACGGCTCCACGTCGTATCAACAGGTAATAGAGGGAGAACGTGCCGATGGAGAGGACAATGACCAGCCAGACCAGAGCAAAGAAAAAGTCACCCGTCCACTGAATGTCACGGGTCTCGAAGGCAAAGGCCAGGATGGTAAGAACACCGCACGCAGATGCCTGTTGTATACAGGAGGCGGTCCGCAGATCATTCACACCGCCAAATCGTTTTTGATAGAACGTGCCGAGGGTAATTCCAACCAGCGCAAACACGGTCGCGACGATGCCCGACAACGGCCCTGTATTGACACCAGCTTCCCGGCCTTTCCAAACCACAAGAACAAGGCCGACAAATCCCAACAACAATCCCGCCCACTGCATGCGATTTAACCGTTCTCCCAGAAACGGGCGCGCGAGTGCCGCCGTCAAAAGAGGTTGTGTGCCGACAACGATGGCGGCAATACTGGCGGGGGTTCCCCGGTCAATGGCCCAGAAGACACCTCCCAGGTATGTGCCATTGAGAAGTATGCCGACCACCGCTGCATGCCGAAATTCTGATATTGTTGGCGGCCAGCGGGCCCCGGACAAAATGGCGATCAGGCCGAACAGAATGGCGGCGATTGCGAAACGAATGGCGAGAAATGTGAACGGCTCGGCATAGGGAAGCCCCCATTTCGCACCGATGAACCCCGTACTCCACAGAGCAACAAATACCCACGGCATGGCGTCTAGCCATACCGGTTCGATTTTGCCTGACGAGCGAGGTTGGGGGGCAGAGGACATATTGAGATGTTTTCCGGTACGCGAACAGCTTGCGGAAAGGCTAAGTCTTTCCCCGGCGGGGTGCAACGTCTTATAAACGGGTATGTATTTTGTCATTCGAGAATTAAATGTCTGACCGAAACTCCACCGGTGGGTTTCTCCCGTCCCGGCCGGTCCGCAGATTCGGGAAAAAATCGTTGCTGAGTGCAGTGATTGCGATCTTCACGCTTATGTTGTCCTACGGTGCCTGGTGGTGGATTGTTGCCAGGCAGGGCGAGAAGGCGCTTGTGGACTGGGTCGAAATTCAACGTTCATACGGTCGGCAGATCACTTATACACGACTGATACAATCTGGCTTTCCCGGATCTGTGCGACTGGAACTGCGTGACCCCCGGGTTGAATTTGATGGGTGGATATGGCGCGGCAACTCATTGGTGTTAACCGCTTCCCCGTGGGCCGTGTCAGTGTTTGATGTGACAGCAGGTGCCGAACAACGGGGACGTATGGTGCTGGATGGTCAGTCGGAACCATTTTCCCTGACGGTCAGCAGTTTGCGGGGGCAACTGCAATTCCGACACGGACAATTTCAGTCCTCGTACTGGGCAGGACAAGATATGGAAGTGCGACTCAAGCACCGTCAGCTGACCTACCGGGTGACCGAACTGCAAGTGCGCACCAGCCAGGACGGGCCGCATCAGACCGACTGGAAAATACGGGTGCGAAAATTGATGTTACCTCAATCGCTGTCGGCACCGCTTGGGCCGGATATAGGACATATGGATATCAGCGGGCAACTGGTCGGTAACGCGACCGGGCGAAATTTACGGCAGTGGCTTTCGAACTGGCGAAATGCCGGCGGTCGGATGGAAATCAAATCGCTGGATATCGGGTATGCGCCGCTGCAGGTGACCGGAGAGGGCGTTATCTCGCTTGATCCGCAACTACAGCCGGTTGGCACCTTTCACGCCCGGGTGCGCGGTGCGATGACGGCCGTGGATCGGCTGGTGGCGGACGGTCGGATTAATCCCGGCGCGTCGCTTGCGGTCAAACTGATGTTGGCAGCCCTGAGCAAAAAACCTGCATCGGGTGCGGGGGAACGTTATCTTGATCTGCCGATGGTGCTCCGACGGCAAATCCTTTTCAGCGGTTCAATGCAACTTTTGCGCCTGAAAACCATCCAATGGTAGCATCTATTTCACAAGGCAAAATACCTTGGCAACCCGCAGTGACAGAATAAGATCCCGGGCAGCATCCGGATAGTCTTTGTCCGTGAGGTTTCTGCCGTTCACCAGGGTGGTTGCATCGGGATAGGTCACCTTGGCCAGATCAAACAGTTCGGAAATGGTGGATGGCTGTGCCGTCATAATCCGCCCACGTCGGCGAGATTCCGCCTGAACGATGCCAATGACCTGCCCGCGTTCATCCAGCACCGCGCCTCCACTAAGTCCACCAAGGGAGCCGCGGATGTCCGGAACGCGGGAACGTTCAGTCCATGCGTTCACCCGCTCGCGATACCCATTTTGCCGTTGTCGTTTGTCAACATGACGAATCACCATGTCACCGGCCAGAAGGGAATGAACCGCGCCGGGTTGTCCGGTCGGGAACCCGATATCATATCCATCCTTTCCGTGGCTGATTTGCCTTGCGACGGGTATTCCATCCGGACCGCCATTGGTCCAGAACATCGCGACGTCGGCTGTCGGATGGATGAGCGTTCTGGTGACTTTCAGATATTTCTTTCTGTCCGTCTGGAGAGCTATTGTCGAGCATCCCTGGATGACATGACGGGCTGTCAGCCAAATACCCTGACGGGATATTGAAAAGGCGGAACCCATGGAGGATTTTGGTTTGTCCCCCCCTTCGATAATGCCTTCATGGGGTAATCGATTGGTAAAGGAGTCGGTTTTTTGCGGCGTTGCCGATCCGGCCATCCAGTTTTTCGTTTCCGGCGCCCATAATTCACCGGAAAAGTGCTGTACGTCTGGCCGTCGCGGATTGGCGTTATCCGGGACACGGTGCTGGTATCCGGATAGCTGGCTGTATATCGCGCCCATGACCAACAGAATGATGGCGACCCAGTCCAGACGACGCATGGTGTCCTCTGCTTGCTAGCCGCTTACGGCGGCGGCATTGACGGCCGCGACCGCCAGCTTGATCGAAACCAGTAAAATCGCCGGGCCGGTTTCGCCAGTCATAATACGTCGCGGCAGATCCCGCAAAATGAGGTCAGTGAAACGATAGGCGACCAATTGTAAAACAAGGGTGACAGGCCCCCAGATCAGGACTTCCCAAATCCCGATACTGCTGGACATCGAGAAAGCCAGCGGTATGGCTAATCCAAGGATGGCACCGGCCAGAGAGATTGCCGCTGCGGTATTGCCGTCGCGGATCAGGGCGATTTCGTCATAGGGCGTAATTTTTATATAGAGAAAAATTCCGACGGCAAGGATCGCGAGTGTTGCCGACGAATGCAGCAACAGGATCGGAAATCCGGCAATAAAACTTTGAAAGGCGGGCTCCATGACTACTTGTCCTGATGGGCGTTGATGACGTCGCGGCGGATTGCACGCGTACGAGTGAAGATTTCTTCCAGGTCAGATGCCTCGCCCCGCCGGATGGCCCGACGAAAAGCCGTCAGGTCTTCCGAGAACTGACTGAGGATATCGAGGATCGCATCCCGGTTTTTCAGGCAGATGTCCCGCCACATGACCGGGTCGGAGGCCGCGAGCCGGGTGAAATCACGAAACCCGCCAGCCGAAAATTTGATAACTTCGGATTGCAGGTCGGTTTCCAGATTGGTCGCGGTATCAACGATGCAATAGGCGATTAGCTGCGGTAGATGAGACGTGATAGCCAACACTTTGTCATGATGGGCCGGGTCCATGATTTCGACATTGCTGCCGCAGGCGCGCCAGAAATCCGACAACTGCGCCACCGCCTGTCTGTCGGCATCCGGTGCTGGCGTCAGGACACACCACCGGCCATCGAACAGTTCGCTAAAACCGGCGTCCGGCCCGGAATGTTCGGTTCCGGCGATCGGGTGACCCGGTATAAAATGAACACGATCGGGTACATGCGGTGCGATATCCGCGATAACGGACGTTTTGCTTGACCCGGCATCGGTCAGAATCGCGCCGGGTTTCAGGTACGGGCCGATCGTTTCAGCGGTATCGCCCATGGCACCCAGCGGTACCGACAGAATGACCAGATCGGCCCCCGCCACTGCCTGCGACAGATCTGTGGTGTATCGGTCGCCAAGCTCAAGTTCAATCGCCCGATCAAGTGTTTTCCGCGAGCGGGTCGCAACCGTGATTTTCCCGGCCAGATTTTTCCGCCGTATGGCACGAGACAATGATGATCCGATCAGTCCGATCCCGATCAGGGTAATGTGTTCGAACATCGGTGACGGTAATGTGTCAGTCACTGGTTCTTCCCCATAAACTTGCGCAGTACATCAACAACCTGCCGCATGTGGGTTTCCTGACCAACCGTAATCCGTAGACAATCCGGCAAACCGTATCCGGCGACCCCCCTCACGATGATGCCTTCCGCCTTCAGGGCCGCATCGGCATCCCTGGCAGTTCTTCCGGGCTGTGACTTGAAACAGACCAGCAGGAAATTGCCCACGCTGTCGGTAACCTCGAGCCCCAAATCCAGAAGCTGTGATCGGGTCCAGGCCAGCCAAGTCAGATTATGCGTCCGCACCTTCTTGACAAAGGCACTGTCCCGGATTGCCGCTGCCCCCGCCGCCTGTGCGGCGGAACTGACATTAAACGGCCCCCTGATGCGGTTGAGGACGTCAATTACGCCGGTCGGTCCGTAGGCCCAGCCGAGCCGGATGCCTCCAAGTCCGTGGATTTTGGAGAATGTCCGGGTGACGATCACATTGTCGCCCGCGTCAACCAGGTCGTTGCCTTCATGGTAGTCCTCGCGGCTGACATATTCGGCGTAAGCTGCATCAATCACCAAGAGAATGTCGTCCCGTAAACCTTGTCGCAGACGGGCCACTTCGGCCCGGGGAAGGTATGTCCCCGTCGGGTTATTCGGGTTGGCCAGAAAAACAATACGTGTTTTATCCGAAACGGCAGTGAGTAACGAATCCACGTCCGCTGTCAGATGTGATTCCGGAGCGCTGATTGGTGTGGCGCCAGCGGCGTGTGCCGATATGGCGTACATCAAAAAACCGTACTGGCTATACAGGACCTCGTCTCCGGCGCCTGCGTAGGCACTGCACAGCAGGGAAATGATCTCGTCAGAACCGGCACCGCAGATGATCCGCTCCGGGTCAAGTCCCTGCGAGGTGCCGATGACCTGCCGCAATTCTGACATGCCTCCGTCCGGGTAAAGGTGCAGACTGCCCGCAACGTCGCGGTAGGCCCGGGCGGCATCCGGGCTCGGGCCGAACGCCCCTTCGTTTGAACTCAGCTTGATAACCAGATCAAATCCGTCAAGGCCGGAATCGCCACCGATATAGGGATTGATTTTCATGACGCCGGGTTTGGGGGCGGGGCCGGTCACGTTCTTTCTCCTGATGTATCCGCTGCATCCGGTGCCAGTTCCGGACCGCTGAGGGGCATTGCATATCCGCCCAGGTGGACGATGCGGGAAATACGACTGCCAAAACTGTCCGCGAGGCGTGTCAACTGCCGTCCGCCGGGCTGTGTATAGCCAAATATTTCAATCAGATAGGTCCATCCGGGCGGACGTTCCGGGTCATGCCATAACTGATGAAAGGCAACCGAGAACCCAGTTTGTGACAGTGCATCTTCAATCACATTAAACCCGATGTTTTCCGGTGTTTCAATCGCGATGTAGGATCGGTCCCGCCCGGTTTCTTCGTGTTCGACCGGGCAGATGACCAGTGCCTCCAGGCCAGTGTTGCGGGCATTGCCGCTACCGATAAAGGGCAGCCGGGCAATGACTCGCGGCGTACCCGGCACCTCGGATACGAGATGGCGCCACCAGTTTTCCTCGTCATCGTGGCGTGGTATCGGCACGATCCCAATTGTTGCTTCGCCGGTCTGAACGGCGGCAACAACCCGTCGGGCGGCTGTATGGCGGGTTGCCGGCGTGAAACTGCCATACTGGTCACGCGCGAGATCCCAGTACCCGGGTTCCGCCTCACGTTCATAGACCGCCATTGAAAAGGGACCTTCAGAGCTGAGCGTGGCGACGATTAATTCCCGCCAGATTCGGGCGAGTTCGCGTTTCGGAAAACTGCCGCGGTGGCGAGCAATCAGGCGATAGAGGATTTCAGCTTCACGTGACGGGCGAATTTTGATCGCCGATCCGATCTTTTCCTTGATATCGCGAACATGTTCAACGATTTCAGTCCTCTGAATCAGCAAATCCTGAATTGAATCGTCAATTTCATCGATCTGACGGCGAAGGTTGCGTAACTGATCTTTCTCGTTTGCCATTGCGGTATTTGTCCAGTCCTGAAACGACCCGCTAGTGATACTGGCTTAGGTCCGCAAAATCAAAGAAAACCAAAGCGCGCGACATCCCAATTTTAGGGCTGACCCGGCGGCCGGATCAGCAATGGTGTGGACGAGCCGGGGGCGCGTCCGGTCAGACCCAACATGGTCCGCCGACGCGCCGTCTGAACCAGTGGCGGTGCCGCGTAAATCTGCTTGACGGCTTCGATGACGATGACCCCGGCAAAAGAGTTGATTATGCCGGGTCCGATTTTTTCAAGGGCAGGCGCCGCTGACAAAATCATGCGGGACCGTGATGGTGGGGCAAACAGTGCCCGGTGGCTTTCCAGCGGCGTGAACATGTTGTCGCGCAACAGCCGGGTGACCTGCCGGGCGGAATAAGGTTGGCCGTGACCAAATGGTGTACGTTCAAATCGGGCCCACAGTCCACGCCGATTGGGAACAACGACCATCAGGCGGCCGCTTCCGGTCAGGACCCGCCAGACTTCGCGCAAAAGCGGGCGAATTTGCTCAGTACATTCCACCGCGTGAATTAACAGGACACGATCCATCGAGAGGTCTTCAAAGGGCAATTCGCATTCATCGACCAGGGTTGTCAGTCCACGACTATCAATCGGCCAGTGCAAAACACCCTGCGGTGCGGGCATGGCAGCGACAATGCGAGATGCTTCGTCACGGAAACTGGTCAGATAGGGCGTCGGATAACCGATTCCCAAAATGCTGTGCCCCCGCACGTCCGACCATTGTTCACGGATGCAACGACGGATCATCCGGCGCGCTACCTGGCCCAGACCGGTTGCGTAAAAGTCTCTTAAATCAACAACATCAGTCCACATGAGGCGGATCATACTGCGTTGCCCGGCATTTCGCACGTCAAGATGGATGGTGTGGGGTAATTGATTGTGATATCTGATACAGGATTTTTTCGACTGACAGAAACTGGAATCGCCATGAAACTCCTATTTTCCGCCGCCTCCCCCTTTGCCCGCAAAGTCGTCGTCTTCGCACTGGAATGCGGATTGGAGAACCGGATTGAAAAGATACCGACCGATCCATTTGCCGACGAGGTTGCATTGCGTGCGGTCAATCCTCTGAGCAAAATTCCGGCGCTTCAGCTTGATGACGGCCGTGTCCTGATCGAAAGCACATTGATCTGTGAATATCTTGACGGGTTGCATCAGGGGCAAAAAAGATTTCCGCAGGGTGAACAACGGATTGCCGTGTTGCAGCGCACCGCCCTGGCGGATGGTATGACCAGCGCCGGTGTTCTGTATCGGATGGAAACCCAGCGCCGACCTGCCGAACTGTTGTGGCAGGCGTTTGCCGACCGACAGAAAAAAACGATGTTGGGTACCCTGAGTGTGCTGGAGACTGACGTCGGTTCCTGCCGATCAGGCGATGATCTGACAATTGCCGATATTGCGCTCGGCTGTTGCCTGGGCTGGTTTGATTTGCGCTTTCCAGAAATTGCATGGCGCAGCGATCACCCGGCAATTGCTGATTGGTTTGAAGCCTTTTCCGACCGCCCGTCCATGGTCAAGACGATGCCGTCGTAGAGCAAAACCGGAGCGAATAGGTTTATTCTCGAACGTGTCTTTGCGGGGATATCAATGAGTTATAGAACTTCCGGCGATTCAAAAATTGCCGGAAGTGCTCCAGGGAAAATTTCACTGTCGGGAGACAAACATCTCGCGGGACGCAAGCACGGCACCACCGACAATCAACAGGCACGCAATGGCAATGGTCCAACTCGCTCTACCCTGACCAAACCCGATCAGGGCCAGTGTCGAGATCAGTGGCGCCGCATAGGCGAGCGCGCCGAGCGCCTGTATATTTCCGTGTTTGGTACCATAGTCCCATGCGAAAAAGGCCGACCCGACAGGCAATAGTCCAAGCGCAAAGACCGCCAGCCATTGGCCAGTATCTGCAGGCCAGACGGTTTTTTCGAATAGCAGATGGGCGACGGCGGCCAACCCTGCCGTGACAGCGCAAAATCCGCCGACGGTGTCGGTGGGTACCTGGCGGTAACGGCGGTTCAGAATTGAATAGAGCGACCAGGTCACGGCGCAGACCACGGCCATCATGTAACCCGCGATAAATTCCGATTTGAACCCGCTCAACCCATGGCCGTCAGTCACCAGCAATGCTGCACCCGCCAGGCCGGCAATGGCTCCGGCAACATGCCACCATCGCAGTTTTTCACCCGGCAGCATGGCTGAAAACAAAACGATCATCAGAGGCCACAGATAGGCAATCAGGCCGGCGTCTACAGGGGGGGCCGTGCGCAGTGCCATGAAGTAAAAAAAGTGGTATCCGAACAGTCCGGTGACGCCCAGCAGCCATGCGCCCGGTGGTTGTTTCAGGTAGCGGATAAAATTTTCGCGGCGCACTATCCACTTGCAAACCACCAGTGTGGACGAGATGGAAAATGCCAGTGAAATCAGCAGAAATGGCGGAACGTCGCCGGTCAGAGTTGTGAATAGCGCGAGAAATCCCCACATCAATACCGCGGTGCTGCCGACAAGGGTGGCACGGAGCGGGTCGGGCGACTCCGAGTTCACGGGGCTGGCGTCAAAACAAGAAGAGTACCCCGATCAGTCGCCATCACAAGTTCGGGCCGCCCATTCTGATCGAAGTCGGTCACCAGTATGGCTGACATGATGGCCTCTGTCAGGGGAACCCGGAAAATTTCCCGGTATTGGCCATCGCGAAAAGTAACTGCCAGCAGATTTCGATGTGATGCATCCGGTGACACAATATCGGCTACACCATCGCCGTTGATGTCGGCAATCGCCGACAGGTCCAGATTACGTGAACCGATCCGATGATTTGAAAACCCAGATGCAGACAATCCGGTGATTAGACGGTCACCAACCCGATGATAGAGTTGCAATGTGCCGCCGATATGGGGGGTTACGATCGCGGCTATTTCCGGTATGCCATCACCATCAAAGTCGGCGACCCCGACCGGGTTGAGCCATCGATGGGAACGGCCAATGGGGGCGGCCGACGCGGTCAGCCCGAGTGATCCATTTTCAACGGACAGTATGACAGGGGCTGCACCGCGATCAAGCCAGCTCCTGACCACGAGAATTTGCTGTTGTCCATTACCGTCAAGATCAACCAGGCGTGCTTTCAGATCTTCGAATACGGCCTCATCCGGCAGTTGGTAAACGACAATCTGTCCACCGGCCAGTTCAGCACTGACGGCGCTGGCTTCAATAACATCCCCGAGGATGCCGTGATCGTATCGGCGGGTTGGTGCGGACAGCCAGACCCGTTTCAAATTCGCCATACCTGCGGACACAATCCCGTCCGGCAACATGTCCGGCATTCTTTCGGTGATTTCAGCCGAGGGAACATTTATCGCCGCCAATTTGTATTTGCCGTTTCGGAGACGCAGTGCGTAGATCGCACCGGTCTCGCTTGTAACCACAACGGGCTTGGTCGCATCAGATGACAGTACAAATTTGTCGCCGACCACCAGCTGCTGGACCTGAACCGGCTTCGCTGTTGCCGGTGGCAGGAATGAAATTGAAAGCAGGATGACAAGGATCGTTTTCATGAAAGCGTGCCGGTCAGCGCGGCGAGGATTTCAATCTCTCCGATATAGCCGACCACCTGACCGTCATCGGTCACAATGACCGGGTTACCGGTCATTTGCCGACACCGGATGGCGTCGCGAATCGAGCTGTCCGACGCAAGCAGGCACAGGCTTGGCGGATCGCCAGTTTCGAGCGTCGTCGGATCAGATACAAGCTGTCCAACCTGACCGCCAACGGACACCTGAACAGCAGACTTTCGGCCATTTCCAATCTTCAGGCAGACCCGACCATCGGCGTCGAGATCGATATCACCCGTTCGGCCGTCCAATGGAACCATGATCGAAGCGTTTCGCAGCACGTTCATGGGATTAACGTGACTGACAAAGTCACGGACATATTCATTGACCGGGTTGAGTACGATTTCTTCGGGTTCACCGTATTGCACAATTCGGCCGCCGTCCATGATGGCGATATGATTGCCAATTTTCAGTGCCTCATCCAGGTCATGACTGACAAACACAATTGTTTTTTTCAGGGCTTTTTGCAAGGTCAGCAGTTCGTCTTGCAGATGGGTACGAATTAATGGATCAAGCGCGGAAAACGGTTCATCCATCAATAGAATGTCGGCGTTCGTGGCAAATGCCCTTGCAAGGCCAACGCGTTGCTGCATGCCGCCAGAGAGCTCGTGGGCATGTTTTGTCGACCACTGGTCGAGGCCGACCAACTCAAGTTTTTCAGCCACAATGCGTTCCCGTTCTGACAGAGCAATGCCACGAATTTCCAGCCCTAATCCGACGTTTTCCGATACAGTGCGCCAGGGCAACAGGGCAAACTGCTGAAACACCATGGCGATGCGTTCCATCCGCAGGTGGCGAAGCGTGTCGGAATTGCAAGCCGCCACATCAATCATGCGATCACCGTCCTGCACCCACACTTCTCCGCGTGTTACCTTGTTCAGTCCGTTTACGGTTCGCAGCAGGGTCGACTTGCCCGACCCCGACAACCCCATCAAAACACAGATTTCGCCAACCCTGACGGACAGGGTGGCTCCCGCCACGCCGAGGACGGACCCGGTCTGCTCAAGGATTGAGTCCCGGGTTCCGCCCTGATCAAGCAGGTCGATTGCAGCATCCCTGTTTTCACCAAATATGATATCCACATTTTTGAACGCGACCGCATTTGCCGGACTATCTGTCATTTAACGGTCTGCCCTTTCCGGGCGTTTGCAAATCCGATCCATCAGAATAGCGACGATCACAATGGCTATTCCGGCTTCAAAACCTTTTGCCGTATTGACGGTATTGATGGCGCGCAGGACAGGGATGCCCAGTCCGTCTGCCCCGACCATCGACGCGATGACAACCATTGAAAGTGATAACATAATGCATTGAGTCAGCCCCGCCATGATGGTTGGCAGGGCATGCGGGATTTCCACTTTCCACAACAGCTGGCGCTTTGTTGCACCAAAACTTTCAGCCGCCTCAATCAGCGGAACCGGCACTGATGATATGCCGAGATATGTCATACGGATAGGGGCGGCGACGGCGAAGATGGCGGTCGCGATCAGGCCGGGTACCATCCCGAGGCCAAACAGGACCAACGCCGGAATCAGGTACACAAAAGTAGGCAGGGTCTGCATCATATCCAGTACAGGGCGCAGGACAGCCCAGACTTTCGGGCGGTGGGCCGCCGCAATTCCGACCGGAATACCGATGGTCAGACATACCGCCGTTGCCCACGTCACGAGCGACAGGGTGAAAATTGTATCCTCCCAGTAACCCTGGTTGATGATAAACAATAATGACGGCACAACAAACATCACCAGCTTCCATGAACGATGAATGAAATAGGCAACGGCAGCGACGGCACCTATCAGCAGGAACGGGTTTGCCGCCAGTAGAAGGTGGGCCATGCCTTCCAGCACATAGCCCATACCCAGTGTGATGGCATCGAAAAACCAGAAAAAATAGTCATTCAGAAAATCGACGAAATCTTCAAGTATCTTGCCGATCGGGATTTTATGATCAGTCAGCCAGGTCATCGTTCAGTGTCCTCCCGACGCATTCGCAGAGACTGAATCGGGTCACCGAAATTCGATGACCCGATCCGAATTCGTGGATGAATTTGTGATCGGGAAATTTCGCGGAACGCTATTTCACCGGTTCGGGTTGTTAAAGTCCCAGCCCTGTTTTTGCTGCCATCCAGCCGTCCGCGCCGTCCAGCGTTTTGACTCCGGACAACCAGTGTTCGACAACATCAGGATGTTTTTTCAGCCAGGCCTTGGCGGCCATGTCCGGGTCCTGTCCCTTGTCAAGAATTTCCCCCATGATTTCGTTTTCCATGGCCAGCGAAAATTTCAGGTTGCCGAGGAGTTTGCCAACATTTGGACATTCGGCCGTATATCCCTTGCGAACGTTTGTATATACGGTCGCGCCGCCCAGATTTGGACCAAAATAATCATCCCCACCGGTCAGGTATGTCAGTTTGAAGTTGGCATTCATAGGGTGTGGTTCCCATCCCAGAAACACGACCATTTTGTTGCGTTTGTTTGCCCGCGCGACCTGCGCCAGCATGCCCTGTTCAGAAGATTCTACGAGGTTGAATCCTTTCAGGCCAAAAGCATTTTTATCGAGCATATCCTGGATCAATCGATTGCCATCGTTACCCGGCTCTATGCCGTAAATCTTACCATCCAACGGGTCTTTGAATTTGGCAATGTCGGCAAAATTTTTGAGTCCTGCGTCGGCTGCAATCTTGTTGACGGCAAGAGTATATTTGGCACCTTCCAGGTTTGCGGTCGGCAGAACCTCAACACTTCCCTTGTCACGATAGGGCCCCAAATCCCCTTCCATGGTCGGCATCCAGTTGCCAAGGAAAATGTCTATGTCCTTGTTCTCCAGACTTTTGTAGGTCACCGGCACACTTAGAATTTTAGCATGCGGTATGTATCCGAGGCTGGATAGAATCGCCGATGTCGTCGCTGTGGTGGCCGTGATGTCCGTCCATCCGACATCGGCGAAGCGAACGTTTTTGCAATTCATCTCTGCATTGGCCGACGTTGATGTTGTTGCGCCGACAAAGGCGGCGGCGATCAATATCAACAATGAAGTCAGTACCCTCATGGTGTCGTACTCCCTGGTGAAATGGTGTCGGGCCGGTCGTTTGTTGATTGCTGGCTCTCCGGGCTCCGTTCAGTCGTCAAAATGCTGGTTACAGTGTAGCCATATTTTCATCCCATCGACAGGATTTTCACTGTAGCCGATATTTTGTTCTGCAAATAAAAACCCCCGCCGAAGCGGGGGTTGACGACAAATCCGGTCGCGTGGTGCAATCAATACATGTGTTGCCCACCATTGATCGAGAGGGTTGAACCGGTCACGAAGCCGGCGCCATCGGCGACCAGAAACAACACGCCTCGTGCAATATCATTGACGTTGCCGAGGCGACCGGCCGGTATTTTTGCGACAATTTTCTGCAGGACGTCGGCAGGCACAGCACGGACCATGTCCGTCTCAACGTACCCCGGAGCGATTGCGTTGACAGTGACACCCTTGGCGGCACCTTCCTGAGCCAGTGCTTTTGTGAAACCATGGATCCCGGATTTCGCGGCGGCATAGTTTACCTGGCCATACTGCCCCGCTTGTCCGTTTATCGACCCGATGTTGACGATGCGGCCGAAGTTCCGTTCTCGCATGCCGTCGATGACCAGTCGGCTCATGTTAAAACACGAGCCGAGATTGGTGTCGATAACCGCATCCCAGTTCTCGCGAGACATACGGTGCATCGTTCCATCCCTAGTAATTCCGGCATTGTTGACAAGGATATCGACCGCGCCCAATTCAGATGTGATCCGGGAAATTGCAGCTTCGCAAGCGTCAAAATCCGCGACGTCAAATTTATAGACCCTGATTCCGGTTTTTGCGGCGAATGCATTGGCGGCGTCATCGTTGCCGGCATAGGTTGCGGCGACCGAATACCCGGCGTCGTTCAGACTGTTTGAAATCGCCTCGCCGATTCCCCGGGTTCCACCGGTTACGATAGCTACTCTTCCCATAAAACGTCTCCCTCCTGGCTTTTGACGCGCCCGGTTGAACGCGATTGCATGTATACTAACCGCGCTCGACGCACATGGCGATACCCATACCGCCGCCAATGCATAAAGTTGCGAGCCCTTTTTTGGCGTCCCGCTTCTGCATTTCAAATAACAATGTGACAAGAACCCGCGCGCCGGATGCGCCGATCGGATGCCCCAGTGCGATCGCACCACCGTTGACATTGACCTTGTCAACGTCCCATCCCAGATCCTTGTTGACTGCACAGGCCTGCGCGGCAAAAGCCTCGTTGGCTTCAATCAGATCCAGATCGTCGACCGACCATCCGGCTTTTTCCAGGGCCTTGCGGCTGGCCGGAATCGGGCCGGTTCCCATAATGGACGGATCAACGCCTGCCGTCGCCCATGACCTGATCCGTGCCAGCGGCGTAATGCCGCGTTTGGCGGCCTGCTCAGCGGACATCAGTACCAAAGCGGCGGCGCCGTCATTGATCCCCGATGCATTGCCGGCAGTGACGGTACCGTCTTTCGAAAAGGCCGGTCGCAAACTGGCAAGTCCTTCGGCGGTGACACCGGCTTTCGGGTATTCGTCTGTGTCGACGATGGTTTCGCCCTTGCGGCCCTTGATTGTGACCGGGACGATTTCATCGACGAATTTTCCGGCGGCCATGGCCGTTTCCGCCTTTTGCTGCGAACGGGCAGCAAAGGCATCCTGTTCGTCACGTGTCAATTGCCATTTCTGCGCGACATTTTCGGCAGTGGTCCCCATATGATAACCGTTGAATGCATCCCAGAGACCATCTTTAATCATTGAATCGACCATTTCGGCCGGGCCCATTTTGGTTCCATTACGCAGATTGATAACGTGCGGAGACTGGCTCATGCTTTCCTGTCCGCCTGCCACCACGATGTTGGCATCGCCCAGCAAAATCGCCTGATAACCGAGCGCGACAGTTCGTAATCCCGAACCGCACAGCTGATTGATCCCATATGCCGTCTTTTCAACCGGAATTCCGGCATTGACGGCGGCGATACGGGCTGGGTTCTGTCCGGCACCAGCCGTCAGAACCTGGCCCAGAACAACTTCATCGACATCTTCCGGCGCGACACCCGCGCGCTCAAGGGCGCTCCGGATCGCAACTTCTCCGAGATAGTCGGCGGGAACAGAACTCAATCCGCCACCAAAGGCGCCGATGGGCGTGCGGGCGGCGGCGGCGATTACAACTTCAGTCATTTTTAAATCCTCCAATTGTCACGATGGAACGGGTTCGGCGAAAATGAGTATGAAAAAACGGATAGTGAGGAAAATCTACCCTCGATTTCGCACTTGCGAAATCAAGGGCTGAACCGGTTATAGGATCAATAACAACCCGGCACAAGGGGGCGGTTTTGCACGTGCGAGCAGGTATCGGGAGCGAAATCATGAGCCGGTCTGATGGCAGATCAGCCAGTCACCCAACGGCTTGTACAGATGCTGCCGCGCCCGGCTGCCGACGACCATTCCGATATGGCCGGCATCGGGTGTATGCATCACCGTGTTGGGCAGGACATCTGCCAGGGCACGGGCGGATTGGGGCGGTACGATATGATCGCGCGACGGGATCGCCAGAAAGGTCGGGATCGCTATTTGTGCCGGATCGATCTGTTCGCCGTTGATTTTCCACCGACCATAAAAAGGGGTGTTGTCCCGGTACCACCCGAACAGGCAGTCACGTGCGACATTGGCGGTCAGGGGTATGCCATCATTGACCCAGTCTTCCAGCATGGTGAAACGTTGCGCCAGCTTGCCACCGGCCGGGAAATCGGTGAACTGCCGGAACTTGGCCCCGGTCAGGGCGGGCGACAGGATGGCAAACAGGGCCTGTAGGACGTCAGGCGGCAGCTCACCTGTGTGCGCGATCAGAGCGTCCAGCGCCGGGCCAAGCATTTTAATCATGTGTCCGTCAATATTGCCATCAAGGTGAAAATTCCAGGGCGTTGCAAGGAGTGCCAGAGAGGAAACCGCCGCCGGATTTTGAGCAGCAAGAGCCAGTGCCATGTTGCCTCCCATACAATATCCGACGATGGCGGGAGGGCTGGATGTCAGATTTTGCGCAAATGCGAGGATTGCGCACAGCCGGTCGGCGATATAGGCATCCAGCCCGAATGGCTGCTCGATGTATCCGGGTTGCCCCCAGTCGACAAGCAGGGGGCGTAAACCGATTTTGGCAAGGTACCGTAACAGACTTCGGTCATCATACAGATCCAGAATGTAAGACCGATTGATCAGTGACGGTATGACGACGACGGGTGGTCCTGCCGCATTTTCCGAATAGACGCCATAGTCCATCACCCGGGTCGATCCGGCAGACCAGATGACAGGTGGTTCCGGCGGTCGGGCAATACGGGGGCAGGCGTGGTATTTTGCAATACCATCTGAAAACCGAATCAGGCGGGCGATTGCCTGCCGTGTTACGGCGTCGGTAAATGCGGCCTCATCAAGGTTTGCCGGGAGTACGGCGTCCGCCAGCAGGTTTTTTCCGTTTGCGTCCTTCAAGTTCAGCGACCCGGCCTTCCAGAGCGGTAATGCGCTCAAGGCACTGAGCAAGGTGAGGGTTTGCAGGCTCAGGTGCAGGGCAAGCGGTCTCGGGTTCGCTGTGATCGGGACGAGTGGCGGATCGCTCGCGGGTGCTATCATCCGACGCCGGCCTACCAGCCATCGTTGCAAAAGCGGCCGCCCCGGAATTCATCAACGCCATGGTGCGCGCCAACACCTCGATCGTTTCTCCATCGTTCGCAAGTGTGTTCAGATGGTTTTGCCATAGATCCAGATATTTTCGTGCCAGTTCGTCCAGGTCGGGTGTATCAGACATTTTCCATCATCACTCTCACAAGTGCACAAGCATACGTCAATGAACTATAAACGGTTATCTCGCGTCGCGGAACAAGTCATTGCGGTGCAGCATGAAGCGCGCTAGGTTCAGAGAGCTTCAACTATGGGCGAATGATGATGGCAAATGAGAGTGACGGCACTGAACAGCCTATTACAATCAAAAAATATGCAAACCGGCGATTGTATAATACGTCAACGTCCAGCTATGTGACTCTGGATCACCTGTCACAAATGGTGAAGGAGGGGACCGATTTTGTTGTATTTGACGCAAAAACCGGCGAAGACATTACCCGTCAGGTACTGACCCACATAATTGTTGAAGAGGAAGGCAAGGGTGGTCAAAATCTACTGCCCATCAGCTTTTTACGCCACCTCATAAGCTTTTACGGAGACAGTCTTCAGTCAGTTGTCCCCAATTATCTGGATCACACGATGCAGGCATTTGCCCGAAATCAGGTGCAGATGCGCGGATACCTTGAAGAGGCCATGGGTGGCCTCAATCCATTTGGGCAGTTCGAGGAAATGGGTAAAAAGAACATCGCCATGCTGGAAAACACCATGAAAATGTTTACCCCTTTTTATGAAGATAAGTCTGGCGGGAATTCCGCCTCGACAAGAACGAGCCCCGTCGCTGGCCAATCCGAAACCGTCCCGACATCCGACCCCGAGCCAACGGAAAAATTACAGGACCTGCAAAGCAAACTGAACGCCATGCAGGAACAGCTTAACCGGCTGGCAGAAAGCGACAACTCCTGAGAGATTTGACCTGGGACAATTTCTTCCCAGGCGATCGCCCGGTACAGGATTCTGTGACCGGGTGACAAATTTCATGAATCAGAGAGTTTTTTACAACTTTAAGTGTAATGTGGAAAATAGGTGATTTGGCTTGATTTGCCTGAAAACTCGATTAAATAAAGGCATATATCATTCTGCAGTATATAATTTGACTGGGCTGGCAGACTGATGAGGGTGGTGATTGCAACGTAAAATAGTGTTCTGGGTGTGATGTGACGATGACGGTTAAAGAACCGCCAAATTTGAGAAGATTGTAATTGGTGAGTATTGTCAATATTAGCCGGGAATAGCGGGTCTCATGAACCGGTTTCCGCTCGGCTATGTAAGAAAGGATAATGTCGTGGGACAAAAAACGACGCTAGGAACACCCCCAGAGAAAAGTGCAAATGTCGCCAGCCGGGCATCAGAGACAGACCGGTTTGTCGGAGTGAAAATCAGAGAACGCAGGGTGATGCTGGGACTCTCGCAGCAGCAAATGGCCAATCTGATAGGCGTAACCTATCAACAGGCCCACAAATACGAGCGTGGGATCAACCGGATATCGGCTGGTCGGTTATATGAAATATCCCAGGTGTTACGCGTGCCGGTCGGATATTTTTTCGAAGGTCTTGGTGAAGTGGCAGATCGTGAATTGCCGCCACGCCAGCGGATGTGTCTGGAAGTCGCAAGGAATTTCGCTCTGATCGAAAACGAACGCCATCAGGAAGCGCTCAGCCAGATGGCCCGGTCTCTGGCGCTGAAAAATTAATTCAGTTCAGGGAAGCTCGCGCAAAACGCGAAACCCCAACCAATAGCTCTTTACGCCGGGCGGATTTTTCGCCCGGTAAAAGGAGCGGGCGACCTTGTTGAAATAATAAAACGAACCGCCCCGGATTACCCGGTACCCACAATCACCTTCGAGACGCGGCTCAGTTGTTTTTGGAGCGTTTTGATGGTTCGGGTTCCAGCAATCCTCTACCCACTCGAAAACATTACCGCTGGTGTCATAGAGGCCGAACGGATTGGCTTTGAACGAACCAACGGGGGCGGAACTTTTGGCGCTCCATTTGCTTTTGCAATCCTTGCAGTTGGCGTTGTTGACGCCGACGTCATCACCCCACCAGAATCGGGTTGTGGTGCCTCCGCGATTGACGTACTCCCACTCGGATTCCGACGGCAGACGGTAGGCATGACCGGTCCGTTTGCTGATCCAGCGAAGGTAATCGTGCGCCTCGTTCCAGGTGACGTTAATCACGGGCCGGCGGTTTTTCCCCCAGCGGTGATCATCCGGGTCGTGCGGACAGCCGCCGCCATCGATGCAGGCCTGCCATTCATTGAATGTCACTTCATATCGCCCGATTGCAAACGTTTTCTTGATACTGACCCGATGAGCCGGGCTGGCCGTCTTGTAATGGTCATTTGTTCCCATCAGAAACAATCCCTTGGGAACGACAACCAGTTCAGGGCAGTCGGTGCAGTCCCGAAACACCTGACCCGGTTTGTAGGGTGAGATTTGTTGTGCTGCGAGCGGCAGAGATAATATAAGGACAACGAATGTGCACAATGTCGCGGTTAGCCACTTGACGGTCATCTTGAATACCTCACAGCCATAAACCTGTCCGGGTGATACCAGGAGACCTAATCCGCGTGGTCGCTGGCGTCAAGGTCCGATAATCGGGCCCTCGCCCACCTGGCAGTGCGAGCGACCAACGTGGAAGAATCACGTGTCAGCGTTTCAACGACGGGTAACAGCGAACGGTCGAGACTGTTTCCGACGGCGATCAGAACGTTTCGAAGAAACCGGTCCCTGCCGGTACGTTTAACGGGAGATGCGGTAAAAACCTGACGGAAACCGTCATCATCCAGTTCGGCCAGTTCCCTCAGTCGGGGGGCCATCAGTTCCATTCTCGGCGCAAACACCGGTTCGGTAGAGCGTGACGCGAACTTGTTCCAGGGACAGACTGCCAGACAGTCATCACAGCCGTAGACGTGGTTTCCCATCTGCGCCATGAGCGGTTCCGCGATGTCGCCCTTGTGTTCAATGGTCAGATAGGAAATACAACGGGATGCATCGAGATGGTATGGTTCGGGGATGGCATGTGTCGGGCAAACCTTCATACACAGATCGCAAGAACCACAATGATCGGCTTCCGGGAGATCCGGCGGGAGGTCGAGGGTTGTGAAAATCTCACCGAGAAACAGCCATGATCCGAAATCCCTGGATACAAGATTGGAATGTTTGCCCTGCCAGCCAATGCCGGCGCGGGCGGCAATCGGTTTTTCCATCACGGGGGCCGTATCGACGAAAACTTTTATGTCGCTGGAAAATTCCCGGGCGATCCATCGTCCGACCAGTTTGAGGCGTTTTTTGACGACGTCATGATAGTCGCGGCCGGTTTGAGCGTAGGCGCTGATGGCGCCCCGGTCAGGGCGCCGCAGTATGCCCATCGGATCCGTTGACGGGCCGTAGTTCAATCCCATGATAATGATGGTGCGGGCGTCCGGCATCAGTGATTTTGGTGCAATCCGCCGTTTCCGCGTTTCGCTCATCCATGCCATGTCTCCCTGATGTCCGGACTTGAGAAAGCGGTCGAGTGCTTCAGCATCCTCCGGATCGGTGTCAGCCGATGTGAAGCGGACTACATCAAAACCGGCATCTCTGGCATATTTTCGAATATGTTCCTTTACCATATGCTCGTCAAACTCCATCTGGTATGGTAAGAACCGCGCCCGACTATGATATGAGAGATAATTCCAGGGTACTTCAACATGAACTTTCGGTACACAGCGCTTTATATTCTGCTGATCATTTCTGTCAATTACGGCTTTTCCGTAGTTCCCATGGTGGACATCCCGGGCGGTGGGCAATGGCCGCCCATGTCACTTGTTGTCGGCCTGGTTTTTGTCGCCCGCGACTTCGCGCAACGGGAAGTGGGCCACCGGGTTATCATCGCCATGCTGATTTCCGGCGCCGCCAGTTATTTTATGGCCAATCCGTATATCGCGGCTGCCAGCGTTGCGGCTTTTCTCGTAAGTGAATTTTGCGACTGGGCGGTCTATTCATTTACGGGCAAATCGTTTAGTCAGCGGATTCTTCTGTCGAGTGCGATCTCTACACCGATTGACAGTGCCGTCTTTCTTGGACTGATAGGCGCGCTCAGTTTCTCCGGTGTATTGTTGATGACGGTTAGTAAAATGCTCGGAGCACTGGTCGTGTGGTGGATGGTGCGCCGTCGTGAATCAATGGCAACGGCCTGACGAAATGACGGGAACCAGCGGACAAACAGCGAAGAAAGCGGTTATCTTGTTGAGCGGCGGGCTTGACTCAACCACCGTTCTCGCGCTTGCGCAGAATCAGGGATATGACGTAATCGGATTGTCCTTTGACTACGGTCAACGCCAGTCAATCGAACTGGCGGCAGCGCGGGATATTGCGGGACGTGCGGGGCTGCGCCGCCATGCCGTCATAAAAATAGACTTGCGGGCTTATGGCGGGTCAGCATTGACGGCCGATATTGAGGTTCCGAAAAAAAGACGACCCGATGAAATGGAACAGGGCATTCCGGTAACCTATGTCCCGGCACGAAATACGATCTTCCTGTCGATGGCATTGGCCTTGGCGGAAGTGGAAAATGCCTATGACATTTTTATTGGTGTCAACGCGCTGGATTATTCAGGATACCCGGACTGTCGCCCGGCGTTCATCGACTCGTTCCAGAAGATGGCCAATCTGGCGACAAGATCCGGCGTGGAAGGTGAAACACCATTTGTTATTCATGCCCCCCTCATGAGAATGTCAAAAGCACAAATCGTCAAATTGGGTGTTGATCTTGGTGTCAACTACGCACATACAATGAGCTGTTATGATCCGGTGACACTGGACAATAAGGGCTCTTTTTCGATTACCAATGTCAGACACTGTGGTGAGTGTGATGCATGCCAGTTGCGCAAAAAGGGGTTTATCGAAGCCGAAATACCCGACCCGACCCCCTACGCCGGTTAAGGCACGTGACGGGGCGAAACAGCTGGCTTTACGCCGGTTGTTGGGGGCGTCTCAACTCCCCCCGACATCGCCACCGTCTTGAATATCACCATCGGCAGCCACGCCCTGGCGGTTTCTCGTCAGTCGCGATTTTCCGTCGTCGGCGGCCGGTCGAGGCACGGGCGGTTTGTTTTCCGGCGCTGTCACGCCGGCATTCTGGTCGCCGGCCTTTTCCGGCGCAAACCAGACGGTGCGTTGCGGGAATGGAATCTCAATCCCCAATTCGTCGAAACGGTTTTTCAGACGACGGTTGAAGGCCCGTTTCATGGTCCACTGGGCGCCGGCCCTGACTTTAATCCGCGCCCGGATGACAACAGCGGAATCATCAAAACTCTGCAGACCCTGAACTTCAAGTGGTGCCAGCAGGTCCAGGCTTAGCACAGGATCATCGGCGACTTCCCGGCCCAGATCCTCAACCACCTGCATTACATGATCAATGTTTTCGCGATAGGCCACGCCGATGTTCAGGACAACAATCGAAAAATCTTTCGTATAGTTGAGGACCGGTCCGACATTACTAAATGGAACGGTGTGTACCGTCGCCGACGGGTCCCGTAAACGAATGGTTCGAATTGACAGCGATTCCACGGTTCCTTCATGTCCGCCCACGTCAACGTAATCGCCGACGGCAATGGTGTCTTCCACCAGAATAAACAGGCCGGTGATAATATCCTTGACCAGCGTCTGGGCGCCAAATCCCACCGCGAGGCCGATGACACCGGCACCGGCCAGCAAGGGGGCGATGTTGATCCCCAGTTCAGACAAGGTAATGAGAACCACCATTGCGGCAAGCACGGTGAATACCACTTTTCGAAACAGCGGTAATAACGTCCGGATGCGGGCGCTTCGCTCGATTGTGTTGCCATCGCTATCAGTCCGCGTCAGATATCTCTCTATGCCAGTATTAATAGCCTCCCATACAATCAGGGAGAGGATGATAACGGTTGTGATGCTGAAAAAGCTTTCGGCCAGACGTTTGCCGAACGGTGTTTCCAACAGGCCGAGGGCATTGATGCCCCAGGTTTCCAGCAGCGCCATCGCGGCGATCAGACCCAGGAGCCATCGAAGCAGGTGCCGCATCGCCGGTAGATACCGGTTGGCGCGTTCTTCCAGCGTCGGGAAACGATCCTTGACCTCCTGGCTAATGGCAAAACCGCGCTGCACGGCACGATCCAGGCCGGTGGTAATCAACTTTGCGGCAATCAGTATTATCCCGGTGACAACAGTGGCTCTCGAAAGGAACTGGAATCCACCGTCAATGCCCAGTATCCAGACCGCAAAAATTGCCAGAACATACAGGATCGCAAGCACGTGCCAGATATCGGCCATACGATCACGCAGCCGTCCGGCGCGTCGGCTACCCCGATTTCCTCTGATCCAGGTTGCGACCGAGGCCCGGTTCTGCAACAGGAAAACGATAATCAGAGACGTCAGAAGCAAACCGAGCAAATGCAACAACCCTGTATGGCCTCCTGCAGGCAGACCGAGCAATCGGGCCGCTTCCGCAAAGAAATACCCAAACACGGCAAACCCGGTCAGTCTTCTGATCCAGATAAACAGATAGTTTGCGGTCATATCCGTCATCGGCACGACGCGAAGGGAGCCAACAACTGGAGCCAGAACCATCCGGGCGGCAACCAGAACCAGACGGATAATAAGATAGGCGTTGATGAGCGTCAGCGCGACCACCTGAATCCGGGCCGACGCCTGGATAACCGGTGCTACCAGGTAGGCGGCAGTCGCAAACGCGATAACCGGCACCAGATCAAGGACTGTACGCCCGACAAGCAGCGGGAGCCGAACCCACAATGTGTCGGACTGACGTTCTTCCAATGACCGTCGTGGTCGACCAAGGCCCACACGGACGATTTTTTCAGCAATACCACCCACAATCAGGATCGCGACCACCTTCATAAACAGCTCGATCCACAAACGTCGCTTGCCCGGCGATGTAACCTGATCCCGAATGGCCGAAAAGAGTATAGGAGCTTCCCGCAGCACATCTGCGGCATCCACCAGTTGTTGACTGGTTTTTTGGATGTTTTCACTTAGCGCCGCAATCAACTGGCTTCCAACACTTTCGGGTGCCGGTTGGTGCTGCAGGCTTTTCTGGGCTGCAATCAGCGTTTCAATTCTGGCCAGCAACTGTTCGCGGGCCGTCGGGTCTTTCATCACCGCGGCAAGGCCTTCCAGATCTTGTACGGTAGCGGTCGATGTCGGTTGGGTCTGTTGCGCGGATAGAGGCGTGTAGGATACCAACACGATGAACAGTGCGATGAAACCGGTTTTTATGAAGCTGACCAACCTGAATATCCTCAATGCCGTTCGTCACTTATATCCGAAGATTCTGAATTCCCGGTAATAAAAACAAGTATTTCAACAAGTTGCCAGATTGCGCCAGGGCCCGTTCCTCGTGACCGAGGAGCGGGCCCGGCAGTGTATTTGAAGCGTGTAGAAAGTTCAAACAATGTGAACGTAGGGGGTATCAGAGTGCCCAAAAAAACAGCCCCGAAGGGCCGTTTTCGGATCAACTGGAATCGTGTGCTAGTAACGATAGGCATCCGGTTTGTAAGGCCCGTCCGGGCTGACTCCAATATAGTCGGCCTGTTCCTGACTCATTCTGGTAAGTTGCGCTCCGAGTTTTTCGAGGTGCAGGGCTGCAACCTTTTCGTCGAGATGCTTGGGCAGGACGTAAACCTTGTTTTCATATGCCTGGGCGTTTGTCCACAGCTCGATCTGAGCCAATACCTGGTTGGTGAAGGAAGCGGACATGACAAAACTCGGATGTCCGGTCGCGCACCCGAGATTGACCAGTCGCCCTTCGGCGAGAACAATCAGTCGTTTCCCATCGGGAAAGACGACCTCATCAACCTGCGGCTTTATATTGTCCCAGGTGTAGTTGCGTAATGCCCCGATCTGGATTTCAGAATCGAAATGTCCAATGTTGCAGACGATCGCCCGATCCTTCATCTGGCGCATGTGGTCCAGCGTGATGATGTCAATGTTGCCGGTTGTGGTGACAAAAATGTCGCCGCGCGTCGCCGCATTTTCCATTGTGACAACTTCAAAACCTTCCATACATGCCTGCAGTGCACAGATCGGATCAGCTTCGGTCACAAGAACACGACATCCGGCGTGGCGCAGGGATTCAGCCGAACCCTTACCGACATCGCCGAAACCGCCCACAACGGCGACTTTGCCGGCCATCATCACGTCGGTGGCGCGACGGATCGCATCAACCAGACTTTCGCGGCAACCATATTTGTTGTCGAATTTGGATTTTGTTACAGAATCGTTGACGTTTATTGCAGGTACTTTCAGCGTGCCTGCTTTTTCCATTTCGTACAGCCGGTGCACGCCGGTCGTTGTTTCCTCAGACAGCCCCTTCACCGACTTCATCATTTCCGGGAATTTTTCGTGCATCATCACTGTCAGATCACCGCCGTCGTCCAGGATCATGTTGGGCGTCCAACCGTCGGGACCTTCGATTGTTTTTTCAATGCACCAGTTGAATTCTTCCTCGTTCTCGCCTTTCCATGCGAATACCGGAACACCCGTCGCGGCAATCGCAGCGGCGGCCTGATCCTGGGTTGAAAAAATATTGCAACTGGACCAGCGCACTTCAGCGCCCAGTGCCGTCAGGGTTTCGATCAGGACCGCCGTCTGAATCGTCATGTGTAGACAACCGGCAATCCGCGCCCCCTTCAAAGGCTGGGTGGTCCCAAATTCGTCCCGAAGTGCCATCAGACCGGGCATCTCGGTTTCCGCGATATTGATTTCCTTTCGGCCCCACGCGGCCAGATTTATGTCAGCGATTTTACAATCATCGAACGGCATTTCGACGGCTCCTGAAAATATGTCAGATTTAAATTACGGATAGATATGGGTTATGCTGGCGGGGTTTACCAGTCTCTACCTGCCGGGGCAAGGGATTGCCGCCCCGAACCTGGCGAGACCGGACGCCCGAACCGGCCCGGGACGTCAATGTTTGACCCGAATTCCCGTCAGGAATTTATCAACTTCCGTGCGCAATGTATTGGCCTGAAGTGACAATTCGTCGGCAGCGGTACGAATTTGGGCCGACGCCGCGCCTGTTTCACTGGCGGCGTGCGTGACCGCGGAAATATTCGACGTGACGGACCGGGTGGCATCAGCGGCCTGTTCGACATTGCGGGCAATGGCCTGCGTCGCTGTCCCCTGGGCATCAACGGCGTTTGCAACCCTGCCGGCGACGTTGTTGATCTGAACGATGGTGTTGCCGATAGCCTTGATCGCCGATACGGCATCTTGCGTTGCCAACTGAATACCGGAAATCTGGGTGCTGATTTCTTCGGTAGCTTTCGCCGTTTGATTGGCGAGATGCTTGACCTCTGATGCGACAACCGCAAATCCCTTGCCGGCCTCACCGGCACGGGCGGCCTCGATTGTGGCATTGAGCGCTAACAGATTGGTTTGCCCGGCGATTTCGGTGATCAGGGAAACAACGTCCCCGATCTTGCTGGCGGCTTCTGCCAGGCCCTGAACCTTGGAATTGGTCAATTCAGCTTCTGATACGGCTGATGCGGCAATTGTGCTGGTTTGGCCAACCTGCCCCCCGATTTCAGTGATTGACTCCAGCAATTCATTGGCTGCAGCTGCAACAGCCTGAACGTTTTCCGACGCCTGTTCTGACGCTTTTGCGACAGCCAACCCCAACCGGCTGGTTTCGTTTGCGGTTTCGCTCATTGCGGCAGAAGAGGATTGCAACTGTGTGGCAGTTGCTGCTACCAGCTTGACGGCATTGGCTGATGTGGCGTCAAATTCCTGGCAGAGCTCCTCAACGTGATGGGTGCGGGCGGCACGCATTTCCGTATCCTGGCGCTGATCCTCAGTCAACCTGTCGGCTTCAATCTTGTTTGCCCTGAACACCCGAAGAGCCGTTGCGATCTCGTCGATCTCGGTCACCCGACTTTCGCCGGGGACGGTTGAATCTGTGTCTCCAATGGCGAGACGTTTTACGGCGGAGGTGATTTTCATCAATGGCCGCACGACCGCACGAATAACCAACGATGTAAAAGTCGCCATTGTCAACAATCCGATCGTGAGGACGCCGAGAATACCGGACAGCGCCCAGTTGGTAATTCTGGTTGCCGACAACTGGCCGTCGGCAACCAGCTTGCGCATCAATTGGCGGGCTGCATCCATTTTACTTTCAAGCGTGCTGAAACTGCCCAGAAATACGTCGAATTGGGCGGAGCCGACGTCCGGGTTGTTAAGCGAAATATCGACCTGTCGACGCGTCGCGGCAATCAGTTCCTCAACATAGGGAGTGAGACCAACGAGGGCCAAACGGATTTCGGGTTCGAGTGGCAGCGCCAGACTTTGTTTAAAACTGCCATGCAGTTTGTCGACATCTGACTGAACATCAATTTTCACAGACTCTATTGCCGCCGCGTCTTTGAGGGTGGCCGCCCGCAGGGCACGCAATACGTCAGCGCGTAACGCATCCATGCGTCCGTCAACCTGTGTGTGCAGCAACAGCGCCTCGGTGCTGGTTGCCGCCCTGTCTTTGAAATCTGCAACGTAGTGGATCGCGACGTATCCGATACCGCTTAGCAGGAGCGCGATCAGAAAGTTGGTGACACCGATGAATATCAGTCGTTGCCGGATCGAAAACGAATTTCTGGATGACAATTGCATGGTCGAAAATTCCCCTATTTTCTGCAGCTTTCCCATCGGATATCAGAACAGGGGATGCGCAAGAAAATGATTTAAGTCTTTCATCTTCCCCGCCATGGCGATCGACATTCATCTGATCGCAAAACCCGGGGGGATATTCCGACTACCTATAGCGGTGACCCGCTCGCACGAATTATCTTGGAAGCGATCATAACAATCACCCGTTTGCAGGGGATTGACGGGTACTTTACAAATTTGTAACGGAGGTCTGTTTCCCACCTATTGACGGGACATCGTCGTTATTTCAGGTATTTCAGGAATTTGTCCGAGGCGAGACCACATTTTCGGTCCGGCCGGTCGCGATAATCTGCCTTGCGGACCAGCAGCACGCGGATGATGGCCGAGCGACCAAGTCTGGAATTGATTTGCCGCATGACCGCTGATCCGACCTGTGCCAGGTTCGTGTCGGTCAGGCCCGTTTTATCGCTCAGGTGGCTCTCGAACTGGATATTGAGGGCATCATAGATTACCGGTTGCAACTCGCACAGGGGTGTCTGGTCGCGACGTTCCGCGAGGATGAAAATTGGCAATACCTGCTCGGTTCCAACCTTTGTCGCGTTCAGGGCTTGAGGTAGAAATATGCGCGGGAATACGATCGTTGGCGGCATGTCCGGATTGGATCTGTTTTGTTTTCGCGATTTTTTAGGCGGTGGCGCTTCCGCTTTCATTTGTGTTTCAGCCGGTGCAGGTGAAGGGGGTTGAGCTTCGTGAACGGGTGTCGGCGCCGGACTTTTCAAGATAAACAGATATGCTATCGTGCCGAATATTGCGATGAGCAGCAGGAAACAGATCGCCACAATGACCTTTGTGAGTTTAGCGTTATTCAACAGGCCATAGGTGCGACCCGACAACTGGTTGTGGATCGAATCTGTGCGGCGGTCAGTACCTTTCTCTTGCTCCTTGTTGGCAAGATACTCCCGGGCCTTGTCGATACGTTCGCGTTTGATTTCGCGCAACAGCTCAATAATCGTCGTGGACAGCGTACCGACCTCGCCCGCCGCTGGCGCGTCAGAAATCAGTTTGTCCAGTTGCTGCATGAGGCGAGCCACTTCCAATTGATCCTGTTTGCGGGTGAACAACTGATTGATGACAAGAACAGCGCATTGGCGAAGGGCGGCGGCTGAATGCGCCTGACCGATCAGCGCAATCAGGCCGCCGTCACTTTCGAATACCCGTTCCCAATCAGTTACTCCGTCGGGAGTTTGCGGGAACGAGGGTTTACTTTTTTCGGCCAATTATTTCGTTCCGTCAGTACAATTGTCAGCTGGAATATCATCGCAAACCCGGCGCATACTGATTACGTGCTGATCAAAATGCAGATTTCACTGAGACCTCGTCCAGAAATGAAATTTGACTGTAAAGTACCAGTACCTACGATTTTGTTAACATGGCACCATGACGGGTATGATGCCATTGCCAATTGGAATTGATACAAGATGCCGGAGAAATATGAAGTTTTCGCTATAAAATATGCGACCCACAATCGCACGGCGGACTCAAATTTTATGGACCCGCCCGACAGTCATGACGGTGCCATGCCGATTGATTACTTCATCTGGGTGATCAGGTCCGCTTCCCGGTGTTATGTCGTTGATACCGGGTTCAACGCGGAAACGGCCTCGGCGCGAGGCCGGGAACTGCTGCGCTGTCCTGCCGCCGGGCTTGCGTTGTTGGGTATTGACACCAGTCAAGTCCATGATGTGATCATTACCCATTTGCACTACGATCACGTTGGCAATTTTGATCTTTTCAAAAATGCCCGCTTCCATTTACAGGATCGTGAAATGGCATTCGCAACCGGCAGATTTATGAAGCATAAACCGTTTTGCGCGCCAATGGAGGTCGAACACGTGGTTGGTATGGTTCGTCAGGTATATGCCGGACGGGTCGAATTCCATGATGGCGATGAAGTACTTTCTCCGGGCCTCAGCGTTCACCATATCGGCGGCCATACGGCGGGTCTGCAAGTGGTCCGCATTCATACGCGTCGGGGCTGGGTTGTGCTTGCATCGGATGCCAGCCATCTGTATGCGAATATGGAGCGGAACAACCCGTACCCGATTGTCTTCCGGGAAGACCAGATGCTGGAAGGGTATCGAACCCTGCAGCGGCTGGCGAGCAGTTCAGACCATATCATTCCGGGCCATGACCCCGAGGTCATGGAACGATATCCGGCCCCGTCGGAAGATATGACGGGTATTGTCGTCCGGCTCGACTGAGTATTCTGTTAACTGAGGAACGGCGTCGAAATGGTCGAAAAAGCATTTATCAAAGCCCAGGATCTGCTGGATGATTCGTTTCGTCTGGCCCGCAAGGTCTTTGAGCACGGATTCCGACCCAACTATATAGTCGGAATTTGGCGGGGCGGTACGCCCGTCGGAATTGCCGTTCAGGAAGCACTTGATCACTTCGAAATTCCGACCGATCATATTTCGATCCGGACCTCATCCTATGACGGGATTGGAGAGCAACGTGACGAAGTTCGCGTGCACGGCCTGAATTACATCGTTGACAACGTAAATGCGGAAGACTCTCTGCTCATCGTCGATGACGTATTTGATACAGGTCGTTCAATTCAGGCCGTTATTGACAAACTGCATAAGGATTCCAGGCGCAATACACCGGAAACAATTCGCATTGCGACGGTCTACTACAAGCCGTCCAAGCGTAAAGTCATCTGCGTTCCGGACTATTATATCCACGAAACCGAGGAGTGGCTGGTTTTTCCTCACGAACTGAAGGGGCTGACCGAACAGGAAATCATGGCTCATAAACCGGTCGCAGCGTTGGCAAGGGTGAACTTTGAGCGGGCACGAAAGCCGACCTGATCAGATCGCCACGTTGTCTATCAGGCGAGTGCTTCCCAGCCAGGCAGCGGCAAGTGCCCGGGCCGGGCGACTGGCATCGTTGACGGGTTCCAGTGTGTCAGAATCGCGAACAGCGACATAATCCACGGCCCCGAACCCGGCGCGGGTCAGTTCGGCTTCCGCCCAGGACCGCTGCGCCGCCGGATTTTGGCCATCACGAACATTTTCCGCAATTGTTGTGATGGTCCGATAGAGGGCCGGCGCAATCTGTCTTTCATCGGCATTCAGATATTTGTTGCGTGAGGACATGGCCAGCCCGTCCCTTTCTCGGATGGTTGCCGCGCCCAGGATATTGACCGGAATATCGAGATCGCGCACCATCGATTTGATGACACACAGTTGCTGGTAGTCCTTTTCGCCAAAGACGGCAACGTCCGGCAAGGTTTGTAAAAGCAGTTTGGCGACGACGGTCGCAACTCCACTGAAGAAGTGCGGCCGGAATTCACCTTCCAGTACCTGGCTAATGCCCTGCACCTCAATCTTGGTTGAGTGGCCGTCCGGATAGATTTCAGCCACATTCGGGGCAAAAATCAGGTCGGCACCCGCCCCCTCGAACTTCGCCAAATCGCCGGCTTCATCCCGTACATATTTGGCAAAATCTTCATGCGGGGCGAACTGGGTCGGATTGACAAACAGGGTCGCGACGGTCCGGTTGCAGCAAGACCTTGATTTTTCCACCAGTGACAGGTGACCATCGTGCAAGCCGCCCATGGTTGGTACCAGACCGATTTTCTGACCGGATTTACGCCAGTCATTCAGGCGAGCACGCAGGTCTGTAATCGTCCGCACGGTTTCCATGATTCAGCCGGCCGCCTTGGTGCTCAGCGCGGGTTGATAGACATGCGATGTATCGGGAAACCGATGCGCCTGGACATCTGCGGCATAATTCCGGGCAGCTTGTTCAACCGCTTTGCCGATCGTGCCATACCGTTTGACGAATTTAGGCGTAAAGTCACTGAACAACCCGAGCATGTCGTCGGTTACCAGAATTTGTCCGTCACAGGCCGGTGATGCGCCAATACCAATGGTCGGGATTGGCACGGTCTCGGTAATTTCGCGGGCAAGGCGCTCAATGGTTCCCTCGATGACGACGGCAAATGCGCCAGCATCACTAACGGCCCTCGCATCGTTCAGAACAAGTTGGTAGCCGGCGTCGTCCCGACCCTGAATTCTGTATCCACCAGCTTCGGTCACATTCTGTGGCAGCAACCCGACATGTCCAAGGACGGGAATACCAGCGTTCACTATGGCGCGGATTTGCCCGGCAATGGCGCAACCGCCTTCCAGTTTGACGCCCTGGGCACCGGTTTCGTCAATCACCCGGCGAGCCGACCCGAGTGCCTGTTCGGCACTGCCTTCATAGGTTCCGGCCGGAAGGTCGACGATGACGCAGGCTTTTCTTGAGCCACGCATAACGGCCTTGCCATGCGCAATCATGGTGTTCAGTTCAATCCCGACCGTCGATTCCATGCCATAGATCACCATCGCCAGCGAATCGCCGACCAGCAACAATTCGACGTAGTCATCAAGACGTTGCGCCATCGGTGTGGTATAGGCAGTCAGGGCGATGATCGGGGATTTGTTTTTCCTGGCACCGATATCCATTGTCGAAATTCTCGGTTTGATCGTGTCCGTCTGTTTGGTCATGATATTGCTCTATATTTCAGGAAATGCCGAAATGGTGAACGTTGGTGGCACACAATATACCAGATTGTTGCAACGCACAATCATCTGTCGTCAGACCATTAGACGCGGACGAAGGCGAGATATGCAATTGCCGTCACCTGATTGTCCTGCTAACACCAATGCTGCATGGAAAAACACTCCTCCCTGTCGATCGCAACTCCTGACGACGGTATATGTCCATCCCAGGACATTCGCCGTCTGATCAGCACCGGCAACATTCATGCTGATCACATGATCCCGGAAGACCATATTCAACCGGCCAGTCTTGATCTGCGGCTTGGGGCGAAAGCCTATCGTGTTCGCGCCAGTTTCCTGCCCGGCAAAGGGACGCGGGTCATGGAACGCGTTGCGGCGCTGGGCATGCACGAAATTGACCTGTCGGAAGGCGCGGTACTGGAAAAGGAGTGCGTCTATATTGTTCCATTGTGCGAATTGCTGGCGTTACCAGACGGTCTTTCCGGTGTGGCCAATCCGAAAAGTTCGACCGGACGCCTTGATATTTTCACACGTCTGATTACCGATGGGGCGGCTGACATGCCGTCCGAATTTGACCGGGTGAGGGACGGTTATCATGGGTCATTGTTTGCGGAAATCTGCCCTCGAGCGTTTTCAGTAAAAGTGGCCTCCGGCAGTCGTCTGAACCAGCTCCGATTGCGTCGCGGCAGTCCGTCCGCGTCTGATTCAGCGATGCGTGACCTGAATGATCAGATACCGCTGACCGACGCCGTGACGGATGACCTTGATATTTCAGGGGGAGTCCCGTTCAGTGTCGACCTGTCAGGTGAGAATGAACGCGGATTGGTGGGGTACCGTGCGAAACGGCACACCGGCGTGATCGATCTGTCCAGGATTGCCCATTACGAAGGGCAGGATTTCTGGGAACCGCTGTATGTGCGACGTGGTGAAGGGCTGGTCCTCAATCCGGGAGATTTTTACATCCTGGCATCCAAGGAGTCGGTGCGTGTCCCGATCGACCATGCTGCTGAAATGGTCGCCTACGACACACTGGTCGGCGAATTTCGCGTCCATTATGCCGGGTTTTTCGATCCCGGGTTTGGCATATCCAGTGATGCTCGGGCCGGCACCCGGGCGGTTCTTGAAGTGCGAATCCATGATGTTCCATTCGTCATCGAGCATGGCCAGGTCGTCGGACGACTGGTTTACGAACGGTTGACGGAGGTGCCGGACAAAATTTACGGTGTCGATATCGGTTCGAACTACGCCAATCAGGCGCTGACTCTGGCCAAACAGTTTAAAACGCCGGATTTTATCTAGAGCAAAACCGGAGCGAATAGATTCATTCGCGAACGTGGCTTTGCCGGGATATCATTGAGTTAGAGCACTTCCGGCGATTCAAAAATTGCCGGAAGTGCTCTAGCGTTCCCTATCTAGAGATCGCCGTCACGGTCTTTGTTTTCATGAACGTTGCGTTTGCGCTTATGGAAGGCCCAGTAAAAGACGCCAAGAAACATCGCGCCAAGCCAGACAATGGCGTTGTCGCGAAGGTGCTGGACAAGCTGTTCAATCACGGAAAGGGCTCCAACAAACAGGTGCTGTCACAGTATGGCATCTTTGTACTAAAGTGACACCGGTATCATATCCGAATTCTGTTTTGCATGGTTTGACGGAGGATAAGCCTGATCATGAAAAAATCTGCGGTTCTATTGTCAGTGATGATCGTCGTCGTCCTCACGTCCTGCCAAACGCCTCCGCCTCCGCCACCAACCGATACAACGGCTGTTTATACCCGGCACCACATGATCGCGGCAGCCAATCCACTGGCCGCCGAAGCGGGGCGGAAAATTTTACGGGCCGGCGGGTCTGCCATTGACGCCGCAATCGCGGCACAAATGGTCCTGACGCTGGTCGAACCACAATCATCGGGAATCGGCGGTGGGGCATTCCTGCTCTACTTTGACAAATCGACTGGTGAGACACGATCCTATGACGGGCGGGAAACGGCGCCACAGTCGGTCACGCCTGACATGTTTCTGACAGCCGACGGCACTCCCAAGAAATTCTATGACGCAGCCGTTGGCGGATCGTCAGTCGGCGTTCCGGGTGTTGTCCGCATGCTGGAGATGGTTCACCGGGATTTTGGTAAACTTCCCTGGCGCGAACTGTTCCAACCGGCGATCAAATTGGCGGAAAAGGGGTTTATTGTTTCACCGCGTCTGGCCGGACTGCTGGAAAAAGACCGGTTTCTCAGAACCATGCCAGAGAGCAGAGACTATTTTTATGACACGGACGGGTCAGCCTGGAAGACTGGTACCATATTGAAAAACCCGAAACTGGCGGCAACTCTTAAGGCCCTGGCGGACCAGGGAGGTGACGCCTTTTATGCCGGACCGATCGCCGGGGAAATTGTTCAAACGGTTCGGTCGGCGTTGCAAAATCCTGGTGGCATGACGTTGACAGACCTTGCTGGCTATCAGGCAAAGAGGCGCCCGCCTGTCTGTATGGCATACCGCCAGTGGAGGGTCTGTGGCATGGGACCTCCGTCCTCCGGCGGGCTGACAACCCTGCAAATCCTTGGTATTTTGGAACCGTTTGATTTATCAGGGTTCGCTCCGTTCAGTGCCCGTCCGGTCCATCTGATTGCGGAAGCCAGTGCATTGGCGTTTGCCGATCGTAATACCTATATCGCTGACCCGGACTTTATTCCCGTACCGACCCGTGGGCTGATCGATAAGGATTATCTCGCAATTCGCTCATCCGAAATCTCCAGATTCAAAGCGTCCGGGAAGCGGTTTCCGGGGATGCCGGGACTTGGCAGCAAGGTGGAATTTGCGCCTTCCGGCAATGAGCACGGCCTGTCGACCACTCACCTGAGCATTGTCGATGACGACGGAAATGCCCTGTCCATGACGTCAAGCATTGAAAATGCGTTTGGTTCCCGGTTGATGACGGGCGGGTTTTTGCTGAATAATCAACTGACTGATTTTTCTTTCCGTCCCCGTCGTGACAATGTCCCCGTCGCCAATCGGGTGGCGCCCGGCAAAAGACCTCGAAGTTCAATGTCGCCGACGCTGGTTTTTGACAAAAACCGCCAATTGGAGATGGCGGTCGGCTCGCCGGGCGGATCGCGAATCATCGGATATGTGACGAAAACCCTGATTGCCGCGCTGGACTGGAATATGGACATGGATGCAGCGATTGATGCGCCGAATTTCGTCAATCGCAATGGCTCGACCGATCTGGAGGCGGCAACTGACCTCGCAAAGCTGAAGCCTGTACTGGAAGATATGGGGCATCGCGTCAAACTTGTGCGACAAGTCAGCGGGTTGCATGGCATACGTGTAACCAGATATGGCCTTGAAGGCGGCGCAGATAAACGACGCGAAGGGGTCGCCATCGGCGATTAACCTGCTATAAGGCAACACGTTTTACCCAAGAGGTCGTAAAGAAATGCTATATTCCCCTACATTACCCCGCATCATGTTGCGTCCCGGCGGGGACAAACGGTTCAAACAGGGGCATCCGTGGATTTATTCCAATGAAGTGCGGATGGACGACCAGGCGAAGGCGATTGAACCGGGCGCAATCGTGGCGCTGGTACGTGTGGACGGCAAGGAAATCGGCGTCGGGACGTTCAACCCGCACAGCCTGATCTGCTATCGGGCATTTACGCGCAACGGAGCCGGTTCGGTTGACAGGGAATTTCTAAGCGAACGGTTGACCAGAGCTGTCAATCTTCGGGAAAAATTATACGATGAACCCTATTATCGTATGGTCTATGGGGATTCAGATGGACTGCCGGGGCTGATTATTGACCGCTTCGGTGAGGTGTTGGTAGTTCAGACGGCGACCGCCGGCATGGATCACCTGCTGGATGAAATTCTTTCAATACTGCAGGAACTTTTTGCGCCAACGGCTGTCATTGTTGCCAATTCAGGTGCATTTCGGGCACTGGAAAACCTGCCGCTGGTTAGTCGGTTGGCCGTCGGTACGTTGGCAGACGGGCTGGATGTCAGGGAAAACAGTCTCACATTCTTTGCTGACCCACTGAACGGTCAGAAAACCGGCTGGTTTTATGATCAGGGAGTCAATCGGGCGCAAGTTGCCGGATTGACCACCAACCGTTCGGTTCTCGATTTATATGCCTATTCCGGCGGGTTCGGCATCACGGCAGCAGCGGGCGGTGCGACTGACGTTACTTGCATTGACCGGTCGGAAACGTCCCTTGAACTTGCCTCGAAAGCGGCAGCGCATAACGGTTTTGGTGATATCGTGCGAACGCGTACTGGCGAAGTGTTCTCGGTACTTGAAAAATATGCAGATGATAGAAAACGTTTTGGAGTCGTCGTCGCGGATCCACCGGCTTTTGTCAAAACCAGAAAAGATGTCGGCCCCGGCGCCAAAGGGTACAGGAAACTGGCGAAGCTGGCGGCGGCTGTCGTTGAGCCCGGCGGGTTTCTGTTCCTTGCATCCTGTTCCTACAATATGTTTGAAGACCGGTTCATGAGTGAAACGGCACACGGTATCGCGCAGGCAGGCAGGACGGGACGTATTATCCACCGGGGTGGTGCCGGACCGGATCACCCGCTTCATCCCTTTTTGCCCGAGTCGGCTTATCTGAAAGGGTTTGTTTTTTCCCTTGATTGAGTGACCAGGCTGTCAGGACGTTGCGGGCGTACGATTGGCGGGGAAAACCAGCCGGAATATTGCACCCGATTCCGCCTCGACAAACACGACATCACCGCCGTGTGCCTTGATAATTTCGCGTACAATGACCAGTCCCAACCCTGTACCGCCCTCTTTTGACGAACCGGCGAAAGGTTGAAACATGCGCTGTTTGGCCTTGTCCGGCAGCCCCTCACCATCGTCTGAAAAATCGATGGAGATCTGATCGATACCGGTTACTGCCGTCAACCTGATAGTACTGGCATGGGCTTCAATGGCATTGGTAGCAAGGTTGCTGAAAACCCGGAAAAGCTGTTGCCGGTCACCGGCGATCATCAGACCCGGCGGCAGGTTATTTTCCCAGTGGATGTCAGGAATTTGCCGAGGCGTCTGATCAAATTCGTCGGCAGCATTCAGGTTGGCCTCAACCTCCTCAAGCAGTTCCCGTATATCCAGTTGGGTGATGTCCAGTTGTGGGGTTGAATCACCAACATAATTAAGGGTTTGACTGCATAACTTTACAGCACGATCGATCGCGTTGTAGAGGCGCGGCAATGTCCGTTTGACCTCGGGGTCATCGACATTGACCAGTTTGTCAAACGCCAGCACGGCGACGGCCAGGCTGTTGCGCAAATCGTGATTTATTTTTGCGACCGCCGCTCCCAGCGTCGCCAGCCGGTTTTTCTGCAATAGGGCATGCCGGACTTCATCCTGCATGTTTGCGAGCTCCCGTTCAGTAATGCCGATTTCATCCCGGCGACCGCTTGGTCTGATTTCGCGGGTTGCGTCTTCCGGAGCCCGGCGAAAGGCAGAGATATTTGCGGCAATCCGGCGCATTGGCCGAATCATCAGCCATTGCAGGCTCAGATAGACCAAAACCGCGGTAAACAGGGAGATTCCGATGGAAACATTCAGGATGCGTGTCGAATATTGATACATGGCTTCCCGCATGGGTGTTTCGTCCATGATCAGTTCAACCATCACATTCGGGTCTTTCTGAGATTTTCCCATGACTCGCAAAATGCGATTTTTGTCCTGCGCCAGCGTATCAAATGCACCCTTGACCCAGACCACAAAGGTATCATCGGACAGATCGACTTTCAGGTCGACCTTGGGAGGCATTTCTTTGGAGACCATCAGCATTCGCTTGTCCGGCTGACTGAGTGCAATTCCATAGGCTTCCGCATGGAATAATAATTTGTCTTCCAGCTCCATGCCGACACTGCCTTCGGGCAGTGCATCCAGTGTTAACGTGGCAAGATGGGCACGAACGACACGTTCTTCCAGGTAGACCTTGCGGAATCGCGAGATCGAGGGTGTCCAGATCATCAGTTCGGCCAGCATGACGAAAAATACCGTGAGCAGCAAAACCCGCGCCGACAGGCTGCGGGAAATAATCTTGAGCGGTGAGCCTGGTGTGTCCATGTGGTTTGACGTTATCCAAAATGTGCCAGGAAACGCACAATTTTCCGGGTTCTTTCACCGAACAGCGTCGGTGTATAAAAACTGCCTGCTACCCGTTTCGAAATTTCGCCCAATGTGGGATAGGGGGCGATCATTTTGGCAATTGCACCTATTTTCAGATTTTGACTCATGGCCAGCACCCAGGGCTGGATCAGTTCACCGGCTGATGGCCCGACAATACTGCACCCCAGTATTTTTCCACGCGATGTGGCAACCACTTTTATCAGACCATCTGTGCAACGCTCTGTCCGGGCGCGGTCGTTTTCGTGAAAGGGCCAGCGAAGAATTCTTATACTATCATGGGCTTCACGGGCCTGTTTTTCCGTGACCCCGACGTGCGCCAGTTCCGGGGCTGAATAGGTGACCCAGGGCACGGTCTTGTGACAGGCCTTCGCCGGCCATCGAAACAGGGCATTGCTTATAACAATTCCCGCATGGTATCCGGCGACATGGGTGAACTGGTAACCACCGGCAACATCGCCAATTGCATATACTTTTTTATTGCTGGTACGCAGGCGGGAATCAACGTCAACGCCGCGCTTCGAATAGCGCACGTTTGCCAGTTCCAGACCAAGTCCATCGACGTTGGCGGCGCGGCCTGTGGCCACCAGGAGGTCACTGCCGATGATGACATGTGCCTCGCCGTTCCGTTCAATCGTCACCTGAATGCCGGATGCTAGCTGTTCAACGGATATGACTTTCGTGCTTTCGAACAGGTCAATGCCATCGCTGACAAGCCGGTTTCGAACGACATCCACCAATTCCGGATCATCTTTCGGCAAAATCGCGAACTGCTCCAGCAGGCTTACCCGTGTACCCAGATGACGATGTGCCTGCGCCAGCTCGACTCCGATTGGGCCGCCACCGATCACGATCAGGTGGTCGGGCAGATCGGCGGAGCTGAAAATTGTTTCGTTGGTGTGGTAGGTGACCGTATCAATGCCCGGAATCGGCGGGACAAAAGCCCGGCTTCCTGTGGCAATGACAAACCGTCGGGCACGGATGGTCGTGTTGCCGGCGACCACGGTACCCGGGCCGGTAAACTCCCCTTTCGCCTGGATCACCTGGACACCCAGACCTTCAAATCGTTCGGTCGAATCCATCGGCGCGATGCCGGCAATGGTTTTTGCCACATGGGCAAATACACCCGGGCCGTCGATTCGTGGAGGTGCCGTATGCACGCCGAAGTCGGGAGCCCGGCCAATACGTTGCGCCGCGTGACCGGCGGCAAGCAGCGCCTTTGACGGAACGCAGCCGGTATTGAGGCAGTCGCCGCCCATCCGGTGTTTCTCGATCAGGACTGTACGGGCCCCCAGTTGGGCAGCACCTGCGGCAACGGAAAGTCCGCCAGAACCTGCGCCAATGACGCAAATGTCAACGTTCAGAGTTTCTGTCATTATACGCCCCCGGTCCAATTGGCAGCCAGTCAGGCTTTTGATGCTCTAATTTTTTTGTAGATGATAGGAACGAGGGACAGAATGGCAAGCCCGAGGATTGGGAAAAGAAATTGCGGTTCGAAGATCGTTTTGAGATCGGGCGTTCCATCCGCTTCAAATACCGCCCCCAGACCATTCCCAACCATGCAAAAAACGGCACTCCCCGGGATAATTCCAAAAAAAGTGCCGATGACATAGGTGCGTGCAGGCACATTGAGAAACGCAGGAACCAGGTTGACCAGCCAGAACGGAAATAACGGAACCATTCGTAAAAACAACATATAGGACAGGGCATTTTCCCGAAAACCCTGCTCCATGCGGGCACCGGCGGACCCTGTTTTTTCCCGAAAATAGTCCGCCAGTGCATAGCGCGCGATGAGAAAAATACCAAGGGCGCCAATGGTCGCAGAGAAGACGACGATTAGGGTAGCCAGTGTTGTTCCAAATACAAAACCGCCCGCCAGGGTCATCCACGTTGCACCGGGCACAGAGAACGCCACGACCATGGCATATATGATGGCGAAAAATGCAATCGCGGTAATCCGGTGATTTTGGTACCAGACAAGGAGTTCCTCACGATGTTCTTTCAGGTTCTCAAATGTCAGGTATTTATTCAGTCCGAGAGAGAAAAAAATCAGCAGAACAGCTGCGACACCGGCGAGTGGCAGCAATCGCGTCCATGGCGTTTTACGATTTCCCTGATATTGGGATGAGGAGCGGTTATCCATGGCCAAAAAATCCGTATGATGCTGTGCGACGATACAAGCTTATACTGTTGAAGCCCGTTTGCCGAAATTATGCCAATAACGATCAGGTATTTGGCGATAACGATCACGTGAACGACGGAATGAACACGGGTAACTTCTGTAAAAGTGCAGCAAGAATCCGCAGGCCAGCGATTCCGGACGTTGACTTACCCGAATTGAGACCGTATACAACGCGAAATTTCCCGTGGGAGCAGACCCGTGAAGCGCACATATCAACCGAGTAAAATTGTCCGAAAACGCCGTCATGGCTTCCGGTCTCGTATGGCAACCGTTGGTGGCCGTCGAGTACTGGGAAACCGGCGAGCGAAAGGGCGCAAACGCCTGTCCGCCTGAACGGCTGACCGTTAGCCAGTTTTGGCCCCGTTGACTCCCTCCGCATCCTTTCCCGTTCGGCCCATTCAGCGGCTCAAGCGGCGTAAGGAATTTTTGCGGGCGGCACGGTCGGGGAAAAAGTGGGTAGCGGTCGGTCTGGTTCTCCAGATGCGGCAGCGCGATAATGGCGACCACCCGGACGTTGAAAATGTCAATGCGGTTCGCGTCGGTTTTACCGTGACAAAAAAGGTTGGCAATGCTGTTATCCGCAACCGGGTACGGCGGCGCTTGAAAGCGGCGGCGGCGGAAGTGCTGGCACCGCTTGTTCGCGATGGCCTTGATCTGGTTATTATCGGACGGATGGCGACCATAAAACGGCCTTTCGATGCCCTGAAGAAAGACCTGGCGACGGCGCTCATAAAACTGACCGCTGTATATGACAGAAACAAAGGAAAAACGGTATCATGACGCCGCTTGCGAATTCAATCGCAGTTTTTTTCCTACGGGTTTTCGTGCGCGGATACCAATTGCTGATCTCGCCTGTTCTGGCGGGTTCATGCCGATATTCCCCAACCTGTTCGGGTTATGCCCTCGACGCATTGGAAAAACACGGCCCGGTGTCCGGTAGCTGGCTTGCTATTCGGCGAATTTTCCGCTGCCACCCCTGGGGCGGCAGCGGATTTGATCCGGTTCCCGACCCTGACCCTCATATGCATGCGCCCGGCGCATGTGCGGCGCATTCTGAAGAAAGAATTCTGGCAAACAAATGATCGATAACAAAAACATGATCCTGGCGATTGTGCTGTCCATCGCCATTCTGGTTGGCTTTCAAGTCTATTTTGACGCGACCCGGCCGCCGCCGCCCGCGCCAGTACAAACGACAGCCGATCGGACCCAGCCGCCAACCGCAGGCATTGTGCCGCCGCCTGCCGGTCAGGCCGCGATCCCAACGCCGATGTCTGGTGACATCCAGGTGCCATCGAACGTCCCGACCGCCGGTCTGCTTGCGTCCGTTACCCGTTCTGACATCCTCGCCAAAAACAACCGCGTCAGTATCAACACACCCCGGCTTCACGGGTCGATTGCGCTGACAGGCGGGCGTATTGATGACCTGACCCTGGCCGATTATCGAGAAACGCTGGACCCGAAAAGTCCGGAAATCATTCTGTTGTCGCCGAAAGGGGTGACAGGAGCTTATTATGCACAATTTGGCTGGGGCGGTGCCGCCGGTGTGAAAGTACCGGATCAAAACACGCTTTGGCAGGCCGACAGCAAAATGTTAACGCCGCAACGGCCGGTTACGCTCAGCTGGGATAATGGGCAGGGACTGAAGTTTAGCCGCATTTACGGGGTCGATAAAAACTACCTGTTCACGATCACTCAAAAAGTGGAAAACACAGCCACATCTCCGGTTTCATTGTATCCCTACGGGCTGGTTTCACGGCGCGGCACACCGAAAACCTCCAATTTCTACATACTGCATGAAGGAATGCTCGGGGTTACGGACGGAACCTTGACGGAAATCAAATATGACGACATCAAGGACAAGAAGTCCGTTCGGCAATCCGGTATTGGCGGCTGGATCGGCATTACTGACAAGTACTGGCTGACCGCCCTTGTGCCCGACCAGAAACTGAAAACGTCGACCCGTTTTCAGTACACCAAAGAGGGCCTGGTGGATTTGTATCAGGTTGACTACGTAGGGCCTTCGCAATCTGTTGCGGCACACGGGTCGATCGATTCCGTGAACCGGTTTTTTGCCGGAGCCAAGGAAGTTCCATTGCTGGACAAGTATTCTGAGGAAAATGGTGTTGACCGGTTCGATCTGGCGATTGATTTTGGCTGGTTCTATTTTCTGACGAAACCGATGTTTTATGCGTTGTTGTGGCTCAACAAACACGTGTTGAACCTTGGCATTGCCATCCTGCTGCTGACGGTCAGCATCAAACTGGTTCTGTTCCCGTTGGCGAACAAGTCTTATACATCGATGAGCAAGATGAAGAAGCTGGCACCGGAAATGACCCGTTTGCGTGAACGGTACGGCGAAGACAAAATGAAGCTCAATCAGGAAATGATGGCGCTGTACAAGAAGGAAAAGGTCAACCCGGCGTCAGGCTGTCTTCCGATTGTCGTGCAGATTCCGGTGTTTTTTGCCCTGTACAAAGTGTTGTATGTCACCATTGAAATGCGACATGCACCGTTTTTTGGCTGGATTCAGGATCTGTCTGCGCCGGACCCGACCAGCGTGTTCAACTTGTTTGGATTGATACCATTCACGCCACCCGATTTTATGATGATCGGAATCTGGCCGCTGATCATGGGCATAACGATGTTTCTGCAACAAAAACTCAATCCGCAGCCGACCGACCCCATCCAGGCGAAAATCTTCCTGTTCCTGCCGCTCATGTTTACGTTTATGCTGGCGCGCTTTCCGGCGGGGCTGGTCATTTACTGGGCCTGGAACAACTCCCTGTCGATGCTTCAGCAATGGATCATCATGCGACGGATGGGCCTGACCGGGAAACAGGCGTTGCAATAACCATTATGGAAATCTATATCCGGCGTGTCATTTCAAACGCGAATATGCGTAGCGCGCTGGAAAGATTGCCATCCCGTTTCTGATCGATGTCGGTAATCAGTGCGTTCAGGGAGATGCCCCGCTCAGTGGCGATTGAGCGGAGCGCTTCCCAGAACGGCTCTTCCAGAGAAACGCTGGTCAAATGTCCGGCGATCCGGACAGAACGTTTCCGAAGCCGATTGTGGTCAGGCGTATTCACGGTCAGGCACTCGTCTGTTTTGTTGGTGAGGATTTCACTCTTTTCGAATTTGTGCGTGCGGCAGCGCGACGGGCAACTTGCTGGGCGTGCGTGGCCCACACACACAGATATTCATCGTTATCCAGTATATCGACGGGGACTTCCCGATAGGACAGGGAGTGCAGTTTGCCACCGCGCTGATAGGTGAATGCCGGTGCCCGGTAACGATCGTACTCGGGAGCGTTTCCGGCATCGACCTTGAAATACAGAACATCGTCGGCAATCAGGGCGAACATGCGGCCATCCATGAATAGACCGCCGCCGCCAAACATCCGCCGGGCGGACAGGGGGCCGATGGGCGCCAGCAGATCCAGTATGTAATCACGAAATTCCGCACTCATGGTCATAGTGGTCTGCTTGACTTACAAAAGGGGGTAAATGGGGAACTTTTCACACAATGCTGTGACGGAATTGCGGATCGACTTCTCAAGCGAAGAATTATCGCCACCCTTTGCACAGTGAAGACCGGTCAGGACATCTGCAATAAAATTGCCGATCAGTCGGAATTCTTCTGTGCGAAATCCACGCGTAGTGCCTGCCGAAACGCCAAACCGTATTCCTGACGTCACGGTTGGTGGTCGGGTATCTCCCGGCACCGTATTTTTGTTGCAGGTCAGGCCAGCGCGTTCCAGACTGTCGCATGCGGCGCTTCCGGTCAATCCCGACGCCCGCAGGTCAACCAGCATCAGAGGTGTATCGGTTCCTCCACCGACCAGATCAAACCCTCTCTGACGGAGAGTGGCGGCCAGCATGCGGGCATTGTCAAGAACGTTACGGGCATACTCCCTGAATTCCGGTCGCAGGGCTTCCCCCAGACAGACAGCTTTTGCAGCAATGGCATTCAAGATCGAACTTCCCTGTATGCCGGGGAAAACCGCCGCATCAATCTTTTTTGCGAATTCCGGATCATTGCATAAAATGAGACCACCCCGCACGCCCCGCAAATTCTTATAAGTCGTCGCCGTTGTGATATGAGCATATGGAACCGGGCTCGGGTGAACGCCTCCCGCCACCAATCCCGCGAAATGTGCCATATCCGCCAGTAGAAAACTCCCGACCTCATCCGCAATGGCGCGAAAAATTCTGAAATCGATGATGCGAGGATAAGCTGACCCGCCACAAATGATCAGTTTCGGCTTGTGCTGGCGGGCGAGCGCACGGACGTCGTCCATGTCAATTTGTCCCGTGCCGGCATTAACGTCATACTGGATCACATTCATCCACTTGCCCGTCAGGTTGGGTTTTGCGCCGTGACTGAGGTGACCGCCGGATGCCAGTGCCATACTGAGGACAGTATCGCCCGGTGAAAGCAGGGCCAGATAGACAGCCTGATTGGCCTGTGACCCTGAATGGGGCTGTACGTTGGCAAAGGCACTGTCAAACAGCGTCTTGGCGCGTTCAATTGCGAGCGTTTCGATCTGGTCGGCAAACTCCACGCCTCCGTAATATCGGCGACCGGGATAACCTTCGACGGTTTTATTGACAATCGGGGCAGCCAGCGCGTCGAGACTTGCCCGCGAAACGATATTCTCCGATGCAATCAGTTCGATTCCCGTGCGCTGGCGATTCAGTTCATTGCCGAGTGCCGCCGCAACCTCGGGGTCACTTTCGGTCAGCGGTGTGGAAAAATATCCCTGGTGAGGGCCAGCTTCAGAATATTTCATGAAATCCTCTTGTCCTGATTGCAAGACTGAAAGCTAGCTCGAATTTGAATACGGGACAACGATGTGATCTCATGCCACTATCGCCTTCTGTGCAGCGAGTTGATAGACTGGGCTCGCAAGTACGGCTGATTGAATGTGGTTAAGGCTTCCGGAGGAAAAACATGGACGACAATAAAATTGTAGCGGCAATTCTGACAGCTCCGATACTGTCAAATCTCGGAGATGACAGCAGCGATATTCCGCCAGAAGTGGCGGTCAGTGTCTATGAAGAGGTTTTGTCGGCGCTGCAACGCCGGGATAAAATCGAGAATAAATGAATTTTGCCGGATGAATTCATCCATTTGAAACCCGTTTTACTGTCTTAAAGGCGGGTCTTGTTCACTTGGTGTATGTACAAACCGGATGATGCTCGTGATGGCCGTCCGCCAGTTGGTTTGTTCGGTGATTCCGGATTTTTTGCGTGGTTTGAACGAATGATCGCCGTCGGTAAGCCAGCAAAATTTGATGGTATCCGGTAAAGTGTATTTCGCGACATCATCCAGGTGGCCCAGCGTATCGCGGGTTCCCTGACAGAACAGCGTTGGGACCTTCAGATCGTGCAGATGATCGACCCGGAGTTGATCCGGCTTCCCGGCCGGGTGAAAAGGATAACCCAGACATACCAGGCCTGCAGGCATGATCTCGCGATCCCGGATCTCCGCCGCAACCATACTGGCTATTCTGCCGCCCATCGACTTGCCACCAATGATCAGGTTTTGCGGTCCGAAGTGTTTGATGATGTCGCGCCAGGCCTGCATCAGAACCGGTGCCCGATCCGGCGGCGATTTTTTGCCAGTCAAACGCCTCCGACGCATGTAGGGAAATTCGAACCGGATCACGCGCAGACCGCCCGCAGCCAGGTTTTCGGCAAAAAACTGCATGAACGGACTGTCCATCGGCGCCCCGGCGCCATGCGCCAGCACAAATGTATGACGGGCACTGTCCGGGCCGTCGACGATGAAGGTTGGTAAAGTCAGGACTGGATTGCCAATGCATCAGATATGTCAGGTTCATAGGCAAACAGGGCCGGCTGGCCACCTGTGTGAAGAAACAGCACATTCGCGCCAGCAGGGTGCTTTCCGGCTCGCTGTTGCGAGACCATACCGGCGAAGGCCTTGCCGGTATACACCGGGTCGAGCACCAGCCCCTCGGTCGTGGCGGCCAGCCTGAGCGATTCCACGGTGACGTCGTTCAATTGGCCATAGCCTGGTGCCAGAGCTGTATCCACCGTTACGATATCCTGCTCGGCAACCTGTAGAGGAATTTTCAGGAAATCGGCAATGTGATAGAGTTGCCGGTCTGCTCCGGCTTCATCTTCCCCTTCCGGATAGCGATGCAGGGTCGCGCCAAACAGCTTGCTCAGCAAGACGTTTCCTGATGTTCGGTAGGTCGGAACAGATGCAAGCCGGACGCGTGGAAAATCATCAATCCGGCCAAATTCTGCCGTCACGATTAAACGCTATTTCCGGAATTCGGCAAAAAAGTCGTTACCCTTGTCGTCGACCACAATAAATGCAGGAAAATCGACAATCTCGATTTTCCAGATGGCCTCCATCCCCAGTTCCTCATATTCCAGAAGTTCCACCTTGGTTATGCACTCAAGAGCCAGCCGGGCGGCGGGACCGCCGACCGAACCCAGATAAAATCCGCCATGCAACTTGCACGAATCGGTCACTGCCTGCGACCGATTGCCCTTCGCCAGCATGATCATGGAGCCACCGGCAGCCTGGAACTGTGCAACGTAAGAATCCATTCGACCTGCCGTTGTCGGGCCGAACGAGCCGGACGCATATCCAGCCGGTGTTTTCGCCGGGCCCGCATAATAAACCGGATGGTCCTTGAAATATTGCGGCAGGCCTTCACCTGAATCCAGTCGTTCTTTCAATTTGGCATGTGCGCTGTCGCGCGCCACAATCAGCGAACCGGTCAGCGACAGGCGTGTTCGAATGGGATATCGGGTCAGTTCGGCCAGCACGTCGGCCATCGGACGATTGAGGTTGATGTTAACAACGCTGCCGTCCAGATCCTCGACCGCGATGTCGGGCAAAAACCGGGCCGGATTGGTTTCTAGTTGTTCCAGAAAAATACCCTCACTGGTCACCTTGCCCCTGACCTGGCGATCAGCTGAACAGGATACACCGATACCAACCGGGCAGGACGCGCCGTGCCGGGGCAGGCGGATAACCCGAACATCGTGACAGAAATACTTGCCTCCGAACTGTGCACCTATTCCCATATTCTGGGTCATTTTGTGAACCCGCTCTTCCCAGTCAAGATCCCGGAACGCCTGACCGAATTCATTGCCTTTGGTCGGCAGCTCATTGTAGTAACCGGTTGATGCAAGCTTGACGGTTTTCAGATTCAGTTCGGCAGAGGTTCCGCCGATGACGATGGCCAAATGATAGGGCGGACAGGCCGCTGTTCCCAACGTACGGATTTTTTCATCCAGAAATGCCGTCAGGCGCTCTTCATTTAACAGGGCGCGGGTTTCCTGATAGAGGAAAGTCTTATTGGCGGAACCGCCGCCCTTGGCGATAAACAGAAATTTGTAGGCGTCTCCCTCGTCCGCATAGAGTTCAATCTGTGCAGGCAGATTGTTGCCGGTATTTTTTTCCGTAAACAGGTCCAGTGGGGCGACCTGGGAATATCGCAGATTGGTTTCCGTGAAGGTCTTCATGACGCCTTCCGAAATGGCAGCTTCGTCACCGCCGCCGGTCCAGACGTTTTGCCCCTTTTTTCCGACAACGATTGCCGTCCCGGTATCCTGGCACATCGGTAATACACCACCCGCCGCGATATTGGCATTCTTCAGCAAATCAAGAGCCACAAATCGGTCGTTATCCGAGGCTTCCGGATCTTTCAGGATGGCGGCAAGCTTTTCCAGGTGGGCGGTGCGCAGCAGATGGGAGGTATCCCTGAAGGCTTCAAAGGTCAGCTGTTTCAAACCGGCAGGATCGACCTTGAGAATTTTTTGCCCGTCAAATTCGGAACTCGTCACATAGTCGCCCGTCAGCTTCCGGTATTTGGTCGGGTCGTCGCCCAAAGGGAACATCGTGTGATGAATGTATGCGCTCATGGCAGGCACTCTTTCCGGCTGGTGTTGTTTGATCTGTGAGGCAGTCAGTCGATCATGTGGCGGTGGTTACGATCATGTTTTTTTGCGAAAGGAGTCCAGCGCGATAACTTCACCGGTTTTGGACTTTTTTTCCACACTGGCCGGATTGTCCGATATCGCTGCCGTATCTTGCGAACTGTCGTCGTCAAACCCGAAAGCCATGTCAGCATCTGCGTCCTCATCGATGGTGGTCATCTTGAGCTGCAGGCCAAAATTGACGGACGGGTCGGCGAATGAAACGACAGATGCCAGCGGGACGACCAGCCGGGCTGATCTGCCATTAAAACGCAATGAGACGGAAAACACGTCTTTGTCTACCTGAAGGTCATCAAACTGGTGCTGCAGAATGATTGTCATTTCTTCCGGATGGTCTGCGCGGATGAAGTCGGGGATGTCGACGCCCTCGTCCGTTGTTCGAAAAGTTATGTAAAAATGGTGTTCACCGGGCAATCCATTGGATTCGGCGTATGTCAATGTGCGGGTGATGACGGCACGCAGTGCATCTTCAATCCACAGGTCGTACCGTAACGGGCTATTGTCATCCATTTCCATGGAACATGTTTTACCCTGATCGTGCAGATGATACCAGCCAGATTCCTGAAAATATGTCAGAAGAAACCCGGTTCATACAAATTTCAACAGGTCCTGAGTGGCAGAAAAGTGGGAAGCTTCTGTTGCCAGGTGCCTCCCGAACCCCGCCTTAAGGTGCTAACCTATAAGGGCTTGAAGTCGATTAAGCGACCGCTTACGCAGCAGCTTTCATCGGAGCATAGTTGTCGTTTGCAACTACTATAATTGGTCCGGTAACGGCGGAGCCCCACCGGGCAAAAACCTGACCTTTACTACGCACGTCGATCCTGTTTCGCCCCCGGACTCCCCGGCCATCAACGATAATGGCGGATGGAGAAACTGGTGGAGGCGCCGGGCACTGCCCCCGGGTCCGAAACGCTTATTCCGCGAGGCGTTTATCACCATAGCCGGTAAACCGGCAGGACTAATATGGTCCAGGTTCGACAGTTTCGCAATACCTTGCTGCCTGTCGATTACTTGTGCAACACACACGATTCGTCAAACTGATCGAGGTGACGTTCATAGGCTATCGTGCAGGTATACCGTTTCTGCTGTTTGACCAACTGGTAGGTTGTCACCTCGATCAACCGTTCGGCATCCTGATAGGGCGGCATGCCGGGCTTTCGGATGGTTTCTGCGGTTTTGCCAACAATGTCCCAGCCGTTCAGGATCAGATCCCTGGTTCGCACGGACTCGTTGGCATGACTGTGGGAGGCGAAAAACAGAACCGTTACCAGGAAGGTCGAAAACCTAGACCACGATACCGTCGGCGATTTCGTTGACTTTGGCGGCCATGATAAAATCATTTTCGTGTAACCCCCGGATTTTGTGAGTCTGGAACGTTACGGTGCAATAACCCCAACCGAGCCGGATATCCGGGTGATGCCCCTCCCGCTCCGCAAGGTTTCCGATGGTATGACAAAATTCCTGCGCGGTCGCAAAATCCTTGAACACAAACGGCCGCTCGATCCGGGTTGCATCCTCGTTCAGTTGCCAGCCATCAAGGCGACCAATCAACTGGCGCGATGTATCAAGGTCCAGTCTGGGAACGCCCCCCTGACACGGGACACAGGTTTTTCCGGCAAGAGGGATATTGTCGGTCATGTGAATGCTCCGGTTTGGCACGATGTTGAACCGGATGTCGGACAAACACGTCATGCGGTTCAGATTGCCAAGAATAATAACACCGATCGGCTGCAATGGTAATCACAACTTTTATCGTATTCCGTGGAAATACCGTCGAATCGCCCGACGAATTGACGCCCCCGGACAGGCGTGATAGGCAACCTGTCATGTGTACCTTTGACAAACGAATGACAACCGGGCGAATGAGCAGCGGAGCGGCAATAAAACCGCGCACTGCCCCCTCTTTCCCTGTCGTTTGTTCAATGAGTACACATCATGTCTGTTTTTTCGCCTGAACCATTTCCCGTCATTTCTCCCGCACCTGCGCATTCCCGGCGATTTGTGCTGTCTGTGATCTTTTCCCCCGGCAAACAGTTGCGGGCCGATCTTGCGCGTGTAATTGACAGGTTTTGCCCAAATGCGAGAGCGGCGACCGCTGTCAGTGTGGACAATACGGAAGTGCGGGTCGATCTGCCCGGGGTCGATCTGTATCAGGCCGAGCGGATGACACGGTTGTTGATCGGAATGCCCGGCGTGAACCGCCTGCACGGCCAGGGGATGTCGGAAAATGGCAGCGAGGTTTTTGCAATCAGCCTGTTTTCAAAGCGCAGCTGAGACAACTCGGTGCGGCCATGTTTTATTCCTTTTGTTTGAGGAGCAATGCCGCCGAATTCATGCAATAACGTAACCCGGTCGGTTGCGGGCCGTCTGGAAAGACGTGTCCAAGGTGGGCATCACATCTGGCACATACCGTTTCCGTGCGGCGCATGAAAAAACCGTTATCCGCTATCTCAAGGACGGCACCGTCAGATAGCGGTGTATAGAAACTCGGCCAGCCGGTGCCGGAATCAAATTTTGAGGTCGACGAGAACAGTGGATGATCACAACAGATGCAGTGATAAATGCCGCTGTCTTTACAATCGTTGTATTTGCCGGTGAAGGCGCGCTCCGTTCCTTTGTTCCGACATACCTCATATTGTTCCTTTGTCAGTTGGGCCCGCCATTCGGCATCTGTCTTTTCAATTTTTTCCATAATCTGCCTTTCTCCATCGACTGCCGGGTTACCGACAGGTTCCGAACCCTAATGTGGGCAGGTCATAAGGGGTGTTTCAAGGGAAAGCACAATCCACCATCGACATGCGCTCAATGAGGGCAGTACGGTTTTGGCAATATCGCTGGATATTTTACCTAGAGCACTTCCGGCAATTTTTGAATCGCCGGACGTTCTCTAACTCATTGATATCCCCGCAAAGCCACGTTCGCGAATGAACCTATTCGCTCCGGTTTTGCTCTAAATCTTCCCGTCATAGGCCTTTTGTCCGATCGGACAGACGATAACAGTAAAGATATCGCGATTCAGTGCGGCTGTTACTTCGGCTTCCATGGCGGCGGCAGAATTAACGACCACACCGATACCTCCCATGGCATCGGCAACGGCAGCAAAATCAGTTCCGCCAAAGTCGACTCCCAGATTTTTCATGCCGGCACCGCGTTGTTTGAGTTCAATCAGGGCCAATTGTTGATCGACAAAGACAACGACGGGAATGGCGAGGCCGGTATCGCGCAGGGTCGCGAGTTCACCGAGAATCATCTCCAGTCCGGCATCGCCACTAAAGGCGACAACAGGGCGATCCGGTTCCGCCATCTTGCGTCCGATCGCCAGCGGTACGGCAACCCCCATGGTGCAGAGTCCGGTCGACTGCAGCAGGCCGCGTGGTTCGTAACATTCCCACGCCTGACTGAGAAGAATTCGGTGGGCGCCGGTATCGACCGTGGCAACACCGTTTCGCGGAACTGCCCGCCGGGCGGCGTGAACAGCCGTTGCCGGTCCCCAGTACGGTTCCTCGGCAAAAGCCGCCTTGTGTGCCCGGCGGGCCTCATCCGGTCGTCCGTCCGGCCATGTATCGTGCGGGTCGATACCGAACTGCAGGGCTTGCAAACCGGCTTCCAACTGACCAATGAAAGACAGGCGGGCGTGATGTACATAGTGGGTATTCGGGCTGCCGGAAAATTCGACTACCCTTTTTTCAGGCCCCCACGGGCGGGTCCAGCTGGAGCGCATCTCAATCGGGTCATACCCGACCAGCACGATCAGGTCGCTGTCGTGGATCAGCGGTTGCAGGATGGTGTCGGCCTTTGGTGAGAGTCCGGCCCCCCCCAGCGCCAGCGGATGATCCTCAGGCAGGATTCCCTTGGCTTTATAGGTTGTTATCAGCGGCACGCCGAATTTCTGACAGAAACCGGCGACGGCATGGCTTGCGTTCTGATGAAGGACCCCCATGCCCGCCAACAGGAGCGGTTTGCGCGCGCCTCGAAGCAAACCCTGTGCGCGCGTCAGATCATCGCCCGGTGCCGGCGCCATGGCGGACAGCGGAGCCCGATGCGGTTCTGTTGCGGGAGTTTGTTCACGGTTAGCGACGGAAATCGGAACATCAACCAGAACGGGGCCGGGGCGGCCTTCCATGGCAATCGAGACGGCCTTGTCAATGATCGTATCGATGGCACCGTCAACGGCTGTAAAGCCGGCTTTGGTTACGGATTTCAGGAGTTCAACATGATCAAACACCTGATGGGTAAAGGTATGGGCAATGTGCTCATCGACACATCCGGTCAGATAAATCAGTGGCACCTGATCCTGATAGGCGTTGACCACGGCATTGACGGCATTTGCCACACCGGGGCCGACGGTTGCCAAAAGGACGCAGGGCGCACCGGTATGGTGGTGCGTTCCTTCCGCCATAAAACCGCCCGCGTTCTCATGTTTGACGAGTTGGAACACGATTCCGGCATCTTGCAAGGCGTCCATCAGGACAAGGACTTCGCCGCCCGGAATGCCGAACGCGTGGCGGACGCCGGCTTCATACAGGCGGTCGGCGATGATTGCGGCGGCAGTTGCCATAAAGTCGTTCCGGGGCCCTTACAGGCGGCCCGCCTCCTGTAGCCTGATGTATCCGTCGCGCGTCTGCGGTAACTTGCGGTCCAGAATTCTGGTTGCGACCAGATTGCGCAGAACCTGAGCCGTTCCGCCACCGATCGTAAACATCCGTGCATCCCGGTACATACGTTCGAGTGGCAGGTTTCTGGAATACCCCATGGCACCGAATACCTGCAGGGCGTCGCTGGTCACTTTGATCGCCATGTCTGCGGCAAGAATTTTTCCCTGCGCCGCCAACAGCATATCCGGGAATTCATTGCCGTCCCAGTCGGCGCTGGCAGCGGCTTTGTAGACGACCGCCTGTGCCGCTGTAATTTGCGTCGACATGTCCGCGAGCATCCACTGCAAACCCTGGAATTCACAAATCGGGCGGCCAAACTGTTCGCGGGTGCGGGAATAGTCGAGCGCCAGTTCGTAAGCGCCTTCCGCAATTCCCATGGCGACGGTCGCCGCACCGACGCGCTGCGCATTGTAGGCGTTCATAAGGCCTGCAAATCCGCGTTTTACGCCACCGGGCGGGACCAGCATCATTGCCGGATCAATTTCCATATCGTCAAAAATGATCTCTGTTTCCGGAATGCCGCGCAGCCCCATGGCCGGTTCGCGACGACCGATTTTCAGTCCCGGCGTCTGATCCCGCACGGCGATGAATCCGGCGACGCCCTGGTCTTCACCGTCCTCAATGACCCGTGCGAACACAAGATGCAGTTTTGATACACCGCCACCGGTGATCCAGTGTTTGGTACCATTGACGATATATTTATTACCGGTTTTGACGGCACGGGTGGACATGTCGGTGGCGGCACTTCCAGCATTGGGTTCGGTTATGCAGATGGCCGGTTTGTCGCCGGCGAGCACCAGTTCGGCGGCCAGCTTCTTCTGTTTTTCGGAACCATATTTCATAATGGCGCCAATCGCCCCCATGTTGGCTTCAACCACAATACGGGCAGTGACGCCACAGGCCATGGCCATTTGCTCGACGACCAGCACGACATCCAGATAAGATGCCCCCTGGCCACCGTATTCTGCGGGCAATGTCATTCCCATGAAACCGGCCTGTTTGAGTATTTCGACATTGTCCCAAGGGTATTCCTCGGTTCGGTCAACGTCGGCAGCCCGTGAAGAAATAATGTCGGACGCAATGCGCCGGGCTGCTTCCTGGATGTCAATCTGGGTCGGAGTTAACTGGAACATGATTTATCCTCGCCGGGGGGTGGCTGCTATCTGAGAGCATCATAGGGCAAGGTATTTCATGATAAAAACGAATAATATAAACGATAAACATAAATAATAATCAACTTATTGCGGGTAAAATAGCTATAAATTACCTGTTATGATAGATTTACGTGGTGATACAAATCGGTTGCATCAGGTTGTGTTTGGCATGAATGATAGGTGTAAATGGCTGGCTTGCGGGTGCAGTCGGGCGATCCGGTGGGAAGGATTGCCGGCATTTATAAAAAGGTATTCGGTAATGGACGATGTTAGTGACAAGCGAAACTTTGTATCACATCTGGAATGTAGTGAATCCGGTCAGCAGCGACCCCACGACCGGTTACACGGATTGTCAGAAGCGGGCAAGCCTTTGCTTGTGCGATATGACCTGGATGCCGTCAGACAGGCCGTGACCCCACGGGATTTACTGTCCCGGGACCTGACGATGTGGCGGTACCGCGAGCTGTTACCGTTGTTTGACGGTGACGATATCGTCGATCTCGGAGAGGCCGTCACTCCGTTGATCCGATTGAAACGCCTTGAACGTCAACTGAATGCTGGCCGGATTGATGTCAAGGATGACGGGCGTATGCCGACCGGTTCGTTCAAGGCCAGAGGAATGGCCGTCGCGGTGACAATGGCAAAATCGTTTGGGGTGTCTCGACTGGCGGTGCCGACCGCTGGCAATGCGGGTGCCGCCGCTGCCGCGTACGGCGCGCGGGCAGGAATGGAAACGTATGTGTTCACACCGGACGATACGCCAGAGGTCACGGTCCGGGAGATCGGGTACCATGGGGCACGCGTATACCGCGTGAACGGGCTGATCAATACCTGTGCGCAAATTGTGCGGGACGGAACGAACATTATGGCATGGCATGGCCTGTCGACACTGGAAGAACCCTATCGTATCGAAGGCAAGAAAACGATGGGCCTGGAACTTGCGGAGCAATTGGGCTGGACCGTACCGGATGTGATTTATTATCCAACCGGTGGCGGCACCGGGTTTATTGGAATGTGGAAAGCGTTTGATGAACTGGAAGCCATTGGCTGGATTGGCAACAGGCGACCGCGCATGATTGCCGTACAGTCAACCGGATGCGGACCGATCGTCACGGCTTTTACGAACGGGCAGGATCATGTGCATCAGCCCTGGCAGAATGTGAAAACAGACATTCATGGTGTGCGCGTTCCGAAACCACTGGGAGACAGATTGATTCTGGAGATCATCAGGCGTAGTTCGGGTTTTGCGGTGGCAGTCTCTGATCAGGCCGCAAGTGAGGCGCGCCAGCATGTCGCCAGCGAAGAGGGTTTGCATCTGTGTCCGGAAGGGGCGCTCTGTTATGCGGCTCTTCAGGCGGATCTGGCAAGAGGTGCCATCAGCCGTCAGGATCATGTTGTGATCTTCAATACGGCCAGTGGGCTCAAATCGCCGATGCCGCCGGTCGACCGGACAATCGACGCTTGTCGCCCGATCGACTACCTAAATCTGTAAAGGGGTATATTGGCGCAAATCCTCAGGGTTCCGGAGGCGGTGCATATTGCCCGGTCAAAACGCTGTAAAGTACCTTGACCAGATCGCCTTTCGGATTGGCGGTACGTTCGACCAGCCCGATATCCCGATACACCGGCGGATCACCGAACGGCAAGCTACGAACCTCACCCGGGAAAGGGTCGGCGATCGGGCGACGCGGCACAATTGACACGCCAAGCCCGTTTGACACCATCATGGAAACGGCTTCCAGAGAATCCATTTCCATGCCTTGTGTGACGTGGATACCACGATCCCGAAGATGGGTATCGATGACCCGACCGGCCCAGGCGAATCGCTGAAAGCGGATGTAGGGAAGGGCGGCCAGCAAATCCCTGTCACAGTCACCGGGCACTCCCATCGGGGCAATCACCATCAGGGGTTCCCGGCCACAGGCATGCCAACTCAACCCGGTCGCGAGTTGAGTTGGTTCACTGACGATGGCGACATCGAGATTTCCCTTGCGCACGGCATCTGTCAGATCGGCCGACAGGCCGCTGGTAACCCGCACTTGCAAATCCGGGTGAGTGGTTCGCAGTTTGACCAGCGCACGGGGCAGGACGCCGCTCAAAGCGGTTTGCACGGCCCCGAGTTCCAGCGTACCCGCCATTTCGCCGCCAGAAAACCGGCTGCTGAGCCCATCGCACAGATTGACGATTTCACGTGCCCGTTCAACCAGATCCTTGCCGTGAGTATTTAACAGCGGCGGTCGGCAATGCCGGTCAAACAAACGTGTGGCCAATTCCTCCTCCAGTGCTTTCACATGCAGGCTGACGGCAGATTGCGTCAGTCCGATGACCTCCGCCGCAGCGGCGAAAGACCGGTGTTCGGCAATCGCGATCAATGTTTTCAAGTGGCGAATATCCATCTTTACAGAGTAGTCATTAGTTGGGGTTTGCGCAAAGCACGGAGTCCGGGGTAAATGTGTCAGGACAGGATTGAACAGGGGGATTTCAATGAGACGCAACTTCCAGGTGACACCGTTGTCGGCGCTCGGCCCGAGCGAAGTCATTGGCCTTGATCTCGCATCGGCGCTGGATATCGAGACGGTCAACCAGTTGCGCGCCTTGTGGAACACATCCGGCGGTATCCTCGTGTTCCGGGACCAGAAACTTGATGCAGACCAGCATATCGCGTTTAGCCGCAATTTCGGGCCGCTGTTCGGCGGACCGGAGGGTGTTCCTTTACAGGATACGGTCAGTCGCTATATCCACCCGGCGCATCCCGAAATCTATCGCGTTTCCAATGTGGTTGATACAGATGGGGTGCCGAAAGGGCGCGCGCGGGCGGGAACATACTGGCATTCCGATGTGAGTTTTCGTGAGCGTCCGGCATCCGCTTCCATTTTATACGGCAAGCAAATTCCGGGGGTAGGCGGTGATACTCTGTTTGCCAACAACCAGGTTGCCTTTGACGCGCTAAGTCCGACCATGCAGGAAACACTTGCGCCATTGCAGGCCGTTCACGATTTTGCCGTTGCGGCGGCCAGCCAATACGCCCGGCCCATCGTTGTGAGCGATGATTTTGACGGTACCAATCAGGCCCTTCATCCGGTGGTTCGAACACACGCTGAAACGGGAAGCAGATCGCTGTTTGTCAATCCCGGGTTCACTTCCCATTTACAGGGATTTGATCGCTCTGAAAGCGAGGCGATCCTGTCGTTTTTGTACCAGCACATGACCAAACCCGAGTTTATCTATCGTCACCACTGGCGCGAGAATGACTTGCTGATGTGGGACAATCGGATGAACATGCATTTTGCAATTGCAGATTACGGGGATACGCCGCGCTATCTGGAACGAACAACCGTCATCGGCGAACGTCCGGACTAGAAAATTGCGGGCGACAAATTACTCTGGCAACAGGACCAATCGGAAATCCCCTTATGGCTAACGCATCTCCGCAGATCCGACTGACAAACGTCAGTAAAAGTTTTGGCAACAACCATGCTCTGCAGGGTATCACGCTGGATGTATTGCGTGGTGATTCGCTTGTCCTGATTGGCGCATCCGGCTCCGGCAAGACTCTGACGCTGAAATGCATTGCCGGACTGGTCCCTTATGATGGCGGATCCATCGAACTCGATGGACGGGAATTGTCGGCTCTTGACGACAGGGAGCGTCGGCAATTATCTGACCGGTTTGGAATGACCTTTCAGAAATCGGGGTTGTTTGATTCCATGACGACGTGGGAAAACGTCGCATTTCAACAGGTGCAGGACGGCATGAAAACCCGACAGGCCCGGCAACTGGCGATCTCCAAACTGGCAGATGTCGGCCTCGATGAGTCAACCGCCGATCTGTTTCCGAATGAATTGTCCGGCGGTATGCAAAAACGTGTCGGATTGGCGCGTGCGATTGCCAGTGATCCGGAAATTCTGTTTCTGGATGAGCCGACCGCTGGTCTGGATCCGATCATGACAAATGTCATCAATGAACTGATTCTGGATATTGTCGGTCAATTGGGGGCAACGGTTGTTTCCATTACATCCGATATGTCCAGCTTGAAAGTCATCTCGAACCGGGTTGCCATGATTCACCAGGGAAAAATCATCTGGGATGGCCGGACCATGGATATCGAGCAGTCAGGCAATCCCTATGTCGACCAGTTTGTTCACAGTCGTGCGGAAGGCCCGATGGAAATGGCGGTGCAGGCATTTTGACGATCAGTCAGCGGGACCGCTGGACGAATATATGACGACCTTAAATATCAGCAATTTTCGATCCATCAGAAAGGCCTTTGAATAAAACATTCTGGCGTAGTTTCATGATCCGGTCATGTTCTTTCAGGGCTGCTGCATCCATGTCGGCGATCGGTGGGGATTCGTGAATAAAATGCCCATACCGGTCCGCGCCACGAACCAGCCAGGCACTATCACCTTCTGCATTCAGTTGTTTCACGTGAGGTGCGATATAGCGAACGGCAACGCCGATACGCCGGTCCGTCGAGCGGTTTCGGTCAGAGGCATGTGCCGTGCGGATGTTATGCAGAGACATTTGTCCTGCTTCAAGTTCAATCAGGACCGCCTGATTTTCATTCACATCAACGGCAATTTCCTGACCCCGTGTCAGCAGGTTTTCGGCTGCCAGAGTGTCCCGGTGCTCCAGCTGTTCCCAGTTGTGGGAGCCGGGGATCATTTTCATACATCCTGATTGTTCGGTCGCCGGGGACAGCGCGATCCAGGCTGTGACGACATCCGGCGATGACAGGCCCCAGTAGGTGGAATCCTGATGCCAGGAAACATAGGACGCATGTCCGGCTTCCTTGACAAAAAGGCTCGTGCCCCAGACAAAGATGTCCTGCCCCAGGATGTCTTCCACCGCATCGAGAACCCGTTCGTCGGAAGCCAGCTCGGCAACCCAGGTTTGTAATAGATACAGTTTCTGACCTTTGGAGGCCGGATACCAACCGCCCTGCTGTCGTTCATACGTTTCAAAACGCGCACGGTAGTGTTTTGACTGGTCCGGCGTCAGAATGTCGATCGGAGACAAAAATCCGTCGCGGCGAAATCTCGAAATCTGTATGTCGTTCAGTTTCTTGGGCACGGGACAATTCCTCACTTGATCGAGTTCGTAATTTATATCAGCCTGTGATTTATACAAGTTGGCAAGTCCGGGACCGGTATCGTTGAACCGCCAACCCGAAGGATGACATCAGATGAATGTTCGCGATACCCTGCTCGCCATTTCTGTGCCAGTCATTTGGGGAATGGGGCTGACGTTCTCGAAGATCGCGGTCACTGAATTTCCACCGATTCTGCTGATGACGCTACGCTTCGCATTCACCGCCGGATTGCTTGTCTGGTTCGTGCCAATCCCCCGGCATCTGTTCAGGCAAATATTCTGGATTGCCCTTGTGTCAGCCGCGATCCAGTATGGTCTGTCATTTTACGGACTCAAACTGCTGGATGCATCAACTGCGTCGCTGGTCATCCAGCTGGAATCACCTTTTTTGGCGTTGCTTGGAGTCCTGATCCTTGGTGAATCGGTCGGCATGCGGCGGGTCACCGGAATTCTTATTGCATTTGGCGGCGTTGCAGTGATCGCCGGTGAACCCCGTCTGGTCGATAATCAACTGGGTATATTTTTATGTGCCGCCGGCGCCTTTACCTGGGCATTGGGACAAATCATGATCCGCCGGCTGGGAGAGGTGGGCGGGTTCCTCCTGATCGCCTGGGTCGCTGTTTTCGCGACGCCTCAGTTGTTGGTCGCATCGTTATTGGTGGAAGGTAATCCGATCCCGACCCTGTTGGCGGCGTCATGGAAAGTCTGGATGGTGGTCGCCTATCTGGCCGTGTTTATGAATGTTCTGGGGTATGGCATCTGGTACAATCTCGTCGGTCGGTTTCCCGTCAGCCGCATCGGGCCGTTCCTGCTGCTGCTTCCCATCGTCACGGTCAGCGGTTCGGTGCTCCTGTTGGGCGACCGCTTGACCTGGTGGCTGGTGGCGGGCGGTGCAGCAATCATTTCAGGCGTCGGGCTGATCGTTCTTGAAAATGTTCGGCCGCATATTCCGGAAATATCAGACGGGCGGGCCTGACGGAGGCGTGTGGGCCTTGATATCAGCCAGATGCCCGCGGCGACTTTGCGCTTCCACAAACAGGCGTTTGACCTGTGGAAACGCGGATTTTATGTTACGCTCAATTTGCGAAATGGTTTTCTCGACGTTGTTCGCTGACAACTGATCAGCGAAATCCAGACTGATATTGACCAGAATGTCGCGCGGACCAAGGTGCATGGTCAACAATTCGTTTACATGAATAACGCCGTCGGTATTTTCAACAATTCCGCGAAGTTCCCTGACAACCGGACTGTTGGCGCTTTCTCCAACAAGCAGGCTTTTACATTCAAACGCAAGAAACGCCGCCACCGTTGCCAGAATCAGGCCAATCATCACTGACGCCAGGCCGTCCATTATCGGCATGTCAAAGGCCTGGCCCAGAGCTATGCCGACAAACGCCACAATCAGGCCGAGGGTCGCCGCCGTATCTTCAAACAGCACGGTAAAAACGGCGGCATCCTTGCTTTGCCGAACGGCTGCAAAATACCCTTTGTCACCCTTGCTGCGGCGGAACTCCTGCATGGCGACCCACCAGGCACCACCCTCAAACAGAAATGCTGCGCCAAGAACCAAATAGTTGATATATGCGTCAGTGATGGCCTGAGGATGCTGGATTTTGTCAATACCTTCATAGACGGATACGCCGGCGCCAACACCAAAGATCAGGATCGCCACAACAAACGACCAGAAGTAGAGTTCCATTCCATAACCAAATGGATGCGTGTTATCTGCCGGCTTCCGGGCGCGGGCCATGCCATATAATATTAATCCCTGGTTCCCGGTATCGACGATGGAATGGATCGCTTCGCTTAACATGGCGGAGCTTCCCGTGTAGGCAGAAGCGGCAAATTTTGTAATTGATATCAAAGCATTACCTGCCAGAGCTGCGAGCACAACCTTCCTTGACCCTTCTGCCGACACAGCGTCTCTCCTCATTCGTCTACTGGAATACTATTTTAACATCAATCTCGCATCTGACCCATACAATCATTGGAAAATTAAATTCCGGGCACATCGCTTGACGATTAGGCCTTGCCCGGCGGGAGGGTTTTCAGCTAAGCAGGAACGTCCAGATGGAGAATCAAGTGACGCAAGAACTAAAAAAGATCCTGTACGTTGAAGATGAGGTCGATATCCAGAAAGTTGTCAAAATGACGCTGGAGGTAATTGGCGACTTCGACGTCCTGATTTGCAGTTCTGGCCCGGAAGCGCTGGAAAAGGGGCCCGACTTTGCGCCGGACATGTGCTTGCTGGATGTCATGATGCCGGGGATGGACGGTCCGGCCACGCTGGTTGCGCTCCGCGAACTTGAGGCGTTTGCCAATACACCGTTCGCTTTTCTGACGGCCAAGGTCCAGGGCGAGGAAATCGCGCGGTATAAAGCGCTCGGTGCGATTGACGTGATAATCAAGCCATTCGATCCGATGTCATTACCCGATCAGGTCCGCGAAATCTGGTCGCGGCGTTAATTTACAATCATGGTTTGAACCCGTTCGTACGTGACGGCGTCCGTACCCGGTCTGATATTCAGCTTGGGTTGCCGGTGACGAAAACCGGTCCAGTCCGGTTGTGGTGGCTTATCGGGAGATGCCAGGGAACGGCAATAAGCGGGCAATTGTCATTTGGCGTTGCGCAGGTCGTCGGACGCACGTGTGCGCTTTTTCAAGCAGCCCATCGCGGAAGTCCGCGCCCCTGGGCTGATGACACTTTCATTCCGAGCCTGTCGGTCGGAGTATGTACAGCCGCCGAAATAGCGGCAGTTGACGAACGGGTCAGGTGGCCGTCACGTCGACGGTTGTAATGGACAACAGTAACTGCTGGCCGGTGCCGGTGAATGTCGGGTGCAGGTATCGCTGGAAACACAGGCTTGCGCGGACAAGTAACTGGAGCGGGTGAGGAGAATCGAACTCCCGTATTCAGCTTGGGAAGCTGCTGCTCTGCCATTGAGCTACACCCGCCTGCGATCTGGCGAAGTTTCTCACTAAATTCCGTCAGGTCAAGAAAAAGGCGGTGATCGGTCGGTTCATGATAAAACCGACTTCACGGCACCTTCACAGCTTCGTTATTTCTCACCCTGTCCCGTACTCCCTATGCTCGCCGGTGTTGTTTGTCGTTTAATTCAGGGGGATGTTTCATGCGTTTATTAGTGGTTATCCTGTTGTTAGGCATCACCGTCCAGAACGTTCGAGCGGAAAACATGACGCCTTATTCCGGCACGGTTATCGTGAAAACGTCTCAGGCCTTCGCCGATTATGTCAAAAACCTGAAGGCGGCGATTTCCGCCAACAAGCTGGGAATTGTTGCAGAGGCCTGTGCCACCTGCGGTGCCAGAAATATCGGTGTGACGATTCCCGGCAATCGGGTAATCATGGTATTTGCGCCAAATTATGCCGTTCGCATGCTCAAGGCCAGCGTTGCATCGGGTATAGAAGCTCCCTTGCGCCTGTACGTTACGGAACAGGCCGACGGCACGGCCATTCTGACCTATCGGCTGCCAAGCCAGGTTTTTGCGCCCTATCAGGTTGAGGCGCTGGATCAAATGGCCAGCGAACTGGATCAAAAATTTGCCAGAATTGTTGCCGCCGCCGGCTCCTGAATTTACCCTTTCCGATTGACGAAAATCCGGGCGCTGGCTGGCCAGCGCCCGGATGGCTTTGTATGCGCCCAAAATTGCCGGTTCAGTCCCGGCGGTCTCCGTCGTGGTGATCGCCACGGTCATTGTATTCGCCATCGCGGCGGTTTTCACCGTCATTTTCACCGTCGTTGCGCCAGTCCCGAAGGTCCTGCATCATGCCGTTGAATGACAGCCGGTCATTGTCATGATGACCGTTATTTTCCATCATTCCATTCATGGACGCCCGGAATTCGTCTTCCGTCACCTTCCCGTCACCGTTGCTGTCCATTCGCTGGAATTCGGTTGCCATCAGTTGACGGTCGTTGGCCATCCGCTTTTTTTCAAATTCGGACAGGTTCAGATTGCCATCCCTGTTTTGATCGAGGGCCTGATACTGACCGGATATTCCCGGCTCAACACTGGTCGCGGTCGCTGTTCCGGCCTGTTTTTGGCCAAGTTCCGCAACCTGTTGCTGCATACCATCCACGCGGTCAGTCCGATCGACCCTATCTGCCGTACTCTGGATGCCAGAGCTGTGTTGCCAATCATAGTTTTTCGCGACGACGGCATTGCCAAGTGCTGCCAGGCTGACGGCACTGATGCCAGTGATGAGGAGGAATTTTGTTGAGGGTTTCATTTTGTAGGCCTTTCAAGGTTGAAGTATGAGGATGTTGTTTGCAGGACCTATATAAACAGCTGTTTGTCGCAAATGTTTGTCAGGGAGAGCAGTCTTTTGTGTCAAATTGTCGCACGTACGAACCTGGTTACAATTTGATACAATTTTTTTATGGTGGTTCCGTCAACGTCGGCTCAAAATCAATCATCGGATATACTGTCAGGGTTCAATATGACTGCGTCCCCCCATATTCTGGTCGTTGATGATCACATCGACATCCGCGAGCCGCTCGCCAAGTACCTCGCTATGCACGGGATGCGAACGGCGGTGGCTGACGATGCCGGTTCGGCCCGCCGCATTCTGAAGGACAGTGCCATCGACCTGGTTATTCTGGATATCATGATGCCGGGTGAAGACGGATTGTCCCTGTGCCGGTTTTTACGGGAATCAACGCGGATTCCGGTGATCCTGTTGACCGCCATGACGGAAGAAACCGATCGTATCGTCGGCCTGGAAATGGGTGCTGACGATTACGTCTCAAAACCTTTCAGCCCACGTGAATTGCTGGCGCGAATCAAGGCAGTATTACGTCGTACCCGAAGTTTGCCGCCGGAGCCGGACGCGATCGGATCCGATCGAATCGAGTTTCCTCCATGGGCCGTCGATATCAAACGCCGCGAACTGATCGGTCAGGACGGCGTGTCAATTCCGCTCAGCACGGCGGAATTCAATTTGCTGAAAGCCTTTGTCAACCACCCCGGCCGTGTCCTCAATCGTGATCAGTTGCTGGATTTGACACAATCCCGGAGCGCCGAGGTTTTTGACCGGACGATTGACAATCAGGTCAGTCGGCTGCGGAAAAAAATAGAGATCGATCCGAAGAACCCTGAAATCATCCAGACCGTTTGGGGCGGTGGATACATGTTTGTTGCCGATCTGGTGGGCAAATGATTAAATTGCGGCGACTGGTGCCGAAGAGTCTGGCCGGCCAACTTATTGCAATTCTGCTATTGGCACTGGTCGGCGGGCATGTTCTCACGTTGATCATTTTCAGTGACGAACGGCGCGAGGTGGTTGAGGAAACCAACCGGCGTCAGGCCCTGACCCGGATTGTCGCCGTCGTTCGTCTTCTGAATGCCACGCCGGAAAACCTGCACGAACGGGTGATCGACAGTGCCAGTACACCCCTGCTTCAATTTTCGCTGGGTCAGCAGCCGGTCGAGCAGATAATTGCCGCCCACCGTCGGGATGCAAAGATGGCGAACGCCCTCGCCGCCCGCCTCGGACCACTGGCAGAGGCAGTAATGGTTCAGTCACGCGACCGCGATTTTCTGGGGAGGTGGTGGCGAAAGGATCGGGAAGAAGATGACCATGATACGCACAGCAACATGCGTGAATCGATGCATCCCTTGCGCAATCCTGATTTGCAATTATCGATCAAGACGGCAAATGGCATCTGGTTGAACGTCGGAACCGCGATTGCAACCTATCGGCCGGACTGGGCGATCCACACCCTGATGGCTCTTGTCATCAGTAGTCTGGTTGTGATCGTCATCGTCGGGCTGGCGGTGCGTCGCATGACGCGGCCGTTGCGTAAACTGGCCATTGCGGCCGAGGGGCTTGGTCGCGGTGAAGCGGTATCCGATCTGCCGGTCGAGGGACCCGATGATATGCGCCGGACCGTTGACGCCTTTAACCGCATGCGGACACGTCTGGAACGATACGTGACAGACCGGACAAATATGCTGGCAGCTGTTTCTCATGACTTGAAAACGCCGATCACCGCGCTGCGCCTTCGCGCCGAATTCATTGAAGATACAGAACTTCAGGAGAAAATCATCAAAACCCTGGATGACATGCAGGCCATTACAGAATCGACCCTGAATTTTGTCCGTGAGGATGCAGAACGGGAAGAAACCCGACCCATTGATCTTGGTGCATTGCTGGAAAGCATCAGTGAAGACATGCGCGATCGTGGAGATCAGGTTGACGTGACGCCGCCGGATCGGATCGTCCTGTCCTGCCGACCTGCCAGCCTGAAGCGCGCGTTGGTCAATGTTCTGGAAAACGCGATCGCCTACGGACAAAAGGCACAGGTCTCGTGCACGGTCGATGGTGCGATGGATAGTGCGACGATCAGCATTGATGACAATGGCCCCGGTATTCCGCCAGAAGATCAGGAACGGGTGTTTGAACCGTTTTTCCGGCTTGAGTCTTCACGAAACCGGGAAACCGGCGGCACGGGGCTGGGGTTGGCCATTGCACGGTCAATCGTTCGCGGTCATGGGGGCGAAATAATCCTGATGAACCGATCGACAGGCGGATTGCGGGTCATGGTTCATCTGCCGGGAGTCTTGAGATAACCAAGTTGTGATTGGAATGATCGGGTGTGTGCCGCGTAAATATAGGCTATCAAGTCATAGTTCCTGTTTATCGCTGAATTTCAGAGAGAATGCACATGCCCGATGGGTCAAATACAATTCCTGCACCGCTGGAGTCGGCCAAATTTCAGGATCCCTACCTGACCGCCAAGGGAGAGCAGCGTGCCGTGGTCGCGCTTACCCATTTGCGAACACTGTGGTTCAATACCGGTAGTCTGTGCAATATTACATGTCGTAACTGCTATATGGACTCCAGCCCGAAAAACGATGATCTCGCCTACCTGAGCCTGTCGGATGTGACCCGGTATCTTGACGAGATCGAGCGTGAAGGATATGCGGTGGACGAAATCGCGTTCACGGGAGGGGAGCCATTTATGAATCGCGAATTGGTCGCGATGATGGAAAACGCTCTGGCGCGCGGGTATCGTGTGCTGGTGCTCAGCAATGCCATGAAACCGATGTGGCAGGCCCGTGAGAAATTACTTGCGGTCAAGTCCCGGCATCAGAATGCCCTGGCGGTCCGCGTATCGATGGATCACTACGGGCGGGAGAAACACGAATTGGAGCGGGGCCCCGGAACGTGGAAGCCGATGCTCGACGGGTTAGCATGGCTGGCAGACAACGGTTTTAATCTGACGATTGCCGGACGGACCTGCTGGGGCGAAAGCGAAACAGTCGCCCGCCAGAATTATGGACAGTTGTTTGAACGCGAGCGTATCCCGGTTGATGCACAGGAATCCGCCGCGCTGGTCCTGTTTCCAGAAATGGATGCCGCTCTCGATGTGCCCGAAATTACCGTCAATTGTTGGGATATTCTGGGGGTTGCTCCGGAAACCATGATGTGCGCGACATCCCGCATGGTGGTAAAACGCAAGGGCGCGGACAGTCCAGTGGTTGTTCCCTGCACACTTTTGCCGTACGACCCGGCGTTCGAACTGGGAGACGACCTGTCCTGTTCGCCGGCGACCGTACAACTCAATCACCCGCATTGCGCCCGATTTTGTGTGCTGGGCGGCGCCTCGTGCAGCCCGGACTGATGATCCGCGAATTTGACACTCTGACCGGGCCGGTCCTGCTGTTTGGGGGGGCCTATTCCAATCTTCCCGCCATCACGGCACTGCTGAAGGAAGCCGCGCGGCTGGGTATTCCTGCGACCAATATCGTCTGCACGGGAGACATTATTGCCTATGCCGGAGATCCCGTTCAGACGCTTGAAGCGGTGATCGAGTCCGGCATGACTGTGGTGAAGGGGAATTGTGAAGAATCGTTCGGTAATGCGGGGGATGATTGCGGTTGCGGATTTGATGAAGGCAGCGCCTGTGACGTGTTGTCCCGTCAGTGGTATGGGTTTGCCAACGGCCTGTTAACGCCCGCACATCGACGCTGGATGGCGAGCCTGCCATCGCAAGTGCGCTTTCGTTCGGGGGGATGTCAAATTGCTGTGATCCACGGCGGCGTGGCCGATATAAGCCGCTGGATATTTCATTCTACCGCTCCGGCGATCAAGTGCGAGGAAATTGGAGTCCTGGAACAGACTGCGCCGGTAGATATTGTTGTCGCCGGCCATTGCGGTCTGCCGTTCATTGATAATCTGGGGGACCATTTGTGGGTCAACCCGGGCGTCATCGGGATGCCGGCAAATGATGGAACGCCACGTGTCTGGTATGCGGTTTTGCAGGCCATACCGGATGGCGGCGTCCATGTGTCGCTTCGACCGCTATCCTATGAACATGATTCCGCAGCCCGACGAATGAAAGCACTTGATCTGGCCGCTGCGTACGCCGACACGATAACCGGCGGGTTGTGGCCGAATATGGATGTCCTGCCCGCCCCTGAACGGGCGGCCGTCGGCCGGGCGATCAGGGGCGCAACGATATCATGGTATCCCGGTCAAATGGTTGCTGCTGAATAGACGGGATGAACTGGGTTAAATGTGTCGGGCCTGGCGGTCTGTTTGATCAGCCAGAACCTTGACGGATCGGGTAATGGTTGCCGTTTTCCCGATCATCGCCGTCGCCGAACAGTATTCATCCGCCGACATCCTGACGACCTGTTCCGCCTTTGCAGGATCGACATTGCCCAGAACCGTATAGTCCATCTGAATTTTGACGAATACGCGGGGCATGGTTGTCGCCCGTTCGCCGACGATATCGATGATGACCCCGTCAACCGGCTCATTCATTGATTTGAGCAGCGATACAATATCCACGGCCGAACATCCGCCGGTACCGATCAAGACCATTTCCATAGGTGACGGGCCCTTGCGTGGCTGCCCGGGTACGCGATCGGAGACATCCATCAAACTGCCGCCGTCAGTGTCCGTGCCGCTGACTATGTCGAAGCCGTCCAATGACCCGACAAACAGATCGGCACCGTATGATTTAATCCGAACTTTCATGGCAGATATCCCTCCGCTGCCTATCCTCGTCCGCGATAGGGTGCAACACCCTGATCCGGTATCCAGGCACCTGTTGGTGCTGTCCCTGTCTGGTAAAATACGTCGATGGGAATTCCGCCGCGCGGGTACCAGTAACCGCCAATACGCAACCATTTGGGTGCCAGCGTGTCGATCAGGCGCTTTGCTATTCCGACCGTGCAGGCTTCGTGGAAACCCGGATGATTGCGAAAACTTGTCAGATAGACCTTCAATGACTTGCTTTCGACGATCCGCATATCCGGGATGTAGTCAATCACCAGATGAGCAAAGTCCGGCTGTCCGGTAACCGGACAGACACTGGTGAATTCCGGACAGGCAAATCGAATCATATAGTCGCTACCGGGTTCCGGATTCTCGACATATTCGAGAACGGCATCATCCGGAGTTTCCGGCGCCGCGCCAGCGGTCCCGCCAAGCTGTGTCAGATTTTGGTATATATTTTCCGCCATGTGCCGACCTTGATGTCTGGTTGCAATTAAAATCTACAGGGGAGTCAGGTCGCCGCCGCTTTGTTGTGCCGTAAAGCTGGCGGCAAATGTATCGAGTTGCCCATCGGCGATCGATTGGCGGAGTCCCTGCATCAATTCCTGATAATAATGTAAATTATGCCATGACAGCAGCGTCAGACCGAGGATTTCCTTGGTCATCACCAGATGGTGCAGATATCCCCGGGAATAATGGGTGCAGGCATAACAATCACAGTCGGGGTCAATCGGCCGCGGGTCATCACGGTGCCGCGCGTTTCGCATGTTGACCTGACCACGCCGGGTAAACGCCTGATTGGTCCGGCCCGAACGGGTCGGCAGAACACAATCAAACATGTCTACGCCTCGAAGGACGGCGCCGACGATGTCCGCCGGTTTGCCAACTCCCATCAGGTAACGAGGCCGATCAGTTGGCAGATTCGGTACTGTTTCCCCCAGCACGTCGAACATGATGTCCTGTCCTTCACCGACCGCGAGACCCCCGACCGCATAACCGTCGAAACCGAGGGTCTTCAGAGCAGCAGCAGATTCTACCCGTAGATCTGTATATACACCACCCTGCACAATCCCGAACAATCCATATCCATCACGATCCGTGAAGGCGGTCCGGGACCTTTCGGCCCATCGCATGGACCGCCGCATCGAGGTCGCTGCCTCTTCTTCCGTCGCTGGAAAGGGAGTGCATTCATCAAGAACCATAGTGACGTTTGAATCCAGTTTGTGCTGGATTTCCACCGACCCTTCCGGCGTCAAATCATGGTATGATCCATCAACGTGCGAGCGAAATGTAACGCCGTGTTCACTGATTTTGCGCAGCTCGTTCAGGGACATGATTTGATATCCGCCGGAATCTGTGAGGATCGGGCCCGGCCAGTTCATGAATGTGTGCAGGCCTCCAAACCTTTCGACGCGGTCAGCGCCAGGGCGCAACATCAGATGATAGGTATTTCCCAGAATAATTTGCGCACCTGTCCCGGCCACCGCTTCCGGCGTCATCGCCTTCACGGTTGCTGCGGTGCCGACCGGCATAAAGGCGGGGGTGTCTATTTGTCCGTGTGCGGTCGTGAGGATTCCCCGCCGGGCATTTCCATCGGTATGGCTGATCGTGAATGTTGTGCTCATGGCGAGTTCTCGAATTGTGGGATCTGGCGCTTGTTTAAAGCCTTATCCGCGCCGTTCCAAGAGCGTTGCATCACCATACGAATAAAACCTGTACCCGGATTGTCTGGCGTGCTGATAGGCGGCCTTCATGCGATCAAGTCCTGCGAATGCGGAAACCAGCATGAACAGGGTTGATTTCGGCAAATGAAAATTGCTGAGCAGCAGGTCAACGACCCGAAATTGATACCCGGGTGTGATGAATATGTCCGTCTCTCCGGCAAACGGGTGAACCGTGCCGTCCTCGTCTGCGGCGGCCTCCAGCAAACGTAGGGCAGTTGTGCCAGCAGCGACAATCCGGCCGCCGTCATGACGGGCCCGGTTGATGGCAGCCGCCGTATCTTCCGACAGTTCTCCCCATTCTGAATGCATGATGTGCTCTGCGGTGTCTTCCACCTTGACCGGCAGGAATGTACCGGCGCCAACATGCAGGGTCAGGCGGCTTGTCGTGACACCTCTGCCGGAAACGGCAGCCAGCAGATCCGGCGTGAAATGAAGACTGGCGGTCGGAGCGGCGACCGCACCATCCCGGGCCGCGAACAGGGTCTGGTAATCCTGTTGATCGGTTTCCAGTCCATCGCGATTCCGCTTGATATATGGCGGTAACGGCATGATACCATGCTCATGCAAAGCAGACATCAGAGCCGGTCCGGACCGGCTGAATGCTAAAACGACCTCTCCACCTTGCCGTTTGTCTGTCACGTTTGCGGAAAAATCTGCAGCAAAGTCGATAATGTCATCCGATTTCAGTTTTTTGGCAGGTCGGGCAAATGCGCGCCAGCAATTTTCTGATTCCATTTTGTGCAGGGTTGCCTCGATGCGGGCGCCTGCCCGATTGCGAATATCCGGTCCGATGGGTCGTTTGACGCCGCGCAGCCGGGCCGGTATCACCCGCGTGTCATTGACGACCAACAGGTCTCCCGGTTGCAAAAGTGTTGGAAAATCACGGACGGCCATATCTGCCAGACCGTTATCTTTGGGAACATGTAACAGGCGCGCTGAATCCCGCGGGATTGCGGGTGACTGGGCAATCAAATCAGATGGCAGGTCAAAATCGAAATCACTTACCCGCATGCCCCTATTCCTCGAGAACATAATCGAGGGGAAGGGCTGTTTCGTATTTTATTTCTTCCATCGCAAATGTGGAACTGACGTCATCCAGATCTATTTTTCCGATCAAACGCTTGTAGACGGCGTCATAGGCAGCGATGTCGGGGGTGACGATCTTGAGCAGGTAGTCGACATCGCCGCTCATGCGATAAAATTCCACCACTTCCGGCAGTTCAACAATCGTCCGGGCAAATTTCTCCAGCCAGTCAGGATTGTGATGGCGGGTCTTCAGGGAAACAAAAACGGTGACGCCGACATTGATTTTGTCGCGGGCCAGAATTGCCACTCGTTTTTTAATGACACCGGCCTTTTCCAGATTCTGGATACGCCGCCAACAGGGCGTCTGAGACAGGTTGACCCGTTCGGAAACCTCGGAAATTGACATGCTCGCGTCTTTCTGTAAGCAAAACAAAATTTTTTTATCTATCATATCCATTAGAATGTTATTCCGATAAATTTTATTATAGTAGAATTAATATTTAAATTATTTGTAAAAAATAGTAATTTTAGAAAAAAATTCAAGTACAGTTTGGTAAAATCGTTCCGACATTATCCTTCAACATGAAAAGGAAACGCCCGCAGTGCTGAAAACCTTCTTCACCCGTCATCCCGCCAGTGTTGGCGAAACCTACTTTCAACATTTGGGGGTCGCATTGAGCTTTTCATTCGCGATGATGTCAGGAGGGCTCGCCTGTCTGGTGCACGCGTTCTTTCCCTTCCTGTTCGAACGGACAGGTTCCAGACGGATTGCCACACTCCACGACCGGATGATCGTAAATCGTGACTACCGTTCAAATGATCCGGTCAACAGGTCTCCGTTGCAGGTGGTTCCGGCATCGGACAATGCGGCTTAGTTATTTGCATCAATCTGGTCAAGGAATTTTTCGTAAACACGTGCGTTCAGATTGAAATCAAAGATACAGATGAAATGATCGATCCTGATATTATCGGACGAAAGGGGCAAACGCAGGATTACTTCTTCTGTCAGCAATCCGTACCCCGAGGTCACGTGGTTGACAAACAGTGCCGGTGTTCTGGCTTGTGCGGACCGGGCGTATTGCAGGAATAATGTTTCACCGACATCCTGCGGATTGATTTGCCGCACGCTTTTGCCGGTCAGGTCATGCTGGTGCAGATCGGTGATCCTCGACCCCCAGAATCGGTAGACAAAATCCTGCGGATCAGATGAAACATCGACAACTACACAATAGGGCAGCCGGGTCAGGGGGAGATTGATGAGGTCAATTTCCGGCCAGGATGGAGCAGGGCGCTCTCCCCGCATTTTGTCCCACAGGTCGAAAACTTCCAAAAAATCAGGAATGCCGAGATGCCGACGCTCGGCCGGAACAACGGAACGAACAGGTTCGCATTGGATATCGCGCGCAGGTTTCCGCATGCAACAGAGCCTTTCAACACGCCATTCAATTCAGGCGATAATTTTACTTTACATCACATATTTCGATTATCAAATCGTAACTGTTTCCTCTGTCTTGGCGGAATTGACAACGGCTTCAAGAACGGATGTAGCATGGATGATATCGTCCCAGGGAACCGGGTAGGGTTGCTCCCCGGTACAGGCGCGAGCAAATGCCTCAAGCTCTGCCCGTTCGATGTCGGTTACGGAAAAAACGGTGTCTTCCCGCGCACCGCCGCGAATGAATGTGGTAAGTTTTTCATGTCCCCGCATTTCCGCCCACCCACGGTCGCCCAGAACCTGAATGCGCCAGTCCAGCGGCGTGACAAAACAGGTCGAAAAATAACCGGTAACACCGCTTCGGAACCGCATGGTGAAAAAGGTCGTGTCATCTATCGGAACGGAAAGCACACGCCGCTCGCTGGTCGCCGTGACCTCCTGGATCGGACCCAGAAGGGAGATCAGCGCATCGACCGAATGTATGCCAAGTCCGGTCATGCCGCCGGCCGGACTTTCTGCATCGGATGCCCGCCAATGCGAATCGGTGTATCGGAGACCGCCGTCTGCATGAAACTGCGCTTCGACGTGAAGAATGTCTCCCAGATCACCCGAATGGATCAAATCCGACAGCCGCCTCAGGGCAGGTAAAAAACGGCGGTTGTGTCCGATGGCACAGACGACACCGGCTTTTCCGCAGGCGGCCAGCGCCTGTTCGGCATCCCGGCGGGTCAGGGTAAAGGGTTTTTCAACAAAAACCTGTTTGCCGGCGTTGGCGGCAGCAATAATCTGTTCGCGATGTTGTCCGTGCGGGGTTGCAAGGATGATGGCGTCGAGCTGGTCATCGGCGAGTAACTGTTCAAATGAATGACGCAGATCGATGTCTTTTTCAGCACAATACTCGGTCGCCAATTGGCGACGGCCGGTGCATCCGGCGGAAATCCGGATCAGTTCACTTTTTCCCTGTACGGAATTGACCAGAACCCGTCCCCATCGGCCCAAACCGGCAATACCAGCGTTAATCATGTATGTCTCTCCCTGTGTCCCGTTTCCGACCGGCTCCGGATTATGCCTACTGTAGGCACTAAACAGATCCGGCGAAAACTGATTTATTCCGATATCACTTCGATTTGTTCCGGGTGCGTCAGATCGATCATCGGGCCATTACGATTTTTAATCCATCCCCGGATGCGGACGGATTTTCCCTTGAGCGACAATGGATTAAAATTTGACCCCTTAAATAGTCGCAGGGACTTGCCATTGATCGATGCTGTAAAGTCTGTTCGCCAGTCACGTGAAAAATTGAGATAGGTACGAGCTTTGACATGAACGGCGTCAACCACAATTCCCTCGACAATCTGGAAAGTGCCCGTCAGGGCCTCCAGACGCTCGGGTGTTGCGGCACGAACCGCGTAGAATGGATGACTCCAAATGCCGACACGGGATTTTCGGGCACTATTCTCCAGTCGGTACATTTCAGGCGCAAGTGACCGATTGTCGGCGAACGTGTATACTCGCGCCATACCGGATGACAGCATCTTTCCCTGCACCCAGGTTCCGTCTTTCAGGAACAGATGGGCCAGCAGACGGCCGTGCCGGTCGATCGGGCTGCCACCGAAAGCAAGCCTGACCGTCTGGTTTAACGTCAAAACCATCAGTGCCGACCGCGAGTCTGCTGCCAGTGGCCATTCTTTGAAACCGGCGCGGCCCAGCGGTAATTTCGGCGCCTGCAAACCAACCAGACGGACCTGCCTGGCACCGTCGACCCGATGATCGAGAACGACGGTATCGCCATCGACAACCTCAATGACGACGGCCGATTGACCCGGGCGAAGTTGGGCGAGTACGTCACCCCGAGCCGGTGAAACAAAAAACAGGATGATCAGAACCGCAAAAATCCTCACGGCGGACCCTGCCAGTCGATTTGTTCGAATATGTCCTCAGGGGATTTGCCTGATTGGCGAATTTGTCGAAGTGTTGCGGCGCCATCGCGTTTGGCGAAGCGTTTTCCTGAGGGATCGGTGATCAGTCGATGATGGCAGTATCTGGGAACCGTCAGGTCAAGAAGGTGCTGCAACAGGCGGTGGATATGAGTCGCCTGAAACAGATCTGTTCCGCGGGTCACATAGGTGACTCCCTGACGATGATCGTCACAAGCAGATGCCAGGTGATAGCTGGTCGGGACATCTTTTCGGGCCAGGACTACATCGCCGAATATGCTGGCGTCGGCCGTCACCTCGCCAGCGATGGTATCGCGCCAGGTCAGGTGTCCGGCCTGTTTGATTGCATCTGACATATGCAGGCGAAGGGCAAATTCCTGCCCCGACTCAATGCGCTCTGCAGTCTCACTGGCGGAAAGTCGGGCGCAGGTGCCCGGGTAGAGGACGCCCTCCGGTCCGTGCGGTGCCCGCCCGGCGGCATTGATTTCGGCGACAATTTCCCGTCTCGTGCAAAAACACGGATACAGCAGTCCACGATCATGCAACCGGTCAAGCGCCTGGCGATAGGTTGCCATATGGTCAGATTGCCGCAAAACAGGTCGTTCCCAATCGAGACCCAGCCAGATCAGGTCTTCATAAATGGCGCGTTCGAATTGCGGGCGGCAGCGACCGGAATCGATGTCTTCAATGCGCAGGATAAATCTGCCGCCGGCCCGCCATCCGTGACGGGCCGCAAAAAGCGCTGAATAGGCGTGCCCCAGGTGGAGATATCCCGTCGGGCTGGGGGCAAAACGGGTAATGTCAGTCATCCCTATAATTAAATGATACAGTTTGCTAATGGCAAGTGCCGGATTTTTGCGGTAGGAAAGAGAACTGACAGGAACACAGGTGCTCTCTCATGCAAGAAATCTCCCGGATTAATGGTCCGTCCTATTCTCCGATGACCGGCAACAAGCCGAAACAACTGGTGATCCTGTGTCACGGCGTCGGGGCAGATGGAAGCGACCTGATCGGCCTGGCTCCGTATTTTGCCAAGGTTCTGCCGGATGCAGTATTCGTCGCACCGAATGGGCCGGAGCCGTACGATATGGCGCCGGTCGGGCATCAGTGGTTTTCCCTGATTGACGCGACGCCGGACAGCCGTTTGGCGGGAACCCGATCAGCGGCACCGATCCTCGATGCCTTTATTGGCGAACAACTGGCCCACTACGAACTGCAAGACAAGGACCTGGCATTGGTCGGATTTTCCCAGGGAACGATGATGGCGCTGCATGTGGCCATGCGGCGGGCCCGCCCGATGGCCGGCGTGATCGGTTATTCCGGCGCCCTCATTGGAGATGAATTGTTGCGCAGTGAAGTGGTCAGTCGGCCGCCGGTTCTGCTCATTCACGGGGATATGGATGATGTTGTGCCCCCGGATGCGCTTGACCATGCTGTTCGGACATTGGCGATGGCTGGTATTACCGTCACCAACGAGTTGCGGCCGGGTCTCGGACACGGGCTGGACGACCGCGGCATCATGGTTGGAATGGACTTTCTGGCGCATGTGTTCGACGTGCCGTTACCCAAATCGACGACGACCACGCAGGATAACCAGCCGCCGGCCGCCACATAACATTCATATTCGAGGGTTTGGCAAAACCACACAATATGTTGTACTCTCTTCCTGATCGAAAGGAGGATTGTGGTGTCTGTCGTGACGGGAACCTATCCGGCTTTGGTGCTGAACGCCGATTTCCGGCCGCTCAGTTACTTCCCGCTGTCGCTGTGGTCCTGGCAAGATACCATCAAGGCCGTCTTTATGGAGCGGGTCAATGTGGTTTCAGAATACGATGAAGAAATCCATTCGCCCAGTCTGGTGATGCGGCTACCCAGTGTCATATCGTTGCGAGAATACGTTCAGTTGTCACGCCGCCCGGCGTTTACCCGCTTCAACTTGTTCTTGCGGGACCGCTTCAGTTGTCAATATTGTGGATCGGCATTCCGTTCGGAAGATCTGACGTTTGATCATGTCGTTCCCCGGTCAAAGGGCGGACGTACGACCTGGGAGAACGTCGTTGCCGCCTGTGCGCCGTGTAATCTGAAAAAAGGCGATATGATGCCCGAAAACTGCGGAGTCAGGCCCTTGCGCAAGCCTGAAGTGCCAGCGAACAAGGTATTGCAGGTCAACGGGCGGGCATTTCCGCCAAATTATCTGCATGAAAGCTGGCGCGATTTTCTGTATTGGGATACGGAACTGGACGCTACCTGACAGTCTGGCCGATGGCGGGAGCGGTATAGCGTTTGACAATTAGCAGAATCCGCCTATATTCCGCGCCTTGTTCCCGGAAATGTGGGCTGATGGCATTGTTTCATCATTCCCCGCCCCTGATGACGACAAATCGTCAGGATCAGGCTGACCCGGGTTAAATAACGCCCGATCAAACGAGGGATTTAATGAGTAAACGCACCAATTCAAAATACAAGATTGACCGCCGGTTAGGTGTCAATCTCTGGGGTCGCCCGAAAAGCCCGATCAACCGTCGTGATTATCCGCCGGGGCAGCACGGTCAGCGCCGCCGCAAACCGACGGACTACGGTTTGCAGCTGATGGCGAAACAGCGGCTCAAGGGATATTACGGGAACATCACGGAAAAACAGTTCCGTCGCTATTATACCGAAGCTACCCGCCGCAAGGGTGATACGTCGGAAAATCTGATTGGCATTCTGGAACGCCGTCTGGACGCCGTCGTATATCGCATGAAATTTGTACCGACGGTGTTCTCCGCCCGTCAGTTTGTCAATCACGGACATGTTCTGGTGAACGGCAAGAGGGTAAACATTCCATCTTACATGGTAAAGGATGGGGATGTCGTGTCGGTACGTGAAAAATCCCGCCAGATGCCTTTGGTGTTGTTGGCGGGTGAAAGTAGCGAGCGGGACGTTCCAGATTACATGGAAGTCAATTTCAACAAGCTGGAAGGGACCTACACCCGGGCACCAAAACTGGCCGATGTACCTTACCCGGCCCAGATGGAGCCGAATTTGGTCATCGAGTTTTATTCTCGCTGATTGAGTCCGATACCCTGTTTAAAAACCCCGCTTCGGCGGGGTTTTTTTTATCTGTGAAAATGGGAGGTGGGATTCCCCGGTTAAGCCAATTGCGGACCGAAAGCGCAGCGGGCCACCGACAAAAATGTACCATTAGCCGGAAACGTCAATAATTGATCCGCGCGGGAGATTTGCCGACGACGTTGCGTTGGCCGCATTGTCGATCGAGTTGCGAAGGTCAAGGCGTTGTTGAGCCTGTAGGTTGCGTTCCAGCGTTTGCCGGTCGGCCAGACGTTGCTCACGTTCCCTCAGAAAAGTCTGAATGTCCGTTTGTGCGGTTTGTGCGGAATGCCCGCCGTTGCTGGCAGCAATGTCTTGCGCTTGCTGTTGCTGCCTGTCGATCTGGGCCTGTACAGCGGCGGCGTCTTCACTGGACCGGCGGCGCGCCGTCGCCAGGTCATCCCGCGCCTGTTGCGCCCGTGCGTCGGCAACGATCGTATCCCCCGACAGACGTTGTCGATCCTGCGATTGCTGGCGGGCCTGTTCGGTTGCGGCGTCAGTGCGCCGGTCATCGATGGTTTGCACCGCCCGTTGCGCGTCGGTTTGAATGTCGGCCTTCCGTCGGGAAAGGTCGTCAGCGCGGTTTTGACCCTGACGTTCGTTGGCCTGGCGGGTTTCATAAACAGCGCGACTGAGGACATTCGTATCACGGATACGGTTTGCCACAGCCACCGGAGTCGCCAAAACGTCAGCCACGATCTTTCTCAATCGAAATTTCAGAACACTGTATAACGATCAGAAAATCATAATATCCGAATTTCGGGAAATTTTCAACCTGCGGGGACAGTACGGGATCGCAGACAAAATGAAGGGGCCGCAGATGGCGGCCCCGACACAGTTCAGCGTGTTGTCACGTTTCAGGCAGCGTGCTCGATCCCCTTGGTCGCAAGGGTCTGTTGCAGTTCCCCGGATTCAAACATTTCGCGAACAATATCGCAGCCGCCGATGAATTCGCCCTTGACGTACAACTGCGGGATGGTCGGCCAGTTGGAAAATTCCTTGATTCCATTGCGGATGTCGGCATCTTCCAGCACGTCAACGCCCTTGAACTTGACACCGAGTGTCGTCAGGGCGTGGGCAACAGCGGCGGAAAACCCACACTGCGGAAACATCGGAGAGCCCTTCATAAAAAGAACCACATCATTGCCGTCAATTTCCGATTGAATGCGGCTGATCGCTGGGTTGTCACTCATTTTGGTATCCTCTCAATAATATCAGAATTGCAAATACTAAATTTGTTCCGGTGCGCTCGTTTGAAGGGCAAGGGCATGCAGTTCGCCGCCCATTCTGCCTTGCAGAGCCTGATAGACCATCTGGTGCTGCTGGACGCGACTTTTACCGATAAATTGTGCCGAAACGACGTAGGCCGCATAATGATCACCATCGCCACGCAGGTCTTCAATCGTCACAACGGCGTCGGGGATGCCTTCCTTGATCAACTGTTCTATTTCCGTCGCCGCCATTGCCATGGTTTGTCTTCCTTGTCTGCTGTATCAGGTATCCTCGCGCATTCGGTTAGGATATGGCCCCATCTGCCGCGCTGGTCAACCCTTTGAATGTTAGGGATATTGGGGGTGATGATCGGTATTCTCAGGTAATTCAGACGGTCATCCGAACAGGTGCCCCATCTCGCGCATAAGATATGGCATCGATTGCGCCAGTTCATGTTCTTTTTTACCACGCAGCAGGTATGGCAGCATCTGCTTTTGACCAAGAAAAATTTCCGGATTCTGGTAACTGGCGGCAATCAGCCCCCATTCAAGGTCCTTGCCCTTTTCGTATGATTCAAATACCCGGCTGGCCGTTTCCTTGTCCTGGGCAATCTGCCGGATAGCCGCGATCTGCTTGCGGACATTTCCCGGCCTGATCGCAAACATATTCTTCAATCGCTCCAAATCACCAGCCTGTGGCGGGTTATAGAGAGTGGAGGCTGACAAAAATCTGGAAATGACCTCGCGTACGTCCGCGTTCTGCTGGTCAATGATCTGGGTGTCGTGTTCCCAGTCTTCCATCGTGTATTCATCGGCTTCAACCATGGTGTCCTTAACGGCACGACGGATTGAATTAAAAATCCCGGATTTGGGCTCCCTTGGCTTGGCGGGGTAGGATTTCTCTTCTGTAAAATGCTGCCAGGTCACGTTCCAGATATTCCACAATTCCTTATGCGTGGCCGGATCTTCAAACCGCTGCTCCAGGTAAGGCCGTTGACGATCAAAATCCAGCCGCTTTGCCTCACTGATAATATATCGGCAATTGGCGATAATTGACGGCATGAAGGTATCGCGAACCACGCTTTCATAAATGCGGGCGAAATCGGAGGAGACTGCAAACGGCAGCCTGTTGGCGCCGGTAACCTGTTGTGGCACGCCGGACCACATGGCCTGAAATTTCTGGTTAATGGCGTTACAGAAAACATCAGAAAAATAGGTTTCTGTCTCGTCCATCCCCTGTCGCAGCCGTTCCTGCCGCTCCGCAGTACGTTGATCGTGCTGCCGCTCGGCGGCGCGCTGTTTTTCATGTTCGGCCCACTGCGCGGCGTGTTTGATGCGGTCTTTCATGATGCCGCGCAGGATGGTGGTGGTGCCGTTGACAATCGTCGGCAGATCGTTCAGGTCGGATGTCGCAACCTTGGCCAGTGCCCGGGTATACCCGGCGCGGATATCTTCGTCTCCGTCGCGGGTGAACAGCGCCTGAATGACCATTGCTGTGCAGTCAATCAGGGTTTCCGGTTTGCGAGCAGCTTCGATGAGCTGGATCAAACCGGTTTCCGGGTCGCTAAAGACGGTTTTCCAGTCTACCGTACCATCGGCCAGCCTTGGCCAGTTTTTGTTAAATTGATCTTCCGCCACCTGAGCCCCTGATTATTCTGCAATCAAACGCTATAGGGTTTTGCCGGCTTGGACAAGTCAACCTGCCAGCTCATTCGTCCGCCATGTAACGCGGCATCCAGCTTTCGTGACGTTCACGCAATTCCGCAAGTCTGATCTGTCCCGATCCTGCCAGGATCAGGCAATCACCACCAACGGTGCCAATATTGTCAGCCGGAATATTCGCCAGCGCAGCCTGTTCAATCAGGCCGTCCGGGTTTGGCGTGGTAACCAGATAGCGGGCCTGATCCTCTCCGAACGCCCAGGCATGTATCGGAAGCGTGCCGGGCGGGGTAACGATGCAACCCCGATTGCCGGCCAGTGCCATTTCCGCCAGTGCCACCAGAAGGCCGCCGTCTGACAGGTCATGACAGGCGGTAATGGTGGCCGTCAGAATTTGTTGGCGAACAAAATCGCCGTGGCGCCTTTCCGCATGAAGATCGACCGGTGGTGGTGCGCCGGCTTCCTGCCCGGCGATGACCTGGAGATAGATCGATCGACCAAGATGCCCCCGTGTATGGCCAATCACTACGATGCTGTCGCCGTCACGGGTAAACCCGATGCCAGTCGCTTTGTCAGAATCCTGGAGCAGGCCGACCGCTCCGATCGTCGGTGTCGGCAGAATGGCCTGTCCATTGGTTTCATTGTACAGCGACACGTTGCCGGAGACGACCGGAAAATCGAGAGCCAGACAGGCGGCTGACATGCCTTCGATGCAGCCGACAAACTGTCCCATGATTTCAGGCTTTTCCGGATTTCCGAAATTCATGTTGTCGGTGATTGCCAGAGGGGTCGCTCCGGTTGCTGTCAGGTTGCGCCAGGCCTCGGCCACAACCTGTTTGCCGCCCTCAACCGGGTCGGCCAGGCAATATCTCGGTGTACAATCGCTGGTCACCGCCAGCGCCTTGTTGGTTCCATGCACCCGGACCATACCCGCATCTCCACCGGGACGGCCGCAATCGAGCGTGTCGCCCATCACCATGTGATCGTATTGCTCCCAGATCCAGCGCTTGCTCGCCATGTTGGGCGACGACATCAGACCGGCCAGAGCCTCGAGGATGTCACGGGGTTCGGCGATATCTGCAATGGCGATTTCCGGAGATTTCACCGTTGCCACCCACGGTCGGTCGTATTCCGGAGATGCCAGCGCCAACGGATCAATGGGCAGGTCGGCAACGATTTCCCCATGATGGCTCAGGACCATATGCCCGCTGTCGGTCAATTGTCCAACGACGGCAAAATCCAGCTCCCATTTTTCGAATATGGCGCGCGCCTGATCTTCCGTGCCCGGACGGAGAACCATCAACATACGTTCCTGGCTTTCCGACAGCATCATTTCATAGGGCGTCATGTTCTCTTCGCGCTGCGGCACCTTATCCAGGTTCAGTTCAACCCCGACACCACCCTTGGAGGCCATTTCGAATCCGGAAGAGGTCAGGCCGGCAGCTCCCATGTCCTGTATGCCGACAATGCAGTCGGTTGCCATCAGTTCCAGACAGGCCTCGATCAGCAGTTTCTCGGTGAATGGGTCGCCGACCTGAACGGTCGGGCGTTTGGCGTCCGAATCCTCGGTGAATTCGGTGGATGCCATGGTTGCACCATGTATGCCATCGCGTCCGGTTTTCGATCCGACATACACAATCGGGTTGCCGGCACCAGTCGCTGCTGAATAGAATATTTTGTCGGCGTCGGCAATTCCAACGGTCATCGCATTGACCAGGATATTGCCATTGTAACTTTCATGAAATTCGCACTCCCCGGCCACGGTGGGAACGCCGACGCAGTTTCCATATCCACCCACCCCGGCAACTACACCGGATACAAGATGGCGGGTTTTCGGATGATCGGGACTGCCGAACCGGAGAGCATTCAGGTTGGCGACCGGACGCGCCCCCATCGTGAACACATCACGCAGGATGCCGCCTACTCCGGTCGCGGCACCCTGATAGGGTTCGATATAGCTCGGGTGGTTGTGGCTTTCCATCTTGAAGATGACCGCCTGGCCGTCACCAATGTCCACCACGCCGGCGTTCTCGCCGGGTCCGCAGATTACCCAGGGGGCTTTTGTTGGCAACGTCTTCAGCCATTTTTTGGACGATTTGTACGAACAGTGCTCCGACCACATGACGGAAAAAATACCGAGTTCCGTAATGTTCGGATGTCGCCCCATGATCTGCAGGATTTTGTCGTACTCCGCCTCGCTCAGGCCGTGGCTTTTGACGATGTCTGGGGTGATTTCGGGCATGAACGGGCTCTATTCATCTGAAAGAAGAAATGCCCGCTCTTCTTATCAGATGGGGCCGGTTTGGCAACGCTCGAGCGATCTCGATCGTGTTTTCAATTGTTTATCTGAACCGTATGTCGCCAATTACAAAGTCTTGCGTTTGATGCGGAGAAACGTGGAACCGCCCCTGTGCCATTGCCTGCAGCAAGTCCTTCTTTCGTTCTGCCTCGACGGTTGCATCGGTTGCCTTCAATCGGGGGCCATCGGACCATGAGCCATCGGCATTTTTCAAAAGCGTACGCATGCTGTTTTCGGAATGCAACAATGCCAGGTCGTTCCTGCCATCGCCATTCAGGTCCACCTGGAAAACTGCGCAGGTCCAATCCGGGTCGGTGTAACGAATACAGCGCGGGAAGATAAAACGTGCGACCTCTTTCTGCGCCATCCAGTAGTCGATGGCGTCAGCCGGTATTTGAAAATCCGGTGGGTATATCGAAACGTATGCTGACAGGTTGCGGAGTTCCAATTGAGTTGGCCCGGGGCTGGCCGACGTGCGCCTATAGAAAGTGCTATTTCTTGCATTCGATATGGCGGTAACGATGAACGGATTCGCGGCCAGTATTTCATCGCGTTCGATTGCTGAAAGGGCCTGCTTGCCGGGGTATCCCAGTTTGAATTGCAGGTAGGCGAAATCGAATTTGTAGATGGGGGAGCGTCCGTCTTTCAGGCGGGCAACCTGATTGCCGGCGCTGAATGAGTAGGGCTCGATTGGTGGCAGGTGAAAGGACAGGGATATCAGCAACACTGCGATCGACATCGGTGGATTGATTCTTTGAACCCATTTTTTCCAGTTCGCCCGGAAAAAAACAACTGCCGCAGAATATCCCGCGGAATAGGCCGCCAGAATTGCAATCAAAATTGCCACAAAATAGCGTGGGGGTGTCCACCCGTATTGCGCAACCCTCTGGTACATTGCCCACGCTGTAACAGCGACCAGTACGGGCAGAATTACATTCGTCACCATGATCAGCCATTCTACCGGTCGCCAAAATGCATGTTCAGACGGGTTGCCTTGGATCATTGCATTCTCAAAAATGAAAAACAGGATGACAGCGGCAAGAATCGTCCGAGTGGTAAAGTGGTTTTGCAACAATGTGTCAAACCCGGTCGCGGCGATGGTTGCAACGAACATCAGCATGATCAATCCGAGAGCAGGGGCCAGAATACGGAAGATGACCAACACGATTTTCAGCAGGGATTCGATGGCTGTCGTGCGTTCCCGGGCCAGGCAGACCCCCAGTCCGAATATGGTTCCGGAAAAAAGAAAGATGAACAGACGATCGGAAAACAGGTCCGAAAAAAAATTGATCTGAAGCAGGGTAAACATGGCCGCCCACAGCCCAAGAAGGGCCCAGCAAATAACGGAAAAAAGCAGGGAGACCAGGATATGAACCTTGTTGGACCAACTGTTTTGAAACAACAACGGGTACGGGAAATTCAACTTTCCCGTAATTCGGTAGGTTTGATAAAAAACTGTCGGGATTGTGATAAAGAATATCGCCGTCAGGGTGGTTGCAACGTAATAGAGAATTTCAATGTTATGCCCGATGTCGGGCCCGGTTATGGTGTTTAACCAAAGTTGCTGTGCGAATGTGATGATAACCGCCACCAGCACCGTAAAGACAAGGTCTTTGACCGGCCGACGGTCACTGACGACCAGCAACCCGATCAGTAATGTTATCGTCAGAAAGGTTTCGCTGGAAAACCTGGACAGCCCCGGCACCGACATTTTATTCTCGACAAGCAGGTAAATGAGGGTGCCGTGGGAAAGTCCGAACATCATCAGGATCACCCGATTCAGTAGAACTCGCGAACGATCGCAGGGTTCCCGCCATGTCTGATCCGTCATTTCCCGATCTCCCGCCCCGTGTCGCTGACGACAGCTTAGCAGATGTTAGGCGAATGCCTCAACCATTCCGCGAAACAGAGGCGTTCCATCGGTACCGCCCAGTGCCGGGTCGGCGAGGCGTTCGGGGTGGGGCATCATGCCGAGCACATTGCGCTGGCGGTTGAGAATACCTGCAATGTTGTGTTGTGATCCATTGGGATTGGCGGCCGACGTGACCTGACCATCGGCATCGGTGTAGCGAAATGCGACCTGATTGCGGGATTCCAGATCATCAAGCAGGTCGTCGTCGGCAAAATAATTGCCATCATGATGGGCCACGGGAATGCGGATGATGGCGCCCTTGTCGTAACCCCGGGTAAACGGTGTGTCCGTTGTTTCGACTTTAAGATGAACATCTTTGCAGACATATTTCAGATTGGCATTGCGCATCAAAGCGCCCGGCAGGAGGCCGCTTTCGGTCAGGATCTGGAAGCCGTTGCATAGACCAATAACCGGCACCCCTTTGTTGGCACGGCGGACGACTTCGCGCATGACCGGCGATTTGGCTGCCATTGCGCCCGCTCGAAGGTAATCACCATAGGAAAATCCGCCGGGTACGGCGATAAGATCAACATCGTCGAAGGTCGCGTCGCCATGCCAGACCATGGCCGGTTCAGACCCCATTGCCCGGCGCAGCGCGACCTGAAGGTCGCGATCGCAATTGGAGCCGGGGAAAACGATAACACAGGCTTTCATGAGAGGGTCCCGATGTCAGTCGATGTCGATGGTGTAGTTTTCGATGACCGTATTGGCCAGTAACTGCTTGCACATCTCGTCAAGATTGGCGCGGGCTTTGGTCCGGTCTGTTTCGGCAAGATCCAGTTCGATGAATTTACCCTGTCGCACGTCATTGACACCGGTAAATCCGAGAGACCCGAGCGCATGTTGAACGGCCTTGCCCTGCGGGTCGAGAACGCCCTGTTTAAGCGTAACGTGAATTCTGGCTTTCACTTTGATCCCTCGTAATCTGGTTTTGACGCGGGTTAGGCAGGCGGGTGGGACAATGCCGGGTGCGGCGCAATTTTATGGAGCCGTGTCATCATTGCATGACCTCCGGTCCCTTCATATCGCGAGGGCCGCCTTCCGGCAGAATACCGAGCCGCCGGGCGACTTCCTGATAGGCTTCCTCGACCCGGCCCATATCGCGACTGAACCGGTCCTTGTCCATACATTCATTGGTTGCCAGGTCCCACAGGCGGCAATTGTCCGGGCTGATTTCGTCGGCCAGGACAATGCGCATCTGTTCATTTTCCCACAGTCGACCGAACTCCAGACGGAAATCAACCAGCCGCAGACCGACACCGAGAAACAAACCGGTCAGGAAATCATTGATTCGCAGGCTGAGGGCAACAATTTCATCCATGTCCTGCGGATGGGCCCATCCAAACGCGGTGATGTGTTCTTCCGTCACAAGTGGATTTTCCAGCTCTTCCGACTTGTAATAATACTCCACGATAGAGCGAGGCAGGGCCGTCCCCTCCGGCATGTGAAACCGATCGGCCAGCGACCCGGCGACGGCATTGCGGACACACACCGAAATAGGGATGATTTCAACCTCCCGGACCAGTTGCTCGCGCATGTTGAGGCGGCGCATGAAATGTGTCGGAACACCGATCTCATCGAGTCGCTGCATCAGATATTCGGAGATGCGATTGTTCAGGACCCCCTTGCCGGTGATGATTCCCCGTTTGGAACTGCCAGCAGCATAGGCGTCATCCTTGAAATATTGCACCAGCGTTCCTGGCTCGGGTCCTTCAAAAAGTACCTTTGCCCGGCCTTCATAAATTTGTCTGCGTCTGGCCATGAACCCAATCCAATACGGAGGTGTGCAAGATGGACACCTGTCACCTGTGTAGTCGGGCACCCTATAGCAGGTGTTTAGGGTGAAAACAAACAGACTCGTATGGCGTCGACATCGGTTGATTATCAGGTGATCACGGGCTGGTACGGCACCTCATCCGGGCGGCCGGCGGCAAACAGCCAGACCGGTTTGACGCCGAAACGTTGCGGGGCGGGAAGGGCGATCAGGGACGAACTGCCGGTCCCGAAATCGCCATCGGTGACAACGTTCATGGCGCCGCCCGGTCCCTGCCCTTGATCGGCTGTTCGGTCCGCCATCAGGCCCTGCCAGGCAAACCAGTCGTTGCCTTCCGGATCAGGTGCCGGGGCAGCCCTGAAGCGATCCAGATTGCGCCGTATGCGCGGTGAACCGGTATCGTTCAAGTCATAGGCTGTGACCATCGACAGGCCTGTCGGGATAGGGAAACATTCCACGGCACTTCCCGCCTGCCCGGTCGATTTCAGCCAGTAGGCATTGTCCCGGTCGGCGATGACCAGGTTGAAACTTCGATAACTGGCGGGGTTGATCATGGCCAGGGCTTTGGCCGCGACCGATGCTTGCGCGTGATCAGTTGCTTCCAGCGGCAGTTCGCCACGGCTGCGTTTGCCGTCCTCTGGACCGAGGGTGTGCCTGCGGTTCAGAATGGCGGCGACAACGCCGTCGTCATTAAGTGCCAGCCACGTACCGTCTGCCAGATCATCCCGCCCGGCGACAACGTGCGCGCGGTCCGGCCAGTGACGGCCCGGCGCCGACCAGGGCCGCGACCGCAGTTCGTCCCGGTTGGCCGCCAGCAGCAGGGGCCAGGCGGAATTTTCACGGCGGAGGAGGACAAGCGTACACATGCGGGATAAAGACTCTGATCGATATTGTCGGTTTGACAGGAACGGGCACCGTCAACAGTAAGGCGGTTTATGCGAAGTCTTTCAAGTGCCACAATCGACCGGTTTGATTTTTGCGAAAATTTCATCAAAAAAGCTGTCCAGTAGCTTGCCGGATTCCAGATACTCGAAGCGATACATATTCAGGCCATGATTAACTGTTTCGCCATCGTCGGAAAACGGCAATCGCAATATTACGGCTCGCGCCAGCACACCGTTCTTGCGCGTGAATTCCTTCACTTCGCAATTGGGGATGCGACTGTTGACCAGACGGGCGCAACCGCCGGTGGCGCTGATGCCAAGCGATGCGGGTGGCACATCGGCCGGCGTTTTCCCTGTATAGTCGCCGCCAAAAATCCCGGTCAGGCCGGTTCCCCAGAAACGATATATCGAACGCAAGGGGGCGTTGGCGAGATCGGTGAGGCTGATGAAGGGGATTTCAGGTGGCGGGAAATCCATCAGCGAATAGTCTTTCCACGACGGAGCCAGACGGCCGATGCACCGGTTTTTCCAATCCGTCAGCGCGTGAGTGTGGACTTCCACCGGGCTTTCAATCGGCTCAATATAGACAGATCTGATCTTAACGGCATAAGTCATTTGTCAAACTTCAGTCTGGCGGTCACGTTTCTTCGCTGCCAATTTTGAGCACGGCAACACTTATGAACGAGTTGTTACCAAACATACGCGCAAGCGGGGTTTTTGCAAGATACTAAAAATGACGGATGGTGGCAGGTGCAACCGGTAAATAGCGGAACGACAGGGACCGGTATTTCACCCGCAGGGCCGACTTCCGGGTTTTGCGAGTGCGGCAACCGCCGCCAAATTTGTCATTGCCAATGGTTGCGAAGCGGGCAAAAGGTCTATACATAACCGGAGTAACTTGCCGCCTTGAACGGGTGCCGAAACAGGAGAGCTATTATATGTCCGATGCCTTTAGTGATCGCGAAAAAGGTTTTGAAGCCAAATTCAAGCTGGATGCAGAAATGCTGTTCAAGGTGGAAGCCCGTCGTAACAAGCTGCTAGGGTTGTGGCTGGCGCGAGAATTCGGTTACAGCGGATCGGTGGCAGACGATTATGCCCGTGAAGTGATCGTTTCCGACATGGATGAACCCGGTATTGAAGACGTCATGCGTAAGGTGATGGCTGATATTGTGACCCAGAAGTCGCAGATTACGGAACAGCAGGTACGGGCCAAAATTGCCGAATTTGATGGGCTGGCGGCGACGCAGATCCAGCAGGAAGCGAAAAACTGACGGCATGTTTGTCTGTATGAAAGAAGTCTAAATGGCGGGGCCCGGCGAAACAGGCCGGGTCGTCCGGCGGGTCGTATAAAATCCGCTTAATTGCTGCCAAACACCCGACTGAAAATGGTATCGACACGGGCCATGTGGTACCCTAACGAATCCACCTCAAACAGGCCATCGAGGTCTTCTGGACTCAATAATTTCATCATTTCTCCGTCCCTCGACAGGAAAAACATCAGCCGGTTATCGTGCGCTGCCGCTTCCCTGTCTTCGGCGTCAAGCTCTGGCGGGCTGTCCGGATTGTCGGGGTCTACGCCGAAACTCTTCCAGACCCGCATGGCGTTGCGCTGAACGATCCGGTAGGCGTCTTCGCGGCTGACGTCATTCTGCGTCAGATAGAGCAGAACGCGTTGGGCGTCGTGAATGCCGCCGAACTTGTCAATGTGCTCTTTCATGTTGACCGGATAGACAACCAGTTTTTCGATCACACCTGCCAGACGGTTAAGGGCAAAATCAAGTGTGATGGTGGTGTCGGGACCGATCATCCGTTCGACCGATGAATGCGAAATGTCGCGTTCATGCCAGAGAGTAACATTTTCCATCGCCGGGACGACGGCGGCGCGGACAATTCGGGCCAGACCGGTCAGGTTCTCCGTCAGAATCGGATTGCGCTTGTGGGGCATGGCCGATGATCCCTTTTGTCCCGGCGCAAAATATTCCTGGGCTTCACGCAGTTCGGTGCGCTGCATGTGGCGGATTTCGGTTGCCAGATTTTCGACTGAACTGGCAATTACGCCGAGGGTGGCAAAATACTGGGCGTGCCGGTCGCGCGGGATGACCTGCGACGATACCGGTTCCGGGGTCAGCCCCATTTTCGCAGCTACATGTTCCTCGACCCGAGGGTCGATGTTTGCAAAGGTGCCGACCGCCCCGGAAATGGCGCAAGTGGCAATTTCATCGCGGACGGATTGCAGGCGTCTTTTTCCGCGTGAAAACTCGGCATAAAACCGGGCCAGCTTGACCCCGAAAGTCGTAGGTTCGGCGTGGATGCCGTGGCTGCGCCCCATGCACGGGGTGGTTTTATATTCGAGGGCACGGTTTTTCAGGGCGACCAGAAGTCGGTCCATGTCCCCCAGCAGAATATCCGCCGCCTGTTTCATCTGCACCCCCAGGCAGGTGTCGAGCACATCTGAGGAGGTCATGCCCTGATGGACAAATCGCGAATAGTCACCGACGTGTTCCGCCAGTTCGGTCAGAAAGGCGATGACATCGTGTTTGGTTTCGTTTTCGATTTCATCAATCCGCGCGATGCGGGCCTCGGTATAGGGTTTGTCGCCATTTTTCCAGACAGCCCGGGCCGCCTCTTCCGGAATGACTCCCAGTTGCGCCAGTGCATCGCATGCATGTGCCTCGATTTCAAACCAGATATGAAACTTGTTCCGGGCCTCCCAGATGGCCGTCATTTCGGGGCGGGAATAACGAGGGATCATGGACAATCTCTTTGTCAATCAGGTTCGGACGAGGCGTTTTGTATATGCGTCCGGACCCGGCTTGTAAACCACCGGCAATGCCGGGCACAGGCCGGATTGTATCTGAACAGTCGCATAACCAGTTTGATGGACAAGCCCTCTCTCACACATGATAATGCAGGCATCGTGTCGGGCGAGACGATTTGAACAAGGGTGCGCGTAACAATGCAGCTGGATAACCGAACGGATACCTGGGAGCAGGATATTCAGGAGATCAGCGACCAGATCATTGCTGGTGCACTTGATGGTGTCGATCTGTCGGATTTGCTGGACGGCCTGTGCATTCGCCTGAACGAAATAGGTCTGCCTCTGAAACGGGTTCATCTGGCGATGGAAACCCTGCACCCGATGTTCCAGGCAGAAGCCTATCGCTGGATCAGGGGGCACAATCGGGAACATGAAGATATCCCTCACCACGACCAGCCCCCTGAAGCCTGGCGGCGCAGCCCGCTCAAGGTTCTCATGGACAGCGGTGACATCGAAATGCGGCATCGCCTGACCGATTCCGGAAACTGGCGCGACTTTCCTTATCTGGTGGAACTCCGGGAAGAAGGAGTTACCGACTATTTTGCGATGATTACCGGTTTTCGCCCGGTTGAACCGGGACAGGAGCTGGACGACGGCATGATCATGAGTTGGGCCGGTGATCATGCGGATGGTTTCTCGGATGCGCACTTGCTGGCGCTGCGGCGTTTGCAATCGCGACTGGGATTGGCCGCAAAAATTAGCAAGCGGGAAAAGATGGCGTCGAATATTCTGGCGGCCTATCTGGGCGGTGATGCTGCCGAGAGGGTGCTGGCGGGTCAGATTCAACTGGGTGCCAGCGACGTCATTCCATGTGTTATTCTGTACTCCGATTTACGCCATTCGACGGACCTCGCGGACTCGCTGCCGGGGCGGGAATTTCTCGACCTGCTGAATGCCTATTTTGAATGCACCGCCGGTGTGGTCCTTGACTTTGATGGTGATGTGCTGCGGTTCATCGGCGACGCGGTACTGGCGATATTTCCAATCAGTGACGATCGTTTCACCGAACTTCAGGCCTGTCAGGCGGCCTACCGCGCGGCGATTGAGACTGAACGTCAGTTAGGCGTATTGAATGCAAACCGGCGGGCGGCCGGCAAACCGGAAATCGGTCTGGGGCTTGCCTTGCATATCGGTGAAGTCCTGTTTGGCAATATCGGAGTGCCGGAGCGGGTCGAATTTTCAGTCATTGGCCCGGCCGTCAACGAAGCCTGTCGTCTGGAAGGGCTGACCAAGGAACTGGAGACGCCCATTGTCGCCTCGGCCGAATTTGCCCGGGCGCTTGATGTTGACTGGCGGGATCTGGGCCGACATCAACTTCGAGGTGTTGCCCTTGCACGTCACGTTTTTGCGCCGCCGGTTCAACCACAATAAACGGGGTTCGGTCACGGCGATGTGCTTCCGGGTTTTCAACTGTCGACGGGTCGACGGTCGACCGCTCGCCGCTTTCACCGCATCGAGGAGATGATGACACGTGACGATGGTTAAACAGATATTCAGTGCCGATGACATCAGCCGCCGGGTTGACGCCCTGGCCGGTGAAATTGCCCCGCAGGTTTCCGGCAATCTGACGGTGATCGGTGTGCTCAAGGGCAGTTTTGTCTTCCTTGCCGATCTGGTGCGCGCACTGGACCGCGCCGGACGGCCCTGTCATGTGGAATTTCTGCGCCTCAGCAGTTATGGAAACAAACAGAAAGCGTCCGGCGATGTCGTGCTGATTGGCGATTACCCGGACGTGGACGATGCCCGCACCGTCCTGCTGGTGGACGATATCGTCGATACCGGCAATTCCCTGACCTACGCCGTGAGGTTGTTGAAAGCGACCGGCCGCGATCAGGTGTTGACCTGTACCCTGCTGGATAAACCGTCCCGTCGCGAGGTCGAAATGGCAGTCGATTTTGTCGGCTTCACCATACCCGATGAATTTGTCGTCGGGTATGGCATTGACTATGCCGAGGATTATCGTTCGCTACCGTTTCTTGGCGTGGTCAATCAGGATGCCGGTTAGCACTTATTCGCGGCGCAGGGAACGAATGCTGCTGGCTAACTCATCGGCACCGGCGACCGGCAGTGAACAAAACGTTCCCTTGCAGACATAGGCAGTCGGTTTGCCGGCAATCCGGGTCTTCCCGGCGGCCGGATGACTTTCAGGAAGTCCATCAGTTGTCGTCAGTACCGCCAGCGTTTTGCCGGGCGCCGATATCCGGTTGACGGTATTGATCATCGGTTGCATGCCCGGCTCCGCCCGGTCGCCGATAAGAACAATTTGCAAGCCGTCCAGATAGGTTTCCGCACCGTTCATCAAACCGGCGAATTCAAGCGCCGGGCGGGACCCGACGCCACCCAGGGCCAGCAATGTTCGTTCGATAGAATTGCGCCAGAGCTCACCGCCACGCAAATGATAATAACGCGCCATGGCCGAAACAATCACCGCATTGCCGGACGGATTGGGCGCATCAATCGTGGTCTTGGACCGCAGGACAACCGAGTGCTGGTCGGAGTGGGTTTCGAAAAAACCGCCAATCTGATCATCTTCGTAGGCGTGTCGTGCCGTCTGTAGATAATATTCCGCCCGATCAAGATAGGTCGCATCCTGTGTTGATTCAAACAGGGTGATCGCGGCGTCTGCCATCTGACCCAGTCCGGCCAGCTGCGCCGGACCGGACACCTCCCCGGCGGCATAGGAATGGGCCGGTTCTCCGGCGGCGGTTTTTAACAGGCGATGGACCGTAGCAAAGGCGGTCGCCGCCGACGTCACCCAGTCGGTGCGGTGCAGTGCGTTGCCAGCGTCGACCAGGGCACGAATAACCATGCCATTGCCGTCCGCCAGAATCTTGTCGTCACGGCGCAGGGGCGGGCGTTGATCGCGCGCTGCCCGCAATAATGTGACCAGGGTTGTCGTGTCGGTTTCTTCCTGTCCGTCCCGGCGATAAGGGACGCCATCGGGTCCTTCCTGATTTTCGGGCGGCTGGAGGCCGAAAACGGAGCGGAACCGGGCGGCGTCCGCCCCCAGCACCGCATCGATCCGGGCAGGTTGCCAGAGATATCGGGCCCCTTCCTTTTCGACGCCGTCTGCGGACAGGCCGTCGGCGTCAAGACTGGCGACAAAGGCGCCATTGTCCAGTCGCATGTCACGGAGCAGGAAGGTCGCGGTTTGCTCAATCCGCCGTTTCAGGAAGGCATCCCCCGTTTCCCGCCAAACATCGACCATGAGCGACAATAGCTGGGCGTTGCTGTCGAGCATTTTTTCGAAATGCGGAACGCGCCAGGCATTGTCGGTGGCGTATCGGAAAAACCCGCCACCGATCTGGTCGTACAAACTGCCGGACATCATTTTTCGCAGACTGAGAACAACCTGATCACCACTGTCGGTATGGCCGGTGCGCAGATGATGACGCCACAACAATTCCAGCGCCGGAATGTAGGGAAACTTCGGCGCTGTGCCGAAGCCGCCCTCAAAGGTGTCGGCTGCCTCGAGAAACCGGGCGGCGGCATCGTTCAGGTTGGCCAGGCTGAGTGTCCCCGGCTGGATTCGGGTCGCCTGCCGGATGGCGTCAATCACGCGTGCGCCGGACCGGGTGACTGCATCGCGATCCCTGGCGTGCGCGTCGGCGACAGTGGTCAACAGTTCGGGAAACGACGGCAATCCGGCCATGCGTTCGGGAGGAAAGTAGGTGCCGCCCCAGAATGGATTGCCGTCGGCCGTGAGAAACATGGTCAGGGGCCAGCCCGTTGGCAATTGCATCAGGGCGGCGGCCCGCTGGTAGGTTGCATCGACGTCCGGACGTTGTTCGCGATCAATCAGTACGGGAATGAAGTGCCGGTTGATGATTTTGGCAATCGCCGGATTGGTAAAACTCTCGCGGCGCATGACATGGCACCAGTGGCACGCCAGATAGCCGATCGACAACAGAATCGGGCGGTTCGTTTCCCGTGCTTCCGCCTTGGCTTCCGGTCCCCAGACCCGCCAGTCAACCAGATCGTCACTGTGCAGCCGGAGATAGGGGCTGGATTGCTGGCGCAGGCGTTCCGCCGCCGACACGGCCACAGGTATCAAAGTCGCCAACCCGAGCAAAATAAGAAACGAATACCGGATGCGCATGAACTCTCCGATCACATCTGCCGATATTGGCAAAGGGGACTGAACCGGACTACCAGGACAAACAATATGCGGCAATCATCTGCGGTCACAAGGGCCGACTGTTCACGATGCGTTGATGCGGGCACCGGCGTATCGAGGTGATTGACGCTTCCATCATGCCAGCCTTACATCACCGCGCCGATCTGCCAGGGAACGAACTCGTGATCGCCGTAACCGAAGGATTCTGATTTACTTGGCGTCCCACTGGCAACGTCCAGCCACATCCGGAATATCTCACGGCCCATTTCATCGACGGATTTGCTGCCGTCGGCGATCTGTCCACAATTGATGTCCATGTCTTCCTCAAGGCGGGCATACATGGCCGAATTGGTTGCCAGTTTGATACTGGGGGCCGGCTTGAATCCGAACGCCGAACCGCGCCCGGTTGAGAAGCAGACCAGATTGGCACCGGAAGCAACTTCGCCGGTAACCGATGCGGGGTCGTAACCGGGGCTGTCCATGAACAGAAACCCTTTGGCGTTGATCTGTTCCGCGTATTTGTAAACGCCGTTGAGATTGGTGGTGCCGCCCTTGGCTGCCGCGCCCAGGGATTTTTCGAGAATGGTAGTCAGGCCGCCCGCCTTGTTGCCGGGCGTCGGGTTGTTGTTCATGACGCTGCCATTGCGCGCCGTGTAGTCCTCCCACCATCTGATCCGCTCAATCAGTTTTTCGCCGATCTCCGGCGATGCGGCGCGCCGCGTCAGCAGATGTTCGGCACCATAGATTTCCGGTGTTTCCGCCAGAATCGCTGAACCGCCATGGCGGACCAGCAGATCAACCGCCGCCCCCATCGCCGGATTGGCGGTAATCCCCGAATACCCGTCCGAGCCACCGCATTGCAGGGCGACGCACAGTTCGCTGGCTGCCATCTGTTCACGCCGGACGGCATTGACAACAGGCAGCAGGTCTGTGATCCGCCGCACCCCTTCCTCGATGGTCTTGCGGGTGCCGCCGGTATCCTGCATGACCAGTGACAGAAAGGATTTGCCTTCCTCCAGCCCGAAGGTCTGCTTGAACGATGCGATTTGAAAGACCTCGCAACCGAGTCCGACCATCACCACGGCACCGAAATTCGGATGACCGCTGAAGCCGAACATGACACGTTGCAGGTTTTTGAACCCTTCGTCTTGCGGGTCCATGCAGCAGCCGGAGCCGTGTGCGAAGGCGACCACACCGTCGATATTGGGGTAATCCGACAGCACGCCGCTCCGATTGATCCGGTCGGCCATTTGTTTGATGACAGTGGCTGAGCAATTGACGCTCGATAAAATGCCAATATAATTCCGTGTACCGACCCGCCCGCTGGCGCGCCGGTATCCCTGAAAGCTCTGGCGTTCGGCGTCGGCAACAAAAGCGGTAGGCCTGGCATCGACACCGAAGGCGTAATCCCGCTCGAAACCCTTGAAGGCACAATTGTGGGTATGAATGTGTTCACCCGGCCGGACCGTGCCGGCAGCAAATCCGATGATCTGGTTGAATTTGCGGATCGGCTGGCCGTCCTCGATCCGGGCGATTGCCAGCTTGTGGCCGGCAGGGATGTCGGTCGCCGCCAGAATATCGCTGGCCCCTGACGGCTCGCCCGCTTTCAGTGGCTTCAGCGTCACCGCGACATTGTCGTTGTTATCCAGACGAATTGTTTTCGGTGTGCCCATGTTTGATCCATTCCCGAACAGGTTTGATGTGATGGCGGCAAGACTAGGCTGTCGTTGCCGCAATTTCAAAGGTTACGGACAAGGGGGCAGGGCGGCAGTGCAATATAGTCTACAACAACCCGAGATCGCGAAACGAGGTATGCCCATGTTTCGACATGATGATGTGATCGTGGACTGTGATGTCCAGTTTCTCAGCCGCCTCGGCCAGTTGCCGGGTCATTGAAATATCGGCGGACGAGGGCGCCGGATCACCACTCGGGTGATTATGGACCATGATGATCGCAGTTGCACCGAGATCAAGGGCCCGCTTGATGACCTCACGCGGGTAAAGGGGTGTGTGGTTGACCGTGCCGGTCTGCTGCACCTCGTCGGCGATCAGCTCATTTCGGGCATTCAGGAACAATACCTGAAAGCGTTCGGTCCCGGCATGTGCCAGCGCGGTCTTGAGATAACTGATCAGCTTGTCCCAGGACGACAATACCGGGCCTCTGGCAATCTCCTCGCGGGCAACCCGGGACTGACACGCGTGCAGGGCTTTAAAATGGACGACGGCGGCATATCCCAATTGGCTGAATCCGGCCAACCGATCCGGTTCGGCGGCAAGAATACCTCCGAGTCCGCCAAACGTTGCCAGCAGTTCCTTCGCCAGCGGTTTGACGTCAACCCGTTCAACGCATTGAAACAATATCAGTTCGAGCAATTCATAGTCCGGCAGTGCATCGGGTCCGCCCTCCATGAAACGCTGCCGCAGCCGTTCGCGATGACCCCAATAGTGCGGTCTGTCCGGACGGTCGTCGGATAAACCGCCAGTGGTGTGGGTCCTGTCAGCGACCGCCGGATCGCTGAGATGTCGGGCCAGCGCCGGTGCCGGATCAGATCCGGTAAACAGCCATAATCGTTTCATTTTGTCCCACGCACCGCCAGCCTGACGCAGTGCCTGGCGGTGCGAGTGGGTGTCGCCGGAAACCTGATAGGCCGGCAGACCGTCGATCGATGTACATTCTGTCAGATGAAGTCCGGCCCGGCGCAAGATTTCTGCATCGCCGGGACCGGTCATCGCAGGTCAGATCGTGTAGGGAGGTTTGTCGAGCCCCTGCGGTGACAGGGTGAACACCTCAAACCCGTCCGCCGTCACACCCAGGGAATGCTCGAACTGGGCCGACAGTGATTTGTCCTTGGTCACCGCCGTCCAGCCATCGGCCAGTATTTTCACGTCGAATTTGCCAGCATTGATCATCGGTTCGATCGTGAAAAACATGCCTTCGCGCAAAATTTCCCCTTCGCCTGGATTGCCATAATGCATGACGTTGGGAGCATCGTGAAAAATCCTGCCCAACCCGTGGCCGCAAAAATCACGGACGACCGAAAACCGTTCGCCTTCCGCAAAATCCTGAATGGCATGACCGATGTCGCCAAGGGTCGCCCCCGGTTTGACTTGCCGAATACCCCGCCACATGGCCTCAAAGGTCACGTCGATCAGGCGTTCAGCCTTGCGATTGACCTTACCGACCGGAAACATACGGCTGGAATCACCAAACCAGCCATCCAGAATGACGGTGACGTCGATATTGATGATATCCCCGTCCGCCAGCTTCTTGTCACCGGGGATACCATGACAGACAACATGATTGATCGAGGTGCAGATGGATTTCGGAAATCCACGGTAATTCAGCGGCGCATTGACGGCACCACGCTGTTCATTGAAATCATGGCACAGCTGATTCAACTCGTCTGTGGTAATTTTCGGCTGCACATACGGCGTGATGAAATCAAGACATTCTGCCGCCAGCCGACCGGCCTTGCGCATGCCTTCAAAGTCTTCCGGCTGATGAAGTTTGATGTAACGCCCATCCTGGGCAACGGTGCGGACTGCTTGTTCTTGCATGGGTACATTATGCCAAAGTTAAATCAAAATAACCAATATTCTGTTGCCGGAAACTACCCCAGCGCCTCAACCCGCCGGGTCACGTTAATTTCCTCCGGGGTTATCTGGCAAGTATAACCAAGGATTTCAACCCCGGCGGCTATGGCGCGGTCATAGGCCTCGCCATAGTCAGGGTCAATATCACGTGCCAGACAGAATGCATCGCAGTCATCACGTTGTACCAGATATACCATGGCCGCCCGGTGGCCGTCGGCTACCATATCTGAAAGTTCCACCAGATGTTTGGCACCGCGCGCAGTAACGCCATCGGGAAACTCGGCCGGGTTGCTGGCGCCCGACTGCCGCTTCATGGTCACGTTCTTGACCTCGACATAACATTTGCTGCCGTCCTGTTTCTCCAGCAGCACGTCGATGCGGGAATTCTTGCCGTATTTCACTTCCCGTCGCTGGCTGTCATATCCCTGAAGTTCGGCGATGGTGCCGTTTTCAATCGCTTCATACACCAGTGCATTGGGGTGTGATGTATTGATTCCGACCATGGCGTCGCCGATCCGGATCAGTTCCCAGGTGAACTTGAGTTTGCGGTCCGGGTTGCGGGCCGGGCTGATCCAGACGTCGGTTCCCGGTTCACGAACACTGAGCATCGAACCGGAATTGGCGCAATGCGCGGTGACGATGTCCCCGGATGGCAGCTCCACGTCGGCCATAAACCGCTTGTAGCGCTTGACCAGGGTTCCTTTGATAAGCGGGTCCGGAAATTTCATGACCGCAAAATAGCGGCTTCGTGCGGCGGTGGCAAATCAAGAAATTCTGACCGGATTTTGATTTGAATGCGATTGCCCGACGCAGGGTCATCCGTTAAGCGTAGTGTCAGTGGACCCGTGATACACAGTTGAATAGCGAGAACGCGGATGTTTGAAACGGATCAGTTTATCTTGGATTGCCGGGCGGCAGTAGCGGAAGATGACAGCCATAAAGCCGTTCGGGATGTCGTTGCCCGTGCGGTTGCCGAACCTGATCAGGTGTTGCGCGGGTTGGGAACGCCCGAGCAAGGAGGGCTGAATGTGGTATATCAGTCCGATACCCTGACGATCCTCAATCTGATCTGGGCACCGATGATGACCCTGATGCCGCACAATCACAATATGTGGGCGGTGATTGGTCTGTATACTGGCCGGGAAGACAATATTTTCTGGCGACGTATCAAGAATGATACGGACGGTCGCATCGAGGCGGCTGGTGCCAAGGCAATGTGTGCTGGTGACGTCGAAGCGTTGGGCCGGGATATTGTTCACTCGGTAACCAATCCAATCCCGCGACTGACCGGCGGATTGCATGTCTACGGCGGTGATTTTTTTGCCGACGGTCGCAGTGAATGGGATGCCGGAACATTGACCGAACAACCCTACAATGTGGAAAACGCACGGCGCCTGTTCGAGCAGGCCAATGCCCGGACGCAATAGATTAGTTGCTTTTGACCGAACCGTTAAGGTGCGTTAGATCAGTTCCGGGTACCCTTGAACAACGGCCTCTTTTTCGATTTCCAGAATACGCTGGTAATCGGGTTCGGCCAGGAGGTCGGCACCGGATATCAACAGGGCGGCGCGCAGGTCAGAAGCGGACGGCTCGGACAGTGCGTGTGACAGTCCGTCCCGCAACCGTCTGACCAGATCATCGGAGGCGGTGACCGATGTAATCAGTGGCAGGCCGGGCGCTGCCGCCGACCGGGCAACGATTCGCAGGCATTCCGTCAGCGCCGGAACATACCGCCGGGCAAGTGCATAACAGACGGCATCGACGGCGCATAAATCGGCCTTTCCCTGTCCGACCCACAACATGGACTGGCGGTGGCCGCCACTGACGTGGACGTCGCGGAAAAATGATCGCTGCCGAGCCAGTGGCGCAACCATCGCCCGCAATGCGGAATACCCTGATTGCGATTGCCGGTCATTGATGACGGCGCGGGTGCCGCGAAAATCGTCGAGGGCCTTTTGTGGCGACTCCCGATGGCACAGCAGAAAACTGCAATAATCCGGCCCGCTGCAACCATCAGCATCATAAACCGGGGTCGCCACCAGACGGCTGGTCTGCGCACCGCCGTGGGTGTAGGGGTAGCCGCAGGTCTGGCTGAGCAACAGGTCGGGGCGGTGCCAGCAGTCGTTGTCGGTATCACTTCGGGACAGACCTCGCGGAATGTTCTTGATCCCGGCTTCCCGAAAGGCGCGGGCCAGTACCTGCCACCAGCCATCTGTCGCCACTCGGACCTCCGGCCAGTCATACATCGGCAGCGATGCAATCACGGCTGCCGACCATCAATGGCGTCGGCCAGTCGGCTGGTGGCACTTCCGGGCCGAAGCGGTTTCGGCTGGCTTTCGTGCGGCACCCAGGCGGTCAGGTAGAGGACCTCGAAAGTCACCGGAATCCGGCCGTCGTCACCGGCAAATTTCTGTCGGTAGATCTCGGCCGCCCGCAGCAGGATTGCCCGCTTTGAAAACCCGGTACGTCGCAGAATATTGGCATTGGTTTCCCCCATGCCGCGCAGGTCAGACATCAGTTTGAAAGCGTCGGGATAGGACACGGTCAGCGTTTCCCGGTCGGCGACGGGCAATGAAAAACCGGCACGGGTCAGCAGGTTGCCGGCATCTTTCAACTCGGCAAACGGAGACAGCCGCGGACTCAGGCCGCCATCGATTTCAATCTCCGCATGGCTCAGGGCGTGCCGCAATTCGTGCAGGGTTTCGCCACCCAGCATGGCACCGAGGAAAAGTCCATCCGGTTTGAGGGACTGGCGCACCTGCCGAAGGGCACCTGGCAGGTCGTTGACCCAGTGCAGACTGAGATTGGACAGAACCAGGTCAAAGGCCCGCTCCGCAAATGGCAGGAACTCTTCGTCACCGCAAACTGCCGGGTCGCCGGTTGCCGTTCGTGCCTGCCCGGCCATGTTGGCGGACAGGTCGCATTGTATCAGGGTTGTGATGCTTCGGGAACGGCTGTCCTGCAACTCCCGAGCGATCTCACCGCCGTGGCAGCCGATGTCCAGAGCCAGCGGAAACGTTCGTGTGACGTCCTGTAACCGGTCAATCAGTCGTTGTGCCGATTCCCGGAATAAAAAATCGAACTGGCCCAACAGCGGGGCAGCCCGGTCACGATGCTGTCGGACACTTCGACGGTTGAAGACGTTCATCTGTTCGGTCATGCTGCTGTTATGACACAGCCGGGCCGTTCCTTAAATCCTCCTTTTCGCCGTTGGGCCGGTCGCCTGCTCGGCGTGGTTTTGCCGCCTGTTTGCATGTCCTGTGGAGCATTTCTCGCGCAGCCGCATGCGCTGTGCGGATCATGCTGGGCGAACGTCGATTTTATCTCAGACCCGGTTTGCCAGTGCTGTGGTCGACCGCTTGAGTTTGAGATCGAAATGGGCGGCCGGTGCGGACCGTGTCTCAGCCATCCGCCGATCTACGATCGCGCCCGCGCGGCTGTCGTATATAGTGAACATTCACGTCGCTTTATTCTGGCGTACAAACACGGAGACCGGCTGGACATGGTTCCGTCGCTGGTCAACTGGCTGAGCCGGGCGGGATCGGATCTTGTCCGCGACGCCGATATAATTGCGCCGGTGCCGCTGCACTGGACGCGTTTTCTGATGCGACGCTATAATCAGTCGGCGGAACTGGCGCGCGGACTGGGCCGACTGTCCGGTGTTCCCTACCAGCCGTCGCTCCTGACGCGCAACAAGCGGACATTGTCACAGGCCGGGTTGACTGGCACGGCACGCGCCAAAAACGTACGCGGCGCATTTTCTGTGTCCCGGTCCCGTTGGTCCGGATTGGCCGGCAAGCGGGTTTTGCTGGTTGACGATGTTCTGACCACCGGTGCGACGGTAAATGCCTGTGCCGGTGTGCTGTTGTGGGCGGGCGCGGTGGCAGTCGATGTCCTGACCGTTGCGCGGGTGGTTCGCGAGGAGTTCAATTGACCGATTTGAGATCATGCTGGCGAAACTGAAATCATGGGCAAGACGGATCATGCGCGACGTCGTTGTCCTCTATCTGGCGGCACGTGATCCACGGGTTCCCTGGTATGCCCGCCTGCTGGCGGGAGCCGCCGCCGCCTACGCACTCAGCCCGATCGATCTGATCCCCGATTTTATACCGGTGGTCGGTTACCTTGACGACATTCTGATCGTTCCGGCGGCCATCTGGATCGCCGTCAAACTGACTCCGCCCGACGTCATCGCCGATCTGCGCGGCAGGGCGGCGGAAAAACTGGCGGCGAGGCCCCCTGCCAGCCGAATCGCGGCGGTGTTTGTTGTCTGCCTGTGGCTGGCGGCATCCGGTCTGATCGGCTGGATTGTGCTGACAGAATATTTCTGAGGCGGATGGAAAAGCGCCGGATTGACGGCAAGGAGGGGCTTTCAATTCCCGGATTTCTGCTTATATCTGGGGCGTAAAAATATCCGATATTGTGGTGAAAGGGCTGGAAACATGCCAAAAATCGAAATCTATACATCCCCTTTTTGTGGCTTTTGTGCCCAGGCGAAAAGCCTGTTGGGGCGCAAGGGCGTTACCTATCAGGAAATCGATGTGACTGTTAAACCCGGCGCGCGTCAGGAAATGACCCGGAAAACAGGGCAAACATCCGTTCCCCAGATTTTCGTTGACGGAGTTCATATCGGTGACTGCGAAGGCATTCATGCGCTGGACGCCCGCGGGCAACTGGATGAAAAACTCGGCATGGGTACGGTCGGCTAAAACCGGCTGAACGGGGGGAAATATGTCTGAAACATTCAAGGTTGCCTGCGTCCAGACCACCACGGGTGCTGATGTTGCACGCAATATCGAACAGACGACGGCATTGATTCGACAGGCCGCCCATGCGGGGGCGCAGTTGGTCATTTTGCCGGAAGTTGTCAATGTCATGGACCTTGACCGCAAGGCGCTGGCTGGCAAGACCGAACTGGAATCCGCAGACCCCAGTCTCCGTGCTTTTCAGGCGCTGGCGGCGGAACTGCAAATCTGGTTGCTGGTTGGATCAGTTGTCGTCCGGCATACGGTGCTGGATGACAAGGGAAACCCGAAATTTGCCAACCGGGGATTCATGATCAACCCGACCGGCGATATCACCGCGCGATACGACAAGATCCACATGTTTGATGTTGATCTGGACAATGGCGAATCCTACCGCGAATCAAGTGCCTATGAGCCCGGAGATCAGGCTGTTGTCGCAGATACACCCTGGGGCAAAGTCGGCATGTCGATCTGTTATGATTTGCGATTCCCCCACCTGTACCGGCATCTGGCCCATCAGGGGGCAAAGTTTCTGGCGATTCCGGCAGCGTTTACGCGGCCCACCGGCAAAGCGCACTGGCATGTTCTGATGCGGGCACGGGCCATCGAAAACGGCTGTTTTGTCTTTGCCGCAGCCCAGTGCGGCGATCACGGCGGCGGTCGCCTGACCTATGGGCATTCGATTATCGTTGACCCGTGGGGCGAAGTCCTGGCCGACGGCGGACAGCAGATCGGGTATGTGATGGCTGACATCGACGTTGGTGCGGTCGACCGCATTCGCGGCAAAGTGCCGTCACTCCGCCATGACCGGTCGTTTCATTAATCTTCCAGGGGCAGGGGAGTCGGCTCTCCGTCCTTGCGGGTAGAGCTGTCGAGGTTATTGACTGCGACGAGACGTTGTTTGACGCCCGGAATTTCAGCCGTCCGGGTTATTCCGTGTTCGTAGGCGACCACCTGCAGGCGACCGGCCACACATTGCAACAGCTCGCCGGATTTCAGAAGATGGTCGGGATTGCGTGGACGGGCAAAGTCTTCATTGCCGAGCGCAAACGTTTCGTAGATCAGGACGCCACCGGGGGCCAGTGCCCGCAGCAGGTCGTCAAACAATGGCCGGAACAGATAGTTGATGACGACAATCGCCTGATAGGATTGCCGTGCCAAAGGGCCGGTGCCGCTGAAGACGGACGTGTCGGTTTCCATGTCCGCAATAATGACAGTCGCGTCGGGATCTGACCGGAGTGATGCCAGCGGCGCTTCCTGTCGATCAATTGCCGTCACCGGATGTCCCCGCTCCAGAAACCAGCGGGCGTGTCGCCCGCCGCCCGACGCAAGGTCGAGAACCGCACCTCCCGGTTTTACCAGATGGCCAAAACGGGATACCCAGGGCGACGGAGTACTGATCCGCAGGTGGCGATGTCGCAGATCGTCAGGTTCGTCATTTTTCATTTTTTAACTGATTTCGCATATTGATTGAGGAGTCTGTACTCTAGTATACAATCGCGCCCATTGGGAATGGATGACATCAAAAATGATCCTGTATCAATTAAAATGTGCGGGCGGCCACCAGTTCGAGGCCTGGTTCAAGGACGGTGCCACCTACGATGCCCAGGCTCGGGATCACCATATTCTCTGTCCCCGGTGTTCGGGCACGGAGATTTCCAAGGCGATCATGTCTCCCAATATTTCGCGCTCCCGGTCAAAGTCGCGCGAACCGGAAGTCTCTGCACCGTCCGATCTGGTTCCGCACGTCCGTGCCCGTGAGGTCGCCGAGAAAATTCTCGAGGATGTTGACGCAATACGTCTGCATGTTGAAAACAATTTCGAGAATGTCGGGGAACGATTTGCCGAAGAAGCCCGACGTATTCACTATGGCGAAACCGATGAGAGAGAAATCTACGGAGAGGCCAGTGAGCAGGAGGTCATCGATCTTGACGACGAAGGGGTGACGGTTTTTCGCCTGCCGGGCCAGCGATCACGTAAAAACTGACCTGATGCCGACCTTTCAGAGCGTCCGCCCGGCCTTATTACGGGTGCAGGACCGGGACGCAAATTTCGGGCATTGTCAAACGGGTCATCGGTGTTTGATGGCGAACGCCAGATAGTTGACCGAAAGGTCCCGATCAAGGGTCCATTGATTCTGCGTTGGCAGATAGGCGATACCGGACAGGTCTGTCAGGTCCACGTTATGGGGTCGCAAACCGTCCGCCAGCTCGGAGGGGCGGACAAATTTCCGCCAGTCATGGGTCCCGCGAGGAACCCACCGGAGGATGTATTCCGCAGCTACCTTGGCCAGGGCCAGCGATTTGAGGGTCCGGTTCAGGGTCGACAAAATCATCGCGCCGCCCGGTTTCAGGAGACCCGATGAGCTCTGTAAAAACAGCGGCAAATCCTGCACGTGCTCGACGACTTCCATGTTCAGGACAACATCGTAATTACCGGCGTTCTCCGACATTTCTTCAGGTAAAACGTGGCGATAGTCGATCTCGAGCTCCATTGAACGTGCGTGTGCGCACGCGGCGTCAATGTTTTCCTGACCGGCGTCAATGCCGGTAACGGTTGCGCCCATGCGTGCCATCGGTTCACACAGCAATCCACCGCCACATCCGACATCAATGATGTTCAGGCCCCGCAGGGGGGTCGGTTCGGACGGATCGCGCCGGAAATGTTGACAGAGATGATCGCGGATGAATGCCAGCCTGGGTGGGTTGAGTTTATGAAGGGGCGCAAAGGCTCCGGTTGAATCCCACCAACTGTCCGCTATCGCGGTAAATCGGGAAACTTCGTCGGTTGCGGCAGTTCCGGTTTGTAACATTTCGATGTAAATCCCCTGGTCGCGGGCTTGCTCCTGATCGGGGGATAGAGTATGTATGCGCCGCCTTTACGGCAACCCGTAAATCGACGAATCCGGCAACCGGACGCATTCGCGTCCCTCCGGTACCTGCGGGCTTGGTGCAAGCAATTCAGTGAACAGATGTAGAATGGCACGGATCGTACAGAAATTTGGTGGGACGTCGGTTGGTGATATCGAGCGAATCAAGAACGTCGCCAGGAAAGTCAAACAGGAAGTAGACCGTGGAAACGAGGTCGCGGTCGTTGTTTCTGCGATGTCCGGCGAAACCAACAAACTGGTCGACTATGTTAGCCGTATGGGTGTTTTGTACGATGCGCGGGAATATGACGCAGTGGTCGCGACCGGCGAGCAGGTGACCAGCGGACTACTGGCGCTGGCCTTGCAGGAACTGGGCGTTTCAGCCCGTTCATGGCAGGGATGGCAAATTCCTATTCACACTGACGGCGTACATGGCAAGGCCCGTATTGAACGGATCGAGACAGACGAAATTGACCGTCGGATGAAAACCGGGGAAGTTTCTGTGGTCGCCGGATTTCAGGGACTGTCGCCGGACAACCGGATAACCACCCTGGGGCGAGGCGGCTCGGATACCAGTGCCGTTGCGCTGGCTGCGGCACTTGGAGCGGACCGCTGCGATATTTATACCGATGTTGATGGCGTTTACACGTCCGATCCGCGAATCGTGACCAAAGCCCGCAAACTGGATAAGATCACCTATGAAGAGATGCTGGAAATGGCGTCTCTCGGCGCCAAGGTCCTGCAGACCCGCGCGGTTGAAATGGCAATGAAACACAGGCAGCGGGTTCAGGTTCTATCCTCGTTTGAGGATGTGCCCGGTACGCTGGTCGTTGATGAGGATGAAATTGTGGAACAGGAACTGGTGAGCGGTATCGCCTACAGTCGGGATGAGGCGAAAATTACGTTGTTGCGGGTGCTGGATAAACCCGGCGTTGCCGCCTCCATATTCGGGCCTCTGTCTGATGCCAATATCAATGTCGATATGATTGTCCAGAATGTCTCGTCCGGCGGAGGTGCGACCGACTTGACATTTACGGTGCCACGACCGGAACTCGAACGTACGGTCAAAACCTTGACGGCGGTCCGTGATATGATCGAATTCGACGAACTGCGCTCGGATGCAAATGTCGTAAAGGTATCTGTTATCGGAGTTGGCATGCGTTCCCATACAGGTGTCGCGCAACGCATGTTTGCCGCCCTGGCTGACAAGGGAATCAACATTCAGGTCATTTCCACGTCTGAAATCAAGGTCAGCGTGCTCATCTCCGAAGAGTACACGGAACTGGCTCTTCGGTCGCTTCATACCGCCTACGGGCTGGACCGGGACTGAATTCAAGTTATCTCTCAGGATTGGGGGGTAAGTCATTCTCTCATTCGGTCGTCCGCGACCTGATTGACGATCACACTGGAGTCCACATATGGCTGACAGCTACAACAGCAACGTAAGGGGGCCGTCCCTGTCGGCCCCGCGTCGGCTGTTGGCCCGGGTGCGGGACGTCATGGCCGGACCCGGGAATTCGCAGGAACGCCTGGATCGAATCGTCAAGATCATTGCTGCCGATATGGTGGCCGAAGTCTGTTCTATTTACGTTCGCCGACCGGGCAACATGCTTGAACTGTATTCGACGCAGGGATTGAAATCCTCCGCCGTCCACAATACGCGGCTGCATGTCGGAGAAGGTATTGTCGGGGATATCGCTGACAAGGCCCGTCCATTTGCATTGTCGGAAGCGCAGAATCATCCGAATTTCGCCTTTCGGCCCGAAACGGGAGAGGAAATCTATCATTCCCTGATGGGTGTACCTGTCCTTCATGGCGGGCGGGTGACGGGCGTGGTCGCGGTTCAGAACCGGACTCAGCGGCACTATCTGGAAGAAGAAGTCGAAACACTTCAGACCGTCGCAATGGTGCTGGCGGAACTGATCGCCAGTGGCGAGATGGGTGCCAGACAAGATAGCGACGAGTGGGACAAACCTGACAGCAAATCGATCCAGATGGAAGGTCTAAGCCTCAGTCCCGGACTTGGCATGGGTGTCGTCGTATTGCACGCCCCCAGTTTCTCTGTGGAAAATCTGGTCGCCGAGAACCCCGGGGTGGAACGCGCCCGGCTGGAGCGGGCGATCGCCGATATGCATGGCGCGCTGGATGAAATGCTGGATTCCGGGTCGCTGGCGGCGGGTGGCGAGCATACCGATGTGCTGGCGACCTATCGCCTGATTGCACAGGATGCAGGCTGGCTGAAACGGATTGAAGATGCGATTGAAACCGGCTTGTCGGCAGAAGCAGCGGTCCAGAAGGTGCAGAACGACATTCGCGCCCGTATGAGCCAGATGAAAGACCCCTATCTGCGCGAACGCGTCCACGATCTGGATGATCTTGCCATGCGTCTGATGACCCACCTGATCGGGGCAAACGGCAAGGGATCGATGCGCGACATCCCGGAACAATCCATTCTGGTCGCACGATCAATGGGCCCGGCACAGCTCCTTGATTATGACGCGGATCGGTTGCAGGGGCTGGTACTGGAAGAAGGTTCTGCAACCAGCCATGTTGCCATCATCGCCCGTGCGCTGGATATTCCCGTTCTGGCCAAAACTCATGATATTTTTTCCCGGGTTGACGAAGGCGATCTGATTATCGTCGATGCGGATCACGGTCTGGTGTTTGCCAGACCCTCGGACGAGGTCCGCCAGGCATTTCTCGAGAACGTAAAGGGACGTCGCAAACAGGCTGCCGTATATGCCGGGTTGCGTGGCAAGAAAGCAATCACGACTGACGGCATTTTAATCGATTTGAACGTGAACGCCGGCCTGATGATCGACATCGCCAACCTGAAAAATGTCGGGGCAGACGGCATCGGATTGTTCCGTACTGAAATCGCATTCATGGTTCGGTCAAAACTTCCGGGCGTGGATGAACAGACACGCATTTACACCGAGGTGCTTGATGAGGCGGCGGGCAAGCCGGTGATTTTTCGGACACTGGATATCGGCAGCGACAAGGTTCTGCCGTACCTTGAAAGCGTTAGCGAAGACAACCCGTCCATGGGATGGCGGGCGATCAGATTGTCGCTCGATCGACCGGCCCTGTTGCGCCAGCAACTGCGGGCAATGATACGGGCGGCGGCATCGCGGGATCTGGCGGTGATGTTCCCGATGGTTGCCGAATATGCCGAATTCGAACAGGCACATTCCCTGCTGCAGAAGGAATTGGCGCGAGAGCGCAGTCGCGGTGGCAAGCTGCCACGCGATGTCAAAGTCGGCGTGATGCTGGAAATTCCCAGTCTGGCCTATCAATTGCCGGCTGTTTGCCGTTTGGCCGATTTCGTTTCTGTCGGCAGTAACGACCTCGCGCAGTTTCTGTTTGCCAGCGACCGCGGCAATCCGCGATTGTCAGGGCGATATGATATGCTGTCGCCCACCGGCTTGACCTTTCTCAAGGGAATCGTTGAGGCTTGTGATCTCGCAGGTGTTCCTGTCAGTTTGTGTGGTGAAATGGCCGGAAGCCCGATTGATGCCATGGCGCTGATAGGTGTCGGATTCCGGAAACTGTCGATGACGCCCTCAAGCATCGGACCGGTGAAAGCCATGGTTCTGGGTGTTTCGGTCGAAAAATTGAGTCAATTTATGGACGGTATACTCGAAAGCGGGGACCATTCCCTGCGTGAACATCTGCAGACCTTTGCTGAAGAACAGGGGGTATCGATCTGAATTTCCAGCCTTTGCGCTTGTAATTGAGCACAAAACCGTAAAATATTCGGAAACGACAAGCACGTCGCCGGTTCCGGGCAGCGGGTCGTCCGGCGGGCCGCATGACGGCAGTTGGAGGATCGGTTGGATCGGCCGGTGGATAGGTTTTCATGACGACAATAACGGCATCGAACTGGCGGATTTTCCGTCAGATGGATGATGGACAAAAACGATGAACCCTGCGAATGGGGACGAAGTGGACAGGCTGTCGGACGATTCGGAAATGCCAATGGGCGGGACCGGGGTCGGTGCGCTACTGCGGGCATCCCGCGAACGCCATGGCGAGGCGCTGGCTGACGTTGCGCGCACCCTGAAGATTCGCTACCCTTATCTGGAAGCCATTGAAGGCGGCAATTTTACGGCGCTGCCGGGCGCCACCTATGCGATTGGATTTGTGCGTGCCTATTCCAGCCACCTTGGTCTCGACAGCGAGGAAGTGGTTCGCCGATTCAAGGTGGAAAGTGCCGGCGGCGGCGCCAAGCAGGAACTGAGTTTTCCAACACCGGTCGCGGAGACAGGAATCCCGGGCGGGGCCGTCGTTCTGATTGGACTGGTGGTGTCGGTGATGGCGTATGGTGCATGGTATCTTTCGACCACCCGGGACGGCTTTTTCACGGAAATGGTTTCCCCCATACCGGAGCGGCTGTCGGCATTGTTGAACGGCGACGAGACGGACAGGAAACAGAATCCCGCCAATCAGCCGGTTGAGAGACTGGTCTCCGGTTCGCCGCCACCTGAATCAGAGCGGGCGACGTCACCGATGGCTGACGTTCAAAATCCGGTCGGGGAGGTTGCCGCCGCAGCGACCAAGATGGATCCTCCGGCGACCGTTGTTCCAGCACCTGCCGAAACCACTCCGCTGACAGGCTCGTCGACTTTCGCCCTGGCGGAACCGGTTGACAATCTGCCTGTGCCAATGGCCCCGATCGACAAACCGGCGGTGAAATCAGTGAAGGTTGACGACCATACGCTGCAACCGGCAGCTAATCTTGCTTCCGCCCCGGGGGCGATGCCGAAACCGGTAATCGTGCCAGTGCCGCAATCCGAACCCGTGGTTCCCCCGCGCCCCGATATTGCGAGCCCGCCACCTCCTTCGGCTGATGGCCTGCCCCTGTCGACCAGGAAGGAAGCAAGCAAACCGGCTGTCAAGGTGACGGTGCCAGTGCCAGTGCCAGTGCCGGTGGCTCCGCCCGCAACGACGAGCAAGGCGCCGCCGACCATGCCTGCCCACACCGCACCGATCAGTCCGGTTTCCGGTTCCGTGCCGGGATCACCGGCCAAGGTTGCCCGGCACTCGGAATCGTCTGACAAAGTGTCGTTGCCTGGCGCTGTTCCGTCAGCACCGCTTCCGGCACCACCGCCCGCCCAGCCGCCCGCCCAGCCGCCCACCCGGCCGATTGCCGAACCCGCATCGGCATCACCTGATGCAACCGGGCAGGGCAATGCCAACGAGCCTGCGATCGAGGTTGCTGCCGCTCCTGCGCCCTTCCGGATTGTCATCAAGGCGTCCGGTGATAGCTGGATACAGATTCGTGATAAAGTCAGTGAAAAGATGTTACTCACCCGCCTGTTACAGGCGGGCGAACAATACAATGTTCCGGATCGCAAAGGACTGGTTCTGTTGACCGGAAATGCGGGCGCACTTCACATTCAGGTGGATGGCGAACCGGTACCATCGATTGGTGGCGCGGGAGTGGTTCGGCGGGATGTGGCACTGGATCCGGCGCGCTTGAAGGCAGGAACCGCTATCAGCCGGTAAGACTGGTTAGCAATTGATGATTGACCCCTCATACCGGATAGGCCAGAAACGGCACCGAAGATGACATACGGGGTACCGGGAATTGTGCCGGGCCATAAAAGGATCTTGCAAATGTCGATCAGAGATAATCCCGGTCACAGGCGGCAAACAGTCGGAGTTGACATCGGGCCCGTGCGGGTTGGTGGAAATGCGCCGATTGTTGTGCAGTCCATGACCAACACGGATACGGCGGATGTTGCGGGTACGGTGCATCAGGTCCTGGATCTGGCGAAGGCTGGGTCAGAATTGGTGCGGATTACGGTTGACCGCAAGGAAGCGGCTGCCGCCGTGCCTCACATCCGGGATGCACTGGCGAAAAAGGGCTGTCATGTCCCATTGGTCGGTGATTTTCACTACATCGGGCACAAATTGTTGTCCGAGTTCCCGGGCTGCGCGGAAGCGCTGGCAAAATACCGCATCAATCCCGGTAACGTGGGTTTTCGTGAGAAACGGGATTCGCAGTTTTTGTCGATGATCGAGACCGCCCTTGAATATGGAAAACCGGTTCGCATTGGCGTTAACTGGGGAAGTCTGGATCAGGAACTTGTTGTTTCGATGATGGATGAAAACGCGAAACAGGCCAGTCCAGTCAGTGCCGCCGAAATCACCCGTCAGGCTTTGATCGAGTCGGCAATTTCGAGCGCGCAACAGGCCGAAAAAGTCGGTATGGGGCGTGATCAGATTATCTTGTCATGCAAGGTAAGCGAGGTGCAAAGCCTGATCGCCGTTTATCGGGGGTTGGCAGCGCGCGGTGATTATGCATTGCATCTGGGGCTGACAGAAGCCGGTATGGGGTCAAAAGGGATTGTCGCATCAACAGCGGCCCTGTCTATTTTGCTGCAGGAAGGCATTGGTGATACCATTCGTATTTCGTTGACACCCGAACCCGGAGGCGATCGCACGCGCGAAGTCATCGTTGCCCAGGAAATTCTGCAGACCATGGGGCTGCGCTCGTTTGTCCCGCTGGTGACCGCCTGCCCCGGTTGTGGGCGAACTACCTCGACGGTATTTCAGGAACTGGCTGAAAACATTCAGGGATATATCCGCCAGCAAATGCCGGTCTGGGCGGAAACCTACGATGGTGTCGAGGAAATGAATGTCGCCGTTATGGGGTGTATCGTCAATGGACCGGGCGAAAGCAAACATGCCGATATTGGCATCAGCCTGCCGGGGACCGGAGAGCAACCGGCTGCGCCGGTTTTTGTTGATGGCAAAAAAAGCGTTACCCTGCGTGGCAACAATATTATAGAAGAATTCAAGGACATCGTTGATGGGTATGTGCAAGCCCGCTATCCCCGTCGCTCTGTCGCCCGCTCTGCGTCTGTGCAATAGCCGGGGTATCTGAACAGATGAGCTCATTGCAACCGGTACGCGGTACCCACGACTTGCTGGCGGACGAACACCGCCTGCATCGGCTGGTGTGTGAAACGGCGCACGATATCGCCCTTCGCTACGGCTACCATGAAATATCAACGCCGATTTTTGAATCGACCGATGTCTTTGCTCGTACGCTGGGCGAAACCTCCGACATCGTCACCAAGGAAATGTATACCTTCGAGGACCGCAACGGAGACAGCATTACCCTGCGTCCCGAATATACGGCTGGCATCGCCCGCATGCTGATGTCGAACGGGTTGTATCACAATCTGCCGCTCAAGACCTTTGCACGCGGTCCGATGTTTCGCCGTGAACGCCCGCAGAAGGGGCGTCAGCGGCAGTTTCACCAGATTGATGTGGAAATTCTGGGAGTCGCCGACCCGCAAGCTGATGTCGAGGTTATTTCCCTGGGTGCGCATATTCTGGGTGCGCTCGGCCTCAGCGCGGATATCAAGCTTGAACTGAATTCCCTGGGCGATACCGAGAGCCGACAGGTCTACCGGCGTCAGTTGGTTGAATATTTTTCGGATCACCGTGAGCACCTGTCTGATGACAGTTTGATGCGTCTGGAAAAAAATCCGCTTCGCATCCTCGATTCCAAGGATCGTGGAGATCGCGAAATCGTCAAGGGTGCACCGCTTCTGGCGGGGAGCCTGAATGCTCTGTCGGAAGATTTTTTTGCATCGGTGAAAGAGGGGCTGACCGCCGTTGGTATCGGGTTTGAACTCAATGCCTATCTGGTCCGTGGCATGGACTATTATTGTCACACGGCATTTGAGTTCACGACGACCACCCTGGGAGCCCAGGGAGCGGTACTGGCTGGCGGCCGATATGATGGCCTGGTTGAAACCATGGGGGGTACGCCAACGCCGGGGATTGGCTGGGCGGCAGGTGTTGAACGTCTGGCCATGATGGCAGGAACGCCCCCGCCCGCCCCGCGTCCGATTGTGATTGTACCGGTCGGCAGTGAAACAATTCCGCAAGCCCGGAAGGTTTGTCATTTGCTTCGGCACAGCGGGTTCACGGTCGATCTAGGTTTTTCAGGAAACGTTAAAAAACGTCTCAATCGGGCGAACAAGGCAAACGCTGTCGCGGCCGTTTTGCTGGGTGAGGACGAACTGGCCAACGGGACTGTAACCGTGCGGGATATGGAGACGGGCGAGCAGGCGGAAATTCCGTTATCCTCCCTTGAGGAACACCTCTCCCGCCACCGTTAGCGGGGTGTCATGACCGATATTCCAACCATCCGGAACCGCCCATTTGTGATCGGCGCCAATCACCGTACGTGTGGTATGACCGTCAGGGATCAGTTGTTTGTAGAAGATGGAGATGTCTCCGGGTTCCTCGAAAAACTGAGTGCGAATGGTGTCCCCGAAGCACTTGTCCTGTCGACCTGTGACCGGATTGAAGTTATCGGACAACACCGGAATCCGGATCAGGTGACCGCCGTGGTGCGGACGGTTCTGGCAACTCACGCCGGGCTTGATGCCAGTGAGCTGACGGAAAAATTATACTGCAAAACAGATGATGCCGCCGTTCGTCATATTTTTTCCGTTGCCGCTTCTCTCGACAGCCAGGTTGTCGGTGAACCGCAGGTGCTGGGTCAGTTAAAGGCCGCACATCGACTTGCCCTGCAATCCGGTATCCTGCTGGGAGCCTTTGACGGACTTTTGCAAGCGGCGTACGGTGCCGCCAAACGGGTGCGAACGGAAACGGCAATCGGCGAGCGCCCGATATCTATCGCCGCGGCCGGTGCTGAACTGGCGCGTGGTCTGCACGGGGATCTTGCGCGTGTCTCGGTGATTTTAATCGGAATTGGTGAGATGGGGGAACTGATGGCGCGGCATTTCCAGAGCTGCGAGATCAGACACCTTGGTATCTTCCACCCGATCGTCAGTCGGGCGACGCCATTGGCCCGCCAGCTTGATTGTCATGTTGTTGCCGACGGGGGGCTGCCGGACGCACTTGCCGAAGCAGATGTGATTATCTGCGCGATGGGCCGACGGCAGTATGCGCTGACCAGCGACATGATCCGGGCCGCCCTTAAATCCCGCCGCAATAAACCACAATTCATCATCGATACGGGAATCCCCGGCGATGTGGAACCGGCGGTGCACCGCATTGACGAGGCCTTTGTCTATGACATGGCAGATCTCGAATACACGGCTCTTGATGGCAAGGCAAACCGGGAACAGGCTGCCGAACAGGCGCGCCTGATCGTCGAGCAGGAAGTCTCCGGTTTTCTGCGGTCCCGGGCCGAACGGGATGCCGTTCCTGTGGTGACCGCCCTGCGCAATCATTTTCAATCCATTCGGCAGCAGGTGCTGGCGGAAACCGGTGGCGATGCTGAACGGGCAAGTGAACTGATGATTAACCGGCTGCTGGATCATCCGACGCGCGCCTTGCGGGAAGCCGCCGCTGATCCGGGTGCCGATGACATGGATGTCACAGTACGTAAATTATTCAATCTGGGACACAGTTCCGACAAGGAGTCATCATCGTGAGTCTGGAAGAAAACCTGAACCGGGTCCTCGCCCGTCACGAGGAACTGGCCAGCCTGATGGCGTCCTCGTCACCTCCGAGCGCCAGTGAGTTTACCAGTTTGTCTCGCGAATATGCGGAACTGACGCCAATTGTCGAACGCATCGTCCGGCTCCGCAATGCCGAACATGAAGCGCAGGACCTGGCCGGTATGATTGTGGATCCGGACAGTGATCCGGAAATGCGGGAAATGGCTGAACTCGAATTCGAGATCGTGAAACAAACCCTGCCGCAGTTGCGTCGTGACGTTGAACTTCAACTGATTCCGAAAGATGAGGCGGACGCTAAAAATGCTATCCTCGAGGTGCGGGCCGGGACAGGCGGAGATGAAGCCGCCTTGTTTGCGGCGGATTTATTTCGCATGTATCAGCGTTACGCGGAAACCAGACGCTGGAAATTTGAAGTGATGAGTGTCAATGAAATCGGTATTGGCGGGTTCAAGGAGGCCGTTGCGTCGGTATCCGGCCGGGATGTGTTTGCCCGCCTGAAGTATGAATCCGGTGTTCACCGGGTGCAGCGGGTCCCGGTAACGGAATCCGGCGGGCGCATCCATACGTCGGCGGCGACGGTTGCGGTCATGCCGGAAGCGGAAGAAGTCGATATAAAAATTGATGACAAGGATTTACGAATTGACGTGTTTCGTGCCAGCGGACCTGGTGGACAGTCCGTGAACACCACCGATTCGGCGGTTCGTATTACCCATATACCGACCGGCGTCGTTGTCTCACAACAGGACGAAAAATCGCAACATAAAAACAAAGCCAAGGCGATGCGTGTGTTGCGGGCCCGCCTCTATGACCGGGAACGGGAGATGGTTGATTCGGTGCGGGCGGCGGCCCGCAAAAGCCAGGTCGGTTCAGGCGACCGTTCTGAACGGATTCGTACCTATAATTTCCCCGAACGGCGCGTGACCGATCATCGGATCGGACTGACGCTGCATCAGCTGGACAGCGTCCTTGCCGGTGATCTTGACGTTGTGATCGACGCCCTGACCACCGAAGACCAGTCGCGAAAGCTGGCCGAGATCAGCTGATGAATGTTGGTCAGGCAGTTCAGACGCTGGCAGACCGGTTTCATCGTGCCGGAATCGAAAGTGCCCGCCTCGACGCCCGCCTGCTGGTTGCTCACGTGCTTGGAATATCCCCGCAGCAGGTATTCGGGTATCCGGAAAATCATCTGACAGCAGACGAAGTCAGTAGCCTTGAACAGGTTTCGAAGCGGCGTGCTGATCGCGAACCGTTGGCGCGAATCACCGGTGAAAAGGAATTCTGGAGTCTGACTTTTCACATTTCGGATGAGACGCTGATCCCGCGACCTGAGACGGAAACCCTGATCGACGCCGTGCTTGAACGTTTTCCGGACAAGAGCCAACCGCTGCGCATCCTTGATCTCGGAACCGGATCCGGGTGCCTGCTGGTCAGTTTATTGCACGAATTGACGGGTGCGTCGGGGGTCGGTGTTGATATTTCAGAACCCGCCCTGCAAACCGCCCGAACAAACGCCCGACATCTGGGTGTGGAAAATCGTAGCCGGTTTGTTCAGAACGACTGGGGTCGCTCGCTGGGCAGGAAATGTTCCGGGCAATTTGATATCATCGTATCGAACCCGCCCTATATTGTTACTGCCACGATTGACCGGTTGCAACGGGAGGTCTCGGCATATGAACCGAGGCAGGCGCTGGCGGGCGGTGAAGACGGACTGGAGGCTTATCGAAAGTTGATTCCGGACGTCTGTTCACTGCTTGGCGGCAATGGCTTTCTGGCGCTTGAAATCGGTATTGGCCAGGCAACTGACGTGCAGGCGCTGGGCATCACGGAAGGGCTGACTCCGGCGGGTTGTCGACAAGACCTGGCAGGAATTGACAGGTGTGTTCTGTTCGACAGGCCATAATGTATCCATCAATTGAAAAAATATGTTGGAATGGCGGAGTTTCCCCGTTAAGTTGGAAACGAAAGCAGCCAGATGGCTGGCCGGGTCCATTCATAAAGGCGATGTTGACCCCGGAATTTTTCCCCAGCAGGTATCGAGTGCCATCATTTGTATGGAATTCATCTGCGATCATACTGTGATCAGGCCGGGCAGATTGTGCGGGCGGGGATTTAGGATTAGCCTGGAACCGAAGGTATCATGAAACAGGGCTCAAATAGAAGACCGCGTCCGCGCGGAAACTCAAATTCAAATAAATCGCGTCCATCCGGGCGTCATTCCTATGATAGCAATGGTCCCGGTGGTAAGGTGCGTGGCACAGCGCAGCAGGTGCTGGAGAAATACCAGGCGTTGGGGTACGATGCGACGTCATCCGGCGACCGGATTGCGGCGGAATCATTTTTCCAGTTTGCCGAACATTATTATCGCATCGTTCATGCTGATGGTGCGAACCAGCCCAACCAGCCCAACCAGCCCAGTCAGGCGAATGGGCCGCAATTCGGCGGCAATCCGGAACAAACCCCGCCATCGGCCGCACCGGCCCGGGAAACGGTACCCGAAGCCAGCCCAGAGCTCCCGGCCTCAGTCACCGGACATGGTAACGAGGCGGCCAAACCGGCGGCCCGTGTGACCAGGATCAAGGCTGACGTGGCTCCCTCCGAACCGCAGCCGGCATTGGCTGATTCCGGGGGGGACGAGCCGGAAATCATTCGCAAGGCACCTCGCCGACGGCGCGCCCGTGCAAAGACAGAGGTTTCTGACGTCGTAAATACGGAAACCGTGGATTCCTGACGGGCGCTCCCGTCAGGGAACCCCCAGCGGTTCACCCACCGCAATTCGCCCGTTACAGGCAACCTCTGCAAAGATGCCACAGTCGGTGTGCGAAAAATTCTGTTGAAGGGATTTCAGTAAATTGATATCCCGTCGGGCAGTCGTGGGATTGACATGGGTCGCCGCGCAACGACCGGTCCTTGCAACAATTCTGAGACGCGCGTTGCCAATCGTAAGTTCCCGGCCAAGCCAGGAAAACTCCTGCCAGGGTATTCCGGTATCGACATACAGGTTTCCGCGAAACCGCCGCGGATTGATCTCCGAACCAACAACCCTTTCGATATCGCGGACAGTCGCCAGATTGATAATGGAAAGCAACCGCCGGGGTTGGTCTTCCAGAGACTGGTCGACCGTCGCTCGGATGATTTTGATCCGCGGTCCCCGCTTTGTCATAGTCTCCGGGCCCATGAACGCCATGAAAAAATCCTCTATCAACGAGCATCCGATTTTTGTGCGGAGGTCTCCCCGGGCGACCTGACGTCCCCCCCTGTTGATTGTCAGAACGTGAGTGTCAGGGTCGAATACCGTTTCCAGAGCAGCCAGTCTTTCGTATTTTTGCAGCACCAGAAAATTATTTTTAGGTATCCAGTCGCTGGTTGTCCCGTCTGTTTGCAGGGTTCCCGGAGCCAATGCATATTGCCTGTCATGTGGCAGACCCGCGCCAGCCGACAGGTCCGCCATTTGCAGCGACTGACCGCTTAAACTTTTAACCGGGTAGTGATAAATTGCAGACAATCCGATCATGATACCGGTACCCTGGCGGTCAGTCAGATCGATGTCAAATTGTTTGCTGCCGGGCCGAACGGAGGTTGCGCAATGTCCCCAATTACCCATATCAATATCAAGGAACCTCATTAACGAAAACACCACCCATTGCTGCCAGGCGGGATGGGGGTGTTGGTCTGGCAGAGGATGAATAGACCATGGAATTTGAAAACTATACGGAACGTGCGCGTGGGTTCATTCAGAATGCGCAAAACCTTGCCCTGAAATCAAACCACCAGCAACTGACCCCGTTACATATCCTGAAGGCGTTGCTAGAGGACAATGAAGGCCTGGCAACAACGTTGATCACGACGGCAGGCGGGCAATCGGCCCGTGCCCTGGAAGCGGTTAATACTGCCCTTCACAAAATGCCAAAAGTGGAAGGGGGCGGGGCCGGCCAGATTTACCTTGCGCCGGATACAGCCCGGTTGTTCGAACAGGTGGAAAAGCTGGCGGAAAAAAACGGTGACAGCTTTGTCAGTGTCGAGATTTTGCTGCTCGCGCTCGCCATGGCGCCGGTGGCGCCGTTGTCGACGATCATGAAGGAAGCGGACATCGTGCCGCAGAAATTGAACACTGCGATTACCGATCACCGGAAAGGCCGCAAGGCCAATTCCGCCCGTGCCGAAGATTCCTATGACGCATTGAAGAAATATGCTCGCGATCTGACGGAAGCGGCGGCCGAAGGGAAAATAGATCCGGTGATTGGCCGGGACGAGGAAATTCGCCGGACGATCCAGGTTCTATCCAGGCGAACCAAAAACAATCCGGTTCTGATTGGCGAACCCGGAGTCGGGAAAACCGCAATTATCGAGGGGCTCGCCCAGCGTATTGTATCGGGCGATGTGCCGGAAAACCTGAAACAGAAAAAACTGATGGTGCTGGATCTCGGGGCTTTGATTGCCGGTGCGAAATTCAGAGGTGAATTCGAAGAGCGCCTGAAGGCAGTGCTGACGGAAGTGACGTCGGCGGACGGGCAAATCATCCTGTTTATTGATGAAATGCACACCCTGGTCGGTGCGGGCGCATCCGAGGGCAGCATGGATGCATCCAACCTGCTGAAACCGGCCCTGGCACGCGGCGAATTGCACTGCGTCGGAGCAACAACCCTCAATGAATACCGCAAACATGTCGAGAAAGATGCTGCCCTCGCCCGACGGTTTCAACCGGTTTTTGTGTCCGAACCGACGGTTGAGGACACCATTTCCATCCTGCGCGGAATCAAGGAAAAATACGAACTGCATCATGGTGTTCGTATTCTTGACAGCTCTCTGGTGCAGGCGGCAATTTTGTCCAACCGTTACATCACCGACCGGTTTTTGCCGGACAAGGCGATTGATCTGGTCGATGAAGCGGGGAGTCGGGTGCGGATGCAGGTTGATTCCAAACCGGAAGAAATTGACGAACTGGATCGCCGGATCATTCAGCTCAAGATCGAGCGGGAGGCGATCAAGAAAGAGAACGACAAGGCGTCGCGGGACCGGCTGGTGAAGCTTGAAAGTGAGCTTGCGACGCTGGAAGTCCAGTCGGCGGAACTGACTGGCCGATGGGAAGCTGAAAAAGCGTCACTGGCCGATACCACGAAAACCAAGGAAGAGCTGGACCGGGCCCGTATCGCCGTCGAACGCGCCATGCGTGAAGGGCAACTTGAGGAAGCTTCGCGGCTTCAGTACGAATTGATCCCACGGCTGGAAGCGACCGTCGCACGGGAAGAAAAAGCCGAGGCCTCGCATATGGTTGAAGAAGCCGTTACGCCAGAACACATTGCATCAATTGTATCGCGCTGGACCGGTATCCCGGTCGACAAAATGCTGCAGGGTGAACGGGAAAAACTCCTGCAAATGGAGACCGCACTGCGCGCCAGGGTGATCGGTCAGGAAGAAGCTCTGGTCGCCGTTTCCAATGCTGTCCGGCGCGCCCGCGCCGGTTTGCAGGATCAGGGGCGGCCAATTGGCTCATTCCTGTTCCTCGGACCAACGGGTGTCGGCAAAACCGAACTGACCAAGGCGCTGGCCGAATTCATGTTTGATGACGAACAGGCGATGGTGCGTATCGATATGTCGGAATATATGGAAAAACATTCGGTATCGCGACTGATCGGGGCGCCGCCAGGGTATGTCGGTTATGACGAAGGCGGCGCATTGACGGAAGCCGTCCGCCGCCGCCCCTATCAGGTCATCCTGTTTGATGAAGTGGAAAAAGCCCATCCGGATGTGTTTAATGTCCTGTTGCAGGTTTTGGACGACGGGCGTCTGACCGATGGTCAGGGGCGAACGGTCGATTTCAGGAATACGCTGATTATCCTGACCTCCAACCTGGGTGGGGAGATTCTCGCCGCCCAGCAAGAAGGGCACGATTCTGCGGAAGTGCGTGAGGGCGTGATGAACGTGGTTCGGTCCGCATTCCGTCCCGAATTCCTGAACCGTCTGGATGAAATCATCCTGTTCCATCGTTTGTTCCGCGAACATATGGATGGCATTGTGACGATTCAGTTGCAGCGCCTGATCAAGTTGCTGAAAGACCGTGATATTGTGATCAAGCTTGACGGTGCGGCGAAAGCCAGACTGGCCGATCTTGGATTTGATCCGGTGTATGGCGCCCGCCCGCTGAAGAGGGTTATCCAGACTTTGTTGCAAAATCCGTTGGCAGGTATGATTCTGGAGGGTCGGGTCAATGACGGCGATACGGTTGAGGTGTCGGCAACCGACGATGGTCTGGTTGTCAATGGGGAACGCGCTGAAGCTGCTTAAAATACGGTGGAACCGGGCTATTTTGGCCGGTTCCACCGGATATTTTTGACCTCAACGGATGGCGCGCCGACCGACAGGCCGAAGGGTGGGTTTCGACAGGTCGTGATCGGTGTCACAGCGATCACGCGAAAGGCCGTATACACTCTAGTCGATTTGGGGTATCCTGCTAACAGGGTTTTTTCGGGACGAAAAATATGTCAGATATTTCGTTAAGCGCAGCCGCCCGTACCAGTCTTCTTGATTTGCAGCGAACCGATCAGGTTCGAGCGCGGTCTTCGGATCGCCTGGCATCCGGTCGTCAGATCAATCGGGTGACGGATGATCCGGTCGGGTTCAGTCAATCGGCAGCTTCGCGCAAGCGTGTTTCGGACCTGCTTTATCTTAAAAATGATACGGGACAGGCCCTCAGCGCTGTTGAAACGGCCCTGAATGGTGTCAAAACGATTGAAAAACTGACGCAGCAACTGCGCGGACTGGCGGTTTCGGCGCAAAATGCCAGCGGTAGCCAGCGGGCTGAAATCGCCAAGCAATTTGATGCAATCCGGACGCAGATTACGGCCGTGGCAGCGGATACTTCCTATGGCGGTGTTTCCCTGATCAGCAGTGTTCCGGGGTCAATCGACCAACAGGTCGGCGATATCAGTAAGGGCTTCGTCAGTGTCCCCGGAAAAGCCACAGATGCGGCGGCACTCGGGGTTGGTTCGGCGTCGGCCACCTACAACGGGTTCGCGACCAATGCCGATATCAGTGCAGCGATCAGCGGACTGGATACTGCTGTCAGTACGCTGCGAACAACGGCGTCTCAGTTCGGATCGAAGGTCGCATCCCTGACGATATCGGAAAAATTCAATCAGTCTCTTTCCCAGACTTTGCAGGCTGGACAGGATAAACGCGTCAATGCCGACCTCAATCAAGAGGCTGCCAATCTCCTGTCGACCCGGGTGCGTGCGCAACTGGGGCAGGAAGGATTACGAATTGCCCAACAGGGAGGGACGGCTGTTTCGCAACTGTTGCAAAGCGTCATCGGATAATGGCGGCAAGCGCGCTTAACGCCTACACCAAATCCCGGCGGCTCGGGCTGAATGGGCGCGCTCTGGAGGCGGAAGCTTTTTTGCAGGCGGCTCGCATGCTTGATACGATTGATATTTCCGATGCGATCAAGGGCCTCAAGTTTACTCACTCACTCTGGACGATTGTGCAGGCAGATCTCCTGGATCCGGCCAACAAGCTCTCTGACGGATTGAAAAATGATATGCTCAGCCTCAGCCTGTTCGTTGATCAGGAAATTGCCCGGGCGTTGACCCGCCCCAGTCGTGATCGCCTGCAAACCCTGAGTTCCATCAACCGGAATCTGGCAGCAGGCCTTTTGGCGTTGAATTAAGCCGCCCGCCTGACACCGAATGCTCCGAATTTGCTGGCTTGCCTCTGGCCGCGGCCTGGCGGCAGTATGTCGGAATGGTACTGACCTCAGGGGACGCATGTCATGATTACCTGCTACGTACGATATGAATTGAATCCAGACAAAGTGATGGAATTCGAAAATTACGCGAAACGCTGGATTCCGCTGGTTGAACGGTTTGGCGGAATCCATCACGGTTATTTTCTGCCACACGAAAGCGCCAATGATCTGGCGGTTGCCCTGTTTTCATTTGTGTCACTGGCCGCTTACGAAACCTACAGGACTGAAAGTATGAAGGATGTTGAATGTCAGGCGGCGTTTGCCTATGCGAGGGACGCCGACTGTATTCGACGATATGACCGACAGTTCCTGCGCCCTGTCACGGGAGAGAATTTGCCTGGTGATCTGACCGAACCGGTAGAAAACCGGGGGACATTGGCATGACACTGCGGGTCTGTGTCGCCGGCGTCAGTGGCTGGACAGGGGCGGCGGTGACCCGTGGTGTGCTGGCCGCCCCGGACCTCGACCTGACGGCGGCGGTGTCACGAAACAGTGCCGGCAAAGACGTTGGTGAAGTGCTTGGCGAAATAAGTCCGGTTGGCGTATCAATTGTCCCCGATGTCCGGCAGGCGCTGCAACAGGGTGTCGATGTCCTGATCGATTACACGTCAACAGCAGCGGTCAAGGCGCACGTGCTCCATGCCATTGAACAGGGTGTGGCCGTCGTGATTGGTACCTCGGGGATGACGGTAGATGATTTTGCCGAGATCGAAGACGCCGCTGAACGTTGCAACGTCGGTATCGTCGGCGGCGGAAATTTCAGTGTGACAGCAGCGATGATGCAGCATCTTGCACTTATCGCTGCACACCATATCCCGCATTTCGAAGTTCTCGAGTACGCCTGGGCCGAGAAAGAGGATGTGCCGAGCGGCACGGCCCGCGAACTGGCGGAAAACCTGGGTAGCGTTCAGGTTCCTCGACAGATCCGTCCGGTCGACGAACTGATCGGGCCAAGGGACGCACGCGGTGCTGCGATCAACGGTGTCCAGGTTCATTGTATTCGGATGCCGGGCTACACTCTCCGGTGCGAAGCGATCTTTGGCATGGCCGGCGAACGCCTGACGGTCAGTCATGAGGCCGGCCAGAGTGCCGATCCCTATGTCGCCGGCACGTTGCTCGCGGCCCGACCGGCTGTGCAGATACGCGGCCTGGTACGCGGCCTGGACAAACTTCTGTTCCGCCCGGATGCCGATGGACCGGATTGCTGACGCCGGTCAGGATGTCAGGAAAGACTGCAGGCGTTTCACAAAGGCTACCGGCTGGTCAGCGTGAACCCAATGTCCGGCCCCCTCAATATAATCGATTTCCGCATGCGGAAAGAGACGGTCGATTGTTGAGCGGTGAGCTGGCGCAATATAGTCGGACTGGCGTCCGCCGAGAAACAGCGTCTGTCCCGGATAGCCGTGGGCATCCGGAGTGGCCGGGAAACCCATAATGTCACCCATATGGCCACTGATGGCATCCAGATTGACGCGCCAGCCATATTCACCGGTCGGATATTTCACAAGATTCTGCAGCAGAAAGGCGCGAACACTGCGGTCGGGAAATTCCTGCGCCAGACTGTTTTCGATATCGGAACGCCGTGTTGCATTTTTTACGTCAACTGCCTGAAGGGCACGAATGTAATGATCATAATCGCGGGCATACGTGACCGGCGCAATATCGACAATGGTCAGACGGTCAATCATCCCGGGCGCCGTCAGGGCCAGGGTCATGGCTGTCTTGCCGCCCATGGAATGCCCGACCAGACGGACCGGAAACAGGCGTTGCGTGTCGATAAACCGGGCGACATCATCCGCCATGTCTGGGTATGACATGTCCGCGCCGTGCGGCGACTCACCGTGATTTCGCAAATCCAGCGTATATACCCGATAGTCGTCCTGCAACGCCTTGGCAATTCCGGCCCAGTTCCGTTTCCAGCCAAACAAGCCATGCAGAATGATCAGCGGAGGTCCATCCCCGGTGACCGAAAAGGCGAGATCGAGACCCATTCCCCGGACACTATTTGCTATTGTGAAGACGCGACGCGGGCAGCACCGGTTTCAATGGCGGCAAATTGCTGATCAATTTCGGTCCGGGTCTGGCGGAATTTTTCGAGTTGTTTTCCGGCCAGTTTTTCACCGGACGGCATTTTTACCCGCATGGGATTGGTCGGACGACCGTTTTTGATGATTTCATAGTGCAGATGGGGTCCGGTTGACCGCCCGGTTGTGCCGACGTAACCGATGATCTGGCCCTGATTGACCCGCGTACCGGTACGCATTCCCGATGCAAACCCTTTCATGTGAGCATAGGCGGTGGAATAGGTTCCGTTGTGACGAATGCGAATGTACCGGCCGTAACCGCCCTTGGTTCCGGCAAAGGAAATCGAACCATTACCGGCAGCATAGATCGGTGTGCCACGCGGCGCCGCGAAATCAACCCCGGTATGCTGTTTGGTATATCCGAGGATGGGGTGTTTGCGTTTGCCAAACCCGGACGAAAGCCGGGCGCCATCAATCGGTGTCCGCATCAGCGCCTTGCGGGCACTTTGGCCGTTTTCGTTGTAATAGTTGATATTCCCGTCCGCAGTTTTGAACCGATAAACGGACACAGATTTTCCACTGAGAGTCAAAGTAGCGAACAGAATATCATCACTTTTGACCAGCGCGCCGTCGTCGTCGCGGACCTGTTCGTACATGACCTGAAACGCGTCGCCTTTGCGGATGTCTCGCTGGAAATCCACATCCCAGGAATAGGCCCGGATCAGTTCGGCCAACGCCGAACTGGACAGACCGGATTTTCGGCCCGCCACATACAGGCTGGATTCAATAATGCCGTCGGCGCGGGCCAGTGAATGGGTCAACGGACGGTCCGCGATGGTTGATTGGAAATTTCCCTGCTCGTCGCGCTCGACACGGACTTCCGTTGTAGGGTCCGGGCGCAGAGAAAACCCGATGAACGTTCCAATCTTTGCAACGTCGGCAGACCCGTCCGGAGACTCAACACGGTAACTGATCTGGATATCCTGACCTTTGCGGAACTTGCGCGGATTGAAATATTCCTTGAGCGCGGTAATCGCCGCAAAACGGTCGTCGCTGGCGGCACCCGCTTGTTTGAGTAGTCCTGCCAGCGTGTCGCCGCGTCCGGCGGTCAGTGTCTGCGACACGGTGCGAAGTTCCGGCACAGTGATTTCATCGCGCGGGACACGTGGAGAGGTGGTCCGCAACCCCGGTTGAGCGGCGGTCGGGTTACCAAGTGAAATCGGACCCAGCCCCAGTGTTTTTGACGGGCTGGTCGCCGCCAGTCGGCCATATCCTTTTGATACAGCGGCATTAATGAAATAAGCGGACCCGGCGATGACGCCCAGTCCGATCATTGCCAAACCAACCAGTCCTCTCAGTTTCATGCGTACTTTCTCTCCCGCGGTCGGTTTGTTTGGCACGTCGTCTGCGATTGCACGTAAATGCGGGTTATCACGAACTACCGCAGTCAATTAGACGCCGAAGATGTCTGTTCAGACCAAATGTGTCAAGTATAATACAAACGATTCATTGTTTGGAATCAAAGGTATAGGCCAGGAGTTAAAATTCGGTTTCCGTTACCGACGACACGGACAAAAACACCGCCAGCCAGACGTGACTCATTCGTCTTTATAGAGTGGCCGGATATATTGAATTTCCGTGTCCCAGGGGAAATAGACCCAGACATCCTGCCCGACGTCATGGGTATAGGTGTCGACGTGCCGCATACCCTTGGGTTTGGCATAGACTGTCGCAAAATGGGACTCCGGAAGGATCTTGCGCGCTTCGCGCGCGGTCGTTCCGGTATCAACCAGATCATCGACCAGTAACCAGCCGCGACCACCAACGCTGGCCGCCCGTTCCGGTACTTTAAGAACGTCAATGGTTCCCTGTTTCTGTTCGTCGTAACTGGTGATACACAGGGTATCCACCACCCGAATTTCCATCTCCCGGGCAAGAATTGCCGCCGGAAAGAGGCCGCCACGGGTCAGCGCTACGATGCCCTCCCAGGGACCGTGCTGCATCAGTTTCCGAACCAGATATTTTGAATCCCGGTGCACTTCCGCCCAGGAAACGACATGCTGCATCAGATCATTTCGCATTTTATTGAACCTGTTCTTCCGTCCATCGCCAAACGGCATTTGATCCGATCAGCTATCGACGCGCGATGCGCAGATTGCAACGAAAAACCGGTCTCGACAGAAACCGGTTTTGTCCTGAGATGCCTGCATGCGATCAACGCAAATACAGGTGAACCTCGTTGGTCCGGGCCTGTGCGGATGTTTTTGCAGACACGGCGATCCGGGCCGGTGGCATACCCATCTCTATCAGGGATCGCAGGACATTTTCAGAATACCGCCGGGCTTTGTTGGTGTTCAAGGCGACCCGCGCTTGCCCGCCGGACGTTGGCGCGACAGCGACCAGATCAAAAACCGCGTCCGGGCGCTTTTCCAGAACCCTGCTCACTGCGTTGTAGAGGGCTTGCTGATACGGAACATCATTGCGATCAAACCGGATCACGACCAGAGGGCGACGACCTGACGTATTCAACGGTGCTCCGGCGGCAATGGCGGTACCGCCACCGGAATTCGCCATTGCGATGTTCATCAGGCTGCCGCCATAAATTTCACCGGACTTGATGCCGGTCGACAGCAGGTTCAGGTTGGACCGTTCGGTCGCCACGTAGTTGGTTTGCCGGCGGACATCATTGGAAACTTCCTTGAGCAACCGGTCGATGAGGACGTCGGTCTGGTTGACTTCGTCTTCCAGGACGGTCAGCTGACGGTGATCTTCATCAATTGCACCCGACACGGAAAAGGCGGCTTTTGCCGATTCCGCCAGAAACGAGGACATCGTCGAACTGCTGCCGATTGACCCCGCCAGACCGTTCATTGCCGCAACGTCTTGCGACAGGCGGTCAAGATCGGCTTGTGCACTCCGGAACTGCTGAACCAAAATCGGATTGCCGGGTGTGGTGCCGACCTGCAGGCGGGCATTGACGGCGGCAATGGTTCCGTGGAAGCGTTGCGAATTTGCGACCAGTCCGCCCCGCAATTTTTGCAATTGACCGTTTTGTTGGGCGACCTGATTCTGGAGTCGTTCCAGTTCGGCGCGCAGTTCAATAACTTTTTTTCCGACGAACGTGCCCGTTGGCTGTCCCGGTGTGACGCCGGTGGGGTTGAAATTGCCATTGCCGAGTTCCGGCTGTGGTGATTTCGGTTGTTCAGTCGCCGCTGTCTTTGCGACCGTCGCAGCGGCAGTCTGTTCGGTGGGGGCCGGGCTGCCGGCGGGATCTTCACCGGTTAGAGACGGCCACAGGGACTCTTGTGAGAAAGAGCAGGCGGAAAGCGCAATTGACGCACTGACCAGCAAGGTTCGTATTCCAAATGCAACCATAATCCGTGATAGCCCTTTAATTAGCTGAATCCCCTTTAGAATCTTCCGTGCTACATTATCAATCAATGGCCAACCAGAAGTCTCCCCTTTAAATTATCGGTGATAGTACTCAATGGTCCGCTTGCCGACAAGTTCCTATTTTTAAGGGGATTTATGGCATTTGGCAATTGCCACTATTTGAATTATTTCTGGCCTTGCCATGAGCCGTCGTCTTTAGTAGGTTCCGCCAACTTCAGCGCCTCCGGTTTCCGGATAGGGTCGATTGGCCCGAATATCGTTGTGATGTGCCCGTAGCTCAATTGGATAGAGCATCTGACTACGAATCAGAAGGTTGGGAGTTCGAGTCTCTCCGGGCGCGCCATTCCGATTAAACAGCACCGGCGCTCCCTCCGTCCAGTTCGTTTCGAGTTGAAGCCCCCGCTCCAGACATTCCGCATATCGTCCGATAACAGTAGAATCGTGCGTCATGCAACTGGTATGATGGCGACGGGTCATCCTTGTTTTTCTCATATGCGGACAGGTAAACGATGGAATTTGGCAATACGGATACGGAGCACGCGCTCGGGTGTGTGCTGGCCCATACGGTAAAATTGCCCACGTCTGTGCTCAGGAAAGGCACGGTCATCGATCCGGGTGTGATCGATCAGTTGCGACAGGCCGGCGTTCAGTCAGTGATGGCGGCCCGCCTGTTCGACAATGACGTGGCGGAAGACGACGCTGCCCGACTGGTTGCTGCCGGGCTTGCCGGGCTGGATGTGGTATTGGCGGACGCCTACACCGGGCGGGTCAATCTGTATGCGGGTCAGGCTGGTCTGCTGGTTGTCGAGGAGCAGGACGTCCGCACGATCAACCGGGTGGATGAAGGGGTCACGCTTGCGACCTTGCGACCACTGTCCCGCGTGGGTCGCGGGCAAATGGTCGCAACTGTAAAAATAATCCCGTTTGCGGTGGCCAGGAGTAGCCTCGATGAAATCGGGCGGTTGATAGCCGCACGCGGACCGATGTTGACGGTTGCCGCCTTCCGTGCGAAGCGGGTGGAACTGATCATGTGCCGGTTCGGGCATGAGCGGGAGAAGGTCATGGCGAAGCGGCAGCATGCCGTCACCACCCGGATCATGTCCCTTGGCGGCACTGTCGGGCCTGTTACAGACTGTCCCCATTCGGTTGCCGATGTAGCAGCGGCGATCCGCGATAGTGTTTCCCGCGCGCCGGACCTGATCCTGGTATTCGGTGCGTCGGCGATCGTTGACCGCGGCGATGTCATTCCGGCGGCGTTGCGGCAAGCCGGCGGTGAAATTCTCCAGCTGGGAATGCCGGTTGACCCCGGAAACCTGCTGTTGTGCGGGGAAATTGCCGGATGCCCACTGGTTGGTGTGCCAAGCTGTGCCAGCTCTATCAAGCAAAACGGATTTGACTGGGTGCTGGAGCGAATTTTCTGTGACCAGCCGGTCGATCGGGAAGCGTTCGTCGCCATGGCCTGCGGTGGCCTGCTAACCGAAATAGCGTCCCGGCCACAACCCCGCGAAAGCAGGCGACGGCTAGTCGGGACGGACAAACACGAGCAGGATGACGTGTCGGCAAATTGACCCCAACCTTGTAAAAAAATGCTGTGCTGTCTAATATAATTAACAAACATGCCAATTTCACTGGCGACAGTGGGTGAATTGCGCCTAATATAATTGACAATTTCGTTTTATGGGCGGCGCGAGGCCGGTTGCGGAAAAGTCGGTGACGTAAACAATATCGCGTGCGTTGCATAACTTCATGGCGCATGAGAGGAGTGTGAATTTGATTTCGAACTCAACAGAATTGTGGCAAGAGCAGGACCGGGATCATCATCTCCATCCCTTCACAGATACCAAGGCCCTCAATCAGGCGGGCGTACGTGTAATCGTCCGGGGTGAGGGCGTGTATATCTGGGATTCCGAGGGGAAAAAAATCATCGACGGGATGGCCGGGTTATGGTGCGTAAATATGGGGTATGGCCGTACTGAATTGATCGAGGCCGCGCATCAACAGATGCAGGAACTTCCCTTTTATAACACATTTTTCAAAACAACGACGAAACCGGCGACGGACCTGGCACGCATTCTGGCGGAGGTAACGCCCGACGGGTTCAATCGCGCCTTTTTCGCCGGGTCCGGTTCGGAAGCCAACGACACGGTCGTCCGGATGGTTCGGCGGTATTGGGACATCAAGGGATGTCCTGAAAAAAAGACCATCATCAGCCGGGATAATGCGTACCACGGATCAACGGTGGCGGCAGCCAGCCTGGGTGGTATGCGATCCATGCACGAACAGGGTGACCTGCCAATTCCGGGAATTTCCCATATCATGCAGCCGTACTGGTATCATCTGGGCGGTGATATGACGCCGGATGCCTTCGGATTGAAGGCAGCACAGGCGCTGGAAACCAGAATACTGGAAATTGGCGCCGACAAGGTAGCGGCATTTATCGGCGAACCCGTTCAGGGGGCCGGTGGCGTGATTGTGCCGCCCGCAACCTACTGGCCGGAAATTCAGAGAATCTGCGACAAATATGATATTCTGCTGATTGCCGACGAGGTGATTTGCGGATTTGGCCGAACCGGCAACTGGTTCGGCAGTCAGACCTTTGCCATCAAACCCGACCTGATACCGATGGCCAAGGGCATGTCGTCGGGTTATCTGCCGATCGCGGCCGTGATGGTGCATGACCGGATCGCCGACGTTCTGATTGATGAAGGTGGCGATTTTAATCACGGATTTACCTATTCCGGGCATCCGGTGGCGGCGGCCGTCGCATTGGCCAACATCGAACTGATGCGGCGTGAAAACATTGTGGAAAAAGTGGGCTCTGATACGGGGCCCTATTTCCAGCGCTGTCTGACGGAACTGGCCTCCCACCCGTTGGTGGGAGAAGTCCGTGGGGTCGGACTGGTGGCAGCGATTGAACTGGTCAGGGACAAAAGGAGCCGTGAATTATTTGATCCGGTCGGTCGGGTCGGGGAAATTTGCCGCGATCACTGTTTTGCAAACGGCTTGATCATGCGCGCAACGTCCGACAGCATGATCTTGTCACCGCCACTGATAATTACGAAAAATGAAATTGACGAACTGGTGGAAAAAGCACGAAGCTGTCTGGAGATGACAGCGAAGGACATCACAGAATAATTGAACCGTTTAAATTCAGGTCATTGTGAGGAGGCAGGTTATGAAGCGTTATATTAAAGGGGCACTTGTGGCTCTTGCTGGCGTGGCGTTGCTGGCGTCCTGTTCCGATAAGGAAGAGGAAAAAGTCGTCAATGTCTACAACTGGTCAGACTATATTGACGAAGCAATTTTAAAGGATTTCGAGAAAGAAACCGGTATCAAGGTCGTTTACGATGTATTTGATTCCAATGATGTTCTGGAAACAAAGCTGCTGGCAGGCAAAACCGGGTATGATGTTGTGGTGCCATCCGGAACGTTTCTGGCACGTCAGATCAAGGCAGGCGTGTTTGCCAAACTGGACAAGACGAAACTGGCCAACCTGAAAAACATGTGGAAACTGGTGCAGGATCGTACCGCTACCTATGATCCGGGCAATAACTACTCGATCAATTATATGTGGGGATCGACCGGCATCGGTTATAACGTCGGGAAAATCAAGGAACGGATGGCCGATGCGCCGGTGACATCCTGGAAAATGATCTTTGACCCCGCCATTGTCTCGAAATTTGCCGATTGCGGCGTTTATATGCTTGATACCGGCGATGAAATGATCCCGGCGGCTCTCAATTATATCGGTGAAAACCCGGACAGCAAGGACCCGGCAGTGATCGCCAAGGCCGAGCCGGTACTGGCGGCAATCCGTCCGTTCATCCGGAAATTCCATTCTTCGGAATATATTGACGCACTGGCGAACGGTGACATCTGTCTGGCCGTTGGCTGGTCCGGTGACGTTCTGCAGGCCCGTGACCGGGCCGCCGAAGCCAAAAACGGTGTCGAGGTCGCGTACGTTACTCCGGACGAAGGCGCCTTGATGTGGTTCGACCAGATGGCCATTCCGGCTGATGCGCCGCACCCCAAGAATGCGCTGCGGTTCCTTAATTACATCATGCGTCCGGATGTCATGGCGAAAGCTTCCAACTATGTCTATTACGCCAATGGCAATCTGGAGTCGCAGAAGCTATTGAATGAAGATGTCATCAAGGATCCGGCGATCTATCCGACGCCTGCCGCCCTGAAGACGTTATACACGACCACACCCTATGATGAAAAAAGCCAGGCGGTCATTACCCGCATCTGGACCAGGGTAAAAAGTGGTCAGTAATATCTGACAGCAAGGACCCCGCGACCAATTGGTCGCGGGGTTTTATCTTTCAGGAACCTCTGTAGGAGGAATCGCCGGATGGCGCTTGCCAGTACGCAGGAAAAAAAGATATTTGCGCCATGGGCGGACGTGGAAGCAAAACCGTTTGTCCGGATTGATGGCGTCACCAAAAAGTTTGGCGACTTTGTTGCAGTCAACAATATTTCGCTGGATATATTCGAACGGGAGTTTTTCTCGCTTCTCGGTCCGTCCGGATGCGGCAAGACCACCCTGCTCCGGATGCTGGCCGGATTCGAGACTCCAACCAGCGGTCGTATCCTGATCGATGGTGAAGACATGTCGCAGGTGCCGCCTCACAAGCGACCGGTCAACATGATGTTCCAGTCCTATGCACTGTTTCCGCATATGACTGTTGAGAACAATATTGCGTTCGGCCTGAAACAGGATCGCCTGCCGAAAGATGAAATCCGGGATCGGGTTGCCCGCATGGTCAAACTTGTCCAGATGGAGCAGTTCGTCGGACGCAAGCCGGACCAGTTGTCCGGCGGCCAGCGGCAGCGCGTGGCTCTCGCCCGGGCGCTGGTCAAAAACCCGAAGATATTGCTGCTGGACGAACCGCTCGGAGCTCTCGATAAAAAATTGCGGGAAGAAACCCAGTTCGAACTGATGTGTCTTCAGGAAGATCTCGGCATCACGTTTGTGATTGTCACCCATGATCAGGAAGAAGCGATGACCGTGTCTTCCCGGATCGCGCTGGTCGATCACGGTAAGATTGTGCAGGTCGCGACCCCGCTGGAGATCTATGAATCGCCGGTTTCGCGGCAGGTTGCCGAATTCATCGGTGACGTGAATATCCTGCCCGGGAAGGTCGAGAACATATTGCCGGACCGCGCCGAAATCAGGACACCGGAATCATCGACATTGATTAGCGCCAGCCGCACCATGGAGGTCGCGCCGGACGAGTCGGTGCTGGTCGCTGTTCGCCCGGAAAAAATGCTGATCAGCCAAACGCCACCGGAAAGCGGTTCGATGAATTGTCTGGAAGGCGAGGTCTGGGATATCGGATATCTTGGCAAATTGTCGATCTACCATGTCAGGCTGGCGGGCGGGACGGTCATCACCGTGGCGCAGACCAACCGTCTCCGCTCCACCGAAAATACCATTACCTGGGAAGACAGGGTTTATGTTTCCTGGGCATCCGATGCCGCGATCCTGTTGAAAAGCTGATACGGGATGTCTGGCGGTCAACCAATCACCGATACACACCAGCGGATCACCACGAAATGGTCTGCCCTTCGACGCCAGGCGTTTGACCTGGCGCGGCGATGTGTGGCAAATGGCCGGGCGACGGTAATCGCTGTTCCCTATGTCTGGCTCGTAATTTTTTTTCTGACCCCATTTCTGATCGTCTTCAAGATCAGTTTTTCCGAAATCCGTATTGCGATTCCACCGTATGCACCCCTGTTTGAATATGTTGACGGACTCAATTTCGTCATCAATCTAAAAATCCAGACCTACCGGCAACTGATCAGCGATTCCCTGTACTGGAAATCCTACATCAGCAGCCTGGAAATAGCGACGGTGTCGACTTTCCTGACCCTGTTAATCGGTTATCCGATTGCCTACGGCATGGCGAGGGCCCCGAGAGATCGGCAACTGATGCTGGTGATGCTGGTAATTCTGCCGTTCTGGACATCCTTTCTGATCCGGGTATACGCGTGGATCGGCATATTGAAAAACGAAGGGTTCCTGAATTATTTTCTACTCTGGGCCGGCGTCATTGATGAACCGCTGAGCCTGCTGCACTCAAACGTCGCGGTCTACATCGGGATTGTCTACTCCTACCTGCCGTTCATGATCCTGCCGCTATATGCCAGCCTGGAAAAAATGGACCATTCGCTGCTGGAGGCGGCATCTGACCTCGGTTGTCCGCCGTTAAAGGCGTTCTGGAAAATCACCTTTCCGTTGTCGCTGCCAGCCGTCGCGGCAGGTTGTTTTCTGGTGTTTATTCCGGCGGTCGGGGAATTCGTCATTCCTGACCTGCTGGGCGGGTCATCAACACTGATGATTGGCAAAACACTCTGGTCCGAATTTTTCAACAACCGGAACTGGCCGCTGGCGTCGGCGGTAGCAGTCCTTCTGTTGCTGATGCTCGTTGTGCCGATTGTCGCTTTTCAGCGGTTCCAGGTCCGCCAACTCGACAGGCAGGGATAGCGGGAAACCCATGCGCAGCAAAATGTCGCTATTCAATCTTTTGTCTCTCGTTGTCGGTTTCAGCTTTCTCTATCTGCCGATCCTGTTGCTGGTCATATTCAGTTTTAATGAATCTCGCCTGGTGACCGTTTGGTCGGGATTTTCTGTAAAGTGGTATGCCGAACTGTTCGCCAACGAGAGCATCCTTCGGGCCGCATCCATGACCCTGAAAGTGGCGTTGCTGTCGTCAACACTGGCGACCGTTCTCGGCACGATGGCGGGTCTGGCGATGGCACGGTATGGTCAGTTTCGCGGACGAACCCTGTTTAACGGCATGATATATGCGCCGCTGGTGATGCCGGAAGTCATCACGGGGCTGTCTTTGTTGTTAATGTTTGTGACGATCTCACTTGATCGCGGTTTTCTCACCATCACGATGGCCCACACCACCTTTTCGATGTGTTACGTCGCCGTGGTTCTGCAGTCACGCCTGAGTTCATTTGATCGATCGATTGAGGAAGCAGCAATGGATCTTGGCTGTCCGCCCGCGAAAACGTTCTTTCTGATCACCCTGCCGATTATTTTCCCGGCGGTCGCGTCGGGCTGGCTTTTGTCGTTCACCCTGTCCCTCGATGATCTGGTCATCGCCAGTTTTACGTCCGGTCCGGGCGCCACCACCCTGCCAATGAAAATATACAGTCAGATGCGGTTGGGAGTCACACCCGAGATCAATGCCGTATCAACCATCCTGATCGGATTGGTGACATGCGGCGTGGTGATAACGTCGTTTCTGCACAAACGGCGAATGCGTCAGTCCGAACGGAACCAGCATCTGGCATCCATGTAGCCGGAAAATATCAGAAGTTGGGCGGCGTCGCAGCGCTGATGATTTCGCACGTCTTTTTAGTAGTATTGCGAAATCGGTGCGGTGTCTGGGTGTCAATATAATAGGCATCGCCTTTTTTCAGAATACGGGTTTCATTGCCGACCGTCAGTTCGATTTCACCCGAAATGATCACACCCGCTTCCTCGCCGGTGTGAGAAATCATATCTTCGCCGGAATGTCGCCCGGGGGGATATTTTTCGTGCAGCATGCGAAGTTTTCTGTTTTTGCGGGTTGCCCCGACCAACAACAATGAAACGCCGCTGTCGGATAATTCGATCAGCTCATCGCGGGCAAAGAACTGGGCCTCGCGCGGGGTCAGCTCCATGGTGAAAAAATCGATCAGGCTGAGGGGAAAACCGTCCAGTACCTTTTTCAGCGAGTCAACCGACGGACTGACCCGGTCCTGTTCAATCAGTGAGATCGTTGAATTGGTGACACCGGCCCGTTTCGCCAGTTTGCGTTGTGAGAGGCCATAAATCTTGCGAATGGCGCTCAGGCGCTCGCCGATGTCTGACGCCATCACCGACCTCTCTTCGTGCCGGCCAACAGACACAGGTAGGTCCACATGAAGGTTGCTGCCGCCAGCGATGTGATCTGGGCGTGATCGTAGGCGGGTGCCACCTCCACCATGTCCATCCCGATCCAGTTGATGTTTTCCAGTCGTTTCAGAATAGCCAGCGCCTGCCAACTGAACAGTCCACCTATTTCCGGTGTGCCGGTGCCCGGTGCCTGGGCTGGATCAATGGCATCAATGTCGAATGTCAGATAGGTGTTAGCATCGCCGACTGTTTGCAGGATGGTTTGGACGGCCATCAGAATACCGTCCAGATGGACCTGTTCCGCCGTGATGACGGTAAAGCCAAGCGTGTCAGTGGTATACCGCATCACATCCGTACCGGTCGGGGACCGGATGCCGATCTGGACGCTGTGGGTCGGATCAATCAGACCTTCCATACAGGCATGATGAAAGGGTGTTCCATGCCCGATCGGTGCGCCAAAACTGTCTTTCCAGGTATCAACGTGGGCATCAAAATGGACCAGACGGATGGCTTTGCCATGACGGTCTGCCAGTGCGCGGAGGATAGGCAGTGTAATGGTATGGTCACCGCCCATGGAAACCGGGTGGCCGGGCAGGGCGCGGATCTGCTCTTCGATCCGTTGCAGGGACGGTTCCATGTACCCATTGACAATCTCGAGATCTCCATGGTCGGCCATTTTCAGGAGCCGGCAGGGGTCGAGGCCGGTTTCCGGGTGATCGCCGTCAACCAGCATCAGACTGGCGTCACGAATGGCGGCGGGGCCAAACCGCGCACCGGGCCGATTGGTGGTGCCAAGATCAAATGGAATGCCAACGATGGAAATATCCGGAGGGACCCCGTCCGCCAGGGAGGCGGGCAGTTGCAAAAAAGTTCGTGGACCGGAAAAGGTCGGGCGTTCTGTCATGTCGGATTCCCCTGCTCGGTCGCCAGCATTGCCAGTTCACGCCTGAACGGGACGTCGGATGATTCTGGCTCGTCCAGTTCCCGGGCGTAGCGGTGCCCCGCATACACGGCTGCGGCGATGGTTGAGGGAGCCAGGGCGTCACCAATTCGCATCACCGAAACCAGCCCGTGATCTCTCATTGCGGCTTCATTGTCAACAAGTCCGTGATAAAGCGACACGTTGGCTTGCCGCATGGTCACCAGGACAACACTGGCGGCCTGCTTACTGACCGTACGCCCGGTGTATACACAGGACAGCTCCACCGAATTTTGCTGAATGGCGATCAGGTTATGAAGCGGGATGATTTCCACACCTGCTTCCAGCAGGCGTCGCTGTATGTGCCATTGTTCAAGCGTGTTGTGGGTCCATGCCGACGCATCCGCAGCAGGGGTGACCAGGGTGACATCGGTTCCACGGTTGCGCAGCAGCTCGGCCATGATGCCGCCCATATAATAATGATCATCGTCAAAAATGATGACCGGCCCGCCCATGTCGGCGCCGTCCATCAAGTCATCCGGCGTGTGGACATGTGCCAGGTTTGATCCGGGTATAGCACGAAAATGGGCCCTGCCGACGCCATCTCTACGCCAGTGGGAACCGGTGGCGATCACCGTGTGATGTGCTCCGAACGCCAGAATGTCGTCAACTCCAAGCGCGCTGTCCAGATAGATTTCAACGTTGTTCAACGACTGGATCTGCGTAACGCGGTAATCTCGCACCCGCCGCCAGGCAGACAGGCCGGGCAGGCGGGATTCGCGGGCAACCCGCCCACCCAGTTCTGTACCCGCCTCCGCCAGAACGACTTCGTATCCCCGGCTGGCAAGCGCGCGGACACATTCCAGTCCGGCCGGTCCGGCTCCGATGACCAGCACCTTGTCATCCGAATTTTTTGGCGGGATTTTTTCGGGATGCCAGCCTTTCCGCCATTCTTCTCCCATCGTCGGGTTTTGCGTGCACCGGATTGGTGTTTTGGTGAAATCTCCGGATACACAGATATTGCACCCGATGCATTCGCGAATGTCTTCCGCCCGGCCTTCCTCGATTTTTTTCGGCAGGAACGGATCGGCGATCGACGGGCGGGCCGCACCAATCATGTCGAGTATACCGCGCCTGATTTGTGACACCATGGCGTCTGGTGACGTGAACCGTCCGACCCCGACAACCGGTTTGCTGGTCAGATTTTTGACGAAGGAAATATAGTCTTCCTGCGACCCTTCCTCGCCAAACCGCGATGTCATCGAATCATTGTGCCAGTCGCTGATGTTGACGTCCCACAGATCCGGCAGTTCGGCCAGCATTTCAATGATGTCCCGCCCTTCTTCCGCAGCAACAATTCCGTCCGGACCGATCAGTTCATCGACAGACAGGCGCACCGGAACAGCGCAGGTGTCGCCAATCGCTTCCCGTGTATCCGTAATCAGTTCTTTCAGAAGCCGGACGCGGTTTTCCAGGCTGCCGCCATATTCATCAGTGCGGTTGTTGAAGCGCCGGGACAGGAAATGCATGGGCAAAGACAGGTTGTGACCTGCGTAGACGTATACAAGATCGAACCCGGCGGTGCGGGCCCGCAGGGCGGCATTTCGATGCCACTGTCGAAACGAACGAATGTCCCGTTTGCTCATGGTATAGGCCTGAACCGGGTCATAACCGCTACCAACCAGATCGGATACGGCCATCGGCACCTCCCGGCTATAGCGGTTCGGTGTTTCGTGTCCCTGAAAGACCAGTTCAATGCCGGCCAGTGACCCGTGCCGGTGAACGGCGTCGGTCATGCGCCTCAGATGAGGGATGTCATGATCATCCCACAAGCGCTCCTCTACATGTGGCGAGACATCGGTTGCCGGATGAATTTCACATTCTTCAGTGCAGATGACAGCCCAGCCGCCCTCTGCCTTGATCTCGCGCATGGCTGCCGCGCTGGACGGATGCAGGTGCCCCATTCCATTGCAGTGAGGCACCTGATAGAACCGGTTGCGGGCGGTGACCGGGCCGATTTTGACGGGCTCGAAAAGGATGTCGTATCGCGGGTCACGGGTCATGTGATCATCAGGAATCCGGTCGGAGATACCATTCATATTCCTTTGGTGACGGCGTCGAGAAAAATTCCTCCATCTCCGTCCGTTTGCATGTCACATAAGCCCGACAATAGTCCTCGCCGAGGTAGTGGCCGAGGATTTTACCGCTTTCCAGATGGTTCAACGCGGCGTTCCACCGGAACGGCAGGCCCGGGTCAGACTCCGTATAGGCATTACCGGTTGAAATTTTCGGGGGGGCTACCTTGTTGACAAGTCCGTAATGCATGCCTGCCAGCATGGAGGCCAATGCCAGATAGGGGTTGGCATCCGCACCGGCAATGCGGAGCTCCAGGCGTCGGTTGGCATCCTCGCCACCGGGAATACGAACGGCAACAGACCGGTTGTTGACGCCCCAGGTCCGGTTCATCGGCACCGAGGAGTTCGGCATGAAACGGCGGTAGGAGTTGACGTTGGGAGCATAGATCGCCATCGATTCGGGCAAGGCGGCAAGCACGCCACCGACCGCATGGTGCAGTCTGGAATTACCGGAATCGTTCCCGCCGGAAAAGATATTGTTGCCGTCCTGATCGTAAACGCTGGCATGGATATGCATGCCGTTGCCGGACTGATCAATATAGGGTTTTGCCATGAAGGTTGCTTCAAGACCATGCACACCGGCCACGCCCTTGACAATTCTCGGCATCAGCGTTGCCTGGTCTGCGGCTGCCAGCAGGTCATCGGTATGGACCAGATTGATTTCGAACTGGGCCGTCGCATATTCCGAACTGATCGGCCCGACCGGTATTTTCTGGATTGCGCACGAGGTGCGAACCTGATCAAGAAAATCACCGAATCCATCCAGATCACTGATGCTCAGAACCTGCGTGCCGGAGGCCCGTCGACCGGTGGTCGGTGAGATGGGAGGTTGCAGAAAACCATCTCGCGCGCCTTCGCGATCCAGCAGGTAAAATTCCTGTTCCAGTGCGACAACCGGTTTCAGTCCCAGATCGTCAAAATGCGCCATGACGCGGGCCAGGATGTGGCGTGGATCCAGCGGATACGGTTCGTCGTTATCCTCGAACATGCTGATCAGAACCTGCCCGGTCGGTTTGCGAGCCCAGGGCACCGGCACCAGGGTACCGGGAACAGGTCGGACGGTTGCGTCAGGATCACCCTTTGCGATGCTGATGCCGAGCGGATCAAGGTCGTCCCCGGTCACGTCCAGCATGGTCGTACAGGCGGGAATTTGAAAACCCTTGTCGTAAATTGCCGGCAGGCTTTCAGCGGCGATCCGTTTCCCCCGGATGACGCCATTGATATCAGGCAGCATGGCATCAACAGCGCTGATAGCCGGATATTTCTTCAGAAACTCTTCACCTTCGTTCATTTTTTTCTACCTGGATTGTGGTGTGTGGATCAGCTAAGCACGTCTTTGAGTCTGTAATATAACATTCCAAGGGCCAGCATGGGCATACGGACGGGGCCGCCGGGAAATGCCTGGTGTTGAATGCGGGACATGACATCGAATTGTTCCGCCGTGCCCTGCACGGCATCGGCAATCAGTTCGCCAGCGACGCCGGACAACGCGACACCATGCCCTGAATAACCGTGCGCAAAAAACAAATTTTTCCCGACCTTTCCCACGTGGGGCATCCGGTCAAGCGTGATTGCCATTGTGCCGCCCCAGCAGTAATCGAGACGCGCGTTGGCCAATTGCGGGAAAATTCGAAGCATGCGCGGGCGCATATATGAAAACAGGTCGTTGGGTTCAAGACCGCTGTAATTGGCGCGACCCCCAAATAACATGCGTTGATCTGCCGACAATCGAAAGTAGTCACAGATATTGTTGCTATCGGCCACCGCGTCCTTGTCACGGATCAGGTTTCGAGCGGTTGTATCATCGAGCGGTTCGGTCGCCAGGATGAAACTCTTGACGGGCATTACCCGATGATGAAGATGGGGCAACAGATTGCCAAGATAGGCATTGCCAGCGGCAACAATGTAGCGGGCGGTGATCGTCCCTGACGCTGTTGTTACGGTGCAGGATGTTCCTTCGTCTATTCGGGTTGCGCGGGTTTCTTCATACAATTTAACGCCAGCTTTGCTGGCGGCGCGGGCCAGTCCGAGGGCATAGTTCAAAGGATGCAGGTGGCCGGCGTTTCGTTCCCACAGAGCCCCGTGATAGGCGTGCGTTCCTAGGCGCTGTTCAAGTTGGGATTTGTCGAGAATTTCGGTTTCTGCATATCCGTAACGCGCCCATTCGTCGGCAGTTTCAGTCATCCCGTTCATATGGCCCGGTTTTGCAGCTGCGTGCAGATAACCCCAATGAAGATCACAGGAAATCGAATGCCGTTTCACGCGTTCCCGGATCAGGTCCTTGGCCATTTTATCAATGTCCCAGAACACGCGCGCCGCCTCCGGTCCGACCAGAGATTCGATTTCCGCCATCGATCTGTTATAAGCCGTGCAAATCTGACCGCCATTGCGCCCGCTAGCTCCCCATGCGATTCGCTCGGCCTCGATCAGGGTCACTTCAAATCCGGCTTCCGCCAGATGTAGTGCAGCGGACAGGCCGGTGAATCCACCGCCAATGACACATACGTCGGTGACGATATCGGCCGAGAGCCGGGGGTGCGGATCACCTGGTGCTGCGCTGGCGGCGTAATAGGAGGATGTATGGTCGCTCATCGGTAGTCTGATCTCGAATGACTGTAAAATATATTTTACGGATGTATCGCTATTGCCAGCGTAGCAGCAATTTTGTAGGACAGCAAATGTCCAGGTGTTGAGGATACCGAACGAATGGTCCGTCAGTGTTTGTCAATGGTATAGTGTGCCCGGATCATGTAATCTCGCAACAGACGTCCACATATATTCTGACTGTTGCAGCAAATTCATACAAGCCGGATGCCCGGCTGCATGACGGCCTTGTATCCGGACGACAAATCTGTAACGTACAGTGTAAAATGATAATAGATTAAATCATTAATAGTAAACCATGTGAGGATGATTTGGACGATGAAACTGGCATGACGGAAAACCTCGATCCGACGGATCGCAAAATTGTTGACCGATTGCGCCATAAATTCCTGGCCCAGGCACGGCAGGTGCTGGCTGGTGTCGCCGCCGACATCAGCCGTCCCGATGGCATGCTTCCATTCGATCATCTGGAAAAAATATCACGGGAAATCCATAATGTACGGGGGATGGGCGGCACATTCGGGTTTCGGGCATTCAGTCAGATTGCGGCGCGATTCGAGGATTATCTGTCGGCCTGTTCCAGGCGGCACCCACCCAACTCAGATGAGATCGTTATGTTTCTTGCTCATATGAACACCAGTATTGAGCACGACCATCGGCTTGAGACACCGGATCTGCCGGAAATTCTCGCGTCATTGCCGACCCGGCCCCCGATTTGACGGCGGGGCAGGGACCATGCACCTGAATATCCTTGCCGGTCTGGCAGTGTTTGGAGTCGTTTCGACTGCTCTGGCAGAAGAAAAACCGCCGCCCGGGCAAGTGCAGATATGTCTCCAGACTATTCGTGAAATTTCCGGCGGAAACCCGCCGGAAAGTGCAATAAGACGGTGCAAGTCCGGATATCTGGACGCAGCGATTGAAAAGGCGATGTCCGGCGGATAGATCAGACCCGGGCGTTACACGCCGCTATTTCTCAGGAAACTTTGGGACGACCACTGGCCATGTCATAGTCTCGCATGACACCGGCAACCCGAATTCGATAATCCTGAAAAATGTCTGAACGGCCCTGCCGCTGGGCGTCGGCGTGGCCGGCGTGTTTGAACCAGTTCTCGATCGCCTGTTCGTCCCGCCAGAACGACAGCGACAGAAATTTTTCTGCATCCACCAGACTCTGGAATCGCTCGACCGAAATGAAACCGTCGATCTTTTCCAACTCGCCTTTCAGCATTCCGGCGAGTTCAAAATAGTCGGCGGCACGGCCCTTTGCCGGACGCACTTCAAAAATAACAGCAATCATACCATATAATTCCTTGTCTGGTTGGCACGGTTTGGCCGACTATAGTCCGTTTCGTGTCGATCCGTCGAGCTCGGTTACGACAGCCAGTTACATCTATCAGGGAGTCAAAAGTGTGACCTACAGTGTCTTTGATATGTTCAAAATCGGAATCGGGCCGTCCAGCTCGCATACGGTCGGACCAATGGTGGCCGCCGGTCGCTTTGTTGACTTCCTTGATCGAAACGACCGGTTGCAATCGACCGTCCGGATATGTGTCCGCCTGTACGGATCGCTGGCGTTTACTGGCGCGGGTCATGGGTCCGACAAAGCCGTCATTCTGGGTCTGGTCGGGGAATCGCCTGATCTGGTTGATCCGGATCAGGCCGAGAACATCCTGCAAACCGCCCGGCGTGAACAATCACTGAACCTGGGGGGGCGGCGGCATATCGGCTTTACCGAACAAAGCGATCTGATTATGGAATATGGCGAACCCTTACCGGGCCATTCAAACGGCATGCAATTCCAGGCATTTTCTGTCGATGCATCCTGCATTGCCGATCAGATCTACTATTCAATTGGCGGCGGTTTTGTTGCGGACGACACGGAACTTGCGGCTCCGGGCGACGTACGGGAAGTCTCGACTGCGCTGCCTTACGCGTTTGATTCCGCGAAAGAATTATTACGCCTCGGCCGACAGGCAGGTTTGCGAATTGATGAAATGATGATGGCCAATGAATCGGTATTGCAAAGCCCGGAGCGGGTCGAACAGGGGCTCGATCACCTGTGGGCAACGATGCGATCCTGTATGGATCGCGGCATGGCGGCAACCGGCATTTTACCGGGCGGCCTGAAGGTTCGCCGACGGGCCGCCAGAATTCACGATGGGTTGATTGCTACGGAGCGAAAAAACTGTCGTCTGCCGCATGAATGCATGGACTGGATCAGCTTGTATGCCTTGGCGATCAACGAGGAAAACGCATCTGGCGGACGGGTTGTGACCGCCCCGACCAATGGTGCCGCCGGGGTCATTCCGGCAGTTTTGCGATATTATCTCGAATTTTGCCCGGGTGCTGATCAGGCTGGCGTCCGGACCTTTCTGCTGGTGGCAGCGGCCATCGGATCGCTGATCAAGACCAATGCGTCAATCTCCGGGGCCGAAGCCGGGTGCCAGGGGGAAGTCGGTTCGGCCTGTGCAATGGCGGCGGCCGGATTGGCTGCGGTACTGGGCGGAACCAACGAACAGATGGAAAATGCAGCCGAAATCGGTCTCGAGCATCATCTCGGGATGACGTGTGACCCGGTTGGCGGACTGGTGCAGGTGCCGTGTATTGAACGAAATGCCATGGGAGCGGTCAAAGCTATAAACGCGGCATCACTGTCCCTGATGGGGGACGGCGAACATTTTGTATCCCTTGATGCGGTGGTCGAAACCATGCGTCAGACCGGTGAGGATATGCAGACCAAATACAAGGAAACCAGTCTGGGTGGGCTCGCGGTCAACGTCGTCGAGTGTTAAAGCACTTCCGGCGATTCAAAAATTGCCGGAAGTACTCTAACTCATTGATATACCCGCAAAGCCACGTTCGCGAATGAACCTATTCGCTCCGGTTTTGCTCTAGGACGGGCAAAATATCAGGCGTTTACGGGCAAGGTGCGGACAGGAACAACGCGGGACTGTGGAAAACGGATGGAAACGGTCGTGCCGACACGTGGCTCACTTTCAATTGTCAGAAGCCCGCCGTGCAGTTTTGCCAGGGACTGGCTGAGATACAAACCGAGCCCGGTGCCTTCATGACTGAGCAATGATCCTTCCCGCGCCTGTTCAAACGGTTTCAGAACCCGTTCGATATCGGTCGCGGAAATGCCAATCCCGGTATCAGATACATACCAGATCATGTCGCCATCGTCAGCAGTCTGGACAGATACGGTCACCTGCCCCGACTTCGGTGTAAACTTGATGGCATTTGTCATCAGGTTCAGTAAAACCTGTTTGAGCCGCAATTCGTCACCCTGCAGACGGGGGGTGCTGGCCGTTGAATTGGTGACCAGTGTTATTTCCGCCAGATCGGCACGTGATTGCAGCATTTTGAAGGTCGACGATATCAGGGACATTACGTCAACTTTGCTTTCCGAGAGTTCGAGTTCACCAGCCTCAATCTTGGAGATATCAAGGATATCGTTGATGACGTTCAGCAAATGAGTTCCTGACGCGAGAATGTCTCCCGTGTAGTCCCTGTAGCTGGGATGGCCCAGTTCACCAAACAGTTCGGCCTGCATCATCTGGGAAAAGCCGATGATTGCATTCAGCGGGGTCCGAAGCTCATGACTCATATGGGCCAGAAACTCGCTCTTGGCGCGGCTGGCAATTTCCGCCAGCTCCTTGGCATTCAGCAGATTCTTCTCAACGGCCTTGCGTTCGGAGATATCAATGCCAATGGTGCCGATCGCGCCCAACTCCCCCGGCTCGCTGAAGATCGGGAACTTGGTCCACTCGAAATAGCGTGTAACCCCGTCGCCGCAATCACGATATTCTTCGCGCGTGACAACCGTGAGCTCCGTTCGCACCCGTGCTTCCTGACGTTGGCGTGCATGCCGGACTTCCTCGCTTTCCGCAAACATATCTTCCGTCCGGCGATAAAAGAACGAACCGTCCTCCACGCCCCGCCATTGATGAAGCTGTTTGTTGGCAATCAGATAACGGCCCTTGCCATCCTTGACGTTGATTCCGATCGGCAGGTTGTCCAAAACCGTGTTGAACAGATCGGTCTTCTGGCGAAGGGACTGCTGGGCCCGTTTGTGTTCCGAAATATCGGTCTCGAACCCGCCGACCCCGGTGATGGTACCATTAACATCTATAATCGGAAACCGGTGAACCAGGGTTGTCCTGTGCACGCCATCGGGGAACACGCCGGCGTATTCGCCCGTTTGTGATGAACCGGACCGTAAAACCCGACTTTCGGAGTCACGGATATTGTCGGCCACGGCGTGCGCGTTCAGGTCAAATGCGGTCTTCCCGATCACCGCATCATCCGATGACCGGTTCCATGCGTGGAAGGTGCGATTGACAATCAGAAAACGACCCTGCGGATCTTTCAGATAGGCGACGGACGAGGAATTGTCAAAAATGGCGCGGAAATAGGTTTCCGTTTCCATCCGTTTTTTTTCAGCTCGTTTCTGCCCGGTAATATCGCGGTGAACGATCAGCGTGCCACCGTCTTCCATCTTGTATTCGTGGATATCAACCCATCGATCCTCCGTCAGTTCCAGGTGGTGCGTACAGGACCCGAGCGCGTGCATATCGAGGCGTTGTTGTATCCATCCGGCCGGGTCACTGTTGGCCGCGACCAGATCACCGGTATCGACTGCCCATTGCAGATATTCCTGATAGCGGGTGCCGGATGTGGAAATGGCGCCCCCTCCCGGAATCCTCTGAAACTGCGTATTGGAAAAAATGAAACGATCGCCCGGGTCAAACAGGATAACGGCGTCCGGCAAGTCGGTAATCGCACTGACCATCCGGTCATGCGCGGTTTTCAGAAAAACGGTTTCGGAAATGTCCATCATGACCTGGCAAACCGCCGGTTCCCCATGCCAGTCAACGACGAACGGGCGATTGTTCAGCCAGACCACTTCGCCGTTCGGCAGAAGCCCTCTGATCACATAATCGGCGGGCGCCGGGTTGCCGGCCAGCCGATCCAGATGATATTGTTTCAGTCGGTCGCGATCCGGGACATCGAACAGACCGAGGATTGTCGGCATCGTCAAAATCTCGTCCGGGTGTGACCGGCCGAATATCTGGCAATAGGCATTGTTGACATAGAGCGCCTTGAACTGGCGATGGACAAGAATTCCCTGCGAGGCGCTTTCGACAATCTTGCGAAACGTCGGGTCAATCATGTCGTCCCGAGCCGCCTGCCGGGCAGGGTCACGACGACGTTTTTTCGTATGCTGGGCCGCCAATTGAATCCGGACCTCGCTTCGTTTTGTGAGGATGTTTCCCCTGAACCTTAGCACGGATTGTCGCCGACGGAACGGTTGTTGTACTTCATCGGACGAAGTACGTGACCGGGGGAGAAATAGTCAGGATAATACCTGTGATAATAGCGTGACAGCAGGTCGGACAAATCTCGGGACAATTGTGGTATAAGTGGGCAAACTGCCCGGTCAGGAAATCAGGTGCTGATCGGGCACGCAACCGGGGAAGACGTTTGTTTTGCGCGGCACGGATATTCAAATCAACGACCGGATCGCATTCCGACAGGCCCGCCTGATCGTTGGGGTTGCCATTTTTCTCGGCGTTCTGTTCGGGCTGGTTCAGATTTTTCTCGATTATCGCAAACAGAACAGCGAGTTGGCCATGGCCACCTGGCAGGTGATGTCGACCATGCGGCAAGCGGCAGGTTCGGCCATCAAACTGCACGACCAGAATCTGGCAGGTGAAGTGACCGACGGACTGTTTGAGTATCAGCCTATTTGTCGGGTTCGTCTGGAGGATGCAAACGGCAACGTCCTGGTCGACCGGGAGCGCGCAATGCTGAAAGCCGTTCACACTGGCCTTGCTCATTTCCTCTTTGGAGAACTGATTCAATCTGAAATTGAATTGTCAGACACTGCAAATATCAACCGACCGATCGGCAGGATGGCGGTCTGGATTGACCCGACCGTGGTTTACGGCGGGTTTGTCGACCGGGCCATTGTAATTCTGGCGTCGGAAATTTTTCGCAACGCCATATTGGGAGGTGTCCTGTTTTATCTGATCTTTCTGATTTTGACCCGACCGCTGCTCAATGTTATCGGCCAGGTGGCCGGAATCGACCCGGAAAAACCGGATCAGACGCCGCTTGTCTCGCCACCCGGCCATCATCGGGACGAGTTCAATGTGCTGGTGGCCGCGATCAACCACATCTTGCAGGCCATCGCTGACCATATGTCGGCATTGCGCAAGGTGGAGAATGATCTGAAACGGCAAAATCAGATCAATGAGGTGACCATCGAGAATATGGAACTGGGAATTACGTTGATTGACAAGGACCTGAAGGTTATTTCCTGTAATTCCCGCTTTCGAGAAATCTGTGAATTTCCGGAGGACCGTCTGCCGATCGGCACGCCGCTTGCTGACTTTTTCCGGAGAGTCGCCGAACGAGGCGAATACGGGTCCGGCGATATTGAGACGCAGGTGCAGGAACGAATCGATCTGGCCCGCAAGCGCCTGCCACACCGGTTTGAACGCACCCGCCCCAACGGTGTTGTACTGGAAATTCGCGGGCGTCCGCTCGACGATGGCGGTTTCGTCTCGACCTACGAAGATATCACAGCCCGGAAACAGGTGGAAAAATCCTTGCTCGCGGCGAAAAGGGAAGCGGAGGTGGCCAGTCGGACCAAAACCGATTTTCTTGCCAACATCAGCCATGAGCTGCGCACGCCGTTGAACGGAATTATCGGATTTTCCCAGTTACTGGAAGACGGAATTTTCGGCCCTATCGGAAACGAAAAATACCGGGCCTATATTTCCGACATAAAGGGTGCCGGTTATCATTTGCTGGACCTGATCAACGACATACTGGATGTCGCGAAAATCGAGGCCGGTGCTATGACGGTCCAGTCAGAAGCCATTTCCATGGACCATGTGATCCGCGCAAGCGTCGCGCTGCTTCGACCAATGGCGGCTGAAAAAAAACTGGTGGTTGAAGTCAAAATCCATCCATCGCTGCCGCAACTGTCGGGCGATCGGGTCAGACTTCGCCAGATTGTAATCAATCTGTTGTCCAATGCCATCAAGTTTACCCCGACCGGTGGCGAGATTGCCGTTACGGCCAATTTTCATTCCGGCGGCATGACCTTGAAATTCCACGATACCGGTATCGGCATCGAACGGAACGAAATCGAAAGGATTTTCCAGCCCTTCCAGCAGGTCAGCAAGGTCCAGAATCGCAATCATGAAGGCAGTGGCCTCGGTCTGGCGCTGGTCCGCTCGCTGGTCGAACTGCATGACGGTTCCGTTCTGATAGACAGTGAAATTCACAAAGGGACCATCGTCACGGTCGAGTTCCCGGCATCACGACTGACTGACAAACTGGATACCGATATTGATTCGTCGGGAGGATCATCCCGCTCTCACACCGATTAAAAATAGTCGGGTAACGCCTTCGCCAGATTATCCCGGATACGCTGCCTGACCGGCTGGTCCGCAGCTGGAATGTTGAAGGTCTGACCGGTCACCTGTTCAAACAACCGGACATATTTGCCGCTGAACTCCATCAGCGTCTCCGGCGGAATGTCGGGCACCGGGTCCCGGTAGGGGTCACATCTCGCATTGACCCACAGACGCAGGAATTCCTTGTCCAGACTGATCGGTTCCTGCCCCTGGGCGAGTCGGGACTGGTAGCTGTCCGCCATCCAGTAGCGACTGGAATCCGGCGTATGGATTTCATCAGCTATGGTGACGGTACCATCAGCATCGACCCCGAATTCATATTTGGTGTCAACCAGAATCAAGCCGTTCGATGCCGCGATTTGCTTGCCCCTGGCGAACAACGACAGCGATTTCGCCGACACGTCTTCCCACTGTTCCGACGTCAACAGGCCTCGTTTGACGATTTCCGATGCGGTAATTGGTGCATCGTGTTCGCCCTGGGCGGCCTTGGTCGTCGGGGTGATGATGGTGTCCGGCAATCGCTGGTTTTTCTTCAGTCCATCGGGGAAACGATGGCCGTACAGGACCCGTTCGCCGCGTTCATACATCGGCCAGATCGAGGTGTCGGTTGATCCGGTCATGTAGTCCCGAACGATCATCTCGATTGGCAACATGTCCAGTCTGCGGGCGATAACGACATTGGGGTCGGGGAACGAAAGTACATGGTTGGGGCAGATGTCCCGGGTCTGTTCGAACCAGAAGGCCGCCGTCTGGTTGAGCACCTGTCCTTTGTAAGGAACCGCTGCCAGAATGACATCGAAAGCTGATTGGCGGTCTGTCGCAATCATCACCCGCCGGCCATCGGGCAGGTCATAGGACTCCCGCACCTTGCCTTTCTCGTGGTTGGGTAATTCGGTGAATGTGGCGTCGGTCAGGCAATTGGAAAGAATGGTCTGGATGTCAGTCATGATATTCCCGGGCTGAAATAAATAGTGTTACAAATTTGAGGAAAGCAGACATCATTGCCAAAATTTCCTTTCAGGCAAGGCCGAATTGGATCATTTTCACGATCTGGCGACTAACAGGATCACAATCCCCAAGCCGGTCAGCAGGATGCCCGCGACTTCCAGCGGGCGAGTCTTTTCCTTGAAATAGAATACCGACGCGACAAAGGTGAAGATCAGTTCGATCTGGCCGAGGGCCCTGACATAGGCGGCGTTTTGCAGGGTAAATGCTGTAAACCAGCAGATTGAGGCGAGCACGCCGGCAATGCCGACGGCCAGCGCCGGTCGCCAGTTTTTGATAACCCGGGTCAGTTCGCCGGCTTCACGCAGACGCAGATATATTCCCATTCCGGTCGTTTGCATGACGATCGACACACCCAGTGCGAAGGCCGCCCGCATGACGGTTTCACCATCGTACAGCGCCAGAGCCGCCCCCCGGAAGAACACAACGGAGGCACCAAGAAAGGCCCCGCATCCGAGACCGATCAGGGTTTGCCGTTGCAACAGGCCGGATACAAGGTTGCGCAGGCGAATACGGCTCTGAGCGGCGGAAATCAAAATGACGCCTGACAGTCCGATGATGATCGCCAACCCGCCGGTCAAGCTGACCCGGTCGCCGAGAAGGATCAGACCCAACAGTGCAATCTGGATGGTTTCAGTCTTCGAGTAGGTCGTGCCGACGGCAAAATTTCGGAATGAAAACAGATGGATCAGAAGAAATGTGAACAGGATTTGTGATAATCCACCAAGAAAACAGTACATCAGAAATGTCGGGTTCATTGCCGGAATCGGATATCCGCCCAGCGTCGTCAGGGCCCATACATACAAAATCGCGAACGGCATGGCATACAGGAATCGGACATACGAGGCCCCGGCCGTCGACAATTTTGTCTTCAGGTGTTTTTGCAGGGCCGAGCGCAAATTCTGCATGAACGCGCCGGCGATGGTCAGGGGAATCCAGAGTTCAATCACGAAGGTTCAATCGTTGATATCAGGGGCGGGTGCCACCCAGCCTAACTTGGAAAAATGCAGGAGGAAACGAAATTCCGATCGGTCCTGCCGGGCGGGCGCTATACTGGTGCGGGCAGCTCGAATGTGAGACGATCCGCCCGAACCCCGAACCTGAACTCATGGAGCCTGCGTTGATGATGACGGATCTGAAGAAGATACCCCCTGTAGCCGCCAGACACAGCCGATCCGAGATCCGTCACGGGGTAACCCTGATCGACGAATACGCCTGGCTGAAAGATGAAAACTGGCAGGCCGTAATGCGTGATCCGAGTTCCCTGAAACCTCAGATCCGGTCGTATCTGGAAGCGGAAAACGCGCACACGGAAGACTGGTTTGAACCGGTCCGTGATCTCAAGGACAGGTTGTTTTCTGAAATGAAAGGGCGGCTCAAGCAGGACGATTCGTCGGTTCCCCGGTCGGACGGACCGTTTTCCTATTTTCGGAAATTTGTCGACGGCGGGCAGCATCCGCATTATTGCCGCCAACCGGTGGGCGGCGGCGCCGCGGAGGTTCTGCTCGATGGTGACGAAATGGCGTCTGATCTTGCCTACTTCAAGATCGGCGCCATCGAACATAGTCCCGATCACAAGACGCTGGCCTATTCCATCGACAGCAATGGTTCTGAAATCTTCACCATCCGGTTTCGTGACCTCGAAAGCGGGGCTGTTCTTGATGACCTTATCGAAGGGGCACACGGTGGTTTTGAATGGGCCGCTGATTCACGATCACTTTTTTATACCGTTCTGGATGACAATCACCGACCGTACGCAATCCGCTGTCATCAATCCGCTGGCGGACCGGACCAGGAAATCTACCTGGAATCGGACCCCGGGTTTTTTGTCGATCTCGACAGAACCGACGATCGCAAGTTCCTTGTTGTTCACGTCCACGACCATCAGACGTCGGAAGTTTACCTCATTGATACAAACGATCCGGCTACCTTGCCGCAACTGGTTCAAAAACGTCAACCCAAACTGGAATACGAAGTGAGTCATCGCAACGGACAGTTGCTGATCCTGACCAACGCCGACGGCGCGGAGGATTTCAAGATCGTGACCGCGCCGGTTTCCTCACCAGGGCGGGAAAACTGGCAGGACCTTGTACCGCACCGCGCCGGATGTTTGATCCTCGGCCTGCAGGTATTTGCGGAATTCTGGGTGCGGGTGGAACGATCAGACGGTCTGCCACGGCTTGTCGTCAGTGAGTTTGCAACCGGTCAACGTCACGAAATATCGTTTGACGAGGAAACCTACAGCCTGGGCCTGTCAGGTGGTTATGAATTCCATACCGATATCATGCGGTTTACCTATTCGTCGATGGCGACACCGGAACAGGTCTATGACTATAATATGCGAACCCGAACGCGGGTTTTGCGCAAGCAGCAGGAGATTCCCTCCGGACATGAACCGGCGAATTATGTGACCCGCCGGTTGATGGCACCGGCGGCTGACGGCGAGCACATCCCGATCTCCGTTCTGTATCGCAAGGATATACCCCTCGATGGGTCTGCACCGGCCCTGCTGTACGGGTACGGATCGTACGGTCATGCCATTCCGGCATCGTTCAGCACGGCACGTCTCAGTCTGGTTGATCGCGGATTTGTCTACGCCATCGCACATATTCGCGGCGGTATGGAAAAAGGGTACGGCTGGTATACCGCCGGCAAACGAGAATGCAAAAAAAACACCTTCAGCGATTTCATTGCGGCCGGCGAATTTCTGGCGGCGCAGCGGTTCACGTCTGCTGGCAGAATAGCAGCGCATGGCGGCAGTGCGGGTGGCATGCTGGTCGGAGCGGTCATCAATATGCGACCGGAAATGTTTGGGGCTGCGGTTGCGGAAGTTCCGTTCGTGGATGTGCTCAATACGATGTGTGATGCAAGCCTGCCGCTGACTCCGCCGGAATGGCCGGAATGGGGCAATCCGATTGATGATCGTGATGCGTTTGCCTATATCCGCTCCTATTCGCCCTACGAACAGGTATCGGCCAAAGACTATCCGCCACTGTTCGTCACCGCCGGCCTGACAGACCCGCGTGTGACCTATTGGGAACCGGCAAAATGGGTGGCTCGACTGCGCGCCCTGAAGACGGACCGGCAGCCGTTGTTGTTGCGAACCAATATGGACGCCGGACACGGGGGGGCAGCCGGACGGTTTGACCGACTGCAAGAATCGGCGCTTGCCTATGCATTTGTATTAACTGTGCTGGGGCGGTCGTGAGCCCCGTTGGCATACCGGGGCGATTTGTTGACGGGGCGCAGGAAGGAGAGAATCAGGGCTGGCGTTACGTCCTGTCGCTAGTGGTCATTCCGGTCGGATATGTGGGGCTCGGCCTGGCAGTCATATTGTTGATGAGTGTGCTGCACGGGCTGTTGGCGGAAGTGTTTCCCGGTGAATTTTCCAGCCTGCCGTTATTCGGGTTTTATGACAGTTCGGAAGACTGGCAGACGGCGCCCACCCTGACCGGCGTGATGTTGTTCGCGGGTTATCTCGGTAGTATCATCGTCGCCATTCCATTGCTGTATATCGTCGTGCGGTTTATCCATCGGCGGTCACTGGGCAGTTTGATGGCCCCGCCGGGTCATGCCTTTGACTGGTCATTGTTCCGGCACAGTCTGCTTGCCGCCATGATCAGCCTGACGATTGTCGGCGCCGCCGAATACGTTCTGCTTGGTGATCGCGCCGAGCTCGTTTTCGAGTGGTCAAAATTCCGTTGGTACCTGCCGGTGGCGATTGTTCTCGTGCCGTTGCAAGTATGCGCAGAAGAACTGATGTTCAGGGGTTACCTGTTGCAGGCCGTCGCCGTTTTCACTTCCCGACGCTGGCTCAGAATTGGCCTTCCGGCCGTGATCTTCGCACTGATGCACCTCGGGAGTCAGGACGTCCGGGCGACGCAGGGGACGGCGTTGATAATTTTTCTGGTCTACGGAATTTATCTGACCTGGTTTGCCGTCCGTACGGACGGACTGGCGGGAACGATGGGTCTACACCTCGCGATCAATCTGTTTGCCCTTCTGATCATTTCCTCAAATCTGTCAAAATACCTGTCGCCAACGGTATGGCGGTTCGATGCTGTTGACACATGGATGATGCCGCTTGATATCATTGCAGTGCTGGCAATATTCCACGGCCTGATGCGGCGCTGGCACCGGGTTTAGCCGTTACTTGCGAAACGGGTTGTCCAGATGGAGGATGATATCAGACAGCACTTCCCTGATCTGGTTTTCATCACAGCCCATTAACAAGGCGTCCTCCATGACATCCTGACACTCCCGTTGCAGATCGTGCAGGTTTTCGTTGAGGACTGAAATCTTGTCCTGACAGGTGACCGGTGAGCCATCGGCCTGGCGCCAAACGGGAGGAGGGGTCGAGGGAACGGGCGCAGACATGAGTGTTTCCTGAATACCTCCTGGCGACAATGGCTTTCATCATATAAAACCGGTCCGGTGGCGACAAGAGTGGTTTGCTTAGGGATTGCCGGAAAAAAGTCGGGCCGATCACATCGCTTCACGAAACCAGTCGGTAGGCCCGGCATCGCGATTCGATTCGAGCGCCTCACCGGGCCAGGGCAGGTCGCCTTTGCTGGCCGGTCTTTCAACCGATTCCGACAGGATGTCAACCGCTGGCGACTGGTCTTCGAACAGGACTTCTTCCCAGACAAGTTGCGGCATATCCTGGCGTTCATACAGGTCAAACAGGTCTTTTGCCCGCTCCATATTTTTTTCTGTGATGTCGGAAAGGGACCGGGAATTGGTATTGTTATAGACTTGCAGCGCCTGTTCAAAGGCCGTGATTGCGGCCCGCAACCGTTCCGTATTACGCGTTTGCTTGCCAAGCAGAAAGAGCGCTGACCCCAGATTGTTCTGACTGGCGGCCCAGGCCATCGGCATTTTCTCCCGGTTACGGACCTGCAACACCGCGCCATAGGCGTGGGCGGCTGTCGCCAACGCCTCCAGACTGTGAAAATGACCACCCAACACCTGCGCCGTCTGTGCAAAACTGCTCATGATTTCGGCCCAGCGCAGGGGCATCGTGTCAACCGTATAGATCTTCAGGGCATTCTTGAAACACCCGAGCGCCTGACGCAGACGTTTGATGTCGTCCTGGTCAAAACCCTGTCGATGATAAATCAGTCCAAGACGATATTGCAGGGTCGCCCAGGCCTGTGGCTGATGGTCGGCCACCAATACGTCAGATGCTGCGTGCAAGGCATCCAGAGCTTCGTCGAGCTGACTTTCATTACCGTTTCGTTCGGCCTCGATATGGAGAATACTGCCGAGATGTTTTTGTGCCTGCGCCCAGTCAAGCGGCGCTTCTTCCTGTGACAGGATTGCCAGTGCAGCGCGATAGCGCTCGCTGGCGCGGGCCAGCAGTCGGGCGTCATATCCCGGACGGGATGCAGTGGACAGGGCGTTTGCGAAACAGCAATGTACGGTCGCCCTCTCCGGGCGGGTCATGCCGGGGGGAATCATCTCGAGCGCCGCCGATCCGGTTCCCAGCGCTTCCAGCAGGGCGACCTGCCGGACCTGACGTTTTTCATCCGTTCGGGGCAGGGCAGCGGCCAGGGTGACGGCCCGTAAAAGATCGGCGAATTGCGCGCCGAAATTGACTGGCAGGCTAAGGGTCGTCTGCAGGTCGAATGCGCCAGGTGCCTGCGGGTCCCAGTTGGTCAGGGTGATGAAGCGCAAGTGCATGACCTGAGCGGCGGCGGGGACATGTCCCCAGACCAGGATATCGGCACCCTGATGGAGTAACCATTTACGGGCCGCCGTTGATATGCGGTTCAGTTGCCCGATCAGGTCGCCGGACGCGTCCAGCATGATTTGTTGATCGAAGCCCCGCGTCTGGATCGACCGGCTGTTGCCAAGTGCCGCAATGACATGCCGGGTGTGCTGTCTGCCTTGCTCGCCGCTGAGCAGGGCAACCCGAACAGATATCCGGTCGCTGTCGCTGGACAATCCGTCGAGCAACCGGCGTATCATGCCGGGGCTGGAATAGGTCTGCGACGATGGATCAGCGAGCGGGCCTGAAACCGGTTCATCGCCGCCCAGCCGCCGCAACAGGCTCTCGACAATGCCGGGTTTCGCATGGCCACCTTCCTGGACCGTCCTGCCCAGCGCGCCGGAAGGGCCGGCAATTCGCACAACGGTCCGCCCGTTGGCCCGCAATGTCACATCGTACGGCAGGCCCGGTTTACCGAAACGATCACCGGTTTTCAACTGGCCCTGCCGGATGAACTTGCCGTCCTTCTCGCGCAACAGGTCAATCGTCCCCGACAGGACATCAATGGCATGCTCGCACGACCGGCCTTCGCGGTAAATCACGTCTCCGTCGGCGTATACTGTTTTTGCGCTCGCCAAAAGCGTCCTCCAACCGGGTGGTGCAGGCCCGATCAACTTGCCGGATATCCGCAAGTCTATCAGACACGACCATGCAGGCTGAGGCTACCAGACAGTCCCTACCGAACGGTTAACACTGTCAGGGGCGAGTGGCGGATGCCCCGGTATCATCGGTGCGGTGCCCGAGTTGCTCCAGAAGGGCATGTCGCAGATTGGAAAACACCTTATCCCAGTCGCCCGGTTTTTGCTGGCGGAACAGTCTCATATCCGGATACCAGGGGGAGCTGTCGCGATCGGTCATCCATCGCCAGTCCGGCGCAAACGGCAGCAATACCCAGACCGGTTTCCCCAGTGCGCCCGCCAGATGGGCGACCGCCGTATCCACTGTTATCACCAGGTCGAGTTGCTGTATAACGCAGGCAGTATCCGCGAAATCGCCGAGCCGTGAACCGAGACCATTGACCAGCGCGCCGCAACCGGCAGCCACAATATCACTTTCTCGGGGGCCTTTTTGCAGGCTGTGGACGGTGACGCCTGGAACGCCCAGAAGTTCGATGAATCGCTCGAACCCGCACGAACGGTTTTTATCGTTCTGATGACTTGATTTGCCGGCCCAGACAATTCCGATCTGAAATTGCTGGTCCAGGGATGCCGGCAACTGGACAGCATGCATATCCGGTGGTGCGAGGTAGGGGGTCTCAGCCGGAACTGTATCAATCGTCGTCGCGAAAACCTTGGCAAGCGACATCATCGGCACAAAATAATCGTATTTTGGCAAGGGCGAGCCGCGATTGATGATTTTGTCGATGCCGGGTAGGGTCGCAAACAATCGCGACAGCTCCGGCTGAACCTCAACCACGATGGTGCCGCCCCGGGCTTTCGCCAGCGGAATGTAGCGGGCAAACTGGATCATGTCGCCGAACCCCTGTTCCTGATGGATCAGCAGGGTCTTGCCCTTCAGTTCCGAACCATCCCACTCCGGTCCGATTAGTCCGCGCGGAGGGCTGCGTCCCAGTTGCCAACGCCAGTCATATTGTTGAAAGCCGGGCAGAAACTCACCCTTCAACAACAGGGTCAACGCCCGGTCCCAACGGCAGTCGGCGTGCTCGGGATTATAACTGAGCGTACGTTCAAAGGCCGCCAGGGCTTGTGTGATTTGACCGAGATCGCGAAGCGCCAGTCCCAGATTATAGTAGGCCTCCGGGCTTTTCGGTGCCAGCTTGAGGGCGTGTTGGTGGGCCGCCACCGCGAGATTGAGCCGACCCAGTTCGCGCAATGCATTGCCCATATTGGAATAGACCCCGGCATTGTCAGGCCGCAATACCAGACAGCGCCGATAACACGCGATCGCGGCTTCCAGTTTGCCAAGAACGCGCAGGGCCACCCCCATATTGTTGTAGGCATCCGGATTTTTCGGATTCAACAAAAGGGAACTGCCATAATTCCTGACCGCGTCTGCCAGTTCACCCTTGCGATGCTGGTCGACCGCCAGATTGAATATGCGGGCGGCCTCGCGGTCACGAAGCGCCAGTTTCTGAGGATCGGGCAGCGCCTTCCAGAGGGCCAACTGGTCCGGCGTCGGGGCGGTTGCGGGTGCCGGTTGCGGTGTTTCCGCGACCGGCTTGACCGGTTGCAATTTTACCGATGCGGAGCGTTTCGCGGACGAACGCTGACCTGCCGCTACTGTTTTGCTTGTTCCTTTGGCCATTCAGCCCCCCCTATCGGGCCGCCCCTGCCTGATCCGCCAGCAAGGTGTCCCTATTCGCACTCCACATCATACGGAATTTCCTCCCAATAGTGAAATGCAATTCCCCGGGTTTTCAAGGTGGCGAGAAATTTAAGGTCAGCCACCTGACTGTGTTTCAGATAATGGCCAGCACGGACTCCGGCGGCCGCCCCATCGCAGCTTTGTTGCCGTTGATGACGATCGGCCGCTCCAGCGCGCGCGGATGACGACAAAGGGCGGCAATCAGATCCTTGCCGTCAAGGGTCAGGTCCACCCCTTCTTCTGCCGCTTCCTTGCGGCGGATAATATCGCGTGGTTCCTTGTTCAATTTCTCCAGAATTTCGGTGAGTTCGGCGATCGTCGGCGGTGTTGTCAGGTACTCGATGATAATCGGCTCGACGCCGTTATCCCTTAACAGCTGCAGAGTTTGACGGGATTTGGAGCAACGGGGATTGTGATAAATAGAAACCGGCATGAGATTTTTCCTGTTCGTGAAATGGGTATTGACGGCGATGACCCTGTATAATCCCGGTCGGACAAATAACAAAGACCATTGGACTCCTGCGTGAAAAACATCATATTGCTGTACTGATGAACGACCACAAACAGGCCATGCTGGAAACCGGGTTCTGGGGGCGATCTGCCGCTGGCGCGTTGGTTCTTGCGCGTTCGACCTGTCGTTTGCTGATCGCGCGGCGTGCCGAGGGAACCCTGCAGGCGGGCACATGGGGAACCTGGGGAGGGGCCGTGGATGCGGGCGAGACCCCGGTCGAAACCGTCGCCCGCGAACTGCGCGAAGAGGCCGGATTTGACCGCGCTTTCGATGCCCAGGAATTATTTATTTTCCGTCACGATACAGGGTTTACCTATTCGAATTTTCTGGTCGTCATCGAACACGAGTTTGAACCGACGCTGAACTGGGAGACCCAGGATTTCGGCTGGTTTGCGTTCGGCGACTGGCCGGACCCGATGCATTTCGGCCTGCAACAGTTGTTGCATCATGAACCCAGTCGGCAGCGAATCCGGGAATTGATCGCCGCATCCTAGGTCCGGGGAGGTTGCCGACAGGGTGCTCCCGTCAGCCGCCAAACATTTTTTTCAGATTGTCGAACCCGGCTTGATAAATCCCCTGTATGGCCGCGCTGGCGTCCGTTTCCATACCGGTCGGAACATCATAATCGCTTGACCAGACAATGGTGCAGTTGTCGCCTTCGCCGGTAATGCGGATGGTTGATGTGTAATTGCTGACCGGCAGCGAACTTTCCTTGATCGAATAGGTATAGGTGCGTGACCCATCGTCCATCTTTTCCAGACGTTCAACGATTTTACCACCACCGGCAAGATCAAGTATCCGTTCCTGGCCGGCTTCCGCCAACTCGCTTTTTCTGACCGCCGGATGCCAGTCGGGCAAGGCATTGAAGCCGCCGACCAGTTGCCAGGCTTCGTCGGCAGAAATCTTCAGATCCTGTGACATTGATATCTTTGCCATGTCGGCCTCCATTTTTAATACGGGCTGGTCCATGCCCGTTATCAGATTATATCATATCCGCTCAAGGATGACGAAACTGAATGTCGGGCCGTCATTCGATTCCGCCGGATGAGTGCGCCGGGACACCTCGACCCACTGTGCGCGATCAATTTCCGGAAACCGGGTATCTCCGTCGGGAGAGGCATGGATTTCGGTGAGATAAATCCGCCCGGCAACGGGCAGAGCCAGTTCGTATATCTGCGCCCCGCCAATGACAAATACCTCGTCGCCGCTGGCCAGTTCACCGGCCAGCTGGGCAGCGGTTTGCAGGTCATGCGCAACGTGAACGCCACCCGGCGCGAAGTCCGGGCGACGCGTGATGATGATATTCGGTCGTCCCGGCAGCGCCCGCCCGATTGAGTCGTGGGTTTTGCGACCCATAATGACCGGTGCGCCCATCGTTATCTGCCTGAAATACCTGAGATCGGCCGAGATGTGCCAGGGCATTTTCCCGCCGATTCCGATCATCCTGTTTTCGGCCATGGCGACAATCAGAGACAGGCGCATCCGGATCAGACCGCAATCGGGGCGGCAATGTGCGGATGAGGCTGATACCCGGTCAATTCGAAATCCTCATACCGAAAGGCAAATAAATCGCGCACATCCGGATTGATTTCCATGCGCGGCAGCGAACGGGGATGGCGGGACAGTTGCAGATCACATTGCTCGAAATGGTTGGTATACAGGTGTGCATCGCCGAACGTATGGACGAAGTCGCCAACCGCCAGGCCGGCAACCTGTGCAATCATCCGGGTCAGCAGCGCATACGACGCAATGTTGAACGGGACACCCAGGAAAACATCGGCGCTGCGCTGGTACAACTGGCACGACAACCGGCCATCGGCCACATAAAACTGAAACAGGCAGTGGCACGGCGGCAATGCCATGTCATCGACATCGGCAACATTCCAGGCACTGACGATATGACGCCGGGAACTGGGGTTGGATTTGAGGTCCCGCAACAGGTTGGAAATTTGATCGATCTTGTCGCCGCCCGGCGTTGGCCATGACCGCCATTGATATCCGTAGACCGGCCCGAGGTTGCCGTCTTTGTCGGCCCACTCATCCCAGATGCGGACGCCATTGTCCTGCAGGTAGCGGACGTTGGTATCGCCTGACAGGAACCACAGCAATTCATGAATAATGGATTTGAGATGCAGCTTTTTGGTCGTCAGAACGGGGAAACCGGCGGCCAGATCAAACCGCATCTGGTAACCGAAAATGCTTTGCGTACCAACACCGGTGCGATCATCCCGGATGATACCGGTCTGGCGCACGTGTTTCAGTAAATCGAGATACTGCTGCATATTCGTTCCGTTTAATTCCTGTGTCGACCGACCGGTATTGTACTGCTTCCGGCGGGTCGGTCAAAAGGTGCCGGAACGGGCCACCCTGCTGCCGGGAAAACCTGCAAAACGGAGCGAATCGACCGAACCCTGTCCGGCATTTTCTCAACGCCGGGGTCGCGACAGGACCTGCCGCAGCAGGTCAACACCGATGCCCAGCTGCCGAGCCGCCCGCTCCAGATCTGGGCGGAGGCGGTGCGCGGCGCAATGTGTCATGGGAAATGCCGAGTTGCCGTGCTGCTTCACGCAAATCCGGGGGCTTGCGGGGCGGACCACCGCCTGCTTGCCGGGCCGGTCCCGTCGCGTCGGGCAAAATTTTTATCCGGCGTACCGCTAAAACATCGTGGGATAAAGGGAAAATCAGTGCTCAGAACATAGTGATATTCTCCTTCCGGGTGGGCGGGTGTGACGGCCGAGCGCCCATTGCACTGATCGAAATCCCCCCGTCCCGCAACATACTCGAAATCCTGCACGTACAGCCCGTCGTAGGGACCGGGCGGTCGCCTGTGCCTGTCCAACCAGCAATTGCTGCAGCCAGTTTACGCCGCTCTCCGGCTTGTGCGGAACATGATCGCCATTCGACCGAATTCCATGCGCCTGCACGCCTGCAACCATTGTCGACAACACGGCGGCAGTCAGACCATACCACCCAGACTGCCGGTTGTTCATCATTTTAGCCCCGTCCCACAAATGGCATTTTTGTTGCCATTACCGTCATGAACTGGACATTGGTTTCGAGCGGAAAGCGGGCCATGTGAACGACCGACCGGGCGATATGGTCAACGTCCATCAGGGGTTCCACATTGATTCCCCCGTCTGCCTGCCTGACACCCTTTGCCATGCGGGCGGCCATGTCGGTGGCGGCATTGCCAATATCAATCTGGCCACAGGCAATATTGTATTTACGCCCGTCCAGAGACAGTGATTTTGTCAGGCCGGTGATGGCATGTTTGGTTGCCGTATAAGGGGCTGAATCGGGTCTCGGGGAATGCGCCGAAATGGAGCCATTGTTGATAATTCGCCCGCCCATCGGGTGTTGATCCTTCATTTGCCGAAAGGCGGCGCGCGCACACAGGAAAGACCCGGTCAGGTTGACGTCGACGACCGACGCCCATTGCGCATGGGTGAGATCTTCAAACGGTATTCCCGGCGCATTGATACCGGCGTTGTTAAATAACAGGTCCAGACGTCCGAACGCCGACCGGGTTTCGGAAAACAACCGGTCGACGGCCTCTGGGTCGGAGACATCCGCCACAACAGCCATTCCCTGGCTGGTCGGGACATCCGCCATTTTCAGGGTTTCCTGTAACGGGCCCTGCCTTCGTCCGGCGATCGTCACCTGAAACCCGTCCGCCAGCAGGGCCCGCGAGACAGCCCGCCCAATGCCGGCTCCGCCGCCGGTGACGATTGCCGTTTTCCCCGATTTTTCCATGAATTTCCTCACGTGCAGTGTGATATATGATCGCGGCAATCTGCCGGAACAGGGTTTTTGTTTGGGCCGGATGTATGATAGTAACCGTTTTTCTCCAATATACAGAAATGCTTTTCCATGTCATTGCGCACGGCTCTTAAAAATGTTCTGACACCGTCCGCGGTGACGTTTCGGAAATTTCCGTTTGGCGTGAGTGCCGGAATCGTCATGCGGGTTGATTTTAAGCATCAGACCCGCCTGTTTCTGGGATTGTATGAAATCGAGATTGCCCGCCACTGTCGGCGTCTGCTCAAACGCGCCACGTCGGCATTCGACATCGGCGCCAATGCCGGATATTACAGCCTGATTCTGGCCAAACATACGGAAGGTGCGGTGGTCGCCGTCGAGCCGGTCAGCGACAGCATCCTCGAAATGACCGCCAATTTCGCCCGCAATTCATATCCCGTCACCCCTGTACAGGCGATGGTCGGACAATCTCCCGCAACAACCGGAACGTGCCCGACCGTCACGCTGGACCAGTTGTGTGAAAGTCATTTCACGCCGGACTTTATCAAGATGGATATCGAAGGCGGCGAGGTTGACGCCCTGACAGGAGGACACGACCTGTTGCGATTTCATCGCCCGCATCTGGTGATCGAAGTGCACAGCGAACAACTTGAAACCGACTGCCGTGAAATTCTCGGATGCTACGACTATAAAATTACCCGTGTCGATCCCCGGCGCTGGTTGCCGGAAATGCGGGTCGACGCCTACAACGGATGGATCATCTGCGAAGGTAAGCCGGGACGGGTCTGATCAGCGACAGGTGCCACGGCCAGGCTGGAACAGCATGTAGTTCAATTTGTCCAGCCGATCGGTCGTGCGATCGAACCTGAACGGCAGCGATTGCACCGGAAAATCTTTGAGGGGGATGTCTGCTGCGAGTTCGTTGTTGGCCAGTTGCGCCATGCCATGAGCGTCCATGACGCCGGCCGGCGCCGGCATCCAGATTATCAGACACTGACCCGGTTTTTCCGAGATCGGTCGGGTGATGTCCGGATATTTTGAACTGACGATCCGGGTGTTCGGAAACACACTGCGCAGATTGCCAGCAAGGTCATGCGGGAAATAATAGGCAAAAATGGTGCCGCCGGTAAAACCGGTCTCCCGGATACGGTCGGCAATATCGGAACTGGGCAGCAGCAATTGACAGCGTTTGCAACGGAGAGGCTCGGTAAGGTATTTCACAGCGCCACCCGTCACCAGCAGCAGTGCCATGACGATCAGCGAAATCCGGTAGGCGCGAAGGCCGCCGCCGGTTGTCAGGTCAGCTTTGATCCAGCCGAAAACCACCAGCGGGAAGGTGATAAAAACAAACATGTAGTGGGTGCGTATCTGGGAGGCTTCAAACACCAGCACAAACAGCACCAGCAACCCCAGTGCCGCCAGATTGAATAGCGTCAGCAGTTTGATTTCCGGTGCGATTGTTTCATGGCGGTGCCAGCGGGACCGCAGGGGCCGCCAGAAGAACAGCAGCAGGACCAGCCACAGCGGTGATGCGAAATTGAACGCCGATATGATCAGGTTGATCATGCCCGTCAGTCGGTCGCCAGGGATTTCAGCGGCCTCACCCATTTCAAATTTTCCGGCAACGGCTCCGGCAATCACATCCGCGTGGTGCAGCAACCAGAAACCGTGCGGCGCGAACAGAATGGCGGCCACGACCAGCGCCGCCAGCATGCGGATATTCAACACGCAGGACCGGTACGGCGGATAGATCAAACCCGCCAGCAGCAGCGCGACGGCGGTCAGCCCGAACGTGTATTTTGACAGCAAGCCGAGCCCGAGCACGGTCCCGAACAGGATGTAGGCCAATAACGTGCCAGCCGTGCGAAGCCGCATCATGGCGGTGATCAGGGCAACGATCAGGGCCGTTGCCAGCACAGTCTGGCTATAGGTTTGTACCGCGTCCCAGGCGACATAATATAACCACAAGGGCGACAAGGCGGCGGCGCCCGCCAGGCCCGGTCGGTCAATCGCTTGCCGGGCCAGTTGATACAGGAAGTGAAATATCAGCCAGTAGGCCGGAAATTTGATCAATGACACCGACCAGACCGTGACGCCGGTAACTTTCTGGGCGGCGATCAGAAGCCATGTATACAAAGGAGGATTGACGATGTCATATCCCCACCGGAATACCTGGGAAAACAATAACTGTTCGGCGTCGTCACCGGGAGCACCGGGATATAACAGGCCGCGAAACAGAAAATGCCCGAGAACGAGAGTTCCGAGCAGACCGTAAAATCCGGTGGATGTCACCACAATCCGGCTTAGCCGACCGGCGATATCAAATTCGGGCAGACGAAACATGCGAACGATTGGCCTTTCAGTCGGCGACCTGCCGATGCCGGGTCGGAAGTTCCGGTATTCATACCTGTCGAAATCCGGATGCGAAAGAAATGTCTATCTGTACAGGGCGGCAGGCGTTGGTTAAAATCAACGGATGATTATGGCTCCTGACCTCTATCTGGCGTTTTGTATCGCAACGGCCCTGCTGATTCTCATGCCTGGTCCGATCGTGACGCTGACCATCGCCAACAGCCTTCGGCATGGCTCAAAGACCGGATTGTTGACGACCGCCGGGGCCACGGCGGGATCGGCGGTGTTATTGTCGGCGGGTGGTCTGGGCATGGCCTGGGTGCTGGAAATATTGTCAGACTGGTTCTCGGTGCTGCGGCTGGCCGGTGCGGCCTACCTGATTTATCTGGGCGTGCGCCAGTGGCGGGAATCCGCGCACGCTCTGGAAGATATGACTGCCGACCGGCGATCCGGGCGGGCCGTTATGTTGCACGGCTTTGTTGTTGCCGTGACCAATCCGAAAACGATTTTGTTTTATGCGGCGTTTTTCCCGCAATTCATCAACCTGTCGCAACCGACCGGCCCGCAACTTGTGCTGATGAGTGGCACGTTTCTGCTCATCGCCATGACAATTGACAGTAGTTATGCGCTGCTGGCCGGGCGTTTGCGACCCTGGCTTCAGGGGCGACGGCGGGGGCACATCCGCAACCGGATTACCGGCACACTGCTGATTGGTACCGGGCTGGCGCTGGCGTTTGCCCGCAAACCCTGATCCTTTCAATTCAATCCATGTTTTCAGTTAGGGGAAAATAAATGCATCTGATCACGTTTCGGCGCGGCGCCCGCGTCTCGATTGGTATCCTGAACGCGCCGGCCGGTCGACTCACGGATCTGTCTGTCAGCGCCCCCGACCTGCCCGGTGACATGCAGGATTTTATTGCGCTCGGGGAAGGCGGTCTGACGCGGGCGGCTGCGGCCCACGCGGCGAGCAGTGACGGTGATATTGACCTCGCTGATGTTCAGTTGCTGGCGCCGGTACCAACGCCACGTCGGAATATCATGTGTGTCGGTAAAAACTATCATGAACATGCCAGGGAATTCCACTCATCAGGGTTTGATGCCGCCGGCAAACAGGCGGTGCCCGAGCACCCGATCATTTTCACCAAGCTGCCATCGTCGGTGATCGGTCCCGATGTGCCGATTCCCAGCGGCAATGACGATACCGGGTCGGTCGATTATGAGGGTGAACTGACCATTGTCATCGGTCCCGGCGGACGGGACATTGCACCGGAAAATGCACTCGATCATGTATATGGCTACACCATTATCAATGATGTCACGTCGCGTACCCAGCAGCACCGTTTCAATCAGTGGTTTCTCGGTAAAAGTCTGGACGGGTTCTGTCCGATGGGTCCGGCAATTGTGACGGCCGATGAGGTCGGAGATGTATCCCTGATCCGACTGCTGACGACGGTTAATGGCGAAATCCGTCAGGACGCACCGGTTTCCGATCTGATTTTCGACGTGCCGACCCTGGTATCAACGATCTCGCGCGGACGCACCCTGCTGGCTGGTGACCTGATCGCAACCGGGACAGCGGCCGGCGTGGGAATCGGCTTTAACCCGCCTAAATTCCTGCAACCGGGGGATCAGGTGAACATCACTTTTGACCGGATCGGTACCTTGCGAAACCCGGTCACATGATTTTCCAGCCTTGACGCCGGTTTGGCGACGATCTAGGGTTAAACCCATGATACAGATAACAAACCGGTCCGCACACCTGCTACTTAGCGGCCCGGCGTCCTAGGGGACGCCGGGACCCGACCCGTCGTGTACCTTTTGATTTTTACAAGTTGTCTGTCATGCCCTCGTATTTTTCCTTATCCGTTTTTTTTGCGGCCTGTGAATTTCTGACCGTGTTGCCGATGACGCTACGACTTACGGACGGCTGCCGGGCCTGACCCGGTTCTCCGGCAGTCGTCAATTTCAGATCCCGTCAATTGTGTAACAGGCCGGTGCCGCCCGACGGCGCGCCGACAGGAGAAATTCAATGTCAACGATGCATCCAGGAAACAAGTATACGCCATTTCAACCGATCGACCTGCCGGACCGCAAATGGCCCGGTCGGGTTATCAGCGCGGCACCGGTCTGGTGTTCGGTCGATCTGCGCGATGGAAACCAGGCGCTGATCGAACCGATGGGGCCACAACGAAAACGACGAATGTTTGATCATCTGATCAAGATCGGATTCAAGGAAATTGAAATCGGATTTCCGGCCGCCTCGCAAACGGATTTCGATTTCGCCCGGGAAATCATCGAAGGTGACCTGATCCCAGAAGATGTCACCATCCAGGTCCTGACACAGGCGCGCGAGGAATTGATCGCACGAACATTTGATGCGATCCGGGGGGCTAAAAGAACAATCGTACATCTGTACAATTCAACCTCGACCCTGCAGCGCCGGGTGGTGTTCGGATCGAACCGGGACGGTATCACCAGAATTGCTGTGGACGGGGCGCGGATTGTCAGGGAACTGGCCGACCGGACACCGGCAGCCGAACAAATCCTGTATCAGTATTCACCGGAAAGTTTCACCGGCACGGAACTGCCGTATGCGAAAGAGGTTTGTGAGGCGGTTATGGATGTCTGGCAACCGACGCCGCAGAACAAGATGATCATCAACCTGCCGGCGACCGTCGAAATGGCGACGCCCAACATCTACGCCGACCAGATCGAATGGATGGATCGCAATCTGAAAAACCGGGACGCAGTGGTCCTGTCACTGCATCCGCACAATGACAGGGGGACCGGTGTCGCGGCGGCGGAACTGGGCCTGATGGCGGGAGCTGATCGCATCGAGGGTACACTGTTCGGTAATGGTGAGCGGACGGGCAATGTCGATGTGGTCACGCTGGCCCTGAATATGTACACGCAAGGAATCCCGCCGACCCTGGATTTTTCCAATATCAGCGATGTCATGCGGGTCGCCGAACACTGCAATCGGCTGCCGGTGCACCCGCGCCATCCCTATGTCGGTGATCTGGTATTCACGGCTTTTTCCGGGTCTCATCAGGATGCCATCAAAAAAGGCTTTCAGGCGCGCGAGCAGCGCAATTCGGAATTGTGGGAAATTCCCTATCTGCCGATCGATCCGGCCGATGTCGGGCGCAGTTACGAATCCGTTATTCGTATCAATTCGCAATCCGGCAAAGGCGGGATTGCCTACATTATGGAATCCGACTTTGGTATCGAAATGCCGCGACGACTGCAGATCGAATTCAGCCGGGTCATTCAGTCCCAGGCCGACGACGATGGGCTGGAGCTGTCGTCAGGGGACATCTGGCAGGCCTTCGAGCAGACCTATCTGGCAGAAACCGGGCCTTACGGGTTTTGCCAGTATCGTACCGTTCCCGATACCCACGCCAGCGAGATTCGCAATCTGACGGCAACTATTACAGATCGCCATCAGGAGGTTGAAATCAGCGGTCAGGGTGCCGGTCCCATCGATTCGTTTGTCAATGCTTTCAGTGCCCGGACCGGTCATGTCATACGGGTGCTTGACTATCATGAACACGCCCTCGGGCACGGTGCCGATACACAGGCTGTTGCCTTTGTTGAACTGGAAGTCAACGGCAGTTCCGCCCTGTTCGGCGTGGGGCAGGATCGCAACATAACCGAGGCGTCGCTGAAGGCTGTGATCAGCGCGGTCAACCGGGCTGTTTCCTGAACCTTGTGTGCGGTGATGTTCCGGTATGACCCGCAATCCTATCGCGTTCGTTCGGGCGGGAAGGTCAGAATTACGGCTGTACCCTGCCCGACGGCGCTGGTGATATCCAGCGTGCCGCCGTGCGTTTCCACCATATCCCTGGTCAGGGGCAGACCCAGCCCGGTGCCTTCGTGGGCAGTAAGGGGAGTATCGTCGCGCACCTGTCCGAACGGCTCCAGCGCTGTGGCGATCTGATCGGGCGGAATTCCGATACCGGAATCGCGCACGGTCAGGCGAGACGATTTGTCCGGCAATACATCAACGGTGATATTTACCGAACCACCCGCCGGTGTGAATTTCAAGGAATTGCCGACGATATTGATCAAAATCTGTTTCATCATGCGACGGTCGGCATACAGCCGGGCAACCGGCTGCGCCGGGGAATACGAAAGGTCGATGCCTTGCGATTTCGCCCGTTGCCGCAACATGGAAATGCACGACGCGATCACCGCGTTGAACGTCAACACTTCTTCTTCCAGACGGGACTCGCCAGCTTCAATTCTGGCAAGGTCAAGAATGTCGGTGATGATTTCAAGAAGATGAGTGCTGGCACTGTTGATGTCCCGGGCATACTCCATGTATTTGGCATTGTGGACGGGGCCGAAAACCTCACCCATCCAGACCTGGGAAAAACCGATAATGGCGTTCAACGGGGTGCGCAACTCGTGACTCATGCTGGCAAGGAATTTTGTCTTGGCCTGATTTGCCTCTTCCGCTGAATCTTTCGCCGCTTTATAGCGCAATTCCGCCGACTGCCGCTCGGCGACTTCATGTTTGAGGTCCAGATACTGCTGCCGCATAACCCGGTCGGCCCGTCCGACGATCAGGAACAGTATGGAATAGAGAAGGCCAAGGCCAAGCAGCAGATAGATGACAACCACCGTGGTATTGCGGTAAATGCCGGCAACCTGACGGGTGACGTCTGTATACAGTTCGAATACACCTTCCGAGCGACCGTTCGCGCCAGTGATTGGCAGATAACTCTCGATCAGGTCGCGATTGGCCACAGTCCCGTCAATCGATTGGAACAATTTCCGGAATGACTTTTGGGAAGACGGTATGTTGCGTCGGACGGTGTTGTTGAAGCGGACGTTCTTCGCGTCAGAATGGCCGATCTGGGTCGGGTCGGTCGAATACACGGTCAGGCCCTGCAGGTCATACATCTTCACCTTGAGAACCGGTAAACCGACGATCATGGATTTCAGATTTTCATGAATTTCCCGTGTTTCGGGCCGTCGACGCAGCGCTTCACCGTTCAGACCGGATACAGATTTTACAAAATTTGCATATTTCGGCCAGATTACGTTGGCAAACGAGCGGGCCAATTCAACATTCTGGTTCTCAATCTGCCGGGTCAGGTTGTCGACCGCATTTTGCCAGTAGAGGAACGCCAGGGCGCTGGTGACGCCAATAATGGCGACCGCACTTGTGATCGAAAAATAGCGCAGGAGTTTAAACACTGCAGAGCGACCCTCGTAACAACGGAGAGATCGACAGGTTCGCGACAACGCAGGGGCCTTGCAGCGGAAACCGGACAATCAGGTTTTTTCCAGCTCTGGCCAATATCGGTACCAGAAGTTGGATATGTACACTATTAAATATATATTGTTTGTAAATATAATATCGATACGGGAAAAAGGAAGAAGGCGTGATTTAAGGCGTCAATTGGACATCCGACATTCGGCTCGCGTCAGTCAACAAAGTCAGAATTATACCGGAAAACCGGTGTTTGCCCGGCTGACGGCTGCCATGATCGCCGAAATTTGTCCGGCAAGGCCGGTAGTCTGCGCCGGAAACCTGCCGTCGAGCGCCGCCGTTCCTATGGTAAATCCCGCAGCCCCGGCCTGCGCGACGGCGGAAATCATCGACGGGTTGCGGATCGATCCGGCCATGATAACCGGTTTGTCAATGCAGCCACAGATCGCCCGCATCAGCGCGGGCACGTCTTCACCCGACCGGTAGGCCAATACATCGAGGCCATGCACGCCATCGTGTCTGCTCAGGTCGCGCGCGCTGGCGACGATGTCATCAATGTCACCGTCCAGGATACTGGGGTGTCCGGAAATTTTGCCGGCAAACGGATAATACCGGATTGCGGAACCGGCCAGTAGTGGCAAAACGCCCGGGACGTGAGTTCCGCCCAACAGATAATCGACACCGAGTTCGACGGCGGCCCGGGCGGACGCCAGTTCACTGTCACGATCAAGCGAGACGACTTCTAGGTAACTGGCGGCACCTGCCTGCTGAATCAACCGGTTGAGGCTACGCAAGGTGCGTGTCGGAACGCCGATATCCTTGAAGCCGATGTGACGGACGCCAGCTTGCAACGCTGTCTGCACATGGCGGTCGGCATCGGCCACGGTCCGGTCATTGCGGGTCAGCATGAAGATAAAATCGAGCATTTTCAATCGACGCTTCCCTGCCTGGCCCGGACCAACTGCCGCGCAAGGGCAAGCGCGGATATCAGGCTGGATGGATCAGCAGTGCCCTGTCCGGCGATGTCAAACGCCGTGCCATGGTCCGGGCTGGTCCGGACAAATGGCAGGCCGAGGGTGATATTGACGCCGTTTTCCAGCCCGAGATACTTGATGGGGATCAAACCCTGATCATGGTATTGGGCGACCACCACGTCAAACAGCCCTTGCCGCGCCTGCATGAAGACAGTGTCTCCCGGCCAGGGGCCGCTGGCGTTGATTCCCTCGTCGCGTGCAGCCTGAATGGCCGGCGTGATAATGGTGATTTCCTCACGGCCAAACAGTCCGCCTTCACCGGCGTGCGGGTTCAGACCGGCAACCGCAACACGAGGCCGTGCAATGCCGAAATCCCGGGCCCCCTGATGGGCCAGTCGAATGGCCGACATCTGGGCATCGAAATCGGCACCGCGGATGGCGGCGCTCAGAGAGCAGTGGATCGTGACCAGAACCGTTCGCAGCACGTCATTGGCCAGCATCATGGCAACCCGTTCGGCACCGCCAAAATGAGCAAGAATTTCGGTGTGCCCCTGAAAATCAATACCGGCCATCGCCAGCGCGGCCTTGTTGATGGGTGCTGTGACAATGCCGCTAATCTGCCCGTCTGCCGCCAACCTGATCGCCGAGACGATTGCATCATATGCCGCCTGACCGGCCGCCGCGTCGGCTTTTCCGAAATCCGGCAACCGGGTGAATGAACTGGTTTCCAGTACGTCGACGTTCCCGGCTCTGAATATCGCCTCGTCGACCGTCCGGATGGTGTGGATCGTCACGTCGGCGCCGACAGCCCGCGCCGCCCGTCGCAAGACCTCGGCATCGCCGATGACGACGCAGGTGGTATCGACGCCGACTTCTGTCAGGGATTTGATGATCGTTTCCGGGCCAATTCCGGCCGGGTCCCCCATCGTGATGGCGAGCGGTCGGGGGATCTGGTTCATCGGCTTGCCTTTTGCTGGCGGCTGTGTGGAAAATACGTCATGCCGTGACAATAGCAAAACAGATATTTCAGAAAAGCTATATAAACTGACCAATACTGGTGATAAAAACTAAACAATGAAACGATCGGATCTGCCGTCGCTGGACGACTTGCGGGCGTTTGACGTGGTGGCCCGACATGGATCGGTGCGGGCTGCCGCCGAACAACTGGCGCTCAGTCACGGAGCGGTCAGCCGGCGTATCAACAAACTGGCGCGTGATCTCGACCTGGTTCTGTTCGAACCGGACGGACGTGGCATTCGGCTGACCGCAGCCGGTGGCAAGCTGGCAACAGCCACCGGTGCGGCGATCGATCTGCTGACGGATGCCCTGGCAGATATCCGGGTGACGTCGCCGGATGGGCCGTTTGTGTTATCGTGCGAGCGTTCAGTCGCCATGCGGTGGCTGATTCCGCGTCTCAGCGGATTTCAGGATGCCTATCCTGAATTGCCGGTGCATCTGTCGGTCGGTGGCGGCTCGCTGGATTTTTCAAAAAACAAGGTGACACTGGCCATCCGCCGACTGGATTTCGCCATCGATCCGGGCTGGATCGTTCAGGTGCTGATGACCGAAACAGTGGGGCCGGTCATGGTTCCGGCGATGGTGGAGAGGTTCCGTTCGGGACGTTATGTGGGCCTCGGATCGGCGACCCGTCCGGCCGCATGGTCAGCCTGGCTGTCCGCTCATACAACCGCCCCCGGCCCGGCGGAAATTCGTATGATGGATCACCATTTTTTGATCGCGGAAGCAGCTGCCAGCGGACTGGGCGTTGCCCTGTGTCCCCGGATACTGGCGGCAGACGATCTCGCCCGCGGGCGACTGGTTGCGCCGCTCGGGTTTTCCGAAGACGGTACGGATTACGGATTGATATATCGAAACAGCCAGCCGCTGACGTCCGCGTTTACCACCGTTCGGGACTGGGTTATTGAGATGGCCAGGCAGACGTCAACGTCCGAACTCGAACCCGTGCCGGGAGCCGGACGGGCCGGATAGCCGATACCTGACCCATCTACCGGGTTTGCGCCCGGATCATGTCAGCCGCTTTTTCGGCGATCATGATGGTCGGCGCATTGGTATTGCCGGATGTCAGGCGCGGCATCACAGATGCATCGGCAATACGCAGACCGTCAATCCCGTGCACCTTCAGTTGATCATTGACAACCGCACCGCGGCGGGCATCCGGGCCCATTGAACAGGTGCTGACCGGGTGATACATGGTCGCCCCGGTACGGCGGGCATAGGCCAGCAGGTCGTCGTCGCTGCGACAGTCCGGACCCGGCACGGTTTCACCCGTCACATATGGCGCCATGGCGGCGGTTGCCATTAATTGCCGCGCTATTTTCATGCCGGCCAGATGGATGTCGCAGTCGAGTGGGTTGCTCAGGAAGTTCGGGCGGATTTTCGGTGCTGCCAGCGGATTGGCATCACCGATATGAATGGACCCCCGGCTTTCCGGTCGCAGTTGACAGGGGGCGATCGTCAGGCCGGGAAACCGGTCAAAAATCCGCTTCTTCGGGTCGGCAAAACTGGCATGGGCGACGTGAAACTGAATGTCCGGCATTTCCAGTCCGTCGCGGGAGCGGACAAAACCACCGACGATACCGGCTGACATGGTCAATGCGCCCGTGCGAAACAGGGCAAACTTGGCGGCCTCGGCCAGCAGTCGCAGGCCTCGGGTCTTTTCGTTGAGCGTGATCGGTTGATTGATTTGCCACTGCAGGCGCGACACATAATGATCCTGGTAGTTCTCACCGACACCGGGCAGGTCTAGCACCGGCGTAATTCCCAGGGACGTCAGCAAGTCAGCCTGACCGATGCCGGACAGTTCCAGCAGCTGGGGCGACTGCACGGCACCGGCAGACAGGATGACCTCGCGCCGGGTCCGGGCCGACCTTTGCTGGTTACCGTGCAACAGGTAGGTGACGCCGGTCGCCCGGCGACCGTCGAGCAGGATGCGGGTTGCTTGTGCGCGCGTTTCAATGTGCAGGTTGGGCCGGTGCCGGACCGGATCAAGGAAGGCTTTGTTCGTACTATGGCGGCGACCGTTTTTCTGGGTCAGTTGAAAATAACAAAATCCTTCCTGACGGGCGCCGTTATAGTCCGGATTGACAGGGTGGCCGATCTCGGCGCCGGCCGCGATCACCTGGTCAAGCAGTTCATAGGTTTCCGTCACCTCCGCCACATTCAGCGGTCCGCCGCTCCCCCGATAGGCGTCGCCGCCGGATTCGCGATTTTCGGATTTCTTGAAATAGGGCAATACATCTTCATATGACCAGCCCCGGTTTCCCAGTTGCGCCCACCCGTCATAGTCCCGCGCATTGCCACGCACATATAACATGCCATTGATCGAACTGGAGCCGCCCAGCACCTTGCCGCGCGGAACCGGGATGGCCCGGTTGCCGGTGGTTGATTCCGGTTCCGTATCAAACAGCCAGTTGACGGAAGGGTCGACCATGGTTTTGACGTAACCCACCGGGATGTGAATCCACGGGTTACGGTCGGTGCCGCCCGCTTCCAGCAGCAGCACCCGCGTATCAGGGTCCTCGCTCAACCGGTTTGCCAGGACGCATCCGGCCGAGCCGGCACCAACGATGATGTAGTCATAGGTGTTCATTGCAATTTCCCCCCACCACGGTTCTTCCTGTTTCATGTTTAAGGCGTGACGGTACGAGTCCCAAGTGGAATTTGCCGGGATTAGGTGTTTATATAGTTTATATAGTACGTCGCTTCCCCCGCCTGACTGGAGTCGTATGAATGTGTCGCTGGATTGCCTACTCGGGACCTCCCATCTATCTGGAAAAGCTGATGGTGCATCCGGAAAATTCCCTGATTGCGCAAAGCCGGGATGCCCACAAGGCAAAGAGCGCGATCAATGCCGACGGTTTCGGCATCGGCTGGTACAACACCCGACCGACTCCGGGACTGTTCCGTGACGTCTATCCGGCCTGGAACGACGAAAACCTTCTGAATGTGTGTCAGCAGATAGAGGCACGGATGTTTTTCGGTCACGTGCGGGCGTCAACCGGGTCGGCAATCAACCGGGCCAACTGTCATCCGTTCCGTCATGAGACACATCTGTTCATGCACAACGGCCAGATTGGCGGCTTTGACAAGCTGCGCCGCGAACTGGCGCTGGCAATCCGCCCGGAATTCTTTTCCCGCCTGCAGGGAACCACCGATAGTGAAATTTTCTTCTATCTGGCACTTGGCAACGGTTTGATGGAGAATCCCGAACACGCCCTGGCCGTCACTATCGGTCAGATTCTGGACATCATGGCGATCAACGAAATCGCTGAACCGTTTCGAATCACCGCTGCCCTGAGTGATGGCGAAACGATTTTGGCGATCCGTTATTCCAACGACAAGTTTCCACCCAGCCTGTATTACGCAACCGATATAACGGTTGACGCGGATGCTCACCTGCATTCCGTATATGAGGATGGCGGGGCAGAGCCGCGCCGTCGGGCCTGTCTGATTTTATCCGAACCGCTGGACGCGGTCGCCGATTCCTGGACGCTGGTGCCGCCATCAAGTCTGTTGATTGCGCGCGCGGGTCACGTCGAGGTGAAAGCGTTTGAACCGGCGCCGGCAGGCCGCCTGCCGGTGGCGGCACAAAAGAGGTAATCCCACACCGTGCAGGATATGTTGCAGCAGGTTTTGATATCGCTTGATCCGCAGACCGTCCTGTTGGTCAGCGGCATTCTTGCCGTGGTCACGGTTGTTGCCTTGGCCGGATGGGGTCGGCACTACCGGCATCTCAGGGCAGCCCGGGAAGATATTTCGCACCTTCAGGCCGTCGCCAGCAAAGGCCGCGAAATTCTGGCGGCCGCTCCGGACGGATTGTTCCTGTGGGATCATGTGCTGGGTGGTATCACGGTGTCCCGTCGCCTTTCAGTCCTGCTGAATCTGGAAGCCGGTCTTTACGCCCGCTATGATGATATTCGGGAACGCTTCGACGGCGATTCGCTGAAGGCACTGGAACGTGGCTGTTCGGCCTTGCGTGGCAATGGTACGCCGTTTGACCTGCTGCTGAGGTCGGGCGATCGCACGATTCAGGCGATCGGTCAGCGTGCGGAAACCTCCGCCGGACAAGCCGTCGCCGATCTTGTCTGGATGCGGGATATCACGGAAATCGTAGTCGCTGGACAATCAGAAATGATAGCTGCCTCCTCTGTCGAAGACACCCGGATTGACGACCGGCACCTGACAGCATTGCTGGATGCCATGCAGATTCCCGTGTGGTTGCGGGACGCAAAACTGGAACGGGTGTTTTCGAATGTGGTTGCAGCACACCGGACGGAACCGCCGGCTGCACTGGCGGTGCGGGCGCAGCAGACCGGCGTTGCCGCATTCGAACGGCAGTTGACGGATGTCGACGGGGTCGCAACCCTGATGGAAGTGGTGGAAATTCCGCTGGATGCGGTCGGTGGCGGTTTTCTGGGATATGCCATCCCGGTGACCGGTGGGGCTCTGGCGGTTGATGTGCCGGTGCTGTCCCCGCAGTCGATTGAACCTGTTTTCGACGAGTTGCCAACGGCGGTCGCCCTGTTCGCCAGCGATACCCGGCTGGAATATGTCAATGCCGCCTATTGCCGACTATGGGGGCTTGATCAGAGGTGGTTGCAGAGCAGACCGGACATGAATGAGCTGCTGGAAAAATTGCGGCAAAACCGGAGCTTGCCGGAAGTGGAAAATTTCAGGGATTTCAAGAAACAGGAAATTGCCAGATTCCAGTCTTTGAACGAACCGGCCAGTACCATGATGCACCTGCCGGACGGCCGGTCGATCCGCCACCGCATCGTGCCCTGCGGCGACGGTGGGCTGGCGCATCTGTTTGAGGACTGGTCCGAGCATCTTGACTTGCGGCGTTCGAACAAGGAACTGGGTGCGGTGCAGGTTGAAACACTGGAAAATCTGCAGGAAGGCGTTGCCGTTTTCGGTAGCGACGGCCGTTTGAAACTGTTCAATCCGGTATATTGCCGACTATGGACCCTACCGGAAGCCGACCTGCTGGACCGTCCGCACCTGACGGAAGTGCTGGAAAAATCCAGACGCCTGTTTCCCCTTCCCGAAGATCAGGTCGACTGGGCGGATGACGACTGGGATCGTCATAAATCCGGCGTCGCCGCCCGTATGTTGAGCCGCACGCGGAGCGCCGGGCAGGTCCATATGCGCAATGGCAACGTAGTTGAATATGCGAATATTCCCCTGCCCGATGGGGCCGTCCTGTTGTCCTATATTGACATCACCGATAGCGCCCGGGTCGAACAGGCGTTGCGCGATCAGGGGCAGGCGCTGGAAGATGCCAACAGGATGAAATCGGAATTTATCGCCGATGTCGCGCGGGAAATCCGCACACCATTGAATACTGTAATTGGCTTCGCCGATATGCTCGATCAGGAATACTTCGGGCAACTGAACCCAAGACAGGGCGAATATGCCCGCGGTATTTCAGGTACCTCGCGCAACCTGATGAATGTGGTCGCGGAAATACTGGATCTCGCTGCCATGGACGCGGGCCAGATGAACCTTGATCTGCAGGGGGTGGAAGTTCATGGCCTGCTGGTATCGGCGCTGCAGCTGGTGAAAGACCGCGCCCGGCGGAAAAACATCAAGCTGGCCTTTGAGTGCCCGCCGGATATCGGTTGGGTGGTTGGTGACTCCGAGCGTTTGCGTCAGGTAGTGTACAAACTGCTGAGTAACGCCGTTTCGTTCACGCCGGCGCACGGAAACATTTCTTTGAGCGGCGTCCGCACCCGGTCACATATCGAGGTGACGGTGCGGGATTCAGGAATCGGTATTCCAGCGGCCGACAAACAACGCATATTCGAACCATTTGACAAAGGCAGTGCCGGTGCGCCCGCCAACGCTGCTGATACGGACGTATCGGATCGCGGAACCGGGCTGGGTCTGACCATTGTCAAACGGTTTGTCGAGCATCACGGCGGGCAGGTTGAGGTCCGCTCCCAGCTCGGGCGTGGTACAACTGTGATCTGCCGGCTACCCGTTCAACATCGGGCGGCAGCGGCAACCGATGCGGTACCGACAATCAGCCCGGACGCCTAGTCGATCCGGGCCCGATACCGCTAGAGCACGTCCGGCAATTTTTGAATCGCCGGACGTGCTCTAACTCATTGATATCCCCGCAAAGCCATGTTCTCGAATGAACCTGTTCGCTCCGGTTTTGCTCTAGTCAAACAGTGCGTCGATGTCCGCCTGGTCAAGCGTAATGGATTCGGCTTCTTCCTGCTTGCCGTAATCACCATTGATGATGGCACTGGTTCGGTCCAGAATCTCCTGAATTTCACGCGATATCAGGGCCACGGCTTCGCGTAGCTGGCCATCTATATTGGCCTTGATGACGGTTTCGATATCGTTGAGGGAGGTGGCAATTTTATCGTCGGCCTCTTTCAGGGCGCTATCGAACGGAAGGCGGTATTCATCGGCCGCGTTGTCATATGCCAGTATGGCAAGTTTCTTGTCGGAAAACGTCGAATCCATAAAATGCTCAGCGTAGGACTTGGGTTTCCACTCCTTGGCTTCATCCAGCATTTCCGGCATGTCCGGAATAAGATCGAGCATCATAACCAATTCATTGTAATGATTGAGATAATCTGTCGCCAGCAAGGTCGTTTCATTTATGTTCGTGCCCCTGACCAGTTTCTGGTAGGTGCGGGTCAACTTGATCTGTGACTCTGCCATATTGCCGTCCATAAATTCGTCTCCAGCAGCCGACATCAATCGGTCGACCCCTAACCTAGCAGTTCGCTGGAAAAAATCAAACTACCCACATATGCAGACCATAAAAAAATCAGGACTGTTCGGGGGGTTACGTCGTTTTGTTCAACCTCGGTTTTCGCCCGGATCCGACTCCGGTCAGCCGGTTTGCACCACCGTACCGTGATCGGCGGTAGCGTTGTCCAGCAGTATAACACCTTTTGGTGGGAAGGGAACGCATCCGCGCTATATACCGGTCTGGATCGCTATCCTTGATCGCACACGAACCTTGCCCGATCGTGCATCGGCGGATACAACCGCGTGATGATGGATGCTGCCCAACCCCATGCCATTCTGAACCTGGCGACAGAGGCGGATACTGACGCCTTGGCACGGCGTCTGGCGGGCATGTGCGGACGCGGCGACATGATGGCGCTGGTCGGTACTCTCGGTATGGGAAAATCCGTGTTTGCCCGCGCCTTTATCCGACAGTTGACGGCACCGGACGAAGAGGTGCCAAGCCCGACCTTTACCCTGGTACAGGTCTACGAGGCGGACAGAAACCCGGTTTATCATTTCGATCTGTACCGTGTGAAAGTGGCTGACGAAGTGATTGAACTTGGTTTTGAAGACGCCTGCGAGGATGGCATTGTTCTGGTTGAATGGCCGGACCGGCTCGGTCCCTACCTGCCATCTGACCGGTTGCAGGTCAGCTTCTTCCAGGGGGCGGCGGAAAATGCAAGACGGGTTGAACTGACGGGGTTCGGATACTGGCAGGCGCGCATGACAGACGCTTTCCTGGATGGCAAGATACATGCCTGATCGGGCGGTCGAAATAGACCGTTTCCTGGGCCGGACCGGGTGGCTGACCGCCCACCGCTCGAACCTGGCTGGCGACGCGTCTGCCCGGCGCTATCTCCGCCTCACCAACGCCGGTCGAACCGCTGTTCTGATGGACGCCCCACCGTCGGCGCTGCAAATTGCGCCATTTCTTCTGATTGCCCGCCATCTGTCGGCACTGGGGTACAGTGCGCCGGCTATCCTCGCCGAGGATCTGAAAAACGGCCTGATTCTGATGGAAGATTTCGGCGATTCAACATTCAACCGGGTTTTGCAGGCCGGTCCCGATCGCGAAGCTGAATTGTACAGGCTGGCGGTTGACGTCCTGATTGCGCTGCATCGTTCGCCGGCCGACAGGGTTCTCACCGACGCCATGCCGGACTATCAAACAGACATGCTCCTTGAAGAAGTATCCCGGTTTCTCCGCTGGTATGTTCCGGCCATGCGTGGAGAGTCCTTGCCGGTTGCCGCCGAGCGCGATTTCATGACGCACTGGGCCGATGCGTTGGCACCACTGCAGAAATTGCCGAAAACACTCGTTCTGAGAGATTTTCATATTGATAATCTGGTTTTGCTGGATAACCGGCAGGGAGCCCAGCGCTGCGGCCTGCTGGATTTTCAGGATGCGGTTGCCGGACCCGGCGCCTATGATCTTGTGTCGTTGCTGGAAGACGCCCGGCGCGACATAGATGTTGGTCTGGTGACCGGGCTGCACCAATATTATTGTGACTCACTGGCAATTACCGGAACCGAGCGGACAGCGTTCGCCCAAACCTGTGCCGTACTGGCAGCGCAGCGCCACACGAAAATTATTGGCCTGTTTACCCGGCTCCGGGTGCGGGATGGCAAACCGGCCTACCTGCAACACATCCCGCGGGTCTGGAAATTGCTCGAACGTAACCTTTGCCATCCGGCGCTGAGCGATTTAAAAAACTGGCTTGATGCCTATCTTCCTGACCACAACCGAGGAATCCCAGATCATGTCGCGGACGCCGCAAAATGACCGTTGAACTTCCTGTGCAACCGACCCGGGCCATGATTCTGGCGGCCGGTCTCGGGACACGGATGCGCCCGATTACCAACAAAACGCCAAAACCCCTGATCAAGGTTAACAACCGGCCCCTGATCGACCATGCGCTGGACCGCCTGCAGGACGGCGGCGTCCGGCAGGTGGTTGTCAATCTCCATTATTTCGGGGAACAGGTCGAACGCCATTTGAGTCTGCGTGAAGGCCCCGAAATCACCTTCTCCTGGGAAAAGGAAGAATTGCTGGAGACCGGGGGAGGGATCAAGAAAGCACTCACCCTGCTGGGCGCTGATCCGTTCTGGGTCGTCAACAGTGATTCAATCTGGCTCAATGGTCCGACCAACATGATGACGCGCATGTGTCAGGTCTGGGATGACGGCCGGATGGACGGATTATTGCTGCTGCATTCGACGGTTGATGCCTATGGATACGACGGGCTCGGCGATTTTAATGCCGATCCGGACGGCAAGTTATCCCGCCGCCCGGAACAGGAATTGTCTCCCTGGCTGTTTACCGGCATCCAGATCCTGCACCCTCGCCTGTTTGCAGGCGCGCCGGACGGAGCCTTTTCGCTTAACACCCTGTATGATCAGGCGCTGGAGAACGGGCGTCTGTATGGTATGGTACACGATGGTGAATGGTTTCATGTCGGTACAACTGATGGCCTTGGCGACGCCGAGGAATACATGAAATATCGCTACGCCGGTGTCAAACACCGGTGATCGACAGGGTAGATATCACGTAGGGGGATTGACAGGAATGCAAACGGCAGTCACCTCGTCCGTCTATACCATCCCCTGTCACATGCCTTTCGTCGATTCGCTGGCGGCTGGAATTCGGTCACGGGTCGGGGATGATCCGGAAGCTCTCGCCCGCGTTCGGGTTTTGCTGCCGACCCGCCGGGCCTGCCGCAGTCTGCGTGACGCTTTTTTAAGGTTGAGCGGCGGCAGGCCACTGCTGTTGCCACGCATGACGCCGTTGGGCGATGTTGATGAAGATGATCTCGTGATCGGCGACGACCACGCGCTGGACGGGTTCACCGGTGACGATGGCGGTATCGCGATTCCGCCCGCCATGTCCGGTATCAGACGTCAATTGACACTGGCTCGCCTGATCATCGCCCGTGGCGAGACGTCGGCTGAACAGGCGGTCCGACTGGCCACCGACCTGGCGCGTTTGCTGGATCAGATGCACACGGAGCGCTGCTCATTTGAGGCCCTGCAAAATCTGGTGCCGGATGAATTCGCCGAACATTGGCAACAGACTCTGGCCTTTCTGACCATCCTGACTGATCAGTGGCCCGGTATCCTTGCGGCTGACGGCGTAATCGATGCAGCGGACCGGCGCAACCGGTTATTGCAAACCCAGGCACGGCTGTGGCAGGAAAATCCGCCTCTGACGCCGGTCATTGCGGCCGGGTCGACCGGCAGTATCCCGGCCACCGCCGACTTGTTATCGGTTGTCGCGGGGTTGCCGGAAGGTGCTGTCGTGTTGCCCGGGCTTGACCGGCTGTCACCGGACCGGGTCTGGCAGGCGCTGGAAGCGCATCATCCGCAGTATGGCCTCGCCAGTTTGTTGCAACACCTCAGGGTGACCCGCGATCAGGTCGCGGACTGGACGGTCGGTCGATCGCCGGGACAGGGTCGTGAAAAGCTGATCGTCCGGGCGCTGCTGCCGTCGATGATGACCGACGCGACCGACCAGTCGGAGCCGATCGAACCGCCCGGGCTTGACCGGTTGAGTCTGGTCGACTGTCCGACTCCCCGCGAAGAAGCGGGCGTGATTGCACTGGCTATGCGTCAGACGTTGGAAAACCCCGGCGAAACCGTGGCGCTGGTGACGCCTGACCGGGATCTTGCGCGGCGGGTTGCCGCCGAATTGCGGCGCTGGCAAATTGATGTGGACGACTCCGCCGGGCGACCACTGGCGCTGACGGCTCCCGGCACCTTTTTCCGCCTGTCGGCCCAGATGTGCGTCGGAAATTTTTCTCCGGTGCCGGTGCTGGCGGCGCTCAAACATCCGCTGGCGGCGGGTGGCATGGCACGGGATATATTCCGCCGATCGGTTCGTCGGCTGGAAATCTCCGTCCTGCGCGGCCCACGACCGGCACCGGGGGTTGACGGATTGCGAATGGCAACGGTCGGGACGGATGCCGGCCTCTCGTCATTGCTGGATACATTGCAGAACTGTGCAATGCCTTTTATCGACCTGCTGCGCCGCCCCACCAGCGGCCTGACGGATTTGCTGGCGGCGCATGTCGGCATGGCGGAAGGGTTGGCCCGCACCGATACCGCAGATGGCGCGACGCAATTGTGGGGCAGCGAAGCCGGTGAAGCTTTGGCCGGTTTCGTGGCTGAACTGAGCGACGCGGCATCGGTTCTGGATGCGGTTGCCCCCCGGTCCTATCCGGAATTGCTCGACAGCCTGATGGCGGGGCGTGCTGTTCGGCCGAAATTCGGCCGCCATCCCCGGGTATTCATCTGGGGATTGATGGAGGCGCGCCTGCAACGCGCGGACCGGATGATTCTGGGCGGGCTGAACGAAGGCGTGTGGCCGCCGGAAGCACCGGCCAGTCCGTGGATGAGCCGCCCGATGATGGCATCGCTGGGACTTGCCCTGCCGGAACGACGGATCGGTCTGACCGCCCATGATTTTGCGCAAGGGTTTGCGGCGCCCGACGTTTTGTTGACCCGCTCGGTGCGGACCGACGGCGCACCGGCGGTTCCATCGCGCTGGTTATTGCGGCTCGACAACTGTCTGCAGGCAATGGGACATCCGGATGGCTTGCCGCGCCGTCGTGAACTGCTCGACTGGTTTGACGGCCTTGATCAACCGGATGAGTTCACACCCGGCCCGATTATTGCCCCTGCCCCCCGACCGCCGCTGTCGGCACGACCCAACCAGCTGTCGGTGACCCGGATCGAAACATGGATTCGGGACCCATACGCGATATATGCCGATCGCATCCTCGGTCTGCAACCGCTTGACCCGCTTGATGCCGATCCCGGTGCCGCCGATCGCGGCAATCTGGTGCATCAGGCACTGGACGAATTTGTCCGCGCGATGCCGTCCGGACAACTGCCGGAGGACGCCGAGCGCCGGTTGCTGGATATTGGTCGCCGGGTCTTCAATGACGTGCTGATTCGACCGGGCATCCGTGCCTTCTGGTGGCCCCGGTTCCGGCGAATCGCGGAATGGTTCGTCAGCTATGAAATATCCCGCCGGATGGCCGGAACCGTCACGCTGGCCAGCGAGGTCTCGGGAAAACTGGACATCGCCGCTGCCGGGCAGACGTTTACCCTGACCGCCAAGGCCGACCGGATTGATCGACTGGCGGATGGGTCGCTGGCCATACTCGATTATAAAACCGGTCAGCCGCCGTCAATCAGTCAGGTGAAATCCGGACTGACGCCGCAGTTGACACTGGAAGCGGCAATCGCGGCGGCTGACGGGTTTCAGGGTGTTGCCGGTGCCGAGGTCCGCGAACTGACGTATGTCAAGCTGTCGGGCGGTCGAACTGCCGGTGAAGAGAAACAGATGAAATTCGATGTGCCGGAGGTATCGGCGCGGGCAGTCGACCGCCTGCGCGATCTTGTGACCGCCTTTCAGAACCCCGATACTCCCTACCGGTCCCGTCCGCGACCGCAGTTCAAAAGCCGGTTCGGGACCTATGACCATCTGGCGCGGGTGCGCGAATGGGCCAGTGCCGAGGGCGAGGAGGGATGACCGCCGCGATCAGTTCGCTGAGCGCCGCCCGGAAGGTCGCCGGTCAGATCATCGCCGCCGACCCGTCCCAGTCAGTCTGGGTCGGCGCCAACGCCGGAACCGGCAAGACGCGGGTACTGATTGACCGCATTCTGCGGCTGTTATTGGCTGGTGTGCCTGCCCAGCGCATTCTGTGTCTGACCTTTACCAAGGCTGCCGCTACCGAAATGGCGACCCGCCTGAACCGGAAACTGGGGGAGTGGGCGGTGCTGGCGGCGGATCCATTGATGCACGACCTGTCCGGCCTGCTGGGACGGGACGCCGATGACCAGACCCGGCAGATCGCCAGATCCCTGTTTGCGAAAACTCTGGATACTCCCGGCGGCCTTAAAATCCGGACCATCCATTCGTTTTGTGAATCCCTTCTCGGGCGGTTCCCGGTCGAGGCTGGCATCGCCCCCCACTTCAGCATCATCGATGAACGGGCGACGCTTGATCTGCGCCGCGAAGCCCGGGATCAGTTGATGGTCGCTGCTGCCGGTGATGATCTGGAGCTTGGCCAGGCTTTTGATCTGCTCGCCGCACTGGTCGACGAAGACAGTTTCGGCAAGGTGATGGGTGAACTGGATTCCAGTCGCCAACAACTCGAATCGCTTCTTCACCGGCATGGCCGGGTTGCCGGCATCGTCGCCGCGATCCGGGGCCGGCTTGATCTTGAGCCGGACGACACGGAAGAAAAACTGATCGAAAATGCGACCGGACTGGACGCGGTTGCGTTGCAGATGGCGGCCGACGTTCTGGCGGACGGTTCCAGAACCGATCAGGAGCGGGGGCAGATCATCCGTGACTGGGTGGGGCAACCCGGCAACCGGCTAGCGACATTCGACCAATACAAAAGCGTTTATATCACCGCAACCGGCACCGCCAAGGCGTCGTCGTCGATCATTACCAGGAAAAGGCAGGACGCCCATCCGGCGGCCCTGATGGCGCTGCTGGCAGAACAGGACCGCGTTCTGGCGGTGCTGGAACGATTGAAATCATTGGCCATTGTCGCCGCGACAGAAGCATTGCTCACCATTGGCGAGCGCATGTCTTCGACCTACCGGGCTCTGAAAGCAAGGCGGGCGCTGCTCGACTATGACGATCTGATCCTGAAAGCAGGGGATTTGCTGGAAGATGGCCGGGCGGCCTGGGTTCACTACAAACTGGACGGCGGTATCGACCATATCCTGGTCGACGAGGCGCAGGATACCAGCCCGCAACAGTGGCGGGTGATTTCCCTTCTGGCGCAGGACTTCTTTGCCGGTGACGGAGCCGGTGATGATCGCCGCGCCCTGCCACGAACCGTTTTTGCCGTGGGCGATCAGAAACAGTCAATCTACAGTTTTCAGGGGGCGGACCCGGCGGAATTCGTTCGCATGCGCGAATACTTTGCTGACCGTGCAAACGCGGTTGAGCGGCGCTGGCAACAGGTCGACCTGTCGCTGTCGTTCCGCTCTGTGTGGACGGTCCTTAATCTGGTGGATCAGGTATTCGGGTCAGACGAAGCTCGCGACGGGCTGGTGCCGGACGGCAATCCGGTGCGCCACCAGTCATCCCGCGACGGTCAGGCCGGCCAGGTCGAATTATGGCCTCCGCTGACCCCGATTGAAGGGCCGGACGACGATCCCTGGGACGCGCCGGTTGATCAGCTGTCACAGAAAAGTCCGGTGGTACGGCTGGCCGAACGGATTGCCCGGACAATCCGGGGGTGGCTTGATACGGGCGAACTTCTGCCCTCGACCGGACGTGCGGTGACCGGGGGCGACATCATGATACTGGTCCGCACGCGTGGCCAGTTTGCCGAAGAAATGGTGCGCCAGTTGAAACATCGGCAAATTCCGGTGGCTGGCAGCGACCGCATGATCTTACTCAATCAGATTGCGGTAATGGATCTGGTTGCGGCAGGACGTTTTGTGTTGTTGCCGGAAGACGACCTGACGTTGGCGGCCTTGCTGAAATCGCCGCTGGTCGGACTCGATGATGCAGCGCTGTTCGATCTGGCCCACGGTCGCCCGGGTTCGCTGTGGCAGGCACTGCGGCGCCAGCGGGTCGCAAACCCGCAGGTTGGAGAGGTCCTTGATCGGCTGCAGTCATGGTTGTCGATGGCCGACTTTACGCCGCCCTATGAATTCTATTCCAGCTTGCTGAACGGCGGACAGGGGCGCCGGAAATTGCTCGGGCGTCTGGGCCCCGATGCGGCTGACCCGATCGACGAATTCATGAACCTGTGTCTGGATTTCGAACGCGATCACCCGCCCTCCCTTGAAGGTTTCCTCGACTGGCTGGAAGCGGGAGAAACCCAGATCAAGCGGGACATGGAACACGGCGGCAATCAGGTTCGTGTGATGACCATCCACGGCGCCAAGGGATTGCAGTCAAACGTCGTTTTTCTGCCCGATACCTGCTCAATGCCGCAGGCGCGCCAGAGTTCACGCCTGTATTGGGAAAAATCAGGTAACGATCCGCTGGTTTTCTGGCCGGTGGTCAAGGGTAACGAAGAACGAATCTGTCAGGCTCTCGCGGAACAGCTTCGGGCGGAATCACTGCGAGAATACCGTCGCCTGTTGTATGTCGGGCTGACCCGCGCCCGGGACCGGGTCTACGTATGTGGCTGGCAGGGTAAAAACGATCGGGATCCGGGATGCTGGTATGATCTGGTTGAACAGGCACTGCGACGGAATGACCAGACAGAAACATTTGATCTGGAGGCGGGTGAAACCGGACTGCGATTGTCTTCTGCCCAGCAGGCTCCCCCCGATAATATCAGTACCCCGGCTGACGACAGGGTCGCCACCACCAGGTTGCCGGAATGGGCGCAGGTGCCGCCGCGAGACGAACCGGCGCCGCCGGACCCGTTGTCCCCGTCGCACGAAGACAGCGCGGAACCGCCCGTGCTGTCGCCCTTGCAGGGAGCGTCGACACGGCGGTTTCAACGTGGATTGTTGATTCATAAACTGCTGGAATCACTTCCGGGTCTGCCCCCTTCCAAACGCCGCGACGCGGCCCGGCGGTATCTGGCTCTGCCAACTCATGCGCTGGAACGGCCCGTCCAGCAGGACATCGCTGATGAAACCATGGCGATGCTGGAAGATCCGGCACTGGCGCCGATATTTGGTCCCGATTCGCAACCGGAGGTGCCATTGGTCGGAAGTGTCGTTACAAAAACGGGGGTTCGTGTGATATCGGCACAACTGGACCGATTGCTGGTCAGCGGCGATCAGGTGATTGTGATTGATTACAAAACCAACCGGCCTCCACCGCGTATTGCGGCCGATGTTCCGGTCGCTTACCTCAGGCAAATGGCGGCCTACCGGGTCGCCCTGCGACAGATCTATCCGGCGAAAACCGTTCAGGCGGTTCTTTTGTGGACGGACGGACCCACTGTCATGCGACTGGAAGAGGGGCTATTGGACGCGCACGAACCTTGACGGGGCAACGGCGCATCCCTAAGTTTCCAGAACAGGTTTTTCAGGGCCGCTGCGGCTAATATTGCAAATTTTAACAAAATCTCTCGTCGTTTCGAGAGACATGATGATGGGAATGAAAACATGCCGAAAACAGTCACCGACGCCTCTTTCGATGCCGATGTTCTGGGGGCGGATGGCCCGGTTCTGGTAGACTTCTGGGCCGAATGGTGTGGTCCGTGCAAGCAGATTGCACCCGCGCTGGAGGAGCTCGCTGCCGAATTTGGTGATCGCGTGACGGTTGCCAAGGTTGATATCGATTCCAATCCCAACACGCCTTCCAAGTATGGCGTACGTGGCATTCCGACCCTTATTCTATTCAAGGGCGGCGAAGTGGCTGCGACCAAGGTCGGCGCGCTGGCAAAAAGCCAGCTAAAGCAGTGGGTCGAATCTGAAATCTGAGCCTGTCAGGCGCGATCCATTCGGGGCTGGCCCCGCCGGAAATGCGGGGTCCGCCGGTGTGACCGGGCCTCACCTCCCAAACCTGGATTTATTTGCCAAATTTGCGGTGGATGATAGGCGCGGATAGCCGCGCCAGCGGCCTGTGGTCGTACCCTGAAGTGTTGATTTGAATCAATCCGTTTTACAGCAATCCGGTGCAGGATAAACACTGGATACCGATTTGCTGGATGAATTCATGACGACGCTTGCGAGCTTGCCGCGAGAAGAACTGGAATGCATGGCCGATGCCGGGACTCAAATTCTCGAGGTTTACCGTGTTTTACGCAAAGGCGGCTCGAACGTGGTCGCCGAGGTTCTGCGCGGTGCGGACGGGTTTTTTGAACTGGACCACTATCCCGCCGGAGATGCTCATGATCCCGAAACCCATTCCCAATACTATTATCACTCCCATCGACCGGGAGAACACGGCCATTTCCATACCTTCCTTCGGGAACAGGGGTTCCCTGACGACTGCCAACCTGTCGCCCAGTCGGATGCGCCCTTCATGCGGGAACGGGATGACCGGCTCAGCCATCTGATCGCGATCTCGATGGATCGCTTCGGATACCCGATCGGACTGTTTACCACCAACCGTTGGGTCGCCGCCGACAACTGGTATGATGCAAGTGACGTAATCCGGATGCTCGACCGGTTCAGGATTGACATCGCGGTGCCATCCTGGCCGACCAGTATCTGGATTACCGCCATGCTGCGATTGTTCCGGCCGGAAATCGAAACATTGATCCGGGCCCGGGATGCCGCCATTGCCGACTGGCAAAGAACCCGCCCGCAAGTGGATGTGTTCGAAGACCGTGATTGTGCAATTACCTCGATCCGCAATATTTCGGTACCAACGCAGATAGACCGCATTAACCGGGCGTTGGGTACGGGCGGCTGAGTGAGGTCAGGCGGTCGACAGCGCGCGCTGCTCGGTTTTGATGCGATGGGCCAAAAGCACTGCATTGAGAAACGAAAACAGCAGGGCGATCTGCCAGGCACCGAACGCCAGCGGCAGCAACGCGATTTCCGCACATACCACCAGATAGTTGGGATGCCGGCACCAGCGGTACGGCCCGCGCTGAACCAGCGGGTCGCCGGGAACGACGATGATCCGGGTGGTCCATCGTTCGCCCAGGCTTCGGAGGACCCAAAACCGTCCGACCTGAACAACGGCGAATGCCGCCAGCACGTATTGGTCCGGCGGCGTGTCGGTCGGGATCAGGATCGCCAGACAGGCCAGCCATGCGAGATGAAGAACAACGATCAACGGGTAATGGCCGCGACCGACTTCGAAACCGCCCCGCGCCCGCAAGCGCCGGGTGTGACGGTGGGCCAGCAGTAATTCGCCCATGCGAGCGACAATCACATAACCGATCACCACCATATGGATGGTCACGCCTGCTCCAGTATCAAAAAACTGGCGGTGAAGCCGGGCCCGAGACTTGACACCAGCGTACGCCTGCACGGTTCCGCCTGATTGCGCAGGCGATCAAGCACGAACAGTACGGTTGCCGCCGACATGTTGCCATGGTCTCGCAAAACGGCCCGGGATTCAGACAAGCGTCCGGCAGCGAGGTCCAGTCCGCGCTCCAGTGCATCGACCACCTTCGTGCCCCCCGGATGTATGGCAAACGAGTCAATTGTATCAAGCGACAGCCGGTTGGCTTCCAGGAACCGGTCCAGCGCGGCGCGGTAATCGCGTCGCACGATGGCCGGTATGCTTTGAGAAAACAACACCCCCCATCCATCGTCTTCGATCTTCCACCCCATGACATCCAGGGTATCCGGCCATGTATGTTCGCCCCAGGCGCGAATCGAAGGCCCGCCGCATGCCGATGAGGATGACAACACCGCCGCCGCCGCCCCATCGCCGAACAGGGCGGATGCGATAATATTCGATTTCGACAAGTCATCGCAGCGAAACGTCAGGCCGCACAATTCAACCACCAGTAGCAGTACATTTGCGCCGGGTCGACTGATCGCCATCTGGCCAGCCCGGGCGAGGCCGCTGACGCCGCCAGCGCAGCCCAGCCCGAAAACCGGCAGGCGTTCAACGTCGGGGCGGAGATTCATGCGCTGAATAATCAGGGCATCCAGGCTCGGGGTTGCAATGCCCGAGGTCGAAACGGTGACCACGGCGTCGACATCGGTGTGATCCAGCCCGGCCTGCGCCAGCGCCCGAATTGCCGCATCTTGCAGCAAGTTCACGGCATTTTCGACATATAGTGCGTTGCGCTCTTTCCAGCCGTGCGGCGTTGTGTACCACTCGATCGGAACGCAGGAATAACGGGTTTTGATGGTGGTGTTATCATAAACCGGGATCAGGCGCTCGAAATCCGGGCACGAGTCGCCGAACAGGTCCGCGCTGACCCGAACCACATCGGATTGCGTCAGACGATACGGCGGCACCGCCGTTGCCAGGCCGCGCAGGAATGAAGCTGCCAGGCCTGTGTCGTTGGTCGGTTGATCGTTCATGTTCCTGCCTGTGCCTGTTTGCGGGTGACGGGATCATCGGGTCGATGGCGGTATCTGGCCAGTGATTAATTTGTGACCGACAGATTCCGACGGTGAATTTTGATCTGTATCAAGGCGGAAGTAAAATGCCGTTGCTAGTGTCTGCAATCTGAGGAGAGATTGCTTCCGATTTCTTGAAACGGAGAACGTGACATGCATGGAACTTTCCAAGTATTTCTGGGTGCATTTGTAATTGCTGTCAGTTTGGCAGAAGGTACGGGGTTTGCACTGGCTCATGGGTCAACGGATACATCGGCCAGTCCGCCACCGAGGCATGGTGTTCAGTCTGGCGCTGTTGTCACCCCCGGGCATCAGCCTAGGGGGCTAAAAATACCGGATTTCGATTCCTCTGCAGGTCGTCGGCTGTTTGTCAGCAAGGGGTGTGTCAGCTGTCATGCAATCAATGGTGTCGGTGGTGAAGATGCGCCGGCCATGGACGCACACGCCATGACTGAAATGATGAACCCTTTCGATTTTGCCGCCCGCATGTGGAACCATGCCCAGGGAATGATTGCTGCGCAAAATGACGAACTGGGCGGGCAGATTATTCTGACAGGTCAGGAATTGGCTAACATCATCGCGTTTGTGCATGACGATGCCATGCAAAAGTCGTTTTCAAAATCGGAATTGCCGGAATCGATGCGAAACGGTATGGGGCATGGCGACGGCCACTCCGGTGGCACAATGCATCGGTCAGATGATCCCGACAAATCACACGGCACGGGGCACATCAATAATCAGCCCAATCCTGTAAACTAAGGAGAATGAAATGAGTAGAACATTGTCAGCAGTTGGATTGTCGACCGCTTTATCAACGATATCGGTGACCGCATTGGCCGACTCCGCGGGGTCTTACGAGGGCATGCACATGTGGGAAGGCAGTGGTTACGGCTGGATCATGGGGCCCGTCATGATGATTGTTTTTCTGGCCGTCGCGGTGGCTGTAGTCGTACTGGTTGTCCGGGGACTGACCGGATCGGCGGAGAGCGGAAACGTTTCCACCCCGTCCCGTACCGACAAATCACCACAGGATATCCTGGCCGAACGGTTTGCCCGTGGCGAAATTGACAAGCAGGAATATGAAGAACGGCGGCGTGTACTCGACTCCTGACAGGATAGAGACTGTCTATCGGTGGGCAGAATCTGATTGATCGGGTGCCGGCCGGACAATGGCAAGGGCACGGCGGCGGGCGGCTGCGAAGTTCTCCACAATCTCGACCCGGTAACCCGACGCACCGTTGCCCATTCGTTCGATCACCTGACGCGGTTGCGCCTGCAGATTACACAGGATGACCGTGGTTCCGTGACCATGGCAGCGGGTGATAAAGGCAATCAGGGCCGCAGCGCCGGTGGCGTCAACCATCGGGACGTGGCGCATGCGCAGGATGAAAACTTCCGATGGTCGACTGATGCGGGTCAGAATATCACCCAGCCGGGTCGCTGCACCAAAGAAAAACGGCCCGTCGATCTGGTAGACGTTGATGCTGTCTGGCAAGTCGTCGAGCGGCGCATAGGGTTCCGGTAACGGCACCGCCAGATCGTCGATGTCGTCGGCGATCAACTGGGTTCTGGTCTGCACTTCAACCAGTTCGGACATGCGATGCATGAACAGAATCGCGGCCAGCACGACACCGACCTCGATCGCCAGGGTGAGATCGACCAATACGGTCAAACCGAAGGTCAGAAGTAATACCAGGCGATCACCGACCGGGGCCAGCATCAGGTGCCGGAACTGATCAATCTCACTCATGTTCCAGGCGACAATCACCAGCACAGCGCCAAGGCTGGCAAGTGGCACATAGGATGCGAGCGGCGACAAAAACAGGATAAACAGCAACAGAAAGACGGCGTGGGCCATGCCGGCAACCGGTGATCGCCCGCCGGACCGTATGTTGGTGGCGGTGCGGGCGATGGCACCGGTCGCCGGTATGCCGCCAAACACGGCGGAGGCAATATTGGCAATTCCCTGCGCCATCAGTTCGCAATTGGATCGATGGCGTCGCCCGGTCATGCCGTCGGCAACCACCGCACTGAGCAACGACTCAACACCGGCCAGAAACGCAATGGTGATGGCGCTGGGCAACAGCTCGACACTGCGGTCAACCGACCATACCGGCCAGGACGGGGTCGGTAGCGAATGGGGGATGCCGCCGAACCGGGAACCGATGGTGTCGACCGGCATGCCAAGCAGCCAGACCGCTGCCGAGCCCAGCGCGATGGCGATCAGAAATCCCGGCAGTTTCGGCGCAAACCGCCGAAGCCCGATAATCAGGACCAGGCTGAGCCCGGCAATCAGTGCCGTCGGAATCTGCACCGACCCCAGATGTTGCCCGTAAACCACCCATTTTTCGAGGAACCCGGCAGGAACCTTGTCAATGGTGAGACCCAGAAGGTCCTTGATCTGGCTGGAAAAAATGATCAGCGCGATGCCGGACGTGAAGCCGGTGACAACCGGGTGCGGAATGTATTTGATATAGGTGCCAAATCGCGCCACCCCGAACAATATCAGAATCACCCCGGCCATCAGCGTGGCCTGCACCAGGCCGTCGTATCCGTAAGCGTCGATCACATTAAAGACGACCACCACAAAAGCCCCGGTCGGGCCACCGATCTGAAATCGTGACCCGCCGAAAAAGGAAATCAGGAACCCGGCAACAATCGCCGTGTACAATCCCCGCTCGGGCGTCGTTCCGGATGCCACCGCCAGCGCCATGGACAGCGGCAGGGCGACGATTGCCACCGTCAGCCCGGCGATCACATCATGTCGGATGTCAGTGATACCATACCCTTCACGGAGAACGGTATAGAGTTTCGGGATGAAAAAATGCCATTTCGGCGACGGTTCTGACGGCAGCCCCTGCATGTAATGTCCTCTCAAGGTGCTGGTGGCAACCGTCCGGCACGTGATTTGTCCGGATGGGCCGGCTTCCTACCAGCGGTTACGCAACTCGCGCAGTTTCAGAAAAACCGTTTTTTCATCAGGCTCCTCCGGCAGATCCGTAAAACTTTCCCGCAGGCGCCTGATAACTCCCGGATTGCTGAGCCGGAAAAAGGTATTGATTTCTTTTTCCAGCCCCAGCGTGGATACCAGCGCCTTGTTGGTATCCTGATGCCGCACGCCGTCCAGCAGTTCCCGGGCCCGGCTGTTTTCCGGTTCCCGGTCGAGGGTGAATTCCAGATTGTTGGAAAAGTAGTCATGGCCGGGGTAAATCAGGGTGAAATTCGGCAGTTTCGCCAGTTGCCTGGCAAAGGTATCGTAGAGTTCGCCGGGATGCCCGCCGTTGTGACAGTTTCCGGCGCCGGCATTGAACAGGGTGTCGCCGCAAAACAGCGTCGGCAGGTCGGTTTTCGAAATCATGCAGACGTGGCTCATGGTGTGGCCCGGCGTATCCAGACATTCCAGTTCCACCGTGCGGCCAACCCGTACGATGTCACCGGCCAGCAGGCCGACATCCATGTCGGGGATGGCGTTCCGGGCATTGGCGTGAGCGAGGATGCGGGCGCCGGTTGCCGCCACAACAGGGCCATTGCCGCCGATATGGTCACCGTGCTCATGGGTGTTGAGCACCTGCGTGATGGTCCAGCCCCTGTCGCGGGCCCGAGCCAGACACTTCTTGTGGTCGAGCGGATCAATCGCGAGCGCCTCGCCGGTTTCCGGGCAGGCCACCAGATAGTTGAAATTGCGATAGGCGTTTCCGGTCCATATTTGTTCAACGATCATCGGCCTTCTCCTCGGTTGGTTCGATATTCAGTCCGTGTGGTCTGCCCGTCCCGTCGGGTGTCACCGGTAAATTTTTGAGCTTCCCGATCCGGCCATCAGCCGTTGTCGGCAAGAATACGTCCGGCCAGATAGAGAGAACCGCAGATCAGTACACGACCGGGAAGGCGCGAATCAAGCGGCAGCATTTTGAGCGCCTGCTCGACCGATGGTCTGGCGTGCGCATCCATTCCAACGCTCCCGGCAATGGCCGCCAGATCGTCGGCGCTGACGGTGTTTTCTTCGCCCGGTATGGCAACCGCTGAAAACAGCTGGCAATGTTCCGCCAGCGGCCGCAGAAAGTCCACACAGCTTTTGGTGTTTAACATTCCACTGATCACATACAACGGGCGGTCTGTCCAGTTCGCCCGGATATGATCGGCGACCGCTTCGCCAGCTGATGCATTGTGGCCGCCGTCCAGCCACAGTTCGTGATGTTCCGGTAGCAGCTCTGTCAGCGGGCCCCGGTGCAAGTGCTGCAATCGGCCGGGCCATTCGGCATGCGTCAGGCCGCGGTCAAGGTCCGCATCGGATACCGGAAATCGCGGCATCCGATCGAGTGCGGCAATCGCCAGCCCGGCATTGCCGATTTGATGCCGCCCCGGCAGATTGGGCAGCGCCAGGGTGCGGGCGCCGCGCGGTCCTTCATATATCAACCGGTCAGCCTCCCGGCGGATCGACCAGTCTTCATCCTGAACAAATAGTGGCGCACCGATATCTTCGGCCCGGGCAATGATGCTTTGCATGGCCTCGGCGGGCTGGCGGGCAACAACGCAGGGATAACCGGGTTTCAGAATACCCGCTTTTTCGCGGGCGATTTCGGACAGGCTGTTGCCGAGAAACTGATGATGGTCATGTGAGATCGGGGTCACAATGGTCACAACGGGTGAGCGGATGACATTTGTCGTATCCAATCGTCCGCCGAGCCCGGTTTCCAGCAGAACGATATCGGCCGGAACACTGGCGAACGCAACAAAGGCAGCCGCCGAGGTGATTTCGAAAAAGGTGATCGGCGCGCCGGCGTTGGCCCGCTCGACCGCTTCCAGCAATTCACTGAGCGCCTCTTCGCGGATCAATGTGCCGGCCAGGCGTATCCGTTCATTGAACGACACCAGATGCGGTGAGGTGTACACATGTGCCGAATACCCGGCTGATTCCAGAATGGCCCGCAGATAGGCAAGGGTTGATCCCTTGCCGTTGGTTCCGGCCACATGAACGGTTGGTGGCAGGCAGTCCTGCGGGTTGCCGAGGATCTCCAGCAGGCGTTCAATCCGGTCCAGGGACAGATCGATCAGCTTCGGGTGAAGACCGCTCAGGCGTTCAAGTATGACGTCGGTCCTGACAGGACGATCGCCCATTACCCTCTCCCTGCCATTACAGCCCTTTATCGGTAGCTTTGGTGGCCGGACGGGAGGGGTCCGGAACAATGACTTCTGTCGATGGGATAGCGTCCGCCGCGTCTTCCTTCTGCCGGTCATCAGGTGAAGTGTCCGGGGCGACATTGGTGGTATGCAACAGGCCGATGATGCGGGCCAGGGTCGCGGCCAGATCCTGGCGGTGGACGACCATGTCAATCATGCCATGTTCCAACAGGTATTCGGCCTGCTGAAATCCGTCCGGCAGGGTTTCCCGGATGGTCTGCTCGATCACCCGCTTGCCGGCAAATCCGATCTGGCTGCCCGGTTCGGCAATCTGGATATCGCCCAGCATGGCAAATGACGCCGTGACGCCGCCGGTGGTCGGGTCTGTCAGCACCACAATATAGGGCAGGCCCGCTTCCTTGACTTCCTCGACGGCAATGGTCGAGCGGGTCATCTGCATCAGTGACAGGATGCCTTCCTGCATTCGCGCGCCACCGGAGGACGGAATGACCACCAGCGGGGCGGTTTCGGAAACCGCACGCCGGGCAGCAGTGATCAAGCCATCACCGACCGCCATGCCCATGGAACCGCCCATAAAGGCAAAATCGAGTACCGCAATCACCGTCTTGTGGCCGCCGATCTCTCCCAACCCGACCTTCAGGGCATCGGTTTCGCCGGTTTTACTGCGGGCATCCCTGATGCGATCACTGTATTTTTTCAGGTCGCGGAATTTCAGCGGGTCGGCCAGCGGTTTGCCGAGTTCGAGCAGGGCGAATTTACCGTTATCGAACAGCATCTTGAGCCGCTGTTCGGCACGAATTCGCAAATGATGGCCGCAGTGCTGACAAACATGCAGGTTCTTGTCGAGATCCCGATGATAAATCATCTGCGTGCATCCCGGGCATTTATACCAGAGATTGTCGGATATCTCTTTCTGCGCACCCACCAGACTGCGCAGTTTCGGCGGGACGAGATTTTTGAGCCAGTTCAATCCATGCTCTCCTTTGTGGTGATCAGGCCGTTTTGTCGACGCTTCGAACACCTTTTGCGAGTTCGGTGACCAATGATAACACGTTGTCGGCCAGGCCGGGCAGGGCCTGGTTGTTTTCATCCAGGTTTTCTTTCAGAACATCGATCAGCGCGGACCCGACCACAGCTGCGTCGGCAATCCGGGCGATGTTGGCGGCATGTTCCGGTGTCCGGATGCCGAACCCGACCGCGACGGGCAGGTCGGTATGTCGTCTGATCCGCTGGATCTGGGCATCGACATCACCGATCGCGGCGGCGGCGGTGCCGGTGATGCCGGCGATCGATACATAATAGATAAACCCCGATGCGTGTTCGACGACGCGCGGCAGGCGGGCATCGTCAGTGGTGGGGGCCGTCAGGTAGATAAAATTGATGCCCGCTTGCAGGGCCGGCAGGCACAGTTCGCTTTCTTCTTCCGGTGGCAGGTCAACCATGATCAGGCCGTCAACCAGACCGGCGGCGTCGCCAAGGAACCGGTCTACACCGTAGATATAGATCGGATTGTAATATCCCATCAGGATGACCGGCGTGTGGTTATCGGTTTTGCGAAAGGCCCGGACCATATCCAGTGTTCTGGCCAGCGTCATGCCGGCGGTCAGGGCCCGCAGGGAACTCGCCTGAATGGCCGGTCCGTCAGCCATCGGGTCGGAAAACGGCATGCCGATCTCGATCAGGTCGGCACCGGCGCCCGGCAGGCGCTGCATAATGTCGGAAGCTGTTGCGAAATCCGGATCGCCTGCGGTGAGGAACGTGACCAGTCCGGCCCTTCCTTCCTGTCTGAGGCGGGTGAACTTTCTGGCGATGCGTGTCTCAGGCTGCTTGTTCATTTTTCTTATCCCTGATCGGTGCCGGTGATATCCATGCCCAGGTGCCTGGCGACGGCGAAAATGTCCTTGTCACCCCGCCCGCACAAATTCATCACCAGCAGGTGGTCCTGTGGCAGATCGCCCGCGATCTTCGATACGTGGGCCAGCGCATGGCTTGGCTCCAGCGCAGGGATAATACCTTCCATCCGGGTGCACAGCTGGAATGCGTCGAGCGCTTCATGGTCGGTCACCGCGACATAGCTGACCCGGCCGACGTCACGCAACCACGAATGTTCCGGCCCGATTCCCGGATAATCCAGTCCGGCGGAAATCGAATGGCCGTCAACGATCTGGCCGTCCTCGGTTTGTAGAAGATAGGTCCGGTTGCCATGCAGCACACCCGGCCTGCCGCCGGTCAGCGAGGCGCAATGTTTGTCTGTGTCGATACCGTGTCCACCCGCTTCGACGCCGATGATGTCAATACTCTCATCGTCAAGAAAGGGGTGGAACAGACCCATGGCATTGGAGCCCCCGCCGAGACAGGCGACCAGCGTATCGGGCAGACGCCCTTCCGCTTCGTGCATCTGCTGGCGGACTTCGTTGCCAATGATACACTGGAAATCACGGACCATCGTCGGGTAGGGGTGCGGTCCGGCAACCGTACCGATGATGTAAAAGGTGTCTTCGACATTGGAAACCCAGTCGCGCAGTGCTTCATTCATGGCGTCTTTCAGGGTGCCGGTGCCGGAGGTCACCGGTCGCACTTCCGCACCCAGCATATTCATGCGAAAAACATTGGGGGCCTGCCGTTCAACATCGGTCGCCCCCATATAAACCACACACGGCAGATCAAACAGCGCACACACGGTTGCCGTCGCGACTCCATGCTGGCCGGCGCCGGTTTCGGCGATAATGCGTTTCTTGCCCATCCGTCTGGCCAGCAAAATCTGGCCAATCGTATTGTTGATCTTGTGTGCGCCCGTGTGATTGAGTTCATCCCGCTTGAAGTAGATTTTTGCACCACCGAAATGGGCGGTCAGGCGCTTGGCGAAATACAGCGGGCTGGGGCGACCCACATAGTGTTTCATCAGATGATGGAACTCGGCCCAGAAATCGGGATCGGCATTGGCATCTTTCCAGGCCTGTTCGACCGCCAGAATGAGCGGCATCAGGGTTTCGGCGACATAACGCCCGCCATAAATGCCGAAGTGCCCGCCGTCGTCGGCGCCGGAGCGATAGGTGTTGAGTTTGTTCATCGTCTGCCTTTGACCGGATTCTGGCCTGTTCCATGAGCCCACGCGCCACATCGCATCGGGCGCGCGTCAATAAACCACATGAGACCGGGAAAAACCGCAAAAAAATACGTGAAAACGTGACATGCCGGATTTCCTTAACGGATCGCTTTCACGGCCCTGACAAAGGCATGGATTTTCGCCGTGTCCTTGTGACCCGGACGACTTTCCACCCCGGACGATACGTCAACCGCCGTGGCGCCGCTGATGGCCACTGCTTCGGCAACATTTTCGGCGGTCAGGCCGCCCGCCAGCAGCCAGGGCAGCGGCGTGGTAAACCCGTGCAGCAGCCGCCAGTCAAAAATCTGCGCGTTGCCACCGGGGCGGTTTGCCCCTTTCGGGGGTCTGGCATCAAACATCAGTTTGTCGGCTACGGAGCCGTAGGACCCGGCGGTCGCCAGATCGTCCGCATGGGACACCGGCAAAACTTTCATGACCGGCAGGCCGAACCGGGATTTCAGGTCGGACAGCCGGGCGGGCGATTCAGATCCATGCAGTTGCAGCAGGTCGACCGTCGTATGGTCAACGATTTCACCGATCAGCCGGTCATCAGCATCGACCGTCAGCGCCACCTTGCAGACCCCATCCGGTACCCGCGCCATCAGGCGAGCCGCCACATCTGCTTCGATATGTCGCGGGGAGGGAGCAAAAAACACAAAACCCACCATATCCGCACCGGCCAGAACGGCCGCATCAACCGCATCCGGCGTCATCAGGCCACAAATCTTAACCAGCGGCGGCATCGGTAGACGATCCTTTTTCGTGTGCGGCGGCCTGTTGTAACTCCTCGCCGATACGTTCGGCGGCCTCAACCGGGTCGGCGGCGGCAGTGATCGGTCGGCCGATGACCAGATAGTCGGCTCCCATTCTGACCGCATCTGCGGGTGTGACGATCCGCTTCTGATCGTCAGCCGCAGCCCAGGTCGGGCGGATACCCGGTACGACCAGTTTGAATGCCGGGCCGCAGGCGACGCGCAGTGCGGTGATCTCACGGGCCGAGCAGACCACCCCGTCGAGGCCGCAATCCTGCGTCAGACGGGCCAGGCGGATCACCTGTTGCGCCGCTGATCCACTGACACCGATGGCGGTCAGATCATCATCGCCCAGCGAGGTCAGGACCGTAACACCGATCAACAACGGTCTGTCCGAGCCAGCCCTGGCACCGACCTCGGCCGTCGCCTTCAGCATGGCGGTGCCGCCACCGGCATGGACGTTCAGCATGAACGGTTTCATCTTCATGGCAGCCTGCACGGCATTGGCGACCGTATTGGGGATGTCATGAAATTTCAGATCAAGAAAGACCGGCATTCCGGATGCGGTCAGCCGTTCGACGCCGGCGGGACCGTGCGCCGTGAAAAATTCCTTGCCGATCTTGATGCCGCCGACCAGACCGGACAGTCCGGACGCCAGCCTTTCAGCACTGTCGGCGTCCGTGGTGTCGAGGGCAACAAAAATTCGATCCGTTGATTTCATGTAAGTCTCCTAACCATATGTCCCGCACATGCGTTAGAGGTGTGGTGTAACATCGCCGCCCATGCCTGCCAAGCAGCAGATTGATTGATCGCTTGAACAGGGGCCGCTAAAACCCTAAATAGTGTGGGTCATTAACGGATCGATTTAGGAAAATGGAATGGTGAGAGAGCTGGTGCCTGTGGCCTGCCCTTCCTGTGGCGAACTTCAGAATATTCTGCCAGGCGGATTTGATCCGGATGCAGACCCTTACGAACCAGCCGTCTGCATGGTTTGTCGACGTCCGTTTTCCAGGGTTGAGTATCTGACGGGCCTCAATCGCCGGCTGGAAGAACTGAACGCGCTCGACGGTCCGCGCCCGGACTGACGCGGTGCCGCACGGTCGGAAATGGTGACATGACAAACCTGTTTTTGGCAGTCGGTGTGTTTCTGTTCACCCATTTGCTGCCCGCCATCCGGCCGCTCCGCACGGCGGTCATTGGCGCGCTCGGCCGGCGATGGTATTTTGCCCTGTTTTCGGTCGTCAGCCTGACCGCCACCCTGGCGGTGCTGTGGGCTTTCCTGGACGCCCCCTATATCGAGGTCTGGTCCTATCACCCGTGGACCCGCTGGGCGGTCTTGCTGGCCATGCCGGTGTCCTGCGTGCTGGTCGTCGTCGGCCTGACAACGGCCAATCCGTATTCCCTGACCCTCAACACCCGTCCGTTCGATCCGGCCCGACCCGGTATCGTCGGCCGGTTCCGTCATCCAGTGATCTGGGGCATGATGGTGTGGAGCACCGTTCACATGTTGCCAAATGGCGACGTTGCCAGCCTGACCCTGTTCGGCTTGTTGACCTTATTAAATGCGAGCGGCCCGGGGACGCTTGAAAAGCGGCGCAAATCTGCATTGGGGGATGTGGCCTGGAACAACCTGCTCACCACAACGGTTGCGCCACCCGTTGCGGCTCTGTTGCGTCAGGTCGGCATTGTCCGGATCGTCGGCGGGCTCGCCCTTTATCTCGTGCTGCTGTTTTTACACGGTCCGGTGATCGGCGTCTCGCCGCTGGACGGATGACCGGTTGCCGGTAGTGGATGGCGCCGATTATCGGGAATCGCCTTCCCTCCCGTATTTAGCCGAGTGCAGGTGATCCGGACTGTCGGCGGGCCGGATTTCGATACTGTTGTGGAATGCTGCCATCAAGCGTATCGAATTCCCGCTGCAACGCGATCAGTTCCGCTTCCATGCTGCCGAGTGCCAGGGCATTTTTTGATCGTTCCATTCCGGCATCGGATGACAGCAACTCCAGCTCATGGATTCGATGTTCGAGTTTGGTAATTTTTTCTTCGAATTCAAGGGTCGCCGACTGTATTTCCCGACGGGTTCGCTTCAGCACGGTTCCGACCTCGCTGTCGGACCGTCTGGCGATCGTACTGCACATCCAGATCGCAATCATCGAGATGGCGAGAGCAACGAAACTGACAATTGTTCCCATCCGGCAATTCCCCTCCCTGCCAGCACCCGGCTGCGATGATACAGGTATTCGATCAGTGGAGCAAATCAGGCGTCACGAATCATGAAAATATTCTGGCCAGACAATCTATGGTATAATTTATGCCACTTTATCTTTAACCGGAGAGCGAAATGGCAACCCTGGAGCATATTTTCGATACCGTCGTCAGACTGGCCAATTCCCTGACCGGCTCGCCGTCGGGGGTGGCCGTTGCGCTGGCCATCGTGCCGATCCTGATCGCTCTGGTTCTGATTGTCCTTGTTACGGCAAAACGGTCCTGTCAGACGAGGACGATCATTGTGTCTCTCGGTGCCGCGATGCTGTTTGGTGGACTGAGCATCGCCGCGCTGTACCTGACCACCGGTCCGGAACTGGCCAAAAAGACGGCACTGGTGGACGCATTGCAGGCTGACAACCGCAACCTCGCCGCGCAGGTGTTGTCGCTGAAGCGCGACCTGAAAACCAGAAACCTGATCGCTGTGGCGGTCAATCGGCAGTTACAAGCATTGATCGAGGCCCGCCAGTCCTGTGCTGCATACGAAGAAACCGGTTACAAGGACGCAAAATATGCACATCGTTGTCGCGCCGCAGTCGAGGGATACCTGGCGTTGCTGCAAAAGGGGCTTGCCGCCGAACGGGCCCTGCATGCCGCACTGAACAGTGTCAACGGTGAACTGGTGTTGGCCGGGCCGCCTCGTCTGGATTTTCCGCGCATGACAGCGCTGTTGGGCAATCTGTTGCAAACCTTCCCCGGCAAAAGCAGCGAGGTGCTGGCAGCGTTTCAGGACTATGCACGGGGACCTGTGATCGTACGAACCAAACCGTGACGGGCGGCTTTCCGATGGTGGTCAGGTCGGCGGAGAGGTGTCGCCGTCACCGAGATCACGTTGCATGATAACGGAGTCCAGCCAGCGATCGAATTTGAATCCGATGGACCGGATGGTGCCGATTTCGCGAAATCCCATCTGCCGGTGAAACTCGATGGACATGGCATTGCCGGAATCGCCGATCACCGCAATCATCTGGCGAAAATTCCGTGCCGCGCAGGCATCGATCAGGTCCGCAAGCAACCGTTTGCCGACACCCGAACGGCGCGCTGGTCCGGCAATGTAAATGGAGTTTTCGACCGTATGGCGATAGGCGGGACGGGGCCGGTAGGCGGACGCATAGGCGTAGCCGATGACACGCCCGTCACGGACCGCGACCCGATAGGGATATCCGGCGTCAAGAATGGCGACGCGGCGCGCCGTCATCTCGGCCAGGCTTGGCGGATCGAGTTCCCAACTGGCTATTCCGTGTAGAACCTGTTCTGCGTATATTTCGTGAATGGACGGCATATCTTCTTGTCCGGCGTCGCGAATTCGGATGTCGTCCGCTGTCAGTGTCATTCAGCGGCTGTCAGGTTTGCCCGCAGCGGCACGGACAAGAGTTCAGGATCGATTGCCGACAGGGCGGCGATCAGATCGCTCGCGTGGCCGGTCAGGCGGTCCAGTCCGGCCCGTCGCTCAATCCGGGTTTCGTCCATGTAGAGGGCGCGACTGATTTCGATCTGGAAGGCATGCACGCCTTCCAGTGGTCGGCCGTAATGCCGGGTTGTATAACCGCCCGCATAGGGTTTGTTGAGAGCCACCGAATATCCGAAATCCCGGAACCGCTGGACCACCAGGCCGACAATCTCGCGGCTGCAGGATTTGCCATAACCGTCACCGATCACGATATCGGCAAATTTGCTGTTCCGTCCGCTGCCGGATGACGGCATGGAATGACAGTCCACCAGCAGGCAACCGCCAAACAATGCGGTAGTATCGCTGATCAGACGGGTCAGTGCATCATGATAGGGCAGATGACAGGAGCGGATTCGCTGGCGGGCATCGGCAAAGCTCAGGCGGGCACTGTATATGGTCGCGCCATTGGCGACGATTTTCGGCACCGTTCCCAGTCCGGCGGCAATGCGCGGTGAACTGGTCGTTACATAATCCGGCAACGGTTCGCTGAACATGCCCGGGTCGAGTTCCCACGGATGGCGGTTTGCATCGACGTAGGCACGTGGGAAATGAGCCCGAAGGAAGGGGGCTCCATGGTCAGGAGCGGCGGCAAATATCTCGTCAACGAAGGCATCTTCCGAGCGACGCAAATGGTGCGCTGACAGGCGGCTCTGGCAAATAAATTCCTCGGGATAGCGTCGGCCGCTGTGCGGTGAGGCAAATATGACGGGGGCAGTCTGCCGGTCCGGGCGAACAACCTCGATGTCATGCGCCAGGTCTGCCGTTTGTTTCTGTTCGTCAGTCAAGCGCTCGCCCGCTTCCATCCTGCCCGTATCCGTCCTTTTTTGTAACCCTGCCATGGCAGGCTGCGCAATGCTTTTGCTCCCGGAATGTGACAAATTCTTCAATTCAAAGGCTTGCATTTATCCGGATAATAGATATAACCCCACCCTGATCGGGCGCGTAGCTCAGCGGGAGAGCACCTCGTTGACATCGAGGGGGTCACTGGTTCAATCCCAGTCGTGCCCACCATCAAAACCCCAAGGGAAACCTTGGGGTTTTGTCTTTTCCGGGATCAGTCTTCCGTGTCGGTGGCGCAACCGACGCAAAGTGCGGTGTAGGGTATCGCCGTCAGGCGTTTTTCGTCTATCGGATCTCCGCACCGGCTACAGTCGCCATAGGTGCCGTTATCGATCCGTTTCAGAGCGGCCCGAATTCGGTTGCTTTCTGCCACAGCCGCCCTGCCCATATCTTCCAGAACTTCGTCGTCCTCGTTTTCGGTGGCGCGTTCTTCCCAGTCGGCGCTTCCCGGATCACGCAGTGTCGTATCAATCTGACTGGCTCTGTCCGTCAGTTGGCGCAGTCGTTCCTCAAGCAAAAGACGGGTTTCCGGGTGGTTAATCATTCCTGCAAACCTTCCTGTCAGAATTGGTTAGGCCAAGCATACAGATGCCGGTGCGTCGTCGCTGTGATGCGGATCAATCAAGCGGGTATGTGTCAGAACCGGACACACCCGCTTGTGGTGGTCATTCTACACGCTGGCGGGTTGCAATTCCAGAGCACTTCCGGCAATTTTTGAATCGCCGGAAGTGCTCTAACTCATTGATATTCCCGCAAAGCCACGTTCGCGAATGAACCTATTCGCTCCGGTTTTGCTCCAGTGGATGCGTTACGCGCTGGCGATCATCGCGTATTGGCAAAAAAAGCTGGGCCATTTCGGCCCAGCAAGTTTGACAGGGAGATGGTTGGGAAAAGGGAGGGAAGTTCCCAACCGTGAAAGGATCATAGCGGCGTCAAACCGGTTCTGGCTGTGATGGCGATCACGGGAAAGCACTTAATTTACCCCGTGTTTCCCGGCTGTACGGGCATCCCCATTGGTCAGATAGTCACCCTGTTCAAATTGTTGATAATACCGGTCTATGATTCCGGCGTCCCGCATTTCCGCCAGACCGGCATTGAAAAGATCACGCAAGCGCCGGCTTTTTTGACTATCGCCGGAAAAGCGCAGGGCATACGCCAGCGTGGCGAGTGGTCGCCCGTTGTAACTGATCGCGTCGCCATATTTTTTGCGGTACAGGGTATTGTAGGTGTACAGGCCGGCTGTCCGGTCCATGATGAAAGTGTCGAAGCGGCCTGCCATCAGCATCGGAAACAACAGATCGGCATTGGGGACGACGACCCGTAGAATCTGGCCGGCGGCAAGTGCGTGACGGTAGGCGTCAATGTAATTATAGGATAATACGGCGCCAAACGTAAGCCCGTGCAGATCGGTAAACGTTTGCCAGAATACCGGCTGGTCGGAGCGATGGAACAGCACGTCCTTGCCGACATAAACCGCGTCGCTGTACAGATGGGGTCGGTCATTGGCTGAAAACCGGGAACCGGTCACGGCCATGGCGTCCCACGAGCCGTCATCAATATATTTAACAGCCCGCGCCCAGGGAAAAAAACCGATCTCGACCTGCAATCCCTTGCGGGCAAAGGCTTCCCGGACGATATGCAGGATAACGCCACCCTCCCGAAAGTCGCGGGAAATGAAGGGTTTCCATTCGCCGGTTGTAATCCGGACGGTTTCCGCACGGGCCGGGCAGACAATAGTGATGATTGCCAGCACTGCGCCGACGACGGACAGAAATCGCGGCCCCGATTTCCAGTGTCGCCAGGCGATCCGCGCGCGGCCAGACGGCCGGCTGGCTGGCGGTTGCAAGAGATCGGCATGTCTGTTCTGATCGGCCATCGACGGTGCCCCTGATCGACAATACAAACGGCACTGATAACGAAACGGGTCACTGAAAATACATAATGTACATACGATATAATTTTATACCGTAAATTCACCTGTATAGGGAGTCGGTTTTTTCGAATCGTCCCGGCGATGGGTCACCGCTGCGACGATTGCCAGTTGTCCGCCTGATATACCGGCACATCGGTGGCGGCAAGCGGGTCCCGTCCGGCAATGATGTCAGCCGCCTTTTCGGCGATCATAATAGTCGGTGCATTCAGGTTGCCACTGACGATGCTGGGCATGACGGAGGCATCGACCACCCGCAATCCGTCAATGCCATGCAATGTCAGGTCTTCCCCGACCACTGCCATACGGTCGCTGGCATCACCCATCTTGCACGTTCCACAGGGATGATAGGCGCTTTCGCCCAACTGGCGGATGAAGGCGTCGATTTCGGCATCCGTCTGAACCGCCCGACCGGGGGCCAGTTCGTCCCCGCGATAGGGCGCAAAAGCATCCTGCGCCATGATTTCCCGGGTCAGGCGGACGGCGGCGCGCATTTCCGTGCGGTCCTGTTCGGTTGACATGTAATTAAACAGGATTGACGGGTGCTGGCGCGGATCATCGGAGCGCAGTTTAACCCGGCCCCGGCTGGTCGCCCGCATCGGTCCGACATGCGCCTGATAACCGTGACAGGTGGCTGACGCAGTGCCATCATAGGAAACCGCCATCGGCAGAAAATGGTATTGCAGGTCGGGATGGTCGACAGCGGCGGCGCTGCGGATGAAGCCGCCCGCTTCGAAATGATTGGTTGCCCCCAGCCCGGTTTTTTTGAAAAGCCACTGCAGGCCAATTTTCGCCTGGGCCAGCGGGCGGGTCGCTGAAAACAGGGTGATCGGTTGGGTACAGGCCATTTGTACATAGATTTCCAGATGATCCTGCAGGTTCTGGCCGACTCCCTTCAGGTCATGGACCACCCCGATCCCGTGTTCTGCCAGATGATCGGCATCACCGATACCGGACAGCATCAGAATCTGCGGCGAATTGATGGCGCCGCCACTCAGAATAACCTCGCGCCGGGCGCGTACCGATTTCGGTTTTTTCTTGCCGTGCACCATGTGTACGCCAACGGCCCGCCCCCGCTCGACCTCGATGCGGTTGACAAAGGCGTGAATGTGGACTTCCAGGTTGGGCCGGTGAATGACCGGACGCAGGTAGGCGTTGGCGGTGCTTTCCCGCCGCCCGTCCCGGGTCGTCATCTGCATATGGCCGAATCCTTCCTGCTGGTAACCGTTCATGTCCATGGTGTGCGGATAACCGGCCTCGGCACCGGCCTGAATAAAGGCGTCATACAGCGGATTGTTGCAGGCGCCGTCTGTGACATGCAGCGGTCCGTCGTCGCCCCGGTAGGCATCACTGCCCCGTTCCCATGTCTCGGCCTTCCGGAAGTAGGGCAGACACTGGCGATAGGTCCATGATGGCAAACCGTTGTCCGCCCAGCGGTCATAGTCGAACGCATGTCCACGCACGTAACACATGCCGTTGATCGAACTGGAGCCGCCCAGTACCCGACCACGCGGGCAGTACATCCGTCGATCATTCATGAACGGTTCCGGCTCACTGTGATAATACCAGTTGTGTTTGTCATTGGCGAGCGGGCGGGCGAAGGCGGATGGCATCTGGATAAATATGGAACGATCCATGCCGCCCGCCTCCAGCAGCAGGACCGTGACATCCGGGTCTTCGGTCAGCCGATGGGCCAGCACACAACCGGCCGAACCGGCCCCGACAATAATGTAATCGTACGCGTTTTTTTCAGGCACGTATTGACTCCGGGGTTGGGGATAGCGGGTTGCAGCCGATCAGGCCGTCCAGATGGCATTTGGCAATTTTTGACAGGTGAGCGGAGTCAACCGGCTGACGTGACAGCGCTGCATGTAACCACATGCCGTCAATCAGCGCCGCCAGACTGAAGGTTGCGTCCTCGACGGCGGCTGGATGCATCAGGCGCCGCAAGTCATGACGCAGGTTGGACCGCAGTCGCGCCGCATTGATCTCCCGCAGGCGGGCCAGCTCGGGCGCATGTCTGGCCTGAGCCCACAATGCCAGCCAGGCGGCGACGGTGGTGGGGTGGAACTGGTCGGCCCCGAAATTGCCATCGATCACAGCCTTGATACGGTCAACCGGATGGCGGGCCAGTGCCAGGCGAGTAATGACCGAGCGATTGAGCCGGCGCAAAAGATCGCGCATGGCCGCTTCCAGAAGGGCATTCTTGTCGGCAAAGTAATGATGTACGACGCCCGGTGACAGGCCCGCCCGGCGGGCGATCCGGACCACCGAGGCATCGGCAAACCCCCGTTCGCCGATGGTCGCGATGGTGGCACCGATCAGCTGGCCGCGACGGACCGGTCGCATTCCCCGCTTGGGCATGGTGGTGACCCTTGTCTGCATTTTAGGCCGACAAAAATGCGGGACTACGCCAGGTTCGTCAATTAATTTTGGTCAGATGACCAATAAAAATGGATTTTATCATTTATAACAGAATGTTACAAAATACAGTTTCCTGTTGTTTTCGACAGGTTGTTCTGGTGATGTAGAGGGCCGACAAAAGGATGCCACCGACCCATGACCATTGCGGGCATTGTATTTGACAAGGACGGTACGCTGCTGGACTTCCATGCGACATGGGTGCCGGTCAACCGTACGCTTGCTCTCGCTGTCGCCCGCGGCGACCGCCATCTGGCCCGTCGCCTGCTGCTGGAATGTGGCCAGGATGATGACCGGGGCACCGTCGCGGCAGGGTCACTGCTGGCGGCTGGCAATAGTCGGGAAATTGCCGCCGCCTGGAGCCGGATTGCACCGCATCATGGCCAGCCGGATCTGGTCGTGACCATCGATCGGATTTTCCGGACCGAAGCGGCCAAATCGGTCGCCCCGGTCACCGGCCTGACGGAAACGATCCGCGCCCTGAAAGGGCGTGGCCTGTCGCTGGGGATTGCCACCAGCGACAGCGAGGCGGGCGCGCGCGCAACGCTGGCACCCTTTGATGTGCTGCAGAATTTCGATTTTATCGCCGGCTACGACAGCGGGTACGGCGTCAAACCGGGCCCCGGAATGATCGACGGTTTCTGTCGTGCGCGCAATCTGCCAGCCTCGGCTGTGCTGGTGGTTGGTGACAACCGGCATGATCTGCAAATGGGGCGGGCGGCCAGTGCCGGGTTGGTGGTTGGTGTGCTGAGCGGAACCGGTGCGCGATCGGATTTGCAGCCACTGGCGGATGTTCTGATCGGGGACATTCGTGAACTGGAAGGACTGCCGGGCTTGCGGGCAGGCTAGACGGCGCGTGTCAGGTGTCGTATGTGGATATCGGAAAATGGTTTTATTCGGGGAATCGAGATGAGTTTTATTGCCGAACGCATAGGCCGGTTTGAGCCGACCGCCAGTTCCGTGGCGACCCAGAAAGCCCGCGAACTGGCGGACCAGGGCCGCGACATCATCGCACTCAGTCAGGGGCAGCCGGACTTCCCGACGCCGGATAATGTCAAACAGGCAGTGATCCGCGCCATGGAACGCAATGAAACCGGATATACCCCGACCGGCGGCACCGGCGAGATGAAAGAGGCCATCCGGCTGAAATTCAAACGTGATAATCATCTCGACTATGCGGCCGATCAGGTGATGGCCGGCAATGGCGGCAAGCAGATCATCTTTTCTGCCATGGTTTCAACCATTGAGGCCGGTGACGAGGCGATCATCACCGCGCCCTACTGGGTCGCCTACCCCGATCTGGTTCGCTTCGTCAGGGGGGTGCCGGTCTTCGTCGAATGTTCAGAACATCACAATTTCAAGATCCAGCCCGACCAGCTGGAAGCGGCCATCACACCCCGAACCAAGTGGTTGTTTCTGAATTCACCGAATAATCCGTGCGGCGGCGTTTATTCCGCCGACGAACTGGCGGCATTGGGAGACGTGCTGTTGCGTCACCCGCAGGTTTATATCCTGACCGACGATATCTATGAACATATCCTGTTTGACGGAATCCGTTTTGCCACGATGGCCCAGGTGGTCCCCGATTTGTATGACCGGACGCTGACGGTTAACGGTGTGTCCAAGGCGTACTCCATGACCGGATGGCGTCTCGGTTTTGCCGGTGGCCCGCGTGATCTGATCGCAGCCATGACCAAGCTGCAGAACCAGAACACCGGCAACCCCTGTTCGATCTCGCAGGCGGCCGGTGTCGAGGCCTTGACCGGGACGCAGCATTTTGTTCCCGAACGCGCCGCCGAATTCCAGGCCCGCCGGGATGTCGTGGTCGATCTGCTGAACGACGCAGCCGGATTGACCTGTAGTAAACCGGAAGGCGCTTTTTATGTGTTTCCCAACTGCTCCGGCCTGCTCGGGCGGCGGACACCCGACGGATCGGTGATCGAAACGGATCGCGATGTGGTGATGTATTTTCTCAACATCGCCGGTGTTGCCGGCGTGCATGGCGCGGCGTATGGGCTGTCGCCCTATGTTCGTCTGTCGACCGCCGCCCGCATGGATGAACTGGTCGAGGCGTGCCGCCGGATTCAGGCCGCCTGCCAGTCGCTGGCATAGGACAGGCGTCCATGTTTGACGGTTTCACGAGCCACCGGATCAAAACATCGGGTGCCGAGATCAACTGCCGGACCGGTGGCGATGGGCCGCCCCTGTTGCTGCTGCACGGTTATCCGCAAAGTCATGTCATGTGGCACCGGATCGCTGATCGGCTGGCCCGCCGGTACCGCGTTGTCGTGACCGATCTGCGCGGTTACGGTGACAGTTCGAAACCGGCAAGCGACGCGGTACACCTGCCCTACAGCAAACGTCAGATGGCGCTCGATCAGGTTGAGGTCATGCAACAACTGGGGTTTGCAGAATTCTATCTGGCCGGCCATGATCGCGGCGGTCGGGTCGCCCATCGTCTGACTCTGGACCACCCGGACCAGGTACGCCGGCTGGCGGTTCTGGATATCGCGCCGACGCTGGCCATGTATCGCCAGACCGATGCGGCATTTGCCCGCGCCTATTATCACTGGTTTTTCCTGATCCAGCCGGCCCCCTATCCGGAACACCTGATCGGCCTCGACCCGGACTACTATCTGCAACACAAATGCGGCAGCGGCAGTGCCGGCCTGACACCGTTCTCGGCCGAAGCGATGGCGGCCTACCTGCGCTGTTTCCGCGATCCGGATTGCATCCGCGCCAGTTGCGAGGATTACCGGGCGTCCGCCGGCATTGACCTCGAACACGATGAAGCGGACCTCGACAACCGGATCAATTGCCCGCTACTGGTTCTGTGGGGTGCCGACGGCGTCATTGAACAGTGTTTTGATGCGCTGGCGGAATGGCGGCAGCGGGCCCGCGATGTCCATGGGCAAAGCCTGCCCGGCGGGCACTATCTGGCAGAACAGCTGCCGACCGAAACGACCACCGCGCTGGAGGCGTTTTTCGTCGACGAATCCTGTTAGGGTCCCGGTCCGGTAAAAATTGCGGAGCCGGTCGCCATCGGGTTCGTTGGTTGGTATGGTGCAAAAAGACAAGTTGGGGAATTTCCGATGCGACCAATTCAGACGTATGCAGAATTCAACGGTCGTTTCCCGGCCCGGACACGGTTGCGGAACCGGCTGCGTGATGCCGTCGTATGTGCGCTGTCAGCAGGTCGCGATATCGGGCGAACATCAAACTGGATTCGATTTCCGTACTACCATCATGTCTTTGATGACGAATGCCGGGGGTTTGAACGCCAACTCGATTTTCTGGGTGGCTTCGGCGACTTTATTTCGCTTGATGATGCGATCAGTTTGCTGGAGGGCGGTCGAAAATTCGACGGGCGTTACTTCTGTATGACATTCGACGACGGTTTCAAAAACAACCTGACGAATGCGCTTCCCATATTACTCGAAAAAAAGGCTCCTGCGGCATTCTTCCTGACGACAGGATATATCGGCAGCGATTCCCAACGAGACCGGGACAAACTGCTGGCATTTTTCGATGACCGCCGGACCCTGATGGAATTTCTGAATTGGGATGATTGCCGTGCGCTGGCGGACGCGGGCATGGTCATCGGCTCGCACACGGTCAGTCATGCCCGCCTTGCCGCACTGGATACGTCAACGGTGACCGGCGAACTCGAGGCGTCCAAAGCAACCATCGAACGAGAACTGAACCGCCCGTGTGACCATTTCTGCAGCCCGTTTGGCATACCGCATCAGGATTACAATGTTGCGCGGGACCCGGGACTGGTGCAGGCGGCTGGATATAAATCCATGTTGACGACCGAACGTGGTCCAACCCGTTGGGGAGCCAGTGCATTCGGGATCCGTCGCGACCATACGCTGGCCAACTGGAGCCATTATCAACTCCGTTATTTCCTGAGCCTCGGCTAGTGGAAACCGACGATCAGGATCGTGCGAGTTGCACGCTGCGCGAGGCGGAATACGAGGATTGCGAACCGGCGACGGCGTTGCTGCGGGAACTTGGACTGGTCATTCCGGGGCAGCGGGACGATATTCGAAGCCATTGGCGAAGATTCTGGATAGATAACCCGGCCCTTGCTGTTGCGGAATCTCCCCCCGGTCGTGGCTGGTTACTGGAAGACGATGGCGCCATGGTCGGTTTTTTTGGCAATGTACCGCTGTTGTACGATTACGCCGGACAGCCGGTGATTGTTGCCTGTGCCAGCAAATGGGGCGTGGCAAAACCCTATAGATCGGAGACCGCCCGGCTGGCTGACTGTTATTTCAAGCAGAAAAACGTTGATCTGCTGCTGGTCACAACCGGTATTAAGCCAACCGGTCGGATATTCCGGCGCTATGGGGGACTGCCGGTTCCGCAGCCTGCATACGATCATATCCTTTTCTGGATTCTGGATCCGGCAGCCTATCTGAAGGCAGGCCTGATCAGGAAGGGGACGGGGCCCCGGACCGCCTCCCTTGCCTGCCGGCTCGGCGGGCCGGTATTGACGGCCATCACGCGGATGGCAAAAAGCAACCGGATTATTCAGAAAACGAAAATTGATATCGTCGAAATCGGCAGGATCGATGACGAATTTGATGACCTGTGGCGACGAAAACGGGATGAAGCCAACCGTTTTTATGCTTGCCGGTCCGCCGAATGTTTGCGGTGGCATTTCGGTGCTGCAAGCCTGGCAGAAAAAACCCGGATTCTGGTCTGTCGCACGGCCAGGGGACTGGGCGGTTATGTCGCCGTCATGCGCGAGGATGTGCCGGAAATTGGATTGAAACGGTTAAAGATTGTCGATCTGTTTGTTGCCAACAACGATGAAAATGTGATTGATAACCTGCTGCAGGCGGCGCGGGAGGTGGGAATTTCTGACGGCTGTCATGTGCTTGAACTGATCGGTCTGCCGATCGGCTTGCGTCAGGAAATCATCAGACGACAGGCCCCCTGGTCGAGGAAAATGCCGGTGTGGCCGGTTTTTTACAAAGGGCTGACCGACGATTTCCGGCAACCATCGGGATCCGAAGATTTCTGGTATGTTACCGCATACGATGGGGACACGGCGATTTTCTGACAAGGGGCTCTGCCAGATTTTTCGCACACTCCCTCATCTGTCGATGACGTCACGGCTCATAGCCATTTGAATTTCTTGAACAGCGTGACTTCGGCGGCGACCAGCGTGATCAGGCCGCCGCATACCGCCCAGAAGGCCCACTTCGTTTCGGCGCCGGGGATGCCGCCGACATTGATTCCGAGAAGGCCGGTCAGGAAACCCAGTGGCAGCATGATGGTGGCGACCACGGTCAGGACGTACATCGTGCGCTCCATCCGTTGTGAGATGCGGTTGGTCAGTTCATCCTGGATCAGGGCGGACCGCTCCCGCACATCATCCAGTTCCTCGGTGATGCGAGTGACCCGATCGACGGTTTCGCGCAGGCGCCCGCGTGTCCGGTCATCTATCCAGACCTCGTCAAACATCGACAGGCGGTTGAGCGCATCGCGTTGCGGCGCGATGTAACGGCGCAACGCGATGGCGGTTCGCCGCAACTGCGCCAGTTTGAAACGTACGTCCCGCAAATTCTGTTGTCCATCGCCGTCGATCTCGATCATCCAGTCCTCGAGATCGGAGACCTGCTCGCCAAGGTCCTCGATGACCGGCCCCATGCGGTCCGTCAGCAGGCCGGAAAAACGGGCGACCAGATGTCCGGCGGAAACCGGTCCCTTGCCGGAAGTCAATTGATTGCGCAGGTCCTCGATCGCCATCAGATGCCGGTATCGTGTTGAAATAACGCGGTGATCGTCGACCCATATCCGGATCGATACCATGTCTTCCGGATTGGCATCGGGGCGCAGGTTGACGCCACGCAGCACAACCAGCACGCCATCGTTGTAGGTTTCACAGCGGGGTCGGGTTTCCCGGATCATCATGCCGTCAACGACGAACGAATCGAGACCGCTGCCGGTACGCAGCCATGTCTCGGTATTGGCGTGGGTGCAGTCAAGATCGATCCAGATCACGCCCTGATCCGGCGTCCACTTCTTCACATCCGACCAGTCAATCGGGTGCCCCATGCCCTGCCCGTCGAGGCGGTAGGCGCAATTCAGTTCGGAGTCGAGTGACATGACATAACCTTTCAGTGACGAAAGTGCATCCGCAATAGAATGATATGCAGGTCGGGCTGTCAATCTCCCAGCACGCCGAGATGTCCGGCGGGCCGTTCAGGTTCGCAGGCCCATCTCCCAGAACGCGGTTTCCAGGCGGGTTGCCTGCCGGAAGGTGGTCGTCAGCGAGGTCATGCGTCCGGGTCCGCCACGGTCGTGCAGCAATCGGTCGAGAGTCTGTTTTTCAGCCCTGGCAACCGCCTGGTAATCGTCCGACGCATACATCTCGATCCACGGATAGTAGGGATTGCCGGTGACTTTGGTGGCGGGGCTGGCTGCCAGTACGGTGCCGATTTCGGCGTATCCCAGCATGCACGGTGCCAGCGCCACATGCAGATCGAGCAGATCGCCCTGCATCCCCTTTTCAAGGACATAGCGCGTATAGGCCATGGTCTCCGGTGCTTCGGGGAGCGCCGCCATGTCGGATTCGGAAAGGCCCCAGCCCCGACAGAACGCCACGTGCAAGCCCATTTCGATATCGACGATGGCGGTCAGACCGGTCGCCGCCTGACGGATATCGTCCAGTGTATCGGCCTTGTAAGCGGCCAGCGCGTAGGCCCGGGCAAAATGGATCAGAAACAGGTAGTCCTGCCCGAGGTACCGCCGGAAGCAGGCCTCGGGCAAAGTGCCATCGGCCAGGCTTCGGACAAACCGGTGCGTCGTGTAGAGCTGCCACTCATCGTTGCTGTCGGTCCGCAGGGTATCAAACAGTCCGCTCACAAAAAAAAACCTATCCGATCAGGTTGTAACTGTATCCGAGCAGGGCCACCCCGAGCACTAGCCGATAAACCACGAACGGTGTGAAGGTGGCGCGTTTCAGCCAGTTCATCAAGACCGCGATGGCGATCAGGGCCATCACAAAAGACATGCCGGCGCCAATGATCGCATCACCGGTCAGGGCTGAATCACCTGATTTCCATAATTCGTATCCCTTCAGGGTTCCGGCGCCGAGGATTGTCGGTATCGACAGCAACATGGAAAACCGGGCCGCATCGACGCGCTCCATTCCCAACAGGCGAGCCGCCGTCATGGTGATGCCGGATCGGCTGGTGCCGGGGATCAGGGCGAGAACCTGCGACAGTCCAATCACCAGCACATCGACCATGCCGACATGTTCAATTCGTCGTAAGGTCATGCCGGCGCGGTCAGCAACCAGCAGCAACAGGCCGAACCCGAGCGTCGCCCAGGCAATGACTTCAATGCTGCGCAGGCCGTTCGGATAATATTTGTTAAAGATATACCCGGCGACGATGACCGGCAGGGTGGCGATCACCAGATACAGGACCAGCTTGCCACCGGGCGAGCCGCGCCCGCGCAGGGCCTGCCCGACGCCACCCAGCATACTGGCAATGTCGCGCCACAAATATAGCATAACCGCCCCCAGGGTTCCGACATGGACGGCGACGTCGAGGATCAGTCCCTGATCCGGGATGGCCAGAAACTGCGGCACAAGAACAAGGTGAGCGGAAGAACTTATCGGCAGAAATTCGGTTATCCCCTGGACTACGGCCAGGATCGCCAGATGAAGCAGTGGCAAGGATCAATCCCCCAGGTCTTTATACGGGTGGTTTCGGCGTGACCGGTTACCCGTCATTATTTTCGCAATCGTCGCTCGTGATTCTTCATACCGCTGTTTGCGCGTTGTAGCAATCGGGACGTTGTTCAATTCCGCTCTCCGGTGCGGGCCGCGGCTGATTTTTCCAGCGCCTGGCGCATTTGTTCGCGGTTTTCCCCATAGTCTTCGGCACTCAGTACCATATCGACATGAATACCGTCGGATGACAACGGCATGCGAAACACGGCATAATAGGCGAAGGTACCGGAATCGAGCGGAATTTCGGTCAGGAAACCTTCCGGCTGGCGGTTGCTGACCACGGTTTCATATTGCCGGTGGATGGTTCGCGCATAAGACGCAGGGGTGAGGTCGCGCACGGACTTGCCGGTCAGATCATAATGATGCATGCGGGTGATTGAAGTGCCCCAGAACCGGTAGATGAAATCCAGCGGCGCGGGGATGACGTCAACCACGCATACGCGCGGGATGGCCGCGTGCGGAATATCCAGCAGGTTGATATCCGACCAGGCGGGCGCCAGACGGTCGCCGCGCAGGCGTTGCCAGTAGTGAAAGGTCGCAACGAGATCAGGGTAGGTTTTCCCGTCCGGAACAAAATGTTCATCGCGTGCCATTTCTTCCATTCGGGTCGCTCCATCCTGTGTCGGGGAGACTGCGCACAATTGATAGACAAAGTCATGTATGACTGGCTAGCATATACGTCAGATTAACAAATCGAAATGATAATGAGAATATGAACAATCGACCGAAAATCGGCCTGCTGCTGGATTTTGCGGCCAGCGGTTCGTTTTCGAGCCGACCTCACTACGCTCTTCGGACCCTCTATTTTGAGGCGATCTGGCGGGCCGGCGGCCTGCCGATAGCGGTTCCCTATATTGCCGATGCCATCGACAGTTACCTGCAACTCTGTTCCGGCATGATCCTGCCCGGCGGGTTCTACCCGTTCCCGGCACACCTTTATGGCCGGATGCCGGTGGAAGAGGATACAGTTCACCCCCGGTTTGCCTATGAAATCCGGCTATTGGACGGGATTCTGCAGAAAAATATTCCGGTTCTCGGGGTCTGTGCCGGCATGCAGGCCATTGCCGGATCGCAGGGGGCGACGCTGTATAACAACATCCGCGAGGAAACCGACTCGACGCTGGATCACCTGAACGGCAACCCGGCTGAACAAACCGCCCACGGAGTCAGGATTATTGAGGGCTCGTTGCTTCACCGGATCGTGCAGTCGGCAACATTGCAGGTTAATACGGCGCACAACGAAAGCCTGAAAACCGTACCGGACGGGGTAATCGTCAATGCGGTTGCCGACGACGGCATTGTCGAGGGCATCGAGTTACCCGGCCAGCGGTTCTGTCTGGGCGTGCAGTGGCATCCGGAATTTTTCGCCGTACCCGGCAATCCGCATTTCTGGCTGTTTGAAGCGCTGGTGGCGGCCGCCAGTGAGTCGGACAGGGCGCCGTCATGACCGGAGGCGGTGTGATCGGGATCGCCGGTTGCGGCAGTATGGGCCTGCCGATGGCCCGCCAACTCCACCAGGCAGGGGTCGATGTATGGGGGTTCGACGTTCGTCCGGCGTGTGAATTCGGGGATTTTGAAAATCGCATGATCACCAATCCGCAGGACTTCGCAGCACGGGTGGATACGGTAATCTCGGTTGTGCGTAACTGGTCGCAGACCACGGATTTATGTTTTGATGTGCAAAAAATATTCACCGCGCCGCAACCTCCACAAACCCTGGTCGTCAGTTCGACCCTGTCTCCGCGTGTTCTCGAATCCCTCGCCCAGCGTCTGCCGCATGGCACCACGCTGGTCGACGCGCCGATGTCTGGTGCCCCGTACCGGGCCGAAAACGGCAGTCTGACGTTCATGGTCGGTGGCGATGAAATGGTGGTATCGGAACTGGCGGATACGTTCAACATCATGGGGTCGGTGATCCATCATCTGGGACCGGTTGGCGCCGGATTGACCTGCAAGGTCATCAACAACTTCGTCGCCGCCAGCAGTGTTGTGGCGGTGCGGCGGGCGGTGCAGGCGGCCCGGTTGCTCGGAGTCGATCAGCGGACCATGCTGGCGGTCATGCGAACCAGTTCCGGCGGAACATGGTTTGGCGACAACTTCGCGGCGATCGACTGGTCCGGTCAGGGATATGATCCGGAAAATACGATCGGCATTCTGGAAAAAGACATGGCAAGTTTCCTGGATGCCATGCAAGGTGTCGCCGACGACAGTGATTGTCCGTTCGAACAGGCAATCCTCGCCGGTTTACGCAAGTTGGAGGTTCTTACCGAATGAGTGTCAATAGTTGGCGATTCTGGGCGTTCATCGCCGGGCTAAGTGGCCTTGTGGCAGTTGCCGCCGGGGCCTACGGATATCACGCCCTGCCGGACGATCCGAAAATCCGCGAAGCCTTCCAGATCGCCGTTCAATATCACATGTTCCACACGCTGGCATTATTTGCCGTTGCCTGGTTGACCAAAACCGCTGACGGTGAACGTGCGTCTTACTGGGCGAACCGCAGCGGCTGGTTTTTTGTTGGCGGGATCGTGATGTTTTGTGGCACGCTCTATGCCTTCAGTTTGACTGGTGTCAATCCGATTCCCTACGGTGCGCCGCTGGGCGGTGGCATGTTCCTCGGTGCCTGGGGTATGCTGGCCTGGTCGGTCATTCGCAAATCGACATCCGGGTGAAAAATCGGCTGTCGCCCGCCGCAAGCGTCCGGAAAACTGACCCATATCAAGGCGAAATTCTGGCCTGTCGGTGATAATTCCCGGACCTCAAACAGGTGACGGGGGAAATCCGGATGTATACCAGAATTTGTGTCGCAACCGATGGGTCGCAGTCGGCCGGTGTTGCACTGCAGACTGCAATTGAACTGGCGCTGGAACGCGGCGCGTCGTTAACCGTTTTTCATGTCCTGATGCACGGCGAACCGCCGGAGGCATTACGGCATATGGCGGAAGTCGAGCACCTGATCACCAACGCACCGCCTGTCCGCCCGGATATGGAAAATGTACACGGTCAGTTACAGGAAGTGCTGGCGGAACGCCAGCGACATCACTTTGATCATGCGGTGATCGCGGCGATCGGCGACAACATTGTACGGCAGGCAAAAGAGGCGGCCCGGGATCAGGGGCTGGCGACCGTCAGGTGTGAAGTTCTGGAAGGTGATGTGGTTGAACAGATCACTGCTGCGGCCCGGCGGATCGATGCCGAACTTGTTGTCATGGGCAGCCGCGGGCTGAGCCCGCTGAAAAGTCTGTTGATGGGCAGTGTGTCACAGAAAGTTTCACAACGCGTCGACTGCTCCTGCCTGATTGTAAAATGACCGGGCTATCGTTTGCCTGAAGCGGGATCAGACGATGCCAGGTCGCGCGCCTGCCGTGCCAGTTGCACCAGTTGCCGGCGAACCAGTTCAGGGGTGCCGGCGGATTGTGGGAAGGGCAGGCGGGCAATCCGTCCCTCCAGCATCAGGTCCGCGCCGGTCGCATCGATCGCCGTCATGCGCCAGCCCTGTCCCTGACGCCCGAGCAAAATGGTCGCATACAGCTGGATTGCGGCACTATGATCGCTGTTCATGTGGTTCAGGATATCTGTTTCTGAATCCGCAAGCTCCTTGGCGGTTTGCGCATCGATCAGCAGTTCATGCCCCCGGAACCAGACGGCCCGGGCGAACCCGCCGACAAAATGGGCCCGCGCCAGATCCATGCGATAAAAATGAAAATCGCCGAATCCGGCGTACACGGCAGCCTGGGGATGCCGGGCGATGAACCGCCGGGCATGACGGTCGTCGGCTGATTTCTCGATGCGACCCAGCAATGTCACCCGTGGCCCGGTCTGCGGTTTCAGATGTTGCGATGCCCGCTCGATCAGCAGCGACGCACGTGGATCGACCGCCAGGTTGCGACTGTGGTCGGACAGGTCGGAAAACAGAAACAGCGGACTGCCATCCAGATCGGTGGCGAACGTCACCAGCGATCCATACGGCCAGCCGCCGTCTGCCTTGAGGGCGGTTGACAGTGTGCCCGACCGGCCCCCCCGCAGCAGGCGGGTCGATTGGTCAACTGCGTCCGATTTGCTGAGGGCCATTATGCGGTCGTTCCGTCGGTTGTTGTCAGGAAGCGGTGTTTTCCCGATCATACAGGGTTGCCGACAACCAGCCAAGCATCGCCCAGAAGATCGCCGACGTGACCAGCGACGCTGCGACAAAATGGCTGGCCAGTTCCGGTGGTACGGCCCCTCCGATACTTTCCGGATGAGGAGCGCCGACCAGATGCGGCAGGGCGAGCGCCGCAATGCCCAGCAGACTGAACATCCAACCCGGCCGGAATACCATCAACCACAGACCAGTGGCGGTGCTGCCAACGGCAGCGAACCACCAGATTTGCCGGTCGGAAAGATCGGCTGCGATGGTGCCGGGCAGTTCCGGCGGCAGCCCCAGTGCAGGGGCCAGCGTAATGATGGTAAACCCGGCCATGCCCCAGATGACGCCCTGGCGACCGTTAACCTTGCGGCCATACAACGAATAACAGGCGACCAGAATCAGGCCGAATCCGACCGCTGTCACGATGTTCGACAACAGGGTCGCCAGCAGGCGGTCCAGCCGCCCCGCCGGATGCCAATCGGATGCAGTTGCCGGGTCGTGCGTTTCTCCGGCATGGGCCAGAACCAGCGAAGCCGGCCGGAATCGGGTTGGCTCCCGGGACCAGGCCGTGTTTTCATAGACCTCGGCGCGCAAAATAAGCGGCGTGGTGGTGAATTCCTGGACAAGGGTGATCCCCAAACCGGAAATGACCCCCGCGAAGATCGCGGCGGTCAATATTTTTCTGAGCATACCTGCCGCTTAGTGGCAGGGAAAAGCGAAGGCGTGCCGGGCGTCGTGGGCGACGTTATGGACGGTGCCGGATTGGGCAAATCCCACGCCAACAATCATGAATGCACCAATCATCAATGCCAGCAGCGCCGGTGCAATCCGGTTTGATTCGGCGACAATGGCATTGTTGGCAAGAATTTTCGTTTTCGACAGCATTTTAAATCTCCTTCAGGAACACCCCGTTCCACATTAGACACATCAACACAACGTGGCTGGTCTCCTGGCTTGCGGATCACAATCAGCGCCCGGCCTTCCCGGTTTCCCAGTGGCTCGCGGGGGGCGCTCACTCTCCGCTCACAGTTGCGGGGGCAGCTACGGCCAAGGTCCCCGATCGGGTCGACCTTTCCGTATTCCCAATTCAGCCCCCAGCTCTATCGCTGTTGATGGGGCACCACGTGACGAATAGTGTCAGACCGGGAGGCGGCGGTCAATCGGTGAATTTCAGAGGGTCGGATGTCCTGGTGGATCGGGTGCTCAAGCCGATCGGGCAGAATCCTGCAGCCTGTCCGATTATACTTGATTTTTCCTATCAATAGGAATATATTAATATTTTTTATATTAATGGAAAATCCAAAATGGCGATGTTGATCGTATCGGGGTGTTGGTGGAAATGGAACCGCCGATGCATTGTGAGAGTTTCCCGGCAGAACATGCTGTGTTTCGGCACCGGGGAGGCCGCGAACAATAATGGGGGTTTGTGTGGGTTTGTGGGGGCAAGCGGGAGCGCTATAATTTTGCCACAATAGCCGCCTAGGGATAGGGTGAGACCGCAGCGGCGGTGAATATTTGACGAAAGGTCCCTTCATGCCCAAAGCCATTGCGCTTGTTGACGACGATCAGAACATTCTTGCTTCGCTGTCGGCGGCGCTGACGGACGAAGGATACTTTGTCGAAACCTATGGTGACGGCGCCGAGGCACTGGACGGGCTCGGTCGCCGGCCGGTTGACCTCGCCATTCTCGACATCAAGATGCCACGCATGGACGGTATGGAACTGCTGACCGAATTGCGCCGGAAGTCGGCACTGCCGGTGATCTTTCTGACCTCCAGGGACGACGAGGTGGACGAAATGATGGGGCTGCGACTGGGGGCGGATGACTATATCAAGAAACCCTTTTCGCAACGATTGCTGATGGAACGAATCAAGGCGGTTTTGCGACGCCACGACGTCAATCAGGAAGTTACCGCCAGGAGCGAGGTGATCCGCCGTGGTCATCTGGTGCTCGACCCGGAACGGCATCTGTGCACCTGGAAGGAACAGCAGGCGGATTTGACGGTAACGGAATTTCTGTTGCTGGAAGCACTTGCCCGCCGTCCCGGTCATGTTAAAAGTCGCGATCAGTTAATTGATGCGGCGTACGGCGAGAATATCTATGTTGACGACCGGACGATTGACAGTCATGTCAAGCGGGTGCGCCGCAAGTTCAAGGCTTTGGATGATGAGTTTGCCGAAATTGAAACGCTGTATGGCGTCGGATATCGCTATCGGGTGGTTTAAGGCGCTGTATGACGGCAGATAGGAATCGATCGTCGTGTGTCAAACCACGGGTCCGGTTGATCTCGCCGATCACCCGACGGATTCTTGCGGTCAATGTTCTGGCGCTCGGTATTCTGGTGGCGGGCATTCTGTATCTGGATGAATACAAAACCAATCTGATCAATGCCGAATTGACGGCGCTGGCGACCCAGGCGGAAATGTTTGCGGTCGCATTGAGTGAGGGTGCGGTGTCGGAAACCGAAGCCGGCCATTATCAGGTTTCCAAGATTTCCAACCAGATGGTTCGCCGCATGGTAAAAACCACCGGGACCCGGGCCCGGTTGTTTCGCCGAGACGGAATGCTGGCCGCCGACTCGCGGCGATTGACCGGGTCGGATTACGCCATTCAGATCGAGGAACTGCCTCCGCCCGGTGTCGAAAACGCGTTTCTCAGCCGGATCTTTGACTATTTTGATCTGCTGATCAAACGGTTCCGCCCGAACCGGCAGCCGCCGCCCTATCGGGAACGGCCCGATCAGGTGGTGACCGACTATCCGGAGGCGGTTGCGGCTCTGGGCGGGGATTACGTCAAGACGGTGCGGGCCGGAACAGGTGATCAGCTGATTCTGGGAGTCGCCGTGCCCGTGCAGCGTTACAAACAGGTTCTGGGGGCCCTGTTGCTGACCAAGGGGTCACAAAATATCGACAATGCAATCTTTGAGGTGCGTCGCGATATCCTCAAGGTTTTTGCCGTCGTTCTGGTGGTTACGGTGTTGCTCAGCATCTATCTGGCAGGCACGATTGCCCGGCCGTTGCGTCAGTTGGCGCGGGCCGCCGAACGGGTGCGACACGACCGTGGCCGTAGTCAGGAAATTCCGGACATGTCTGACCGCGGAGATGAAATTGGTGAACTGGCGGTAACGCTGCGGGAGATGACCAGCGCCCTGTGGTTGCGCATGGACGCGATCGAGAGCTTCGCCGCCGATGTCGCCCATGAAATCAAGAACCCCCTGACCTCATTACGCAGTGCGGTTGAAACGGCTGCCCGCCTGAAAGATCCGGTCCAGCAGAAGAAACTGATGGCAATCATCAGCGATGACGTGGTGCGGCTGGACCGCCTGATTTCGGATATCTCGGATGCGTCGCGGCTGGATGCGGAACTGTCCCGTGGAGAGACAACATCGGTTGATGTCAGTTCGATGATGTCAATGCTGGCCGATGTCCACAACACCACGCACGAACAGGGTGTACAGGTGCATGTCGAACGGACCGATGGTGGCGATGGTTCACTGACGGTTCCCGGTCAGGAAGGCCGGCTGGCGCAGGTCTTTCGCAATCTGATTTCAAATGCCTACTCGTTCAGTCCGGAGAAAGGGGAGATCACCGTTTCCATCTGCCGGGAGGGTGATATGGTCCGGATTGATGTGGACGACCAGGGCCCCGGCATTCCGCCCGGCACGGAACGACGGATTTTTGAACGGTTTTATACGGAACGACCGGAGTCCGAGAAATTCGGCACCCATTCCGGACTTGGCCTGAATATTTCTGCACAAATCGTTGATGCTCACGACGGGTCTCTGGACGCGACCAACAGGACGGACCTGTCCGGACATGTGATTGGTGCACGTCTGACCGTGCGGTTGCCGGGAAGCTGAGATATGGAACAGATCCATGCCACCTGCATCGAGATCAATGGAACCGGCATTCTGCTGCGCGGACCATCCGGCGCAGGCAAGTCAGACTTTGCGCTACGCCTGATTGATGATGGGGCTGTACTGGTCGCGGATGACCGGGTTGATCTTGTTGCCGAATCGGAGAAACTGATCGCTTCGAGCCCGGCCAACATCCGGGGGTTGCTGGAGGTTTACGGGATCGGGATTGTGCGGCAGCCATCTCTCGAGAGGACAACCGTTGGGCTGGTCATGGATATGGTGCCGGCCAGACAGGTTGAACGGTTGCCATCGCGACAGTACGTCGCCCTTTGTGGTGTGACTGTTCCGTGCTGGCGGATTAACCCTTTTCAGGATACGGCGGCCATCAGGATGCGTCTGATCCTGAGCGGTCAGGCGGGGGTCGAAAATCTCGAAATACCGTATCCGGGCAGATAACGCGGAACCCGTCTCTGTCGCTTCCTCTGCGCCAGGTTGGCGTCGGCGGGCGCTTCTGGTGCCATTGGATTCGGAGTTGGGGTTTGTGCAATCATGACCGGAAAGGTAGACTGCGCGAATGATGAAGGGACATCAATCTGCTCGAATTGTGCTGGTGACTGGCGTGTCGGGTGCTGGCAAAAGTTCGGCTTTGAAATCGCTGGAGGACATGGGGTTCGAGGCGATTGACAATGTCCCGGTATCATTGCTCGGTCGGCTGGTGGCACCCGGTGCGTTTCCCGAAAATACGGCAATAGGCATCGATGTCAGGACTCGGGATTTTGATGCAGGCATGATTCTCGCGAACGTGGATGCGCTTGCCGAAAAAGATGACATCGGCATCTCCATCCTGTTTATCGATTGTGACGACGACGTGTTGATCCGGCGTTATGAAGAGACCCGGCGTCGCCATCCGCTGGCGCTGGATCGGCCGGTTTCGGATGGAATTCGTCACGAGCGAACCCTGATGGCCCCGCTGCGCGAACGGGCAACGATTGTCCTCGATACCAGCGACATGGCACTGTCGGATATGCGTCGCTCACTGCAGGGGCATTTCGGGGTGGCCGGTCAAAACCGCCTGTCGATTTTTGTCAGCTCGTTTGGCTATCGCAATGGGTTGCCGCGTGATGCAGATCTGGTGTTTGATGTCCGGTTTTTGAAAAATCCGCATTATGAACTGACGCTCCGACCCCTGACAGGTCAGGACCGTGTGGTCGGTGAATACATTGAAACTGATGCCGGGTTTCGCCCCTTTTTTGATCGCCTGAAAAACCTGCTGGAATTGTTGCTGGAACGATATACGGCGGAAGGTAAAAGTTATCTGACGATTGCCATCGGCTGCACCGGCGGACATCATCGTTCGGTCTATACCGCCGAGACTTTGGGAAAATGGCTGACAGAAAGAAACGATAGCGTGCAAATCCGGCACAGGGACTTGGACAAACGCTAGTTTTGAGTCCAATATCGCCACCGAGCGGGGAAAACTGCCGCGACTGACGTGCTCTTGAATAAGGTCGGAAAAATGATCGGAATGGTGCTGGTTACCCACGGACGGCTGGCAGAAGAGTTGATTTCTGCATTGGAACATGTTGTCGGCCCACAGGAGAATGTCACGGCGATTTGTATCGGACCGGATGATGATATGGAACGTCGCCGCAGCGAAATTCTCGATAGTACGTCAACCGCCGATCAGGGCGAAGGGGTCGTCTTGCTGACGGATATGTTCGGTGGCACACCCTCCAATCTGGCTATTTCCATCATGGACAAGGCAAATGTTGAAGTGATTGCCGGCGTCAATCTGCCCATGCTGATCAAGCTGGCGTCGGTGCGCGAGACCGAGCCGCTGGCCGACGCTGTCATGAGTGCCCAGGACGCCGGACGAAAGTACATCAATGTTGCATCCAAACTGCTGGGACAGGACGGATAATGAGTTCTACCACTCTCAGCCGAATGGCCCTGATCAAAAATCAGCGTGGTCTGCACGCCCGTGCGGCCGCCAAACTGGCCAAGGTAGCTGGTGCATTTGAAGCGGAAATCGTCGTGTCCCGTTCCGGACAATCGGTTTCAGGCCGATCAATTATGGGACTGATGATGCTGGCGGCGGCAACCGGTGCGGAAGTCCGTCTGGATGTTGAGGGTGCCGACGCCGAAGCGGCACTTGAGGCCGTCTGTGCATTGATTGATGCCAAGTTCGACGAAGATTGAATGGCGTGACCGTACCTGTTGAGCGAAAATACAAAGGCCTCGGGGTTTCCCAGGGTATTGCCATTGGCCCGGCGCATGTGCGTGAGAGTGGCGTTGTTGACACGCCGGAATATGCCCTCAAGAAGCGCGAAATAACAACCGAGCAGGACCGCCTCAAACGCGCAACCCGTCTGGCGCAGCGGCAGGTTCGGCGGCTTCAGGCGCGTGCCAGGGGGTTGCCGGGCACGGCGTCCGAAGAGCTGGCTATCCTGCTGGATGCCTATCTCCATATGCTGGAAGATTCCAGGCTTGTCCGCGGCGCAAATCGTAGAATTGCCGAAGACCGGATCAACGCGGAAGCTGCTGTTTCGCGTGAGATCACAGAAATCGGCGAAGCGTTTCAGGCGATGGAGGATTCCTATATCTCGGCCCGTCTGGACGATATTCGTGAAGTTGGCAATCGCATTCTACGTAATCTCGGCAAACATCCCGTCCGCCCACTGACCGCCCTGCCGCTCGGATCGATCATTGTTTCGCATAGTTTGAGCCCGGCAGACATGGCTCAACTCGATCCGGCGCGAATTGCAGGCGCGGCAACGATGCTGGGTGGCGGCGAGGGCCATACCGCAATTATGGCCCGCGCTCTCGGTTTGCCTGCTGTTCTGGGCGCCCCGGATCTGATGGAGGCAATCCATTCCGGAGACCAGGTCATTGTTGACGGAAACGCAGGCCAGGTGGTTGTTAATCCGACGCCGGAAACACTGTCAAGATACACCCGCCGTCAGGTTGACTTTGAAAAGGAAAACCGACGGCTGTCACATCTCCGGCGACGGCGGTCGATCAGCCGCGACGGCACCGTTGTGTCGCTGCAGGCGAATGTGGAACTGCCCATTGAAATGACTGCCGTAAAGCAGGCAGGAGCCGAGAAAATCGGCCTGTTGCGCAGTGAATTCATGTTCATGAACCGAGATGTCCTGCCGACCGAAGATGAACAATATGAAATTCTCAGTTCCATCGTGAAATCGATGGAAGGCCAGACGGTCACCATTCGCAGTCTGGATATTGGCGCCGAAAAAGGATCTGCGGCCGTTACCGGCGAAATGGATGACAGCGTCACGACCGCCCTCGGGTTGCGAGGAATTCGCCTGTCGCTCGCCTATCCCGATATGTTTGAAACGCAATTCCGGGCCATACTCCGGGCTGCCAACGATGGCGATGTCAGAGTTCTATTGCCCATGGTCAGCACAGTGGGAGAAGTCCGAAAAGCTCGTGAAATCATGAAAACGGCAGCGAAAAAACTCCGACGGCGAAAAATCAGGGTGCCGTCTCCGCTTCCGCCGATCGGAGTGATGATTGAGGTGCCGGGTGCGGCGCTGGCAGCGGATGCATTGGCTCAGGCCAGTGATTTCATGGCGATCGGTTCAAACGATTTGACCATGTATACACTGGCCGTTGACCGCGCAAACGAACACGTGGCGCACCTGTTTGACCCCCTGCATCCAGCCGTTCTCCGGTTAATCCAGTTTACGGCGGGGGCAGCGCTCCGGGCCCGTATTCCGGTCAGCATCTGTGGGGAAATGGCAGGCGATCCGCGTTACACGGCGCTATTGGTCGGGCTGGGCTTGCGGGAGTTGTCAATGACGCCCTCCAGTATTCCGCGCGTCAAACAACGCCTGCGCGAAATGGATGCGGTTGCCGCCGCTACCCGCGCCAACCTGATCATGGACCAGGTCGATTCCGGCAGAATTATGGCCCTGCTGGATGATTTTAACGCGTTAGCCTGAAATCCACAGACGGTCGATCGTCTGATACAGACGGTTGATATCTTCCAGATTGTTGTACACATGCGGGGCGATCCTTAAACCGGACCCGCGGCGGGTGACATACACACCAGCGGATTCCAGGTCAGCAACCATCTGATCGGTAATTGCAAAGGGCGGCGTAATCCCGATAATGTGACCGACCCGATGGGCGTCGTCAGGGCAACTCCAGCCGCGGTCGCAGGCTTCCCGGGCGACCCGTTGTGTGAGGGGAGTGAGGGTCTGCTGAATATTGTCAGATCCCCATGCATTGACCTGCTCCAGTCCCGCCACTGCCATCGGCAAATTTATGAAATTGGTGCGTTCTCCCATATCGAATCGGCGGGCCCCGGCCATATATCCCGTGAAATAGTCGATGCCGCCATCCGGTGTAGAACCAAATCCCCTGTTCTGGCCATGAATTTCAAGTGGCTGGTCATTCTGGCGATGGGGCGCAACGTAGAGAAAACTGATGGAATACGGGCACATCAGCCATTTGTAGCCGGAACACATCAGGTAATCAGGTTGCCAGTCCGCCAGGTCAATGGCCATGGCGCCAACTGCCTGGGTTGCGTCAACCACGAAGGCGGCCCCGATTTCCCGGCATCGGCGACCGATCCGTGCCAGGTCGAGTGCGCTTCCGTCAAGCCAGTGGCAGGGCGGCAGGGAGACAACGTCCGTTTGCGGCGTGATTTTTGCCAGAACCGCCGTCGTCCAGTCCCAGTCGGGCGGCCGGGCAACCACCACGACCCGTCCGGAATATTCGCCCGCCAGCCGCAGCCAGGAATAGACATTTGACGGGAACTGATCCTGCAGAATGACAATATTCCGTCCGGCTCCGACCCGCAGATTTGTTGCCGCCGTGGCGACGCCGTAGGAGGCCGACGGCACGATTGCAATATCTTCTGTTTGCGCCCCGATCAGACGTGCAAACAGGAGGCGCAGATTTTCAGACTCGTCCTCCAGTATGTCCCGCTCGAAATCCCAGGGGTGAAATTTGCGGTCGAGACCGCCCGACCCGGCGTGCCGCACGGTCTTCAGGAGGGGTGACATGGCGGCGCAGGCGAGGTAACTGACATCGTCCGGAATATCGAATAAATGTTTCTGGGAGGTGATCATGGCGGTACCCTGGCAATTTGATGGAGGAAAGCAGCAAACAGATAAATCATCAGGGCCGCAAGCGGCATATTGTTAGGGAATAATTTGTCGAAACGATAGGGAACAGCGGTCCGAGGGCATTGACATCCCGTTCGCATCCCCCTATGTTCCGCGCCTCGACGCCCGGAAGGTCCAGGCGTGCAAGGTTCGAGGATAGCGTTATGAAAGTATTGAATTCGCTCAAGTCGGCGAAACTCCGCGAGAAAGGCTGCAGGGTCGTGCGCCGCCGCGGTCGGGTTTACGTCATCAACAAGAAAAACCCGCGTTTTAAAGCCCGCCAGGGCTAACCGGATTATCTGGCGGCACCTGCCGCCGGAACCGACGTTGAAACCGCGCAATTGCGCGGTTTTTTGCGTTGCATTCCCGAACATCATAATCTGTGCCGAAAATTCTGAAAAGTCCTTCTGAATCAGCGATTGCCTATCATATATTCAAAATACTACTCTGTTATTTTGGCGTCGGGTATTTGCCCTGAAATGGGAGGCATTTTTTGTGATGGCAAGTTCATTCTGGCGTACGCCGACGGTAATTTTGTCGGTCGGGGCATTCTGTGCTCTTGTCGCGTTCGGATTGCGCGCCAGTCTGGGCCTGTTTCTTGATCCCATGACGACAGATCTCGGTTGGGGGCGTGAGACCTTTGCGCTGGCGCTGGCGATCCAGAACCTGATGTGGGGTGCCTTTCAACCATTCGCCAGCGCCGCCGCAGAAAGATGGGGAACCGGGCGTATCGTTGCGCTGGGTGGTGCATTGTACGCGTCCGGATTGTATGTGATGTCAATCTCGGTGGATCCACTCGCCTTTCAGTTTTCCGCCGGATTGATGGTGGGAATGGCGCAGAGCGGTTGCGCACTGGCGGTGGTATTGGGGGCGGTAACGCGTGCCATGCCGGCACACCGGCGTTCTCTCGGACTCGGAGTTGTGACAGCGGCTGGCGCCGCCGGGCAGTTTACCATTGTGCCGCTGGGGCAAATGTTTCTTGGATCCTACGGATGGTCAGAATCATATGTTCTGCTGGCGCTGATCGCAACCATCATCCTGGTTTGTGCTGTTCCCTTGCAGGGAAAGGTCGAGACCAATCCGGCAGACCGGACGGCCGGCAGCGGTGGTGCCCTGTCGTTATTTTCGGCGCTTGGTGAAGCCGCGAAACACAAGGGATACTGGTTGCTGACGGCAGGTTTTTTTGTTTGCGGTTTTCACGTCGCATTCATCGGGGTCCATTTGCCAGCCTATTTGACGGATCTGGGCATGCCCGCCGAAACAGGGGCCTGGTCACTGTCGCTTATCGGTCTGTTTAATGTTATTGGTGCCTATGTCGCGGGAGTTCTGGGCGACAGATACCGCAAAAAACATTTGTTGAGTTATCTGTATCTGACCCGGTCGGTGGTCATTCTGGCGTTCATCATGACCCCGGTGAGCGTTGTATCCGTTGCTATCTTCTCGTCCGCCATGGGAATCTTGTGGCTGAGTACGGTGCCGTTGACATCCGGGCTTGTGGCCCAGATCTTCGGTGTGCGTTATATGGGTACCTTATTTGCAATTGTCTTCTTCAGCCATCAGATAGGCAGTTTTCTCGGTATATGGCTGGGTGGGTTCCTGTATGATACGTATGGAACCTACATGCCGGTCTGGTGGGCGGGCGTTGCATTGGGGGTCGGTGCAGCGGTTCTCCATTGGCCGATTCGCGATGCGACCGTCCTGCGGGTCCAGCCAGCCGAATGAAAAACTCGAACACCGGTTAAGTCAATGATACGGATACGTGCCTGTGTCACACTGTTACAAGGACCCATTGGGGAAATATTATGTTGATGCCAAAACCCGATGGCGACACGCTTGCCAAACGTCGCCAGATTATCCAGGCCATGCAGACGATCGTACCCGGGGAAGGGGTCATCGACGATATTGAAGAATTACGGGCGTTTGATTGTGATGGCCTTTCGGCCTACAAGCAGGTGCCGATGATTGTCGTTTTGCCGGAAACAACTGAACAGGTTTCCCGGATTCTCGCTTATTGTCACAAAAACAATGTAAAAATTGTGCCGCGTGGAGCCGGCACAGGATTGTCCGGCGGTGCGTTGCCGCTGGCCGACGGTATTACGCTTGGCTTGAGCCGGTTCAACAGAATTCTCGAAATCGATTATGCGAACCGTTGTGTTGTCACGCAACCAGGGGTGACGAACCTTGGCATTACCCAGGCCGTGGAAGGGAACGGTTTTTATTATGCGCCGGATCCTTCCAGTCAGATTGCCTGTTCGATTGGCGGCAATGTTGCGGAGAATTCGGGCGGCGTTCACTGCCTGAAATATGGCCTGACGACGAATAACGTACTTGGTGTTGAGCTGGTAACCATGGATGGCCAGATCCTGCGGCTCGGGGGCAAACATCTGGAAAGCGACGGATATGATTTGCTGGGTGTTGTCACCGGTTCGGAAGGATTGCTCGGAGTCATAACGGAAGTGACGGTGCGGATCCTTCGAAAACCGGAAGCAGCCAGAGCATTGCTGCTCGGGTTCGACTCCAGCGAACAGGCCGGCGAGTGTGTGGCTGCGGTCATCGGTGCGGGCATAATTCCCGGTGGAATGGAAATGATGGATACGTTTGCCATCCAGGCCGCCGAGGAATTTGTCCATGCCGGTTATCCACTGGACGTCGAAGCGCTGCTGATCATCGAACTGGATGGACCCGAAGTCGAAGTGGAATACCTCATTGAGCGGGTTGAACGGATTGCCCGGGATGCCGGCGCAACGTTCCTGAAAACAAGTGAATCGGAAGAAGAACGCCTGCGATTCTGGTCCGGACGCAAGGCCGCATTTCCCGCCGTTGGGCGACTGTCACCTGACTACATCTGCATGGATGGAACCATTCCGCGCGGCCAGCTTTCGCACGTTCTGAAACGCATGAGCGAAATGTCGGCGCGATATGGTCTACGGGTCGCCAATGTATTTCACGCCGGTGATGGCAATCTGCATCCATTGATTCTGTTTGATGCCAACAAACCCGGTGAATTTGAAAATGCGGAAAAATTCGGAGGTGAAATCCTGAAGTTGTGTGTCGAGGTCGGCGGCGTGTTGACGGGTGAACATGGAGTCGGAATTGAAAAACGTGACCTGATGGGCGAGATGTTTTCGGAAGATGACCTGAAACATCAGCAGCGTCTGAAGTGTGCCTTTGATCCAAACCAACTGCTGAACCCGGGCAAGGTCTACCCGACCCTGCACCGATGTGCCGAACTGGGCAGAATGCATGTCCATAAGGGACAAGTGAAATTTCCTGAAATCCCGAGGTTCTGAATGAGTGATTCGATAGCGGTGACAACGGCGGCCCAGGTTCTGGAGACGCTACGTTGGGCCAATTCGGACGGCAAAACCCTGAACGTTCAGGGGCGTGGCAGCAAACGTTTACTGGGTCGCAGGATGTCGTGCGATCATACGCTCGACCTGGGTGGACTGAGCGGAATCATAGACTATGCACCCAACGAACTGGTGCTGACGGCAAAAGCCGGCACATCGCTGACGGAAATTGAAACGGCGCTGGACCAGCATGCACAGGAACTCAGTTTTGAGCCGCCCGATTTGGGTCCGTTGCTGGGGCAGGCGGCCGGACAAGGGACGGTCGGCGGCTTGATCGGATGCAATCTGGCAGGATCGCGGCGGATCAAAACCGGCTCGGCACGGGATCATTTTCTGGGATTTCACGCGGTCAGTGGTCGAGCCGAAAAATTCAAATCTGGCGGCAGGGTTGTCAAGAATGTAACCGGGTTCGATTTGTCCAAATTAATCGCCGGTTCGTACGGAACATTGGCGGTGATGACCGAATTGACGCTCAAGGTTTTGCCTCGGCCTGACAAGATACGAACCGTTGTGGTCTGTTGGTCGACGGACGGCGTTTATGATCACGGCGGTATTCGCTCGATGACAGACGCATTGGCAAGTTCGCACGAAGTGTCCGGGGCCGCTTTTATCCCGGCGCGCCTGACCAAGCGATCGGATGTCGACTATATCCGATCAGCCGGTGGCAGTATTTCAGCAATCCGGGTTGAGGGGCCGGGACCGTCTGTGACGCACCGGGCTGAAGAACTGAAAAAAATGCTGGCTGGTTATGGCACGGTCGAGGAATTGCACAGCTCTAATTCCCGTCGGTTCTGGAAAGAGGTCCGTGATGTGGCATTCCTGGCGGCGGATTTGAACAAGGCCGTCTGGCGCCTGTCCGTGCCACCCGAACAGGGATCGAAAGTGGCGCTATCCATTCTCGCAGGCCATCCCGGTGATGTTGTGTATGACTGGGGCGGAGGATTGATCTGGCTGGCTGTTGATCCCGCAGATCGTGCCTGCGTGGATACAATTCGTGCGGCTGTCGATCGGGTGGGCGGGCATGCAACTTTGATCAGGGGAACCTCCGGGCTGCACGATCGAATACCTGTCTTTCACCCGCAAAGTGCGGTTATCGCAGAAATATCGAAGCGCGTGAAAAGCGGTTTTGATCCTGCCGGGGTTCTTAATCCCGGTCGCATGTACGAAGGGGTTTGAAAAAAAACCATGCAAACGCTGTTTACACCTGCCCAGTTGCAGGAACCGGGAATCGACGTCGTCAATGAAGCACTTCGAAAATGTGTTCACTGCGGGTTCTGCACGGCCACCTGCCCGACCTACGTATTGCGGGGGGACGAACTTGATAGCCCGCGCGGGCGAATCTATCTGATCAAGGAGATGCTGGAAGGCGACAAACCGGCGAGCGGCAAGGTAGTCAAACATATTGACCGATGTTTGTCCTGCCTGTCGTGCATGACGACCTGCCCGGCATCTGTCAACTATATGCATCTGGTTGACTATACGCGTGCCCATATTGAAAAAACCTATACCAGACCGATGACAGATCAGTTCTTCCGGGCAATTCTCGCGTTTATTCTGCCGTACCCGGAACGGTTTCGGCTGGCGTTGATGGCCGGATGGTTTGCGAAACCGCTGGCAAGATTCCTGCCCGGTCGACTGCGCGGAATGCTGGCTGCCGTTCCGACCAAAATACACCCACCGTCGGTCGTTGACCGGGCACAGGTGTTTCCGTCTGATACGACGACGCAAACGCGCGTGATTCTGATGTCCGGTTGCGCGCAGCAGGTATTGGCGCCGTCAATCAATGAAGCCACCATCCGCCTGCTGAACCGATATGGCTGTGAGGTCGTTATTGCCGATGGGGCGGGCTGTTGCGGCGCTCTCGTGCATCACATGGGCAAGGAAGCAGATGCACGGGCGGCGGCGAAAGCCAATATTCTGGCCTGGGAGCGAGTGGTCGCGTCAGGGGATGTCTCGGCAATCGTCATCAACGCGTCGGGGTGTGGCACAACCGTAAAGGATTACGGGTTCATGTTGCGCGATGAACCCGAGTGGGCATCACGGGCGGCCTATTTTGCCGGGCTGGCGAAAGATATAACGGAAGTGATGAGCCAGGTAGAGTTGCGTCCGGAATCCCGGCAGGACCTGCCGGTCGTTGCTTACCATGCTGCCTGTTCCCTGCAACATGGCCAGCAAGTCAAGGAGGCACCCAAGACGTTGCTGCAGGCGGTCGGGTTTGACGTTCGCGTTCCGATGGAAGCCCATCTCTGTTGTGGTTCTGCCGGGACCTACAGCCTTTTGCAGCCGGAACTGGCCGGACAGTTGCAAAATCGCAAGATCGCGGCGCTTGTGGCGACCGGAGCGGACGTGGTGGCGACCGGTAACATCGGGTGTCTGATGCACATCGGCGCCGCCAGCGGCGACATGCCGATCGTTCACACTGTTGAGCTTCTTGACTGGGCTACGGGAGGCCCGATTCCGTCCGCCTTGCCGCGGCAATTGCTCACGCAGAGTTGATTTGCGGGACCCTCCCTTTTATTGATGCAGCGTGAGAGTTGGGGTTATATTACGGGAATGAAAAGCGTTTTTGTCCTGATCGTCTTCACGTACCTCGTCGGTCTGCCGCAGCCGGGTCAGGCGGATCAGACAGATCCGAAACTCAATCTTCTTTTTTCCCGCTTGCAGGCCAGCCACAGTTATAGCGAAGCGGCACCGATTGAGCAGACCATCTGGCAAATCTGGTCGGTCCGGGGAGATCCGCAGGTTGACCGCGCCATGGCCTACGGGATTGCCGCCATGAATGTGGGGGGCTATGGCAAAGCAATATCTCTATTCAGTCAGATCATAAACCGGACGCCTGATTACGCCGAGGCGTGGAACAAACGGGCGACTGTCAATTACCTGATGGCGCGATATGACGAATCGGTTCGCGATATTGAGAAAACCCTGATGCTGGAACCTCGCCATTTTGGTGCCTTGTCCGGATTGGGGTTGATTTATGTTGCGACGGGAAATTTGAAGGCCGCCGCAAAGGTCTGGCGAAAAGCACTGAATATCAATCCTTTCATGCCGGGCATCAAAGATAAACTGGCCGATATCGAGCGGGATTTGAGGGGACAAAAAATCTAGTCAATTCGACCGGGGCGTATCCGGAATCGATTGTCAAGGGTCAGATTTACAGGAGGAGAAACTCCTGTCTCATTCATCCGTGCTGCGGTAAACTGCCCTCCGGTCAAATGGAAGGGTAACGATGCAAACCGGCGCTGTTGAACTCAGTAGTGAATTTCTCGATGAATTGCGTGCCGTTGTGGAACAGCGCCTGTCAACCTCGCAGGCGGTTTGCCTGCAACATGGCAAGGATGAGTCCTATCATCCGTCGGCTCCGCCAGGTGCCGTTGTTTTCGCCCGGTCCACCGAAGAAGTCAGCCGAATTGTTACTATTTGTGCACGACACAAGGTTCCTGTCATACCATACGGGACAGGAACATCGCTGGAAGGCCATGTGGCAGCGCTCAGGGGCGGCGTCTGCATTGATCTGTCGGAAATGAATGAAATCCTGGAAGTGAACGTGGATGACCTGGATGTCCGGGTTCAGGCGGGTGTGACCCGCAAGCAACTGAATGAACATCTTCGCGACCAGGGAGTGTTTTTTCCGATTGATCCGGGCGCAAACGCCAGCCTCGGCGGGATGACGGCGACCCGGGCATCCGGTACGAATGCGGTCCGTTACGGAACAATGCGCGAAAACGTGCTGTCACTGTGCGTTGTGATGGCGGATGGCCGCGTCATCCGAACGGCCAGTCGGGCAAAAAAGTCTGCCGCGGGATACGATCTGACCCGCCTGTTTGTCGGCTCTGAAGGAACACTCGGCGTGATTACCGAAGTGACGCTCAAACTCTACGGCATACCGGAAGCGATATCGGCAGCGGTGTGCTCGTTCCCGGATCTGGAGTCAGCCGTCAATACGGTTATCTCGACAATCCAGTGTGGTGTGCCGGTAGCGCGCATCGAATTGCTTGATGAAACCATGATGGATGCCATCAACAAGTACTCAAAGCTTGACTATGCTGTTACGCCGACACTGTTTTTCGAATTCCATGGCTCCCCGGGCGGGGTCGCGGAACAGTCCGACTTGGTGGCGGGAATTGCAGGAGAGTTTGATGCCGCCGATTTTCAGTGGACGACCCGGACGGAGGACCGGAACAAATTGTGGCAGGCGCGGCACGACGCATATTATGCTGCCCTAGCCCTGCGTCCGGGCGGTGTGGGAATTGCAACTGATGTCTGTGTGCCGATCTCCCGACTGGCGGCGTGTATTCTGGAAACCCGGCACGATATTGATGACTCGGGTTTGATTGCGCCGATTGTCGGGCATGTTGGCGACGGCAATTTCCATTTGACGATCATCGTTGATCCGGAAAATGTGGAAGAGGTTGCTCGCGTCAATGCCGTCAATGAACGAATGGTGATGCGGGCCCTGGCGATGGGCGGGACCTGTACGGGAGAACATGGTGTAGGGTACGGGAAAATTGATTTCCTGACAGCTGAACACGGCGACGCGATCAGTGTCATGCGAACCATAAAAATGGCGCTTGATCCCGATAACATCATGAACCCCGGAAAAATAATCAGAATATAGTCAGGCGAGAATTGCAGATGACAGCCTTCTTCGATAATCCGGAATTGTTTTTGCGTGACTTGTTCGCCGTGGCAGTAGCGGCAGCGGACCCGATGGAATGCATTCCTCCTCACTTGCCGGTTGCGCCGAAAGGGCGAACTGTAGTGCTGGGTGCGGGCAAAGCGTCGGCGGCGATGGCCTGTGCGGTGGAAAGCAACTGGCAAGGTGATATATCGGGTCTGGTGGTCACCCGCTACGGTTTTGCCGTGCCGTGCTCGCGTATTGAAATCGTCGAAGCGTCGCATCCCGTGCCGGATGCGGCCGGGCTGAATGCGGCGCGCCGTATCGTCGAGATGGCGCGAACTCTGGGGCCGGATGATTTATGTATTGCCCTGATCTCGGGTGGCGCTTCGTCGTTGTTGACCTGTCCGGCCGAAGGTCTGACACTGGAAGACAAGCAGTCTGTCAATCGGGCCTTGCTGCGATCCGGCGCAGACATTAGCGAAATGAACTGTGTGCGAAAACATCTGTCAGCCATAAAGGGCGGGCGACTGGCGCAAATGGTGGCACCTGCTGGTCTGGTGACGCTGCTGATTTCTGATGTGGTGGGAGATTTGCCGCAGGTGATCGGTTCGGGGCCGACGGTACCGGATGAGACGACATTTGCGGATGCCCGGCGGATTGTCGAGAAATACAAAGTCGAGTTGCCACCAGCCGTGGCCCGTCACCTGCTGAAAGCTGAACGGGAAACACCGAAACCGGGCGACCCGATCTTTGCCCTGACCTCGACAATTCTGGCCGGGCTGCCCAAGGTCAGTCTTGCCGCTGCCGGGAAAGCGGCGGCGCAAGCGGGTTTGTCGGTGATTGATCTCGGAGATCGACTGGACGGCGAAACCCGTGACGTGGCCCGGGCGCACGCCAGATTGGCACTGGACATCAAAAATGGAAACGGGGCGGTTCGCCCGCCGGCGATCCTGCTGTCTGGCGGCGAGACAACGGTGACTCTGACCGGCAATGGCCGCGGCGGACCCAACGGTGAATATGCCCTCTCCCTCGGTATTGCCCTTGACGGGGTAGACGGTATTTACGCTCTGTCGTGTGACACTGACGGGATTGATGGCAGCGAGGACAACGCTGGCGCCATCATGTCGCCAGAATTGTTTCGGCGGGCGGCTGTTGCGGGACTGGATGCAGGCACCTATCTAGAGAACAATGATTCTTACGGGTTTTTCGAGGCGCTGGACGGTCTGGTGAAGACCGGGCCGACGTTTACCAACGTCAATGATTTTCGGGCAGTGCTGGTGCTGCCCTGACCGGTACTGTGATGAAACCTGGCGATTGAATGAATTCCGCACAATTATGTGCCTATTCAATCCTGTTCTGGAGAGTATGTGTGAAAAAAGTCCTGTGGATTAGTGTCGCCATTGTTGTCGGGTTGATTGCCGTGGTGTTGGTCGCACCGGGGATGATCGACTGGAACAATTACAAAGGTGAAATAGCGAGCCGGGTCAAAGCGGCAACCGGTCGGGATCTGACCATTGCCGGTAATATCCGTATCGCCATATTACCGGCACCGGCGGTTGTGGCGGAAAAGGTGACACTTTCAAATATCGATGGCGCATCAAGCGGCAATATGATCAGTTTGACGTCGGCAGAAGTACGCATCGCACTGGTGCCGCTGCTGGCAGGCCAGGTCAGAGTGGAAACGGTCAAACTGGTTGACCCCGTGATCCAGTTGGAAGTGCTCGCGGACGGGCGTAAGAATTGGGATTTTCAGGCTCCTGTAGCGGAAGCGGAAAAAAAATCGCTCACGACGGTAACTGCCGGTCCTGTTGATGTCAGTGGCCCATCGTCGACAGCATTTATTCTCGATCAATTCACAATTGAGCAGGGAACGCTGGTTTTTCGGGATCAGAAAACGGGGCAGATCGAAAAAATTACGGGCATCAATGCCGATATCGCTGCCGGCTCGCTTCAGGGACCATTTCAGTTAAAGGGTATATTGAACGCCCGTGGCACACCGTTGAATTACGATGTCAATATTGGGGAAATCATTCAGGGACGGACGCTGGCGCTCAACGTAAAGGCCGGCCTGTCCCCCGACCTGGCCAGTGTGCAATTGAACGGGACCGTTCTCGGCTTGCCGGATGCGCCTCGTTTCAAGGGGGCGATCAAGGGCAACGGGAAAAACCTCGCTGCCATGCTGACGGCCCTGGGGGGCACAGGAATACCGCCGATGCTGGCACAATCATTTTCTGTTGAGGGCAACGTCAGTGGATCCGCCACAGGCGGCGACGTCAAGGACCTGTCCATCGCGATTGCGGACTCGACGCTGTCAGGAGAAGCGGCGGTCGAACTGGGTGCAAAGACCGATTTTTCCATTCGGCTAGCCGCCAGCAGATTTGACCTCGACAAGTGGTTGGCGGGCGCGCGCCCATCGCCTGAAAAGACCGTACCGGCAAAACCGCAGGCAGGAGCTGCTGTCGGTTCACCGGGCAAACCGGTGGCCTCGCAAGAGGTTTCGCCAGAGGTGTTGATTCCGGCCAATCTGAACGGCTCTGTCAGCCTGTCTGTTGATTCAGTCCAGTATCGCAATGATCTGGTACGCAACGTTCAGGTGAATGCGGATGTGGCAGATGGTCAGGTGTCGCTCAGCCAGGTTTCCGCCCAGTTCCCGGGCGGGTCGGACCTTGCGTTGTTCGGGACGTTGTCAGCAGACAAGGGCAAGCCGAATTTCGTCGGTGAGATTGAAACGACGACCGATGATCTGCGGGGTGTCCTGAACTGGCTTGGTACCGATCTGGCTCAGGTCCCTGCCGACCGCCTTCGTAAACTCAGTTTTCGCACACAGTTCAATGCGACACCAGAACAGGCTCAAATCACGGGTCTCGACATTCAGTTCGACAGTTCGCGGCTGACGGGGGCGGCAACGATCGCCCTTCGGTCCCGCCCGTCGTTCGGTGTGAGCGTGATTTTGGACCGGATTGATCTGGACGCATATCTGCCGGTCCCGAGCAAGGCACAAAACCCAACCGGTGAAGTGGCCGGCAATACGGGCGGTCAGGCCGGATCCAGCCAGAACCAAAGCATCGGCCAGAAAAAACCGGAGCCCCGCATTGGCGGACAGGCGCTTTTTGGAACGTTTGATGCAAATATAAATGCGCAGGTCAAAACCCTGACCTATCAGGGAGAACAAATCCGCAATGCGTCAGTTGATGCGACGCTTTACAACGGGAATCTGGATTTACGGCAACTTCACGTGGGGAGCGTCGCAGGTCTGTCTGCGACCGTATCCGGTCAATTGATCAATCTTCCCGGACTACCCAGTGCAAAATCGCTCGTCATCAAGGCTGCAACAAAAAACCTCAGCCCGTTCGCCCGGTTTGCCGGCATTGATCTCGGCCTGGATGCTGGAAAACTGGGACCGGTCAGCGTTGATGCACGGATCGATGATAATCTGTTGAAACCGAAGGTGAAGGCAAAACTCATGGTCGGCGCTGCGCAAATTGATGTTGCCGGAAAACTCTCGGTGCTGCCGATTTCCGATATGTTTGATCTGGCGGTTTCGTTCAAACATCCCGACACCGTTGCACTGGCCCGTGTCCTTGGCAGCACCTACCGTCCGCAAGGTAATATCGGAGGCCTGGATGTGTCTCTACAACTGACGGGAAATCCTGCGCTCATTAACATGCACACAATAGCCGGCAAAGTCGGCACGATTTCACTTTCCGGTGATGCGACGGTTGATCTTGGTGGCGGGAAACCGGATATCAGGGCGAACCTGAAAACCGGCGCAGTCGTTGTTGACCCGTTTTTACCAGCGACACAAAAGGCAATGCTCAATAACGGCAGGTGGGGACCACTGCGCGTTCAGCCAGTGGTTTGGCCCGGTAAAAACCTGTCGACGGCGACATCGCTGCTGCACCGGGTTGCTACCGCCGAACGGTGGTCAACGGCGCGCATTGATCTGTCGGCCCTGACGGCATTTGATGCACAGGTGTCACTGGCGGCACCAGTAGTGATTGTTGGAAAATACCTGATCGAAAAAGCGGATATTTCAACCACCATCAGGGACGGCGTGTTAACCACCGATCGACTGACCGGCAATTTGTTCGGGGGCGTGGTGAACGGTTCTTTGCGTGCCGTCGGCGGGCAATCAAATCAGATTGGGACCAAGGTCACGGCCACGGGCATTCGTATTGGCGAGGCGCTTCAGGCGGTGCTTGGTGAGGCAGCAGCGGATGGTCACTTGACAGTTGATCTGGATTTGTCGGCAAATGGGCGCAGCATGGCCGAAATTGTGTCTGCATTGAACGGTACCAGCGGCTTTACAATGCAGGATGTTGATGTCAGCAAACAAACCAAAGGGTCTGTTTTTGCCGGTGTTTATGGACTGGTATCGGTTCTCAATCAGTTCGGGGCGAGTAAGAAGTCCGATCGTGCTGATGTCAATGGCACGTTCAATGTCCGCAACGGCGTGGCGCGAACCAGTGACCTGAAACTGACGTCCGGTCTGGGAAACGGGACCGCAGCCGGTACAGTTGATCTGCCAAACTGGATGCTCGATATCAAAGGAAAAGTCGAACTGGTCCAGAGCGCCTTGACGCAATTGTTGCAAGCCAAGTTGAAAGGGGGGACCGGGTCGGTACCTTTTTCGATTGTCGGACCGCTGGATCAACCGGATGTCAACGTCGATATGGGGGCGGCGATGGGCTCGACCCTGCCCATTCCGGCGGCGAACCTGCTTCTCAACAAGGCGCCAAAAGGAATTGGCAATATTCTTAAAGGGGTATTGGGTGGAACTGCCGGAACACCCCAAAACCCACCAACCGGCGGAACAGGGGACATTCCCCCACCGCCCAAAAATGCACAGCCCGAACAAAAACAGCAGGTAAATCCAGTCGATTTATTGAATAAGTTATTTAAATAGATGTGTTTTGCCAGATATCGGGCTAATTGTTGGACCATAGAAGGTCCCCGTGCAGAAGATTGATCGCGAGTTTACATGAATACAGATATCGAAGAGTTTTCCCCCCAGGAAATCGAAAGCGGACGACATCTGTTTGCACAAACCTGCACGTTTGTCATGGGCTGCGTCAATCTTGCGCAGTTGCCTGATTCTGAGTTGCCGGAGGTCGCCTTCGCCGGTCGCTCAAATGTTGGAAAGTCCAGTCTGATCAATGCACTGGTCGGTCACAAAGCGCTTGCCCGGACGTCCAACACGCCGGGACGAACAAGAGAGATCAATTTTTTTGACCTAGGCAGTCGACTGATGCTGGCAGATTTACCGGGTTACGGATACGCCCGGGTATCAAAATCACAGGTAAAACAATGGACGGGACTGGTTGATTCCTATCTCAGAGGCCGGGTTGACTTGCGACGCACCTGTGTACTGGTCGATGCCCGTCACGGTCTGATGGATAGTGACCGGTCGGTAATGTCAATGCTGGACAAGGCGGCGCAATCCTATCAGGTCGTTTTGACAAAATGCGACAAGATCAAACCGGCCCCGTTGGTCAGGCTGGTTGGGGCGATATCGTCTGAACTCGTAAAACATCCGGCAGCTCATCCTCATATTCCGACGACGAGTTCCCGGAAAGGCGAGGGGATCGCCGAGTTGCGGGCCGTCTTGACGGCCCTGGCAAGCCCTGTGTCCACAATTTCCAATTCAGAGCATTGAATGATGAATGAACCCATACCAACCAACCAGGAAAACTGGTTCAATCAGGCAAAGGTTTTGTCCGAAGCACTTCCCTATATGCGGCGTTACACGGACAAGACCGTGGTCATCAAATATGGCGGCCACGCCATGGGCGATATAGAAAAGGCGAGGCTGTTTGCCCGCGATGTGGTGTTGTTGCGTCAGGTTGGCTTGAATCCTATCGTCGTTCACGGGGGGGGACCCCAGATTGGTGCCATGCTGAAACGGCTCGGCGTCAAAAGCGAATTCATTGACGGGCTTCGGGTCACAGATCAGGACACCGTCGAGGTTGTCGAGATGGTTCTGGCAGGCTCCATCAACAAGGAAATCGTCAACGCCATCAATGAAGCCGGGGGGCGCGCGGCAGGATTGTGCGGTAAGGACAGTTCGCTGATCCGGGCTAAAAAACTGCAACGGACCCGTCGTGATCCGGATTCCAATATAGAACAGGTGCTGGATCTGGGACTGGTCGGCGAACCGGATGAAATTGATCCATTTATACTGAAAATATTTGAAAACTCTGAAATTACCCCCGTGATCGCGCCGATCGGAGTCGGTCCTGACGGTGAAACACTGAATATCAATGCCGATACAGTGGCGGGTGCCATTGCCGCCGCCATGGGCGCCAAACGCCTGTTGATGCTGACGGATGTCAGCGGCGTACTGGATCGTGACGGACAATTGATTGTCGACATGACGGCGGCCGAGGCCCGCAACGCTATTCTCGACGGCACGATTTCAGGTGGGATGATTCCCAAAGTTGAAACGTGCCTGACGGCAGTTGCCGGTGGTGTTGAGGCGGCCGTCATCAGTGACGGGCGTGTTCCGCATGCCATCCTGGTCGAATTATTTACGGCCGGTGGTGCCGGGACATTGATTTCCGGAAAGTAGGGTATGCTGGCGCGTTGCAGGCAGCCTGACTAATCGACTTCGGAGATAACTTCAAACTGCCACTCCAGGTCATCCTCGCTTAAGGGAAATTCGTTGCCGGTTGCGGCGAGGATTTTGCCGGTATCAATGTGCGCGATCTCTCGCTGTAATATCTCGGAGGTGGCGGCACTGAATCCTGCTTTCCAGGTTACCGCAACGACTCCCTTTGCATTCTGATTCCGGAATATTTTTTCGACGGAAATGGGCCGAAGCCGGGTTCGCAATGCCAGGGCGGCAATACAGAATTCCCGCCGGTTCTTTTGAACAGCAGTTCGGATGTTTGCTTCGTTCAGTTCGCCGAGCGCATCCAGTTTCTGGACTTCGGCGTAGGCTGCTTCAAGCGGCGTTTTGCTGTCCTCGGCCTCTTCATTTTCCGGACTCCCGATCCGCCGGGTAACGACGGATCTGATTTCGTCCATCATTTCTGGCGAAAAATCCTTGCGCGCCATCAACGTGCCGAGCAGATTATCAGCGACAAATGCCGCCAGTTTTTTTGCGGCGCGAAGCGATAAGATCGGACGGGCCAATAGCGGAGAATGCCAGCTTTCTATATCGGCGGACTGGTCGATCACCCGGTCAAGCGTCTCTTCACGAATCTGGGCGCTACTGTTGGCAAGTAACAATCCGATCGCTTCGACATCGGATGTTTCGACCAGCGCATCCACGATCAATTCAGAAACATTATGACGTCGTGAAATGGCACTGAGTTGCCCGGTTGCGGTTCCGTGCGTTATGATCTCCAGCAAATCATCATCAGAGAGAACGGGAGAAAACTCCAGGACCGGACCCGCGACCAGAATTTCGGCATCCCATGCCAATGCACGAATAACGTCCGGCGGCGCGTCGGCGACGTCCTTGAGTGTATCCGAAATGATCTGCCGGACCCGGGTAACCTGATCTCTCGTCAATATTTCCAGCGCCTGATAGGCCATTACCCTGACCTTGTCCTGATCATTTGCATCAAGATAAGGGGCCAGCCGCGATATCTTCAACGCGAGATCACTTCTTACAGTTTCGTTCGTGTCGGTTGCAAGGCGCAGGTCGGCCTGATGTGGCGTCGACTCATTTTTGGCAATGGCGGACCGGACTTCCGGCGATGGGTCATCTGTCAGAAAATACAGAATTTCAGGTTTGGTATCTTTTCGATCTGCCAGTTCACGGCGTACGTCCGGGTCATCATGGCGAGCAAGTTCTCTGGCCTCTTCGTAGGTGAGTTCTTTGCCGTCGCCGCCGTTTAAAAATCGTTCCAGTAACTTCTTCATTGTTTACATTGCCGTTTGTTAAGTGTTCTGGCCCGCCAGTTTAGCATAAAATTCGATTTGCCACTCAGCTTCATCAATGCTCATTATAGCCGTGTCTCCGTCCGGTTTGATAACATCAGCCGGCGCAATTCGTCCCATCCGTTGCTGGATCTTGACTGCAATTTGCGGTGGTATTCCCGCGACGACACAAAGTCCGACGATGCCCTTCGCACTTTTCTCCAGGAAAATCTTCCGGGCGGTCAGTTCGTCGCAATCGCCCTTGACGATCAGTGCGGCCAAAACAAACCCGTAGTCCTGGGATTGCAGGGCGCGATCAACCATCTCGGGGGGCAGCCCTTTCTTGTTATAAATTGATCGCGCATTTGCAAGCGGCAGGTCAGATGCCAGGAAACCCTGAGACCCCGGCGGACTGGCTTCCATGTCAAATTTTTCAACAGTTCCGCCCAGTTGCTGCATGACCAGATCGGCAACAAGTTGATCGTTGCCGTCATTGCTTCCCGGGTATCGGGAGTTCAGGGTCTCGACCAGTTCACTACTGACGAAGCCCGCAAGGTGCACGGCGGCAATATCCGTCAAATCTGACCGCCCGCACATGGGCGCGTGCCAGAGTTCGATATTTTCAGCCTGATCAACCAGGTCATCCAGCGTTTTTTCGCGAATTTGAGCGCCGTGATTGGACAGAAGGTCCGTAATTGCACTGATGTCGTGAGTTTCGGCAATCGCGTCGCTGACGGATTCCTGAACAATTTTTCGCCGGGAAATAAAATTGAGTGCTCCCTGCGTATAGCCAGACCCGATGATATCAACGAGATCATCTTCATCAAGAAGCGGTGAATACTCCAGAACAGGCCCGCATACCTCCAGTTTGGAATCGGTTGCCAGTGTCCGGATGACATCTTGTGGGGCGTGATTGGCATCTTTGATTGAATCTGCCAATACCTCACGGACGTCCGGAACCAGATCGGTTGCCAGAATGCGCAAGGCGGTATGCGTTGCCGTGGCAGGTTTTTGGGACGAGAATCGCGTTTTTCCGGTCGGAACCCTGGCAATTTTCCCGGCCAGGTCGGACCGCACGCCCGCGTGCCCGTCGCGGGCCAGCAGGAGCGACGCCTGCCCGGGTGTTGCGTCGTTTTGCGCAACAGAGCTACGGACCTGCGGTGAACTGTCTTCCGCCAGAAAATACAATATTTCAGCCGGCACATCCTTGCGCCGCGCGAGTGCAGCACGTACTTCCGGGTCCTGATGGCGTGCCAGTTCTTTCGCTTTATCGTAGGAAATCGTGTCTCCGCTCATGGTCCAGCCGGTATCCTGCATCTGATTCATTCCGGTATTGACACATCAGGATGACGCATTCGGTGATGGGGCAATCAAAAAACCTCCCTTTCCTGCGTTTTTAACGCCATACATGGCTTCGTCAGCCCGCGACACCAAATCCTCGAACGATTCATGACGGGCCGGATCGTAAATGGCAACGCCGACTGACAACCCGAGCGGACGGTCGTCCGAGCCGGAAAACGATTGCAATTTCACACTGGCGTCCAGCAATGCAGATGCCCTTGCGGGGGTCGCATCCGCCGGAATCCCATCCAGCCACATGGCGAATTCATCGCCACCAAGCCGTGCAACAACGTCACCGGGACGGGAGAATTCCATCAGCATGTCCCGCAACATCATGATGGCATCATCCCCGGCCTGATGGCCGCGAACATCATTGACCAACTTGAAATTGTCCATGTCGACATAAAAAAGAGCAGCGGTTTCCCGACTGCGTTTCAAGCGGGCAACCCGCCTGGGCAGTTCTTCTTCAAAAAATGCACGGCGGTTGAGCAATCCGGTCATGCTGTCGGTGCGAGAAAGCGCGACAATGCGTTCGTGGTTGGCGATCTGTTCATTGGCGATCCCCAACTGGTTGGCGACATCGCCGAGAAGAATGTGAAAGTCGTCATCCCATGGTCCCTGTTCGGCATGACGGGCAATGCTGATCGCCCCGTTAATGTGTTTTCGATATTGGGTGGCCGTCGACAACACCTGCCAGCCTTCGGCTTGCAGCGGGTTTACACTGCCATTTGCTTCCAGAGTGAGTATGTGTTCTTCCAGCGCTTCACCGATCCCCATGTTTCCGTATTCTGCGGCCACGATGTAGTGATCGGGGGTGGACTGACGATGGATACGGCAGCCGGTGACCTCCAGCGCCCGCGTTACGGCCGTTGCAGCGGCCGACAGCATGTTTTCCGGCTCCAGTTCATCGCGGATCATGGAGACGATATAGCTCAATATCTGTTCCCGGTGACGGGCTCTGGCGAGCGCTGCCTCACTTTGCCGTTCGGCGGTGACGTCGCGGCAAACGCCGCGTGTACCGCTCCATATTTGCTGTCCGTCCTTTTCGACAAATAAGGGGACACACGACAACATCATACATGCTGCCTCGTCATTCTTGTGTTTTAACCATATTTCGACATCTTCCAGTGGGCGCCTGGAATGAAAGGGCAGGGGAACGAAGTGTTCAGGGTCGACCACGAATTCACTTGCCTGATGATCAATCAGTTCGTCCGGGGTATAGCCGAAGGCTCCCTTGGTCGATACAAACAGGAAGGTTCCCTCAGTCGAAGTCTCCCAACAGAAATCACTCGAAACTTCAACGAGATCCTTATAGCGTTGTCGGGATTCAATCAGCGCGCTGCGCAAATTCTTGTCCATCGTCAGGTCCCTGGCCATCACCAGCAGGCGCTTGGGGTCGATGGGAACGACGGCCAATTCTAGATTGATCTCGCCTTTGGAGCTCTGCAGGACAACATTGCTGGCCGCTACAGTTCCGAGGCCATTGGCTTTGGCAACAAGCTCTGTGATTTCAGGAACGGCGCCGTGCGAAATGAGCGTCTCCAGCCCAGCCCCCTTGGGATTGGCCCGCAAAACCTCACAGGAGGGTGAGATGACGATTGCAGCACCCGGATAACCGGCTAGCAGAACTTCGTCCGCATCCGCCTTGCCGATAAACCCGGTCTCGTCTTTGTGCGTATTTTCGCCCATTGACTATTTACCCTGCCCCCACCGTGATCTGGCACCTGTATCTGGAACGTATCGCCTGTTTTTTACATACTAGGAGATCATTTGCCGGTTAACCAGCCTGCAATTGGTCGCTTGAGGAGTCGTTTCGAGGCGTTTACCCTATACCGCACGAGAATTTTTCAGTTCGGGGAGTAATTGGCGCATATTATGGATAAACCGCACATCCCCGCGACCCCCGGCCATGAGGACGGGCTTGCCACGGCCTTCGAAACATGGATTTTCGACCTGGACAACACGTTGTATCCGTCGTCCTCACGATTGTTTGATCAAATTGATCAGAATATTACCCGATTTATCATGCAACATCTTCGTCTGGAGTGGGACGCTGCCTATAAATTGCAAAAGTCGTTTTTCCGGGAACACGGCACAACAATGCGGGGGTTGATGAACGATTACGGAACTGACCCGGAAGAATTTCTGGATTATGTCCACAAGATCGATTTGTCGCCCATTGAGCCTGACCCCAGACTGATCGCCGTTCTTGACCGATTGCCGGGCCGCAAGGTCATCTTTACCAATGGATCGCAGGATCATGCTCGCAATGTTACTGGTCATCTCGGGATTGATCATCATTTTGACGCTACATTCGACATTGTTGACAGCGGGTATACACCGAAACCGGCACCGGAAGTTTACCAGCGGATGATCGCCACGCTGGAAATCGACCCGGCGACCGCGATCATGTTTGAAGACATGGCCCGCAACCTTGTACCGGCGGCTGAGATGGGAATGACGACGGTATGGGTACGTACTGATGTACAGTGGGGTATTGAGGGATCCGACGGTGACCACATCGATCATATTGCGGATGACCTGGCGGTTTGGCTGGACGCGCGGGTATAACCGCCGCACATGTACCGGGGGGAAATGTTGACACCTTGCCCACGGTGCATCATCTTCGCCGGATTATGGACCGTATTTGTTGATTGGCAGGCTGACTCACTATGACCGAATTGCAGACCATTGTTGAAGCTGCGTGGGAATCCCGCGACACCGTTACGATCGAAACCACGGGAGAAGTGCGCGATGCCGTCAATGCGGCGCTGGATTTACTGGATTCAGGGAAGGCCCGCGTGGCCGAGAAAATTGCCGGGCAGTGGCAGGTCAATCAATGGTTGAAAAAGGCTGTATTGCTGTCTTTTCGAATCAATGACATGGGTTTGATTCCAGGCGGGCCGGATGGTGCTTCCTGGTTTGACAAAGTTCCCTCTAAGTTTGTCGGAATGGTCGATGCGGACTTCCGGAAAGCCGGGTTTCGCGCCGTCCCGAATTGTACGGTCCGTCGGTCAGCCTATATCGCTCCCAATGTGATTTTGATGCCATCATTTGTCAATCTCGGCGCGTACGTCGATGAAGGCACCATGGTTGACACCTGGGCGACCGTCGGTTCGTGTGCACAGATTGGTAAAAACTGTCACCTGTCGGGCGGGGTCGGTATCGGTGGCGTGCTGGAGCCGCTGCAGGCAGGGCCAGTCATAATCGAAGACGACTGTTTCATTGGCGCGCGATCGGAAATTGTCGAGGGTGTGGTGGTCGAACAGGGGGCCGTCATCGCCATGGGCGTGTTCATCACGGCCTCTACCAAAATTATCGATCGCAACACCGGTGAAATTTTTATTGGTCGTGTGCCAGCCTATTCGGTTGTCGTGTCTGGAAATATGCCTGGAAAACCGCTGCCTGACGGGACACCGGGTCCGTCCCTGTATTGCGCCGTCATCGTCAAGAGGGTTGACGCCCAGACGCGATCGAAGACATCCATCAACGATCTGCTGCGGGATTGATCTGCCGTGGGCTCATCAGATCAACATGATCCGGTTACCCTTTCCCGAAAACTGATTCGCTGTCCAAGCGTGACACCGACAGATGCCGGGGCGCTGGATGTCTTACAGCGGTATCTTGAGGGGCTGGGGTTTGTTTGTCACCGGCAGGCTTTTTCTGCCGACGGTGCCGAGGATGTCGATAATTTGTACGCCCGCATAGGTCGGGAGCAACCAAACATCTGTTTTGCCGGACATACGGATGTCGTTCCGGTCGGGGACGTTTCCGAGTGGACCGTTGATCCGTTTGCAGCCGTGATCAAGGATGACGTACTGTATGGTCGCGGTGCTTCCGATATGAAATGTGCGATTGCCTGTTTCGCGGTCGCCGCCGGTCGGATTGTCGAAAAAAATCACCATAATCTTGCAGGGTCGATCAGTTTTCTGATCACCGGGGATGAAGAGGGTCCGGCGATCAACGGAACCAGGAAGATGCTGGCCTGGCTGGCCGACAAGGGCGAAAAAATCAGCCATTGTCTGGTCGGGGAACCGACCAGTTCAGAAACCCTCGGGGATATGGTCAAGATCGGTCGCCGTGGGTCCATGAATGCGACGATTGATGTATTCGGCACGCAAGGCCATGTGGCCTACCCTCTTCTGGCAGACAATCCGATCCCGCGTTTGCTGCAATTCCTGACGAATGTGAACGGCGAAACGCTCGATCACGGGACGGACCATTTTCCAGCAACTCATCTGGAGATCACAACGGTTGATGTGGCCAATCCGGCGACCAACATCATACCGGCATCTGGCAGGGCGCGGATCAATATCCGCTTCAATGATGGCCATACGGGGAAAAGCCTGACCGATTGGCTGGAGCAGCACCGCCTGGCGGTCGCGGGACACAGCGAGATGTCCGTATCGATTTCCGGGGAGGCATTCGTGACCCCGCCCGGAAAGTTGAGTGATCTGATATCGACAGCGATTCGGGAGGTCGTCGGTCTGCAAGCTGACCTCAGCACGACGGGCGGAACCTCGGATGCGCGCTTTATCAAGGATTACTGTCCGGTTGCAGAATTCGGTATGTTGAACGCGACCGCTCATAAGGTTGACGAACACGTACGGGTTGCCGAAATCCGTTCTCTGGCCAATATTTATGAAAGATTTCTGGACAGCTACTTCGAGGCCTTTTGATGGCACCGTTGACAGAATGTGTGTCGTCCCTGTACGGCGCGTACAGACTGGCCCGATTCGATTCACGGGGCTTGCAGTATTTTAATGTCGGAGCGGTCGGCTTCTTTCGATCTTTTACGGCGGCACTGTTCGTTGCGCCGTTCGCTTTCGTAAACTGGATTTTGCTCCCCCCCTATGGCCAGCCTTTTTCCAAAGCGATATACGCTTTTTTTATGCTCGTGGTTACATATGTTATTTCCTGGTGTGTGACGCCATTTATTATGGCGGGAATCAGCCTGGTCCTGGATCGAAAGCACACCTATGTCCGTTTTGCCGTCGCCTACAACTGGTCAGCGGTGCCACAAAATATCGTTTATATTGTGGTGGTCACCGCCGCTGTCATTGCCGGGTTTTCAAATGACACGGTGTTCGGGCTGGCCCTGATTATATTACTGTGGAGTTTTATTTATACCGGATTTGTCGTCCACAGGGCCCTGGATGTTCCGGTTGTAACGGCGTCCGGAATTGTGCTGATAGAATTTTTGCTGCGCATATGCATCGAACTGCTGATCATCATCAGCAGATGAGGCCCGTCACTAGACTTCGGTCGGCCCCATACCTATCATATGTTTGATCGGTTCGATGAAATCATTCCAGTCAAACCACATGGAGAAGGCGCCGATACCGATCAGGACCAGTAATTTGGGCGAAGTTATCAACCCCATAAAATTCAATAGCAGGCCGATAAATCCCCACACGGCCTGACCGGTAAAAAGGGCCAGGATCGAGCACAGGAAACCAAGCGGCACGAAAATAAAACCGACAGTAAAAATACCGAGAAATCCAAAGACGACTGCAAACCAGCCCAGGACAGGTTTTTTTTCCGGCTTTTTCTCCGCAGCCCTGGCGGGGTCAAGACTCAAAGGAATCTGGTTCATAATGGTACCTGTATAGCGGTGTCAGCGCACCGATACAACTGTGCTCAATAACATACATCAGATAGATAGAGCCCATGTGCTGGGGCCGTCGGACCACCCGCCCGTCGGTCTTTGGCATCCAGCGCACGAGCGACATCCGGCACCGACCACTTGCCTTCGCCCACCAGTTTCAGTGTGCCGACAATGTTGCGCACCTGATGGTAGAGAAAGGAGCGCGCCCGCGCTGTTACGCGGATATCAGGTCCATCTGCTGTGACGGTCAGATGATCAAGGGTTTTAACAGGGGAATTGGCCTGGCAATAGGCGGCACGGAAAGTTGAAAAATCGTGTTTTCCGAGCAGCGATCGGGCTGCCGTATCCATCGCCCGAACATCAAGCGGCACCGGTACCCACCATGCATAACCCTGATGCAGGGCGAGCGGGGCACGACGATTGGTAATCCGGTATATGTATCCCCGCTGAACGGCATCAAATCGGGCATTAAAGGCGGGATTAACAAGCTCTGCCATAAGAATGGAAACAGGGTGCGGGCGGACCTGATTGTTAAGAGCATCGCGGACGGTGTCCGTTGTCCAGTCTTTTACCAGATCAAAATGTGCCACCTGGCCCAGAGCATGAACACCGGCATCCGTTCGTCCGGCACCCTGCACTGTGACCTGTTCGCCACTGAATCCGGCGATGGCATCCTCCAGAACCTGCTGTACGCCAAGACCACTTGTCTGGCGTTGCCAGCCGACAAACGGACTTCCAAGATATTCTACAACTATTCTGTACCGGGGCATGCGGCGGTTGTAACCGGTATGGGCCGGTGATGCGATTCATAAAACCGGACAAATCGAAATAGATGAAACAGTCGTTCACCTCAAGTTAACAGGTTTTATGGCCTAATAGGTGGTTTATATGGCAAATTAGTGGCAGGTTTGTGATGCAGACTGTTTTTGATCCGGCATATGAGGTTCATCATTTCTGAAGAAATTCGCGATAGTGACCGTGATTCCCTGCATACCCTTCCCTTGTCGATTTTACCGATCGAAACGAAAGCGTTGCATCGGGCACGGCTGATCAAAAATGTCCGGCTGAACAGCGTGGTTGAGTTGTTTGTCGATGAAGACGCTGGCAGCGGCCAGTTGGAAGTCGAAGATTTGGTCGCAGAATTTGGCTGGAACCCGTCAGATCCGCCAAAGGATTTGATTATGCTGCGTAAGCTCGCCTACCTCCCCAGTTACGATGTCTACAGTCTGCGAATCAATTTGCGCAAACACGGGATCGACATAGAGGACAACGATGCTCTCAAGTTGTCGAAATCCAAAAATTCCCAGTTAACCGAGTATATGACTGATTTTACGCGTCCCCTGATCATGCAAATCTATGGTGACGGGGAAGTTGATGTTCAGAATTTTGATGACGTGATCAAGTTGTTTCGTGATCCGGATGTCAAAAAGGCGATCGGGAAAATCCAGGTGATGTCCCAGAAACTCGGAATCAACCCGGAAGATATTCCAAAATTCATGGAGGATTATGGCGATATATTCCTGTCATTATCCTATTATCGGGAATGTCTGGATTCCATTGAACCCACCATTTCAGAATTTCTGGATGGCATGAATGAATTGAAGGGGAATTTTCAGTTCAAGAATGACCAGAATTTGATGAATACGATCAAAATGATTGAATCGACGATCAATGAGCGAATGGCCGCCGTGACCGGTCGGTTTGAAAATTTTGAGCGTGGGACGAAATATATGTGGGATAATATTTCCGCCGAACGGTTTCACAAAGTAGAGAAACTGATTTCCGGATATCACACGACAATAGGCGGGGTTCTATGTGCCCTGAGTGTTAAAATGGAAGCCTGGGCCCGGCTGTTTCCGAACAAGGACGCGGGCGGTCCGGGGCGGCGGTCCGAATTTATCATGTCGGAAATGAAGCAGGGTATTGAAAACATCGTCAAGGTGGATGACGCCGGACCAATGCTGGCGGCGCTGGAAGATTCCAGTTAGTTCAGACGGGTTCCGGCTCTGATGGGATAACCTTTTAGAAAATCGTTCATTGCGAGTGCTTTTTTGCCCGGCCTTTGCAGAATTGTCGGACGAATAAAGCCGGATCCGCAAGCAATCAATAGTTCCGTATCAAGGACGGTTCCCGGCAATGTCTCTACCGGCGAGCGTTGTTCAATCACGCATGCCAGAACCTTGATACGCTCATTCTTGTAGGTGAACCAGACGCCCGGCCAGGGTGTGAACGCCCTGATTTTACGGTCAATTTCGTCCGCATCCATCCGCCAGTCAATGGCCCCTTCCGATTTATCCAGTTTTTTGGCATACGTTATGCCCTGACCAGCCTGTGGTTCCGAGATCAGGGTGCCGTTTGCCAGGCCCTCAAGGGCCGGATTGATCAGGGTTGCGCCGAGGTCACTCAGGTGGTCGTGTAAACCGGAGACGACTGTTTCCGGTGTGATCGGAATTTCCTGGCGCAACAGTACCGGGCCTGTGTCCAGTCCTTCCTCCATTTGCATGATACAAACCCCGGTTTTGTCATCGCCAGCGAGAAGGGCCCGGTGAATTGGAGCCGCCCCGCGCCAGCGCGGTAGCAGGGACGCATGGACATTGATGCAGCCCAGTCGCGGAAATTCGAGTACCGGTTTGGGCAGGATTAATCCATAGGCGACGACGACGGCGATATCCGCTGATTGGCTGCAAAATTCGGCGACACTTTCCGGCATTTTGAAGGATTCGGGCGTGTGAACCTGTAATCCCCGTTCCGATGCGTAGGCGTGAACCGGGCAGCGGCGTTCGTGTTGCCCGCGTCCGGCCGGTCTGGGAGGTTGCGTGTAGACATTGATGACGTCATGGCCAGCTTCCAGCACGGACACCAGGACCGGTACCGAAAAATCCGGGCTTCCCATGAAAATGATCCGAAGCGGCTTCATTGTTTGCATCGGGTCCCTATGTCTGCGCGAGCTTTTTGGCCTTGACGAGTTTTCGCAATATCATATTTCGCTTGAGAGATGAAATATGATCAACGAACAGTATGCCGTCGAGATGATCCATTTCATGCTGGATGCAGGTCGCCAACAGGCCGCTGGCCTCGAGCTTCTGTTTTCTGTTTTCCTGGTCGAGATAACAGATGCGGATGGCTTCCGGCCGAACGACATCGGCGTAATGTTCAGGTAGTGACAGGCAACCCTCTTCATGGGGTTGATCATCATCGGATAGCCACTCAAATTCAGGGTTTGCCATGCACAGCGGCTGGCGTTCGCCGTCTTCTGACGAAACATCAACCACGATGACCCGGCAGGTCTCGCCGACCTGCGGTGCAGCAAGTCCAATACCCGGCGCGGCATACATGGTTTCCAGCATGTCATCCATCAACTGGCGAATGTGAGCATCGACGGTCTTGACGGGTTTTGCCTTGATCTTGAGGCGGGGGTCCGGGGCGATTACAATCGGCAGGGTGGTCATGGATGGCAGGCTCGCTTGATGTCAGGCTTTATCGGTCCTGCACATAGGGTTTTTGCGCCGTTCCGTCAAGAGTGGCACTTCCCCCCAGACTGAGCCTGAATGGCAATAGCATCGGTTATGACCCATTTTTGATACGACAATCGAAACCCGCATTTAAAATTTCAATCGGACACGATAGCTGATAACCCGTTGGCCATGTGATGGCACATCAATGCGCCATTTGGCCTGACTATTGTCGCGATCGTGCGGAATGGTCTCTTCAAGAATGGTCCAGTCGCCTGCCATTGCTTCGATCAGGGAGACCGTTTCAGAGGTATCCCCACCATTGGTGAGCCGGACACGGTAAGCCATTTGAAAGCTGTTTCGCTCCTGATTTTCGCGCTGATAGGCGGTTTGTTCACGAACCACCTTCACGTCGAATGCCTGCCCGGCAACAATGGTTGTCTTGGCGCCGAGCGGAAGATCGGACAAAGTGTCTTCTCCCAACAGTTGAGTATGCCCCATCAAATCCTGACCGTAAATCCGTATGATGCCACCGGGAACGGGTTGTGAGGATCCGGCGGCCGCATCATTTTTAAGGACCAGATGGATGAATGGGTGGGTCGGAGTTGGCTGCCCGTGCAGTGGAGTATAGGGATTCACGCTGGCCTCACTGACCAGTTCACGGGACACCGGAATCACCATTGCCGGTTGAAGCGATATCTGTTTGTCTTCATGGTCGGCGAGATCAATGTGACCCGCCAAAGTATACAGGTGATAACCTGCCAATCCCTGTCGCGTGGACGGCGCATTTGTGTTGGCAGCCAAAGCAGGGGCCTGTGTTTTAAGGGTTGTCAGGGATTCCATTCGCGGCACCGTATCAGGCGGACTCCGTCGCTGGATATCACCGGCCAGGGCTTGTATGGCGGCACCTTTGATATCCTGGCCGGACCGATTGGACAACGACGCCCAGGATTGCAGTTTTGCCGTTCCGTCTTGTTTTCCGATCGTCAGAACATGACTGGCATGCCAGGAAAATCCGTTGCTCAGGTAACTCAGATTCAGATCCGCGGGACCGCTGTCGGCGGCTTCCCCCGATATCCGGTAGGTCGGGTTGGGTCGTAATCTGCCGGGAATTTGCGGCAATATGATCTGTTCAGGTGACGCTGTACCGATCTGGTTGCCGATTCGCACGATAATCCCGTTTTGCACGGAGATCAGTTCCGCGTCCCGCAGCGTGCGGATGCCCGTCACCGGATTGATGGCGGCAACCTGTACCTGGCTGCCGACTGACGCTTTCAGCAGGTCAGGCCATGAAAGATTGGGCGCAAGTCTCCCTTGTTCGCGTACATCCAACCGACCTCGCGACTCGATCCGGACGCTGTCGGTAATCGCGGAGGGGTTCAGCCCCGTGAGAGTTAAGGTATTGTTACCTTTGTGTAAGTTGACTGTGCGACGATCGTGAAAGAGAGCCATCCCATTGTTGTAGAAGGTTACGCCAAGAGATTCCGGAACGGAACCGACGCTGTTTATTTTGGTCGCCTGTGCAGTCCCCATCAAGATTGCTGCCGACAGCACGGCACTCACTATCGCTCGTTTGTTCATCCGGTATCCTTTTCCCCCGCACTTCCCATGGCAGCATGAGTTTGCGTTTCCAAGGGCAGTCAGGCAAGTTTCTGAACTGCAATTATGGCAGTGTAATGGCGTTGAAAAGACGGAAACTGACTCTATGGAACCAATGACAGGTGTTCTGCTGATTAGCCTTTTGGCCGGATTGTTGATCATCGGATTGACCTTCTGGATATATAGCCTGAAAAGTCGTCTCGGCGATCTGGATCAGGTCGCCGCACAATCTGTTCAAACTTTTGACGCCGAACTGGATCAGTTGCGCGACGAAATCCAGCGCAAGGCGGTCGAGTTTGCGGAAGTTTCGACACGGTTGTCTGGTGAAATATCGGCTCACCAACTGGCGATGGCTGAAATCGGTAAATTGAACGAGGCAAAAGAGGAATTGCATCGGCGCCTGTCTGAAGCGGAAAAACAGAACGCAGTTCTTGGCACTGAACTGCAGAAAGACCGGGAAGCACATGCGGCCCGGCTGAATGATCTGGAATTGATGAAAAAACAGGCAATAGAGGCCGCTAATGCCGGGGCGCTGGATTCGGCTAACAAGATGTCGTCCAAGCTTCTCGATGACCACAAACGCCAGACCGAAGAGGCCAAAAAAGAATCTGTCGAACGCGTACGAGAAACAACCGAACATCTGGTCAAACAGATTTCTGAGGTCGGTAAAACGATTCACGCCCTGAATTCTGACGTGGTCAACAACCGTGGAGCCATGGACACTGTGATGCGAGCCTTGTCCAGTCCGGGTGGGGCCGGGCATTATTCGGAGATCGGTCTGGAAAATTCCCTGACATCGTTCGGATTGCTTCGCGGCCGTGATTTTGTCATCCAGCAGCAAATTGAAGGACGGCGCCTGCGTCCGGACGCAATGGTTTTCCTGCCGGGAAATACGGTACTCGTGATCGACAGCAAGGCGTCAAAATTTGTTCTGGAGTTGGCAGAAGCGGATACGGAACGTGCCGAAGCGGTTGCCTACCAGAACCTGGGCCGGACCATGAATACCCACCTCAAAATGTTGTCTGACAAAAATTACAAGGCTGAGATTATTGCCGGATATCGTGAATCCGGTCGGGCCGGAGGGTCACCACGGGTGGTCAGTGTCATGTATCTGCCCAATGAAGGAGCCATTGAGAAAGTCGTTTTGGCCGACCCTCAGTTCCTTCACAAAGCAGCCAAATTACAAATTACAATTGCCGGACCGGCGGCGCTGGCTTGTCTGATCGGATTTGCCCGGGTGCAATTGGATATCGAACGTCAATCGGAGAATCAGATCAAAATCGTGGAAGGAGCGCAAAAAATTGTCGAAAGTATTGGCGTGATTGTCGATGAGACGATTGCCGTTGGTAAAGGTCTCAAGTCAGCAACACAACACTACAACAAAATGACGGGCTCGATGAACGCCCGCCTGCTACCACGCATCAAACAGATGATCGCTTATGGCGTACAATCCAGTCGTCACAAACAGATTCCGGAAAACGTTCCGACCTACTCCTTCATCGAACACGAACGCGGTGAATTGATTGAAGGTGAGGCGGAGGAGGTCTCTGAACGGCCGGTACTGGAAACCCGGTCGAAGCCGGACAAGGTATGATCAGGACAATTTCCGTGTAGGCGGTATTCGCAATTTCAGAATCCCTGGAAAAACAGGATGCATGATGCGCTGGTTATCCGATTTTGTCCGCTCGTCCGGATTGAATTCAGACGGAAGCAGACTTCTTAAACCGGTCGCCGCGCCTTGAGGGCTGCGCTTAGCGTACCGTCATCCAGATAGTCCAGCTCACCGCCCACCGGAACGCCGTGCGCCAGGCCGGATATCGTGACGTTTGAAGCAGCCAGCCGGTCCGCGATATAATGAGCGGTCGTTTGCCCCTCGACGGTCGCGTTGGTGGCCAGAATCACTTCTGCAACGGCGGCATCGTCGGCCCGTTCGATCAGTTTCGGAATATTGAGATCATCCGGTGCGACTCCGTCCAGTGCTGACAGGGTGCCCCCGAGAACGTGATAGCGTCCCCGGAACGACGCCGTTCGTTCCAATGCCCACAGGTCCGCAACATCCTCAACCACACAGATTATTTTGTCGTCACGGCGCGGATCAAGGCACAATTTACAGGGCTCGCGGGTATCCAGATTGCCACACACGGAGCACGTGCGGATTGAACTGGCGGCTGCGGCCATGGCTTTTGACAAGGGAACCAATAGTGTTTCCTTGCGTTTGATGAGAGCGAGCGCCGCCCGCCGTGCCGAGCGCGGTCCAAGTCCCGGCAGTTTTGCCAGAAGCGAGATCAATCGCTCGATATCATCGGACACCATCAGGTGTTCAAAACGGCAATTGCATGCCGGGTGGAAGCGGCAGGCCGCCGGTCAATTCCGACATTTTTTCCCGCATACTCGCATCCACCTTCGATTTGGCATCGTTGAAGGCGGCAAGGATCAGGTCTTCCATCACAGTGGCATCATCGGGGGTCACCAGCGACGGGTCGATTTTTAGTTTGCGGGCCTCTCCCTTGCCATTCAGCGTGACCAGGCACATACCACCAGCCGATGAACCTGTTACCTCAATATTCTGAAGGTTTTCCTGCATTTCGGCCATTTTTGATTGTAACTGTTGGGCCTGTTTCATCATGCTGGCCAGATTTTTCATTCGGAATCTCTCATTTTGATTTGATATCAAACTCACGTCCGGGGGCGATCTCCGCATTTTACGTTCTCACACCCTTGTCCGGGGTGTATAACACTGTTCTGATGTCCATGCAGCACCAAAACCTGTTTGTATTCGATATTGAAACTGTACCGGATACCGATGCCGTCCCCAATCTGACCGGTTTTGAAGAACCGGATACGGTAGCCCGCCGTGCGGAACTTGAACGGTATCATCTTGAATTGACGGATGGACGCAATGCATTCCCCCGCCAACCCTTTCATAAAGTTGTCGCCATCAGTTTTCTGGAGGCCGAAATTGAACGCAAGGGACTGCATGAAGGGTACTTCCTGAAAGAACTGCGCTCCGGTGGTGAGGTAAATTTTAATGAAAAACAGCTGTTGCAGGGTTTTTTCCAGTACTTTGAGCGTCTGCGTCCCCGTTTGGTGAGTTTTAATGGACGGGGGTTTGACCTGCCGGTACTGAAATACCGGGCCATGGCACACGGGATCTCCGCCCCCTGGCTGCATCAGTCAGGAGACAAATGGAACAGCTATGCCAGCCGCTATTCATGGGACTGGCACTTTGACCTGCTTGACCAGCTCAGCGATTACGGTGCGTCGGCCCGAATTAAGTTGAACGAGGTTTGTTCGGTCATGGGGTTACCCGGCAAATTTGGCGTCGACGGCGGGCAGGTTGCCGGCATGATTGACGCAGGCGAGGTGGATGCCGTGCGCGAATATTGCGAAACGGACGTGCTGAATACCTATCTCGTATATTTGCGGACCATGCTGCACCGGGGCCTGATGGATACGGACGGACACAATCGGGCGGTGGCAGACGTCATTACAATGATTGAAACGGAAGGGGGGAACCGCCCCTACTTACTGGAATTCATGAACGTTTGGGGAGAGGCCTGCCAAAACAGATTCCTGCTGTAGGGCCTGCTGACGCGCATTTAACGTAAAAACGGCCCGTCAATGCCCTCAATCTCGATGGCCTTCCGGATGGCGGGACGTTCCAGCATCAGATTTAACAGTTGGCCGATCCGGGGCAGTGTTTTCGGCGGCGTACCGAGAAAATGGGACCATCGGCTCAGCATCAGTAAATAAATGTCAACGGCTGTGACAGTATTGCCAATCAAATACGGCCCGTCGCCCATATTCTGTTCAATGACATTGAACCAGTTTTGCAAATGCGCCTTGGCCGCCTGTTTGACACCTTCGCTACCTGCCGGGTCGGTCGTATATCTTTCAGAATAATAATACTGCAGGATGTCAGGCTGTATGGAATTGGTCAGAAACATCAGCCACTTGTAGAAAGTTCCCCGTTCGGGTGTGCCAACCAATGGCGCCATATTCATTTCCGGGTGCCGGTCACACAGGTACAGGCAGATTGCTGCCGATTCAAACATCACAAGGTTACCGTCTTCAAACGCCGGGATGCGGCCGGTCGGGTTGAGCGACAGAAATTCGGAGCTTTTATGATCATTCGCCTTGCGATCAACCAGCTTCAAAACATGCGGCGCACCGGATTCCTGAAGCAGGGCATGTGGCGCAAAGCTGGCGTTGCCGGGAAAGTAATGAAGAGTGTACAAGGTCAATCCAACTCCTGGGTTTCGGCGTCTTCGGGTGGCGGCAGATCATCCGGGCTCGCTTTCCGGACTTCTTCAAGTTTTGCGCCCGGGAATATTTCCAGAACGGACCTGACAAGTGGCAACCCCCGCGCTTCGGCACGCAGGGCGTCTTCGGCTGATTGCCGTTTCTCCTGCAAGCTGGCATCTCCCGTTTCGGAAGAAACGGAGACCATCCAGCGAGTATCAGTATGCTCGTTCAGAAAACCGGCTAGGCGACCCGCGAGGTCACGTGGTGCGTTCGGTCCCGGGTTGAATTCAATTCGGCCCGGTTCAAATTGTACAATCCGGACATCCGACACCAGATGGGTCCGTAACATCGCCTCACGGTTTTCGTCGGCCAGTTCCAGAACCTCTTCCAGCGATTGCGGGTTTGGGCGGATTCCTGCGAAAGCGACATTTTCGACTGCCGGACCGGGTTGAGGTGTGCTGTCGGTTTCAAGTTGTCGGGCAGTCGCAGCCCCGCCGGACGCCGCGGATGATGTTGAGGTGCTGGGAACGGGGGTAGATGGCGGAGCAGGCCTAACCGTTTGCATTGATTCTTGCGGATTGATGATCATCCGCACAGCTTCGTCCGGCGTCGGCAAGTCAGCGGAATAGGCAAGCCGCACCAGAACCATGTCCGCGGCCTGCCGGGGGGATGGTGCCATACGGACTTCGTTCAAACCCTTCAGCAGCATTTGCCAGGTGCGGGCGAGGGCGGCCATCGACAGGCCTGCCGCCATTTGTTTGCCTTTGGTCCGTTCAATTTCCGGCACAGTCAAGGAATCGGCGACGCCCGGCACGACCTTTATCCGTGTCAGAAAGTGTGTAATTTCAAGCATATCTTCAAACACAGATAGCGGGTCGGCACCTTCCCGGAACTGTTGTTCAAACAGGTTCAGAGCTTCCGCAATCTTCCCGGACAATGTTGTTTCAAGTAGTTCGAATGTTTGTGAACGATCAGCAAGACCCAGCATCTCGCGCACCGTTGTGTCTTCGATTTCACCACTGGTTTGTGAGATGGCCTGATCAAGAAGACTCAAGCCGTCGCGTACAGATCCATCGGCGGCTCGGGCGATCAGATGCAGTGCCGTATCGGTAATCCGGGCACCTTCACTGGTGACAATCGTCCTGAAATGATCGCTCAGCGTCCCGGCATCGACACGATTGAGGTCAAATCGCTGGCATCGGCTCAATACGGTAATCGGAACTTTGCGGATTTCAGTTGTGGCAAAGACAAATTTGACATGCTCGGGCGGTTCTTCCAGCGTTTTAAGAAGGGCATTGAAGGCGTTCTTCGACAACATGTGAACTTCATCTATGATGTAGACTTTGAACCGCGCCGATGTTGGCCGATAGCGGACACCATCAATCAGTTCGCGAATGTCATCGACCCCGGTACGGCTGGCCGCATCCATTTCGAGGACATCGACATGCCGGTCGCGGGCAATCGCCTGGCAATGTTCACATTCGCCACATGGTTCGGTCGTTGCCAGGCCAGAGCCGTCCGGACCGATGCAATTGAGAGCCCGCGCGATAATCCGTGCGGTTGTCGTTTTGCCGATGCCCCGTACGCCAGTCAGAATAAAGGCATGCGCCAGTCTGCCTGACCGAAAGGCATTTGACAGCGTACGAACGAGAACGTCCTGCCCGATCAGTCCGGAAAACGTGGTCGGGCGGTATTTACGGGCGAGGACCTGATAAGCCGCCGCCGCGGGGCTTCTGGCAACTTCTGGCAAAACTGTAGATCCATCTTCTGCCATAAAGTCTCTGAAGCCCATCGAGAAAATTCAGAAGGTGGAGGCTGAACACCGACCCAGGTCGAAACTCGTTACGGCTGCTTCCTTCCGGACCTGACCGGGTTGGCGAGGAACCTGTCCGGGCCAGCCTCCGACGTGATTATATCAAGAGGACCCGGAGACTCCAATACATTCGACATCATGCCCCAAACGAATTGTCATTCAGCGGTTCCGAGCGCCTGACGGATGACGCCTGCCAGGGCTTCTGGTGAAAAAGGTTTTGCCAGAGTATAGCTGGCACCAACTTTTTGTGCAGCCAGGATGGCTTTTTCGGGCGAGATGTTCCCGTATCCCGCCGATATAGCAATAATGGGAACGTGTGGGTCTATCGCGCGGATGCGCTGGATTCCTTCGATTCCGCCGACCCCTTCCATAAAGATGTCGACAATGACCAGATGATAGAAACCTGTGCGAAAACCGCCCAGTCCGTTCTCGATATCAAAGGACGAGGTCGGGTGACAATTCATGTCGTGGACCAGCGCGGAAATGAAATTGACCATCGCGCTGTCATCGTCAATGATCAGTACGCGGGCAGGCTTCATCGATCACTTACCTATTCCGGCAACGCGTTCTTCGACAATGATTACGCCGTCCGGTCCGCCGGACAGCAAACTCGGAGCCGGCAGCCAGCTATCGCGAAATTCAAAATGCCCGTCGATCGCCGCAACCATCTGCAATTCCGCCGTTTTCCCCGCCGGGATGTTGACCGAGGAAACGCAATTGTCATCCTGGCGTTTGCCGTCGATGGCAATTCTTGTTACGGCCATTGATTTCAGAAATCGATCTGCGTTGAAGGTGTGTGACCGGTCATCACGGTTGCTGATCCGGAATACATAAGGCCAGCCTTGCGTCATCTGAATGATCATCGGTTCAAATTCGTCGTTACGTATACGCATATTGATACGTGGTACGCGGGTCCAGTTGACTTTTCTAAGGGCCTTGGGTGAGACGACGGTACAGGATCGTCCACCAATATCGGGAAGGATATCCGTGATTGACGGCAGGGATGTAAAGCCGGGAAGCGCCGGGATGAATGACATTTCCGATGACGGCAAGCTGCAACCGCCAAGGAGCATCAATGCAATGGCAGAAGCCGGTACCCGAAACCTGTTCCAATAGTGCCGCACGGTCGATCCCGTCATTCCATCTTCTGTTTGATGACCCTATATAGCACGAAATATGGTGCGAAGATCAAGAATTCACGCAATATGGGCGAATATTTGTCAATTGCGGGCTTGTTGCCTGACGGCAGAATCTGTGACATCTTGCCGTCATGAAACATCATATTGGATATACGCAAAGCGACCTTGATCGGGCAGGACATCGCCGCAAGGACGCAAGCTGGCTATCGGAACAACTGCAGAATCCACTCAGTCACATAATCCCTTTGTGGCGGAATTTGAACCTGGTGGCCGGACTTGCCGAAGATGACGCGCAAGCGAACGGGCCGGAAGCGGTCATATACGACCGCCGGGAGGCGGAAAGCCTTGTCGAAATGTCGGTAGAAGTTGTTTTTCTGGGTGTCCGGCGGGATCGGGCGGTTTTCGGAGTGGATGTGTCTGTGTATGACGAACAGGCCGTCCACCAGATGTGTGACAGAGGGACGTTCGTAGATCTGCGACAGGCCGGACCCGTCATCAATGCATCAGATGCGACATTGATGGCCTATGCCCGCGGCGTAATGTACTGGCACCGTCAGCACCAGTTCTGTGGCCGATGCGGGGAACCTACCCGATCAATGGATGGCGGCCACATGCGTGTGTGTTCCGACGTCGGCTGCGCACACCCGACGTTTCCACGCACGGATCCTGCCGTTATCATGCTGGTGGAAAATCGCCCGAAACCCGGCGATCCACCGAAATGCCTGCTGGGAAATCATGCGAAATGGGCAATTGGCAATTTTTCGACACTTGCGGGTTTCGTCGAGCCCGGTGAAACGCTGGAAGAGGCCGTGATCCGGGAAGTCCTGGAGGAAGTTGGCGTGACGGTCACCGATGTACGGTATCAGGCGTCGCAGCCGTGGCCCTTTCCCGCGTCGATCATGCTTGGTTTCAAAGCGACCGCCATGTCGATGGACATCCGGATCGACAATGATGAAATTCAGGATGCCCGCTGGTTTACCGCAGCAGAAATAAGACAGTTCGGGGCGTGGGGAGACATGGATCAAACGTTCCGTCTGCCGCGCACGGATTCAATCTCGCGAAATCTGATTGAGTCCTGGCTGGACGAAGTCACGGGATAGTGCCGCAGCCCTACTTTACACGGTTGCAGGACTACGTCCGGCCAATTCTTGATGAGCTCGGACCCGTCATGGAAATTGAATGTACCCATTTTTTCAGCGGTGCAGCGGTTTACGTCAACGGTCATATCTGTATGTCGTTGACACCCGCCGGTTTCGCCCTGAAGCTGCCGACGGAAGCGGCCCGGCGGGTGCTGGACAATGGCGGCCAGCAATTGCGCTACTTTCCCAGCGGACCGGTCAAAAAGGGGTATGTCGTGTTGCCGGAGGCAAGCGTAGACGACGGACCCGAACGGTCATGCCTGATGGAAGTCTGTGTCAGGTTTTCGGCGGGTCTGCTATCGGAGGAGTGACGCAAGGCGTGCGTCGTCAGAGCCGAACTTCGCTTGCCGCATCGCGCATTATTTGACCATACATCTTGACCCAATAGTCCTGATTAGTCTGCCAGTCTGCCAGTGACAGGACATTGGTGACGGTATGACCGTCATTGGAGAGCGGCAGCCGAAGCGTTTCCTGAAACCGGGACGAGGTATCCGATTGCGGTCGAATATCATGTATAAAGGCCATGGGAACCCGCTTGTCCCGCACCTGAAGATATTCCTGAAATATGATTTGCCCGACGACGGGCGGCGTCGCGGCGAGAGGGGATTTCCCGGTCAGGTCAATTCCCTTGACCCGCGTATGCCCGGTTCCCCAAAACCGGTATAGAACCGTCGGCTCATGCTCCAGAAGGTCCGCGACCGTGATGTAGGGAATTATGTCGCCGGGGAATGACGAAAGGTCAATATCCCGCCATGCCGGTGCAAAGGCATGGCCGCGCAAAGCGTCCCACAGCTTTATCAGCATCGAGAAATTCGGATTTGTCAGTTCGGAAATCGCAACTTCCAATTTGTGAATTTCCACCCAACCCTCCTTCTTGTACTGCCTTTACAGGATTTTGCGCCATGCATCATCAGATGCCAGCACGAATGACGGAATCACGCCGTTAAGCGCAAGGCGCTAATCCTAATGGGTTCCGAAAAGGCTGCCAGAGAACGCGCCCCGTCAGAAACGGGGCCGGGTCCGAGGGTCAGGCGTTTTGTCTGACCATCTGTTCCAGCCGGTATCTATGTGCCGGATACGTTCCGAGAATATCAATGGAATGGGTAAAAAAACGCAGTTCCTCGAGTGCATTTTTGAGGCCCGAATGTTGTGGGTGACCTTCAACGTCGGCATAAAATTGTGCGACGACAAAATCACCACTGAGATAACTCTCCAGTTTGGTAATGTTGATTCCATTGGTCGCAAATCCGCCCAACGCCTTGTACAGGGCAGCGGGCAGGCTTCTTACCCGGAATACAAATGTGGTGATCAGATCTGGCGTGGCCGGGTCAGGATAAATGGCATCGCGCGCCATGACGATGAACCGGGTGGTATTGTGATCGGCATTTTCCACGTCGCGGGCCAGACTGACAAGACCATACAGTTCACCTGCGAGATCACTGCTGATGGCGGCCTGCGTGTGGTCGTTCCACTTCGCTACATCTGCGGACGCGCCTGCGGTATCGGCGTGGACTACAGCTTCAAACCCGTGCTCGGTAATGAAATTCGAACATTGTGGCAGGGCGTGGATATGGCTGTGGACGTGGGTGATATCTTCAAGTTGTGCCCCGGGAACGGCGAACAGGTGAAAGTTGACCCGCAGAAAATATTCACCAATGATGTGCAGTCCGGATTCCGGTAGCAGATGGTGGATATCCGCGACCCGGCCAGCGACCGAGTTTTCAATTGGAATCATACTCAACTCTGCGGTGCCATCGCGAACCGCGGCAAACGCCTCCGGAAATGTCGGGCAGGGCATTGGTGTCATTTCCGGATATGCGTCCCGGCAGGCCATATCTGACCAGGCACCGGGGGCCCCCTGGAAGGAAATCAACGGGCGGGTATCGGACATCGGCAATGTCACTCCGTACTAACTTTTCGCCAGTAATGTGCGGGCTTTATCAAGGTCGGCGGGAGTATCGACGCCGAAGGGAACCGTGTCAACAAGCGCCGCGTCGATGCGCATACCATTTTCCAAAGCGCGTAATTGTTCCAGTTTTTCACGCTGTTCAAGTACGCCGGGTGGAAGTGTAACAAACCGTTCAAGGGCGTTCCGCCGGTAGGCATACAGGCCGATATGATAATACCCGACAGACATCACGGCACGCGTGAAATAGAGTGCGCGCGCAATTCGCTGGTGGGTGGTAAATCCGACCACGGCTGTCGGAATATTCGGATTCCGCCTTTCTTCGTCGTCGGCGAACTCGCAAACCAGCGTGGAAATTTCAACTTCAGGATTATCCAGTGGCGCAAATACGGCATGGATGATCGCTGGATCAATCGTCGGCAGATCGCCCTGAACGTTGACGATGCAATCGTATTTGCCGTCCGGATCAATTCGGCACAATGCTTCGTGGATGCGGTCGGACCCGGATGGGTGGTCGGGACGAGTCAGAATGGCACGCCCCCCTGCCTGAGAAACAATATCGGCAATTTCCGGATCGCCACAGGCGATCACCACCGGACCAAGATCGGATTCTTCTGCCCGCCGCAAACAATGGACAATCATCGGCAGACCATTGATATCGGCCAGCGGTTTGCCGGGCAATCGCTGCGAGGCGAGGCGCGATGGGATGACGATGACGGGATTACGGGGTCGGTTCATACTGGCAGAATACCGGGCGGATCGGAATTTGAAAAACCTTATCATTGCACCTGCCGTCACATATCGCTAAATTCCGCACATATTTTTTGGAGGAACTTTCCATGCATTTTTCTTGTTGGGAAAAAATCGCGTTCGGATTACTGGTAACTGCCTGGGTCACGTTTGGGTCCAATATGATTGGCAACGCCCTGATCCATGTCGAAAAACTGGACACACCAGCCTATCAGGTCGCCACGGCACCTGCCGCGGCGAAACCCGGCAAGGCGCAAGCGGCGGCGGCAACGGAAGATATTACGACCCTGCTGGCATCGGCTGATGTTGGAAAAGGGGAGAGCGTCTTCAAAAAATGCAAAGCCTGCCACACTGTCGAGGAAGGCGGTAAAAACAAGGTCGGGCCGCATCTCTGGGACGTGGTTGAACGACCCAAGGGTTCCGTGGAGGGGTTCAACTATTCTGACGGCATGAAAGCGAAAGGCGGAACATGGACCTACGTCGACCTGAATACGTTCCTGACCAGCCCGAAGGCGTTTGTTGATGGAACCAAAATGGGGTTTTCAGGCCTCAATAAAGCGTCGGACCGGGCATCGTTGATCTTGTATTTGCGGTCGATGAGCCCCGACCCCAAACCGTTACCCTGAACGACGACATCTTGGCGTCAACGGATCTCGAGCAGCACCTTTCGCTGGCCTGTCGGCTTGCGGATGCCGTGCGACCGGTGTCTCTGAAATATTTCCGATCCGTGCTCACGGTAGACAACAAGTCGGACGAAAGCCCGGTCAGTATTGCCGACCGGGAAGCGGAAACCACCATGCGGTCGATGATTGAAGCCGCCTGTCCGTCCCATGGAATCGTTGGTGAAGAATTCGGCACCCACAATGGAGGCGCTGAATTTGTCTGGGTACTTGATCCGATTGATGGAACGCAGGCTTTTGTCACCGGCAAGCCGTTATTTGGAACATTGATCGCGCTGTTACATGAAGGGCAACCGGTTCTTGGCATCATCGACGTGCCGGCCATGGCTGAACGCTGGATTGGTGTGTCAGGCCAACCAACTCTTTTTCAGGGAAAACCCGCCTGTGTGCGGGCCTGCGACTCTGTGGGTGATGCTTGGTTATATGCCACGTCGCCGCAAATGTTTACCGAACACAATTTCCCCCGATTCGAGAAACTGCGAAAGCAGACCCGTCGGGCCGTTTACGGCGCAGAATGCTACGGTTACGGTCTGGTGGCATCGGGCTGGACGGATATGGTGTGTGAAGATACGTTGCAGCCATATGATTATGCGGCGATCGTTCCAATTATCGAAGGAGCGGGCGGGATCATGACCGATTGGCAGGGCCGGAGGTTGGGGCTGGAGTCGGATGGCACGGTTCTGGCATCCGGGAGCGCGGCCATTCATGAACAGGCCATCGATTTCCTAAGGCTAACCTGAACGGCCCAATCTCCGCCACAATTGAAATGCATAGATATCTTGATCCGGGGCGTTTCGCGCCTCACTATTGAGGCGACGAGGCCCTTCGTACTTAAAGGAGAATCCATGCGTCATTTTTCGGCTGTTTTGATCGTTCTCGGTTTTTTGATATCACCCGTTCTGGCGCAGGAAGTGAAACCATCGCATGGCATTGCCATGCATGGCGACCTGAAATACGGGCCGGATTTCAAAAATTTTGACTACGTCAACCCGGACGCACCGAAAGGCGGTATGGTGCGTCTTGGTACAGTGGGAACCTTTGATACCTTCAACAGTTTTATCATCAAGGGAAACCCGGCTGCCGGCCTCGGATTTTTATATGATAACCTGATGTACGGGTCTGCCGATGAACCGTTTTCGCAATATGGCCAACTTGCCGAATCGGTAGAAGTCCCGAAAGACCGATCCTGGGCGGCTTTCACCCTTCGCAAGGAAGCCAGATGGCAGGATGGCCAGCCGGTAACGGTCGAAGATGTGATCTGGACCTTCCACACCCTGGTGGAAAAGGGCACACCATTTTACCGGTTTTATTATGGCAGCGTGAAAGACGTTGAAAAAACCGGTCCGCGAACCGTGCGATTTAACTTCAAGTCAGGAGAAAACCGGGAACTTCCCCTGATCATCGGGCAACTCACAGTGTTGCCCAAACATTATTGGGGGTCGCGGGACTTTACCAAAACGACACTGGAGCCACCCGTAGGCAGTGGTCCGTATCGCGTTGAAAAATTTGAGCCGGGTCGATCAATCACCTACAAGCGGGATGAAAACTGGTGGGGCAAGGACCTGCCCGTCAACAAGGGTCAGTATAATTTTGACCGAATCCGGTATGATTATTACCGGGATGGCACGATTGCACTGGAAGCCTTCAAGGCAGGCGAATTCGACTACCGGGCGGAGAATTCATCCAAGGCCTGGGCGACAGCTTACAATGTTCCCTATGTCGCGCAGGGACTGATCAGGCTGCAAGAAATTCATCACAACCGATCCTCGGGAATGCAGGGGTTCGTGTACAATACGCGACGCGATATTTTCAAGGATCGTCAGGTCCGCAAAGCACTGGCATACGGGTTTGACTTTGAATGGTCCAATAAAAACCTGTTCTATGGGCAGTATACCCGCACGCGCAGTTATTTTGACAATTCCGAGTTGGCGGCGACCGGGCTTCCGGGCAAGGATGAACTGGCGATTCTGGAACCTTACAGAGGGCGTATTCCAGAAGAAGTGTTTACCCAGGAATACAATCCGCCAAAATCCGATGGCTCCGGAAACATCCGGAACAATCTGCGGATTGCATCGAAAATATTGAAAGAAGACGGCTGGATTATTCAGGACGGCCGGCGGGTCAACGAAAAAACCGGACAGGCGCTGGAATTTGAAATCCTGCTGAACAGTCCAATATTCGAACGCATTGTATTGCCGTTTGCCAGAAACCTGGAAAAACTGGGCGTCAAGGTGAATGTCCGGACCGTTGAGGCATCACAGTACCAACGTCGCATCGATACCTACGATTACGACGTCATCGTTGGCGGTGCAGGCCAATCGTTGTCGCCCGGGAATGAACAGCGATCCTATTGGGGGTCGGCGGCAGCAGACATGGAGGGTGGCAGCAATACCATCGGCATCAAGGATCCGGTGATCGATGCATTGATCGAGAAAGTTATATCGGCGCCGGACCGTAAGGGACTTGTCACGGCGACCCGGGCGCTGGATCGGGTGTTGCAGTGGGGATACTGGGTGATACCGAATTTTCATGCTTCATATGACCGGATCGCCTATTGGAACAAATTCGGGCGACCGAAAATAACACCGATCCAGGGTAACCAGTTTCTGGCCTGGTGGGTTGATCGTGACAAGGCGGCGGCGTTGAAGGGCAAATTGTCATCGGGCAAGGATTGATCAACGCCAATGTATGCCTATATTCTGCGCCGCCTATTGCTGATTGTCCCAACCGTGCTCGGTATCATGGTCATCAACTTCGTTGCCGTCCAATTTGTTCCGGGCGGCCCCGTGGAACAGTTGATTTCCCAGATTAGCGGTGGTGCGGTTGACGCGACCGCGCGGGTTGGCGGCGATGCGGGCAGCGAGGTCGGCGGAGCCGCGCCGAAACGCCAGCAGACCGGTAAGGATGCCGGGCTGGCCAGCCGCTATCGGGGTGCGCAAGGTCTGCCGCCCGATCTGATCAAGGATATCGAGCGTCAGTTCGGGTTGGACAAACCGGCCGGTGAGCGGTTCCTGTATATGATGGGAAACTACCTGCGTTTCGACTTCGGCGACAGTTTTTTCCAGGATAAAAGTGTGGTGCAACTGGTTATCGAAAAAATGCCGGTGTCGATTTCGCTGGGAATCTGGACGACGCTGCTGGTGTATCTCATATCAATCCCGCTGGGGGTGGCGAAGGCGGTGCGGGATGGTAGCAAGTTTGATGTCTGGACATCCGGAATCGTTATCTTTGGAAATGCGGTGCCGGGTTTTTTGTTTGCGATCCTGCTGATTGTGCTGTTCGCTGGCGGGCGATACTTCGACTGGTTCCCGCTGCGCGGCCTGACCTCTCCCGACTTTGCCTCGTTGTCGACGCTGGGTAAAATCGGTGATTATTTCTGGCACCTGACACTGCCGCTGCTGTCGATGGTCATTGGCGGTTTTGCCGGACTGACCATGCTGACGAAAAATTCCTTTCTGGAAGAGATCAACAAACAGTATGTTCTGACGGCTCGGGCCAAGGGGTTGACCCAGAACCGGGTATTGTATGGCCATGTCTTCAGAAATGCCATGTTGATTGTTATCGCCGGTTTTCCGTCCGCCTTTATTGGAATTCTGTTTACCAGTGCAATGTTGACGGAGATTATCTTTTCTCTCGACGGGCTCGGTCTGCTCGGCTTTGAAGCCGCCCTCAAGCGGGATTTCCCGGTGATGTTTGGCACCTTGTTTTTCTTCACCATTCTGGGGTTGATCATGGGGATTATCGGTGACGTCATGTATCATATTGTCGACCCGCGGATTGATTTTGAATCGAGGGATTCCTGACACAGATGATTTCAACTGGCCGATCACGATTTTTAGGAATTGCGATTTCACCGATCACCCGCCGGCGCATTGAGAATTTCAAGCGCAATCGCCGCGGGTTCTGGTCTTTCTGGCTGTTTCTGGTGCTGTTCATTTCCAGCCTGTTTGCCGAGGTGATTGCCAATGACCGGCCCATTCTGGTGAGTTATGAGGGAGCATTGTATTCTCCGGTTCTGAAGGCCTATCCGGAAACCGTATTTGGTGGCGAGTTCGAAACCGAGGCAGATTATCGCGACCCTTTTGTTGCCGACCTGATCAACGCCAAAGGCTGGATGATCTGGCCTCCCATTCACTTCAGCTACGATACCGTCAATCTGAATTTGCCGGTACCCGCGCCAGCACCCCCCGATCGCGTCAACTGGCTGGGAACGGATGATCAGGCGCGAGACGTGGTTGCACGCCTGATTTACGGTTTTCGCGTATCCGTCCTGTTTGGACTGACTCTGACGGTTGTCAGCGCCAGTCTGGGCGTCTCCGTTGGTGCCTTTCAGGGATTTTATGGCGGACTGGTTGATTTGCTCGGGCAGCGGTTCATGGAGATCTGGGGTGGCATGCCAGTGCTGTATCTGTTGATCATCATGGCCAGTGTTATTACACCCAACTTCTGGTGGTTACTGGGGCTGATGCTGTTGTTCAGCTGGATGGGGTTTGTTGGTGTTGTACGCGCGGAATTTTTGAAAGCGCGTAATCTGGATTTTGTTCGGGCCGCCAAGGCGCTGGGTGTTTCTGACATCAAAATAATCTTCAAACATGTCCTGCCGAACGCGACGGTGGCGACGATTACATTTATGCCGTTTACACTGGCGGGCTCAATTACGACCCTGACGGCGCTGGATTTTCTTGGCTTCGGGCTGCCGGTGGGGTCGCCGTCACTGGGTGAATTGCTCAATCAGGGCAAGGCCAACCTGCAGGCCCCCTGGCTCGGTATCAGCGGGTTTGTTGTGATCGCCCTGATGCTCAGTTTGCTGGTATTCATTGGGGAAGCGGTGCGGGATGCCTTTGACCCGCGGAAGGTTTACCGATGAGCAGCCTTCTGAAAGTCAGCGAACTGGGCGTTACATTCGGGCAGGGGGATGGAGAAGTCAGGGCCGTCCGAGGCGTTTCATTTTCCATCAATAAGGGCGAGACACTGGCGCTGGTCGGAGAATCCGGTTCCGGGAAATCGGTGACAGCGCTGTCAGTCATGCAGCTATTGCCCTATCCGCTGGCGCGTCACCCGGGCGGATCAATTTTGTACAATGATGAAGAACTGGTCGGAAAACCGGATGCCCATATGCGTCGGTTGCGGGGGGATCAGATTTCAATGATTTTTCAGGAACCGTTGACCTCTCTGAATCCACTGCATTCTGTCGGCAAGCAGATTTCTGAAGTTCTGTATCTGCACAAGAAAATGAAACCGGCCCAAGCCGTTGCACGTGTCGTCGAGTTGCTCGGCCTTGTTGGTCTGGAGGAGGCAACATCGCGGTTAAATGCGCTGCCACATGAATTTTCCGGTGGCCAGCAGCAGCGCATCATGATTGCCATGGCGCTGGCCAACGACCCTGATTTGCTGATCGCCGATGAACCGACCACCGCTCTGGACGTAACCATTCAGGCCCAGGTTCTGAAACTGCTGAAGGATCTGCAAAAGAAAATGGGAATGGCAATCCTGTTTATTACGCACGACCTCGGCATCGTCCGGGCTATGGCCGATCAGGTTTGCGTCATGAATGACGGTCAAATTGTCGAACACGGGCCGGTCGAGCAGGTGTTCCTGAGTCCGACCCATGAATATACCCGGCATCTGTTGAATTCCGAACCAGGTGGTCGGCCGGAACCGGCGGATCAGGACGCCCGGGTTTTGATGTCCGGTGCTGATGTCAAGGTCTGGTATCCGATCAAAAAAGGCCTGCTTCGTCGGACCGTCGGGCATATCAAGGCGGTTGATGGCATCTCCCTGACCGTCCGGGAAGGGCAGACACTGGGTGTTGTCGGGGAGTCCGGGTCCGGTAAATCTACGCTGGGAAAGGCACTGTTGCGCCTCGAACGCTCGACCGGTGACATCATGTTTGACGAGGCAAATTTACAGAAACTTGACCGCAATCAGTTACGCCCGCTTCGCCGCGAAATGCAGATCGTCTTTCAGGATCCATACGGATCGCTCAGTCCACGTCTGTCGATCAGCCAGATTATTGAAGAGGGGCTGGTTGTGCACGGGTTGGGCGGGGGCCGCGAGGGCCGCCGCCAGCTGATTGCAGAGGTATTGAGGGAAGTCGGGCTTGAGGCGGATATGCAGGACCGATATCCGCACGAATTTTCCGGTGGCCAGCGGCAACGCATATCAATCGCCCGTGCCCTGGTGTTACGCCCCAGATTTATTGTGCTCGACGAACCGACCAGCGCCCTTGATATGTCGGTTCAGGCCCAGATTGTTGAACTTCTTCGCCGATTGCAGAAAAAACACAATCTCGCCTATCTTTTCATCAGTCATGACCTGAAAGTTATTCGTGCGGTCAGTCATGAGATTATCGTCATGAAGTCCGGCAAAATTGTTGAAGCGGGCCCCGCTGTATCCGTTCTCGACAATCCGTCGTCAACCTATACGAAGGCGTTGATGGCGGCAGCATTCGAGTTGCGGGCGGATGACACCGGCGTCGTTGGTATGTAAGGGATGCAATTGAATATCATATTTATTTCCGGAACCGATAAAGATTCTATCTGGAAACGGTGTCTGGAGGACGAACTCCCGGGTGCGCACGTCTACGTTTATCCGGATTGTCCGCTGGCGAAAAAGGATATTGACTATGCGGTCGTATGGAATCCGCCCGCCGGTGAATTGGCGACCTATCCCGGCCTGAAAGCGATCCTGTCTCTCGGCGCCGGCATTGACGGTATCGTCAGTGACCCAGGATTACCGAAAGATGTGCCGATAATCCGGCTGGTGGACCGATGCCTGACCCAGGGAATGACGGAGTATGTTTTGTACTGGGTCCTGCATTTCCATCGGCGCATGGGGGAATATGCTGAAATGATGGCGGCTCGCCGCTGGGACGATTTCTTCCAGGCAGACACTGCCAAGACGAAAGTCGGGGTCCTGGGACTGGGAGAGCTTGGCAGCGATGCCGCAAAAGCGTTGAGTGCCCTGAATTTTCAGGTGGCGGGCTGGAGCCGTTCGGCGAAATCCATCGACGGCGTGACCTGCTTGCACGATGCTGCCGGGTTTGCGGAGGTGCTTTCAGGCAGTTCAATCCTGATTTGCCTGCTACCGCTGACACCTCAGACGGAAGGTATTCTGAATGCCGCCGCATTCGCCGAATTACCCCGAGGGGCGGTTGTTGTAAACTGCGCGCGCGGCGGGCATCTGATTGATGCAGATCTGCTGTCCGCACTTGATTCCGGGCAATTGTCTGCGGCGGTTCTGGACGTTTTCCATTCGGAGCCGCTGCCGCAAGAACATCCCTTCTGGGCTCATCCAAAAATACACATGACACCGCACATGGCCAGTCTGACAACACCTCAATCGGCGGTTCTGTTTCTGGCGGAAAACATCCGGCGTATCGAACGTGGGGTGCCAGCACTCAGCCGGATTGATCTCGGGCGGGGATACTAGAGCAAAACCGGAGCGAATAGGTTCATTCGCGAACGTGGCTTTGCGGGAATATCAATGAGTTAGAGCACTTCCGGCGATTCAAAAATTGCCGGAAGTGCTCTAGGTCCCGGTGACGGGTTCCGGCGCAATGGTTTCACCCGCCAGCAAGTCTTCAACGAAGTAGGCAACAAGTTCGTTGCGTCCCTTGACGCCGGCTTTCTGATAGATTGCGCTGGTCTGGCTTTTGACCGTACCCAGGCGGGTATCACGCATATCCGAAATTTCTTGCGTGGACAGTCCCTTGATCAAAAGAAGCGCGATTTCCCGCTCCGACGGAGTCATTTTCCAATCGTCAAATTTGGCAAAAATGACCGTCAGAAGTTCGCCCGACGCAACTTTGACAAATGCCTGTGCGTCGCGGTGCTCACACAATAACCTGCGAATTTGCCATCCGATCGTGATCAGGGCAAAGGCAAGCGTAATGGAAGATATGAGTTCCAGAGCACCGTGGTCAATCCAGGGGCCGGTCACGTCAAGACCGGTATAATCTGCCAGGACGTCCAGCAGAAAAAAAACTTCACAAATGGCGATGACAACGAAAGTGACAATGAGAGACTGAACCGCAAAAATATTCTTGTACTTCATGAAGATAAATCGCCCGTCCAACCTGAACGGGGATTTTAACCGTGTATGCAGTCAAAGCAAGCCTATGGCAAAAAACACCGGCGAAAATCCGGCGTTGCAAGCGTACTTCCGGATTGTTCCGATCACGTCCGGGCCGCCGGGTGGTGGTGACCGGACCGGGTCGAACCAGTCCGGTCAGGAGCACTATTCTTCCTGGTAATATCCACTCGCAGCTTCACGATGGCAGGCGGCGCAGTTGGCCTTCGACTTGACGCGGGGGTCTTTCCAGATACGTTCGGGAATCTCGTGGTTATGCAGGCGACCCCAATAAGGGGTTTCGGTGATGCGAATCGGTGTGGAGGATCCGGACATACCCCGCAGAAATCTGCCGCGCGCACCACCAGCGTCGGCTGCATTCACCATAAGATAATCCTTGATATGTTTTGCGTCAGCCGGGTTGAGAGAGGCATCCTCGCCAAAATGGTTGGAAAGATTTCCCATAATTTTTTCCCACGATTTTTGTGGCAGCATCTGGGGTTGAAACGCCATGTGGCAGGCGCTGCATTCTTTCAGGGCAATCTTGTCGCTGACAGGGTTATAACTCTGGCCCGCATTTGCAGATGTGCTGATCAATATTGATGTCACAATCGCGGCTAGTGAGATTGTTGGAAATTTTAACATATTTCGCTCCAGTTCGACGGTTATTGACTAATCATGAAACTCAGGTAATCGCCCTTCTCCTGCGCGGTACAGGCACGCCCAAGGACCGTGTTGCAATTGCGGCGAAACCACTTCTCAATTTTTTTCTTGTCAGTGTATCGATCCGGGGTCTTGGATAGAGCCATTGGCGCGATCTCCTTGCCAGCCCGCGTGTGACCGACGTTGAGAGGGCTGGCGGTGTGGCAGGTTGTGCACGATGGTGTTTCGGGTTTCCCTCCTCCCGGATGAGCGGAAAAAAAGGTGCCGCCACGGGTCGCTGAAAACCCGGCAAACCGGCTATCCTGACTTTTTGCCTGTGCGGCATATCCTGCGATGATGTCCTGTTGTGGAGTTGCCCAAGCGGTATGGGCTGCGGATATAGCTGCAACTGATATCAGGACTGTCATTGCAAATCGCCGTATCCGGGCGACGGGGGTCACTATCATTTTTGTACTCCGGTTGGTAGATGAATTTTGCTGTCGTCAAATCGGCCCGTCGGCGCATCCTTGTGACAGGCGTTACAATTTACTTTTGAGCCAACGGACGCCAGCTTGAAATCAGATGACTTCAGGTCGTCGTGTCGTTTTACCCAGTAAGGCGTGTCGGTCATTCTCAGGGACGCGGTGTCGACCCGGCCGATCAAATTTGAAACTTCGGTATCGAAGGTGGCGGCGCTGTTTGCCACAAGATACGATTGAATGGCGGACGCCGTTTTCGGATTGAGCGATGCGTCTTCTCCAAAGTGATTGCTGAGATCTGACATCAGCGCCTGCCAGGATTTTTTGTCGCGCAGACTGGGATGATAAGGCGAATGACAGTCGCCACACTCTGTTGTATAGACGGACGGCGTTTGCAGTGCGTGCCACCCGGATGCAGGCTTGTTGGCCAATGTTAGGCCGCCCGCCAGCAGGGCCGTGCCAACGCCCAGAAAAATCACTGCTCCCCTGATGATGTAACGGCTGTGACGCAATACAGGCTGCGCAATATTCACGGGTTTATAGCCGAATATCATCGCTTTCAGTACGGGATGTCTGAAAAACAAGGATTCGACGATGACACCGGTGATGTGGGCGACAACAGCGGCGAGAAGGGCCCAGGCAGCGGCAGAGTGTAAATCAAGCGCAAATCTGGACGATGTGAAATCGGCTATTGCAGCAAGCGGGCCCAGATTTTCCTGTCCTCCCAAAACAATCAACCCGGTTATGGTCAGGGAGAGCAATAGTACAAGTAACGCAACAATCATCCATGTTCCGGCCGGGTTATGCCCCAGATGTTCCTGTGGAGTTCGTGTCATGAGAGACCGGACATGGTCCACAGCGCTGACAATCGAAAGACGAAATGTCCTGAATTGACTAAAGCGGCTGCCAAGAAAACCCCAGATGAGCCGAAATGCCAGCAGAATGCCGATCGTGTACCCTGCGACGGTATGGACATTGAGCCACCAGGGGGGAGTGATAAACCCGGTTACGGCCGCAACAGTCACAGCGGTGACAAGCGACCAATGGAATACCCTGAGCGGCAAATCCCAGATCAGTTGTATGTACGGCTTCCCGAACCGGATTTGTGTCGGCGGTTGACCTGACTTCAGGATGTTCATTATTTATGCCATCAGAATAGGATAGGTGACTCTGGCGCTGACATACTCTTGTACGGACGATGCAGCAACCAACCAAAGTGTCGAACCGGGGCGTATGGCACTAAAGTTCATGTAAAAGCTCGAAATGATTGAGAATTTTTGAACTAGAGCAAAACCGGAGCGAATAGGTTCATTCGCGAACGTCGCTTTGCGGGTATATCAATGAGTTAGAGCACGTTCGGCGATTCAAAAATTGCCGGAAGTGCTCTAACTTTCTAAAAATAGGAGGTGCGTACCAGGATGCAGCACGCTAGTGATCGGGGTGAATGGGAAACGTGACAGTTACACGAGTTCCATTGCCGACTTCGCTGGCAATTTGAAGTTCGCCGTTATGCGCATTGACCAGCGAGAGCACAAGCGCCAGACCCAGACCAGCACCGGCGTGGGCGCGATGAGGGTTTGAGTCAACCTGCGAAAATGAGTCCGTAACAATTGAAAGTTTGTCCGCAGGAATGCCAATGCCGGTATCATGGACCTCAATGCTCATCGAGCCGTCACCTGTTGAATTTGCCCGCAGGGTGACGGCACCTCCTGGCTCTGTAAATTTGACGGCATTCGAGACAAGATGCCGGACAATTTGCCGAAGTGCGCTTTCGTCCCCCCAAAGCGGAGGAAGGTCTGCCGGGATGTCTGAGGAAAGTGTAATGCCCGCGTCATCCGCTTGCGCCTGGAAATGAGTGACAGCGTCCTGCAGCAGGTTCCCAATCTGCAGGTTTTCCATTGAAAATGTGAGCGTACCGGATTCGATCGCAGTCATCTCCAGAATATCATTGACCAGGCTCAACATACGCTGGCCGCTATCGTGTATATCATTTGCGTAATCCTTATAATTTTCCGATCCCAGAGGGCCGAAAAACTGGCTCCGCAATACTTCGCTAAACCCGATGATCGCATTCAGTGGTGTACGCAATTCATGGCTCATCCTGCCGAGAAACTCGGTTTTGGCTTTGCTCGCGCGTTCTGCTTCTTCCGTTGCCGCAAGCATTTCCGCATTGGAACGGAGTAGAACGCGTGATTGCGCCAGCAGTCCGCGATTGAGTGAAACGATTACCGGGTACAGGACGGCCGACGTCAGCAATACGACAAGCACGACCAGGAACACAGATCCCAATGCGGCATCCGTAATACGGGCAAGTGTTACCGGCGAGACCTGGTATACGCCCTCGAATGTCCCGACATTGACATGGCCGGGTGCGGAAAGATTGGTCAGCGCCTGCATGAACAGCTCGTTTCCGATTTTGAACTTGCGATGCCAAACCCCGGTACCTACGGGAAATCGTGTTACAGTATTGTCGATCGCCTTTTCCACATACTCGCGACCGGGTTTCGCTGATTCTGCAATTTTTTCATGATTTGGGCCATAGACCTCGGCAAAAACAAAATACCCGTCTCCGGTGTCTGTTTCAGACCTTTGTGCAACAAATGCCCACAGTTCGCCGTCGATCGCTGATCGGTCATCTTGTGTTTTAGCCGGCAAATACGAAATGATTTTGTCACTGAAGATGCGGGATTCAGCAATGGCCAGCTTCACCAGTTCCCGGTCAATTTTCTGCAGTTCATAATAGTAGACACCGATGCCCATGAGCACCGAAAAAATGGTCGCCGTCAATCCCAGCCGAACGACGAGTGTCGAGTGGAAACTGTTTTTGAAGGCGCGGTACTTTTTGACAAACGAGAAATCGGTCACGATTTTGTTGCCCGGACGTGGAAGTCGCACACGTATCAATATACTCAACCAACTGGGGCTAAAAGCTCGATTTGCCAACGAATTAAATCACCGTATAGACAGGGAATTCCATGACAATGCTATCTATGTCAGGCGGAAAATTATTTTGTCAGAGATAAGAATTTAATCCGGGACCGCAAGGCCTAAATTCATTTTGAAACATTACAAATATGTCAAGTGTATATCCGAGCTGTTGCAAGCGCGGCGAAAATGACGGTTTTGGGAGTGGAGCAACGGGAATCTGAAACTGATCTGAAAAATTGCATCGACAGTCGTGCTGGCGAGGCGTATACCGGTCATATGGAACGTTTTTTCGGCCTGTTTCTGGGGTTTGGCATGCTGGCAACCTTGCTTGTGCTTGTTATCGGCATCGTCTCGTTCGCTGTGCACGGCCCATTCTATTTGCGACATTCCAACCATTTGATGCGACTCCGCGTACTGTTTCAGGGGATTGCCGTCGGAACGCTGGCGATCATTGTCTATATGACAGCCAAATGACGTATGGTCACACTCACTAAAATTTACACACGTGGAGGAGATGCGGGTGAAACGTCACTCGGCAGCGGTCGTCGTGTCAGAAAACATGACCTGAGGGTATCGGCCTACGGGACCTCCGATGAGGCTAACGCCGTCATCGGAATTGCCCGCCTCTATACGGACGGTATTGCCGACGACATGTTGGCACGCATCCAGAATGACCTGTTTGATGTTGGTGCCGACTTGTGCACACCGGACCAGGAAAACAAAAGTGAAGGTGCATTGCGGGTGGTGGCGGGGCAGGTGAACCGACTTGAGCGGGAAATCGATGAGATGAATGAGGGGCTGGCGGCGTTGACGTCTTTCATTCTGCCCGGGGGCTCTGCTGCCGGGGCGCATCTTCACCTTGCCAGGACAGTTGTCCGGCGAGCAGAGAGGCTGATGACAGAATTGGCGAACTCTGAGCCGGTGAATCCCGTTGCAATCCAGTATATGAACCGACTTTCGGACCACCTGTTTCAGCTGGCCCGGCATGTGAATGATGATGGGAAGCAGGATGTTTTGTGGATTCCCGGAGCCACGCGTCAGACAGAATAGAGTCTGACGGGGGGAGATTCCCGTTTTTTCACCACAATACCGGACAATCGGCGATACAGGGTGCCTTGACCACCGGTTTTCGTGGTCCTATTGTGCGCCTGCGAAGGAACGGTAAACGAACGTTCCCTTGGTGCTGAAATGGGGTTCCGGAGCATTGCGGAACCTGGATTTTCAATTCTAATTTGAGGTTGGTCGTTGATGAAGGTCCTTGTCGCCGTAAAACGTGTAATAGATTACAATGTCAAAATCAGAGTGAAAGCTGATCAGTCGGGAGTCGAGACGCAGAACGTCAAAATGTCGATGAATCCGTTTGACGAAATTGCGGTGGAAGAAGGCATTCGGCTCAAGGAAAGCGGTACGGCGGACGAATTGATCGCGGTGTCCGTCGGCCCCGCGCAATCCCAGGAAACCATTCGGACGGCGCTGGCGATGGGCGCGGACCGCGGTATTCTGGTCGAAACAGATGTCGATGTTGAACCGCTTGGCGTCGCAAAGTGTCTGCATGCCATCGCCGAGCGCGAGAAGCCTGATGTTATAATTGTTGGAAAACAGGCAATTGACGACGACTCCAGCCAGACTGGACAGATGCTTTCGGCCCTGCTGGGATGGTCGCAGGGAACATTTGCGTCGAAATTGTCTTTTTCGGACGATATCCTGAACGTCACAAGGGAGGTCGATGGCGGTCTGGAAACGATCGCACTCAAATTACCAGCGGTAATAACCACTGACCTTCGCCTGAACGAACCCCGTTATGCCTCGTTACCGAATATAATGAAGGCCAAGAAAAAGACAATTGATAGGACCACACCGGCTGACCTGGGTGTTGATGTGACGCCGCGCCTGACGGTCATATCCGTTGTCGAACCGCCCAAACGGAAATCTGGTGAAATCGTTGAAAATGTCTCCCAGCTGGTTGATAAACTCCGGAATGAAGCAAAGGTTATCCAATGAGCACTCTCGTCATTGCCGAACATGACAACTCGGAATTAAAACCTGCTACTTTGCATGCCGTGACCGCTGCCGCTCAAGTCGGAGATGTCGACGTTCTGGTTGCAGGAGAAAACTGCAGCGGGCCGACAGAGGCCGCCGCCAGAATCACCGGTATTCGGAAAGTGCTGCGGGTCGACGATCCTTTGTATGCGAACGGCCTGGCTGAAAATCTGGCTCCGTTGGTGGTTTCTCTGGCGCAGGACTATAGTCACATTATGGCGGCCGCGACGACCGGCGGCAAAAATGTGTTGCCACGCGTCGCTGCATTGCTGGATGTCGCGCAAATTTCGGAAATTACATCGATTGTCAGTAATGATACGTTCGTGCGACCGGTATATGCAGGTAACGCAATGGCAACGGTAAAGTCCGGTGATGCAATAAAGGTGATCACGGTGCGGACGACGGGATTTGATGCTGCGGCGGACGACGGCGGAGCAGCGGTGATCGAGGATGTTGCCGCCGGGGTGGATTCTGGCTTGTCTTCATTCATTGGTGCAGAACTGACCCGCTCTGAACGACCTGAGTTGACGAGTGCAAGAATCGTCATTTCAGGCGGGCGGGGGATGCAGTCTGGTGAAAATTTTGCCTTGCTTGAAGACATTGCTGATAAACTGGGTGCCGCGGTCGGGGCGAGTCGTGCCGCGGTCGACGCCGGATTTGTTCCTAACGATTATCAGGTCGGGCAGACCGGCAAAGTTGTCGCACCGGATTTGTACGTGGCTGTTGGTATTTCGGGGGCAATCCAACATCTTGCCGGCATGAAGGATTCGAAGGTAATCGTCGCCATCAACAAGGACGAAGAAGCGCCGATTTTTCAGGTTGCCGACTATGGTCTGGTCGCGGATTTGTTTGATGCTGTCCCGGAATTGTCAAAAGAACTGGACGGCTAACGCACGTTCAACAGGCACAATCATACCCATTTCGGCGTTGCGCCGTCATAAGGAAGAAAATCATGTCATTGGAAATAAAAAAAATAGGGGTAGTCGGGGCCGGGCAGATGGGCAATGGGATTGCTCATATTTGTGCGAAAGCCGGGTTTGATGTGCATCTGCTGGATGTTAACGCCGAATTTGCCATTGCGGGTGTAAAGAAAATATCGGAAGGGTATGACCGCGAGGTCAAACGCGGAGTCCTGGATGAAGCTGGCAAGGCCGAGGCGCTTGCACGTATTTCAACCAGCGACAGTTACAGCAATTTTGGCGATTGCCAACTGGTCATTGAAGCCGCAACGGAAGACGAGGACATCAAGAAGGAAATCATACGGAATATTTGTGAAAACATTCCGAGTGATACCCTGATTGCATCCAATACGTCCTCAATTTCGATTACCCGCCTGGGGGCGCGAACTGACCGGCCCGGAAAGTTCGTCGGGATGCATTTTATGAACCCGGTTCCGCGAATGGAACTTGTCGAGATTATTCGCGGCATTGCGACGGACGAGGATACCTATCGGATCATCCGCGAGTTGGCTCAAAAACTGGGGAAAATTCCGGTCAATGCGGAGGATTTCCCGGCCTTTATCGTTAATCGAATCTTGCTGCCGATGATCAACGAAGCGGTGTATACCCTGTACGAGGGTGTCGGTTCCGTTCTGGCAATTGATACGGCCATGAAACTCGGCACACATCATCCCATGGGGCCGCTGGAGCTGGCGGATTTTATAGGTCTGGATACCTGCCTCGCCGTCATGCACGTGCTGCACGACGGATTGGCCGACACCAAGTACCGCCCCTGTCCGCTTCTGGTTAAATATGTGGAGGCGGGATGGTTGGGCAAAAAAACCGGACGCGGGTTTTATGATTATTCCGGGGAAACACCAGAACCGACCCGCTAGGGCTCGACCGGTCTTTGCCGTTGCCATCGCTGCCGCGTTTGCAGCCGCTCTGGTAGACGGGTTTGCCGGACCTGCCGGTGCGACAGAGGTGTCTGTCGCATCCTGCGAGGTGGATCACGAAGAGCTTCTCAAAAGCATTCAGCGTAACCGTCGTGACGGGGTTGATGAGATCAATGCAGTGCTTAAGGGTGCTGACGATCCTGATGAACGACGGCATCTGGCCGCGCAACGCGAAAAAATCTGGGACGAGGAAGAACGACAGCGAACGGTGGCATTTGGCATAAGACGCGACTGCCTCGCTGCGGCCAAATAGTAAAAAGGGCAGGATTGCCGGTTCCCGCCTTTTTCACAGTTCCCTCCCGGAGAAACCCGGGGTCGTTACCCCACTTCAGAACAATCGACTGGTCAGTGCAGTTCCGCCCGAAGTTTTTGCCTGAAGATATCAATGGGCACCATTTTACCACGTTCTTCAACACACCAGAATTGCCAGCCATTGCATGCGGGCGCTTTCTGGACAAAGGCACCGACCTGATGAATCGATCCTTTGAAATCCGAGGTTACCAGTGTTCCGTCGGCGCGGACACGGGCCGTGTGGCGTCCGCGCATGTCCGTCAATGTTTGTCCGGGACGCAGCATGCCCTTTTCAACAAGCCAGCCAAACGGGATGCGTGGTTCGTCGCGCTTGATCGGTGTCGTGAGAAATTCGTCGCTGGAAATTTTCCTGACCCGGGTCAGGCGCTCGCGGGCGATTTTGATGTAGTCCAGGTCACGCTCGATTCCGATATAGTGCCGCCCCAGTTTTTTAGCCATTGCGCCCGTTGTGCCAGTTCCGAAGAACGGGTCCAGAACTGTGTCGCCGACGTCGGTTGAGGCCATGATGACGCGGTGCAGGAGAGCTTCCGGCTTTTGTGTCGGGTGAGCTTTCTTGCCATTTTCCTTCAATCGCTCACCACCGGTACAGAGAGGCAATAACCAATCTGATCGCATTTGCAGGTCGTCATTCAGCGCTTTCATGGAATCATAATTGAAGCGGTATTTTGAATTCTTGTCCTTGGCGACCCACAGCATTGTTTCATGGGCATTCGTGAAACGTCTGCCCCGGAAATTGGGCATGGGATTCGATTTGCGCCAGATGACATCGTTCAGCATCCAGTAACCCAGGTCCTGCAACGTCGTACCAACCCGGTAGATATTGTGATAGCTGCCGATCACCCAAAGCGTGCCGTTTGGCTTGAGCACCCGCCGGGCAGCCGCCAGCCATTGCTGGCTGAAACGGTCATATTCCCGGAAACCCTCAAAATGGTCCCAGTCATTGTCAACCCCGTCAACCCGCGAGTTATTCGGGCGCAGTAGTTCACCACCCAACTGAAGGTTATAAGGGGGGTCGGCAAAAATCATGTCGACGCTGCACGCCGGCAAAGCGTCCAGAACCTCGACGCAGTTCCCTTGTAAAATCTTGTTGCGATACTTTGCGATAGCTTCAGGCGTTAAATCCGCGCCCGTCACTTGTTTTTCTTTTTGATCTCTGCCCATGCCCGGCAGAATGCAAAAGGAGTGAGTCCGGGTCAAGTGATAATAGAATCAATAAGTTAGCAATGATTCTTGACGTCAACATATGGGAGTCTGGTAGATTTATCGCCCCAATATCTTGCGGACCGGAGCAAAACTTTTTCGATGGGCTGATGTGATGCCGAGCCGCATCATGGTGGCGTGATGTTCTGGTGTCCCATATCCGGCATTCCGTTCCCAACCGTATCCGGGAAACTGATCTGCAAGTTCCCTCATGATCCGGTCGCGAGTTACTTTCGCTGCGATAGATGCGGCTGCAATCGACAGGCATTGGCCATCTCCACCGACAATGCAACGGCTTTCAACAGATCCCAGATCCGGTTTCCGATTGCCATCAACCAACGCAAAATCAACCTCCCGTGGCAAGGCAAGAACGGCTCTCCTCATTGCCAGAAGTGTTGCGGCAAGAATGTTCAGGCGATCGATCTCGTCGACGCTGGCAATTCCCGTGCCGAACTCTATTTGATTGTCAAACTGGCTAAAAAGTAGCTCTCGCTTGCGGCCACGCAATTTTTTTGAATCGTCAAGCTGGTCTAAAAGCTCACTCCTGACGTCCGGGTTCACGATGATGGCAGCCGCTGCAACAACGGGTCCGGCCCAGGGTCCGCGGCCAGCTTCATCAATACCACAGACGACATCATATCCAGCCAGACGACACGCATGTTCCTGTTCAAAATCAGGCATCCGGGCCAATGCGGTTATTCGTTGCATCGGAAGCGACAGTCTTGCGGACCCGGCGATGTTCTTTACGGCGTTTGAAGCCGAGACGGTGACGACGTAACCACAGGGCGAGCCGGCGTCTGGACCTTTGTGCCTCTGTCATGGCGCTGTCGAGAGTGATCGCGACCATCTCCGCTTCCGGACCATAGACCAGCCGCATGACTTCACCGGCTTCTGTGACCCCGTATTCGGCGAGGAGCCGCAGCCGTCTGGCGGTAAACACCCAGATTGGACTGAGAGACAAACTCAGGACCGTGACGGCGATGACCAGACGGCTCTCTTCCCGGCTGATGACACCTGCATCGACCCCTACCACGGATAACAGAAATGAAAATTCCCCCATCTGGGAAATCAGCAAGCCAGCGAGAAAGGCATGATGCCAGGGTTGTTGGAGGGCGCGCAGCAGCACAACATTCAATACCGTTTTGAAAATTGCAATCAGGATAAATAACGTCAGAACAGTTTTCAGATTGTCCCATATATATCCAAAATCGATCAGTAGACCGATGGACAGAAAAAATACCATCATCAGGATACTCTGGATCGGATGGGTCACCTCGAGCATCGACTGGCGTTCGGCACTGTTACCAATTATCAAACCGGCGACAAAGGCGCCGTAGGCGGCCGATAACCCTAGCAATCCCGACACGGCGGCAAGGCAGAAGCAGAAGGCCATTGCGCTGAGGGGGCGCAGATCGGCATTGGCTGCCGCCAGTTCAAGAACCGGTAGACGCAGTTTTCTTCCAGTTGACAAAAACAGAATCAGGCCGACCAGAAAGGCGATGGAAAAGATAATTTTAGGTAGTGCATACCAGTCAAAACCGGTCCCGCCCATGGCAGAAATACCCAGCATCATCGGAACGACCGCCAGATCCTGGGCGATCAGAACGCCTACAGCGACGCGTCCGGCGCGGGTTCGAAGTTCGCCTATATCTTCCAGAATCTTGATGGCCACGGCAGTTGACGATACCGCGACGACGAATCCCAGCAGGATCGCCAGCTCTGTTTTCCAACCAAAAAACCGGGACAGAATCAACATGACGATCACAGATGCCGATATCTGCGTCAGCGTTGCAATCAGGGCCAGTCGCCACAACCGGCGAAACGACCTTAGTGACAATTCCATGCCAACGATAAACAGCAGCATCAACACGCCGAGTTCTGCCAATACGTCAATCTGTTGCCGGTTTTCCACCATCGCAAATCCGGATGGGCCCAACAACACGCCCGCCAGAATATAGCCAACCAGCGCCGGTTGCCGGAGGCGTTCCATGGCAATGCCGCAAACGAGAGCGGCCAATGCCACGGCGGCAATGCCCGTCAGATTTGAGTGAATTTCCGTTTCCATTCGTCAACAATACCACGGGATTGCTGCAGAAAAACGTGAATACGTACGTCTTTTTCCTAAAAAAGTGCCAACTGATTTCCTTTTGCCAACGGCACTTGAAACAGAGAACAATTCAATGCGTATTCTTCCCGGGATCGACCGGTCAGACCGGTTTTCTTCAACGCCAGGTCATATCTACGTGCAATCAATTCGGCATAATGGCCATGACCTTTCATACGTTCACCGAAGCCAGAGACGTATAATTTCCCGCGTCGGGTCTGATGCATTAACGACAAAACGTGGTTGGTTTTGAGGGGTACGTGTTTCTGCATCCATTCCCGGAAAAGCTGACTGACTTCTCCCGGTAACCTCAACAGAATATAGTTCGCGCCGGTTGCCCCGTTATCAGAAGCGGCAGACAGGACACGTTCCATTTCCCAGTCAGTCAGGGCCGGAATAACGGGTGCAAACATGATACGAACCGGAATGCCGGCACCACTTAGACTGCGGATTGTTGCCAATCGTTTTTCCGGACGGGGTGCTCTTGGTTCCATGGCGCGCGCCAGCCCAGGATCAAGAGTCGTAATGGATATGCCAATGTTGACCAATCCCTGTTTCGCCATCGGCACGAGAATGTCGAGATCACGCAATACCAGATCGGATTTTGTGGTGATGGTGACGGGATGACGAAAGGCAGCAAGTACCTGTAGAATTTCGCGCGTAACCTTCAATTTCCGTTCTATCGGCTGATACGGATCGGTATTGGCCCCCAACTGCAGGGTTTTGCATACATAACCGGGATTTCTCAATTCGGTTTCCAGCAGACCGGCGGAGTCTGGCTTCGAAAACAGCCGGGTTTCGAAATCAAGTCCGGCCGATAAACCCTGATAGGCGTGAGTTGGACGGGCAAAACAATAGATGCAACCGTGTTCGCATCCGCGATACGGATTGATTGATCGGTCAAATGGTACGTCCGGAGACGCGTTTCGGGAAATGATCTTTTTCGGATACTCCAACGAAACACTGGTTTTAAGTTTTGGAACTGTATTGGTATCTGCCAGGCTGATATCCGGCCAGCCGTCGTCAATCGCGTGGCGGGAGAGTTTTTCATACCTGCCACTCGTATTCGACTGGGCAGCCCGACCCTTGTGGGCTGGAATGGGTATGTGTTCGACCATACCAGAATATAACAGAATAATAGAACAAAAAAAGAACAAAATTTAACGCCGAGGTAAATAAGCAATCCCGTTTCAAAGTGTCCCGTTCCACCTGACGGGGCACCTACATGGTTTCTTCCAATCGGGCTTCCTCCAGTATCCATTGGCGAAATGCCAGGTTTTTTGGCATGTCAGCAGTACGTTCGGGGCAAATGACAAAATAACTGAAATCCGTTTCAAGTGTCAGTTCAAACGGCCAGGCTAGCCGGCCGGCTGCCACGTCATTGGCGACGAATTTCCGGTTGACGAGGGCGACACCATTCCCTTCCAGGGCAGATTCGACGGCCATAATTTCGTTGGTAAATACGGGCCCATGCGATGGATCAACCGACGTGGTGCCGGCGCTCATTAGCCACATGGCCCAGTCCGGCTGAGTCCGCTGAACCGGTCCCCAGTCTACGTGTAGTAACGGATGATGACGCAAGTCTTCCGGCGATCGTAATGCGGTTGCGCCGTGCATGAGACCCGGGCAGCAAACCGGGCTTATTTTTTCGGTCATTAAATGGTCTGATCGCATGCCGGGGTAATTTCCATCTCCGAACCGAATAGCGACGTCGACATTTTCTCTTTGAAAATCGATCACCTGGATTGTCGGGTCGATGCGAATCCGGACGTCCGGATGACGTTTCTCGAATTTTGGCAGCCGCCGAACCAGCCATCTTGTGGCAAAAGTGGGCGCTGCACTGACCGTCAGAATACCGCCTTCGTTGTGCGCCTGAATCCGCTTTACGCCTTCCAGCAGTTTATCAAATCCGTCGGTCAGGGCGGGCAGCGCAATTTGCCCGGCCTCCGTCAGTAACAGAGCACGGGTCAGGCGGCGAAACAGGGGGACGCCCAGAAAGTCTTCAAGATGTCGAACCTGCTGACTGATCGCGGCCGGGGTCACATTCAATTCGTCTGCAGCTTTGGTAAAACTGAGATGCCGACCAGCCGCTTCAAATGCACGAATTGCGTTCAGGGGTGGCAGTTGGCGCATCAATCAAGTCTCGATATAAATTAGAATTCCTTAACCATATAGCGAGGAAAGGTTGTTTGTATACAGTGAAAAAAATGGATTACTCTCAAAACAAATCGAATTTACCAATAGTAATTCTTAATTAACGCGAGGATTTTACGATGACTCCATACGGACCATTCGGAATAATTAACCGCATCACCCGCCGACCAAACCTCACGCGGGTAGAAGACGCGCCAATGCAGGAGGTGCCTTTGAATACAATGATTTCATCCTGTGCCTATCAAACGGTCAGGTTCGTCGAACGATGGACTTCAGCATTGCGACGGGATCTGAAACGCTGATCGGACAAGATTACCATCCCTGGCCTTGCCGCTCGAAAGTGAATTTCCAGCGGCAAGGCATTTTTTTGTTCAACAGGCGGATTACGAATGACACCGAGTATGCTATGTGAATACTGATCTGTAACAGGAACATTCACGCGCATGCTGAGCATTGTTATCCCCACATTGAATGACGCCCATCGCATCGTAACGACAATTGACCGGCTGGAGAAATCGGATCTGGATTGCGAGATGTTGATCGCGGATGGCGGTTCGGATGATGGCACGCTCGAGCTCGCAACTCGCCGTGGGTTGCGGGTCGTGCGCAGTCAGCGCGGGCGCGGGTTTCAACTGGCTGCCGGGGCGGCCCATGCAGTTGGGAGTTGGGTCCTTTTTTTACATGCAGACACGCGGCCCGGTCCGGGGTGGGCAACGGTTGCAAGACGGTTTATGGAAAACCCCGAAAACCGGTTTCGTGCCGCCTATTTTACCTTTGCTCTTGACGATCCGTCACCCGCCGCCCGGCGGTTGGAAAAAATCGTTGCCTGGCGGTGCAAGACATTCGGACTGCCCTACGGAGATCAGGGATTTTTGATAAGCCGGGATTTCTACGACAAACTGGGAGGGTATCGAAATATCCCTCTGATGGAAGACGTGGAACTGGTATCCAGAATCAAAAACCATCGCCTGGAACAGTTGCCGGTGCTGGCGGTCACCTCCGCCGAACGTTTCCAACGCGACGGGTATTTTTTACGATCCATGAAAAATCTTTTTTGCCTGACACTTTTTCTGGTAGGGGTCCCTCCCTATTTGATTACACCGATCTATCGCTGATCCTGATATGTCACTGCAAAAAAATCTTGTCATTATGGCCAAGGCACCGCGTATCGGTCGGGTTAAGACCCGCCTTGCATACGGGGTCGGCAGGATCGCCGCCTGGTCATTTTACCGTCGGACCCTGGCGGAGGTGAGCCGGCGGCTCGCAAATGATCCGCGCTGGCAGACAAGGCTGGCAGTCAGTCCCGGCCCGTCCGTCTGCCAATCCCGAATCTGGCCGGTCAATTGTATGCGGATGGCTCAGGGAGAAGGAGACCTCGGGCAGCGAATGGGGCGGGTCATGGCAGGCATGCCGCCTGGTCCGGTGGTAATTGTCGGGGCGGATATCCCGGATATTTACCCTTTTCATATTGCCGCCGCATTCGATGCAATAGGCCGGAATGACGCGGTGTTTGGTCCGGCGGACGACGGAGGCTATTGGCTGGTCGGTTTGAAACGCCGACCAGTGATTCCAGAGATTTTCAGTGACGTGCGATGGTCAACGCAGCACGCCTTGAGAGATACATGCGCAAACCTGCCCGCATCCGCCAGCGTCAGTTATCTGGAGACGCTGAGTGACGTCGATGATGCCGCAGATCTGGTGCGTCAGGCGAGACGCACCCGGGTCCACTCCGCTAGGTGTTTAGTCCCGGCATTTGATGGATCGGGTCGAGATTGAATCTTTCAGGTTCTTTTGTCCAGTATTTACAGATGAATTCATATGGCGTGAGGCCCTTCAGCGTCTTCAGCCTGCGTCCTTGATTGTCCGGTTCATGCGTTCGACCTGACCATTTGTCCAGGGGTGCTTTGGTTTTGTGAGGCGATGGTCGATATGGGGTTGGCTTATCTACCGTGTTTTATGGCTGACGAAGATCCTGACCTTCACAGGTTCCCTGTTCAGACCGTGTTGCGGGCAGCGGGTCTGTGGTTGTTGGCACATGCAGATTTGCGTCACACCGCCAGAATTCGGGCATTTCTGGACTTTTTTTATGGTGCCATGAGCAAGGAAAAAGAGATTCTGGAAGGGTACGCAAAAGACAACAGGTGAGTCAGGAAAGTCGGTTGCGGTCTAATCCAGATGTTCCGTCAGGCGCGGCATCATTTCAACGAAGTTACAGGGCTTGTGACGAACATCAAGCTGTTCATGCAGGATTCCATCCCACGCGTCCTTGCAGGCGCCGGGAGATCCTGGCAGGGCAAACATATAAGTCCCGTTCGCAACGCCCGCACAAGCACGCGACTGAATGGTGGAGGTCTTGATCTTCTGATAACTGAGCCAGCGGAACAATTCGCCGAAACCGGGAATTTCCTTTTCCCAGACGGTGGCAAAAGCTTCCGGCGTAACATCGCGACCGGTGACGCCAGTCCCGCCGGTTGCAATCACAACCTCGACGCCGGCATTGTTGATCCATTCGGTTAATTGAGCGGCAATCGCAGGAATTTCATCTTTTACAATCGCTCGATCAGCGAGGATATGGCCATCAGTCTGCAGGCGTTCGACCAATATATCGCCGGACCGGTCATCGTCCAGTGAACGGGAATCAGAGACTGTCAGCACAGCTATGTTGACCGCCAGAAATTCGGTTTTACCTGCGTGACCCATCAACTTGTGCAACCTCTTCTGAATCTTGACCCAACGCCATATACACTGGCCAGTCGCCCGCCGCAATAGCATCGAGTGAAGGTGCGGGTTGCTGAAGTCGGTCGCGATATATCCACAGATTGGCCAATACCCGTTCAATGAAGTTGCGGGTTTCGCGAGCCGGTATACTCTCGATAAAGAAAAGCGGATCGTCTTGATAGCTGTTTTGCCGCCGCCATTTGTTCAAATTTCCCGGTCCCCCGTTCCAGGCCGCCGCCAGCAAAAACAGATCGCCGTTGATGTTCTTGTCGTTCAGTAAAATCTCAAGATAGCGCTGACCCAATTCCAGATTGTGTTCGGGTTTGAACAATTGAGCACGTTTGCCCCGTCGATAAGCCCGATCCCCCGCAACAAAACTGGCCGTACCCGGCATAAGTTGCATCAATCCACGCGCTCCTGCCCAGCTTTTGGCCTTTGGATTGAATTTGGATTCCTGATGGATCAGTGCATATATCAAGGCCCTGTCAACGCGGAAACCTTCCGGAGGGGTCCATGTTGGAACAGGGTAGGCAGCACCGTCAAATCCGCCGCCATCGGGATATAGCTGGCTTCCGAGCCGAACCGCCAATGAAGCCATGTTGGCCTGCGCCGCCAATGCCAGGATGGCATTTGCCATATTTGTATCTGCACCCAATGCCAATCGCCGAAGTTCTGATTCAGCAAGGCGAACACGCCCAACCTGAAGCAGGGCGAAAGACCGTTCGCCAACCGGCATGCGGGCCAATCGATCCAGCGCATCCTTGCCAGACGCTGGTATATCCCACGAAAAGGGGTCTTTCTTGCCCAGGACACGGGCCGCAAGCAGGCCATAGAATGTCCGCTGATGCACGGCTGCCATTTCCAGATAGGCGTTGACCTTTTCGGGCTGGCGAGTAACGAGGTATGCGCGCGCCGCCCAGAACGATGCGCCCGCATGAAACCAGTCGTCTTCCTGGCTACGTTCTGCCGCCAGGGCAAATTCCCGAGCAGCCGCCTCCCGGTTACCAAGGCGCCAGTTGGCCATACCTGCGGTCCAATGGGCCTGCGGAAGGTATTTCCCGGATCGCTGCGCCGCCGCGCCCGCCCATTCCAGCGCCCATTTATCTCTGCCGGCCGAAAAATAGGCTTGCCCAAGCCGCGCTCTGGCCTGGTCATATTCTACCGTGCTGAATAATTTTTGTACTTCCTTCGACCGCAGGGTTCGTTTTGCAACCAGCGTTTGTCCACGTCGAAGGGCCGCGCGAATATGGCGTTTGAAGTTACGTACCTTGCTGCGATCAGAGCGGCTGAGATTGCGACCGTGAATCTGTAAAGTTGTGGCTGGCGGCGAGGCCTGCACTGTTCCCCGGTCGCGGACAGCGACGCGGTCCGGCGACGGCGGGTTTTTCCAGTTTCCCGGCTTGCGACGCATCGCCAGGGCATACAGTCGGGGCGCCTGCGGAAGATCGCTGTACCGGGTAAGCCATTCCTTTAATTCACGGTATTTCGAGCGGTATTTGGTGGGATGAAGATAACGCTGAGCCATAACATGGCCGAGCAGAATTGGGTCTGAAAGTTTGCCGATCAGGCGATCTGCTTCCTGCCACTGCCCGCGCTCCTGAACTTCAAAAATACGGCGATAGAGTTCGGTATCTTCCGCTGACAAAATCTGTGGCAACGCAACGCCCCGACCAAAGCTGCGCTCGGTTCCCGAGACATCCTGATAGGGTGACGGCAAGACCACCCCATCCCCGGTACCAGCAGCATACGCAGGACTGATTCCCAGAACAAACCCTACCGCAGCGACAACTCGAAGTCGTCGAACAAGCCCAAATCGGTTGAACATATTAGCCCAATTATCCCAAAAGCACGTTCACTGTATATCCGATAAGTTTCCGGTGAGCAACCTTTCGTCAGGTTTAAAAAAAAGGCAAACCTCACAAGATATGGAAACCCATGAACGATAGCGGACCATATCTAGTCAAATCGAATTTGAACCGGAAGGTGCGGCGACGAAATGTGCAGCGGGCTTATTTTTTGAGCTTTTCCCGAATGCCCAGCAAATCTTGCCATGCCGCCCGCTTTTGTGACGGTGTACGCAGGAGGTAGGCAGGATGGAACATTGCGGTTGCGTCGATCGGATGGCTCATGCGGGCCGTTTCGTAAGTGAACCATCGTCCGCGCAATCGGCCGACACCCTGGGTTTCCCCGAGTAAAGCCTTCGATGCCGGACCGCCGAGTGTCACCAGAATGTCGGGGTCAACGAGTTCGATCAGGCGTTCCAGAAAAGGTAAACAAACAGCGGTTTCCTGGGATGTCGGTGTGCGATTGCCGGGGGGACGCCAGAACACCGTATTGGAAACCAGAACATCCGCGCGTCCGATCCCAATGGAGGCAAGCATCTTGTCAAGCAATGCGCCGCTGGGGCCCACGAAAGGTTGGCCTTCGCGATCTTCCTGTGCGCCGGGAGCTTCGCCAACAAACATCAGACGTGCGCCCGGAGCGCCATTGTAAAACACCAGGTTGGTGGCCGTTTTTTGTAATGCACAGCCGTCAAAGGATTGTAACGCAACCCGCAGATCGTCAATTGTTCTGGCGTCAGCTGCCTGATCATAAGCTGACTTGACGGCGGCCTCGCCGCTCGGGCCCACGGAGGGGCCGGGGCGAGCCTCAGGCGTCGGGCGGGCAGGTGCTGCGGTGAGGCTTGCAGCGGCATCCGGGACTGGTGATGCAAAACGGTCGCGCGGAACATCACCGATCGTTTCATCAACACCAGCGTCGATATGCCATCGCAAAACGTCACGAGCCTGTTGCGGGTTCATCATGATCAGAAGATATCACGGGCATCCGGTAATGCCATGTTTTCCCGCGCCAACTGTACCAGGTAAATTCATGCGAGGCGCGGAACTCGCGCCATGCCATACCGCCTTTGCATTGCCAAAACCGGCGGATTGAGGTCTAAGCGTTGAAAGACGTGGCGATCAGGGATCGCTGTGGTGTGGTGACTGGAAACGGAGGGCCTGACTATGGACACGATCGAACGGGAATCCATGGAGGTCGACGTAGTTATTGTTGGCGGCGGGCCGGCCGGGCTGTCGGCGGCGATCCGGGTGATGCAGCAGGCTCAGGAGCATGGCCTGGAACTGAGCGTGTGCGTTCTTGAAAAGGGTTCAGAAGTAGGCGCACACATCCTGTCCGGCGCCGTGATTGATCCAATTGCTCTCAATGAATTGATCCCTGACTGGAAAGAAAAAGGAGCGCCGATGAACGTTCCCGTTTCTGAAAATCTGCACTGGGTGTTGAGTGAGACCGGAAAACGGTCTTTGCCGCATTTTCTGATGCCGCCCCTGATGAGCAATGATGGCTGTTATACCCTGAGTCTCGGAAATCTCTGTCGTTGGCTGGGAGAGCAGGCGGAAGCGCTGGGGGTCGAAATCTATCCCGGTTTCGCGGCCGCCGAAATTCTTTATCATGAAGATGGCAGTGTGAAAGGTGTTGCAACCGGTAACATGGGCGTTGGAAAGGAGGGTCAACCCGGCCCCAATTTCGAGCCGGGCATGGAATTGCACGCAAAATATACGTTTTTCGCCGAAGGGGTTCGCGGCTCGCTGAGCAAACAGGTCATCGCCCGGTTCGGTCTCGACAGGGACGCACAACCGCAGACCTATGCGATCGGCATTAAAGAATTGTGGGACGTTGAACCGGACAAACACGTTCCGGGGCGCGTCATTCACACGCAAGGCTGGCCGTTGACAGACACGGTTGGTGGCGGGTTTGTTTATCATCAGGAAAACAACCAGGTCGCGGTCGGATTTGTGGTCGCGCTGGATTATGAAAACCCATATCTTTCTCCCTACGAGGAAATGCAGCGGTTCAAGACCCATCCGGCCATTCGTCCATTGTTGGCAGGCGGTCGCCGGATCGCCTACGGTGCGCGGGCAATCAATGAGGGAGGCCTTCAGTCAGTTCCCGGATTGGTTTTCCCGGGAGGGGCGTTGATCGGATGTTCGGCTGGGTTTGTCAACGTGCCGCGAATCAAGGGAACGCATAACGCCATGAAGACCGGGATGCTGGCGGCAGAAGCGGCGGTTGCGGCGATTCTCGACGGTCGTGCCGGTCACGATGAACTGGAAAATTATGCGAAGGCCTACCGGAGTTCTTGGGTCTATTCAGACCTGCGCCGGGTCCGAAATGCCCGCCCGGCACTGGCGAAGTTCGGAATTTTCCTGGGGACGCTGTATGCCGGGCTGGACATGTGGTTAAATAACCTCGGTCTCGGGTTTCTGGTGCCCTGGACGCTTGGTCATCACCCTGACCATCTGGCGCTGAAAAAAGCGGCAATGTGCGCACCGATCGACTATCCCAAACCGGATGGCACGATCACCTTTGATCGGCTGACCAGCGTTTCATTTTCGGCGACAAACCATGCGGAGGACCAACCGGCCCACTTGACCTTGAAAGACGAAAACGTCGCGGTCCGCATCAACCTTGGGGAATATGCCGGCCCGGAACAACGTTTCTGTCCGGCGGGAGTTTACGAATTCATTGAAATGGACGGAGTCCCGAAACTCCAGATAAACGCGCAGAATTGCGTACATTGTAAGACCTGCGACATCAAGGACCCAACCCAGAATATCACCTGGGTCGTTCCGGAAGGAGGCGGCGGTCCGAATTATCCCAATATGTAACGCGTGTCGGCGCGTGGCTGCCGATCTGTTGAATTGTCCGGGTTGACGACCTTTCTGGTTAGCGCTCGGCGCCAAGGTGCGGTAAACTGGCTGGTGTCGGATGTTGTACAAGCCGACTATTTTTTTGGCGCCGGGCCGTTTTTGGAACCCTAACCTGTGGGGATATATGAAAAAATCTAGGTATTCCGGAATGATTTTCGGCGGCATTTGTCTGTTGGCAACCTCGACTTCGGTTGTCGCGGGACCCGGCATCGAGCCAGGTGCGTCGGTGATGGGCAATTACCTGGCAGGACGTTTTGCAGAATCGGTACGCGACCTGCCGGCGGCGGCCGATTTCCTGAAGGCGGTTCTCGTCAGTGACCCGAAGGTCCCTGACCTGTTGCGTCGGACCTTTGTCATATTGACCATGGAAGGGCGGTTTGCGGAGGCGGTTACGCTTGCCCGGCAATACGTTGCAGAGAAGCCCAGTGCAACCATCGGAAACCTTGTTCTGGCGGTCGATGAAATCAAAGCCGGACACTATGAGGCTGCAGACCAACGGTTGCTAAAACAGCCTGATACGGGTCTGAGTGGCTGGACTTCCCCGGTTCTGCGGGCCTGGGCATTGGTTGCAACCAGGAAGGTGGATGAAGCTTTACTGGCACTGAAACCATTGCAGAAGGAAAAGTCCGTCTACGAACTTCATAAGGGGCTTGTCCTGGAAGTGGGTGGACGACACCAGCAGGCAGTTGACGTATTGGAAAAAATTGTCGGCGAAGAAGGCGCCCTCAGTTTCCGCGTGGTCGACATTCTCGGCAACATATACGAACAATATGGTGAAAAGAAGAAAGCCCGCGCATTGTATGATCGATACCATAAGGAGTATGACGGGAGCACGTTGTTTGAACCGGCGCTGAAACGATTGTCGTCCGGTGGAAAACCGCGTGCGGAAGTCGCAAGCGCACAGGACGGCTCCGCTGAAATCCTGTTCGGAATTGCCAGTTCCCTGCGCCAGCAGCGATCCAGTGAAACAGCAATGGTGTTGGTCCGGCTGGCCCTCTATTTGAAACCGGACTATCCGATTGCCCAGACGCTGGCGGGCGAACTCCTGGAACTGGATGGCCGACTCAGTGATGCCAACCGGTTTTACGCCCGTATCAACCCGGACTCGGCCTTTGGCCGGTCCGCGACGTTGCGCATTGCCGCAAATCTGAACGATATGAAAAAAACGGATGAAGCGATCGCGTTGCTGCGCAAACTGGCAACGAAGTATCCGGATGATCCGGAAGCCCCTACCAGAATCGGTGATTATCTGCGCAGTCAGGAACGCTTTCGCGAGGCAGTTCCGGAGTATGATGAGGCGGTGCGTCGGGTAGGAGAACTGAAACCGCAACATTGGCGGCTCCTGTATATTCGGGGAATCGTTCTGGAGCGTGAAAAGCAGTGGGAAAAGGCGGAAAAGGACTTGCTGAAGGCGTTGGAATTCCAGCCGGATCAGCCATATGTTCTCAACTATCTGGGATATTCCTGGGTTGAACAGCGAGTCCATCTGGATCGCGCACTGGCCATGATCCGCAAAGCGGTCAAGCTGCGCCCGCACGATGGATATATCATTGACAGTCTGGGATGGGGTTATTACCAACTGGCAAAATTTGACGATGCGGTCGCTGAACTGGAACGCGCTGTTGAATATCGTCCCGAAGATCCGGTGATCAATGATCACCTTGGCGATGCCTACTGGTCCGTCGGTCGAAAACTTGAGGCCCGGTTCCAGTGGAAACGCTCACTGTCGCTCAGTCCTGATGAGCAGTTGAAAAAGACCGTGATGGAAAAACTCAAACACGGGCTGAATCGCGGTGATGCGGCCGGTCCTGCCAAAAACAAAAAAGTGCCGGATAACGGCTGAACGGGCCGGACGCGCAGACTGTATGGATGGGACTGTTAAGAATAATATGATTTCCGTCGCGGCCCCGGCCAAATTGAACCTCTATCTGCACGTGACGGGGAAACGACACGATGGGTATCACCTGATTGACAGCCTGGCGGCCTTCGCCGCCGAACATGATATCATCCGTGTCGAGTTGGCATCAGACCTTCGCCTGACAAACACCGGTCCGTTCGGCCATGACCTTGCAACGGATGACGATAACCTGGTGATGCGGGCCGCGCGGCGGTTGCGGGACATGACCGGCCTGTCAGTGGGAGCACACATTCACCTGTTCAAACGACTTCCGATTGCATCGGGGATCGGCGGCGGATCTGCGGACGCGGCGGCCACGATCAAGGCACTGGTTCGCTTGTGGGAGCTGCATCCGGGCGAGCATGACCTGTCGGGGCTGGCGCTCGGACTGGGGGCCGATGTGCCGGTTTGCCTGTATGGCCGGGCGGCGTTTATGGGTGGCATTGGCGAAGTCCTGGAGCCGGTTGGCAGATTGCCGGAAATGCCACTGGTACTGGTCAATCCCGGTATCGATGTGCCGACCCCTTCCGTTTTCAGGGCCCGGCGCGGTGAATTTTCCTTTCCTGCGCCCTTCCAACAGGAACCGCAGACCGGTCGTGACCTGATTGCAGCCCTGACGGACGGTCGCGGCAACGATTTGATGGCGCCGGCAATTGCACTGGCGCCTGCAATCGGAGATGTGCTGGCACACCTCGATGCGGCACAAGGATGCCAGTTTTCAAGAATGTCCGGTAGCGGGGCAACCTGCTTCGGATTTTTCGAAACGACCGCTGCCGCCACGCGAGCGGCGGCGCGGATAGGCGCTGACCGGCCCGACTGGTGGGTCGTTGCAACCCGGCTCCTGTATGACGTCTGTACCTTGGCACCGCAGCAACCAACATGGATGAAGGATGGGTGAACCACCAACGATTCGCAGATGGTTTACCCATTTTGTACATGATGACGGCCGGTCGCCGCGATTGAACCGGAATGATATTTGTGATTGATGGATAACGGGATGGACAAGACGGGGACAGGATGCTGAACCGGCTACGGCTCTCCAGCGGATTGATATTGTTTGCGTTTGTGACGGGGCACCTGATCAACCACGGTCTCGGTCTGATTTCCCTTGCAGTCATGGACGCCGGCTCCCGGTATTTCATCGTGCCCTGGGATACGCCGGTTGGAACAATTCTGTTATATGGAGCCTTCCTGGTTCACGCTGGCGTCGCCTTGTTTGCCCTGTGGCGCCGCCGGACACTCCGAATGCCGGCCTGGGAGGCGACCCAACTGGTCGCCGGTTTGCTGGCACCCCTGTTGCTGGCGGGTCATATCATTGGCACACGCGGACTCCATGATTTTGCCGGATTTGAACCGAGTTATTCAACAACTCTCAATGTTTTATGGAACGTGGCTCCCTGGCGTGGCTGGCTGCAATCGCTGGCATTGGTTGTGGTCTGGGTCCATTCCTGCGTCGGATTGCATCACTGGCTGAAAACGACTGTAATTTATCAACGATTGATCCATTTTGCATTCGCCGCTGGCCTGATGTTACCGACGGTGGCGATTGCCGGATATGTCAGCGCGGGCGTCGATGTGAAATTGCGCGGTAGCGATCCCGCCTGGGCAGCGCAGGTTTTGCAGGGTGCCAAATTCGATCCGGCCATGCCGGCACTGGTATCACGGGTGGAAACCAGGACGTTGATAATTGCGACGACGCTGATCCTGTTTGTCCTGATTGCCCGTCTGGCACGGGAGAGGTTGCGCCTGCTACGGCGACACCCCAGGCTGAATTATGCGCCGGACAATCGGGTAATCGATCTTCTGAAAGATGCAACGCTGCTGGAATCCATTCGGGCAGCCGGCGTGGTCCATACCGCCGTTTGCGGTGGCCGTGGTCGCTGTTCCACCTGTCGGGTCCGGATTTCGAAAGGCTTGGAACACCTTCCGCCACCGGATGAAGCCGAACAGAAAGTCCTGTCGCGGATTACCCAATCACCATCGGTTCGGCTGGCCTGCCAGATACGTCCCGGTCAGGATATGGATGTGACGGCGCTGGTACGACCGGACAGTGATCTTGATGATGCCATGCGCCCGCCCGGTTATCGTCAGGGAACCGAACTGAACGTTGCGTTCCTGTTTGTTGACCTGCGCGGTTCAACACGCCTTTCCGAGCAGCGACTGCCATTTGACGTGGTATTCATCCTCAACCAGTTCTTCGCGGAACTGGCCGGGGCACTGGATGAAACATCCGGACATTACGCGCAGTTTAATGGCGATGGTTTGCTGGCGATCTATGGCCTGCAAAGCGGGCCCGAAACGGGATGCCAACAAGCGATCGAGGGGGCGAGGGCGATGTTCCGGCGTATGGCCGATCTCAACGCACGCCTGCAGAACGAATTGACAGAGGAACTGAAAATCGGGATCGGTATTCATTCCGGTGAAGCGATCGTCGGATCGATGGGGCCACCGAAATCTCCGATCGTCTCGGCGCTGGGAGATAACGTAAATATCGCGGCACGGCTGGAATCGCAGACCAAGGTGTTGGGCGCGCCGCTGGTCATTTCCGCCCGGACCGCCCGGACTGCGGGGATTGACCTTTCGGCCTTTGCCCTGCACACCATCCGCGTCAAGGGCCGTGACCGGCCGTTGGACGTTTATGCTGTTGATGATGTGTCAAAAATTGCACTGTCATGATCCGGCCTGCTGGCCCTTTTACCGTCATACGGACTACATATCCGTCGCCCTGAAACGGGTTTCGGGCGGTGATAAATGATGTGGCTGCCGCTCGCCAACTGCGCATAGGCAATTTTCTTGTGGCATTGCGGTGATCGACCTCGGGATGCTTGCGATGGTCGTTTTTTATCATTATGTTACGGCCCACTTCCAAAATCTGTTGGGGCGTGGCCAAGCGGTTAAGGCGCCGGTTTTTGGTATCGGTATTCGGAGGTTCGAATCCTCCCGCCCCAGCCAACAGATCGTGGTGTATTCGTGTCACGGATGTCAGATACAGCCTGGTTTGGTCAATTCCCCAAGGCCAATCGGAGGCAAGTGTTTTTCGTCCCGGCTCTCCTGGCCAAGGCGTTTCCCGTTACAAGGGAACATTTTATCGTTACGGACCGCTGAGCCCATCCCTGTTCGCCCAGATACCAACGTCAGGTCACAGATAGTGGCCCTATAATATTCCGGCATCCCGCCGAATACCCTGACGATCGGTTCGGGCGATCATGAAACGGTTATGCCACGATATCAGGCACCACGTTATGACTTACGCGCCTTGCTCACTACAAGACATTGTGTTGCCCGCAGAAACCATTTCCAGCTCGAAGTCCGACAGCTCGTCATTGTCATTGGCGAATACAGCGATAATATCATCTTCGCTAAAGCTGAAACCATGCTGTTCGCCCAGTTTCACGACTTCCGGCAATTTGAGAAGGCCATCGCCGTCGAGCAAACCTCGCAAAGTTTGCTCAAGCGCCGGGTCCTGGTTCACGATGGCCCGGAATTCAGTTGCTGCTTCATGAGTCATGTTATCAGTATCCCTTATGTTTTTGATGGTTTGCCCGGCATCACAATCGGCCATTTGAAGGACCCGTGGGCTCAGCCGTTGAATTTTTGAGTGCTCTGACCTTTGTAACATTCCGCCACACGACCGATCCGGCTTGCGCCACACTACACCAGGCTGTCCGGATCGTTTTGATTGACCGTCTCAAATCGTTTGTCCGTGAATTCCAAGTTGCTGACCAACGGTAGCTGCCGGTTTTTTTTTAGTACCCGTTTTCATACGCCTCTGACTCATGGCGTTTTTTTTGGGGGAGGAGCACGCTACCCGGGTACTTGACTTAAATTGAACCTGCGTCTTCCAGAGTTTGAAGTCGATGGCGGCGCAATGCCAATGACCTGTCGCCGGGGCGGATTTTATGTACATACCTCTCTGTTCAGTGCTAGGTTTTGGCATCGTTTTAGCTTTTGGACCGCCTGCAGCCCGGTTGACTTCACGAACTGCCCAGAGAGAATGATCTATTGAACGCGCCTCATCCGCCCTTTGTCCAGACCGTTCACTTCAATACGCGAGACGTTGAACCAGAGCACCGCTTTGAAGCCTGGCGAGAAAATATCGGTGTGTTTTTTGATTTGTCATCGCCGGATGGTGGCATCCCGGAGAACGATATACAGGCCCAGATAGACGCCTGCAACCTGGGGGAAACGGTTTTCGGGGTGACGCGCTCGCAGTCCCAGCTGTTCGAACGCAAGGCCAAGCGGGTCGCCCGCGACGATATGGATCATATTCTGATCCAGGTGTTTCTCAATGGCGGAGGTCTGGCCGACGGTGACCAACAGATTGTTGCCGGCGACATGTTGATTATCGACATGGATCAACCACATGCCATGGTAAATACCGACTTCGAAAATCTGACCCTGGTGTTGCCACGGGAACTACAATCGGACCTTTCCGAACTTCTGGCCCCCCTGCACGGTAAGCGCCTATCATCGGAAAACCCCATGGTCCGGTTTATGGGCGAACATATGCGAGCATTGTGGAATACGGTTCAGGATATGGAAACGCTTCAGGCGGGCGGTGCCCTGCAGGGCACCCTCGGGTTGTTGGAGGGCTGGTTGTCACAGGACGGACGCCTGCCCCGGGAAAATAACCGCGACGTTTCAACCGCCCTTGGAAAAGCCATTCGTCGGTATATCGAAGGCCGTCTGTCGGAAACCCTGCTGCCGGAGGAACTGGCGGCGATGTTTCGTATCTCGCGGTCCCAGATTTACCGGATATTCGAATCGGACGGCGGCGTAACCCGATATATCTGGGAGCGCCGAATGCTTCGCAGTTTGCGGATGTTGAGTCAGGCCGAATTTCAACAGGTCGCCATCGGTGCCATTGCCTTTGAGTGTGGGTTTTCCAGCGAGTCACATTTTAGCCGGTCCTTCAAATCCCGGTTCGGCCAATCCCCCAGCCAGTTGCGGACGCAGGTCCTGGGGACACGTCACCTTAGCGAAAGTCTCGTTGGGACAATAAAAAGTGACGGTGCCAGGTTTCCCGACTGGATTCGTGAACTGGCAAGAACACCGCCCTGATAAGGGGTTCCGGGTAACGCCCACCCCAGGAAGGGCTGCCAGTGACAGGCATGGTTGCCGCGTGCACCTCATTCGTGCACGTTGCTTGTCGCGCACACGTTTTTGCCGGGACCAATGTCCGATATGAATTCGGTCGGCGACGACATTTGTCGTTGACGCCGAATACAGCATTGCCAGCAAGGATGAAAAAACTATCGTTGGCAATATCGGACCGGAATACCGGTTCTAGTGGATGGCTTCTGATGACAGTCGGTTGAATTAAGACACCCGGTCAATCGATTTGGGACACCCAGTCAATTGGGAGCGGATATTCAGACGGGACGGTTGTTACCTTTCACTGTATCCTAGGGAGGCGATCAGGCATCGCAATGCATTCGGCACAACCGGCATGCATTTCTGCACCCTTCGGTTCGAACCGGGCTTTGTCTGAAAGGATGTTAAAAGAGGTATGACTGGCCGCGCCGTGACACACATCAATTAATATCACCGGCTCAAATCAAACGGTCTGCGCGGGTTCAGCCATTAGCTGGAAAAAAGCAAACGGAAACAGGCGGTAGGCAATCGGATGGTGTATTGATGGCAGGCGATTCTAACCGACAGATATTTCGCCAGGCCGCTCTTGACCGGTTATCGTCGCCGGAACAGCTGGACCGGCTGGTGGCGATTTCCGATCCGCTGGGATGGCTTGCCCTGACGACGCTGATGACCTTGCTGGCGGCCATCGTCGCCTGGGGGGTTTTTGGAAAAATACCCGAGCAGGTGACGGGTAAAGGCATTCTTGTCAGTGCTGGCGGTCGGGTTCTGGATGCCATGAGCCCGTCGGAAGGAACCCTTTCGCATCTGTTCGTCAAACAAAACGATTATATTGAAAAGGGTCAGGAGATCGCAGTCATCGAACAGACCACCCTGCAGCAGGAATATCGCAGTGCCGAAGAGACCCTTCGCGAACGCCAGGCGGAGAAGGTGCAGATAAAGTCAACCTTTACAAAAGAATTTGCGCTCAAACAAAAAAACTTTGCAGAACAAAGCGATGCGCAACGCCAGATCGCGCGCGCCGCTGGCGCGCGGGCGACCTATCTGAAAAGCACACTGGAAAAGCGGGATGCGCTGGCGACCAGAGGAATTCTCTCGCGTGACAAGGTCGAGGAAATCAGGACTGACTACAATAAGGTTCTGCAGGACATCAGCGCCACCAGAAACCGTATCCTGGAACTGGAATCCGAACTGCTTTCTCTGCGATCGGACCATTCCAGGGAACTGACCCGAATAGACCAGCGTGTCGCGGAATCAGAGCGGTCGGTTCGCGAAATCAAGGCGCGTCTGACCCTGAACGGTCGTGTGCGCGCACCGGTATCCGGGCGAATTACCGAACTGAAGGCGTTTGAGGGGGCGATTATCCAGACCGGATCACCGCTGGCGAGTATTGCCACACAGGGTCGTGCGTTGCAGGCTGTTTTGTATGTTCCGACGAAGGACGGCAAGCGGATCAAAGCCGGTATGACGGTCCGTATTGCACCGTCCACCGTGAAAAAGGAGGAACACGGAACGATCATTGGAACGGTCGCCGAAGTTTCGGCATTCCCGGCTACCAGGCCGGGAATGATCTCGGTCCTGCAAAACGAGAGCCTGGTGACAGAATACTCAAAGGAGGGCGCGCCCTACGCCGCCCGAATCGATCTTGTTGTTGATCCTTCATCGAACAGCGGTTTTAAATGGACGTCGGGAAAAGGACCCGATGTCGCCATTTCGTCCGGAACCACGGTGGAAGCGGAAATCACGGTGTCGGAACAGCCTCCGATCAATCTGATTATCCCGTTCATTCGCAAACAGACGGGGATCGGTTTTTGGGCCGAAGTGATTGTCCGTTAGATGAGTACCGCCGCCACTGCTGAACAGAAACCGCATGCGATCAAGGCGCACAGACGGGTGCGGACACCGACGATAACGCAAATGGCGGCGATTGAATGCGGCGCTGCGTCGTTAGCCATGGTTCTTGCTTTTCATGGTGCCTGGGTGCCGCTGGAAGAATTGCGGGTCGCCTGCGGCGTGACGCGGGACGGCAGCAAGGCCAGCAATATCCTGAAGGCGGCACGCCGGTTAGGTCTGTCGGCCAGGGGTTTCAAAAAGGAAGTCAAGGGGCTTGCCGATCTTCCGGTTCCGTCGATCATACACTGGAACTTCAATCACTACGTGGTGTTTGAAGGATTCAAACGGGGGCGCGCCCATATCAACGATCCGGCGTCGGGGCCACGCAAGCTGGACCTCGCGGAACTGGAAGAATCCTTTACCGGGGTCGTTCTGGCATTCGAGAAAAGTGCCGAATTCCAGAAACTGGGGCGGGCACCGGGACTTATCAAATCCCTGACCAAACCGTTGGCAGGTTCGGGGATAGCCCTCGCATTCGTGGTTATTGCCAGCCTGGCCATGGTTGTACCCGGCATCGCGATTGCCGGGTTTTCAAAAGTATTTGTAGACCATATTCTGGTAGCGGCAAAAAGCGACTGGCTGGTCCCGCTTGTCATCGGAGTCGGCACCGCCGCATTTTTCAGGGGTACCCTGACCTGGTTGCAGCAAAAATACCTGTTGCGAATGGAAACGAGATTGTCCCTGTCGATGGCGTCCGGGTTTTTATGGCGAATGATCCACCTGCCGATCGGGTTTTTTCAGCAACGGCACGTCGGTGATCTGAGTGACCGAATGGCAGCGAACGACCGGGTCGCGACGCTGCTGTCCGGGCAGCTGGCGACCAATACGCTGAATTTGTCGTCGGTCCTGTTTTACGGTGCCGCGCTGGCGGTCTTCGACCTGTCGTTGGCGGCGATTGCTATCGTATTGGCGCTCATGAATGTACTCGCCCTGAAGGCCGTGAACCGGCGCAGGGAAGATGCCAGTCGGTCGGTTTTGGCCGATGGCGGCAAGCTGGCGGCAGCAACAATCGGCAGCATCCGGTCGGCCGAATCCCTCAAGGCCGCCGGTATGGAAAATGATGCCTTCGCCAAATGGGCCGGAAGCCAGGCAAAACTTCTGGATGGACAGCGAAACCTGGGACTTTCAGATGCACTGTTGGCAGTATTCCCGGCGCTGATGTCGTCTTTGACGACGGCAGCTATTCTGGGCGTTGGCGGGTTCCGGGTAATGGAAGGTTCCTTATCTGTCGGAGCGATTGTTGCCATTCAGTCCTTAATGGCGAGTTTCACAAAACCAATTGCCTCTCTCGTCAATCTCGGTGGACAGTTGCAACGGGTCAAGGGGGATCTTGCCCGGCTCGATGATGTCGGCAGCCATTCGGTGGAACCGACGCACGGTCCGGCCGACGGGGCCGCCTGGACGGGGCCGCCGGTGTTAAGCGGCAGGCTGGAGGTATGTGACGTCTGTTACGGTTACAGCCCGTTGGATCCACCGTTGCTGACGGATATTTCACTGGCGCTCGACCCGGGCGCGCGGATCGCGATCGTCGGTGGCTCGGGTAGCGGCAAGTCAACCGTGGGCCGACTTGTGGCGGGCATTATCCACCCCTGGCAGGGTCGTATTTCCATTGATGGAAAAGCGCTGGAAACGATTCCGTCGCAGATATTTGCAGCCTCGGTTGCCTATGTCGATCAGGACATATTCCTGTTTGGCGGAACGATCCGGGATAACCTGACATTGTGGAACGAGACGATCGGTGACGCCGCCCTGACGCGGGCGCTGAAAGACGCCGCCATTCACGATGAAATAACGGCGCGCGAGGGTCAGTATGACTGTCTGGTAGAGGAGGGCGGCATCAATTTTTCGGGCGGCCAGCGTCAGCGCCTTGAAATAGCCCGGGCGCTGGTTGGTGAGCCGACGCTGCTGGTTCTCGATGAGGCGACGGCGGCACTGGATCCCATCACCGAGAAGATCATCGATGACAATTTGCGGCGGCGTGGATGTGCCTGCCTGATTGTGGCTCATCGCCTGTCAACCATTCGGGATTGCGATGAAATCATCGTTTTACAAGGTGGCCGAATTGTAGAACGCGGGACGCACGACGGACTGATTGCGGCCGCCGGCGAATACGCGCGACTGATTGGCGCGGAGGGATAACGTCATGAAGCGCCGAACTCTCGAACAATACTGCCAGGATATGGATGTTGATCAACTGGCAGGTGAACGGCGGACTGTCGGGTCCAATGCACCACTTCTGCTGCGTAATTCCAGGCACGGAATTCTGGTTCTCGACGGGCACGTCGACGTGTTTGCTGTCCGGTTTGAAAACGGGGTCGTGGTTGGCCCCCGTCATTCCCTGTTTCGCGCGACCGCCGGCGAAATACTGTTTGGCCTTGCCGATCCAGATGAACAGGAAATATCTTCCGACTTCGCATTGATGGCAGTGGGTGTGTCCGGGACTATTGTACTGGATCGCGTTTCGATTGATGCCTGCCGAAATCTCGAAGGTGCTCATCTGGCAGCGCTGCTGGATCGCTTCATTGCAGGACTTTGCCTGTCAATCCCGCGGACCCGCCCGCCGGAAGCAACGACCGTTCTGGAACCTGCCGGGACCATCGAAATCTATCGGAACATGCCGGCATTCGGACCGACACGACGACCGTTGTGGGTTTCGTCGGGTCCAGACCATCAATTCAATATGTACGGCGACGACAATTTGGCGGCGACGGTGGTACCGGTTTCCTCATCGGTCTGGGTCAAATCGTCCAGTTCCCATTCGGTCTCGGCCATGACGTCGTCGGAGCTCGTTCAAAGGACAGACTGGTGGATTGCAGTGCAATCCTTCCTGTGTGTGTACGGACGACTTCTTCACATTGAAATCACAGCGCTGGATTACGATGCGTTGAAACGACAGAAAACCCAACAGAATGCCAGCCGGGAGGCCCTCGGGAACGCAATTGCGGACATGGCCGCGACTGTACGATCGGACATTATTTTACCGGTTCGCACGATTTCCGGGGATGATGCCCTGCACACGGCATTTCTGGAAGTCGCCCGGTATCTGCACATTGAAAACACGAAAACACCTCGCAAGATAAATCAATCGCAAAACATTGAGGCGGTTGAGAATCTGGCGCTGACGTACCGATTACGGATACGCAAGGTCATTCTCCGACAAGATTGGTGGCGACATGATTCGGGACCGTTGCTGTGCTACACCGAAGCGGGGCGCGATCCGCTTGCCTTGCTGCCGGTGTCCGGTGGCGGGTATCAGATATTCAATCCTGTAACGGGCGAAAGACTGCCGTGTGACCAACCGAAGGCGGAAGGAATGCACGGTGAGGCGGTGATGCTTTACCGCCCCTTGCCAAAAGAATGCCGACGTCTGGGAAGGCTGGTCAATTTTATCGTGCCAACGATCCGGGGAGATTTGCGGCGAGTTGCCTATCTTGGTGTGATGGGGGGGCTGATTGCCGCTTTCACTCCGGTTATGACCGGAGTGTTGATCGAAAGTATCCTGCCGCGTGCCGATATCGGCCAGCATATTCAGATAGTTCTCGCACTGGTCCTGGTGGCATTTGGTGGAACCTGTTTCGAGGTTGTCAAGGGCGTGGCATTGTTGCGGATTGAAGGCCGGGCCGACTTGCACTTGCAGGCGGCGTTGTTTGACCGGATTTTGCGCATGCCTGCCGGTTTTTTCCGACAGTTTTCCGCCGGCGATCTGGCCGATCGCGTGCTCGGCATTCAAGCGATCCGCCAAACCCTGACCGGAACCACCGTGCAGGGCATTCTCGGCATCACCTTCTCGACCTTCAGTTTGCTGATATTGCTGTACTATAACTGGAAGTTGGCATTGATCGCCGGAGCTCTGGTGCTGCTGGCAATTGGGCTGACGATCTGGCTCGGTCTGAAGCAACTAGCCGAGGAGCGGGCGCGCATTTTTCATCAGGGGCAGGCGGAAGGGTTTGTTGTACAACTGCTGACGGGGATTGCGAAACTTCGTGTTGCGGCCGCTGAAAACCGGGCCTACGCTCGTTGGGCCACCTATTTCACCCGACAGAAAAAGCGTTTCGTCCGGGCGCAATATTTTGCCAACATTCAGGACATTTTTCAATCAGTCTTCCCGGTGATTGCGACCGGCGTGATATTTATCGCGGCATCGGTTCTGCTGAAAGATGCAACAACCCAACAGCAACTGGAAGCGCTGGTCAGCATTGATGGAACGCCGCCCGCAACACCGATGTCGACCGGTGATTTCATTGCCTTCAATTCGGCATTCGGCCAGTTTCTTGCTGCGATGACCGCACTGGCAACGTCAATTACCAAAAGCCTGGTGGTGGTACCGATGTTTGAACGGTTACGTCCGATCGTCGAGGCGGAACCGGAAGTGGAAGAAACAGACAAGGCGGTTGAAACGTTGCGGGGGGGCATCGAAATCAACCACGTCTCGTTTCGATACAGCGAGGGCGGGCCGCTGGTTCTCAACGATCTGTCATTCAACATCGAGCCAAATGAATTCGTCGCGATTGTCGGATCATCGGGAAGCGGGAAATCTACGCTTGTCCGTTTACTTCTGGGATTCGAGCGGTGTGAGGCCGGTGAGGTGTTGTACGACGGAACGCCGATCAGTAGCCTGGATATGTCAACGGTTCGACAGCAGGTCCGTGTTGTAATGCAGAACGGCCAACTGACATCCGGGAGCATTTTTTCAAATATTGTTGGCGCATCTACATTGACTCAGGATGATGCCTGGCATGCAGCCCGGCTGGCAGGTCTGGATAAAGATATCGAAGCGATGCCGATGGGGATGCATACGGTATTGCTGGAAGGCGTCAATACGCTGTCGGGAGGCCAACGCCAACGGTTGATGATTGCCCGCGCGCTGGCACACCGACCCAATATTCTGCTGTTGGACGAGCCGACAAGTGCCCTCGACAATACCACGCAGAACGTTGTTATGGCATCGCTGTCGCACCTGAACGCCACACGGATTGTCATCGCCCACCGTTTGTCAACCATTCGATCGGTTGACCGCGTGCTGGTGATGGATCAGGGGCGTCTGGTACAGCAGGGGACATTTGAAGAACTGATCGCGCACGATGGTGCGTTTGCCGATTTGGCGAAACGGCAGTTGGTTTAGGTCTGTCGGTTACAACAGGGAGAATTGGGATGCGGAAGGTTCTAGTGATTTTGGGTCAGCTGAGCGATGCAGACGCCGAATGGATGGCACGCACCGGTGCCAAACGAACGGTCACCGACGGTATCGCCATTATCAATGAAGGTGTATGCAGTGCAAATCTGTACATTTTGTTGCAGGGAAAATTACGCATCGAGGATTCCCGGATTGGAACCATCGCAACGCTTGGCACAGGAGAAATTGTAGGTGAAATGTCATTTGTTGACAATTCGCCGCCGTCGGCCAGCGTGGTTGCACACGGCGATTGCATCGTCCTGGAATTGACGCATGGCGAACTGGAAAAACGAATTTCCTTGGACCCGGGGTTTGGTCTGCGTCTTTACAAGGCATTATGTTTTTTCCTGGCAGACCGGTTGCGTGGCACGGTTCGGCGATTCGGATACGGTGAAAGCAGTCAACTGGATTCAGATGAGGTTCTGGAAGATGAACTCGATGAAAACTTGCTTGATTCGGTTTCGGTGGCTGGCGAACGATTTGACCGGATGCTGAAACAACTTGCCTCGGCAAAGTCAGAATGAGAACGCGTCGGCTATGAGACGACCTGGCATCGGTGTCAACCATCCCGTCTCAAACATCGTTGATGCATTACGATGGTGCGTCGCCCAAAAACCGGACGCCACTGCATTCACATTTCTCATTGATGGCGAAAGCAAAACTGAAACACTGAGTTATGCGGAACTGGATGCACAGGCGCGAAACATCGCCGCGATGATACGCCTCCGCGTGCCTCTGGCCACCCGCGTCCTGATTTTGCAGGAACCGGGGATTGATTTCGTCGTCAGCCTGTATGCCTGTTTTTATGCCGGGGTTGCTGCAATTCCGGCACCACCACCCGCCGCCCGCATCCACAGTCGTTCTGCGCGGCGATTTGCACGTCTGGTCCAGGACGCTGTTCCTGACGTGATTTTGACGCATCCTGATCTTGTCGCAAAAATGCAGTGGTTTGCCCATTCACAGGCGGGTCTGTCGAACCTCGCATGGGTTTCAACGGATCGCCAATCCGATCCGGATTCGAAGATGTCCGAGCTGCCTCCGATCCAGATGACAGATCTCGCATTGATACAATATACGTCCGGGTCAACCGGTGACCCCAAGGGTGTAGCCGTCAGTCATGGCAATCTGGCGGCGGACCTTGCGGCGATTGCGCGGAAATTCGGTCTTTCGGAATCCAGTGTTGTTGTGAACTGGTTGCCGCCATTTCATGACATGGGACTGATCGGCGGCATTATCGAGGCTGTTTGGGCCGGATACCATGTGGTTCTGATGGACCCCCGACATTTTTTGCAGCGCCCGCTCCGCTGGTTGCATGCCATTGACCGATTCGGTGGCAATGTTAGTGGAGGTGCCAATTTTGCCTATGAATTGTGTGTTAATGCGGTAAAGAGTTTGCCTGTCGCCGATCTGGATCTTTCAAAGTGGCGTCTTGCCTACAGCGGAGCCGAACCTGTCCGTCCCGCAACACTGCGCCGCTTCACGGAGACGTTCGCGATAAATGGTTTTCAGCGTAGTGCCTTCTATCCCTGTTATGGTCTGGCGGAAGCGACCCTGATGGCGGCGGGGCCGGACTCTGAAGCGGAGCGACCTCGCTTGCTGCAGGTTTCGGCGGAGGCGTTGATGCATGGACGGGTGGCTCCCGTCACCATTCGACACGAACAGACAGCACAAACGAGTATCCGTGAACTGGTAAGTAGCGGTAGCGCTTGCCAGGATACCAAGATTATCATCGTTGACCCCGCCTCCGAACAGGTTGTTGCAGACGGCCAGGTCGGCGAAATCTGGCTGTCAGGCTCCATTGTTACGCACGGCTACTGGGAGATGTCGTCCCGCAGTGTCGTGTCCAATATGCGGCTCCTTGCCGGTGATCAGCAGGCGCGGTTTCTGGCGACGGGAGATATGGGGTTTCTGTTGAACGACGAGTTGTATGTCACCGGCAGAATCAAGGACCTGATTATTATCCGTGGCAAAAATCATACGCCGTCCGATATTGAAGAAGTTGTCGGAACCAGCCATCCGGCGCTGTTGCCGGACGGGTCAGCCGCATTTTCCACGGACATTGAAGAGGACGAACGACTGATCATCGCGTGCGAGGTGCGGCGTGAGGCCTGTCGCTCCGCAAATCATACAGGAATCATGTCGGAAATCCGACGGCAGGTTTCAGAAAATTCAGGAATCCTTTGCCACGATATTGTATTGCTGAAACCGGGAACCCTCCCCCGGACGACCAGCGGCAAGTTACAGCGTCATGCCTGTCGTCAAGCCTATGTCGATCAATCATGGGACGTTCTGGCTCGCCAACAAACGTCAGGCCCATTGCCGGTCGAATTTGCGAAACAGGAAAATCTGGGATTTGTGAATGCATCACCGGCAGACCGGATGCGTAATGTTACCTCTTATCTGTGCCACCGAGTCGTGGGCCTGACGACACTGCCCGCCGCATTTGTGACGCCTGATTCCCGACTGCATGCGACGGGACTGGATTCCCTTAAACGTATCGAATTCGGACTGCTGATTGAACACGAACTGGAAATCATTTTAACCGCTGGTCTGCTGGAGCGGGACGTAACAATCCGTGAACTGGCTGCCCTGATCCGCGCAGAAGAGAAGCGGTCCGACATAGTGCCGTCGGCGTACGAGGTGACGGAAAACGCCTCGTCGGGATCAATGGTCCCGCTGGCACCAATGCAGAATTCCTTTTTGTCCGCGGGTGTGGAAAAACCGGAGGAATTTATTGAAACCGTCTTGTTTCGGATACCGGCGGAACTGAACGTTAGCGCTCTGGAGCGAACATTGAAGGCCCTCGACCAGTATCATGACGCCTTTGCCCTGCGGTTTCATCATGAAGAAGGCGTCTGGAGACAATATTATGGAACGCCGGATGCCGGTATTGCATTTTCGCGGATTGATGCGCGCACGACCCAGCGACAAGCGTTTGCCAAATTGCGTGAACAGGCGCTCATGCAAATGAAATCGGCAATCAATCTGACGACGGGCCCATTGGCCGATGCGATATTGCTGGATCGTGGATCGAAGGGTGGTGTCCTGATGATCGGTTTTCACCATCTGGTCATCGATGCGGTGTCTCTGTCGATCTGGGTAACGCAGTTTCAGTATGCCTACCAACGGGCCTGTCAAGGATTTGCCCCGCTGCCAGACCGGGGCCGGCCGCGATTTGGTCCATGGTTGCGCGATTTACATCAATATGCCTGTTCTGAAACTGTCTCCCGGCAGGTTGCTTATTGGCAGAAAGTTTGTGGTTCGGTCAATTTGCAACAACGGGAATGTATCACCCTTGAGGACGCTCCCGTCGACAGGCACCGACAGTGGCGGATGACCGGGAAGTCGACGCTCTCGCCTGTTCCAAATATGCGACTTATGGCGAAATTTCAGACAGGCCTGGAACGCAATTGCCTGTTTCTTGCGGCGCTGGGGTGGGCATGGAGGCGTGAAACGGGTGAGGAAAGTCTGCTGGTCAAACTGGAAAACCATGGACGCTTGCCACTTTCCAGGAACGATCCGGTTTCGACCGTAGGCTGGTTTACAAGCCAGTACCCTGTACGAATTGAGTTGAAGGAAAACTGTACGCCGGACGCATTTTTTTGCGCCGTGCAGGAGGTCTTCCAGGCTGTGCCGGATCTCGGGGTTGGATACGGGCTGCTGTCCGAGGGTGCCGCAGGAGCCGATAATCAGGCCGATTTGATGGCGTTGCAAAAACCCGGTATCTCGTTGCAATATCGAAGCAACATCGACGACGCATTCAGAAAAGATGTACCGTTTCCGGTCATCGGGATCATCCATGATACCGTTATCTGGCAGGAGGCGGCGTGCCGCAGCCGTGATCAGGTTAAATTGCATTTGGGTGTTGAGGTCGGGAAATATGGCCTGCAGTGGTATTTCAGTGCAGGCCCCTCAATTGACGAGGGTATAACGGAGAGATTGCTACAAAGCATTCAGGATTTTCTGATGGCCCTCATCGAAGATGGCAACTCTTGACAGACACGTGTACCTCCGGAATCCCGTATTTGAACAATTCCGCATGACGGAAAACAGGGCCCGAATATCAGATTGATGAGAACATTAGACAAGTCGGACCGCCGGAAGTTCTCTAACTTATTGATATCCTCGCAAAGCCACGTTCGCGAATGAACCTATTCGCTCCGGTTTTGCTCTAGCGGATCAGCCACACCAAAATAAGGCCGGCAGCGAGAGCGACCACCATGTACCAGAGCCCCGGATGCCAGGCGGGCAGCATGTCAGGAATATCTCGTACAACGGGGCCTTGATACCGTGCCAGTGCTCTGGCGCGAAAAATTTGTCGTGTGCGGTTTTCGGGCGGAATTTTCACAGGTTTTCTCCTTCGACCCGCCGTTCGCGGCGGATGAGTTCCAGCAAATGTTGTTGCGACATCAAATCAGCGGGCGGCCCGGACCAGACCATGTTGCCCTGATCCAACACATGCACACGGTCGGCAACTAGAATGGCGCTTTCGCGATGCGTCACGAGAATGCAGGTAATCCCGAGATTTCGTATATTTTCCAGAATCCGGGTCTGTCGATCTTCCTCGATCGCATTGGTTGCTTCATCCAGAATCAGGACCGACGGTCGACGCAGTAATTGTCGGGCAATCAACAGGCGTTGTTCCTGACCGGTTGAAATGACGTCGCGTTCAACGATGGTTTGAATGCCCATGGGCATGGCAAGGACATCGTCAGTCAGTGTAGCCAATTCCAGTGCCTGCCAGACTTCGCTCAGACCGGCGGATGCCATGCCCAGGACCTGACTGCGAAGTGTGCCGGCGGTTTCAACCCGGTCATCCTGCTGAACGACACCGACCCGGCGCCGCCAGGTCAGAACATCGATATCGCGCAAATCCTTGCCGCCAACCGAAACCTTTCCGTGGGATGGCTGATCGAACCCCAGCAACATGCGGATTAAAGTTGATTTTCCACCGCCCGAAGGACCAACAATTGCGACGATTTCGCCGGGCTGAACGGAGAGAGAAATATCCGATAGTGCCGGTTGTGACGTGCCTTCATAACTGAACCGGACATGGCTTGTTGAAAGCGTATCTTCCGTTGGAAGATCCGGATTTCGAGGTTCCAGCGGTGCCGCCAGCAATAATTGTAAATCCGGGAGATGGCGTCCGATTCGGATAGTGGCCGCCACTGCTAACCCCAGGCCATGCGCCGCCTGCAGCAATATCCAGAATACCAGAAAAATGACGGACATATGCCACAGCGCCAACGGTACGTGGACGAGACCTGTCGCCATGACCGTGGGCAACAGTGTTATGGCAATCCAGAGATAAGCATCGCTAAGCAGTGATTGAACCGACGTCAGGCAGTTGATCCGGTATTCCACGTTCTTTTCGTCACTGTAGCGATGATGCCAGAAACGGGTGGCGGGGGCGATGGCCCCAAACACCTGTAGGCGAGCAATGCCGCGCAACATGTCAAACAGAAAGCGTCGCGCTTTCACGCGATGACGTCCGGATTTTACGCGAAGGGGGGTTATCGGGATTTCGAATGCTGCTGGCAGAATCACTGCCGGAATGAGCATTAGGCCTGTGCTGACGGCAATCCGCACACTGATCACAGAGAGCAGAGCCAAACCAACCAAAGTCGTTGCGAGATCAAAAAACAGCCGGACATTTCCTTCCCGGATATTTTCATATATGCGCGGTAGCGTCGATAGCATGCGTGCGAGATCTTCGGGAAGCGTTGTACGAACGAAGGCAGGTCGAAGGCGGATCAGGCGTTGGACAAGTTCCACCATTGCAGATAACTGTATCTGCCCTTCTACGCGTATCAGGGATATCCTGCGTGCGGTTTCAAGCAATCCGACAATGCCGAGAACAGAGACAAAACTGAACGATATCCGCAAGACAAGGTCAAACGATATTGGTTCAGGATTACTTCCAAGCAGCAGAAACAATGCTGCTGGAACGACCAGAACAACGCTGGCAAGCCCCAGACTTGCGGCGGCACTGCGCCAAATATCGGGAATTGCTTTCCGCAAACCCCGATGAAACAGATGGCGGATGCTTGAGTTGTTCAGGTCGTGTAGTGGATATGTCCGATAGGCGTTCCGTTCCATGATGTCGGATGACGCTTTTGTAGCTGTCAGGACACGACCATCTGGAAGCGCGCGAAGCTGATAGCCCTGATAACAGGGTTGCAATTGGACGGGTGTATGATCCATGGTTTTGAACCCGAGTAGCGGTGAACTGGAACAATTCCACCAGTCGCTGACAACAAAATTGACGCGTCTGGCATACAAGCCGAAAGTTCTTGCCAGATCAGTCACCTTCGTGGCAATGGCCGGGTCCGTCGTCTGCCGCACATGCGCCACCTCAATTCCTGCCGATTTGCACCATGCCAGAAAGGTGTCTGGCAAAATGGCAGGATCCGTTGCCGGGTCGTCATATTCTGTCGGTATCGAGCGTAGCGGGTCATTGCCCGCGCCCTTCATGGCGGGCGGACTTGCCCGGTCAGAGGGCGTCGCTGAAAGCTTTCCGTCGCGAAAGTGGAGGGTTCGGTCGCAGGCCTCCAGCGTTGACGCGCGGTGACTGATTATGACCACTCCGCATCCGCGTCGGCGCATGGCCGCCCGCAGACGAATCTCCAGGGCGGGATCAAGTGCATCAAGCGCTTCGTCAAGAATAAGGACCGAAGGGTTATGCAGCAGAGCCCGCGCAATTTCCAATCGCTGGCGTTGGCCTCCGCTAAAATTCCGCCCGTAGGCAGTGACCGGGCCGTCAAGGCCGCCGGGGCGGGATGCCAGCACGTCGTCCATACAGGCGTCCCGGAGCGCGTCGCGTACATTTTGTCCCGGGTAGTTGTCCTGCCACAGGTACAGGTTCTCCCGTACCGTTCCTTCGAAGAAGAATGGTGACTTGTTGATCCACGCGACAAGGGTATGAGAGCGACTGCCGGATGTGTTGGCGTGCCCGCCGTTAGCCATTGTCTGAACAGAGCCGGACCGCGGTTGATGCAGATTGGCAGCCAGTTCGCCAAATGTTGATTTACCACCGCCGGAAGGTCCTGTGATCCCCACCTGTTCACCGCGCATCAGGTCAAAATCGACATCCCGCAGCAACCCGGGGCGGGCTAGTGAATGACCGAAAACGACCGAGCGCATTTGCAGGCAGATCTGGGTTTGATCCGAGATATCCTGATCGCTAGCTCCGGCAACTGGCGGATCGGTCTTGGGGTCGGGTTGTTTCGGCACGTCCGCCTGACGTGCAAGTAAATTCCGGAGCACGTCAAGTTTCCCCTGCACCGTCGGCCATGGCCGGACTGAGGTCACCAGCGCACCGGCCAGAATAAAAAGGCTGAACAGGTCAGCGACCATCAATGTGCCGGTGGTCAGTCCTGTTGCGCCCAGCAAAAATGTTGTGCCGAGAACCGCCCAGGACATCACGGCCGCCGCGACGCCGGCTCCGGTTTGTCCGACGGAAAATTTCTGATAGGAACGCGCTGCCGTCGCATCGGCTGCCAGACCGGCACAGACAAAGTCATGGTCCATCCCGGCGATTTTGGATTCTTCAATGCTGATAACGTTACCAGTCAATGTCTGAAAATCAGCATTATCGTGATTGCTGATTCCGCCATCATCACGTTCCTGCCACCGAAAGATTGCCACCAAACTCAAGCCATACAGAACGGTCTCAATGAGGAGAGCTCCGCCGATCGTCGCATCGGTGAACATTAAAGCAAGCAGCAGCACAATAGTCGGTGGCAAAGTCAACAACACCGGAAGAAAGTTCCGGAAAAGCATTTGTGCGATCAGGTCGGTATTGTATACGGTCTTGCGCAGCTCGCTTGGTAGCCGGTACGACAGATAAGCAAAAGGCTGGCCGAGAATAGCGGACAGGGTTCTGTCGGCCTGTTCAACGCAAAATCGGCGCTGTATCCGGTTCAGGCTGAAATTCTGGGCGCCGTAGAAGATCAGGCGCAGACCGATGGCAACCCCCGAAAACAAAAGTATCTGCCCCGACGATAACAGTTCGCGGTTGAATAACGTATGTGTCACTGATTCGCCGATGACGGGCGCGAGGATCACCAGCGGGATGGCAACCAGCAGGCTGGATACAACAGCCAGAGCCAGGTTGAGCTTGGACGGCAATGAAGACTGTTGCCACATGTCTCGGACAGGTGTTGCGGGTTGCCCGCCGGGTCGAAATGTTTCTCCCGGACGAAGGGTAATGACGATGCCGGTGAACGTTTCATCAAATAATTCCAATGGAATACGATTTCGTCCGAGGGCCGGGTCATTGACCAGAACATGGTCCGCGGTCATTCCTTCCACGACGACAAAATGTATGAAATTGGCGTGCACGACAAACGGAAATGCGTGTCGACGAAGACCGATTGTTTCGCTGCGGAAGGCGGTGCAATTCAACCCAAAATGGCGACCACAGCGAAGAATATCAGCTGCGTTCAGGCAGTCGCGGGAGACTCCCGTCAGGGTTCGAATCGTTTCGATCGAAACGATGCGACCATAGTACGCCAGTATCATCGCAAGTGCGGCAACACCGCATTCTGTGGTTTGATATTGCAAGCGGGTCGGAACCCGTCGGGACGTCCAGCGACCCCGCATGTTGTCAGCTAGTCGACCAATGCGATGTATCAGGAAATTTGACATAATACGATCTGTTCCGGGAAATGGGGAAAATCGACCCTTCCCGTCAGGTCGAAGGTTGCAGGGTTCGTTGATGAAAACGGGCCGCGATGCCCCAAGGCTACCGGCAGATATCCTAGTTGTACCACCTGTCAATATCAAAACATACATCGGGATTGGGCAGTGACCACTCCCCGTGCATGTTTCTGTAGAATATTCAATAAACAGGAAGCAGAATACGCGAACCACGCATCTAACCTGTTATATGAGAATCCAAAATCAGTTGCTTCAGCATCCCGCGTGTCGATTTACCTGTCTGATTCCGTGTGTAATCAATCAAGAAGGGATTTCAGACGTAGCAGCGCTATCTGATGAACCTGGGACAGGGCTTCCTGAAATTCTGTCGCGGGGTCGTTTTTGATTCGACTGCGAAAGTTGCCGAGGATTGCCTGCACCGTTTGCCCTCTAACGGCAAGGATATAGGGAAACCCGAACAGTGATCTGTAACGGGCGTTGCAGGCCTTCAATTCCGAGAGTTCGTCGACAGAACATTCGTCGAGACCCGCACTTGCCTGCTCGGCCTCAGATTCAGTGGTAAGTTTTTGTTGAATCGCACGTTTTCCGGCAAGGTCCGGATGGGCGCACAGCAAACGGAGTTGAGGTTCGCGACCAGCCAGGTCAACAATGTCGATCATGGCGGCATGAAGTCCGGCTGCGGCATCTTCTCTAGGGGTCAAGCCCCGGTCCCATGTTGATTCGGCAATCCAGATAGAATGTTCGTAGACGCCGCCAAAGCGGTTGACGAAGGTCTTCCGGTCCAAAGCGCTAACCGGGCTCATACCTTGGCCACATCCGGGGCTGGATGATGATGTCGCCAATGCCTCGCAATATCGATGCGCCGGCAAAACCATACGTCGGCGCGGGATTTGGCATGGTGGATGAATTTCTCGAGGGCGCGTAAACGACCCGGGCGCCCGGCCAGTCGGCAATGCAAGCCGATTGACATCATCCTGGGAACACGCTCGCTTTCGCTATAGAGCGTATCGAACGCATCACACAGATAAGCAAAGAACTGATCGCCGGAATTAAATCCTTGTGGCGACGCAAACCGCATATCGTTGTTGTCCAGTGTATAGGGAACGATTAAGTGGGGTGAATTTTCGATCCGGGACCAGAACGGCAGATCATCACTGTAGTCATCCGCGTCGTATAAAAATCCGCCCTCCGCGGCGATTAGTCGCCGGGTATTGGTGCTGGTGCGCCCGGTATACCAGCCAAGCGGTCGTTCGCCGGTTATTCGACGGAAGATGTCGATCGCCCTTTCCATATGCTCCTTTTCGATATGGACCGGAACGTTGCGATAATCTATCCACCGGTATCCGTGTGAACATATTTCGTGTCCGGCCTTCAGGGCCACATCTGCAACCAACGGGTTTCGCTGTAAGGCCATGGCCACGGCAAAAACCGTTAGTGGCAGGCATTCGCGATCAAACAGGTCGAGCAGACGCCAAACTCCGACACGACTACCATATTCGTATATTGATTCCATGCTCATATGCCGTTCACCAGGCCATGGCGTGGCGCCGACGATCTCTGATAGAAATGCTTCCGACCCGTCATCGCCGTGCAGAAGGCAGTTTTCGCCTCCTTCTTCGTAATTCAAGACAAATTGAACAGCCAGACGCGCATTGCCTGGCCAATCGGCATGGGGGGGATGCTGATCATAACCAATGAGGTCACGCGGATATGAAGGGTCGTATTGCATCGAATTCCTGTCAATCGCTCGGGCAGTTGGCCAGATTACAAATATATGGTTCCCAATTCTCGTGTAATACCGACTATATTATCAAAATTAATTTGAAAGTGTTTAGTTGCGCCATCACTTCTAATGCCGATGACGAGCATGTCACACTACCGTCATACGTCACAGGAACCATGAATGGCAATGCCTTGGCCGGAGCTTTGAAAAAGAAGGACGGCGTAACAATAGTGCAAGGAGGATGCGTTGGGCCGGTTAAGTACGCATGTTCTTGATACAGGTGCAGGGTTACCAGCCGCAGGCGTTTGCTGGACATTGTACCGGATTGACGGAGGCCGCCGGGATCGTCTGTGTGGGGGCGTGACCAACCAGGATGGGCGGACCGATGCGCCGTTGCTGGCAGGATCGTCGGTCGCGACTGGAACCTATGAATTACTGTTTGAAGTAGGTGAGTATTTCAAGGCCCGGGGGGTGACGCTGACAGATCCTCCATTTCTTGACCTTGTCCCGGTCCGATTTGCAATTTCCGATTCATCGCAAAATTATCACGTCCCGCTTTTGGTTTCCCCGTATGGTTATTCCACCTATCGCGGCAGCTGACAGAGGGTTTTTAACTCAAGATATAGTCTTCTGCAGAAAGAAAATCTCAAGTTAACCGGGAGAAGGCAGTGGCCTCAAGAAATACGACTGGAACATCTGCGCGGCAGGGAGGGTCTGTGTTTACTGCGATGCGGTCAGTTCCAGTAGGTCTCAATTTGAAATCACGGCAGGAACGTGGAGACAAACGGGCTGAAGAAATTTCTCCCGGTTTTCTGGTCACCAGCGTGATTGCCCTGTCCAATAATGAACATTTTGACAGGTATTCTGAGCGAGAATTTGTTTGCGGGTTGGATTCAGATTGATGACAGGCCAGCGCATGCAAGACAAAAACGTGAATATGGAGGCGCATACGCAAACTGGACAGGGCCGGAAAACCGTTCGTTTTTTGCTTGGCTGGGACGCGATTGAGGTATCCGTCCAGGATACCCATCAGACGGTGCTGCAATATTTGCGTAATACGGCCCGATTGTGTGGCACAAAGGAGGGCTGTGCAGAAGGCGATTGCGGTGCCTGTTCTGTCATGATCGGTGAGTGGGTCGACGGGGTGGTATCATACCGGACGCTCAACAGTTGCATTCTGTTTCTCACCGGCCTCGACGGTAAGCAGGTCCTGACCATTGAACACGTCTCGGTCGAAGGACTGCATCCCGTGCAGGCGGCGATGGTTGAATTTCATGGCTCGCAGTGCGGATTTTGTACGCCCGGAATTGTGATGTCTCTTGTTGCCCACCATCTGAACCAGGGAGGATTGGAGCGGGTTGATATCGACGATTCCCTGGCGGGTAACCTGTGCCGTTGCACCGGATATGGTCCGATCATCAGTGCGGCGAAAAGCGCAATGGGAAAATCGATCAATAGCGAGTTGGAAAACTGTTTCTCACGCGCCCGCCAACAACTTGAATCATGGGCGGATGAAGACAGTCCGCTGTTGATAGTGACCACCGATGACACGTATTTCTCGCCAAAAACACAAGCGCAACTGAGCCGGTTTCTTGGCGTTCATCCCGGTTCGACGATCGTTGCCGGTGCGACTGATGTCGGACTGTGGATTACCAAACATGGTCGGCGGCTGTCGTCAATTGTGTCATTGGGTGCTGTTCGAGACTTTACCGGCATTGTCGAAACAGATACGCACATCGAGATCGGTGCAAACGTAACCTACGCTCAGGCCGAGCAGGTGTTCTCCGGACTGTCAACGAGTCTGGGCGGGCTGGTTCGCCGGATTGGAGGGCGGCAGATTCGAAACAGCGGTACTGTCTGCGGTAATATCGCCAACGGTTCACCTGTTGGGGACCTGCCGCCGGTGTTCATGGCACTGGGTTCGTTGTTGACATTGAACAGTTCGCAGGGGCAACGATCCTTGCCGATAGAAGAATATTTTATAGCGTATGGCGAACAGGATCGCCGATCGGGTGAATATGTCGCCAGCGTGAAAATTCAGAAACCGGTCGGGACGTTTCGCTGTTACAAGGTTTCCAAGCGATTTGATCAGGACATATCGTCGGTTCTGGGAGCGTTTCAAATCGAGATACATGCCGGTAAGGTCGTATCCGCGAGAATTGCATTCGGCGGAATGGCGGGAATCCCGCAGAGGGCCCGTGGCTGCGAGGTGGCCCTGACAGGGGCTGAATGGAACGCTCGTACGATTGATCGGGCGAAGTCGGCGCTGGATCGGGATTTCCAGCCATTGACAGATGCGCGGGCGACGCAAGCCTATCGGCAACTGGTCGCCAGGAATCTGCTGGAACGTTTCTATCTGGAACAGCAATCCCCGGATCTGGTGACGCAGTTGTCGGACCGGTCAGCGATAGAGCTGTTCCATGCATAGCGCCCGCGCAGAGAAAGACCGTATCGTTGGCGGTATTGCGAACCGGCTGAGCCACGACAGCGCAGTGAATCACGTGACCGGAGGGTCCGTCTACGTGGACGATATTCGAGAACCCAGCGGCACATTGCACGTTGCGCCGGGCGCTGCGGACTTTGCCTGCGGCACCATTACGGGGATCGATCTGGCGGCGATATTACGGGCGCCGGGTGTGGTGACTGTCCTGACGGCGGCAGATATTCCGGGAATCAACGATTTCAGTCCGACCCATTCAGGAGATGATCCGGTACTGGCGAGCGACGCCATATGCTATTTTGGGCAACCCGTGTTCGCTGTCGTGGCCGAAACCTTTGAGCAGGCGCGGGCGGCAGTACGATTGGCCAAAATCAATGGGCAGGCCGAAAAACCGATACTGTCAATCGATGAGGCGTTGGCGCACGACAGTTACATCAGCGAAACCCATGTCATGGCGCGCGGCGACCTGTCGATGGCAATGACCCGTGCGCCTTACCGATTGTCGGGCTGTCTGGAAATTGGTGGTCAGGATCATTTTTATCTGGAAGGACAGGTTGCGCTGGCGATTCCCATGGAGGACGGGGATATTTATCTGCATTCTTCGACACAACATCCGTCAGAAGTTCAGCACAATGTCGCTCATATTCTCGGATTGCCAGCCCATTCAGTGACAGTGGAAGTCCGGCGAATGGGCGGCGGTTTTGGCGGCAAGGAAAGCCAGCCAACCCAGTGGGCGGCTTTGGCAGCCCTGGCTGCGCGAAAGACCGGCCGGCCTGCGAAGTGTCGTCTCGACCGGGACGATGATATGACGATGACCGGTAAACGTCACGAAATGCGTGGAAACTGGTCGGTCGGGTTTGATGAGACAGGGCGTATTCTGGCGGCGGACGTGGATATGATGACGCGGTGCGGATACTCGAAAGACCTGTCTGATGCAATCAGTGACCGGGCCATGTTCCATTTTGACAATGCCTACTATCTGGACGCTGTACGTATTTCTTGTGCCCGCCTGAAGACAAATACGGTGTCCAACACAGCGTTCCGTGGATTCGGTGGGCCGCAAGGCATGATGGTTGGTGAACGGATGATCGAAGCGATCGCCCGAGCCCTGGGAAAGGACCCGCTGGAAATCCGTCGTCTGAATTTCTACGGGCCGGAACCGCGGGATGTCACACCGTATCACATGACCGTTGAGGACTTCGTGCTGGGTGATCTGATTGATGAACTTGCAGACCAGTCAGACTATCTGCATCGGCGGCAGGACATACTGAAATTCAATACGGAAAACCCGGTTCTGAAAAAAGGGATCGCCCTGACACCTGTCAAATTCGGCATATCGTTTACCACGACATTTCTCAATCAGGCCGGTGCTCTGATTCATGTCTACAAGGACGGCAGCATTTACCTGAACCATGGCGGTACGGAAATGGGGCAGGGATTGTTCATGAAAGTGGCGCAGATTGTTGCTGAAGAATTCCAGGTCGATGTCGAACGAATCAAGATTTCTGCGACCAATACCGGCAAGGTTCCCAATACGTCCGCCACAGCAGCCTCTTCCGGTACGGACATGAATGGAATGGCAGCGCAGGCGGCCGCACGGACCATCAAGCGTCGTCTGACGGCGTTTGCCGCGCAGGAATTTGATTGTACCGACAGTGACGTGGAATTTCTGCCCAATCGGGTACGTATCGGCAATCACGTTCTGACCTTTGACGAATTGGTATATCGCGCATACCTCAACCGGGTTCAGTTGTCGGCAACCGGGTTTTATCGCACACCCAAAATCCGGTATGATCGGGACAGCGCCGCCGGCCGACCGTTTTATTATTTCGCCTATGGCGCCGCCGTTTCGGAAGTTGTCATCGATACCCTGACGGGCGAGAGCAGAGTTCTGCGGGTCGACATTTTACATGATGTTGGAAAGTCCCTGAACCCGGCCGTTGATCTGGGGCAAATTGAAGGCGGTTTCATTCAGGGCATGGGCTGGTTGACGTCGGAAGAGTTATGGTGGAATGACGAGGGACGTCTGATGACTCACGCCCCGTCAACCTATAAGATTCCGACCTGCGGCGACCGCCCGGATGATTTCAGAATGACTATCTGGCAGAAGGGAAAAAATGTTGAAAACACCATTCATCGGTCAAAGGCAGTTGGTGAACCGCCATTGATGCTGGCGATTTCGGTATTTCACGCCATTTCCGATGCACTGTCGAGCCTTTGCGATTATGCAGTTGTACCGGATCTCGACGCGCCAGCAACGCCGGAACGCATTTTGATCGCCGCCGAAAAAATAAAAAATCGGGCGGTGTCATGAGCGCGGCAAATTTCATTTTCAATCCGTTCGCCCCCGGCCCTGCCGACTGGCTTGATACGGCTGCCGCAATTGCACGTTCGGGTGACCGGTGTGTTTTGATATTTGTTGCCCGGCACCTGGGTTCGACGCCACGCGAGACGGGGACCTGGGCATTGGTCAGTGATCGGCAGTGCCTTGGAACTTTGGGTGGTGGAGATATTGAGCGGATTGCAATCGGAGAGGCGCGCGATCTGTTGGCCGGGCGAAAGGATTGGGCCCGCACGCTTGAGGAGTTCCGACTGGGTCCTGAATTGGGACAATGTTGCGGTGGAACGATGACGGCCGTATTCGAACCAGTTGATCAGGGCTCGGTGGAATGGCTGGCTCAGGCTGATTTGCAGCGGAGGCAGGGATATGTCCTTTTCCCGGTATCGGAAGGTGAATCCCGACCGCGCGTCATGCAGGGGAACGTTCCGGAGAACCTGACGAACTTTGGCAGGTTGCATGTTCAGCCGCTGGCCGATGCAAGACCTCGTATCGCCTTATATGGCTGTGGGCATGTGGGGCGGGCGTTCGTGATTATGGCAACACAATTGCCGGTGCGTCTGGACGTTATTGACGAACGGCCGGAAGCCCTGGCACATATTTCATATGCGCCAAATGTGCGTGCCCTGCATCGTGATAACCCGGTCTCCCATGCCCGCCAGCTTGCGGATACGGATGGCGTCCTGATTATGACCCACAACCATGCACTCGATTTCCGGCTCTGTCAGATGGTTCTGGAAAATAATGAAATTTCCTACATCGGGCTGATTGGCAGCCTGAGCAAGGCAGCCCGTTTCCGCAGCGCGCTCCGACACGGTGGATTTTCTTCCGATATGGTTGCCAGACTGACCTGTCCGATTGGTTCAGGCAGCGTGGTCGGAAAAGAACCGGGTGTCATCGCCGTCGCAGGCTGGTCTGAAATTCTGCAGGTTTTGGGGGAGAATCGATCAAACGGACCGCATAAAGCGGAATTATTGGAAACCTGGAAAAGAGAGTCCTGATGGGCGAAAACGCTGAACAGCATTTGAAATTTATGGCGATGGCGGCCGGTGTGTCGCGTGAAAAAATGAACGCCGGATTTGGCGGGCCATTCGGGGCGGTGATTGTCAAGAACGGCAAGGTAATCGGAACCGGCTTCAATAGGGTTACGTCTGACAACGACCCGACGGCCCATGCGGAAGTGGTCGCCATCCGGAACGCCTGCCAGCAGATTGACGACTTCGATCTGGGTGGAGCGATCCTGTACACCAGTTGTGAACCGTGCCCGATGTGTCTGGCGGCGATTTATTGGGCGCGTCTTGACCGGGTTTATTACGCCAATTCGAGATGGGATGCGGCAAAGATTGGGTTTGACGATGCCGAGATATATGATGAAGTCGCGAAAGACATAAATGATCGTAAAATTCCCATGATTCATTTGCCTGATTCGGAAGCGGTCCAGGCATTCCGGGAATGGGAGCAAAAAGAAGACAAGGTCCGGTATTGACTCGGACCGGTAATGTGGAGGCCTTGCTAGGTTTCTGCAAACAACAGGGGGCGTAAACGTGGAATCATTGCTGGCGCTTCGGGCGCTGAGAAAGGAATTTCCCGGCTGCCTGGCCAATGATGACGTCGATCTGGATGTCCTACCCGGCGAAATTCATGCGCTTCTGGGTGAGAACGGCGCCGGGAAAAGCACCCTCGTTAAAATGATCTATGGAATCCTGAAACCAGATCGGGGAGTTATCACGTGGAATGGCTCAAACGTCCATATCGAGTCTCCTGCCATGGCCCGGGCGATGGGAGTCGGCATGGTATTTCAGCATTTTTCCCTTTTCGAGGCGTTGACCGTATCTGAAAACATCTCTCTCGGTATTCCCAGGGAACTGACCGGGTCCGGACTGGATGAACGAATTGTCGCTGTTTCAACGTCATACGGTCTGCCGCTTGACCCACGCCGTGAGGTCCACTCCCTGTCGGTCGGTGAACGCCAGCGGATCGAGATTGTCCGCTGTCTGCTGCAAAATCCGAAATTGCTGATCATGGATGAACCAACCTCTGTCCTGACCCCACAGGAAGCAGACAAGTTGTTTGAAACGCTGAAGCGACTATCGTCGGAAGGCATCGCGATCCTGTATATTTCACATCGTCTCGATGAAATCAGAAGGCTTTGTGACAAGGCTACCATCCTGCGTCTGGGCAAGGTCGTATCGGATTGCGACCCAGCGAAGGAAACCGCTCGCAGTCTGGCGGAAATGATGATGGGTTCCGACCTCGCCATACCTGAAAAAAATCGGCAAACCGAACCTGGCCCAGTGCGCTTCAAGGTGGCCGGTCTGTCGGCAGTGCCACCCCATCCGTTCGGTGTTAGTCTGAAAGACATTACCTTTGAACTGCGCGACGGCGAAATATTGGGAGTTGCCGGGCTGGCCGGAAATGGACAGGCTGAACTGATGGATATGTTGAGCGGTGAGGGAATATCCGGACAGTCCAACGTAATTTTTATGGAAGAGACCGACGTCGGTTTGCTGGGGCCGCGTTCGCGCCGTGAATTGGGGCTCGGGTTCGTTCCGGAAGAGCGGCTGGGGCACGGCGCAGTGCCGGACATGACCCTGTGGGAAAATGGTTTTCTCAGCGCCATGGGGCGACAAAAATTGACGTGTAAGGGTTTCATTCGTATTCAAATGGCCCGAGAGTTTGCTAATTCTGTTGTCCGTCGCTTTAACGTAAAAACCGCTGGGGTTGACCACAATGCATCCAGTCTGTCGGGCGGCAATCTGCAAAAATTTATAATGGGGCGGGAAATAGAGCAAAACCCGCGAGTTCTGATCGTACTGCAACCGACCTGGGGCGTTGATGCCGGGTCGGCGGCGGCAATCCATCAGGAATTGTTGAACTTGGCGTCGCACGGCACTGCCGTGATGATCATTTCTCAGGATATTGATGAATTGTTTGCTGTATCCGATCGGATTGCGGTCATGTGCGAAGGAGCGTTGTCTGAATCCACCCTGACATCGGATACAACCACCGAACAGATTGGACTGATGATGAGCAGTTTACGCTATAGCGGGCAGATATCGGAAAGCGCCAGCGCATGAGAATAGAAGCGCGCACGGAAATTTCCCGAACAATGATCTATGTTGCACCCGTGCTGGCAATAAGTTTGACCATGATTGCCGGTTTTCTGTTGTTTGAAATTATGGGACGCGACCCTTTTCACGCGCTGTACATCTTTTTTGTCGCACCACTCTCTTCCATCGACGGGTGGTCTGAGCTATTGGTCAAGGCGACGCCGTTGATATTGATAGCTGTCGGGCTGTCATTCGGTTTTCGCGCCAATGTCTGGAACATTGGGGCTGAAGGGCAACTGACCATCGGAGCATTGTGTGGGGGTGGTTTGGCGCTTGCGTTTTACAATGTGGATTCAATTTTTCTGTTGCCGGGGATGCTGGCCGTCTCGGCACTTGGCGGCATGGCCTGGGCGGCCATTCCGGCGTTTCTCAAAACCCGCTATAACGCCAACGAAATTCTGACCAGCCTGATGCTGACTTATATCGGCCTGCTGGTTCTGAGCCTGCTTGTCCACGGCCCCATGAAAGACCCGGATGGCATGAATTTCCCTGAATCAAGAATATTCCACGATGCAGCAACCATGCCGGTCCTGATCGAGGGAACCCGACTGCATGCCGGATTTCTGATTACCATTGCATTCGTCGCCAGCGCCTGGATCATTTTCGGACGTCATCTGGTCGGCTTTCAAATACGGGTTATCGGGATGGCACCCAGGGCTGCGTCATTTGCCGGGTTTGCCAGAAACAGGATTGTCTGGCTTTCTTTCATGGTTGCCGGAGCCGCATCCGGTGTTGCGGGTATCGGCGAGGTGGCGGGACCGATTGGCCAGGTGGTTCCCGTCATTTCACCGGGATACGGATTTACTGCCATAATTGTTGCCTTTGTCGGGCGATTGCATCCGGTCGGCATTTTCTTTGCGGGACTTGTGATGGCACTGAGTTATCTTGGCGGTGAAAATGCGCAAATTGAAATTAACATGCCGAATGCTGTGACCGGTGTGTTTCAGGGGATGCTGTTGTTTTTCCTGCTGGCCAGTGACGTTTTGATCAAATACCGGATACGTCTGTCCTGAGGGAGGAGGGCTGAATATGGAAATGACGGATGTTCTGATTTCGGCAATTCTGACGATCATTACGGCGGCCACGCCGCTGGTATTTGCGGCGCTCGGGGAGCTGGTCGTGGAAAAGGCTGGCGTGCTGAACCTCGGCGTCGAAGGTATGATGATCGTGGGTGCGATTATGGCCTTTGCGACCGGTGTCACAACCGGCAGCGCGGTACTGGCCATTCTGGTGGGGGCATTGTCCGGTCTCCTGGTCTCGGCTGTTTTTGGGTTTCTGGTGCTGGTCCTGATGTCGAATCAGGTGGCGACCGGATTGGCCTTGACCATCTTCGGGCTCGGTCTGAGTGCACTGATCGGGCATGGTTTTGTGGGGATGACGTTTGCGGGTTTGCCCCGACTGGATTTACCGGTTTTGTCGAAGCTTGCAGTCGTCGGGCCGATTGTTTTCGGACAGGATGGCATGGTGTACCTCTCGGTTGTGATGACTCTCTCGGTGGCTCTGTTTCTCGGAAAATCGCGCGCGGGTCTGATTTTGCGGGCCGTCGGCGAAAGCCATGATGCCGCACACGCGATTGGATATTCCGTCGTCCGCATTCGTTTCGCCGCGATTATGTTTGGTGGCGCAATGGCGGGATTGGGTGGCGCATACCTGTCGCTGGCCTACACCCCGTTCTGGGCGGAAAATATGACGGCGGGAAGGGGGTGGATCGCTCTGGCCCTGGTTGTGTTTGCGGCCTGGCGACCCTGGCGAGCATTTTGTGGTGCTTATCTGTTTGGCGGCATTACGATCGTGCAACTTCATATTCAGGGAATTGGTCTGGCAATCCCCTCGCAATTCCTGTCTATGTTACCCTATCTGGTAACTATTTTTGTTCTTGTACTCATTTCACGGGGAAGTGTGCGACAACGCCTCAGCGCACCGGGGAGCCTCGGGAAAAATTTCTACGCCGCGTCATAAATGAGGCGTTTTTTTCAGATACAAAGGAGTGAATGATGTCTTACAGCAGGTTGATGAGAACAATTCGAAACGTTGTGGTCGGGGGCGTGGCTGCCCTTGCACTCACGACAGGGGTGCAGGCCGCCGATCCTCTTAAAGTCGGTTTCATTTATGTCGGGCCGGTTGGTGATCACGGCTGGTCCTACGAGCATGACCAGGCTCGTCTGGCGGTCGAAAAAGAATTTGGCGACAAGGTCAAAACGACGTTTGTTGAAAGCGTTCCGGAAGGTGCGGACGCGGAGCGTGTCATTACAAAACTGGCGAAAAGTGGCCATGATCTGATTTTCACGACCTCGTTCGGATATATGAATTCGACCCTGAAGGTCGCCAAGCGGTTCCCGAAAGTAAAATTTGAACATGCCACAGGATTCAAGCGCGCAAAAAACCTGTCAACTTATTCTGCACGATTTTATGAAGGCAGATATGTGGTTGGCCACCTCGCCGGTAAACTGTCAAAAACAAATGTACTGGGGTATGTCGCGTCCTTCCCGATTCCGGAAGTCATTCGCGGTATCAATGCGGTGACGCTGGCCGCGCGTAAAATAAATCCGAAAATTCAAGTCAAGGTCGTTTGGGTCAACTCCTGGTTTGACCCGGGCAAGGAAGCAGATGCTGCCAAGGCCCTGATCGATCAGGGCGCCGATGTCATCTTTCAGCACACGGATTCCCCGGCACCGATCCAGGTTGCCGAACAACGTGGTGTATGGGCTGTCGGACAGGCTTCAGACATGGCCAGCTACGGGCCGAAAGTTCATATGACGGCAATTATTGACAACTGGGCGCCTTACTATATTGCGCGCGTCAAAGCGGTAATGGACGGCACCTGGAAATCAACCGACACATGGGGGGGTATCAAGTCCGGCATGGTGAAAATCGGTGCCTTTAACAAGGCACTGCCGAAAGATGTGGTTGATCTGGCCCTGTCTGTCGAGAAAGGGATTTCAGATGGCTCCATTCTGCCCTTTGCCGGACCGATCAAGGATCAGTCCGGGAAGATTGTTGTTGCCGCTGGCAAGTCGGCGGATGATGGGATGCTGGCAAGCATGAATTTTTATGTTGAAGGCGTAGTTGGCAGTATTCCAAAATAAGGCTGCAATTCGATGCAAATTCAGACGGGGGGAGTAGGCGCTCCCTCCGTTTTTTGATGTTAAAAGCGCGGCAGAGGTGTTTATGAAATCCCTATGGATCAAGAACCCGCTGGCGATTTTCGCCGAAGACGCTGACGGTGGAATTGTTGTTATTGACGGCAAAATATCTGAGTTGGTCAGGTCGGACGACGTTCCCGCAACCGATGCAGTGTTTGACGCTTCCCGGCACGTGGTACTGCCCGGACTGATCAACACGCACCATCATTTCTATCAGAATCTGACCCGTGCCTATCGTCCTGCCCTGAACAAGGGGCTGTTTGAATGGTTGCGGGCACTTTACCCGGTATGGGCACGCCTGACACCTGAAATGCTGTCGGTAGCGACCGAGTTGGCGCTGACCGAATTGTTGGTGTCGGGTTGCACGACCTCGACGGATCACCACTATGTGTTTCCCGGCAACCTGGAAAACGGTATAGATATTCAGGTTGATGCTGCCCGGAAGGTTGGCCTTCGTGTCCTCCTGACGCGTGGCAGCATGGATTTGTCGGTTATGGATGGTGGCTTGCCGCCACCCAGTGTTGTACAGGACGCGGATACTATTCTGGCCGATAGCGATCGGCTTGTGGGCAAATACCACCAGGACGACGATGGCGCCTTTGTGCAGATCGCACTGGCACCGTGTTCGCCATTTTCCGTCACCAGGGAAGTGATGGTCGGTTCGGCGGATCTGGCGCGGAAACGGGGAATTCTGCTTCACACCCATTTGGCAGAAACGGTAGATGAAAACGAATTCTGCCAGCGCAAACTCAAGATGCGTCCGCTGGATTATCTGGAAGAATGTGGATGGCTGCAGGAACGGGTGTGGCTGGCACACGGTATTCATTTCACAGACGACGAACTGACTCGCATGGCGGCGGCAGATGTCGGCGTGTCCAGTTGTCCGCATTCCAATATGGCGCTCGGATCGGGAATTTGTCCGGCCTGCGACATGGACCAGCGGGGAATCGCCGTCGGAATTGGCGTTGACGGGTCGGCATCCAACGACGCATCAAATATGATCGAAGAAGTGCGTCAGATGCTGATGAGCCAGCGTCTGCGATACGGTGCGAACGCGGTCTCTCATCTTGATGCGATTCGCTGGGCGACCGAAGGGTCCGCACGGTGTATCGGTCGCACCGATATTGGCAAGATAGAGGTTGGCAGACGGGCGGATCTGGCGTTGTTCGCACTTGATGAATTACGCCACTCCGGTCACCATGATCCGTTGGCGGCGTTGATCCTGTGTGGCCACCACCGTGCCGATTTTGTCATGATTGAGGGCGAATGGCGGGTCGAGAACGGCGCGGTATCAGGGCGGGACCTGCATGATTTGATGGCGCGGCATGCCAGGGCATCCCGCGAACTGGCGAATAGCGCCAGTTTATATTGATGACCCGATCCGGTCACGAGCGGCGCGACATGTATTTCCCCGATGTGAGGAAGGCATAATGGTGGATGGCCTTAGTCACCTGACGCTGGTAGTTACGAACCTGGACAGGACGGAAGCGTTTCTTCAGGGCATATTCGACGCCAGAAAAATATACGACAGCGGGGATGATACCTTCTCCGTTTCACGGGAAAGGTTCTTCATGATCGCCGACGTTTGGGTGGCCGTCATGGAAGGCGATCCGTTGCCGTGCCGAACATACAATCACATCGCCTTTAAAATATCTGAGAATGAGTATGACGCCTACCTTGCCAAAGTACGCTCTTGCGGACTGGTAGTGAGAGATGACCGGGCGAGAGTCGGAGGGGAGGGGCGGTCCATCTATTTTTATGACGATGACAATCACCTGTTTGAACTTCATACAGGTACCCTGGATGAACGGTTGTTGCGTTATACACGTGGCAAACAGGTGGTTTCGCCATGACGCGCGGCGGCTACTGCTCCCAGTAGGGCGGATCACTGATGGTTTCGATCATGAAGTCGATAAATGCCCTTACCCGCGGGGGCAAAAATCGAGCATGTGGATACAGCGCATGTACGGTATGGGAAATCGGCTGGCAGTCTGGCAGGATCACCTGCAACTGTCCGGATTTCAAGTATGGCGAAATTTCCCACAAGGACTTCAATGCGATACCGTAACCCGACAGGCACCATTCGGTCAGAATTTCTCCGTTGTCCGAATCCATATTGCCGCTGACGTTGGGACTTGTGACCTCGTCGTTCGGGCCCACCAGTTGCCATTCGAACTGACGTGAGCCCGGAAACCGGAGCAGCAGGCAATTGTGTTGCGAAAGATCCTGCGGACTGGTGACGGGCGGCTGAGCCGCAATGTAGGCGGGAGATGCACATAAAACACGCTGGTTCCGCGCAAGGCGGCGGACGATAAAAGTTGAATCTTTCATTTCGGCAATGCGGATCGCCACGTCCACTTTTTCGTCAATGAAGCTGGTAAATCGATCGCTGGCGATCAATTGAAACTGAATTTCCGGGAATCGCTGGAGGAATTCCGGGATATGAGGCGCGATATGCAATCGCGAGAACGCCGTCGGTGCCGACACCTTGAGGGCTCCTGCCGGCCGCTTTCGCCGCGCAGATACGGAATCCTCGGCGGATTCGATGGCCCGCAGGATTTGCAGACTATGCTCATAAAACGTCTCGCCATCCGGCGTTACATTTACCTGACGGGTGGTTCGGTTCAGCAGACGCAAGCCGAGCTGGTTTTCCAACCGCTGGATGCGTGAACTGACAACGGCTGGCGACAGCCGTAAATCTCGGCCAGCGGCAGACAGGCTTCCCAGTTCGGCAACTCGGACAAACAGGTTCAGGTCGTCAGAATTCATCTGATTTTCAAATTTTTATTTAAAGTGAAGAAAGATTATGCCGTTAAATGTTAAAACTCAACGCGGTTATAAATTCTTCAGGCATTGCGGCCGGTTATATTCCGCATGTCTTTATGATCGCGGGGGAACGTAATGGATATCGCCATTCACGAATGGATCAGCATGTTGATCCGCTGGTTGCATATCACTACAGCAATCGCCTGGATTGGGGCTTCATTTTATTTTATCTGGCTGGATCTGAGTTTGCGGCGACGGGATGGCTTGCCTGACGGTGTTGACGGCGAGGTCTGGAGCGTCCATGGCGGTGGTTTTTATCACGCCCAGAAATATATGGTTGCACCGAAAGAGATGCCGGGCGAATTGCACTGGTTCAAGTATGAATCCTATTTTACCTGGCTGTCGGGATTCGGGTTATTGGCCGTCATGTATTATTGGGGCGCAGAAAGTTACCTGATTGACCCCGCCAAAATTGCTTTGCAGCCCTGGCAGGCAATATCCGGAAGCCTGTTGTTCCTGATGGGAGGATGGATCATTTATGACCAGTTGTGTAAAACTCCGTTAGGGAGAAATACCTCGGTGCTGGCAGTCCTGGTTTTTGTATTGGTAGTCGGGTCATCATACGGATTATCGGCAATCTTCAGTGATCGTGCCGCGTTGCTCCATGTCGGGGCAATGATCGGGACCATAATGAGCGGGAATGTTTTCTTCATCATCATTCCCAATCAGAAAATTGTTGTTGCGGACCTGAAAGCAGGGCGAGGCCCGGATCCATCACTTGGCGCACAGGCAAAACAACGCTCAACACACAATAACTATCTGACGCTACCGGTATTGCTGATGATGATTTCCAATCATTATCCATTACTCATGAGCCCGGAAAAAGGCTGGATGATTGTCGCGCTGATCTTGCTGATTGGTGGATCAGTCCGTCACTATTTCAATGCCGCGCATGCTGGCGGGCCCGGAAAACGACTGTTGTGGCAATGGCCAACAGCAGCAGGGTTAATGATTGTCCTCATACTACTGGTGTCGGCGCGAACCGATAGGCGATCCGTCACGGCGACACCTGTTTCTGAAACGCGGGCGATGGCGATTATTCAGACCCGTTGTGTTACCTGTCATTCGGACCGTCCGACCGATCCTGACTTTGAGAAAGCACCCGGCGGATTGAATTTTGATGATGTCGCAGTTGTTCGAAAAAATTCGCCGCGCATTCTGGCACAGTCAGTACTTTCCAAAACTATGCCGTTGGCCAACCGGACCGGCATGACAGAGGATGAACGGGATCAACTGGGCCAGTGGATTCGCAGTGGAATGCCGGTCAAATAGGCGTCACTGCAATTTTGCGTCACGGAATTTCAATGATAACGTGATCGCTGTCAAACCAGTGCTCTTCCAGGTCTGTTTCACTCCCGCCCCGGTCAACGACGAGGAAGTCGCTGTCGTTATCCAGCACCAGCAAAGGATGGTGCCAAACACGACGGTGATAATTAACACCCTGTCGCCCAGTGGCTAAAAAAATGTGCAGATCGTCCGCCGTGACCGTATCCGCTCGTTTGGCAACGACCACCAGATAGGGACGGTCCTGCAACGGGATGAAAGCCTGTGAGCCGATCAGATGCCGTTCCATCATTTGTACGACAATCGGTTTTACGCGTGGCTGGCCACGAAAGATGCTGATCAACGGACGACCGCCATCCGTCGATGTGTCAATCCGGGCCAGGTCATGGTACCTGATGGTTGTCCCTTCATTTATTACGAATTCTCTGGCACCCGATGTTTCGATCACATCGCCGAACGGGGCAAACAGTTTTTTTGTCAGAGGGCGCGGGCGGATTGTTTGGGGCATGACCTTTTCCTCAAACCGGTTTGCCAAAAATACGCAGGCGGCTGATTCCCCCATCCGGGTATATGTTCAGCTTGACATAGTTTACCGGGCCGGTCTCCTTCAGCGGGTCAATCTGAAATTTGTGCAGATGGTCCATTTGCAGTTTTTGTGGCGGCAGTATTTCACCCCAGAACATGGATTGAGTGATAACGGACTGGTCCGCGTCATGTTCTGATAGCGCGCCTTCAACGGAACAGCGGTCCGGGAAATTTCCTTTGAAATGAGCGGTGTCGACTTCAATGTACTCGATCACGCCCGCTCTTCCCAACCGGACGATGATCCAGTCATTGCCGGGTTCGCGGCGTCTGCGGGTTTCCCAGCCATCCCCCATATTCCGTCCTCGGCCCTCGGTCAGAATGACCCACGGATCACCGTAATGGGAATCGTTACAGGCGACCACCCGCCCACCTGAACGGATGGCTGACAATTCCATAATCTGGTCAGGATCGATACCTCCTGCGTCGGGGATTCCATAGACGCGTATACGGGCGATACCGCCGTCAGGCCACATATGAACCCGTAAATAATTGTACGGGATTGTGACGTCTGTCGGAAGGAAGTGGTGGGCATTACCCTGAAGTTCTGCGGGGGACAGGATTTCAGTCCATCGGGTGCGCTCGGTTGGATCGGTTGCGGATACACAAGCATCAATCGAGACCGCCGGCGGATAGTTGCCTGTGAAATAGCTTGTGTCGATATCAACGCCATGAATAAGGCCGCCCACGCCCAATCTGATAATACAAAAGTCGTGACCGCCATCTCGACGTCGACGCGATTCCCATCCATCCATCCATTTGCCGTGATCGTCATATTTGTCGGCAATGAAGACAGGCGGTTCATCGGCGAGTACGCGGGATTTGTCAGCAAAAAAATCGTCGGTAGCGAAGATGATTTCACTTCCCAGTCGGGGCGATGCCAGATTTATGGCATTTTTGGCGAAATCAGGTAATTCAGGTAAGGTGGACATTGATGTTGTTTCCGGTCAGGGGTTTGCTAATTCCGAAAGAATTTCATGGTGGCGTTCGATATTTTCAAGATGCCCGCGTGCACGATCGCCCAAACGGTTAAATGTCAACATGGAGAGATAACGTACCAGGCTGATCGGGGCGGTATAACTGTCAAACATCGCCGCACCGGTGATGCGGCAATGCAAGTTCCAGGTTGTGGTTGTCGGCAGGGCGCCGGGTGCGGGTTCGGTCAGGTATAGAACTCTGGCCTGTGTGCTGGTAATCAACTCAAGGAGGTTGGTCAAATTGGCGGTTCGCCGTCGAAACCCGGAAACAATGACAACGTCCTGCGGCCTGATACATACCGTATGTTCTGCAAGCGTCTGTCCGGAGACGGGAAGGAGGTAAACACTGTTGCGGAACTGACTGAATTGCCACTGGCCATACGCAGCAATGACGTGGTTGTAACGGTATCCGATAAACCAGAGGCGTTCGGCCGAAGCCATCGCCGTAACAATTTGGTCAATCTCCCCGTACTCCAGAGTTTCCATGGTGTTCGTCAATGCGAGAATTTCGTCCTGCAAGTAAGTCTGGATTTCAGTAGGCCCATGTGCCGGGTTGGGATGGCGGGGTTGTAGATATAGCGGAGCACCCCAATTTTGAGTGTCACGGGCGAGCCGTCGCGCTTCATCGTAATTGCGAAAACCCAATCGCCGAAACAGTCTGCTGGCGGTGGCATTCGATACGCCAGCCAAAACGGCCAATTCGCCAGCGGAATAGGTGGCCAGGTTTCCTGGAAAATTCAACAGCAAATCAGCAAGTTTACGTTCCGACCCGGGCAATCCCGCGTAATATTGATGTATCCGCTTCTCGAGCGATGGGGGCGTGGAATGCATGGTTGAATACAATGAAAATTTAATTTCATAATCGTACAATATTGAAAATATATTTTCAATATTGAAATGACGGGTCGTGAGGTTGAAGGTCGGGTCATGATATTTTCATCGTCCGCATCTTCGTCGCTGGTTTTGGAGCTAAATCCTCTACATCGTGAGGGGGCAGCCTATGGCCCCTCTCAGTGGTCGGTAATCAACAAGACGGGATTTGCCAAAGCATGGAAGACGATTACATCCTGGCCGGGTTACAAAAAATCGCCTTTGAAAAATCTGGCCGGTGCCGCGGCTACTGCTAAAGTTGACTGCGTTTTCTACAAGGATGAATCAGACCGCTTTGGCCTCGGCAGTTTCAAAGCGCTCGGTGGGGCATATGCCGTCGCCAGATTATTAACAAGTATTGTCGCTACAGAGACGAATAATCCGGATGTCGAAATTGATGAATTGCGTGGGGCGCGGTATCGGGCCATCCTTTCCAAGGTCACGGTCAGTTGCGCGACCGATGGTAATCATGGACGTTCGGTCGCGTGGGGTGCCCAAATGTTCGGGTGCCAATGTGTCATTTTTGTCCATGCCAAGGTCAGTGCCGGTCGGCAACAGGCAATAGAAAAATTCGGCGCGCGCATTGTCCGTACATCTGGAAACTATGATCAAAGTGTCCAGCAAGCGCAATCGGTCTCCCGGCAGGAAGGATGGTATGTCGTTTCAGATACTTCCTATGAGGGATATCTGGATGTACCGCGCGATGTCATGCAGGGATATACGATAATGGCTGAGGAGGCTATCCGTCAGTTCCCGGATGTGCGTCCGCCCACGCACCTGTTTTTGCAGACTGGCGTTGGTGGTATGGCTGCGGCAGTCTGCGGCCACATGTGGCAATATTATGGGAGAGAACGGCCAAAAACCGTTCTGGCGGACCCTGCTGAAGCCGCATGCTGGCTGGCAAGTCTGTTGGCAAGGCATCCGGTCGTCATTGAAGGGGAGCTTGATACAGTTATGGCGGGACTGGCGTGCGGGGAGGTTTCCTTGCTGGCATGGAAAATCCTGTCAACAGAAGCCAGCGCGGTTGTGAGCGTGGATGACACGTCGGCAATGCACTGCATGAGGTTGTTGGCGGATGGACGTTCGGGGGACCGTCCCATCGTCGCGGGAGAGTCGGCGGTTGCAGGATTGGCGGGGTTTCTGGCCGTGAGCCAAAATGCCGATGCGCGCAAATTGTTGGGACTTGATACCAGCAGCCGCGTTCTGGTTTTCGGAACGGAGGGAGATACCGATCCCGATGTTTTCAGGGATATTGTCGGGCGTTCCAGCCAGGAAGTATTGTTGTGATATTAAAATAATTCCGTCGTCCCCGGTGTATCGTTGCGGGTTGTTCGCCTGACGACAGAATTGTTGGTCAATAGCCAACCGGGTAATTCTTGCTCGTCGTTTTCATGGCCTGGTTCATATGAGCCGGAGTTGTGCTGCATGCATGCTCATGTAAACCATCTATTAACCAATTGATATTATTTAATTATATGTACAGGAGAGAGAATCCGTTTCTGAAACGTCGACCTGTGATGCTTGGATGTGGATTAAAACACGTAAACGTGGTGTAATCATAGATTCTGCAATTATTTTGTTCACGTAACGTTCTTTTGGTTATTTAATTAGTGAAAATCGGGTAAACAATGAATGATCTGACTGCATACATATTAATGGGGGATCAAATGCACGTTTCATTCGGATATTCAATCCTCGCTGACACCACCTACTGAGGGCAATATGGACGTTCAGAAAGAACAATCAGTGTCAGAACGCCTGTTTGGGTATGCCGGATTGCGTGGGACATATACCGAGTTGGCCATTGCCGGATTTCTGATAAATATTCTGGCACTGGCGTTGCCGTTGACTCTGCTGCAAATGTACAACCGTATAATCCCGAACTCATCCTATTCGACACTTGAAGTGCTCGTTTTCGGGGTTGTTATCGCAATTGCGCTGGAAACGTTATTGCGGATCGTCAGGTCACACATAACGGAATGGCTGGGCGCAAGGTTCGAACACGTCGTCAGTGTTGAAGGCCTGAAACATTTGATGCGGGTTCCGCTGCGCGTCTTTATGTCAAAAGAATCAGGTGTGTTCGCCGAACAGCTCGGGGCTGTGAACCAGGTACGCGACTATTACTCCGGGCAGGTCCTGATGGTCCTTCTCGATCTGCCGTTTGTTCTGATTTATATCAGTGTGATCGGCATGATAGGTGGCTGGCTGGCCGCCGTCGCGTTGATTTTGATTGCTATATTTCTTACGATTGTGGCCGTTCAGGGGCGGGGAATTCGTGAAAAAATCCGGACCCGATCCCTGCAGGATGATCGTCGTTATAATTTTCTGGCCGAAATATTCCGCGGGATCCATTCCGTGAAGACGATGGCGATGGAACCCCTGATGCATCGTCGTTATGAAAAACTCCAGGAAACCAACGTCGAGCAGACCGCCAATGTATCTGAGGCCAGTTCCAGGGCGGCCGGGCTTGGCATACTGTTTACCCAGATGATGACCGTTGGCATCGTGTCCGCGGGCGCGATACTGGTGATTGACACTCAAATCAGCCCCGGTTCGCTGGCGGCGTGTGTCATGCTGTCCGTTCGCTCATTGCAGCCGTTGCGGCGAAGTCTGACAATGTGGATACGCTATCAGACCTATTCGGTCGCAAGAGAACGCCTGAACCAGTTGTTTTCACTTCCGGTCTCCAGGCAGGAAGGCGGGACGCGGACGCTGGGGGACGTCGAAGGTGTGCTGGAATTGCGCGACGTAGTTGTTAAATTTGACCAGGCACCGGAGCCGTTATTTAACAATCTGAATCTGTTCATAGAAGCAGGTGAATGCATCGCCATTCTCGGGAATAGCGGTAGCGGTAAAACCAGCTTGATGTCAATTTTGAACGGCGCGCTGAACGTGGACGGTGGCCAGGTGTTGATTGACGGCGTGCCGATTACGGATGTTCCATCAGGCGAAATTCAAAAAACGATCGCCTTCCTGCCGCAACAGGGAGCACTGGTCACAGGTACGATCCTCGAAAATATTACGATGTTTGATGATAGTCTGATTGATGCAGCCATTCTGGCATGTGAGGCAATCGGTCTCGATAAAGTTATTTCGGGAATGCGACTGGGCTATGACACGCCTGTTGGCGAAGGTGCCGCAGACACGATGCCTGCTGGTGTTCGCCAGCGCATTGCGATCGCCCGCGAAATCGTCGAACAACCCAAAATCATTCTGTTTGATGAGGCCAATATCGCAATCGACGGCGAAGGGGACGCCGCTTTACGCAAATATCTCGAGTCAATGAAGCGGAAGGCGACAATCATTCTGGTCGCCCATCGTCCTTCCTTTCTCAAAATGGCGGATCGGATATTTTTGCTTGAAAAGGGAAAGCTGATCGAGACCAGTATTGATGAACACCTGGAACGCGAAATGGCGGATGATAAAAAGGTTGTCCAGCTTCGCGAACGGCCGGCTACACACCAATGGCAACTTTCAGACGCAATTCGCCACTTTCCCGTCAATTCAGATTTGTCATTTTGCCTGCCTGCCATGTTGGCAAGCGTCAAGTGGCGGGGTTCACCCAGAATGCTAACGGAATCATTACCGCATCTGGTGGAAGCTTTGGACCTGTCCGGATTCCGGTCGATCATGGCGACTCTCGGCTATAATAGTCGTAGTTATACGTCGCGATTGCAGGATCTCGATACACGTTTGCTGCCATGTCTGTTTGTTCCAGAAAATGGAAATGCCCGGGTTATTCTGGACTGGTCGGAGGAAGATGGATTTCGCGCGTTTAATAGTGAGACCGTTTCGGTTGAAAGTGGCGTGCACGGCAACGAAAAAGGCGATGCCTATATTTTTGAGCCGTTGACAGATGGTGATGAACCCGTTTCCCTTGCTAACCGTGGCGGGTGGTTGCGCACGGTTTTCGCCCGTATGAAAATGTTTGCTGTCCTGATGTTTGCCATCACATTCGTCAGTTCGGTACTCGCCCTGGCGACGCCTCTATTTGTCAAATCGACGTTTGACTTTGTCATACCGACACGAGACCTGAAAATCGAAATTGTTCTGCTGGTGGGTGTTTGTATTGCGTTTGTAATTGACTGGATGCTGAAAGGGTTGAAGTCTCGCGTGACGTCTTTTATGGCGGGACGCATTGAATATATTGTTGGTAATGCAATCTTGCAGAAGGTTTTGTCATTGCCATCACTTGCGATCGAGCGGGTGGGCGTTTCCGAGCAGGTGTCACGGGTCAAGGACCTGGAGGCCATGCGCGAATTTTTCGTTGGGCCTCTGGCGACTCTGGCATATGAATTGCCATCAACCATTGTCTTCATCGTTGTATTGATGATTATCAACCCGTGGATGCTGGTCGTTGTTCTCGCATTGGGAGCTGCATACGGCATTCTCGCGACGCTGACGTTCGGTCCGCATTCCAAGCGCACATCGCGAGCTGCAAACCTGGTCGCGCAGCGAGACGGGTTCCTCGAGGAGGCACTGGTCAATATGAATATGATCAAGGCATCCGGCGCCCGGGAATTGTGGGTTGAGAGATACCGCAAGATTTCAGGTGTGACCGCTATGGCAGAATTCAAAGCCAAACAATATGGCGAACGGGTTTCTGCAATCGCACAGTTTATCTCTGTTAACGGTTCGGTTGCGGCCATGACAATCGCCGGATTAAGCGTAATGGCAGGCAATGTGTCGTCCGGATCAGTGATTGCATCAATGATTGTCATGTTCCGTTTGACCGGGCCGATCCAGAACGCGTTTATGGCGTCATCGACACTGGTCAGAGTTATGTCGAGCGTCAGACAAATTGACAACCTTATGAGCCTTCCGGCTGAACAGGATATCGACAAACGTCAAACTATTCGAAGCCAGGTCAGAGGAGAGGTCAAATTGTCACGGGTATCGTTCCGGTATTCCATGAGTGCTGACCCTGCCCTGCTGGGATTGTCATTCGATGCGGCACCGGGCGAACTGGTTGCGATTGCCGGCGGCAATGGGTCTGGAAAATCAACCTTACTGAAGTTAATGGTCAGGACCTTTCATCCGCAGGCTGGCAGTATTCGGCTGGACGGAACGGATGTCCGGCAAATGTCACCCGCCGGATTGCGGGACCAGGTCAGCTACATGCCGCAACATTGTGACCTGTTTTATGGAACCGTTGCGCAAAATCTGAGACTGGTTAACCCCGCAGCGACAAATGACGAACTGTACTGGGCCGCCGAACGCGCTGATGTTCTGGATGATATTCTGTCTCTGGAACAAGGTTCCGGAGAATGGAAACGGACCGGGTTTGAGGCGCGTATTTCGGACGCTCAGGCCGATCAGATGCCGAACGGTTTCCGGCAGCGACTGGGGCTTGCGCGAGCGTTTCTCAAGCCGGCGCCGCTCGTATTGCTGGATGAGCCCGGCAATGGGCTTGATCCTGAAGGGGACCGGGCATTTATGAATGCACTGAAATATATGCGCGGGAAGTCAACAATATTTCTGGTATCGCATCGTCCGAGTCACCTGAAGCTGGCGGACAAGATCATCTATCTCGAAAACGGACGAATTCGGGTCATGGGCTCCTTTGAAAACGAAAATGTAAGAGACGTCGTCATGGCGGGGTTGGGATAAGATTATGAGAGATGATACATTGAACGGAAGAACCGACATGGTAATTGGCGGGCGACGCAAACGTCTGCTGTCGGAAGCCATCCAGCTGGAAGAAGAAGTTGTTCCCGAATTCATAAAACCGGCCTTGCTGGCGGTCGCCGCCCTGGTGGTTCTGTTTCTCGGATGGTCGGCCATTGTCGAAATCAAGGAAGTGGCGACGGCACCAGGTGTTGTGGTTCCCAGTGCGTCGGTCAAGGTGGTCGAGCACCTTGAAGGAGGTATTATCACCCAAATACTCGTAGAGGAAGGCACAGAAGTTCAAAAGGGTCAGTTGCTGGCGCGCATGGACAGGGGGCAGGGTGAAGCAGAATTGAAACAGATGCAATCCCGGCTCGCGGCTTTGAGTGTGCGTGCAGAACGGCTGTCCGCGTTCCTGGAAAATCGCAAGGCGGATTTCAGCCCGTTTGTGGGCGAGTACCCGAAACTTGTCCTGGATCAGCAACAGATTCTGAAAGACCAGATTGCTTCGCAGGGAACAAGCCAATCTGTGATCGAAGCACAAATTCAACAACGCAAAAGAGAATTGGTACAGTTGCGCGAGGCCATGTCAGTCGCCAAACAGCAACAGGTGCTGACAACCGAACTGTTGAAAATGCGCGAAAAAATGATCGCGAAAAAGCTGATTTCGAAAGTCGAATATCTCGACACCAAGCGAGCGAAAGTGACAGCAGATGGAGAAATAGCCCGCATCAAGGAAAGTATCGCTGTCAATCAAATGACGCTACGAGAATCAGAAAACAATCTCGACAATCTTGATGCACAGAGTCGCCAGGCTGCATCACTTGAGATCGGCACTGTATCCGCCGAAATGTCTGAAGTCAGAAACGCAATCGCGCGTATTCAGGATCGCGTGAACAGACTCGAAATTCGGGCACCGATACATGGAATTGTCCAGGACCTGCGGGTCAGAACGGTCGGCCAGGTGATTCAGCCTGGTGGATTGCTCATGCAGGTCGTACCAATCGGGGACACGCTTGTGGTGGAAGTGCAGATTTCGACTGACGATATTGGACATGTCAAAGCAGGGCAGCCGGTATTGGTCAAAGTTGGTTCGTATGATTACAGCCGCTTTGGCGGCGTCGAGGGAACTTTGGTAAAAACTTCTGCGACCAGCGTTCTGGATGCCGCAGGTAAAGCCATTTTTAAAGGTTGGGTTACACTAAGTCATCCATATGTCGGTAACAAAACGGGAAAATACCTAGTCTTGCCTGGTATGGATGTTCAAGCGGAAATTACGACAGGGCAGAAAACATTCCTGCAATATCTCCTGAAGCCTTTGACCGATGCCATGAGTCAGGCATTCCGTGAAAGATGATCAGGCGCAATTAAAGGACAGGTCCATTCATGAAACCTGAGATCCCATCAGCGTTGCTTGCCAGACTGCAGGTTATGTTCACGTCCGGGATGACGTTACAGGAGGTGTCGGAAGCATTGCAGCTGGAGGTGCCGAAGGATGATGTCAGCCGGCCCGAGCCGGTCAGGTCGACTTCTACTGTATCAACTCCGGCTCCTTCGTCGCATAAATCCGCGTCTCCAACCCTGCCACGTCCTCCCAAACCATCCGAATTGAATCATGTGGATCAGTTGACGGATTCAGAAATACCGAATGGCGGGGCGGCACGTCCGGTCTCCCTGCCCGATGAGGTTGTCGACTATCTTTATGCCCTGGTGGCAGCCGTTCAGAAACTCGGCGAAGGTGTGTATGCCATCAGTGGCGAAGAAAAAATCAGGCGGTCCAAGTCGCTATCACTTGCGGCTCAAGGTCTCATCGCGTCAACGCAATCGGTTGCAAAGATCGTCAACACAATCAATCGGTATGCGCCTTCAAACAGGACAGGGAACAAAGAGAGAGAAGTAAATGTGAACCGTTGGGGTGATGCGCCGACTCCGCCTGTTCCACGCCCCGGCTCAGAATCAGGCGTTGCCCGGAAATTTGTTGAAAAACCGATTCCGGCGACGACCGCCCAGGTATCGGAAAGCGAGTCCGTGCTACCGGCGAAGTTGCCGCCGGCGAAATCAGATGTGTCCGTCCAGGGCTCTCCAAAACCACAACCTCCGGCGCCAAGACTGCCGGTGGCACCACCGGCTAAACCGGGACCGCAAGTTGCCAAATCTCCACCGCACGTGACAATACCTCCGATTGCCAAGGATGTTTCTGGAGCGGCAATCCCCAGAATAAACAGCGCCCCAGGAACTGGCAAAGCGGATTCGGGAAAGCCGACGATACCAGCACCAATTGGCAAATCCGTCGGTGCAACTTCCGTTAGTGTGGCGGCGAATGCGCCGTCATTTCCGACTGTTTCGCCTGCTCCGCCTGCATTCAATCGTGAGTCGCGCGACCCGGACAATCGTCATGAACCGGAAAATGATGAGGGAGACGTTTATTCCAGAATTTCGTCGGCTTTGAGCCAGATTAAAAAAATCGCGATTGAACACGAGAATGATGAAAACTATCTCGGCCGATTACGTGACCCAGAGTGATACCGAATACTGGTATTTGCATTTGTATTCTGACGTTCGGAAACTGTGACCTTGGACTTAAATGATGCCACCGTGGATAATCGGGATATAGCGCCCGACGATACAGACATGAGTACCCTTTTGTCACAACGCCAGCGTGAGATATTGGCTCTCTTGAAGGCAGGCAAGGTCAACAAGGAAATTGCGCGTGAGCTGGACATCAGTGTCGGAACCGTCAAACAGCACCTGGTAGCGCTATTCCGGAAACTGGATGTTACAAACAGGGCGATGGCGGTCTCTAAAAGCTTTCGGTTGGAAAAATATCAAGCGGAGTCCGATCGCGAAAAAGAAGAATTTATCCGGTCAAAATCGACTGTCGAATCAATTCTTGAAAAACGTCCGGCAGCGGTCCTCAGTTTGAAACTTGTCAATTACGATAAATCCGCCAGCGAAAAACGGATCAAAGATTTCTATAAGATATTTGCGGAAGTAGCATTTGATTTCGGCGCGGTATTCTTTAGCCATGTTCAAGGACACTGTGAGATGATTTTTGGTGTCGGTCGGGTTCGGCGTCATGACGTTTTGCGTGCCGTGCGGGCTGCTGTCGCCGTCGTCGAGGATTTTAAGAGAACATACGGGAGCGGTATACCAATTCAGGGCGGACTTGCTTTCGGCACGCTGGTCGCGAGTACCGATAGAGATGGCGCATGGTCGGGTGAGGCAATCGCTGGCGCGGTGATTTCAAGAGCCCATTTGCTGGCGTTGAATGCCGAAGGGGGGATGATCGGAGTCGATCAAGCCGCTCGAATGATGATCCGGTTCCTTGGCGTTGATATGGTCGATGGAAAGGTGCAGTTCATACCGCTCGACCGGAATTTTGTGTGGAAAAGAACACCGGTCCTGCCACCGGTAAAGATGTTCGGACGCGCCAATGAATTGACGTCATTACGGTCCGCACTAACGGCTCTCACGGGTGGAATTGGCGGTACAATCATCGTCGAGGGCGAAAATGGAATGGGCCGGTCGGCGTTACTTCAGGTGTTTGCACAAGATTGTCAGGTCATTAATGTTGAAGTTGAACTCTGGGTTTGCTCACTACCGGATTCGCAGCCGGGCACTGCATCATTGGGAATGTTGGAGAAACCCGGAACCGGTCGGACCGTGAGCATTTCCGACTTTTCTGACTACCTTCGCGACCTGCGCGGACGGGGCCCCCGGGTCATTTTGCTGGATGATATTCATTTTCTTCCCGACCTTGCGGCAATTGACCTGACTGATGTTCTTAGCGAAGTGTCCGAGTTCCCCTTTTTGTTCGTGGCGAGTGGTCGTCGACAGATGAAGACAATGAAAAACATTCGAAACGACGTGACCAGACTACAAATATCACATTTGTCAGAGAAAGAGTCCGCTATGATGGTTGCAAGTATTTTGGGGGATGAACATCGGCAAGCTTCGCAAATAGTGACTCTGGCGGCCGGCGTGCCAGAATTTATTGTCGAACTGTGTCGTCCAATTTTGATGCCAGCGTATCGAGACGGTGACACAGCCTCAATTCCCCTCAGCATTTTTTCCGTCGTTATCGAAAGGGTCGAATTTATCGGAATTGACCGCCGGTTTTTACATTTGATCGCGCGCCAGGAAGAACCGGTGCAGGTTGCAACTGTACAAAAGATATGGCCCTCCTGGGCGCAAGAGTTTTCCAGTGTGCTCGAACAAGCCGTTCGAGTTGGGTTGCTCGTTTTGCACAAAGGTGACAAACCCATGGACCGCAGTGTGACATTTCGCCATCCAATTGTTCGTGCGGTCATGGCCTCGGCAGCGGCGGGAAATGATGAACTCCTTCAATAACCGGATTCGTAATATGATTACCAGACCAACAATCACCATTTTGATCGTGATCGCATCGGTTGCGCTTGCCGGGTGTCAGGCAAAACGGGATGAATATCATGTTCCTGATGTTGACCTGCCCCTCAGTTACGAGAATGCGACCAATTCGCAAAAAGCCAGTGCTGGAAATGCGGAACCTGCTCCAATGACGGTTCCACAGACTATTTCCCGTTGGTGGGAACATTTTTCAAATCCGGAGCTCAATGAGCTGGTTGAAGAAGGGTTGGCAAATAATCATCAGTTGAAGGCGGCGATTGCCCGAATTGCACAGGCAGAAGCCCGGATCATTTCCGTCGGGGCAAAGGAAGCTCCCGAAATCAGCGCGTCGGGGAAAGCGGATGCACAATCACCAGCGGGCGGCCCGGGTACATTCCAGGATACAAAGCAAACCAAAATCAGGCATAGTTATCAGATCGGTGCACTGGTGAATTATGAAGTCGACCTATGGGGGAAAAACAGGGCGGCGACCCAGGCGACAATTGAAAGAGCCTGGTCAAGCCTGTTTGCCCGAGAGACAGTTGCCTTGACTTTAACTTCAGATATCGTCCGAAATTTCATACAGTATCTTTCATTCAATGACCGGGTGAGAACAGCTGAGTGGACGCTGGAGACGCTTACCAACATGTTGGGCGCAGTCAAGGGGCGATTGGATGGAGGCGAGGCGACGGCCCTGCAACTTGCGCAACAACGTTCGGCGGTTGCCGATGCGAAGGCCGTCATCCCGATTTTGAAACTGCAGCGCGAGACGGCTAAAACAGCAATTGCCCTTCTGCTAGGAAAAGCACCGTCAGATCTGAAGATCGAAAGTGTCAGTCTCAACGATATTAAATTTCCGGCGGTTCATCCCGGGCTTCCCTCCCGATTGCTGATGCGACGACCTGATATCCGTAAGGCTGAATCAGACATGATTGCAGCAGATGCAGATATTGACACAGCCCGCGCCGCTCTGTTTCCGACGATTGATCTGACCGGAGAGGTCGGATATGCGAGTCGCCATTTGCAAACATTGCTATCACCTCAAAGCCTGTTTTTCAGTGTAGCGGCACAGGTAGCGCAAGTGATTTTTGATTCAGGTCGCCGCGATGCAGATATCAAATACTCTGAAGCACGACATGCCGAGTTGGTACACAATTATCAGCAGAGTGTTTACACGGCGATGAAGGAGGTCGAGGACGGCCTGATTTCCGTTCAACTGATAGGGGAACGCGAGCAGGCTCAAATAGAATCGGCAGACGCAGCTCAGCAAGCCTATAGCCTGAGTAGTCAATCCTATACGCTTGGCGGGACCGACTACCTGACTTTACTGGATACCGAGAGAACCATGTATCGCGCGGCGGATGAACTGCATCGTATTCGACTGGACCGGTTTTCGGCGGCGGTTGATTTGTTCAAGGCACTGGGCGGCGGCATGGACTTTGACCAAACCGAAGTCGTTTCGGGAGCACGGAAATACGAAAACTCACGGTACTATCGCTGGAAGTTCAACGATGAACAACCGAACAGCCCGACCGGCAAACCCCGCTCCCATCTGCCCGTTCCGGGGTATTGGGTTCAAATGGCAGCCCTTTGGAGCGAGGTTGCCGCATGGCGCCACTGGCGACGCATTCAAGGACGGTTTCCGGATCTGTTGAAAGGCGTGCAACCGGTTATTCGCCGGGCTCCTGGACCTGACAGAAAGGGTACCTGGGCGACCATCCTTGTAGGTCCGTATTTCAACAAAGACGATGCCGATGGATTGTGTCATGCCTTTCAGGCGTCAGGTCAGGGATGTAATGTGTTGATCCGCGAAAGCGCCAAACAGGGTTGATCGAACTTGCCTCATTGCGTCCGGGCCGGAAGTTGATTGTTGCAGGAGGGAAGATAGCGGAGAAACTCAGGTGGGGCATGGCGCCGGGCGACAGGGGATTAGTGTGGTGGAATTGAATGACTGACGGCGGGCGGCGGAAAATTGACACCCGCATAATCGCCGTAGCACATCAAAAGGGAGGGACCGGTAAAACGGTTACGGCATGTGCCCTGGCTGAATGTTTCGCCAGTTTGGATGCCGGGCTAATCGTCTGCGTCGTTGATCTCGATCCTCAAGCCGCATGCAGTCGCCATTTGGGAGGAAAGCCGTCGTATGCCTCTGGATCGTATGATGCATTCGTTTCGGGGATGGCGCTGGCAGAAGTTGCGGTGAAAACGCCGATCAAGAATTGTTGGTTGGTTCCTGCTACTCCACGGTTACAGCTTTCAGAAATGGATATAACTTCTCAACCAATTTTGTTTGATGCAGTCGCCCGTCGTCTGAAAGAACCGACTTCGCCATTCGATGTGATCATTATTGATTGCCCGTCAGGGCTCGGATTGATTTCGACCATGGCAATGTCGATTGCTGATTTGGTTCTGATCCCGACACCGCCACTGTCTTTCGCGACGCGTGCAATGGGAGAGACAATTTCTTATCTGAACCGACTGCGACGGGACGCCAACGATATCGTCGCGATTCTGATGACAATGGTGGAACAGGACAATCCGTTACACACGGTAATGATCAAGAAATTGCGACGTGATTGCGGCGCCCTTATCGCCCCGTTTGATATTCCACAGGAAACGTGTATTGAGCAGGGCTCTATGGAGCGACGTTTTCTTTTCGACCAATTCCCATCTGCTGCCTCGACCTGGGCATATCAGAAACTAGCCGGTAACCTGGCATTCAGACTGGGTTTGATATCCAGGTTACCGGTTGGGCGCGCTTCGGCGGTGCATCGTGACGATCGACAGGATGTCCGGTCAGGGGCGTCAGTCCCGGCCGGTGACAAAATGACGGAAGCCAGTCCTGAAAGACTGTCGTCAGAACCAATTTCAGTGTCCGAAAATCGAGAGGAAGAACCTATCAATGCGGAAAGCAACGCGGGAGCTGAATTGAATATGAATTTACCCCCGTTGCCTGAAACGTTTCAGCAGAATATGCCAGATCAGACAACGCACGTCGTAACCAAAAAATCAGATTCAGAAAACCCTGTACAAGCCATCGATTCAGATGAGAAAAAAGTTCCGAAGTGGACCAAAATTCTGATCTCGATCATTCTTGCAGTGGTCACGATCGTTGTTATTTATGTCGGAGTCAAAACCCAAATGTTGGCGTGGGTCATGTTGGCATATCTGGTTCTGATCCTAGCGTTCTTCCCGATTTTGATATTTCTATTGATCTGATTCAAGGCCGAGTTTCGATTGGGTGCTGAAATTGATCATCTGATCAAGGTCGCCACTGGGCTCCCGAATATTTCAGCACTCAACCAGATTTGCACTCACCGCTCACCAGTCGATGGTATCGGAATGATCCACATTCCCGACGCTTTCCTCTGTACGAATATGTTCACTGTTATCAGCATCATCGGTATTTTCGTGGCCGCCATCAACAGCTCCACCGGTGTGGTCGTCTTCAATACCCTGTGTCCATCCCGAATCCTCGATACCGGGTTGCGAGCCATCCGCTCCCCCTTCTTCGATACTATCGGTCCAGTTGGGACCATCAACACCATCAACTGACCCATCGTTTTCAAGAGATCCGAATAAGAAGAGATCGTGCTCGGATCCGCCAAAGATAACATCGTCTGAACCGTCGCCCTGGTCAGATTGATCGGATTGGTCATTATCGTCCGAACCGGATCCGCTGTCGTTGCCGGTAGATTGTTGATCAATTGAGTGTGAATCGCCCTGATCGGAATTGCTGCTGTCCTCGTTGGTCGACGAACTGTCATCACTGGTAACCTGAGGTTCGTCATGACTGTCGTCCTGCGACCCCCCGTCATCGTTGGTTTGTTGCAGGTTTTGCCATGAAGAATCAGCCGATTCGGAATTTCCGGATTGGTCGCCGAACGCTTCGTCATACGAATAGGTTTCGTCAACATGCCCGGTGATCGGCAGGTCGCCCGGGTCGGTGTGCCCGTCAACGACAAACAACTTGCCTTCCTCAGAACCTCCATCGCCTGGCAGGTCTTCATCACCTTTGACAGTAACAGCCACCAAATCTGATCCGTAGAAATTTTCGTCAACGAAATGATCAAGGTTTAAACTGCTCGGGTCTTCATAGCCGTCAGGAAACTCAGTGATCCTGACTTTGCTGATATCACCTTCGCCATCATCAAGATACAACACCATGCTTGATAGAGCATGACCAATTGAGGGCAGGCTACTGCTTCCGTCATGTTGCGTTTCACCTTCGCTTCCCCCGTCAAAAGAGGTCACGGTCGTGGCAGACGTAGCTGAAGTAGCGGTTGTCGATGTGCCGTTTTCGCCGCCTTCACCGCCCGGCGTTGCCGTCGTTGCAGATGTCGATGTGGTGGCGGACGTTGCAGACGTTGCGGTTGTCGATGTGCCGCCTTCGCCGCCTTCACCGCCCGGCGTTGCCGTTGTTGCAGATGTCGATGTGGTGGCGGACGTTGCAGACGTTGCGGTTGTCGATGTGCCGCCTTCGCCGCCTTCACCGCCCGGCGTTGCCGTTGTTGCAGATGTCGATGTGGTGGCGGACGTTGCAGACGTTGCGGTTGTCGATGTGCCGCCTTCGCCGCCTTCACCGCCCGGCGTTGCCGTCGTTGCAGATGTCGATGTGGTGGCGCTGCTCGCGGTAT